>JAEEGJ010001952.1_pt1 | contig 224712 bp, 136 predicted proteins | sample 8958761 | NCBI WGS metagenome assembly JAEEGJ01 (sample SAMN16246546, study PRJNA631951) | gut metagenome | biome: gut microbiome; feature: rumen; material: RS-attached | host: Bos | place: Iran: Karaj | collected 2018-10 | reverse complement strand
GACTGGCCGCCATCGACCTTGATGCCGCCTATCGGCGTGTCAGCGAGGGCGAACATAGCGGCGAACTCTCAAAATTCGAATCGGCCGACCTCTGCGCCCACCTCACCTACCAATACACGGACAACTATGCCTTGGCGATAGAATATTGCCGCAAAGCGCTTTCCGCCCTTGGCGACGACGACGATGAACCGCGTGTGGAGACACTCTATTTGCTTAGTACCATAGCGGAAGCGGGAAAGGACTTCCAAACCTGCATCAACGCCTGTACCGAAGGCAAGGAAGTCGCCCATTGGAACAAGATGAAGTTTGAGGAACATTCATTCGACTATCTCGTGGGAAAATGCAAACTCGACATGGGTCTGAAAGACGAGGGATTGGCACTCATGTCATCCTCCATCGACAAGGCCATACAGGTCGTGGACGGTGAGGGCGAATATGGACACCTTATTTATTTTGTCAACAACCTGATAAACTGCTATATTGCAGTCGACAATATGGAAGATGTGCTTCGTGAGTCAGACCACCTCGAACGTTTGATTGATGAAATGGAGGCCAAATATCCTCAGGCGAAGCCCTATTGTGACCAATGTCGCTTCGACCTCCATTCCAATCGTGCCATCGCCAAAATCACCCTTGGTCGCCCTCAGGAAGCCGAAACCGACTTCGACCAAGCCCTTGCCTTCGATTTTGCCAAAAGCTATCGCGGCAGCGACCCGCTATTGTATTATTATGCCGCTGCGGGCAACGTGGATTCTGTACTCAGCCTCTTGAACCGCTTTCCTTACCAAGAAAACGACACGGTGCAAAGGCTCTATTGCAGGCGACTTTTGCGTCTTGAACAAGCCTATCGCGTGGCAGGCGACACAGCCATGGCCAACCTGTACCAATGCCGCATCGACACTTTGTCACAACTTATCGACCGAAACGAACAAGAGCAAGGTGTTGCCGTGAATGCCGCCCAATATGAGACGCAACAATACAAGATGGAATTGGACGACTTATCGAAGAATACCAAGAAGATGAACATTATTTTGGTCGTATTGGTTCTGCTATTGCTGGTGATCATTCTCGTCTTGTACTGGAAAAACAAGCGGAAGATGGCGAAATCGGCTGAGGAATTGAGGCAGAAGACCCAGTCGATGGAGCAGGAAATGACGCGGCTTCAAAAGCAGGTACACATCATTGCCCGCGACAACAACCAGACCTCGCCCCAAGCTACCCAACAAGCCGCCAAGTCACTAACGGCCTTCATCGAGGGGCAACAACTCTACCTCAACAAGGACCTCTCACGCGCACTGGTAGCCAAAATGATGGGCTGTTCGCATCAAACCATCACCAAGATGCTGAACGAGATACAGCCCGACCTCTCCTTCCCCGACTACATCAAGGGACTGCGCATTGCCTATGCGCTCAAACTCATCAAGGAGAAACCTGGACTCACCGTGCAGCAAATCGCCGACCAGTCGGGTTTCTACAGCATCAGCAACTTTGAACGCGCCTTTAAAACGATTACGGGGAAGACTCCAAGGGAGTATATGAAGGGGCAGGATTAGTATCAGTTCACAAAAACAGGAAAATCGGCTCAAATCAGTACAATTTGAGCCGATTTTTGGTAAAAAACTCCAGCGGCTTGCTGGAGTTTTTTTATTCTCTATTCCTTTACAAATTTAGTACCGTCCCAAAGGTATGTTGGTGTTATGTCGCCATTAAAGCTTTTCAACCGTGTTTCATCCATGCCGGCATAGGTGTCCTCGCAGTCATAAGGATAAAGCTCAACATTCAAAGATTGGGGCGGATCGAAGTGAAAGTATTGGTAATATTCTGGAGCTTTATCATACATCTCTTTGAAGTCGGCGATTTCTGCCTTATATGGGTCCACTTTCTCCGGATTGAGCAACAACTCCAACTCGGGCGAAGGCAAAATGCCTGTGATGGTATCCAGAACACCATCCTTATAGGTCCATGTTGAATAACTATAATCTCCGGCGCAACCTGGTCCGGCAAAAACAGAAGCGGTAATCACAAGGTATCCGCCTTCTTCCAAGGGATAGCAATGAAATGCCTTAGCAGAATAGCAACCTTCACAACCAGGGTCGAAACTGCATGAATACGAAAGAGGGCTGTCACTATAGCCTTCATAGTCCCCGTCAGGATACCATTCTTTAACGATTTGTTCCGCAATGGGCACAGTGTCTACATCCACGACAACCGCTGGCGTTTCAACATTAATGTTGAGGCTGTTATTGTTGATTTGCATTTCTCCCCCGCAGGAAAACAAGGCCACTGCCAGGAGGGAAATAATGGAAATGATTTGTTTTTTCATGTCGGTTTTTTGTTTTAAAAATGTAGAGACGCGCCATGGCACGTCTCTACAAAGGATGTCATTAATCTTCAGGCGTCAACGCCGCGATCATCTCCGCAATCTTAGCCTTCACCTCTTCTATGAAGTTGTCAGGGTTGAGGTCGGCCTTGAATGACTTGTCGCGTGAGGCAAACTCAATGGCATTGCGTTCCAGCGTCTTCGGGCTGACCACGATACGCAGCGGCACACCGAGCAGGTCGGCATCGGAGAACATCACACCCGCGCTGATGTTTCGATCGTCGTAGATGACTTCCACACCCGCCTTCTTCAGGTCTTCATAGATCTTGTCAGCCACGCGGCGCACGTTTTCATCTGCGACACGCAGAGCGCAGACCTGTACTTGCCAAGGGGCGATGGTGATGGGCCAAATCGGGCCGTAGTCGTCGTGACTCACCTCGCAAACCGAAGCGATCAAACGACCCACACCGATGCCGTAGCAGCCCATGATGGGGTATTTCAGCGTATTGTCGCTGTCGAGATACTGCATGTTCATCGACTCAGTGTATTTGGTGCCGAGCTGGAAGATGTTGCCCACCTCGATGCCACGGCTGATGGTGATACTGTGCTTGCCACACACGGGGCAGATGCCGCCAGCGGTGGCCTTGGCCACGCTGTCGTATTTCACCTCGCCGAGGTCGCGGGCCATGTTCATGCCCTTGTAGTGGTAGTTCACCTTGTTGGCACCTGCCACGAAGCTGTTCAAAGTCTTCAGCGACTCGTCGTAGACCACGGTGATGCCTTCAGGCAAGCCCTTAGGCCCGATGAAACCGGCGCAGACACCCATATCGGGGGTGACAGTGGCAGCATGCACCTCGGCACAAAGGAGGTTGCGGAGCTTAGTCTCGTTCACCTCAAGGTCGCCGCGTAGGAAGACGATGACCAGTGAATCATCCATATTGCGCTGATACAGCACAGCCTTGCAGGATTGCAGCGGTGACTTGTGCAAGAAGTTGCACACATCCTCGATTGTCTTTTGGTCGGGGGTATAGACCTCCTCCAAAGGCTCGATGGGGTATTCTTCGTTGTGGACGATGCAGTCGGCGGCTTCGCTGTTGGAGCGGTAGCCGCATTCGGGGCAAATGACGATGGTGTCCTCACCAATGTCGGTGAGCAGCATGAACTCATGTGAGATGCGGCCACCCATCATACCCGAGTCGGACTTGACAGCCACGACTTGCGGCACGCCTGCACGGGCAAAGATGCGGTCGTAGGCATGGTAAGCCTTGGCGTAGTATTGTTCCAAGTCCTCTTGCGAGGTGTGGAAGCTGTAGGCATCCTTCATCGTGAACTCACGGGTACGAATCAAACCACCGCGCGAACGGGGTTCATCACGGAACTTGGTCTGAATCTGGTAGATCATGAAGGGATACTGCGTGTAGCTCTTCGCGGCATCGCGGGCCAGCTGCACAGCGGCTTCCTCGTGGGTCATGCCCAGCACCATATCGATGCCGTTACGATCCTTGAAGCGGAGCAGCTCCGAGCCGATGCTGTTGTAACGCCCCGACTCCTGCCACAGCGTGCCCGGCATAACGACGGGGAACATGACTTCCTGACCGTCGATGCGATCCATCTCCTCACGGATGATGTTTTCTATCTTCTTAGCGATGCGTTTGGCCGGCATAAAGAAGGAAAACAAACCTGTTCCCACCGACTTGATATAGCCGCCGCGCACCATCAGTGCCTGACTGTCGAAAACACAGTCGGCCGGTGCCTTCTTAAAACGTTCGCCTAATAGTGTTGCAACTTTCATATCTGTATTATTTTTGTTCTCAATTGAAGCCGCAAAGTTACGCTTTTTTTTGGTACGTATATAAAAAACCTCCCGTCGTTGCCAACAGGAGGTCTTGTAGTGTAGGTTTTAGTATTCTTAATTCTGAATCATCACCTTTCTCGTCACCACCTTGCCACCGATGACATGGACAAAGTACATGCCCGACGGTAGGTCGCTAACGTCGATGGTGCGCTGACCATCCACGCTAAAGCCGCGCACTTTGACACCTTGTGGGTTGATGATGACAACACTAGCTTTACCCTTTTCGTAATCCGTGGCGATGGTCATTTGACCCCTTGCAGGATTGGGGGTGATGGTCACTTGGAAGGGTTCTGCATCTACATCGGGCAGTTCAGGAACATCCGTCAAGATGTCGGTGTTCAGACTGTAGGTCACCAATTTACCAGAAACTCTCAAAATCGGGTTGCTGGAGTTTTCGCAATCAGGGCAGCTATTCTGGCCGCTCACGCAGTCGGGGTAGTTGGGGTGGCATTGGTCGACATAGGTCGGATCGAACTCATAGAGCACGTCAGCGTGGCCATCGGCAAGATAGTCATCAAGGCTGTAGTTCCACACCATAGACATACTACCGGGACACCATCCAGCACGGGAGTAGGCCCAGGTACCATTTTGAGGCTGACATCCAGCGGGATTGGGGCTACAGGTTTCCCAGAGATGCTGCGTGTAGGTTGTGGCACCATTGATATTAATGTTATGTGTGGCTTCATAGAACTCAGCGGCATTGCCCGTGTTGTAGGCACCGTTGCCCGTATCGCTCCAGTTGTGGCCCGAGGTTGTGATTTGCAGCTTGGCCTTTTCGACACAAGGATTAAATTCGACCGTACGTGTGGGAATGGGACATGGGTCTGAATAATCGCCAAAGGCATAGTTACCATACCAAATCTCCTGTAAATCCACATAAGGATAATCCGGCTTGCCTTTGGTGTATTCAAAAATAGCGGTGGGGTTGTAGCCGTCACCTGTTGCGTATTGTTCGCTATAATACTCAAATTCCACAAGTCCTTGCAGCACGGAGGTGAAATCGGTCACATCGAGGTCATCAACGCATTCCACACCAAACGGGGTGATGTAACGGCAAAGTTCCACCCATTCGCCACGATAGTTTTTCACACGGACGTAACTGATGTGGTCGTAGGTGTTGCAGTTGCCATTCACGCAGTTGTGCAGATAATGCAGGTTGATGGCGTTGAAAGCATTGACATGGGTCGGGAAGGCATATTCGCCATGGTCGGTAAACTGTGAGGTAGTTGCCACCATCTCGCCATTCATCGCGGAAACCACCATATCATCATAATTGGTAGTCACCTCAAAGGTGTTGGAGGCCGTGGTGACTTTGCCTCCTGTTTGGGTGATAGACACGGTCATATTGTAAGTACCTTCACCCGAAGGTGTCCAAGTGGTGTACCAATAGCCGTTGTTGGGGTTGTTGGGATAGTCAGTCTTCAGATACAATTCATGTCCGTCTACCTCACATTTCACTTGTTCAAATTTAAGGGCATTGGCATGTTCGATATAGGCGCTCAACACGATCATCACAGGATTCTCGAAGTCGGGCATATACACCTTGGTGCCTTCGTAAGGACGGCGGATGGTGATTTCGGGTTCATAGTTTTCGGGATCCACCACATAGAAAGTACGTGTCACCGTAGGAGCTGGCTGCCATTGTGTGCCGTCACCGGGTTGGATGGCACGCACTTTCACTTGACCTTCCTCACCGGTAAGGGTGAGAATATTGCCTTCCACGGTGGCAGGACCTTGGGCGACCTCGAAGGTCACAGGCAGACCTGAAGTAGAAGAGGCTTCCAGCGTAATGGGTGCATTATAAACCAACTGATCGGGGATTTCAGCGAAGTCGATAAACTGTGCAGCAAGTCCGCCAGGGATATGGCGCACGGTGAAATTGTCGAAGCCACCCCAGCCACTGTTGAGCATAAAGATGTAGTGCCACATGGCAGGGTCGTATTTGTCGCCACTGCCAGGGGTGAGCCCAGCGTTGACGCCTTGGCATTCCGGCACAGCCTCCCATTCAGCGTCAAGATCGTCGTACTTCATAAAGAGGGTGACGGCACCTTGACCATCGTTAGCATCAAGGTCAATGGAGACCTTCCAACGGTACCAGTGACTCTCCGCTCCGATAGGCTGAATATTGCTGGTGATGGTGTTATTGGGCAGCACCACGCCGTTCATAAAGAGGGGATTGGTCGGGTTGACACCGGTCATCATCAGATAGATGCCGCCATCGGGAATCGTGCTATTCTCATCAGGGTAGACAGGTTCGCAGATAGCGTTGGAAGAGGAAGCCTTGCGCAAAGGAGGAAGAACAGAGCCGTCGTTGTCGCCATCATAGCCGATGCCGAAGAAGTCGCCCCACCATTGGCGCAGGATGTCGCACTCAAACTCGATGATACCGCCATTTGAGAAGTCGAAACCATACTGGGTGATGTCGTGGGTGGCAATGTCGCCAAAGGCAGTACCAGAGGCATCCGAGAACACGCCGATGGTCTCGTCAGCCGTCGGAATGGGCGGTGTGGTGCCCCAGAAGTGGCCCATATAGTCAGTATACAAGGGCGTGAAAGCTCCGTTTCCAGCATGGTGTACGCGAACATACCAGCCATCCTGGCCATTGAGGAGATGATTCGGGTTTTCCCCGTACTCATAATCGTTGAAATCGAAGGTCTTTTCAACTTGGGCATTCATCCCAAAGGAGAAAGCCAATAGCATAAGGATTAAGGATAGTTTTTTCATAATATTAAATATTAAATTTTGAATTTTAAATCTTTGAATTTGAACATATTAATCATTCCACCACACCTTGGTTTGTCTTGTGTCGCCATGCGACATACGAGCAAGTTGTTTGGTGTAGTTGTCATAATTGTATTCTATTTCTTTCTGGGGATACTCCATACGGAATGAAGTCAGTTTGGTGTGGTTGGTGGTCGTGGGTGTCGCCATGGTACGACGCGCCAAGGCCCAAGCTTCCCAAGGCTGACGGAAGAGGTTAAGCCAACGCTGTTGATAGATGAGCGTCAAGTAGGCCTCGTTAGAATAATCGAAGTCGTAGTTCATATACACGGCATTGTTCATCACGTTGGCTGCCATGTTGTTACAGTACGACCAGATATCCAGGTTTCCGATATAGCTGGTATACTCTGGATAGAAAAAGACCCAACGGCTTGTGTTTTGTGGGATGTGTGTCCAAAAGAGACAAGACTGGTAGATGCCTTGGAAGAGCATCTGGTCAAGTTCCATGCTCGAGAGAGTGATGCCTCCGATGCCTCGTGCTCCAATTTCGGCCTTCATAAAGAGCACGTCGGCATAGGTGACCAAAATTTGAGGCATGTATTTTTCATCACGAGTCAGATAATAGTTGAACGGTGAATAGAGGCACGATGGACCTTTGAAGGTGTAGCTGCCGTCGCGGCTCTGGGCATAGGGCGAACCACCTTCAGTGGGAGTCTCGAGGGTGCGGATCTGCGGATAGGGGCGCCAAGCACCATCGGGGAAGCTGTCGTTCTTGTGGCTAGTGTCGAAGAAAAGGTAGGTGCGATAGTCAAAGATGCCGCTTCCGTCCATGTCGTCAGTTGAGGAGAGGACACTCCAAATCGTTTCACCCATACGAAGGTGTTTGTGCTCACGGAACGACCAGTTGATATCCCAACTCGTACCTAATACACTAGGCCACAAACAAATACCACCTCCTGTAACTCCACCACCCGAAGTACTTATCTTGGAGTAGATGTAGTTGTAAGCTTCTACCAACAAAGGCGTGGCATATTCGGGGTCCTTGTCGTACATACGCAGGCCGTGGCGCAAGATGAGCGAGTTGGCAAACTCAGCCCAAAGCGTGTAATCGTTGTTGAGCAGCACATCGTAGGGCAGCCTGTAATATTCGTTGCCATAGGCGGTGGTGGCAGAGTCGGCATGCAGGAGGTCGCGCGACCATACCAACTCTTCTAAGAGCGATTTGTAGATGCTCTCCTGGGTATCCCATTCGGGTTTCATCGTAGCTTGCGAAGAAGCGTTTTCCCAGATACGGCCAGCCTGAGAATAAGGCATGTCACCGAAAATATCCGTGACCTTAAAGGTTTGATAGGCCTTCAATATATTGAGCTGGGCACGCACCTTATCGCAGACAGCCGCATCACCCTGCTCATCGCCATAGGCATCAAAGCGTTTCTCCAATTCACGGATGTTGGCCAACATAAGGTAGTAGTCCGACCATACGTTCGAGGTTCCAATCTGGGAGTTGCCCCAGGCCTCGGAAGTCAAGGCACCGAGTTCCGTCTCGGGATACCAGATCTCGTTTTGCAGGTAGAACTGCTCGTTCATACTCTGCTGCAAGGAACTGACCACGCCATTAAACAAGGCCTCGACGGTTGTCCCCGTCGGCGAGAACGGGTTTTGGTTCATCTCTTCGAAGTTCTTGGTGCAAGAGGCGAAAGCTAAAGTCGCTGCACAGATAATGAGAATATATCTTTTCATGGTGTTTCGATTTTAGAGATTGACTTTAAGTGTAACCATATATGAGCGTGAGCCGGGATAGGAAGCATACTCGAGGCCTTGGGCGTTGCCGGAGCCTTGGGTACCTTCGGGGTTGATGTTGTCGGGCAGGGTCTTATAGAAATAGAACAGGTCGCGACCCACCAGTGAGATGGATGCCTGCTTGAAGAGGTTCTGTTTGTCGAGCCACTTGCGCGGGAAGTCGTAGGTGAGCGAAAGCTCGCGCATCTTGATCCAAGTGTTGTCGACAATGCCTGGTGTGCTAAGGATGTTGCCCCAGCCGCCGAAGTTAGGCATATATTTGTAGAGGTAATGTACCACATTCTCGTTTTCGTGAGCTTCACCCGTCTCGGTGTTGATGCAGTAGCCTGGCAAAATGACGCCGTAGTTGCCAATGTAGTTGCCTTCAGCGTCATAATACTTCAAGCCGTTACCCTCGCGCTCATAAAGCGTCTCTGGGCTTTGACCTGTCTGCATACCCACCACGTAGGAAGCGCAATAGATCTGGCCTCCCAACTTGGCATCGACCAAGGCATAGAGCGACCAGTTCTTATAGGAAGCCCTCAGGTTGATACCACCTGTCACCCAAGGGGCACAGTTGCCAATCGGAACACGATTATCGGTTTTCAAATAGGTGGTACCCGTCTCATTGAGGAGCGGAAGGGCGTTGCCTTCCTCATCATAGAAAGGTCCAATTTGCGTGCCGTCGGGCATCGTGTATTCATAGACATAGTCCCATCCGTAGATGGTGCCATACTCCTCCCCTTCTTCCACGGCAATGGCAGGGCCGTTGGAGCCCCAAATCTCGGAAAGCAGGTACATATCGGAGCCTGCCAAGTCAACGATGCGGTTCTTGTTGCGAGCGAGGTTCAAGCCTACCTGAACGCCATAGTCTTTGCCTTGTGCGATGTCGTAGGTCAAGATGGCCTCAATACCCTTGTTGGTCACTACACCCGTGTTGATGGTCACGTTGTTGGCACCTGATGAGGGAGCAAGCGGCGAGGAAAGGATCTGGTCCCAAGAATAGATGTCGTAATAGGTGAAGTCCATATTGAACCTCGCACCTAATCCGAGGTCGAAGCCTAACTCATAGGCGCGTTGTCTTTGGGGTTTCAGCTCCAACGGCGGCACAACGGAAGGTAAAGTGGCCGACAGCTGATGACCAAAAGAGCCTGTGTTGTATGTATAGGTTAGCTGATACGGATCGGTGTCGCTGGCGGTCTGTGCCCACGAACCACGCAACTTGAGGTAGTTCACCGGACCCCAGTTCCAATTCTTGAAAGCCGAGGTCGGGATAAAACTCAAGGTGGCCGAGGGATAGAAATAACTGTTGTTGTTGATGGGCAAGGTCGACGACCAGTCGTTACGGCCCGTAATATCCAAGAACATCCAATCCCTGTAGCTCATATTGAAGAAGGCATAAACCGAGTTGACTTGCTTCTCCCACCGTGACTCACCAAAAGTGCGTTCCGTGGCATTGGAGTAGTTGCTTATGGCGTACAGATTGGCATAAGCCCATTTACCCGAGGTGCCGTTAAGGCCGTCGCGGTAACCATAATACTGTTCGCCACCCACCGAGAAGCGCACATTGAACTTCGAACCGAAGATCTTGTCCTTGTAGGCCGTGAGCAGGAAGTCCATATCGCGGGTCACCGCGTTCGACTTGCTCTTCGAGTAGTAGCCGCCCGCCATACCATCGAGGGTGGTGGGCTTATGCTTGGTGGTGTAGTCATCGGCGGTCCAGTCCAAGGCCACTTTGGCGCTGGCACTCAACCAAGGCGTGATGTCGTACATCAGGCGGACTGAGCCGTACATCTTGTCACGATCGAGGGTCGTGTTGTTGTTGTAGAACGTCCAGAACGTGCTGTTGTATATGTACATATAAGGATAGCCGTCAAACTGGTTCATCGTGCCGTCCTCGTTCTCGTAGGATGTGACCTCAAGGCCTTTCCAGCTGCGGGGCCAGCTGTAGAGCAAGCCTTTGTTGAAGTTGCTGTTCGACTCACCGATTTCAGGCGAGTTGAGGCGGAAGTAGTCCAAGTAGTTGAACGATACATCAACCTTAATCTTATCCGACACATTGATCAAAGTACCCACATTGACCGTGGTCTGCTTCAAGTTGCAGTTGTCGATGATGGCATCGGTACGTGAGTCGGTGAAGGAGACACGGACACTACCGAAATCGCCAGCATTCTGGAAGGCCACATTGTGGTTCATCGTGTGACCGTTCTTGAAGAGCATCTTCAGGTTGTCGGGTTGGGGTGAATAGTCGCGCACCACACCGTCCCACCAGAGGACACTCTCGCCATTCATCGCGGGACCCCAGCTTTGGGCACCGCCATAATAGCCAAAGGTTGTGTTGGTAGGCTCACCGGCAGGACCGTTGTCCACACTATAGACACCAGGATATTCATACACTTGGTTGCCGTTGTCATCAAACATTCCGTCGATGGGTTTCAACGTGGGCGTGCTGAAGGTAATGGGGCCGCCAGCACCGTATTTGTTCTGCACATCGCGGTAGAGATAAGGCGTTGTAATCTTGAAACCAGCCGAATAGCTGATACCGAGGCCGCGTTGTTTCGAACCTTTCTTGGTGGTGATGAGCACCACGCCATTGCCGCCACGCGAACCGTAAAGAGCTGCAGCTGTGGGGCCTTTCAGGATGTCGAGACTCTCTATGTCCTCCTGGTTGATGTTATTAAGGGCGGTACCCCAGTCGCGACCACCGCTCCAATCGGTGACACCACCTTCGTTGGTCATCGGCACACCGTCGACCACGATGAGGGGTTGGTTGTCGCCAAAGATACTGTTGTTACCACGGATGGTAATACGCGAAGAACTACCGTCGACGCCATTGGGGTTGATGATCTGCACACCTGCCGAGCGTCCGCTCAAGGCGCTGATGACACTACCCGAACCAGATTTGGCGATGAGTTCGCCACCGATTTCCTCGGTAGCATAGCCTAATTCGCGTTTCTGTCGTTTGATGCCAAGGGCGGTAACCACCACATCATCAAGCGTTTGTGAGTCAACCTCAAGGGTGACATTGATTTTGTTCTTACCTTTGATAGCAATTTCTTTGGTCTTGTAACCTACAAAACTGAACACCAGCACATCCTTGCTGTCGGCATTCAAGCTGTAGTTACCATCCATGTCGGTCACGGTGCCATTGGAGGAATTTTTCACCTGAATGGTGACGCCTGGTAGGCCGTAGCCGTCATCGCTTGACACAACCTTACCGCTTACCGTAATGCTTTGTGCAATAGCGGCAAACGGGGTCATTAAAACTAGCAAAAGAAAAAATAGTAGTGTTTTCTTGTTCATACACATAACGTTTTTAAATCTTTGGGGACAAAAATAGAAATAATTCTCATTGCTCACTTTGATTTTTCCGTTTTTCTTGACACAACCATCCATAACCTCTATCTTTGCACGCCAAATTTTTGTCAAAACAAACCCTTATGTCAAAATATAACGAAAACCAAGAAGAACAGATCTATTCGGAAAGAACTGAAAAAGAAACCGATAAGAAATGCCCCAACTGCGGTGCCACGGTTGTCTTCAGCCCTGCAACGGGCTGTATGCATTGCGAGTATTGCGGTTACACGTGTGAGCTGCCCAAAGCAGAGAGTGAGAATGAGATTTGCGAGATGGATTTCGAGGCAGCCGTGCACACCGAAAGCTTCAACTGGGGCGAGGAGAAAAAAGAGGTGCAGTGCAAGCAATGCGGCGCAGTGACGGTGTATGACGCCCTCGAAACCGCGGCCGTATGCCCCTTCTGCGGCTCCACCAGCGTGATGCCCGCCGCCAATGAGAATACGATTGCTCCTGGTGCGGTTTGCCCTTTCGCCATCACTAAAGAACAAGCTGGCGAACGTTTCACCAAATGGCTCAAAGGCAAGCTATTTGCACCCAGAAAGGCCAAGCGGAGTGCCCGTCCTGAGTCGTTCCAAGGTGTGTATCTCCCCTATTGGACCTACGATGCACAGACCACATCAAACTTCACGGCTCGCGCCGGATATGATAAAAGAGTGAAAGACAAGGATGGCAACACCCGCACAGAAACTGATTGGAGACATGTCAGTGGTATCTATCAAGAGTTTTTCGACGATGTGACCGTCATGGCCTCAAAACGTCAGACCGATTCAGGCGTGAGGGCTTGTGAACCTTTCGACTTTTCCAAATTAGTGCCTTATTCCCCTCAAGTGGTGGCAGGTTTCATCGCTGAGCGTTACTCCATCGGCCTGAAAGAAGGCTGGGAATCGGCACAACATACCATACAGTCACGGTTGCATTCCGACATTTCTTCCTACGTCCGCCGACATTGGAATGCCGACCGCGCCGATTCTGTCAGGTTCTCGACACTTTACAGCAACATCACCTACAAATATCTCCTCGTCCCGACATGGATCTCCTCCTTTAAATACAAGGACAAGGTATATCAGTTTGCTGTGAACGGGCAGACGGGGAAAGTGGGCGGCAAAGCTCCTGTCTCGGTATGGAGGGTGCTTATCGCCATTGCCATCGGCATTGCTCTTATTGCCATTTTGGCCAATCTGGCATAAAGGAATTCAACAATTATTCCAAGAGGTTCTCAAGGTCTTTCATCGCCTTGCGAGCCGACATGCCTTGATGTAACACTTGATAAGCTTTCTCAGCGATGGGAAGCTGTCGACGTTGCTCCTCTGGTAAAAAAGGCAGCATAGCAGAGGAATAATAACCCTCAGCCACCATGGTCATTTCGTTGAGGGCGGTCTTCACCGTGTTGCCACGGCCTATCAACATGCCCAATTGACGGTTGCGGCTATGGCTCGAATAGCACGACACCAATAAGTCGCCGAAGAAATTGGAGGGGTCGAATTTGGTAAGATCGTTGACGCTCTGCGGGGCCAATAGGAAATACATTTCCTTAATGCAGTTCGACACCAAAACGGCGATGAAATTGTCGCCATAGCCCAAGCCCACGGCCATGCCAACCATCACAGAGTAGATGTTTTTCATCACCGAGGCGTGTTCCAAATAAGACATGTTCCTCAGTGCGCTCACCTTGATGAAAGATGTCTTCAGTTTCTCACCCACAACACGTGCATTGCCGATATTGGAACAGGCCAACGTCATATAGGTGAGCCGCCCGTGCCCCACTTCTTCGGCATGGGTCGGACCGCTAATAAAACACAACTGGGCACAAGAAAGACCATAATGTTGTTTCAGATACTCAGTGACAACCATGTTTTCATCAGGAATGATGCCTTTGATGGCCGAAACCAACATTTTGTCCTTCAAAGAGGCCTTCAAATCAGAGAGATAGCTCTTCAAATAGGGAGCCGGAGTCACCAGAAAAATGATGTCGGCACGATTGATCGTTTCATTCACGTCATCAGTGAGATGAATGCGATTCATATCGAACTCGACATCGGGCAGGTAACGGCAATTGTGCCCCTCAGTGCGAAGCGACTCCAGCACTTCCTGGTTGCGAACGTACCAACAAACCGACGATTCGTTCATAATCAACACTTTGGTAATGGCCGTAGCCCAACTTCCATGTCCAATGACGGCGCAACGTGATGTCTTCTGTATCAGGGGACCCATAATTTTTCTCCGTTTTATTTATGCGTATTTACGTGCCGAACTGGATTTGAGAAACTCTGAATCAATTCTGGTGAAAATCTCTTTCTCCTGCTGCCCGATGGTTTCCAAAATATCTGCCATTTCGTTCAATGTCACATTTTCGCTTTTCATATAGCGACGGCAATCCAAAGAGAATTGGCGCCAGGTGTCGGCATCCTTGTTCATCAACGTCGAACAGTCGTCAAGCACCTCGTTTTGAAACACGGAAGCCGCCTCTTTAAGAAAATCAGAATAAATATATCGGTAACCAGCGCCACCTGTTCCCGCCGTTTCAATCAACCTATAGAACCACAACAGGATATATCCTCTCAATTCATCTGAAAAATAAGCCTTCCATCGCTTTAGGTTCTTTGCAAAACGATGCAAGCCCGTATATCCGTAATAAGAAAGAGGCATTCGCAACATACGGTAGCACGACTCCTGCAAGCCTTGCACAATAGCTGGTTTCAGGTCGACCTTCTCGGCAAAATCGGCCGACGGTGGGTCGAGATAGAACATACGTCCCTCGGGAGCTGCCAAACCTTTGGCAAAACGAATCTTTCGCATGGTTGACTCGTCAATATAGACATAGTCATCCGTATACAAACGGCTGTCCGAATCAGCGATGGTATAGGTAGAGCCCTCTTTGCCGATGACCGTCAACACATGGCCATTGAAATGCGACTCGTTGACAATCTTCCCAAAATAGCTCAAGCCGCTCACACTGACCACCACGCCGACGGGAATCTTCTTTTCCACCAGCTCGTCAAGGTCGTGCATTGATTTGTTCACCTTACATCCATACTTTGTACCATGAAAACCGATGTGCATTCTTTCGGCAAAGTTCTTAACAATACACGCAGGTTTAATTCGAAGCATGGGCAAGGTGACCCCGCGCATCCGCAAAAATGGAGAATACAAAAAATAAATTCCCGAACCAATTCCGAAAGCCATCGGCTCACTAATCTGATATCCGTAGTATTCCAACATATTCAGAAAAGTGCCAGTCTCGCAATGCTTTCTTCTTGGATTGGGATAATTGTCTATCATCGCAGTTTTTTGGCTTTCGAATATTTATGCGTGCAAAAATACGACTTTTTCTTTTTAATGCCCCAAATGCCTGTTTTTTCCAACGAAACATGCCCTTTTCTAAATTTTTATGAAGTTTTTGTATCTTTGCGGCTCAATTTAGATATGGCCTCGCTCATGTCCGCCAATATGAAAGAAACTTTAGGTTTATACGAGACTTTCAGGGAAGCTGCAAAAAAGTTTTCCAATAAGGTTGCCTTGTGTTATTTTAAGAAGGAGTTGACGTTCGAGCAATTGTTGGAATGTGTCGACATCACGGCCTTGGCATTCAGAAAACATGGTGTGGAACGTGGTGATATCATTTGTTTGGCTTTGCCCTCGATGCCCGAGTCGTTGATGTGTCTCCTGGCACTGAATAAAATCGGCGCCATTCCTTGTATGATCGATGTCAGATACACACCCGAAGAATTTTGCAAAATCATAGACAGGACCCACTCGAAGATGCTTTTCGTAATGGGATTTTATGCAGCCAGTCTGGCCACGGCCGACAACCAGCTCAACGTAGAGAAAGTCGTGGTATGTTCAGGCGCCGATTCCATCCCAGGCTTTTCTTTCTGGTTCCGTTTAGGCGAATGGTTCAATGGACGAAAAATGGTGTTTCTCAAACACAAGAAATTCTGCCATTGGAAAGACTTTTACAAGACAGCACAAGGAAAGGATGAAACCGAGCCCTACCATTGGATTCCCGACGAGATAGCTGCCCTGTTTCAAACCAGCGGCACGACGGGCACGGTGAAAAGCGTGATGTTGTCCACAGAGAATATCATGCATTCCGTGTTTCCCGACCCGCCCGTGCTCAACAACCTTTCAAGTAACGACACTGCCCTCTGCATCTTGCCCATTTTTGCTTTCTTTGGGGCCAACACCTTGTTGCTCCCTTTATTTAATGGCTTGCGTGTCGTTGTCATTCCCATCGCACCCCGCGAAGAATTCTTGAAACTCCTGACCCAATACAAACCACAACACGTCTTCTCGGTGCCAGCCTATTGGGATTTTGTCAACGCGGAAAACGAGGTCAAGGAAGACTTCTCCTTCCTCAAATCCATCAATGTGGCGGGCGACATTATGAACACCGCCTTTGAAAAACGCATCAACGAGTGCCTCCGTCAAGGGGGCTGTCTCTATGAAGTCACGAAGGCCTACGGTATGACGGAGACGGCCGGCGTCATCTCGTTTACGCCACAAGGCAGCCCGCACCAATATGAACAAGGCTTCTCGGGCCAAGCCGTGACGTGCTATGAAGTCAAGACCTTCGATGATGAGATTTGTGTGCGCTCAGAGATGAAGTTCTTGGGGTATTACAAAAACGAGGAAGCCACCCAGCAACTCATCCAGACCCACGCCGACGGCCAACAATGGCTACATACGGGTGATATGGGCTACGTGGATGAAGAAGGCAACATCTTCGTGATAGGCCGCAAGAAGCGTATGATTGTCCGCCACGACGGTTCTAAGGTGTTTCCTGTGGAAATTGAGGATTGCCTGATGCAGCATCCTTCGGTGGCGGCTTGTGCCGTGGTGCCTATGCAGGACCCCGACCATTCGGAGAGCCATCTGCCCAAGGCCTTTGTGGTGCTGAAAGAAACCAAGGTTACCATGGAGGAACTCATAGCGCACTGCGAGGAGAACCTACCCGTACACCTTGTCCCTGCTGCCATTGAATTCATTGATGCTTTGCCAATGAATACTAATGGCAAGGTTGACTACCAAAAACTAATCAGAAATTGATACAAAATTTTTCAATTATAGAAATTCTATAATAGAAAATCTATAATTAAATTCTCGACTGCACATCAATGGGGTTGGCATAAATCCCCAAGAAAATCTCTTCCAATTCCTCGCGGTTCATGTCGGGATAATCGTTCATCCAATCCATGTACTTGATGAATGTGGCTTTTTGCTCGACTGTGTAATACTCAGCGTAAGTGTCAGTGCCGCTCCGCAGGTCGTGGGCAATGTAGTTGTTAGGGTGAAGATAGAATTGCGGATTAATGCGGCTGTCCATCAACTCGGCCACGCGCTTGTAGAACTCGCCCGAAGGGCAATCGTTCAAGGCATTTAAATCGTCTTCTGAAACCATCGGACAAATATGGAAATGCACATGACCTTTGGGCTGCATGATGCCCGTCAAGATGCTGTTAAGGTCTTCATTGGGTTTCTTCTCATAATGGCCGTTTTTCTTGGTCAGATACAGTTCCAAGGTCTTCAATTTGTCGCACGACTCCCATTCGTATGATACCGCCACAGGCACAATGTTCAATTCAGCCAAAGAAACTACCCTGTCATCGCGGCGGCTCATGCCAAACATTTTGATGATGGCTGGGTCGGTGGCATCGATACCGTTTTTGGTACGGCCGTTGCGTTGCGCAATCCACACCGACTCATGCACATTAGTGATGACGTAACGCATATATTCCGACATGTGCATCATACTGTTGTAGAACTCCTTGGGCGAGCCACCGCGTTCCGTGCGGAACATCTTGTTGACCTTACCAAAATCGATGACAAAAGGATGCGACATCAGGTTGCTGCCGAAGGTAATCTGGCAGGTGTTTTGTCCAGCCTTAGTCAGGATATATTGCAAGAACATAGCATCGAGCACAATATCGCGGTGATTGGAAACAAACAGATAAGGCTTCTTCTTATCGATGTTTTCCACTCCAGACCAGTCAAACTGCGTGGTGGTCTTTTTTAGCAAGGTCTCGATAACCTCTTTCAGCAGCCCAAGTTGGAATTCCTTCAAGGTCTTGATACTGCGGATACGTTCGCGAAGCGCCTCGGCAGGCACCCCCAGATACTGAGCTATGGCAGGAATCACCTCACTATCAGCCATACGTTGTGTGGCAGCAGGAATCTCGTCAGCGTTGAAAGGTCGAATGTCGTCGAAATCGGTCATTATTTATTCCTTAAATCGATGAATTTGATAGGTTTGCGACTCTTGGCGGGATAATTGATTTGTCGGATCTCATCCACGGAATGGATTTCGATGGCAGGTGCCACACGGATACGCGAACGGAAGCTGTCTTTCAAGGTCTTGACCACATCGAAATCGGGTTCATATTTCAAGCCGATTTTCACCATAACATCGTCGGTGCCAGCATCGCTTTGACGCACTTCGATGACATAGTTTTCCACATAGTCGGTATTGTCAAGCACATCATTAATCGCCGGCGGATAGAGCGTTGTGCCTTTCAGCTTGATCATGTTGTTCTTACGCCCCACGAGTGGCGTGAGGCGATAGGAATTGCGGCCGCACTTGCATTGTTCGACTATCTTGGCAGCAATGTCGCCTGTGCGGAAACGCAACAGCGGCATAGCTTCCACACCAAGGGTAGTGACAACGATTTCGCCTGGCTGGCCATCTGGAACGGGCAGACCGTCCTCACCGATGATTTCCACGATAATCAGTTCGGGATGCACATGACCTCCTAGGCCGTATTCGCATTCCGAAAAAGTAGCTCCCATTTCGGTAGATGAATAGGTGGCAAAGAGTTGAACGTCCCACTTTTCCTTGATCTTCTTGCCTAACAGGTTGAGGTTAAAGTCTTGGTCACGCAAGCCTTCACCAATGCCGATGATGCGGCGGATGCTACTGTTTTTATAGTCGATGCCGTGTTCTTCGGCATATTGAATCAACTTGAGGATGAACGACGGCACACACATAATCGTGTCGGGCTTGATGCGACGGATGGTGTCCCATTGCAGCTCAGGGATGCCGTTGCCAACACGAATGACACCCGCACCCAACTCACGCAAACCGAGGAAATAGGCCAGTCCTGCCATAAAACGCTTGTCCAAAGTGGTCATCAACTGCACCACATCGCCGGGCTTCACACCAGCACACTCAAACGATTTTTTCTCATTGAAAGCCAAGCGTTGCAGATCTTTCTCGGAGCAACCAAAGGTGACAGGATCTCCCAAAGTGCCTGATGTGGTGATATAGTCGATGATTTTGTCTTTCGGACAGCACAAAAACTCGTCATTAAAGAGTTGTAGGTCTTTCTTTTCCGTAAAAGGAATCTTCACCAAGTCCTCAATATGCTTGATTTTGTCAATCTGGATACCGTAGCTCTTGAACATCCGCTGGTAATAGGGTGAATGAGCTTCCAAATAGACCAAAGCTTCGTGCATCAAACCTTCCTGATAGGCTTTGATTTGCTCTACGGACTGGTATTCTATGTCGTTGTTAATCATCGTTTGAAAAGAATAGGATTAAAACTTGATTTCGGCGAACCATTTGAGGAACTCCGTTTTCCATTCCCGACATTCTGCGCTGCCTCGTTTATCGCTGGCACCAAAGCTATGACCACCTGTCTTGTATTGAATGTAGCGGTGATCCACATGCGCAGCAGTCAAGGCCGAGTCGAGAACGACCGAATTGCGGTAATCGACCACGGGGTCATCAACACAATTGACAAGGAAAACCGGTGGACAGTTGGCAGGGACATGTCGCTCAAGGGAAAGCGAGTCGCACAACACCGGGTCGTGATGATGCTTCTCGCTCAGCAGACCCCGGCGTGAGCGCTTATGGACGTATGGTTTCACCATAGTCACCACAGGATAGATGGCACCCACAAAATCGGGACGCAGATTGGTCTCATTTTCGACACCAGCTTCTTTGATGAAATCATGCTCATAGAAAAATGCTGTCGACAACGCCAAATGACCGCCTGCCGAAAAGCCTAACATTCCCACTCTGTTGGGACTGATTTGATACTCCTCGGCATGAGTGCGAACCCATTGCAGTGCACGTTGCGCATCGGTAATCATATCGGGATGCTGGCGTCCTCTGAAGATGGCTCTATGACGGTAAGCAAACGCTCCTATGCCTGCGGCACGATATTCAAGAACAAAGGCCGTAATGCCCTGACTTTGCAGCCACATGGCAACGGTATCGCCTTCGTTTTTCGTGTCGAGCCAATAATAACTTCCACCGGGACAAACAATGATGGCAGCACCTGTGGGATTATTGTCAGCCAAGTAAGACGTCAATTTGACTCGCCTACCATGGCTGATGTCCAATCCTTCCCAAATCTTCACTTGTGCCTTCGCCATCCCTGTTAATAATACTAGACTTAAAATGAGTAATGCTTTTTTCATTTACTTAGGATTTTCATCACTTCCTCCTTCGTAAGCTGACGGTATTTGTGCTGCATATCGGCAAAGAAATCCACTTGGAAATACTCCTCATCGTAGAATGACAGCTTCGAATTGGTGTTGGGCGTGCACTCCAAATAGACAATGTCTTCCAGTTTCAAGTTTTTTGCTTCACAAACTTGATCGGCAAGCTTGCGACCAGCATAAGTCACTGAGGTGCCTGGATTGTCTTGATACAATTCAGTCACGATGACGTATGTTCTTCCATCCACTTCCCTGATTTTCAGTCCGCAGGATGATTCCATATCCCACTCGCCCTTAAAAGGAAATATTTCGTCGTAATATTCTGGTGATACTTTCATTAATTGAAAATTGAAAATTCAAAATTTAAAATTCCACATTCAGCATCCTCAACTAGTCGTTCCTAACTACTAATTTTTGGCTTTCGGTTCTTACATTGACGTTGCGTTTGCTGCGGTCCACATCTCGGCCAAACGATTTGTTAGCCAAACGGCGGTCGCGTGGACGGTAGGTACCGTCTTCCATCTCGCGCAAAGCCACATTGCAGAACAGGCGGAACATTTTTTGCTCCTGACTCTCATCGGCATAGAAACTCTTCCATGCATAATCGTAAAGGTCCTGCAACTTCTCCGGCGTCATGTGCTTGGGCTGATACACCACCTGACCCGCATTGTAATGATCCCAATCGAAATCGAAGATACGACCTTGGCGCAACAGGTCATCATGACCTTTGGTGTGCGGGAACGGGGCAAAAATGGTGAATTCAGCCAAATCGAGATTAATTTCGCCCAAGAAATCAATGAGCCGTTTGATGTCGTCCTCGGTTTGGTTGTCAAGGCCAAAAAGGATGGTGCCTTCCACTCCAATGCCATAGTCGTGATAACGTTTCACACGCTCCTTAATGTAGTCGGAGGTGTCGTAAACCGCTTGATAGACATACCACGCACCGGCTTTGGCAGCCAAGTCGAGCACATCTGGGTCGTCCTCGATGGTGTGGCTAATCCATTTCTTCTTCAACGGTGCGATGGCACGGAAGAGATCCATCTCCCATTGCTTGTCCTGCGCCAGTGAATTATCAACAATAAAGAGGCGGTTGTTGTCAATGCCCGCCATATCTTCCACTACTTTGTCTACAGGACGCGGACGGAACTTGCGCCCACCAAGATATGACACGGCGCAAGGATAGCAGCTGAAACGACAGCCACGACTTGCATTGAAAAGGTCGACCATCTGCACACCCTTGTGATTGTATAGCTCACGCTTGTAGAGGTCACGACGACAAGGACCCACTGATGCAATGTCGGGCTGATTGCCCATATAGTTGTATATTTTTTTCAAACAACCATTCTTCCAATCCTGAATGACCTGCTCGGAACGACCTTCCGATTCGCCCAAAAACACACTGTCAACATGATTGACCATTTCTTCGGCGTGCAGCATCGTGGAAATACCACCTGCAAGAACCGTTTTACCGCGTTTATGGTATTCATCTGCAATGGCCCAACCGCGCTTTACCTGAGTGGTGAGCATCATCGAGAGTGCCACAAGATCACACTCTTCATCAAAATCAATCGGCTCCACATTTTCATCGGTAAATGATATATCGACATATTCAGGCAAAGTGGCGGCAAAAGCTACAGGGCCGTGAGGCGGCAGATTAAACGTCGTCTGACCCGGCAGCTTGTTCCACTTCGGATAAATGAGCTTCAGTTTGATTGTATCCATTTCATCTTGTTGAAACTGCAAAAATACAAAAAATATTAGTCAGTATTACTTTTGTTGATTTTGCGCACAATGGTATTGAGCCCCACAAAAGCTTCAGCTGTCTGGATTGCTGTGAGCGCAACGCCGCATAAACCGTGAATATTGACATTCTGCCCAGTCAAAAACAAGTTTCTAACTTTTGTAAAGACAGACATTTGTGAAAGCATGATATTGTGGCTGTCCTTTTGGAAGCCATAATTGGAACCATCCTTGTTGCCGTAATAGTCACGAATGGTGAGCGGAGATGAAGCCATAATGAAGTCGATTCTATCGCGGAAATCTGGATAGAGTTTTTCCATGAAGCCAAGCGTCTTCTCAGTCATTTTCTGTTTCCATTGATCGTAAGCTTCACCTCGACGGCCAACCTTGGTGTCTTCCCAAGGCTTGACCCACTCAAAACTCATCTCACCAATAATGACCATAGTTTCTGCAAACTCACCTTGGTTTTCGATGGCAGGAGTATAATACATTAGGCTATGGGGCCAGTCTTCCTGCCGGATAGTCTTAAGGTCAAATTTCAAGTCGTACTTCGAAATGCAATAACAGGTATGATTGAGGTAAGGAAATGTCTTCTCCTTGAATTTAACATAGACCTTGAAGCTGGAATAAGTCTCAGGTATGGATTGTAGTCTTTTTTTGAATGAGGCTGGAAAAGCTTTTTCGCTAACAAGGCGCATGAGCACATCGGGATGCACATCCGATATGTAACCGTCGGCATGATAAACATGACCTTTTCGGGTGACAACTCGTTTCACTTCATGATCATTTACGTCTATGTTGACTACTTCTTCGTTGGCAAGCACTTGTCCTCCAGCGTCTTCGATGACACCTTTCAGCAAATCAGCCATCTGTTGGCTACCACCGACAAACTGGTAGGTGCCACCTATATGTAGCACACCAAGCAAGGCTCCCATAAAAGCAGGGGTGGTACCTGCCACACCTCCGAAAAGTGGGTTCATGTAAGCTAGCAAGCCTTTCAATTTCGGGTCACCGATGTAACGATCCATTAACTCGTCGTAAGGCAAAATAGCGTCTTCAGAGACCGACATAAACATCTGTGACGGCCTCTCACGCAAATAGAACAAGTCTTCTTCTTCCGAAAGAGCATAGATTTTTTCGATGTAGGCTTTAATATTGTCTTTTTCGGCGGGGAAGGCTTCACCTAAATAGTCGATAAAACGCTCCTTACCTTTAGGAAGACGATAAGTAGCCCCATCTTCGAGTATCTTCACCTCGTCGTACCCTTCCTCGTCCATAGTGCGGAGCGAGAGACGGTCCATGATACCGAGATAGGAAAACAACTTGCGCAATTGGCCCTCTTCATTAAAGCCACCGAAGACATGCATGCCTGTCGGGAAACTGATGCCTTGCCGCTTGAAGTTTTGCAGGCCACCACCGATGATGGCGTTTTTCTCCAACACGGTCACCTTGTAGCCTTCCTTGGCCAATAATGCACCAGAAACCAGTCCGCCAAGACCACCGCCGATGACAATAACGGTTTTCCGGTTGGCCTCTAACATCTGTTTTCGTACGGTTTCTTCACCCAATAGATGCTGACACACCGTCATCGTGCCCACCAACACACCCAACATACCGTGGGAGTTGATGTTTTGCCCGACAAGAAGCAAGTTGGATACCTTGGTCTTAAATGACACCCTATCGGCGATGTTATTCACATTCTTGGCCAGGCCATAGATGGAGCCTTCGGGCGTCAGCGTATAGTCGCGATAGGTTAAGGGAGTGGCTGCATAATAGTCGGCTAAGGACTCTCTAAATCCAGGGAAATCCTGCTCCACGGCATCGATAAGACGTTCGGCCATGTCGTGTTTGAACTGCTCGTAGTCTTCACCTCTGTGCCCTATCGTCGTGTCGTTCCATTGCTTCACCGCATCTATGGACATATAAGCCAAAACGACACCACCTCGGGCCGTTTTAGGATTGGGTTCGTGACAATGGTGCATATAGAGGTAACCTTGCGGCCAAGTGTGATCTATTGTTCCAGACATCTTCCATGGCGAATCGATGTGGAAACCATAAAAATTGGAATTGATGTAAGGCATCGCCCCGTCCTTGAAACGAAGGAAAAGCGAAAACACAGAGATGGTGTCGGGGATATTCTTGATGCGCGACTTGTATGCTTCCGTGAAGACTTTTGGCTCCACCAAATCTATCAATTGCTTGGGATTGACATCCGAAATGACGACATCTGCAGTGAAAGTCTCGCCGTTTTCGGTCACCACACCCGTGGCTTTTTTGCCTTCCACAAGGATTCGGCACACCTTGTGACGGGTCAGTATTGTTCCTCCATATTGTTCAAGCACTTCTCGCAAGGCTTTCACGATGGCATCGCTGCCGCCCACGATGCGAAAAGCACCCTTGTTGTAAAAATCGAAGATGAAAGCATGAGTAGCAAAAGGCGTCTTGTCCTTTTGGGCAGCATAGAGCGACAAATTACCCACCAGCACTTCGCGCAGCAAGGGGTCTGTGATAGTCTGGTCGATGACCTCGCTTAAGCTCTGATACAATAACTTGTCATCTATAAACCGATTCTCATCTACGTTGTGCTGCAAATCACGGAAGGGCGACAAAGCGGCCACTTGTTCCACAAGGTCACAATAATGTTCCAAGTTTTCCCTTTGCGATGGAAAACGTTGTGCAAACTTTTCGATGAAAGCCTCACGCCCATTAGGAAAAGCAAAACGCTCGCCTTGCAGCGCAACCACATCATAAGCCTGGGTATCCAAGCGACTAAACTCGACTTTATCCTTGATTTCGAGATAGTTGAGATAATGCGATAACACTTGGTCATCATCGAGACTGCCAATAAAATGCATTCCTGTCTCAAACTTGACCCCCTCGCGAGAGAAGCATTGCAGACAGCCGCCTACTTGCGAGGCCTGCTCCAAAATGGTGACTTCATAGCCGTTTTTCGCCAGAATGACACCCGTTGAAAGACCACCCAATCCACTTCCTATGATGACACATTTCTTCATTTCAAAAAGTTTTGGGTTTGGATTTCATATTCACATTGTGGAACCGTATCACCACTCTGCAAGAAATGCAAATTTTCGAGGATGTAACTGCAATGCGAAGCCAAGAGGAACATGTCTTCATCGGACTCAACAGCATACACCTGTGCGTCGCGATGCACCAAAGCCACCGTCCAAGCCAATTCACCATAGCCGCTGTTTTGAATCAAGATGGATTTCTGGTCCATGGCATCGATTTCCGAAGCGTGTGCTTTGATTTTCTTCAAGTTGCGACGGCACGCACGCTCCACTTCAGATCCTTTGTAAATGTACTTATAGTGCACAAATGGCAGCACATATTCCGTGTTTTCAAGCTGGTTCCTAAGTTCATCGAAATGACGAGTATAATACGCACGGAATTGCGATGTCAAGGCACGTGTATCTGTCGTGGCTAATTCCTGATAAGGTGTACGCTGCTCTATTACTACATGCAGTTGGCCTTCACGAAATACAACATCTTTTTTGGGCATCACATGGTTGGCTCCATGGATGAAAATAGGCAGTATGTCAAGCTGAAGTGACTGCGCCAACTGGAACGCACCCTTGTGGAAACGAAGTATCTCTCCTGTTTCTGAACGCGTGCCTTCAGGGAAGACCACCACGGAATAGCCGCGCTTCATCAAGTTTTGAAGGCGTTCCAAATTTTTATCATAACCGTCGGAAACAGGATAATACTCAGAATAGCGGATGATAAGGCCGTATATTGGGTTTTTCCACACCCAGTCCGTTGTCAACAACACCACTTTGGGATGCAGTATAATGGTGCAAAGCAAGTCGAGGTGCGACTGATGGTTGGCGATGATGACGGCAGGTTTCTCAAAAGTCTCGCCGTATTTGTTGTCCAAGGTGAACTTCACCCCTGGCAATAGTTTCAAGGCCAAACGCATAATGCTGGCGATAATCTTATGATATAGGTAGCGCTTCTTCTCCGTGTTGGGTCCTAAAATGATATAAATCAAGGTGAAAGGCGTGAACAGCACGAAAACGAAGACAAAGAACACAAGCAATGAAACAATGGTATAAACAAGTCGTTTCAAGGTCAAAGGTACCTGACGGAATTGGCCTTTCTTCTTGGTCAGCCAGCCGAAGACCATAGGTGGCAAGTAGCAGGCCATCAAAACAACTGTCGCCATACCAATAATGGCCACCTCGGCCAAGGAACGCATTGCGGGATGCTTGGCAAAAATTAGCGTGCCAATACCGATGAACATCAATATTCCACTGAGAATCACACTGTTGCGGTAATTCTTTAGCATCCGCTTGCCATAAGCGTACTCGTAAAGCAAGCCCTCAGTGATGAAGATGGTGTAGTCATCACCTTGGCCGAAGATGAAGGTAGCCAAGATGATGTTGATGATGTTGAACTTGATGTCAACCAAATTCATAATGCCCAAGATCCAAGCCCAACCGACCGTCAGTGGCAAAAAGGCCAATAGTGCCAACTCCAAGCGCCCGAACGAGAGGCAAAGGAAGAAAAACACGACAATGCTGCACACATAAAGGATATAATCAAAATCAGAGGAGAGGGCAGTGACCAAGTTGTTGCCCACATCACTGATGCTGAAAGCAAAACTAGTAGAAGCCAAGGTCCCTGAGCTTGTCGAAGGGCCGACCTGCTGAGGTCCCTGAGCTTGTCGAAGGGCCGACTTGCCTGGATTGCTTCGTTCCTCGCAACGACGCAAAGCGACCACTTGTCTTATCTGTTCCTTTAATGCCTCAGAATCTTTCATCGGCACCCGCACAAAATTGACCACCCTCGCAACCGAATCATGTTGCAACATATAGGTGCCACACAAAGCAAGTAGCGGCTTCATCTCATTATCCGTTAAGGGTTCGTAGGTCTTGGTAATGCCTTCCGTGAAAGTTGAAAAAGCATTTTCTGTGAAACCCACTTTCACTGCCTCCGTCTTGACTTGTTCAACCAATCCTGAATGACGTTGCCAAAACTCCTGCCACTGCTCCAACGACCTTTCTTGTTTTTCCATTGAGGGCAACAAACCATCCATGCCCGAGATACTATAGTCTACGCTATCAGGAACCATTTGTCGCAAGTTGGCTATGATGGTCTCGTTTTGCTTGATGGCCTCTTGAAAATCAGCAGCTTCTGAAACTACGTAAATCAAGTTGGTTTCACCCTCCTTTTGCAGCGACTCGCTCAATATGGCCAAATCTTTCTGCTCTTGGCGGGTCATATAATTAATGTTGTGCAAGTCAGCATCAAAGGTGGCTTCCTTACCGAAATAAGCGAGTATCAGCGTAATAATGACCAAAGGCCAGAAAGCGTATAACTTGATCTTGCGCCATGTCTCGGAAGGTGCCTTGCCATCGTCGACGAAGAGTCTCTTGGTTTTTTTTGGCACCACGGCAAACAAAGGCAGAAAAACCATCACGAAAAGTATCGTTCCAACCAATGTCAAGGCACCGAAAAGTCCTAAGTCTCGCATAGCTTCGGCCTTCACGAAAACTAGGCAGGCAAAGGCTGCTACTGTGGTGATGTTGCCGATGACCAAAGGCTGGATGACATCTTTCAAGGCCTCGCGTTTGTTGGGTTCTTGCTTGATATGGTCGAGGTAATGCAAGGGATAGTTGACCGCGATGCCCACAATGACCGAGCCGATACCCACCACAATAATGGAAATGCTCGACTTGAACAGGGCGATGACCGCCAAGGCAAAAATCCATCCAAAAAGGATGGCGATACCAAGCCATAATAGGTTGCGTTTGCGCGCCATAGTGAACATCAAAATGCCGAAAATCAACACCAAAGCCAAGGCGATGGAAAGATAACTGTCGTGCTTGATTTGCCGCGCATTGGTGACGGCGATGGTGGGCGCACCAACAGCTGATATTTGTACTTCAGGATGCTCGTTTTCAGTCATTTTCACCACCTTATCAATCAAATCTACGATTTTGGCATTGCCTTGGGTGTCGCTGCCCGAGAAGGGCGATGAGAAGAAGGCAAAACCCTTGTCACCGTTTTCGTTGAAGAGGTATTCATCCTCCATACGGTAGTTCTGCGTAGGATTGAGGGCATTGAGCCTTTGCAAAGAAGGTGAATAGAGGTTGAGCGGGTCTGCCTTGATGCCATCCACCACAAAACCCGCCGTGGGCATAGAAAGCGTCCGTTTGATGTTTGCCATACTAGTAACCACATAGTCGGGGTCAGCCAATAACGAATCCATACGTTGGTAGTCGCACTCGGTAAGGAACAAGGGTTGGTTTTCGCGAATGAAATCGATGGCATCAAACACTTGGCTTCCGTCGACACGACATTGTAAGTCACTGACCATTTGAGCGGTATCACACTCTTTCCAATGGTTCTCAAAGGCATCCATAGCCTCTATTACCGCATCAATGGTTTCATCGCCAATGAGTTTTGTAGTGTCGGCAGCAAAAATGACCGTGATTTGGCCTTGGTTGCCCAAGTCGTTGTAGACTGAGGTATAACGTTCTTTTTCGGGGTCGGTGGGCAGGAAATCGGCAATGTTCTCCTTGTAGTCCAGACGCAATGCCGAAAACACACATAAAGCCGTGATAACCAGCAGTAAGGCTATTGATAAGGCCTTGTGTTTCGACAAGTAGTCGTAGATGGAAAGGAAGAACTTGTTCATGCGCTTTTCCTCCTAAATAGTTTGTGTATCACGCGCGAAGGCCAACCATAAACAACAGCAACCAAGCATAAGATGGTGTTCAGCACGCTGATGCGAAAGAAGTCCCAAAACGGACGAAAGTGGGTGACTCGGTCTTCAGGATATAAAACATTGACCTTGATAGGTACCAAGTCGGTGCCACGCCAAGCGGAAAAGACCAACAGCGACAGCTCTGCTTCATAACGTGCGCTGAAAATGAGGGGCAACTTCTTCAAAGGATACAAACGGTAACCTGTCTGCGTGTCGGGCAAATCAATCCAAGTCTGAAGCTTGAACCAAAAATTTGAGAAATTGTTGGCAAAGCTGTTTTTGCCCGGCATATTTTCCTGTTTCAAGTTGCGGCTACCCACAATCAAAGCACCTGGATGTTGTTCCAAGGCCTCAACAAACAATGGGATGTCCTCTGGGAAATGCTGACCATCGCTGTCGATAGTGATGGCATAGTTGAAACCTATTTGTTTGGCTTTTTTGAAGCCTTGTTTAAGGGCGTAACCTTTGCCTCGATTTTTGCCATAGTCGACCACAGTGATGCATTCGCCGAACGATGCCAGAATCTCGGCGGAATCATCGGTGCAGCCGTCGTTGACCACAATGACATCGGTGCAATAATTCAACACCCGTTCCACCACATCGCGCAGTGTGCCGCCGTTGTTATAGGTCGGCATTACCACGCAGACTTTTTGTTGCTGCATTTGGTTCTGTGTCGCTATGGCATCAGAGGGCTTCATAACAGAAAGTCAACGACATCTTTGTGTAAACTTGGGCTTCATCAGTGATGACGACTTGTGCCTTGCATTCAGTCTCGGTCTCGGCAAGATTTGAGAACACGAAGCACACCTCCTTGTCCTCGGCGGGAATCAGCACATTGAGATATTTGATGTTCTTGGAAGATTTCAAATAAATTGGACGACCTAGTTTTCGTTGTAATATTTCGCCCGCCGTTTGCAGCAAGCAGGCTCCCGGCGTGATGGGATTGCCTGGAAAGTGAGCTTGATAGATCAAATGTTCGGGGTTGCAACGCAATACGGCTGTGAAACCGTTTTCAGTGTCCGTTATAGATTGAGTAATAAAGAGGTTGTCCAAGAATTGCATAGTGACTTCGTAAATAAAGAGGCAAAAATAAAGATTTTTCTTTTTGTCGGGAAATCGTCTGAACAAAAAGAAGAAAAGACCCATATCCTTTCTTGCGAATATGGGTCTTTTCAGTAAAAGACAGAAGTCTGCTTATTCCTTCACAAATCTTCTAGTTTCAACAGTGCTGTCGGTGGTCAGACGAATCATGTAGGTTCCTGGGACATAGGTCTCAACATTGATTTCAACCTTGTCGGAACAATCGTTCTGTCTGTACACCAGCGCTCCGTTGATGTTGTAGATCTCAAGCACATTGACAGGCTCCGAAGCCTCGATGGTCAGTCTGCGTTTGGCAGGATTCGGGTACAACGTAACCGTAATGCCACCCTGCTCAACAACACCATCCGCTTGCAAATATGCGATGAAGTCTAGGGATTCTGTCACAATAAACGAGAAGCTCGGTTCTTCCGAAACGACTTGGCCGTCCAAAGTCCAATTGAGGAATTCGTAGCCGTTGTTCGGAGTGACTGTCAGCGTGCAAGTCTCACCATAGTTGTAGATGCCAACGCCTTCGATAACGCCTGTGTTGTCGGGATATGTATTGGCCTTGATTTCAAAGGTGGTGACATGGAAGTGGGCCACATACTCGGCGTCTTCTCTTACCACGACAGGATGGTTGGGGGTCGTCGCGATGACGGCACCGTCCTTGGTCCAGTTGTCGAACTCATAGCCTTCATGGGCGATGGCGCGCAAAGTGACGACGTGTCCGAAATCGTAGGTGCCGCCGCCATAGACGTTACCTCCCTCGGCAGGTTCCGCCAACACGGTAAGCGTGTAACGCGCGACGGCGAAGTGGGCCACATAGTCTCCGTTACCGGTAACGGTAAAGCTGTAGTTGGCATTGCTGCTTACCACCGTGCCGTCCTTGGTCCAGTTGACGAAAGCATAACCTGTGTTGGCCGTGGCTGTCAAGTTGCAGGTCTCACCGTAGGTGAAGCTGCCGCCACCCGTTGCAGTTCCCACCGCTTCGGGATCAACGGAAACGGTGATGGTGTAGTGGTCAAGGCTGAAGTGGGCGACGAGGTTGGCATCCTCGGTCACGGTAAAGGTATAAATGGCCTCAGTGGAGACTACCGTACCGTTCTTCGTCCAGTTGGTGAAGGTATAGCCTGCGTTAGGCATGGCTGAAACGGTGCTGCTCTCTCCATAGAGGAACGTACCGCCGCCAGACACCGAACCACCCGCCGTCGGGTCAGCCGAAACCGAAACCGTGTACATGTTGAGGTTGAAGTTGGCCACATAAGTGGCATTCTCCGTCACGGTGAAACTATAGGTTGCATTGCCAGAAACCACTGTGCCGTTCTTTGTCCAGTTGACAAATGTGTAACCTTCGGCAGCCGTAGCGGTCAAAGTGCAGATTTGACCATGTTCGTATGCGCCAGCGCCAGTAATGGTACCACCATCTGTCGGGTTGGCTATTGCCGTAATCTGATAGCTGTCGCGACTAAAGTTTGCAATATAATTACCAGACTCAGTAACCGTGAAACTATAGGTAGCATCCATGGAAACCACAACACCATTCTTACTCCAGTTAACGAAAGCAAAACCGGCGTTGGCAGTAGCGGTCAGCGTGGCAGTAGCGCCGTAGTTGTAGACACCAGCACCCGTAACGGTACCACCATTAGATGGATTGGCAGAAACATTGATTTGGAATTCGTTCGCGGCAAAAGTAGCCACATAGTTACCTGAGCCAACAACAGCGAAACTATAAATGGCATCCGTTGAAACCACAACACCATCCTTGCTCCAGTTGACGAAGATGTAGTTTTCGGCAGGTGTAGCAGTCAAGGTGCAAGTCTCAAGGTAGCTGTAAGTGCCACCGCCAGTGACGGTACCACCCGTGGTCGGGTTGGCCGAGACCGTGATTTCGTAGCTGTTGATCTCAAAGTTGGCCACATAGGCAGCATCTTCCGTCACGGTGATAGTGTAGTTCGGGCTGGAAGAAACCACTTCGCCATCCTTGGTCCAGTTGATGAAGATGTAGCCCTCTTCAGCTGTAGCGGTTAAGGTGATTGAAGTACCATAGTCATAGGTGCCAGTGCCTGTCACCGTACCAGCATCAGCCGGGTTGGCCGAGACCGTGATTTCGTAGCTGTTAATCTCAAAGTTGGCCACGTAGGTAGCATCTTCCGTCACAGTGATAGTGTAGTTCGGGCTAGTAGAAACCACTTCGCCATCCTTGGTCCAATTGAGGAAGGTGTAGCCCTCTTCAGCCGTAGCGGTTAAGGTGATTGAAGTACCATAGTCATAGGTGCCAGTGCCTGTCACCGTACCAGCATCAGCCGGGTTAGCCATAACCGTGATGGTATAGCCATCAACACTGAAGTTGGCAACATAGGCGGCGTCTTCGGTCACGGTGAACTCGAAGCTCACATTGGTCGAGACCTCCTCGCCGTCCTTAGTCCAGTTCACGAACGTGTAGCCTGGATTTGGCGTCACCGTCAGCGTGCAGGTGGAACCATAGCTGTATGTGCCAGCGCCCTCGATGCCACCGGCTCCGGTCGGGTTGGTCGTGGCCGTGATCTCGTAGCTGTTGACGCTGAAGTTGGCGACATAGGCGGCATCTTCGGTCACGGTGAACTCGAAGCTCACATTGGTCGAGACCTCCTCGCCGTCCTTAGTCCAGTTTATGAACGTGTAGCCTGGATTTGGCGTCACCGTCAGCGTGCAGGTGGAACCATAGCTGTATGTGCCAGTGCCCTCGATGCCACCGGCTCCAGTCGGGTTGGTCGTGGCCGTGATCTCGTAGCTGTTGACGCTGAAGTTGGCGACATAGGCGGCCGACTCGGTCACGGTGAACTCGAAGCTCACATTGTCGGATACCACGACACCATCCTTAGTCCAGTTCACGAACGTATAGCCTTGGTTGGCAGTGGCGGTTAAGGTGCAACTAGAACCTATTTCATATGTGCCAGCACCACTGACCTCACCACCTTCAGCCGGTTCAGCTGTAGCTGAAATGAGGACAGATTCAGGAGCACTAAAGATGAAGTGGGCAACATAAGAGGCGGCCTCGGTGACAGTGAAGCTGTAAGTAGCCTCTGTGATTATTTCCTGTCCTGATGCATGGTCCCAGATCCTGAAGGTGATTGTTTCACCAGATTGCACATCGCTGTAGATTTGCATCATATAGGCATATCCTTGGAAGAAGGGTAGATTATAAGGCGTTGGCAAGAAACTACCTCGGCATTCATCGCCACAGAAAGCTCCAACTTCAAGATATGCAGTTCTCTCATCGTTCATCATGGATTCCCCATCCAAATATAAGACACCCGTCAGTGTCATGTTGTACTGGGTGTAGACATTGTATGTCCAGTGCGTTTCAGTTGGCAGTGCTGATGAAGTCGCAGGATTCAGACCACCATCGGTTGTAAACGTCAATTGATAGGGAGTCTGAAGGTTCCCAAGACCAGCGTCAGCCTCGAAGGTGACGTTCGATGTGCAGGTCACATCCAATTCCCCTTCGCCGCCGTTGCCTGTGGTCCAGTTCACGAAGGTGTAGCCATCGTTGGGGGTAGCCGTAAGGGTGCAAGTAGAACCTATTTCGTATTCGCCACCACCGCTGACTGTACCACCTTCCTCCGGGTCAGCTGTAGCTGAAATGAGAACAGTTGGTTGTGGAGGATTAGGTCCATCATTGGATGTAAAGGTCAACTCATAGGGAGTCTGAAGGTTTCCAAGACCATCGTCTGCCACAAAAGTGATGTCCGACAGGCAAGTCGTGTTTAACTCCACTCCTACTTCATGATCCCAGATTTTAAAGGTGATTGCTTCGCCACTTTGCACATCGCTATAGATCTGCATCTGATAATAATATCCTTGGGCGAAAGGGGCTGGATTAAGCCTTGCTCTGTAGCTACCACGACAGTCATCGCCACAGAAGGCCCCAACTTCAAGAAATGCAGATCTCGCATTGTTCACCATGGATTCTCCATCCAAATTCACGACACCTGTTAGTGTCATGTTGTACTGGGTGTAAACATTGAATGTCCAATGCGTTTCTCCATCTCTGTTTTCAGGATTTGCGGCATTTGCCATAAACGCAAATACCATCATCAATGTGATTAGAAAAAATCTTTTCATTTTTTAATTATTTTAGTGAAACGTATGTGATTTTTGTTCTTATACCTTATGAATTTTAGTATGAATAATGGCTTGCAAAACTATGAAGATTTGCTGTTATTTCCAAAAGTTTTTTGCAAAAAATACTTCATGAAAAAAAATCCCGCAAGATAAAGCCTTGCGGGATTCTTGGTAAAAGGTTGTGACAAAGCGTCATCTGACAACCATCTTGCGATAGCAAGTGCCTTCTTCGCAAGTGATTCTCAAGGTGTAGACACCGGCTGCATCCGGTGCCTTGATAGTGGCTGGAAGCTGTTCTGTGGTCTCTACAGAAAGGATTGTACCTAACGCATTGACAATTTCTACGCGGACAGATGACTTGATGTCCACATCCATGCCAATGCTGAAACGTTCGCCTGCATTGACAGGATTCGGATAAACCTTCACCCTGCCGGCAAACTCGTCCATACTCGTAGTGCCTCTGAAGTGAACCACATAGAGGTCGTTGGCCTCGCCCACGATGGCGTTGGCAACGAAGCTGAGGCTTTCTTCTGCATCGTAGTATTCCATGTTGGTATCGGTGTCGTATAGCCTGAAGCTTAGCTCGGCGGCATCCTTGCCCGAGATGGTCAGGAAGGCCACGTGGCGGTTGATGGGCTCGGCATAGGTCAACCTTACGCTGCCTCGGCATTCGCCGTTGGCTGCGAAGGCAGCTAATTCATAGTCTTCCGTATTGAGTTCCTCTCCATTGAGTTCAACCACGGCCATCACCGTCATGTTGTCGGGATAGGCATGGGTGTTCGGCTTCCAGTGGTTGTTCTCAGCAGTGAGGTTCTTCTTCAGCTCTCCGCCCCTGTTGCCGTCGGGATAGGCGAACGTGACCGACTCGCCGTTCGCCGAGTAGTACATCAGACCCATGCCTGGCTCTATCGTGTTCAATGAACCGAACCAGCCATAGCCGAGATAGTATTCCGAATAACCATGTTGCGATTTCAGTTTGTCGCCTTGTGTTGCACTTACACCAGTCATTGCTATATCGACACTCATCGCTGTCGACGGCACGTATCCAATCCACGTCCAGCCCTGACTGACCGTGATGGGGTGCTGCGAAGGCACAGCAGCATCGCCCGTCATAGTAATCGTGCATGGTGCGCTCGTGATGACCCGGTATGAGGATTCGTTGTTGATGCTAGTGAGCGAGCCATACCAGCCATAATTCTCATAGTAGTCAGTGTAGCCACTGGCCTGCGAGCGGATGGTGACACCATTGCTGCCCAGACCATTTTGCAACAGACTTAGACCATCGATGCCCTCCTGCTCAACGTAAGTGCTCCACCAATTATAGCCCTGTGAGAAATTGGAGACTTGCTCAACCATTGTGTTGCCAAAGTTGAACACATATGGGTCAATAGCGATACCTATGAAACCGTCCGGAACAAAGCTTATGGTGGAAGAGCAGGACAAATCAAGCTCTTCGCCAACAGAATGGTCGTAGAGGCGGAAGCTCATCACGTCGCCCGCATCGCCGTAGAGGGTGAGAAACACCAAATAGCGGTTCACTTGCGGGAAATAGGTCAGTCTTTGCGTGCCACGGCAAACATCGCCACAAAAAGCACCGATTTCCAACTCTGTGGTCTGTTGCTCCTCACCATAGATTTGGATGATACCCGTAACAGACATATTGTAGGGGTACTCGTAAACATCGACATTCCAATGAAATGCGTTCGAACTGAAGTTAGCCACAACATTCCAGTTGCCAGTTACTGTAAAGCTGTAACTAGCCTCGGTGGATATTATCACGCCGCCTGCTTCCAAACTCATACCTTCTGTCCATCCAATGAATGTGTAACCCGGATTAGCGGAGGCGATGAGTGTGCAGGTTTGCCCCAATTCGTATGTGCCTGCTCCAGTCACCGAACCACCGTTTAAGGGGCTGGCTGAAGCATTAATAATGCAATTGACTGGTGTGGCCATGAAATACGCCACAAGATTTCTGTCGCTGGTTACCGTAAAGCTGTAACTGACCGAAGCAGAAACTTCCTCGCCGTTTTCCATCCAACTGAAGAAATAGTAACCCTCGTTGGCAGTGGCCGTCACTGTGCAATTGGCGCCTTGCTGATAGGAGCCGCCACCGGTTACCGTACCTCCGTTTGAAGGGTTGGCTGAAACATTAATGTTATAATTGACCGGGCTGGCCATGAAGTTCGCCACAAGGTTTCTGTTACTTGTTACGGTAAACGAATAAGTTGAACTGGTCGAAACCACCGTGCCATTTTCGCTCCAGTTGGCAAAGGAATAGCCTGGGTTGGCTGTAGCCACAAGAGTGCATGTTGCCCCTAAGTTATACGTTCCGCCGCCGCTCACCGTACCGCCATTGCTTGGGTTGGTCGAAACAGAAATGGTGTAAGAACTCGGATCTTCTACAAAAGATGCTACATAGTTCCCCGATTCGTTCACAACAAAAACATAAGTAGTATTGTTTGAAACTACTTCACCATTTTTCGTCCAATGGAGGAAAGTGTAACCAGAATTGGGTACAGCCAGTAAAGCACAGCTTTGCCCAGATGCATATATTCCAGCACCATTCACCGAACCACCTTCTGACGGGAAGGCAACGGCAATGATTTGATTTGAGCACAATTCTATGATATTGCTGAATTGGCTCCAACCATTGGCAACCACATAGGTTTCATACTTGTTGCATGGCACAAATAGGGGGATTGTCAGCGGCACGCTATTGAAGGCGTTGTTACCAACAGACGGTGGTGTCATCGCCAAAATAGTAAGCGAAGCAAGATATATGCAACCTTTGAATGCTTCCTGTCCAATTTCGGACAAAAACTGGGGCAAAACCACACCTAAGATTTGCGTACTGTTTTTAAATGCGTAGTTTGGAATCCGATTCACTCCGCTACCTATCGTCAGCATTGTGATTGCTGGAGAATCCGTAGCAGTCGTACCGCTGTTGAAAACCGAATGGTATCCGCTGTAATCAGTGTACATCCGAGTGCAGTTCGCTGCGTTGAAGTGAACCGTAGCCAACATAGGGCAGTTCCAGAACGAGTAGCCGTATATTGTGGTGACCCCTGTCCCTATGGTCACCTCTGTGATTCCGGTGCAACCGTAGAAAGAGTGGTCGCCCAACGTAGTCACCATGTTCGGCACCACCACATGACCCGTCAGTCCACTGCAGTCGCGGAACGCCGAATTCCCTATCGAGGTTAGTGCACTTGATGTCAAAGCTGTCGTACCTCTTGGTGATGGAGCCCAACTTCCACCAGAGGAAAACGTCAGCGTACCCGTGAATCCACTACAGCCGTTGAATGCACCGTCACCAATGTTCGTCACGGCATTTGGTATCGTTAAGGTTCCATAAAGACTGCTACAGTTGTAGAAGGCATCTTTGCCGATGTAAGTCAATGTGCCTGGTAACTCCAACTGCTGGTTAAGGCTTGGACTGTTGCTGAAAGCATAGTTGGGAATCTTTGTCACCTCACTACCTATCGTCAGCGTCGTGATTGCTGTAGGACCCGTAGCAGTCGTACCGCTGTTGAAAACCGAATGGTATCCGCTGTAATCAGTGTACATCTGAGTGCAGTTCGATGCATTGAAGTGAACCGTGGCCAACGAAGAGCATTGCCAAAATGCATAACCGCCGATAGACGTTATGCTCTCACATATAGTCACTTCCGTTAACTCTGTACAACCATAAAAGGCATAGTTACCGATAGCGGTTACGTCATATGAAAACAGATTATGTGTAACGGAAGTTGGCAAAACCAAATTCCCGGTAGGTTTCTCAAAACCATTCCATGGATTGGAGTTAGAGTCACCTGGATACACCACTTTTACTTGGCGCAACACCGAGTTGGTAATAGTGAAGTACAATGATTGTCCGTTAGGAGCTACCGCTGTAAAATCATACGCATACACCTTCGTCATCCCTGCCATACTCAATAGTAGGGTTACCAGAACGGGCAAAACTATCCTTTTTATTTGTAATAATTTGATATTCATAAGTATATTATTTAGAATTGATTCATTCTTTGGCATATGAAACTGATATTTTGAGTGATTTACAATAAGACATCCTTATTTGACCACCAACTTGCAGACAATTGTCTCCTGCCTTTCCATTGTGACGCGCAGCGTGTATACACCAGCGGAATTTGGCGCGGTGAGGGTTTGTACAGATGGTGCATGTACCGTTTCTACCACCACACCCAACGCATTGATGATTTCCACTTGAACAAAACTCGTCATTTCGCCAGTCAAGCCAATACAGAACTGTTCGCCTGCATTGACAGGATTGGGATAAACCTTCACCCTGCTGGCAAACTCGTCCATGCTCGTAGTGCCTCTGAAGTGAACCACATAAAGGTCGTTGGCCTCGCCCACGATGGCGTTGGCAACGAAATCGAGACTTTCCTCTGCATCATAATATCCCATACCCGTCTCCGTGTTGTAGAGCCTGAAGCTCAACTCGGCGGCATCCTTGCCCGAAATGGTCAGGAAGGCCACATGGCGATGCAATGGCTCGGCATACATCAGTTTCACGCTGCCACGGCATTCGCCGTTGGCGAAGGCGGCCAACTCATAGTTGTCGGAGGTGACTTCCACACCATCGAGCTCGATAACGGCCATCACCGTCATGTTGTCCGGATAGGCGTGGACGTTCGGCACCCAATGGTTGTTTTCTGCGGTAAGGTTGGCTTTCAGTTCACCGCCTCTGTTGTTGTCGGGATAAGTGAACGTGACAGGACTGACGTTCGTCGAATAGTACATCAAGCCCATGCCGGGTTCGATGGTATTGAGCGAGCCGTACCAGCCGTAGCCCTCATAATAGTCAGCATAGCCCTGCTGCGACTTCACCTTGTCGCCAGCAACGGCATTTACATTTGCCATAGCCGCATCGACACTCATCGCCGCCGACGGCACGTATCCAATCCACGTCCAGCCCTGGCCGAGCGTGATGGGGTGCTGCGAAGGCACTGCGGCATCGCCCGACATGGTGACCGTGCAGGGTGCGTTGGTAATGACCCTATAGGAAGATTCGTTGTTGATGCTCGAAAGCGAGCCGTACCAGCCGTAGCCAGCATAGTAATCGGTGTAGCCACTCGCCTGCGAACGGATGGAGACACCGTTGTCGCCCAAGCCTTCCTGCAACATGCCCAGACCATCGATGCCCTCTTGCTCAATGTAAGTCGACCACCAATTGTAGCCTTCTGAGAAGGTGGATGTTTGGGTATTAGTGCTTTGGCTATCAAATGCAATTACTGAGGTCATATTATCTCCATAAAGTGCTTGAACGCCAATCACATTGCATTCAGTTGTTCCGCCAGAAAAGCTATAATTTAATGAAGTGGTGTTATCCATCACCATTTCGCCGTTGACATATACCCTGTATCCCGTTGCTTGGCTTGGGGCACTCCATGAAGCTACCATAATGCCATCATCATCTTCCACAAGATTTAAGTTTTGAACAGGATAAGGATGTACATCAGTGTATTCGTAGGCAAAGTGGCTGTTGAATATCTCCTTGGTGTTGTAGTTTTGTACCCAAATGGAGACTTCAAGGTCGCTCATCTCTTCGACGTGTGTTTCCGACATGTCTTGGGTGAATTCCAAATGCTGAAGCTCGCAAGCATTGAAACTGACAAAAGTACCTTGTGCATCAGGCAACATTTTCATGAAGACATGTTGGAACGAAGTCTCGCCGTTGCCACCCACATTATTGTATGTCTCTTTTTCGTTCACGGAAAGGAAAATACGGGCATCAACATCGATGTAAGGCATTATGTCTGCCTTAATGTTGATGATGTTGCCTTCCACCGTGAAAGAGCCTCTGATATCCATGAAAGCAGTTCTCAAAGCATGTTCGTTGAAAATGCTTTGTTGTATAGAGGAATAGCCTTGGTCCTCACCATCAAGGAAGCATTGTGGAACGGCGTTCACGCCATAATAGTAACGGCGTACGCCACCTTCTTCAGTGTAGTATGGGTCACCACTGCCAGGCCAGTTCATCTGGTACTTGGTATAGGTGAAACGGCCAAGGTTATTATTACAGAAGTTCAACATTTGTTGGTCGACATTCAAGCAGTTAATGCATGTTGACGACAAAAAGTGCTCAATGATAGGGATTCTTTCGACAGTACCAATAGCCACGGAAACATGTTTTTCCAGCATGTTATTTTCTGCCACATCATCTGTTTGTCCATTGACTAAATCGATGCTGTAGACGATGTTGTAGCTACCAGGAACCATGAGGGACGTGGTATTGAAATTCAAAGTCTGGGCACTCAATGCGGGAATGTTGACCGTAAAGGTCTCAGTGACAGGTTCCAAACCTTCCACTTCATAAGTGGCTTGCACGGAGGTCACAACGGTGGCGCCATAGTTGAACACTGTCATGCCAAATGAAGTCTCACCGCTGTTGACGAAATCGGGAAGTGTGGCGGATTGAAGGCCGAGGTCTAGATCTTCAAGGGAGAAGACCACAATATCATCGAAGAACCAATCGTTAATGTTGTAGGTGTTGCCATCGAAGAAGATACAGAACTGCACATTGGCCTGACCCATGTCTGGGGTGCTGATTTCTGTAGCAACGGAATAGACATTGCTCATATAGTAGTTTTGGCTCCAAGCCTCGTTCCAATTGGTGCCACCATCGGATGAGGTTGCCACACCGATAGTGTTGGTACCCGAGTAGTTGTCCAAAGCATGTTTAAAAGAGAACATAACACTTGTAACGCCAGTCAAGTCGACGGCAGGAGAAACGAAACGCGATACTCCATTGAATTGCGGACTCCAAGTGAGACGCAACTCATTAGTCTCTCCTCCGGCATTGTTGCTCGCTGAGACTGACCAGTTGTTAGGGTGTTCATTGATGGACCAGCCAGCAGGCATTGAGTCTCCATCAAATGATTCTTCTAGCAATAATAAACGCGATTGCGCAATCGCTTTTGTCATCCCCGCAGTAAAAAGTAGCAGGATAAGCAGAAAGTATTTCCCTTTCTTTCGATGTGGTGTTTTTAATTGCATATTGTTAGGGTTTTAGATGATGTTAATTCTTTGGCGGTGGTTTGGTTAGACTTTTATTTCATTTGATGAGAGAGTAGCCAGAAATTTCTGGCTACTCTCGTTTTCATATGCTAAGGTCTTTTACTTGACTATTAGCTTCTTGACAACCGTCCCCTTCCCTTCCTCAGTGATGCGCAACGTGTAGACACCTGCAACATCTGGGGCAGTGAAGGTTTGGCGAGACGTTACATGCAACATTTCTACCATGCCTAATGTGTTGACGATTTCCACGCAAACAAGATTCGTCACATCGCCAGACAAACCTATGCTGAATTGTTCACCACGGTTTACTGGGTTCGGATAAACCTTCACCCTGTTGGCGAACTCGTCCATGCCTGTCGTACCTCTGAAGTGAACCACATAGAGGTCGTTGGCCTCACCAACAATGGCATTGGCGACAAAGTCGAGGCTTTCCTCTGCATCGTAATATTCCTCGTTGGTCTCAGTGTCATAGAGCCTGAAACTCAATTCGACGGCATCCTTGCCCGAAATGGTCAGGAAAGCCACATGACGGTTGATAGGCTCGGCATAGGTCAGCCTTACGCTGCCTCGGCATTCGCCATTGGCAGCGAAGACGGCCAATTCATAATTGTCGGAGGTCAATTCCATGTCACCGAGCTCAACGACGGCTATCACCGTCATGTTGTCGGGATAGGCATGGACGTTAGGCACCCAATGGTTGTTTTCTGCGGTTATGTTCTTCTTCAACTCTCCGCCTCTGTTGCCATCGGGATAGGTGAACGTGACGGGATTGGAGTTCGACGAGTAGTACATCAGACCTGTACCAGGCTCTATCGTGTTCAGCGAACCGAACCAGCCGTAGCCTGCGTAGTACTCGGAATAGCCATGCTGCGACTTCACCACATCGCCCATCGTGGCTTCCATATCGTCCAATGCTGTGTTGATGTCCATGGCCGATGATGGCACGTAACCCATCCATGTCCAGCCTTGGTTCAACGTTATCGGATGCTCAGACGGCACGGCAGGGACGCCTGCCATGGAGGCCACACACGGCGCGCTGGTGATGACCCTATACGATGACTCGTTGTTGATGCTTGTGAGCGAGCCCCACCAGCCGTATTCTTCTCCATAATAGTCGGTATAACCGCTGGCTTGCGAACGGATGGCTGTGCCGTTACTTCCCAAACTTTCTTGCAACATCTCAAGTCCATTGATGCCGTCCTGCTCGATGTAAGTGCTCCACCAGTTGTAGCCTTGCGAGAACGGTGACAATTGCATGTCGGAGAAGTTGAACACGAAGGGCTCCATGAAGCTGCCCAAAATGGCATCGGCCTCGAAGGTGACGACAGCGGCGCAGCCCGCTGTGGACTCTTCGTCCGTCTCGTGGTTGTAGAGCTTGAAGGTGAACATGTCGCCCTCCTCGCCGTAGAGCATCAAGAAGACCATGTAGCGGTCCACCTGCGGATAGTAGGTGAGCAGCTGGCGGCCTCGGCACTCGCCGTTGCAGAAGGCTCCGATTTCGAGGTAAGGCACGGCCTGCTCCACGCCATCGATTTGGATAATGCCCGTGACGGTCATGTTGTCACCGAACTGGTGGACGTTGACGCTCCAGTGGTAGGAGTACGGACTCGATGAATAGTCCTCCGTGATGTGGAAGAACTCCTTCCAGTACTGTGCCGTACGATAGGCCGGGCTTGAGCCGAGAGGCACCGAAACAGGGATGTTGCGAGACACCGTTCCGAAGGTGCTGGAATAAATAGTGGGCGGCACTTCGGCGGCCACGCTCATATCGACCACCGTGGAGCAACGCTTAAAGGCATAGTTAGGAATGCTCTGCACATTGGCGCCAATGTTGATATGCGCCACGGAAGCACAGTCATAGAACACAGGCGATTGTGCGTTGCCCATCTCGGTGCAGTTGATGGCGTTGTAATTAATGGTGCTGATTTCGTCGCAGCTGGCGAAAGCGTTGTTGCCTACCGAAAGCAGCGTCTCAGGCAAGGTAAGCTCCCCTTTGAAGCCGCCACAGTTGCGGAAGGCCTCGTTGCCGATGGTCTCCACCGAGTTGCCCATCACGATACCCTCGAAGCCGTAGCAGTTATAGAAGGCTTGATCGCCGATGGTGGTGAGGCTATTGGGAAGAGTGAGGGTGCCTGTGAGAGAGGTGCAGTCTTTGAAAGCCATTTGCGAAATGCTTTCAACATTATTTCCAATGTTCAGCGTTGTCAATAAAGGCATTCCTGAAAATGAATTATTGACAAAATATTGATAATCATACCACTGATTCCAAACTAATCCTCCAATGGCACAATTCGTCGCGTTGTAGTTCATCGTTGAGAAGTTCGTGTTCGTGAAAGCAGTTCCATGTATTGTTGTAGCACTTTCACCTATAGTAAGCGTTCCGCCCAATCCTGTACAATCCTTGAAAGCGTTGTTACCAATAGTTTCAACAGCATTCGGAATCACAAGATTGCCAGAAAAACCAGTGCATCCGAAAAATGCGTTTTCACCTATTGAAATCAGAGAATTTGGCAGACTCAAATTGCCAGTCAACCCAGCGCAATTCACAAAAGCATAATTGGGGATGGTTTGAACTCCACTTCCGATGTTCAACGTTGTCAAATTGTTGCAACTAAAGAAAGTAGAAACAGCTACGTCTACGCCATCGCTCCAATACCAACCTGTACCCATTTCGGTGCAATTAGTTGCATTGAAGTTCACCGTAGTAATATCATTTTTGGAAAAAGCGTAACTACCAACTGAAATAACAGATTCAGGAATGGTTAATACTCCTGTAATGCCAATGTTGTCAAAAGCGTAACCTCCGATAGTCTCAAGAGAATTGGGAAGGCTACACGCACCTGAAATACCTTGCAAATCTTTAAAAGCACCTGTTGGAATTTGAAGAACATTGTCTCCAATTTGTAGAGACTCTATTCCAGAACAACCATAAAATGCAGACATATAAGCAAGTTCATTATAACCACTATTTAGCCAATACAAGTAACCCAATTCAGTACAATTCGTAGCATTGAAATTAATGGTCGTAATGCCTGTATTGGCGAACGCCTTAAATCCGACAGAAGTCACATTTTCGGGGATGGTCAAAACTCCACTCAAATTGGTTTCGGCAAAAGCATAATCGCCAATGGTAACAACAGAATTAGGGATGTTGAAGCTTCCCGTTATGCTTGTTAAATCCCTAAATGCGCCATTAGGGATTGTTTGTACACTCTCGCCTATCTGAAGCATGGTGATATTGGAACAACCTGAAAAAGCAGAGGTGAATTGGCAATATGGATCATCTGTATAATACTCACCATTACCGTAATAGTAATCAAAATAATATTCAGGATTATAATAATATCCTATGCTAGTACAATTGGTAGCGTTAAAAATTATGCCCGTCAAGCCAGTACAATTCTGGAAAGCATTTGACCCGACAGAAGTGACTGCGGTTCCGATGGTAAGCGTTCCCGTAATGCCTGTGTTCGCAAATGCAGCTTCTCCTATGTTGGTCACAGAGTTGGGTATAGTAAGTGTTCCTGTAATTCCCAAGCAGCCTGAAAATGCCGAAGCTCCGATGTTTGTAACAGAATTGGGAATATTAAAGTTTCCTGTTAATGCAGAACAATTAAGGAAAGCATTGTTGGGAATAGACTGAACATTGGATCCAATGTTCAAGATAGTCAATGAAGAACAAGAAGCAAAAACAGAAACATCTCCTCCAATACTATCACTCCAACAAACCATATGTCTACAATTAATTGCATTGTAGTTTAATGTAGTTATTCCTGAACAATTGTAGAAAGCACTGGCCCAATCGTAATATTCCTCCCATGAATCATTCGTATCAACCCATTCCAAACCTGTTCCTATTGTAAGAGATGTAAATCCTGTACAATTTTGGAAAGCGTAAATTCCGATAGACACAACAGAGTTGGGAATAACCAATTCACCTATGAGACTGTTGCAACCTTGAAATGCAGCACTTCCAATTCTCGTCACAGGATAAGAAATGCCATATAGTTCTACGCTTTCAGGAATCACCAATTCGCCCGAGGCTTGATTACCGTCCACGTGTCCAGTTACGGTTACGGAAACTCCATCATCGTTGAGGGAGTAGTTGAGGCTGCCCACCGTGAAGGTTTGGGCCAATGCATTTGTCATGCCTATCATGCATAGCAAAAGTGTAAACAAGACAGGCAAAAACGCACGTTGGGAATGTAAAGTTCTTGTTCTCATATTTATGTGGATTTTAGTGATTTAATTGCGTACAAAACTATGAAGATTTGTTGTTGTTTCCAAAAGTTTTTTGCAAAAAATACTTCATGAAAAAAATCCCGCAAGATAAAGCCTTGCGGGATTTTCGGTAAATGGTTGTGACAAAGCATCATCTGACAACCATCTTGCGATAGCAAGTGCCTTTTTCGCAAGTGATTCTCAAAGTGTAGACACCAGCTACATCTGGTGCCTTGATAGTGACCGGAAGCTGATCAGTGGTCTCTACAGAAATGATTGTACCTAACGCATTGACAATTTCTACATAGACAGATGAGTTGATGTCCACATCCATGCCAATGCTGAACTGTTCGCCTGCATTGACGGGATTCGGATAGACCTTCACCCTGCTGGCAAACTCGTCCATGCTCGTAGTGCCTCTGAAGTGAACCACATAGAGGTCGTTGGCCTCACCCACAATGGCGTTGGCAACGAAATCGAGGCTTTCCTCTGCATCATAGTATCCCATATCCGTCTCCGTGTTGTAGAGCCTGAAGCTCAACTCGGCGGCATCCTTGCCCGAAATGGTCAGGAAGGCCACATGGCGATGCAATGGTTCGGCATACGTCAGCTTTATGCTGCCTCGGCATTCACCATTGGCAGCGAAGACGGCCAATTCATAGTTGTCGGAGGTGACTTCCACACCATCGAGCTCGATAACGGCCATCACCGTCATGTTGTCGGGATAGGCGTGGACGTTCGGCACCCAATGGTTGTTTTCTGTGGTTATGTTCTTCTTCAACTCTCCGCCTTTGTTACCATCGGGATAAGTGAACGTGACAGGACTGCCGTTCGTCGAATAGTACATCAAACCCATGCCGGGTTCGATGGTATTGAGCGAGCCGTACCAGCCGTAGCCCTCATAATAGTCAGCATAACCCTGCTGCGATTTCACCTTGTCGCCAGCAACGGCATTTACATTTGCCATAGCCGCATCGACACTCATCGCCGTCGACGGCACGTATCCAATCCACGTCCAGCCCTGGCCGAGCGTGATGGGGTGCTGCGAAGGCACTGCGGCATCGCCCGTCATGGTGACCGTGCAGGGTGCGTTGGTAATGACCCTATAGGAGGATTCGTTGTTGATGCTCGAAAGCGAGCCGTACCAACCGTAGCCAGCATAGTAATCGGTGTAGCCACTTGCCTGCGAACGGATGGAGACACCGTTATCGCCCAAGCCTTCCTGCAACATGCCCAGACCATCGATGCCCTCTTGCTCAATGTAAGTCGACCACCAGTTGTAGCCTTCCGAGAAGGTGGAGACTTGCTCAACCATTGTTGTGTTGCCAAAGTTGAATACGTACGGGTCGAAGGCAGTGCCAATGAAGCCATCGGGAACAAAACTTATGGTTGAAGAGCAAGATAGGTCAAGTTCTTCACCAATGGAATGATCGTAAAGGCGGAAGCTCATCACATCGCCTGCATCACCGTAGAGGGTGAAGAACACCAAGTAGCGGTCTACTTGCGGGAAGTACGTGAGTCTTTGTGCACCACGGCATTCTTCGCCACAGAAGGCGCCTATCTCCAAAGTAGGTACGGCTTGTTCCACACCGTTAATCCGGATGATGCCTGTCACAGACATGTTGTAGGGATACTGATGGATGTCGACACTCCAATGGTCTGTATCGGAAATGAAATTGGCCACGTAAGCGGCATCTTCGGTAACGGTGAAGCTATATGAAGCCTCTGTGGAGACTATTATGCCTCCCTTCGTCCAGTTAAGGAAAGTATAGCCCTCGTTGGCTGTTGCGGTGAGTGTGCAGGTCACACCTTCTCCGTAGATACCCGCACCCGCAATGCTGCCGCCTTCCGAAGGACTGGCTGTAGCTGTAATCTGGTAGGTCTCGCCCATGAAGGCAGTCTGTGGACAACTCATTGAATAATAGATGTTGTTGTCGGGACAGACGGCTGGACCGCCATACACCATGCGAATGGTATATTGGTGGTTGCCTGTTTCGCCTTCATCAAGGTAGCTGTTTCCGCTGGACAACCCTAACCATTCGCCGTCGCGGAAAATCATAGTACCAATGGCATAGTCTTCACATATCGTAGTACCCGTTCCGTCTTGTTTTTCGAAATAGAAATCACATACTTGGTTGGAATAGTTGGTGAGGAGCAAAATGTAATATTCACCTGATTGGGCTGTCTCAGGAATATGGCAGGTCTCGTTCCAACTGGCAGAATAACTGCAATCCACAATCTTGTCACTGGTCAGTCCGTCAGGACAAGGAGAAACCGGATCATCAAAGGGACCCCAGCAGCAAAAGTCGATGTCAACACTTGGCTCACTATGCATATAGACATCTATGTTGCCGGGATTGTCAATCTTCATGTAATACCAAGAGGGGTTAGGCGTGGAATAGAGGCAACCGTAATCCGGACCAACTTCACCAGTACCGGCATTAATATTTGCTGCATAGCTTTGAGTAGCGTCATCAAGGCATAACAAATGTGCATTAGCGCTTAGATTGTTGCTTAAGCCTGACATATTTCCAAGGAATTCCCAACTGATTAAGTTTCCTTCGTCTGTAGTTGTAGCGAAAATGCTGTTTGCACCTTCGTAGTTATCGCAAGCCTGATACACCCAATCCACTTCTGACCATCCGGTCATACCTGTGGAATAAATGCTGGCCACTTTGCAGCGGTAGGTCTCGCCTTCCACGAGGTCCTCGACAGGCAATTGGATGAAGGGATCCGTGGTATTCCCAGAGTAAAGCACATTGTCTTGAACATCTGTCAACACCACTTGGCTGTATTCAAGGTGACGGTCCCTGTCTCCGCTAAAGGTAAGTTCTATGTCATCGAGACACATGATGTATTGGTCAGTACAATTAAAATGACGGAAAGCAATGTAAGCCTGACCAGCATAGCTGCTTAGGTCAACCGTGTAGTTGTACCAAGTAGCTAATCTCGATCCACGACCATCACGTGAAGCGGAACCGCCAGCCTTGCCTTCGCTCTTCGCGGTCAGTGTCCACTCTTGAACACTTGTGAAGTCACTCGGATTAGTGCCTGTTGTCGACACAAACACTCCAAAGTGATCAGCTGCATAGTTTGCATCAGTAGCAGCCACCCAGAAGCTAAGTTGCGAAGTGTTGGTAAGGTTTACCAAAGGTGAAATGAGGTATTCGTCTGGACTCAAGGCACCTACACCATTGATGTATGAACCACTGCAAATTGCATTCGATCCATCATGATACCAATCAAGTGTCAAACTTGCATAGTATGTCCAAGTGGCAGGAATATCACTTGTCAAAACCCAAGTGTATCCGTCTCCATTGGCATCAATAATCGTCCAACCTTCTGGTAAACCTTCTTCAAAACCAAAGCTAAAGCTATCTCCTGAAGTATAATCCCACATGGCCCAGCCTGTACTGGATACATAGAGGTCGCTGACAACTGGAATCATCTCTTCCAACATATAGCTCAACGACGTGGCATCCCAGATGCTCACATTTGTATTGATAGTGGAATAACCTTCTTTGCTTACAGTCACCTCATAGTCACCCCTGCGGAAGCTGTCCCATGCGTAGTAGCCTGTCCCGTCCAAAATGATATCAGCCATAGGATGGAGCTGTTGCTCACGTGGATTGAGGTTGGTGAATCTGACGGTGGTTCCGGCAGGACTGTCACCGCTGTTGAGCATTACCGTGATGTTCACATCATTGTTCATGAGATACATGTCCTTATCCAAGCCATTCGACCACACGATTTCGCTCTCGCGAGGCACTTGCAGGTTATCACCTTCAACGATGGTGATGTCATCGATATCCAGGATGAACATGTCAGTGCAGTTGAAGTGACGGATGGCCACGTAGCCATAGCCGCTGTAGGCACTTAAGTCGACAGTATATTGATACCAATTGCCTTGAGCACGGGTGTTGCCACCACGGCCATAGCTCATCACGTTGCTGGCACCCTTGGCGGTCATTGTCCATTCTTGGACATTGGTGAATGCCGATGCACTGGTGTTATCCGTAGTGGAAACGGCAACAGCAAAATGTTCAGCAGCATAAGAGGCATCCTGAGCGCAGGCCCAGAAGGTGATGCTGCCACCGAGAACCACTTGAGGCGACACGAGGTAGTTGTCGGGCGAAATAGCTTGACTCGTCGCATTACTGTAGGAGCCAGAGCACATCATATCATTTGATGCGTTGTGACCCGAACCAGCGAGACTAGCACCGGAAGCAAGATAGACACCGCCAATATTCGAGCCAAGCACCCAATCGTATCCGTCGCCATCAGCGTCGATGGTGGTCCAGCCTTGTGTGCTGCTGTCATCAAAGTTGTAGTTCAACGTGGCACGGGTAGGCTCAGCATTGTTAATGACAACAGGTTCAGCCCAACTGATGGGTCCTTCCATCTCTTCGCCACGGTTGCCTTCGTAGACGCAACTGACTCCCCACTTATAAACACCCATTTCAACATCGGACCAACTCACGTCAATGTATAGCGTGTCCTGAAGTTCGGTAGCGATAACCTCTGTATTTTCAAAAGTGTAAGGACCGTCGTTATAGGCTTCTGTGCGATAGACTCGATAGTATTGGAACGAACGGTTGAATTCTTCCATATCTATTGCTACAGGTGTACCGACATTGTGTGGGGTGACATTGGAAGCCGTCGAAAAGACCTCGTCGCTGCTACCATTGTGAGGAGTTTGAATCCCTTCAGCTTGTTGTTGGTTGGAATTTGTCCTATTGTCGACCATCAACGTCTCGCCTTTGCTGCTGCCGTTGGACACAAAGCCACGAATCATCCAAGTGTAGTCGAGACCATAACCGGCCACGTCATCCCATGCTGCACCATCAATACTAATCCAACGTCCGTTGGCATCGCCTGTATTGGCGCAGGCTGCAGCCACATATTGACCATCGTTGTTGTTCATCACAATCCACAATGTTTGGGTCGGGTCAAGACCAACGGGTGTGTTGAGCGTCCATTCCACGAAGTCTCCGCTACCAGTGCAACTATAGGCTTGCGTGTAAAGCAAGGTGCTGGGAGCGGTGGTGCCGCCTTGGTAAATCGTAAAGTTACCCGTATGTGCCGAATAGTCATACATACTCACTTTAGTCAAGCTGCTACCAACGTAACTGCCTGCAGGGAACATAACTCCCCAATAGAAGGAACCGCCATTTGTCAGACCGATGGCATCAAGATTGATACCATCATCATAGTACAGCCAACTGTTAGTATTCGTACCCCAATGCACCTTTACATAAGGACTTTCTGGGTTTTGAGCATCGGGATAGTATTCGGCCACAACTTGTGCAACTGGAGTGAATACTTCGTCCATCACAAAGTTAATGTCGGAAGTGAGTTCATTGTAAGTGATAGTAAAGTAACCATGCTGAGCTTCTTGATACCCCGAATGAGTAGCTGTGCCATGGTAGTTACCCGCACAAATGAGACCAGAGTAATATCCTTGGTCGTTGGTCTGCAAGTCGAAGGTACGGTTGATGCCAAATTCGTCGTGGCCAATCATAGTCACGGTGGCGTTGGCGATGCTGGTGATGCCGTCTTGTTCATAAACGTGACCGTTCACGTTGCCATAGCCAGAGACTGTAACGGTAACGGTGTTCGAAGGAAGAGATTCACCTTCTTCATAAACAGCCGTCACATAATAGGTGTAACCAACCATATTGTAGGGCAAAGGTCCATCAATGAAAGTCGTAGCATTGATGTCGTTTGGTGTGGTATAGCCGATGTACTCACCATCACGGTACACATTGTACATTTGATAGGCGCGGTCGGCAACGGCGTTCCAATTGAGAGTAATGATCTCGTCGTTGAACACGGTCTCATCAACAGCAATGAGGTTCTGCGGCACGTTGAGGTGGGTTGTGAAGCCCCAAACCTGACCCATCACGCCCTCTGGACAACCGTCGTTGCGTTGGTCGATGCGCCAAAAGTAATTGGTGTTGTTGTTCAAACCATAAACACGATAGCGCTCTGAAAGAGTATCCGTCCAATCCACTAAAGTCTCTTCGCAATAGTAGGTAGTGCCGAACATAAGGCGGTATTCCGTAGCCCTGCTGTCGAGGTTCCAAGTTAAATTCACAGCATTGCCGACTTCGGTAGCCGCATCGATGGGTCTGGGATTGGTGGCCAACTCGGGGCAAGGCACTTCGTCCGTATCAATTTCAACAGTAAACTCATCGCTGGTTGAGGAAGCCACAAGGTAGTAGGTACCCGGCGTGACAGTCATATTGGCGATAGTACCATCATTGCCAAAACCACCACATGCATTGATGGTGACATCATCAATCCAAACTTCATACTCATCGTAGTCTTGATGGTGGAAAGCAATCCACACATCCTGACCCACATAAGCGCTCAAGTCAACGGTGACATTGCGCCAATTCATATGACGGTTGTTGCTGTGACGCACTGTAGTTTTTGCAGTTCCGCTTCTCATGTCAACATTCCACACCGAAGTGAAGTCGTTGGCATCAGGATTGTCGGCTGTGGCAACGCAAACCTCGAAATAGTCGGGATAACTGTCAGAACCATAGTCAAAGAAGAAGCTCAAGTTTGCACCCGTTTCAAGCGAATATTTCTGAGGCGAAACAAGATAGTTGTCCGCATTATAGGGATCATAGGTCAAGTCAGTATAAGAAGCTGATATCATAAAGCCATCAGAGGCACCGTGACCATAGCCTTCATAGCCATAGCCACTTTCAGCCACACTATTGCTGCTGTGGAACCAGGTGTGACCATCACCATCGTTGTCGATTGTAGTCCAACCTTGCATGCCGCCTTCAAAGTTGCAGGTAAACTCGTCGCGGTTGCGTCCGCCGCCACCCTTCATAATGATGTTGGCACGGTTGGTGGACGAAGTGGTCATAGTATGAGTTTGATTGATAGCGTCATAGGCATCATAGTCATTGTAGGCGTAGCACATGCCAGTGAAACCCAGGTCGTGGGTCTGCCAATTCACCGAACCTTGCCAACTACCATTGTTTCTCTGGCAGACAATCAGAACATTGCTATTCCCATCCCAAGAGAAAGTGCCCTGGTTGAACTCAAACTCATTCCAACCGATAGTAGGAAGAATATTTTCACCCGTGTAGACTAGGGTCATGCCATCGGTGATGTGAGAGATGGTAGTTAATTCCGAATCGTCCACGTTGGCCATCCAAATGCTGATGTTATTTTGGGGCGTCGTACAAGTCGTTGACGAGACATACCAGCTCAAGCTAGTCATTGGAGTGTTAGTCACACCTGCCTCAACAAGCTCAGAAGCAAGGAAGAGATTTTCGGCGAGAGAATAGTTCCAAAGGGTATGGAAGGGGAAATAAGTCAATGTGGTAGTCGAGTTCGGATCACCAATCATAGCTGTGAAGGGTGCATTGTCGTCTCCAAGCTGGGGTCTTGTGTAACTGTTTCCCAGATCGGGGCCACCAACACCGTTGAAGTCTTCTGTATAAAGCGCCACCTTGCCGTTTTCGCCGCTCGTGACAGAGGCATTCAGGTAGGTGTCCTCGGTAAAGACGAGCTTATACACGGCATCGGCACCATCGGAGATGCTGGCCGGCGGCAGACGGTAGTTGTCGTATAGCGGAACGCTATTCGCATTCAGTGTGGCCGTATAAGGGAAGGTGGTCACCAATTGGGCGACCTCCCAAACATCTGGACAAACAGGAGTATAGGCCGTGGCAAACACATCAAATTGTGTTTCTTCGTTGTCGCCATAGTTGACAACCAAGTTCGCATCGATTGTACCTGAATTGGAGCCAACAGTGCCAAGGTTGAGGTCGAAGCCGTCATTATGACCCAAAGTGAATGGAACGCTTACACCCTCAAGGCTTAACAAGAAATAGTCGTTATTGGTAATCGAAACATTATTAATGGTAGTTTCTGCACCTTCATTGAAGATACTGATTTCCAAGGGGCGCATCCATGCTCCATTCGGGCGGTAGCCAAGGTCGATTGGGTCTGGGGTGGCCACCAGATTGGGGACAGAGTTTCCATTTGAATAGTAGAAAGTAGTCTTCGGGATGAAATTGCGTTGCGTCGGACTAATGGAATCCAATCCATTGTAACTGTAACCTTGGACAGAGGCGCCACTGACGGATTCACCATAGAAAGAGCAGCTCTTGTAAGTGCCTTGTTCGACATTGTAAATACCAACAAGCAGGTTGCCTCCATAGTAATGATATGGTGTGGTGAAAGTAATATTCATTTCAGCCTGAGTGCCGTCGAGGGGACCTTCATAGACCAATGTTGCTCCATCCATGCCTTGATAGGTATTGATGGTGGTTGAATCAACTTCCTTCATGAAAACCTGAAAATAGGCAGCTCCCCAATCGGCTGCTGCCAGGTTTGAAAGATAATAAGTCACGGCATTGATATCGGAATCAGCCATTTCGGTCAATTCGGCAGCAGGCATGATATACTCACACTTCAGGTAAGCATCGGTATAAAAGCCGTAAACCGGCACGTAACTGTTGGTGACTGAGCCATCATATACGGTGAGATAGTCACGAGTCTGGTTCATGCCAACGGGATTGGCCTTCGCGCCCAAGGTGAGGGAGAGCAAAAGCATCATAAGGGCGAGGATTCTTCCTCCCCTTAAACTAACTTTTTTCATGGCATCATTCACCTTGCCATGTAGTAATGTACTGTTTCTCATAGGATTATTGTTTGTTGTGAATAATATTAATTTCTTGGGGACAAATTTATGGTTTTTCTTTTTAATTTGCTCTTATTCGCAACTTTTTTTTGCACATTTATTCATTTTATTTCACATTTCGGACCATTTACAAAAAAAGGAAGCCCATAAGTTGGTCTCTCCTATGGGCTTCCAAGAAACAAATGTCACTAATTGTCGTTTACTTGACCACCAGCTTACGAATGATTGTCTTCTTATCTTCCACCGTGATGCGTAGCGTGTAGACACCAGAAATATTCGGCGCGGTAATGGTCTGGAGAGATGGTGAGCATACTGCCTCTATCATAACACCCAATGCGTTGACGATTTCTGCACGTACAGTGCTCTTCTCATCATTAGTAATGTTGATGCTGAAACGTTCGCCTGCATTCACAGGATTTGGATAAACCTGCACGCTTTTGGCCAACTCGTCCATGCCCGTCGTGCTTCTGAAGTGAATGGTATAGAGGTCGTCCGCTTCACCCACGATGGCGTTGGCAACGAAGTTGAGGCTTTCCTTTGTGTCGTAGTATTCCATGTTGGTCTCTGTGTCGTAGAGTCTGAAGCTCAACTCAGCGGTATCCTTGCCCGAAATGGTTAGGAAAGCCAGGTGGCGATTGATGGGCTCGGCATAGGTCAGTTTCACGCTGCCACGGCATTCGCCGTTGGCAGCAAAGGCGGCCAACTCATAGTTATCGGAAGTCAGTTCCACATCGTCAATCTCCACGACCGCCATCACTGTCATGTTGTCGGGATAGGCATGGGTGTTCGGCTTCCAGTGGTTGTTCTCGGAGGTGAGGTTCTTCTTCAGCTCTCCTCCCTTGTTGCCATCGGGATAAGTGAAGGTGACTGCCTCGCCGTTCGTCGAGTAGTACATCAGGCCCATGCCTGGCTCTATGGTGTTGAGCGAGCCGAACCAGCCATAGTCTTCTCCATAATAGTCCGAGTAGCCCTGCTGCGACTTCAGCTTGTCGCCATATGTTGGGGTCAAACCAGCCATGGCCACATTCACGTCCATAGCCGTTGAGGGCACATAACCGATCCAAGTCCAGCCTTGGCCAAGCGTGATGGGATGCTGCGAAGGAACGGCTACGTTGCCCGTCATGGTGACCGAGCAAGGTGCACTGGTAATCACCCTATACGAAGACTCGTTGTTGATGCTTGTGAGCGAGCCGTACCAGCCGTACTCAGAATAGTAGTCGGTGTAGCCGCTGGCCTGCGAACGGATGGTGACACCATTGCTGCCCAAGCCGTCCTGCAACATACCCAAGCCGTCGATACCCTCCTGCTCGATGTAGGTCGCCCACCAGTTGTAGCCTTGCGAGAAGGTGGTGGTTTGGACATCGCTGAAGTTGGCAATCAAGGTTCTGTTACTCGTAACAGTGAACGAATAGATTGGAGTGTCCGAAACTTGAATTCCGTTTTCTGTCCAGTTCACGAAGGTGTAGCCCTCGTTGGGGGTAGCCGTCAACGTACAGAGACTGCCTTCAGGATAAGTGCCCGTCCCTGTGATTGTACCACCTTCGGCGGGATTAACCGAAGTTTGTATGGTATAAGAAGGTAAAGCCTTCACAGGTCTGACGCTTGTACCCAAAAATCTGTATCGTACATCTCCGGGATAAACGTTCCCGTTGAAGAAACTCATCGAATGCCCTACTTCCTCGCCGGCAGCCGTACTTGACCAATAGTCGCCCAATGATCCTACATAAAAGACATAATCTCCTTGTCGGGAACCCGTTGAAGGCAAAAACACAGCTCCCGCTGTTTCCATCAACGCCCATTGTTCGATGTTGTAGCTGTTGTCGTTGTGGTTTCCCGACTGGGGGATAAAGCTCAATCCGTCGGGCAAAGTCCATGCATCGGGGAGAATGATGATTCCGTTGATTCCATTAACCTTGCCGTAGGCATATTTCTGGGATGCGTTGTCGCGGGTTTCAAACAAGTAAATGTATTCCTCATGTGTCAAGCATCTCCATAAACCTGCTTGTTGGCCGCCGTTGGCAATTGTATTATGGTAGGCCCAATCCGCGTCGGCATAGTCGTCTATCATGCTGATACTGCCCGAGCCTCCCGTCAAGTAACTCGCATTGTCGGTGCTGGTAGAATAGGGTTGGTATTCTTCCGCACCGCTATTCCAGCCGCTTGTTCCCCAGCAATACAAATCTATCCATCCCGAATAGTCGGCCGAGATGTTGCTATTGCTTGAACCCATATAATCATATTGATTTGCGGCAAATCTCCAAGTGTTCGTGGAGGCTTGGTAAAGCAGGTTTCCTTTCGAGAAGCTGACTTGGGTGTTTTCTGACACGGAGAATAGGCCGCTTAGTTCTCCTGTGCCGTTGGCATTGTCGAAATTGGCCAACAAAATCCTATCTTCCGTAACCGTGAAGATATAAGTGGCTTCCGTTGAAACCACTTCGCCGTTTTCAGTCCAATACATGAAGACATAACCTGTATTGGCCGAAGCTGTTAGCGTACAGGTAGAGCCTATGGCATACGATCCTGCCCCACTCACCGAGCCTCCCTCCGCCTGACTGGCTGTTGCTGTAATCTCAACTGTAGCCGCTGGCATCTCAAAACAATCTACATCGAAGCCCCAAGAAAAACCGCCATTCATGTTACTTCCATAGTATATCACGTTACCATTTTCATAGCTAATGGTGAAAGAGCATTCCCCTGTCCAAGAACCAGAAATCCACGTCAATTCCACATGGCTTCCGTTAATCAGGGTGAGGATTTGCGTGCTTGACGATCCGTCGTCAAAGGTAAGTTGGTATGAATTCCCATGGTTATCGGTCACCACCAGTATGTTTCCATTCCAGCCGTCGCCGTAGGAGTCATAAAGGTCAAACGTGATGGCACATACATCGTTTTCCATAAAATTCGCAACCAAACTCCTTTCCCCCGTCACCGTGAAGCTGTAGGTGGCCTCTGTGGAAACTTCTTCTCCGTTCTCGGTCCAATTACTAAAGGTGTAACCAGCGTTGGGGGTAGCCGTCAAGGAGCAAGAATTGCCCTGAAGGTATGAGCCTGCTCCTGTCACCGTTCCGCCTTCGGTTGGGTTTGCTGTAGCAGTAATGGTAATGTAGTTGCCGGAACCAATTTGTGCTGTAACTTGATTGGAAGCACTCGATTCACCAGCATAGTAGTTGGTTTTTAGATAATAATTGTAAGCCCCCGCTGCCAAATTATTGTCGATATAACAGGTGTTGTTTATGTTGTTGGCGATAGGTGAGCCATTTCTATACAAGTTATAGGCGTAGACACCATCGGTGAGAAAAGTATGAATGAGGTATGTTAAGTTATCATTTGTCATAACACCCTGAATTGGATCGCTCCATGAGTAATAACCTCCATTATCGCTTGAAGAAGAACAGAATGTTGCAGGATAATCTATGCGAGCAACATCAGAAAAAAACACCCAATAATCGTGTGATGGATTAATGATCACATTCTCCAGCAGTACAACGTCAGCCCACCCTTCAGATTCTACCCACACTTCTTGTTCACGAATTTTCGTTTGTGGATGTCCATTGTTTGTTCCTTCATAAACATGCAACTTATAAGTGCCTCCTATTCGTGCATAAAACGACACCTTATAAAAAGCCATCTGGGAATATGCGCTTATTTCTTCAGCAGGATAACGATACCCCCAATAGGTATTATTATTGTTAAATCCATGATAGCCATTGAAGTTGTCATTTCCATAAGTTAAATCATTGGACGGTGTTGCTGGATAACACCAATCGGGTGCCGACCAAGAAAGCTCCACTGTATTTCCCGACACTACAGCTTCCAAATCATCGACAACAGGTGTCGAAAATGGAATAGTAATTGAAACACTATTTGAAGATTCCGATTCATCACCGAACGAATCGACTCCTCTAATGAAATAACTCAATTCACCTGCTATCGGCCGATTGTCAGAAAAAGATGTTTGGTCTATGTCATTCGCCAAAATACCATTATTGCAATACACATTATAGGCCACAGCACCTTCACAAGGCGACCAAGAAAGCTGGACGCCACCGTCAACCTGCATGGCTGTCAAATTGGTAGGAGCAGGAAAGATGATGGTGACGGGGGCATAATTTGAAGGCCACGAAAGGATGCCATTCTCATCTATACATCTGACATAATAGGTTGTAGTACCATAAGCAATGTGAACATCTAGATAAGAAGTCTCGCTCCCCGATGATGTCGTATGAATCAACGTGCCGTTTCGGTAGACATTGTATGAAACGGCATTGTCAACCTGATTCCAATTCAGTTGGGCATTTCTAACTCCAGCCCCTGTTATGAGATTTGCTGTAAGCAATGGTGCTTCGGCAGCACTTTCAGGGCTGGGCTGGGCACCAAATAGTGCTTGTTGGTTATTGCTGAAATCTCCCACCGAACCTGATCCAATGCCTCCCGGACCTGGACTCAAACTGTTAATGGAATAATACTCGTCACAATAACCACTCCAGCCCCAGTTGAAATGGAAATAATTACTGCTATTATAGCCATCGCAAACAAAGGCATGTCCTCCTCCTGAACCATTTCCACAATACCATATAGGGCGGTTTTGATTCAACTCCGATTTCACCATGTTGATCCACTCTGTATCAGAATAGTTGGATCGGCTAAGCAATTGGGTCTCGGATGAATAATTAAAATAGTTGATAAATGCACCTGCGGTAGCCGAAGAAAATGCCCCACTTCCACCCGACCAAGCCCAACCATAATCCATGTCAAGCGATACACCGCAATGAAACATTAGGGTTGCCACAGCCGTTCTTTGCGCTTCAGTGCTACTGCCACCATAAGAATTAAGCATGTTGTTCCAGTCGTATGTGGTGCTTCCGAAATCAGCACTTACGGTTTGCCCATTCCAATTGTAGGAATGCATGCCTATGCCCGTTGGGGGATAGTTCCAATATTTCATCACTTGAGCCATGGCTGTTGCCGCACAGCCCGTTACCGTCCCGTCAGGACAAAGATTGTTGTATGGTTCATCTTGGTCCCATTGGGTTTGAATTAACGGAGCTACCACAGTAGCTGCCCTATCGATATTTGGGTTGCCTTCGGCCAAGTCACGCCATTGTTGCGCCACTTCAGCCGAGGCTCTTGTTTGATGCTTGATGGCATACTGGATTGCATCGCTGTATCCTTGAATCCAGGCTCTTTTGTTGGCAGGCATGTTTTCGACGTCGAATCGGCTTGTCAAAGAGTAGCCAAGAATGGGTTGTATGCGATCGTCGGCGGCCATCAAGACAAAACTGTTCTCTGTTGTGAATACATACACATTTGAGAATCCAGCAGCTGATGAAACCTCTGTCAATCCTATAGATCGTGAACCGTTGTTGTTCAGAAAAGTAATCGCTACTTGGCGAGCCCTTCCTGTTTCAACGGGGTCAGCCTTTGCTCCCAAGGAGAGAAAAAGCATCAATAATAACGCCAGAAAAAGGGCTTTTCTTCCCTTTCTATTGGCTTTGTACGGGGTATTATTCTCCCTGCAATTTAATATTGTACTGTATTTCATGAGGTTATGAATTATTGTTAATGACTATATGAGTATGTGAAAATCGGATTATCTGATCACCAGCTTCTTGCAATACACAGTTTTATTGTCGACAAGAATCTTAACGGTGTAGACTCCAGTTGTTTCTGGTGCCACAAGACTGGCGGGCAACTTGGTGGAGGTCTGTGTTGAGACGATGGCGCCAAGGGCGTTCATAATCTCCACACGAATGAGACGGGCTTCTGTATCGGCCAGACCAATGCTAAACTGTTCGCCTCGGTTCACAGGATTCGGATAAACCTGCACGTTATTGGCCAACTCGTCCATGCCCATCGTGCCTCTAAAGTGAACAGTGTAAAGGTCGGTAGCATCGCCCACAATGGCATTGGCAACGAACTCAAGACTCTCCTCGGATTCATAGTACTCTTCGTTGGTCTCCATATTGTAAAGTCTAAAGCTCAGCTCAGCGGCATCCTTGCCCGAGATGGTCAGGAAAGCCACGTGACGGTTGATGGGCTCGGCATACATCAGCTTCACGCTGCCACGGCATTCACCGTTGGCGGCAAAAGCGGCTAGTTCGTAACCATCGGAAGAGATTTCAGCACCGTCCAGTTCAACCACGGCCATCACTGTCATGTTGTCGGGATAAGCATAGATGTTTGGCTTCCAGTGGTTGTGCTCGGCAGTCATATTAGCCTTCAGCTCTCCTCCCTTGTTGCCGTCGGGATAGGTAAACGTGACTGCCTCACCATTCGTCGAGTAGTACATCAGGCCCATGCCAGGCTCTATGGTGTTGAGCGAGCCGAACCAGCCATAGTCTTCTCCATAATAGTCCGAATAGCCCTGCTGTGATTTCAGCTTGTCGCCTGATGTTGGGGTCAAACCAGCCATGGCCGCATTCACGTCCATAGCCATCGATGGCACATATCCGATCCATGTCCAGCCTTGGCCAAGCGTGATGGGATGCTGAGAAGGAACGGCCTCAGTGCCCGTCATGGTAACCGTGCAAGGCGTACTGGCAACCACCCGATAGGAAGACTCGTTGTTGATGCTCGTGAGCGAGCCCCACCAGCCGTAGTCTTCTCCATAATAGTCGGTGTAGCCGCTTGCCTGAGAGCGGATGGCCACGCCATTACCGCCTAAGCTATTCTCCAGCATCTCCAGACCATTGATACCTTCCTGCTCAATGTAAGTCGACCACCAGTTGTAGCCTTGGGCCAACTCGGTGGATTGGGTAACGGTAAACGCAGACGTTGAAAAAGTAACCGTTGCATCCTCGCCTGTGAACAAGTTGATGCCTTCTATTCCACTCAGTATATTGTTGGAAACAGAAACGGTATATTCCTCTTCAGATGGTGTCCCTATAGGATGCAGAATCACATTCAGCACCACGCCGTCATTGCCCATGATAGACGCATTTTGCATGGAGAGAACCAAAATTCTATAAGTTGAGTCGTTAACAGACATAACATATAGCTGATGGTTCGCAAAACGGTCGGTTAATTGAAAATCGGTGGAGGTCACCATATAATCTTGATAAGGATAATGGAAGTCTGTCTGCATTGCGACGATTTCTGAATAGTTTTGTATCGACAGGGCAATGTTGACCCCACCCATAGGAGTTGCGGCAAGACAGATGTTGTTCGGCTCATAGCGTGTGCCGCTCAAAGCTACATTCTTCAAACCATTCTGTGGATCGTTGCTGTAAATCTTCATCAAGGCACTGAAATCGCCTTTCAGCTCACGGTTATAACTCACGTGCAAGGTCGTGTTGTTGTTTTGGTCAATAGTCATCGGGAAAGTCTCAGCCACCGAAAAATCGGGTTGATCAAATACGACTTGGTCAATACGCATTTGGGCATTGCCATTATTACGCACTACATATTCTTTTGTTACGGTTTCGGTGACAGGTGTTGACCCAAAACTCAACGAATTATTGCCATTAATTTGAGGACTGCGGATATTAATATAGCCTTGGTATTTCGCCGACAATGCATCTTCGCCATTGGCATCGGCCAACACCGCCTTAGTGGGATTCAGATAATAGTTGCCGTACAATCCATGTAAATGGAAACGTACCGTGCCAATCACACCATCATCGCCCGTGAAAGCGGAACCTGAAGCGGAATAGGCCATCAGACGGAGTAAGCCTTCATTGAAAACACCCACCGAAACATGGTCGGCCTTGCGGTTGCTGAGGGTGAAATCCACATATTCCAAAGCTTGCGGCAGGTTCATGTCGATTTGGAAGCCCATGATGGCCTCCATATTGTTCATGCTGATGGGCACCTCCACGATGCTATCGCAATAACCTGTGGTATTACCGACGTGGATTTCGTTCACGGCAAATGGGTCGGCCAACAAATTGACGATGCCGTTGCCAGCAATGGAATTGCAAACGATGGTCGCTGTGGCGGTCAGCGCTCCTTTTTGCACAGGAGCAAACTTGAAGGGAAAGTAGGCATTGCCGCCCGGCTGCAAGGTGGTTTCCGTGAAACTCGGGCAATTGAACACCGTATTGTTAAAGTTGATGCTTGTGATGACTAGTGGCTCGTTGCCCACATTGGTCACACTTGCATTTTGAGTGTATTCACTGCGAATAGGCACATGGCCATAATCCATGCTCGGTGTGTTGATCTGAAGCTTGGGCGAAAGGATGGTCACCATACCATTGCTAGTAGTTACTGGCAAGGCATTGCCCGCAGCATCCGAGAGTTTGGTTTCGTTCAACTCAAGAGCATAGTCACCTGGCTCATTCTTGAGTTTCAGAGTAAAACTAAGCAGGTCACTTTCGTTGCCCACAAAGGGCGTGAGGCTTAGCGAGAAGGCATAGATGCGCAGACTGCGGTTGACCACCGCTGCACTCACTTGATGGTCGGTGACACGGTCGGGATTGAGGGCTACGGAACCTGCCACGTAGGTCAGTTGGCTGCCCAAGGGAATTTCCGCTTGGAAAGCCACTGCTGCATCGATGTTGGCGAGCGACACTTGTAGTGTCACTTCATCCTGCGGGTGACCGCTTGCTGAACTGACCGAAACCACGTTTTCGGCTCTCGCGGAAAGTCCACCGAGCAGTAGAATTAAGATTAATATGATGTGTTTCATTTTACGCAAGTTTTAATCTGGTAATAGATTCCCCTAACGGGGAATGGAGTTAGGACATATATTTATTAAGCGGCGGCATAAACAAGTTACCTGTTCGTAGATGCCACGAACCTCCGCATATAGAAAAACGGACAGACTCCATTCCCCGAAGGGGAATCTTATGTAAGCTAATGCTATTCATTTAATTAACATACACTACTTTAGCGCGTTGGACATTGCGGCCGTTGACCTGCATGGAGACCGTGTAGATGCCGGTAGCCATGCTGGCCGAAGGCGACCATTCATATTTGTACTCTCCCCTACTGCGTGAGCCAAGTTCGATGCGGGAAACTGTCTGACCCATGATATTCGTGACGGTGAAAACAACGTTGTTGACCCTCTCATCGGCGATGATGAAGGGGATGGTAAGGTTACCGTTGAAGGGATTCGGATAGGGTTGCTCAAGGAAGAGTGTCTCGTGTTCTTCGACACCAGCACCCGAAAGGATGGCCAGCACATTGTGGCCTTCGGGGTCTGAAAGGGCAACGGTATTGATTTGGCCTTCGCCGATGCGGAGCAGGGCATGTTTGCCAGCGGGCAGACGCTTGCCGCTCATGCTGTAGGCCATAAAGAGCGTGCCATCGCTCACATTGGCCTTCACTTGTTCGAAACCTTCCAAGGATTGCAGCGCCTCTATGTTTTGGCTGTCGATGCCGTTGAGCACAAACTGCACGCCGCCCAGCTCGACTGGCGTATCCACAAAGAGGATACCGTCCTCGATGCTGTAGTAGGCCGTGGCCACAGGGTTGGCATCGGGCAGGCCGCCTCGGTTGGTGATTATGTTGATGACACCCACGATGTCCAAGATGTCGATGTTGCCATCGCCGTTCACGTCCGCTGCCTCAAAAATGAAAGGCTGCGGGTTGCCGTTGGTGAGGTAGCTGACGATGCTGACCACATCCGCCACATCCACCGCCATGCTGCCGTTGGCATCGCCAGGCGTTGAAGTGAGCGGCACGGTGGTAACGGTAAGCGAAGCCGCACCTTCAGTAAGGTTGGTACGCAACACCTTGTAATAATACCAGTATCTTGTACCTGGCACAACATCATAATCCGTAAACAAGGTATCTTGAATCAACATGTTATTTATGCGAATCGTATCGAACGAAACAATTGTGTCATAATAGTACTCATAATGTCCATCATGATACCCATATTGGTATGTAACAGTTGTATCGTATGAGGCCCTATACATATTATACCCTAAAAAATCCTCAAAATCCACCTCATTGTTGTTCCATTCCAACTCCACTTTACCAAGGCCTGGTGTGGCCATAAACTCATTACTTAACGAGCCAGCTGAAGCCACCTGTACATTGAAACGGATGTTCTCAACAGGAATCTCAAAATGCTCATTATCCTTGGCATTGGCCACATAGATGCGATTGAGGCCATCCGTAACCGTCGTACCGTCAATGGTAAGATAGGCAGTAAAGACCGTACCTTCATCATTCCAAGAACCATTATCCGCGATAGCATGTTGGGTGTAAGGCGGACGCACACCCATGGCCACCATAGGTGTAATAGATGTATCCATAGGTCGATTGAAATAAACCTTGAACTCATGTGTGCCACAGCCTAAAGGCGGCATTTGCTCGAACTCGTCTTGGGCATCATAGCCATTGACGACAACTTTCCAGACGATGCCATGTGCCTCAGCATAAGGTTGTGAAGGCATATTGCTAAGATCCACATAGCCATATCCATTTCCTTGGTACATATCCAAGATGCCTTGTCTAACAATTGATTCGCTTGTAGAACCAAAATAACATGGTTGCTCCAACGAACAAATTGATGGACTTCCTGAATAATACAATGCACTGAAGAAATCCTCATTGTTTTTATTATTAAGGATGTTACACGAACGAAAAGATGTTATATAAGGAAAATTACGCCCTCTTAAATTAACACCACGAATATTTGAATTTGTAATATTTGTATATGGACCAAAATTTCCGCCATGGCTACCATCATTATTATAGGACCAACTTTGTGTTGAATACCAATATTTTATGTTACTGCTAATAATTTGATATTCCATGCCATAACCCCATTGAGTTGTAATATTTTCAAGTATGCAGTTTTCCAATTTAATAGACAAAGCTTCTCTTTGGGTAAAATATAAATATTCAAACTTTGCATATTTTACCGTATCTGTATATTGAGCGGAAAAAGGGTTAACCTGACCACTACCTAATTCCGCCTTTGAAAAAACAATTAGGCTGTCAGGTGTTCCATGCGCCACCAAAGTTCCAGAACATGCAAATCCCGTATTGTCTTTAAACCGAAGTATAACACCTGGTTTAAGAGTCAAAGTGACCCCTGATGGCACAGCCAAATTTGAGGTAACAATATAATGTGTGTTTGGATACAATGTCAAATCCTGCGTTATCATTCCACCTATTTCCACCCCATTTTCCACTTGAATGGTGAAAGGTACCACCAATTCTGTCGGTTCACCTCCGTTGGCTACAGCGGCGTTGAATTTGATGTTCGGACGATAGTTGGATGTGGAATTCAAAGTATAAGTATTGTTGGATGGGTTATATGATGTATTGTTGCTATAGTTGTAGGCACAAGCTTTGAACCCCGGATTGCTACACAGCCAAGGAATAGAGCTGTTGTAGGAGCCATGGTTCATAACTACTGTAATCAAAACATTGCTGGTACCATCCCAGGAGAAATCAGTTCCGTTGAAAGCAAAATCATTCCAGCCTTGCACTTGCGTCATGGAACCCGAGTAAACACAGGCCATTCCTTGGGTGGAGATGGAGGTATTGTTGACTTCGTTTTGGCTGACATTAGCCATCCAAATGCTGATGTTGTTGCGGGTATAGCCCAAGGTGCTGTTCGTTTGGAAGCTTAGGCTGTTCATCGCTCCAGCTACCAATCCTGAAGCAGTAAGTTCATTCGCTTTAAATAGAATCTGGCTTATTGAATAGCTGTAATGGGTGTTGAAAGGCAAATAGTTGTTGGTGGTGGTTCCCTGCCCTATCGTTACGACGGGAGCGTAATTCATGCCCGCTGTAGCCACTGCATGAAGCTCCATATTGATGTTGCGGCCGTCCACACATTCTGGATTCACAGTGAAACGCAAAGGATTTGCTGATTTGCTCTTGGCGTAGGCAGATAGACTATGGCCAAAAGATACAGGATCTGCATCCAAGAACTCCACAATATCAGGATTTTCGTATTCATCAACTTCAAGCCACATATTTATATTATCTGTAGCACCCCAGGTGGTCCTCAAGGTCGGATAGAAATCGATGGTCTCACCTGCATCAGGGCGGTAATCGCCATCACCACCTAAAGTATCGTTCAATTCATAAGTAACAAACTGCAACTGAACGGGAGGTTCACCAGCTTCATAGCAAGCCATAAAATCCACATGGTTGCCAGCAGTGTTGATCAAGTCGCCCCATAACATTTCTTGAGAGGCGTAAGGCTTGGCATGTAACAAAGCCGAAACACCACCCGCCACCAACGGAGCAGCCATCGAAGTACCATTGTAACTCTTATAACTTCCATTAGGTACTGTACTATAAATACCAACGCCCGGAGCTTGCAACTCATAATTATACAGTTATTCTTCACCAAATTGTGAGAAGGAAGGACCATCACAGTCATAATTTGAAAAGCCAGCCAAACCATTTTGGCTTGTAGCTTCCACGCCAAACACAAAAGTAAAAGCAGCGGGAAACATTGGAGCACCCATTAACGCACATCTTGAATCGATACCCCTTCCATCATTACCCGCAGCAGCCACCAAAACTGCGTTTTGATACGCTTGGGCAAGGGCTTGCTCCATGGCTATTGAATAACTATAACTACCAAAACTCATGCTAATCACATCGGCTCCATTATTTTTAGCATAGTTAATACCCTGGATAATGGTGGCCATATCACCTGTGCCATTACTTTGCAGCACCGCCACGGGCATGATGTAAGCCATGGGGTTGGCACCAGTAATGCCAACGCCGTTGTCGCCCACAGCAGCAGCAATGCCAGCACAGTGTGTGCCATGGCTATTATAGTCATGAATATCAGCCGTTTGGTTTACAAAGTCCCAACCATGAAGGTCATCGGCGAAGCCGTTGTTATCATCGTCATAACCATTTTCTGTCTCGCTTGGATTGGTCCATATATTTTCATCCAAGTCGGGATGTTGAATGTCCACGCCAGTGTCGAGAATGGCAATTACAGGACGATTAGTGCTAGAGTTGCTGTCAGCAGCCCATAACTCAGACAAATGCACGGCAGAAAGGCCCCATTGGAGCGGATACAAAGGCTCAGCCATGTAGGCGTCAGGATTGAAGTAACCGCCATCACGGTTGCCCTTGCCACCAATGGGCATTAGAGGCAAATATGGCGTTGTTTCGCTTTCCATGCCCAAGGCGAAAGCCATGTAATTAGGTTCGGCAAACTCCACCTCGTCCAATTCCCTCAGTGCTTCAATCATTTCATGGGTCTGCATGGGGTCTTCCATCACAAAGCGGCAGAGACGGCTCAGGTCGCGTTCCACCACATCGGGGCCGTTGTACGACTTGGAAACCTTCAGCTCACGCTTCGGGTCGTCATTCGGGCAAAGACGCTCGGCCTTAACCACAGGGAAGGTTTTCAGCAAGGCATCCACTTTATTAATTCCAGTGGCCTGGAGGATTCCGCGCTCGTTGTTTTGCAAACGCAGTGTGGTGTGGTCGGCAAACTTCACGATGAGTTCGCCCTCTTTGGTGGCGTGCTGGTTGTACCAGTCAATCTTCACCACCTCGTCTTCGTTGTAGTTGCTTTGGGCGAAGCCGTAGATATAGGCTAAGACCAAACAAAGCAGGGTAAATACTTTTTTCATAATATATTAAATTTATGTTGTTTAATCAAGATGTGAACTACCATTGTTTTAGTTAGACATACAAATTTAAATTGTCCAATTCTTTGTGGATACTAATGAGGTTATATATAGTTTGCAAAATTATGATGATTTGCTGTTATTTCCTAATGTTTTATGCAAAAAAACAAGTAAAAATTCCACAAAAAAAGTGAACTGAACCCCGAAAGTTTTTTGTCCAACTTTCGGGGTTTAGTTCAAAGCTTGCGGTTTTTTATAATAAGGTTAGGACGAAACGTCGTCCGATTTACTTGACTACCAGTTTCCTGACCAGCGTCCCCTTCCCATCAATGATGATGCACAATGTAAAGACACCAGTGACATTCGGGGCAATGATGGTCTGTTCAGACGATGTATACACCGTCTCTATCACCACACCCAACGCATTGACGATTTCAACATAGATGGGACTCTTCACATCATTAGCAATGTTGATGCTGAAGCGTTCGCCTCTGTTCACAGGGTTCGGGTAGATTTGTAGTTTGCTCGCAAACTCATCCATGCCCGTCGTGCCCCTGAAGTGAACGACATAAAGGTCGGTCGCTTCACCTATGATGGCGTTGGCCACAAAGTCGAGGCTTTCCTCTGCATCATAGTATTCCATACCTGTCTCAGTGTCGTAGAGCCTAAAGCTCAACTCGGCAGCATCCTTGCCCGAGATGGTCAGGAAGGCCACGTGGCGGTTGATTGGCTCAGCATAGGTCAGCCTTACACTGCCTCGGCATTCGCCATTGGCAAAGGCGGCCAGCTCGTAGTTGTCCGATTTCACCTCCATTTCGTTGAGTTCCACTACGGCCATCACGGTCATGTTGTCGGGATAGGCATACACGTTAGGCTCCCAGTGGTTGTTCTCTGCTGTAAGGTTGGCCTTTAGCTCTCCTCCCCTGTTGCTGTCGGGATAGGTGAAAGTGATGGCTTCGCCGTTCGTCGAGTAGTACATCAGGCCCATGCCGGGCTCTATCGTATTAAGAGAACCGTACCAGCCATAGCTAGCATAGTAGTCCGCATAGCCTTGCTGCGACTTCAGCTTGTCGCCTTCCGTAGCTTCAAAGCCTGACAGCGCCTCATTGACATCCATGGCTGTTGACGACACGTATCCCATCCATGTCCAACCATGGCTTAATGTAATGGGGTGCTGGGAGGGCTCAGCCAAAGTGCCCGTCATAGCAACCGAACATGGCACGTCGGCCTTAATCTTATACGATGATTCGTTGTTGATGCTTGCCAGCGAGCCGTACCATCCATAGCCTGCATAGTAGTCCGTGTAGCCCACCTGCGAACGGATAGTCACTCCGTTGTCACCCAAGCCTTCCTCCAGCATGTCCAGACCGTCGACACCCTCTTGCTCAATATAAGTCGACCACCAGTTCCAGCCTTGTGAGAGAATGGAGGTTTGGGTGGAGGCTGAGGTGGCTTTTTTGTAGAAAGCGAAGGATTGATTCTTAATGTTGTTGTTGATAGAAGAATAGCATCTCCAATCGCTTCTGTTGTAAATGCCAATATACCTTTCAGTGCTTGTATTAAACAAGTAATATGCCTGTTCCTCTTCGCCTACAACTCCTCCGTCGACGAAAGTAAACGCATTGTTAGTATTTGTACCCACGCGCACACCATTATTCGAATTGGTGCAATACAACCAAATCTCATCACTGCCATAAGGATAGAAGGTGTAGCCATCGGTGGCATTGCCGCTAATTGTCCACTGGAGATTCTCAGCAATTTCTCCAGAGAGGGTATTGTCAACTATCGTGACTTCAACAGCTGTTGGTGCAGATGAGGTACCATTATCATTCGACATGGCATATGAATCATGTTCCTCGTCTTCGTATGTACCCACAATAACAAAGATGTCGCCTTCAGTAAGGTCGGTAAGGTCGGTCAGCACCCATTCACCGGGAGCCGCATAAGCAGCCTGATAAACGGTGACCAAATTGGAATACACACTGAGTCCTCCTGCCCAGGAACCTCCTCCATCTTTAAAGTCATCGTCGGGTTCAATTGATAACCCCTCTTCATAATATACTTTGAAATAAGCTGTGCGGGCTTCACCTTGGTTGGATTCAACAACATAATAAACGTTGTTGTTGTCATCAATTTCAGCAGTAATCCAGTCGTATTCCGCATAATTCTCTCCACTTTCGTCAAAGAATTCTACATTTATTTCTTCGGCCTGAACAACATCTATATTCTGGTAGGTTACGTTGAGGTAGCCTTCACTGCCTTCAGCAGGCACCTCAATTTCATAATTGTCAAGCACGATAGCTGGCTCGGTGCTTCCCTCAATACTGCCTATCATAGTATTGTAATAGGTACTGGAAGAAACACCAACATAATATCCTGTCACCTTCACTTGCATGCCATCCAAAGCCGTAATTTCTTCCACATTGAGCGGATAAGAGATGCTACCCATGGCCGTCGTGGCACCAGCAATATTGGTGATGTTGTAATAATTGCCGTTGACGCTAAGCGTGCCTTCATACTGGATGTAGCTTGACAATTGGGCTGGTGAAGTGGAAGCCACTCTGGCATCCATGTCTGCACCACTCAGCACGGTGGGTTCTTCTGCCACATAGTTCGATTCATCCACATAGGTAATGGTAGTGGAATTATTGAACTCAAACACGCCGCCATAAGAAACGACGGAGCCTGAAAGTTTCACCATGTCACCAATTGCATAATCGTCAGGCTCAAAACCTGATGAGCCATAGTAATAATACACATAACCCGTACCATCACCTAAAACGAAGCCTCTATTGTTAATGGCAACAATAGTGCCCTGAACGGTATACATGCCTTCTGCAGTGATGTCGGAAATTATAGTAACCAAATTAGGATTACCTGCTTGTGTCACCGTAACCAAATTGGAATAGATGCCCCCTTCATCTCCTACTAAATCTCTGCCTTTTAATTTCTCTTCCTCGCCAAAAGGTTCTCCTCCTATGATCTCTTCATAAAATACTTTGAAATAAGCCGTGCGGGCAGCACCTTGGTTGGCATCAACGACATATTGAACGTTGTTGTTGTCATCAATCTCAGCGACAATCCAGTCATAATCGACATAGTTTTCTCCACTTTCGTCAAAGAAATACACATATATGTTTTCATTATCAACATCTATGTTCTGGTAGGTCACATTGATGTAGCCTTCGCCACCTTCAGCGGGTACTTCGATGTCATAATCATCAAGCGTAATGGAGGGCTCGGTGCTGGCAATCTCCTCAAGGCTACCCAACATGGTGTTATAATAAGTGCCAGTGGAAATACCGACATAATAACCCGTCACCTTGACATGTTTGCCATCCAAAGCCGTGATTTCATCCACATTGAGAGGATAGGAGATGCTGCCAATGGCCGTCGTGGCACCAGTAATGTTGGTGATGTTGTAGTGTGTGCCGTTGATGGAGAGCGTACCTTCATACCGGACATAGCATGACAGTTGGGGAGGTGTGGTGGAAGCCACTCTGGCATCCATCTGTTCGCCAGTGATAATGGTTGGGTCTTCAGCAACATAATTCGATGTTTCAGCAGCGGTAATTGTGGTGGAGCTGTTGAACTCATACACACCGCCATAGACGACAACACTACCCGAAAGCTTCACCATGTCACCGATGTTGTAATCATCTGGAATGTAACTCGCATTATAATAATAGACATAGCCAGTGCCATCGCCAACCATGAAGCCTCTCGTGCTCTTGGCCACGATAGTGCCCTGCACGGTATACGAGCCAGTGGCGATGATGTCGGAAATGTTGTTTACGGCATCAGGATTAGCAGCTTGCGTCACTGTAACGTTCTTGGTGATAGTCTGGTCGGTGTTGTAAGTATAGGTAAGGGTAACGGCAGCCATGCGGGGAGCAGACGCTGTGTTGACCGTGCAGGTGAAAGGTATCGTTGTACCCATCGTGCCAAGGAAAAGCCAATCTGCTGTAGTAGAAGCTGTTAACTCGCCACCAGTAACGGCATTGTTAATTGTGTATTCGATGGTGCCCGAAGTGGCATCGAATGCAATTTCAACATTAGCAGCTGTGATGGTAGGATTAGGTGTGCCGCTTTCGGAATAAGTAATGGCAAAAGTGGCGATTCTTCTGTGCCCTGAGGTGCCACCAATGGTGAAGGTTACCTCGTTGGCACTACCTGTCCACGTTCCATCGGCATAGTTGCCTAAATCAGTCGTGATTTCATTTGAACCTTCGCCAGAAGCAAATCCTAGCGTGATTTCAGTTAATATGTAATCAGATGTAATGGTAAAATAGTTACCGCCATAGCATCTGATGGCTTCACCCGTGTTGTAATACCTAGGTGGATTGTTGCTGTTTGTGCCTTGGAAGAACCCGGCAGAAACATGGTCATCAAAAGTGATGCTTTCGATGAGTTGTCCATTCTCGTACCCTTGGTCTGCTGCAGTCCAAGTAATCGTTTGGGCCCAAGTTAGGCCGCTCATCAGCAGCAAGGCTGCCAATAGAAATGTAATTTTTCTTTTCATTGTATTGTTGTTTTAATTGTTTGATTCTTACTACATCAGTTTTAGAAACATGGAGGTTTACTTGACCACTAACTTGCGGACAATTGTCCCCTTCCCTTCCACCGTGATACGCAGCGTGTAGACACCTGCGACATTCGGGGCGGTTAGGGTCTGGCGAGACGGTGTAACTGTCTCTACCATGCCTAATGTGTTGATGATTTCAATGCGGACAAGTTCTGTAACATCACCAGCCATACCAATGCTAAATTGTTCGCCACGGTTTACTGGGTTTGGATATATCTTCACCCTGCCAGCGAACTCGTCCACACCCATCGTGCCTCTGAAGTGGATGGTATAGAGGTTGTCCGCTTCGCCCACAATGGCGTTAGCAACGAAGTCGAAGCTTTCCTCAGCATCATAGTATTCCATGCCCGTCTCCGTGTCATAGAGCCTGAAGCTCAGCTCGGCAGCATCCTTGCCCGAAATAGTCAGGAAGGCCACGTGGCGGTGCAATGGCTCGGCATACATCAGCTTTACGCTACCTCGGCATTCTCCGTTGGCAGTAAAGGCAGCTAACTCATACCTATCTGAAGTCAGTTCCTTGTCATCAAGTTCTACCACTGCCATCACCGTCATGTTGTCGGGATAGGCATAGGTATTCGGAATCCAGTGGTTGTTCTCCGGTGTGAGGTTGGCTCTCACCTCTCCTCTTCTATTGCTGTCGGGATAGGTGAACGTAATAGGACTACTGTTTGTAGAATAGTACATCAAGCCCATGCCGGGCTCTATCCTGTTCAGCGAGCCGAACCAACCATAGCCCAAATAGTAGTCCGAATAGCCTTGCTGCGACTTCAGCTTGTCGCCTGATGTAGCATCCACACCTGCCATTGCTGCATCGACACTCATCACTGTCGATGGCACATATCCTATCCAAGTCCAACCTTGGCTCAGCGTGATGGGGTGCTCCGACGGTAATGCGACACCTCCTGCCATGACAACTGTGCAAGGCTGGCTGGTAATGACCCTATACGATGACTCATTGTTGATGCTCGAAAGAGAACCATACCAGCCATAGTTTTCATAATAGTCAGTGTAGCCACTCGCCTGCGAACGGATGCTGACACCATTGTCGACCAAACCGTTCTGCAACATGCCCAAACCATCAATACCCTCCTGCTCAATATAAGTACTCCACCAATTGTAGCCCTCTGAGAAGTTCGAGACTTGATCCATAATAGAGTTGTCGAAATCGAATACGTATGGATCGAATGGGGTACCTATAATACCATCAGGAACAAAACTTATGGTAGAAGCGCAGGCCAAGTCAAGTTCTTCGCCAAGAGCGTTGTCATACAGTCGGAAACTCATCACATCGCCCGAATTACCGTATAAAGTGAGGTACACCAAGTAACGGTCCACTTGTGGGAAGTAGGTCAGCCTTTGAGTGCCACGGCATACATCGCCACAGAAAGCACCTATTTCCATGGAAGTCTCGGATTGTTCCTCGCCGTAAATCTGGATAATGCCTGTTACGGACATATTGTAGGGGTACTGGTAGATGTCGACACTCCAGTGTAAATCACGTAAGAAGTTAGCCACTAAATTGTGATTGTCTGTAACAGTGAAGCTATAGGTTCCGTCGGTGGAGACCTCGACATCATTTTCCGTCCAATTGGCAAAAGTATAGCCTTCGTTGGCTGTAGCTGTCAAAGTACAGGTTGTTTCATGGCCATAAACGCCTGCACCAGTCACCGTACCACCTTCCGATGGGTTGGCCGTAGCAGTGATTTCGTATGTATTCAGTTCAAAATTGGCAATGTATGATCCGGCTTCAGTTATAATAAAGTCATATGTCGGATTGGTTGAAACTACTATGCCATTTTTTGTCCAATTCACGAAGGTGTAGCCTTCGTTGGCTGTGGCAGTCAAAGTGACTGTTGCACCATGTAAGTAGTTTCCTGCTCCTGTCACGGTACCGCCATCCACAAAGTTGGCCGAAACAGTGATATCGTATGAAACGGGTGTTGGGGAGAAGTTAGCCACATATGTACTTGATTCGGTTACACCAAAAATATAAGTGGCCTCGGTGGAAACCACCACGCCATTCTTCGTCCAGTTGATGAAGGGATAGCCCAAGTTGCCCGTGGCGATAAGCGTACACATTTGGCTGTAATAATAGTTGCCAGCACCTGTCACACTTCCTGCTACTGCCGGATTGACCACAACTGTGATTTCATAGTCGTCGCACATCTCGTTCAAGGCACTTGCCCATTCTTCCCAATAACCATCGGAATAGTTCCCCGTGGCTCCACAGGGAATGTTGATGATTCTACCCGTAGCGTTATCCGAAAACACATCCCAGCCGATGGATGGTGCCTGCATCGACTGCATATTCACCTCGCTCAATTGAGTGCAATACCTAAATGCCTCAATACCTATCACAGTTACTGGTTCTGGAAGGGTTACCTTAGTTAAGCCCGAACAAGAATAGAAAGCTGTGTTACCCACAATCATCACGTTGTTGCCCATAATAATCTCCGACAGGCCATCGCAGTCTTGGAAAGCACTGATTCCAATGGTGTTGATTGAGTTGGGAATCACCAAAGTACCTGTCAAATGCCAACAATTGTTAAAAGCATTGTCGTTGATTGCGACTACAGAACTTGGAATAGTCAAAATGCCAGTAAAGTTAGCATTTCTGAACATATTCGCTGGTATCCTAACCACATTATTGCCTATGTTAAGATGGCCACCACAACTTTCGAAAGGATAATTATAGTAACCTTCACTAATGTCTGCATGATTTGTCACATTATAATATACCTGAGAAAGTCCAGGACAATAATAAAATGCCCTGCTTCCAATTGTTGTGACTGAACTTGGGATGATAAGGTTGCCATCAAAACTGTAACAATAATAAAATGCTTCACTTCCTATATTAGTTACGGAACGAGGGATTTCAATGTTGCCGACAAGATTTGAGCAGCTTCTAAAAGCCGAGCTTCCTATAGTAGTCACTGAGTTTCCTATAGTCAGCGTACCTGTGAAACCATAGCAATTATAAAAAGCAGAATTACCAATCGTGGTCACGGAATTAGGAATGACCAAACTGCCCGTCAAACCATAGCAACTATAAAAAGCAGAGCTTCCAATTGTAGTTATAGAGTTTCCTATGGTCAAAGTACCCCCAAAACTGTGGCAATCATAAAATGCATTGCTCCCTATTGAGGTCACTGAATTGGGAATCACAATGTCGCCGACAAGACCTGTGCAACCCGAAAAAGCATAGCTTCCTATTGAGGTCACGGAGTTTCCTATAGTTAGGGTGCCCCAAAAAGCCGTACAACCTTGAAAAGCATAATTTCCGATGGTGACAACCGAATTGGGAATGTTGATGCTGCCCGTAAAATTACGGCAACCGTAAAAAGCATAGTTTCCAATCGAGGTCACCGAATTGCCTATGGTCAGCAAACCCATAAAACCACTGCAATTGTAAAATGCGTAATCTCCAATAGTGGTTACTGCATTGGGGATAGTGAGACCGCCAATCAAGCCACTGCAATTATAAAAAGCATAATTACCAATCGAAGTTAAAGTGCTGGGCAATGTGATTAAGGTCAACCCTGTGCAGTTGTTAAAAGCATTGGCTCCAATGGAAGACAATCCGATGAAATACTGCAACTCATTAAACATCAAAATCTCCGTATTGCCTTGGAAATAGTTGCCCAGATCCGTCACTGCTGCGGCTTCCACATAGCTCAATTCTCCATCGCCATTAGTGTCCCAGTGCGAAACACAGATGCTTTTTACATTGGCATCAGCAAAGACGATGTTACCCTCTGTCACAAAATTGGCCACAAAATCTGCTTCACTTACTACAATAAATGTATATTCTGCATCAGTGGAAACTATGGCTCCATCTTTGGTCCAATTGGCAAAAGCAAAGCCCGCATTTGCTGTAGCCGTCAGAGTACAGGTGTCATCTATATAATATTCACCCGAACCACTTACCGTGCCACGGTTTTCGTAATTGGGTATAGCTGTAATGGTAAGGGGAACCTTTGTGAAATTGGCCACCAAATCTCTATTGCTATTGACAATAAACGAAAACTCGGCATTTGTAGAAATCACATTGCCGTTTTCCTTCCAGTTTTCAAAAGCGTATCCGTAATTGGGAAAAGCTCTCAATGTGCAGGTTTCGCCTTGACTAAAGGAACAAGAAGTACCGTATTGAAAACCAGTGATACCCGTGATCTTCATAGCGCAGCCGTAAGGCGTGCCAGCGCCAGTGTCGGTCAAGTTCTGCCAAGCGCCGTCGCTGCCAAGCCACTGGACACCACTACCGGTGTTGCCGATGCCAGGCTCAGCGTGAGGCTGACCCCAAGGACCGCTAGAACCAGTACCGCTCAGCTGATACACCAAGTAGTAGGTACCAGCAGCAAGTTCAATGTTGAGGTTGCTAGCTGTGACGCTCATGATCGGGCGAGTCGTGCCAGTAGCATCACCGTCAGAACCACGGTAGCAGTTCGTGAAGGCCGTAGCCGTCATAATGTTGGCATTTGCATCGCCCCAAACCACTTGACCACCAGCCATTGGGTTGCCATCGTAAATCTGGGCATAGAGGCCATTGAAGGTCGAAGTCGTGCTGCTGCCAGTCTGGTAGCCGTAGACCTCAATCTCATTGATGGTTGTAGCAGCAGTGAGAGTGAAGGAATCACCAACTCTGTTGCCGTTGGCCTGCTGACAGCCAGGACCGAAGGTGCTCTGTGAACCCTTAGTCCAAGAAGCGTCAGCACCATTGTTCATCGCACCCGAATCGGTCACGAAGTTGTTGAAGAACTCCTCAGCATTCCAATTAAAACTAATCATTCCACCTGTACTTGGATTAGCTGTAGCCGAAATGGTGTAGAACATTGCTGGCATCCCCACACAATCAACATCAAACTCATAATTGAGGTTTTCATTCAAATCGGTACCATTATAGATTCCATTTCCATTGGAATAACTCACTAAAAAAGAGCATTGGTCGGTATTGGCTCCAGAAATCCATCCCAATGAAATATGACTTCCATCTGCAATTGGAAGGGAATAGGATGAAGCCGACAATCCATAAGGAACTGTTAGTTTTTGGGAATATCCGTCTTCAAAATTCAACACTAGATAATTGCCCGACCAGCCATCACCATTGGTGTCATAGAGATCGAAAGTAAGGTAACAAGCATTATCCTCAACAAAATTCGCAGTAAAGGTTCTGTTGCTCCATACGGTGAAAGAATATTCCGCATCTGTCGAAACCACATTACCGTTTTCATCTGTCCAATCCATAAACATATACCCCGGATTGGCGATGGCGGTCAGTGTGCAAGTGCTGCCACAATCATATACCCCTGCTCCAACAATCCTACCTCTTCCAGTAGGATTGACATTGGCAGTAACACTTTTTTGACCATTGCATCCCGAGGTGCCAGGACCCGAGCCTTCGATCTTGGTAAACGTGATGAGGCATGGCTGTCGCGAATAATTGGTAAGCATCAATATGTAATACTCTCCAGATTCTGGCATATGGTAATTGACAGTTCCATGAGAAGTGGTATGTGAATGTTCACCTTCTGGATAACCTAAATACAAGTTTTCAGAATAACTGGCAGAATAACTACAGTCCATAATTTTGTTTGTAGTCAATTGTGCCACGCAAGGCGTTATCGGGTCGGTAAATGGTCCCCAAATACAGAAATCAATATCTCTATCCGTTCCATTATTTGGGTCATGGCCTTCTAAATGTATAATGAACTGACCAGGATTACCTATTTCCATATTAAACCATGAAGGATTGTAAGAAGAGCCAATGCAGCCATCATCAAAATAATTGCCTTCAAGTTGGTCTGCCGTTTGAGAAGTGGTAGCAGCTTCATACTGGACAACATCTGTGGTGTAAAAAGGAAGTGAGTTAGCGCATAAATAATTGTCGTTTCTGCTGTTTCGTAAGGAAATATCCATCATTATCGAAACAAGATAAGTCGGAGGAATATTGCTCTTCCAATTGGGTATAAGAGAAAGAAGATCCGATTTCGACAACAAGCTGAAATCGGCGTAAGCATTTTGGTAAAACGATTCAAAAGCATCATAAAAACTTGTGTTGTTTTCCTCGTTTTCCGCAATGATGCTAAATAGACCTGGTGTATCGTCCTCTATCAAAACGAACTGGTCATCTTGACTGAGATTGTAAAGAAGGAACAATCTGAAATCAACATTGTCAATTTCATGAAAGTTCAACAAGACGCCATCATTGGCATATTGCCTGTAAGGTGTTTGCGCCATTGCTTTTGTCATTCCCGCTAACATAAGCAGAATGAGCAAGGCAGTGAACATCGCTTTTTTGAAATGTAAAAATTTAAAATTCATTTTATTAAGTGTTTTAGGATTAATTTTTATGTTTTGTTTTCGCGTTAATTCGGCCCAAAATTAGGAAATAATTCTTTTAGACAAAAGTATAGTGCAGTTTTATTTTGAACAACATCCTTTCATACAAAAAAAGTAGCCGAAATCTTCGGTCTTCCCTTCGATTCCGGCTACTTTAGTTTTGAAAAATAAGGGTGCTTACTTCACCACTAACTTGCTGATATAGGTTCTTTCACCTTCCACCGTGATGCGCAGTGTGTAGACACCAGCGACATTCGGGGCGGTTAGGGTCTGGCGAGACGGTGTAACTGTCTCTACCATGCCCAATGTGTTGATGATTTCCACTCGGACAAATTCTGTAACATCATCAGTCATGCCAATGCTAAATTGTTCGCCACGGTTTACTGGGTTGGGGAACACTTTTATACGGCTGTCGGGCTCGTCCACGCTGTTCAAGCCATGGAAATGTAGCACCATAGGCTCGAAAATCGTGCCTATCGCGGCATCGGCGTTGAACAGCAACGTCTCGTCCACATCAAAGCATTCCTCATTAGCCTCCAAATCGTACAGCCCGAAATGCAGATCAACAGGAACATCACCATATATGGTCAAGAAGGCATAATAACGACCCGTGATGTCAACATACATCGTCGTGATGCTTCCACGACATTCGCCATCGGCATCAAAGACGGCCAATTCATAATCCTCTGATTGGATCTCTTTGCCGTCGAGGTCGATGACAGCCAAAAAGGTCATGTTGGTCGGATAGGCATATGGATTCGGCTCCCAGTGGTTGTTCTCAGCGGTGAGGTTCTTCTTCATCTCTCCGCCTCTGTTGGTGTCAGGATAAGTGAAGGTGTGTGTTTCGCTGTTCGTTGAGTAGTACATAAGGCCCATGCCCGGTTCGATGGTATTGAGTGATCCGAACCAACCATAGCCTTCATAATAGTCAGAATAACCTTGCTGCGACTTCAGCTTGTCACCTGAAACGGCATCCAATCCTGACATCGCTGCATCGACACTCATGGTGTAAGAAGGCACATAGCCAATCCAATTCCAACCTTGGCTAAGTGTGATGGGGTGCTCCGACGGCACAGCTAAACTGCCCGTCATGGTGACGGAACAATCGGCATTAGTGATGACCCTATATGACGACTCATTGTTGATGCTCGTGAGCGAGCCGTACCAGCCATAGCTTGGATAAAAGTCGGTGTAGCCGCTGGCTTGCGAACGGATAGTGATGCCGTTGCTGCCCAAACCGTCTTGCAACATACCCAAGCCATCAATATCGCTTTGCTCTATGTAAGAGCACCACCAATTATAGCCTTGTGAGAAATACGAGATTTGGTCGACCGTCATATTGAAATCGAACACGTATGGATCGAATGGGGTACCCATAAAGCCATCCGGAACGAAGGTTATTGTAGATGAACAAGATAAGTCAAGTTCTTGGCCAAGGGCATGGTCGTAGAGACGGAAACTCATCACATCGCCTGCGTTGCCATATAGGGTGAGGTACACCAAATAACGATTCACTTGAGGATAATAGGTCAGCCTTTGGGTGCCACGACATTCGTTACCACAAAAAGCTCCTATTTCCAAAGTTTCTGTTTGTTGCTCCACGCCATTGATTTGGATAATTCCCGTAACGGACATATTGTAGGGGTACTGATGGATGTCGACATTCCAGTGGTTCGTATTGGAAGCTGTGAAATTGGCCACGTATGAGGCATTTTCGGTGACAACAAAGCTGTAGGTGGCATCCGTGGATACTTGAACGCCGTTTTTGGTCCAGTTCGTGAAAGTATAGCCTTCGTTGGGTATAGCTGTTATGTTGCAGATAGAACCAGCTTCATAAGTTCCACTAATCCTGACGGAACCTTGCTTGTCCATAGCATTATCATAGGCAATCAACAAAGATTCAGAAGTATTGTCTTCGTTCGCCGATTTATTGTTACTCACATTAAGCGTGACAGGTATTTCAACATGGGACATGGATTCATCATTGGTGTTGATGATAAGGTTGGCGGTGTATGAAGTACCTAAATTAAGACCAATGGAGTTGAGTGAGAGGGTAATGGTCTCGGATTGGCCGCCCATAAGTGAGCCTTCGGTCTTGTTGAGGAAGGCCCAAGTGGCAGGAATGAGTGTACCCTGACAGTTGACCGTAATCAACCAAGCGCCGCCAAAACCACCATAACTATAGCAGTGACTAAATATACTGCCATTGGTACTTAACCAGTTGCCGTCGGCTTCTTCACCATAATCACCACCATCCATGCTCATAGGATACTCACCGGCAACTTGTTCCATCTGAACAGTTGCCCAAATGGTTTGACCCGTCATGTAAACAGGATAGTCGAAGGTGGCGGTTATCCAAGTACCAGCATCCGTCGAATTGATGGTTTTTTCAGCAAGGAGTTCTCCGGGTTGGTTGTTTAGGCCTTGACCGTAAATACGGAAAGTATAGTTATGGTCAGCGGACTGATACGTATCAGAGATGTAGTACTGAGCGGAAACAATTCTCATGCCCATGGAAGCGCCAGAGTATGCAGTGGCGGGAAGACGAATACCTATTTCACGAGTGCAAGCAGTTGCAGAACCGATGCCTTGAGAGCCTTCACCACTGTGATAGTAAAGCTCAGCAGATTGAGAGCCAGTACCACCTTGACCGAAGTCGAGCCAACCCAACCAATCGCCGATGGAGTTGCCATTGTTGTCGATGGTAATAGGCACGTCTATTATGTCATCTTCGCCAATGGTTCTCTGGATGGACATAGGATTGATGGTGAGTTCAGGAACTGTGTTTCCACTTATTTTATTGAACCTAAAGTTGTCAAGGTAGAATTCGGAAGTGGCGACATTCTCGGGCGGGTAAAAGTTCATGGCACTAAGTGTACGACCAACCACATTCTCACCAAAGCTGTCCAAGCTCCACTGCCATTCACAGATGAGTATTTCGTTCCCGCCTGGTGCGGTGTAGTAGTATCGGGCAATATCGGTGTCGGTGTCGACATTCAAGCGGAAGTGCATCCAAGCGTCATACACACAAGGAATATCGGCAGTGGAATTGCTACCAGCGTGAATGGTACCATGACCAGGAGCCTGAGTTGAGTTCTGGCCATCGTTGGTCATGTGGAGGTAGCATTGCATGGCCCAAGTGCTGTTGGATCCAGCAAAGTGATGCAGTATGTTGAAATAACCATTCTTGCCTTGAGGAACAAGGATGTCGAACTCAAGGTCATAAATACCATTTTCTTCGTCGCCAAGGAGAAGAACTTGATCATTGCCGTAAGTAAGATGAGCGCATTGGGTGCCGTTGTAATTAGCAACAACAGCATCTTCAGAACTGCCAGGAGTGTTGCTCCAAGTGGTCCACCAATCATGACCAGCGGCAATGGATTCCACCGCAATTTTATTGCCTACCGTGTATTCTTCGAAAGGTTCGAAAAGCAACGATTCGCTGGTTCCAAAAACAATCCTACCGCCTTCCGATGGGTTGGCCGTGGCCGTGATGACATAACCACTGCCCTGATTTTGCATGAAGTTAGCCACATAACTTGCCGTTTCGGTAACCGTGAAACTATAACTGGCATTTGTCGAAACTACCACACCGTTTTTGGTCCAATTCACAAAACTGTAACCAGCATTAGCCACAGCCGTCAGAGTGCAAGCAGAACCGGGGGCATACAAGCCTGCTCCAGTCACTGTGCCACCATTGTTAGGATTGGCCGTAACATTAATACTGTAAGATGTAACATCTTGGTTGTGAACGACTTTGACAGCGTGAATATAGTTTTCTGAAGCTGAGGACTGATAGGCACTTGAACCCCAATATAAACCAAGTTGATCGTCACTCTGAAAGCCGAACCAAAATTCACCGGGTATGGTGGTGTTGTCTACACCTATCGTGTAAAGGTTTTCGGAATATCCATATAAAAAGTCAACATTTTCATCCGTGAGCTTATCTTCAAATTGATGCCAGTATCCTTCGTTGACATTACGGTAGCTGACATAGATGCTTCTGTAGTATTTACCAGTATTGTCGTCTATACGAGTGATGTCTGGTGCCGAGTAGGCACAAGCAATATTACCCATGGGGTCTATAGAGAGAGCAGGCATACCCGATAAGCCACTGCGCATCTTGTAAAAATAGTCATTCTCATGGAAAAACAAGTCGCTTTCGAAATAAAAATCATCATATATGGGCATAAAACCAATCCATTTTGTGGGGTCGTCATGAATTGTCACATACCCAGGGTTCTCTGGATCGGGCCACCAAAGTCTTAAAGCATCGTGCGGGTTGCCATTTTCTGATTGTATTGGAGCTGTTTGGGTATCGTTCCAGTAGTAAATGCCATCAACGGAACGTCCATGCCAAGTGGTATAAGTGCTACCAAGTTCGGAGTGTATATATTCATAAGTACTCATAGCCACATGTGCAACACCATTGTTATCAATAGCTATGGCAAGGTTGGCAGGACCATATACCGTATCCGTGTAAATGGAGTTGGGATCCGTTTCCCAGTCATATCCATAATAAGGATTTTGCCAAATCACTGTTCTGTTCCAAGTTTGACCGTCGTTGGTTGATTTGTACATAACGACATGGCTTTGGAGATTGTCACCGTATATTATGGCGACGTTGTGACCGTTGGCGGTGATATTATAGCTGTCAGCAGAGTAATGACCGGTTTCTTCGTTGTCTTGGGCAAGAGGTGAGTAAGTGCAGGTCCAGTTCACGGCATCAGTGGAACGGTAGTATACTTGATGATGGACAACTTCACTGCTGCTGATAGAGTACTGGATATCGGCAATCACATGGATGATGTTGTGATGATCGCCCGAAGTGGCCATTCTGGGCCATGAAGCATTCTCGTAATAAGGATAACCACTGGGAGCACCCGGAAGTTCGCCTCTGTAAACCCATTCTCCTTGGCCTGCCACTTGTCTAGTCCAGCAGCGAAGCGGGGAATGTGAAATGAGAATTTCACCGTTGTCGCCCCATTGTGCAATGGTAGGCCAGCCTGTTCTCATATCTTCGACGCGTCCTTCAGGCTGTTCCTGCCATTCTTCGCCGTTGTAGAAATTGTAGCCAGTACCACGGTCATAAGCCGTTTGGTAGAAATCATGCGAGAAAGAGGCAACCACACCAACCGAACCGTTAGGCAGCTGATACATGCGATTTGAGCACCAGCCGTTGGATTGCAAGTCATATGTGGTCCACATGGTTTCAGTGTCCTCACAATCATCATATCTGTTAACAGATACATTTTTTGAGGTTTGAGGAGCATTTTTAGAAAATGACCGAGTAGAGACTTCGTTACCTAAAGCAACGCCCTTTTTGCTGTCCACTTTGAATGACCTGATGTCATTCTTCGCAACACGCTGTTGTGCGAAAGCTGTCGCTCCTGCCATACACAGCAGCAAGATGAACAGTACGGACAAAAACGCCCTTTTCAATTGTAAAGCTGTTGTTTTCATAATGTTGATATTTTGTTAGTAGATGATTTTAATTCGTTTTAATCGACGCAAAACTATAGAGTTATTTCAGTATTTCCAAATTTTTCATGCAAAAAAAATTAAAGAAAAAATCCCGCAAGGAGTCTTACGGGATTTTCAATAATAGGTTGAGACGAAGCATCATCTGACAACCATCTTGCGATAGCAAGTGCCTTCTTTGCAAGAGATTCTCAAGGTGTAGACACCAGCCGTAACCGGAGCCACAATGCTGGCAGGAGCTTGTGTCGAAGTCTCCACCGAGACAACAGTACCTAAAGCATTGATAATCTCAACGCGGACAGGTGACTTGACATCTGTGTTCATGCCGATGCTGAAACGCTCGCCTTTGTTCACGGGGTTCGGATAGACACGCACTTTGCTGGCAAACTCATCCATACCCATCGTGCCTCTGAAGTGGAAAGTATAGAGGTCGTCCGCTTCACCCACAATGGCATTGGCAACGAAGCCGAGGCTTTCTTCGACATCATAGTATTCAGTGCCAGTTTCGGTATCGTAGAGTCTGAAACTTAGCTCGGCGGCATCCTTACCCGAGATGGTCAAGAAGGCCACATGACGGTTGATTGGCTCCGCATAGATTAGCTTCATGCTGCCTCTGCACTCGCCGTTAGCGGCAAAGGCGGCCAATTCATAGTTTTCATTGCTCAGCTCCTTGCCGTCCAGTTCAACCACGGCCATCACCGTCATGTTGTCGGGATAAGCATAGATATTCGGCTTCCAATGGTTTTGTTCTGAGGTTAGGTTCTTCTTCAGCTCTCCTCCTCTGTCGCTGTCGGGATAGGTGAACGTGACAGGATTGCTGCTCGTCGAGTAGTACATCAGACCCATGCCTGGCTCCATCGTGTTGAGTGAACCGTACCAGCCGTAGCCGGGATAAAAGTCTGCATAACCCTGCTGCGACTTCAGCCTGTCACCTTGTACTGCATCTACACCGACCATCGCTGCATCGACACTCATCGTTGTCGAAGGCACGTATCCAATCCACGTCCAACCTTGACCGAGCGTGATGGGATGCTGCGAAGGCACTGCGGCATCACCCGTTATGGTGACTGTGCATGGTGCGTTGGTGATGACTCTGTACGAGGATTCGTTGTTGATGCTTGAGAGAGAGCCGTACCAGCCGTAACCTGCATAATTGTCGGTATAGCCGCTCGCTTGCGAACGGATGGTGACACCGTTGTCGCCCAAACCTTCCTGTAACATGCCCAAGCCTTCAATATCCTCCTGTTCAATGTAAGTCGACCACCAGTTGTAGCCTTCCGAGAAATTGGAGATTTGGGTGATTTCGCCTTGGTTTAGGGTAAAGTTGGCTATAAATGCAGCATCTTCGGTCACGGTGAAGCTATAGGTGGTATCCGTGGAAACCTCAACGCCATCTTTAGTCCAGTTCACGAAGGTGTAGTTCTCATTGGCTGTAGCAGTCAGTGTGCAAAGCTGGCCTTCTTCATAGTTGCCTGCACCTGTGACAGTGCCGCCCTCTGGCGGATTAGCCGTGACGGTGATGCTGTATGAAACAGACTCTTCGATGAAGTTGGCCACATATGCGGCATCCTCGGTCACGGTGAAGCTATAAGTGGCATCCGTGGAGACCACCTCGTCGTTCTTAGTCCAATTGATAAATGTGTAACCTTCGTTCGGGGTAACGGTCAACGTGCAGGAGGCTCCATGAGTGTATGTGCCTGCGCCTTCAATTATACCGGCTCCTTCTGGGCTTGTCGTCGCTGTGATCTCATAGCTATCGAGGCTGAAATTAGCCACGTATGCGGCATTTTCGGTGACGGTGAAGCTATAAGTGGCATCCGTGGAGACCACCTCGTCGTTCTTGGTCCAATTGATAAATGTGTAACCTTCGTTCGGGGTAACGGTCAACGTGCAGGAGGCTCCAGAGATGTAAGTGCCTGCGCCTTCGATTATTCCGGCTCCTATTGGGCTTGTCATAGCCGTGATTTCAAAGGTTTCGCCCATTATGGCGGTCTGCGGACAACTCATCGAATAGTAGGTGTTATTGTCGGGGCAGATGGCTGAGCCGGTATACACCACACGAATGTCGTATTGGTGGCTGTCCATGTCACCTTCGTCAAGGAAGCTGTTGTCGGATGTGAAGCCTATGAGCTCGTTGTCGCGGTAGACCATGGCACCGAGAACGAATAAGCTCCCATTGAATGGCACATTGAAAGCAGTTTGATGACCTATTCCCGTGGTAAGCACTGTGGCCCAACCTGTCTCCATATTCACCTCTGCCAAGAAACTATTCCCGTTATAACCAGCCCAATAAAACTTACCAGTTTGGTGATCAATAGCACCTGATTGATAATAATAACTACAATTTTGACCTGTCGACCCAACTAATTCCAGGGAAGCATTGGCTTTGTTTATCCTGTATAGATTGGCTGGACTGCCAACAGCTATGCCATAAAGCTCTCCGCTGAGGTTACAAACAAGTACTTCAATGGAAACACCCATATTGCCAATGTATTGCAGTTCATTGCTCTCAACATCCCAAATATAGAGTTCTTGATCAACAATACCATACATGGTATGAGTCGTGTAGTCCCAAGCACAATCATAAAAACCATAGTTAATGTCAATTGGCTTTTGTTCCACGACCGTTCCCGTCTGAGGTTCTATTTTATAGGAATTGCCATAGTAAGTGGCATAAACATAGCCATCAAATCCGCAATAATCACCGCCATATAAACTGATATTATTCAATGTAGTGGTATTAAGCGGATTGTCAAGATTATAACTAACCCAATTGGCAGAATCAACATTACACGCATACGCTACACTTCCTCTTGTAGCTCTACTGCTAACCTCAGGATAGGTCCAACTGATAAGGTTGCCTTCCTCGGTGGTTGTGGCAATCAGACCGCTGACACCTTCGTAATTGTCACAAGCCTGGTACATCCAGTCGGTTTCGACCCATTCGGTTATTCCTGAAGAATAGACACTGGCCACTTTACAATGGTAAGTATTGCCTTCCACAAGGCTGTCAACAAGCAATTGACAATACTTGTTGGTTGTGTTTTCAGTATAAAGCACATTATCTTCCATATCGGTCAACACCACTTGGTTGTACTCGTAGTGACGGTCACCCATCTCTAAGTCATTACCCAAGCCGTCCCACTTAGCCCAACCAGTGGAAGAGACATAGAGTCTTGTGGGGCTTTGCGTGATTTCTTCCAGCACATAACTCAACGATGTGGTATCCCAGATGCTTACATATTCCGTGATGGAAGCATAACCTTCCTTTGTCAAGGTCACTTGATAGTCGCCTTTACGGAAGGTGTCCCAAGCGTAATAGCCTGTACTATCCAAAATGATGTCGGTAATAGGATAAAGTTGCTGCTCAATCGAATTGAGGTTAGTGAAAGTGACCATAGTACCTACTGGGGTATCATCACTATTGAGCGACACTGTGATATTCATTTCACCATTGATGAGATCCATGTCCTTGCTAAGGAAGTTGGACCACACAATCTCGCTCTCGCGAGGTTCTTGCAGGTTTTCAAATTCAGAATTCGGTTCGTCCGAATTGGTCTTATCAGCATCGCCTATTGTAGCGTTGCCTCTATTAGGCATATAAATGGCAATGGTTGCTGTGCCCAGATGATTATGTTGAGGTGCAGGAATTATAGTACCTTCAAACACATGGCTATTGTTGTCTATTGTATGAGGAGCTGCCCAGTTGATGGGGCTTTCAATCTCTTCGCCGCGGTTACCCATATAGACACAACCGACACCCCACTTGTAGACACCAGGATCGACTTCCAGCCAACTCGTGTCGATAAAGAGAGTATCATACAGTTGGTTAGACAAAACTTCTGTGTTTTCAATAGTGTAAGGTCCATCGTAATAGGCATCGGTGCGGTAGACACGATAGTATTGTAAACTACGATCATTCTCTGTAACCTCATTACCCCACATCACCTTAATATACTGACTATTCGGGTCATTGGCATCAGGATAATACTCAGCAACAACTTCGGCGACAGGATTGAACAGCTCGTTCATAATGATTTCAATGTCTTCTGTGAGGTTATTGTAAACTATAAGGACGGAATCCTCATACAATTTGCTTTGGTAACCAGTACAAGAGGCTGTGGCCTGATAAGAACCAGCCCTTAAGCTTCCTTCATAGTAACCTTCGTCATCGGTAGTGAAAGCAAAGGTATTGGAATAACCAAACTCATCGTATCCTGTGAAGGTGACCGTAGCATTCTCAATGCCAGTAGAGCCATCTTGTTCGTACACATAGCCTGCAACAAAGCCATTGCCCGAAACATATATGTATGCGTAGTTGGACGGCGCTGATTCGCCAGCGTCAAACACACCTGTTACATAGAAAGCATAAGCATCCATATTATAGCCAAGGCTATCCACCACATAATAGGTATCCGTGGTATTACCAATCAATACGCCATCCTGATAGACATTGTAAGAAAGCAAGGCGCGAGCCGGTGCCGACCAATACAACATGGCACTTTCTCCTTCCATGATGTAGTTTGTTTCAGCATAAAGATTTTGTGGCGGGTTGAGGCGGGTGATAAAGCTCCATACTGGACTTTCCACACCTTCACTACAACCGTCGTTACGTTCCACAATTTTCCAATAGTAGGTCGTATCTTCGATAAGGTCTGGTAGTGTATAGTGACGAACGAGATCTCTTGTCCAGTCCACCAAAGTTTGCTCACAGCTCTCTGTTGTGCCAAACATTAACTTATACTCAGTGGTTCTTTGTCCAAACTGCCAACTCAATTCAATAGTGCGATTGGGATTAACCTCGGAATAATTTACAGGATATGGACTATAAGCTGGATCGGGGCAAGGCAGTTCACCCGCATTGATTTCGATACTCCATTCATCGCTAGTGGAGGAAGCTACAAGGTAATACGTACCTGGAGTGACGGTCATATTCTCACAGTTGCCATCCGCAACGGCCATCGTGCGACCTTCTTGGTTGGTTACGAAACCGCGAAGCATCCAAGTGTAATAAAACCCATAATTGGCGAGGTCGTTCCAGTCAGAGTTGTTTAAAGAAATCCAGCGTCCGTTCGGGTCACCCGAGTCGTTGGACACAGCAGCTGGATAGCTGAAACCCGAAATATAGTGTATGACTATCCATAATGGCATCGTGGCATCAACGTTGTATGGCGTATCAAGAGTAAGCTCCACAAACTCCGAGGAACCTGTCAAGCTGATGTTTTGCCGCTGAATAGGTTCTCCAGAAGGTGTACCCTCTGTTTGATAAATCATGATTTCACCTTCCATGTCAGCAAAGTCATATACGCTGATTTTAGTTAATTTGGTGCCAGCATAAGCCTCCATATCAAGTTTGATGCCCCACCAGAATTGGTCGCCTGAAGCTCCGACTGATGTTACATAATTGCCATCATCATAATGTAGCCAGTCATCAATGGCTATCTCTGGTGCTGTGTAATTATTATAGAAATCGGGACCACCCACATCATGGAAGTCTTCGGGATAAAGAGCCACCTTGCCGTCTTCGCCGCTTGTGACGGAGGCATTCAGATAGGTATCCTCTGTGAAGACTAGTTTATACACGGCATCTGCTCCGTCAAGGATGCCGGTAGGTGGCAGGCGGTAGTTATTGTAAAGCGGAATTGTAGTCGAATTCAAGTTTGCCGTGTAGGGGAAACTAGTCACCATTTCGGCCATCTCCCAAACATCGGGACTCACCGGTGTGTAGGCATGGGCGGTCATGTTGAATTGAACACTATCATTGTCACCATAATTGATATTCAGCAGACCATTGATTTGTCCGTCGCCCGTGTTCCAATCTACCTTTATCTCACGATTTCCATGATATCCAAGATTGAACGGGAAAGTCAATTCTTCCGTATCCAATTGGAAATATGGGTCGGTTGATGATATGCTGTTGATAGTGGTGTAATAGCCTGGATTGTACAAGTTGAGTGTATAAGGAAGCATCCAAGCTCCATTGGGTCGATAGCCCAAATCAATCGGGTCGGGATTCACCATAGGTGTGCTTGCCGTTTCTGGTTCCATGGTGATTCTGATCTGGTTCTTCTCATAATATAAAGCACTTGCTTCATACTGCATGGGATTTAATGGATCGTAATTCGGTCCGTTGCCATAAACATGCATGGCCTGCATACTTTCGGTGGCAAAAACGCGGCAAGCCATGTGCGGAGAACTTGTCCAACTGCCTGTATTATCGTCAATGATAAGGGCAAAATTAGTTCCATCGTAAACAAAAGGATTGTCGAAGACGATAGTTGTCCAAACACCTGATGTCATGGTTACCGTGCCACTGAATACAAGGTCTTCTGCTGTCGGGGTAATCCAATCATAATAGTTTTCAAAGTAAGTCTTTTCGGTATTGACCATATAAATATCATACACTTGGGTCTTTGTCTCTCCAGCATTATAGAATGCCAAGCTGATAATGGTTCCCGCCATGTCAATATCCTCAGAAGTGTAGATTTGTTGCGATAATGTGTAACAATAATACGAATAGTTGGGCAAATACACATTCGTTGCCGTACCGCTACCGACAGGAATGCCTTCAAACAATTCAAAATTGGCTACATAGGTAGCATCTTCTGTCACCATAAAACTATAGGTGGGATCCGTTGAAACCACAACACCATCTTTCGTCCAATTCACAAAGCTATAATCGTAGTCGCTCAATGCAGTCAGCGTGCAGAGACTGCCCTCATAGTAGGTTCCGCCACCATTGACCGTGCCTCCTTCGTCAAGATTGGCCACGGCTGTTATTTGACAGGTATTGCCTGTTTGTGGGCGTATGTTAAAGATGGCATAGTTGTATAGGTTAAGTTGATAATCGCCTACATTGAGGGCATCTATAGCAAAATAAGCATTGTTGCCATTTCCGCTCCAGCCCCAGTTAAAGTGGAGATAATCATTGGCATCATAACCGTCGCAAATAAAAGCATGGCCTCCAGAACCGTTTAAATCCGATCCAGTATAATAAATCGGCATCCCCAATTCAAGGTTTGACTTTATCAATGACAACCAATAGGTATTATTATTATTATCTTTATATTGCCCGAAAAGTCCATCAGAATAGTTGAAATACTCCGTCAAAGCATAAGGAACATCTTCGGAATAAGCACCAGAGGCAACAGGAGAGTACACCATGTTAACAGCTATTCCGCAATGCCAAAGCAAAGTGGCCACGGCATCGATTTGCGTCGAACTCGACAAAGAATCCAAATTGTCGGGCATATTGGCCCAATCATAGGTAGTGGCTCCAAAATCGGCCGTCTGTTCAGGATAACCTTCAGGAGTGTAGGTGTGCGTACCCGATCCAACGGTTGGATATTGCCAAAAATGCATGAGCTGACCCATCGCTGTTGCAACACAACCTGCATAAACGTGTCCACATGGACCATTTGGGTCCTCGGGGCACAAGGCATTGTAATAGCAATTCTGATTCCAGGTTTCCGAAAGCATCGGCTCCACAGCTGTGGTAGAACGAGTCTCATAGAGTCTTCCCGTTGATCTTACCATATCCCATTGCTGGGCAATGGATTCATCACCTGACAACCTGTGTTCAATCCCATATTGAATCTCTTTTCGATACACCTGCAGGTAACCTTCCATCTGCTCAGGAATGTTATTCACATCAAAAGGACCTTCCTTGGAATAGGCAAGGATGGGAATTGAGCAATCGTCAGCTGCGACAATGACGAAACCGTTGGCCATGTTGAATACATAGAAGGCCGCAGTATTGCTGTCGGTCCTGTAGGTAGTGACATGACGCAGATCGTCGACTGTGGTTCTCATAGACGTACTGCCATTGATGAACTTGGCTCCGACTTCGCGAGCCTGTCTCATGTCAACGGGATTGGCCTTCGCTCCCATGGTGAGGACAAGCAAAAGCATCATGATGGTAAGGGTTTTCCCTCGCCTCATGCTTTTTTTACAAATGGCATTATAAACCTTGCCATAAAATAACGTATTGTCTGTCATATTATTTAGGTTTTTAAATAGCATTTTTTCACGGTGGCAAATTTATAGTTTTTTTTCTTATTGTTTCAGTTCTTGCTACCATTTTATTGTATTTTACCCTATTATCATGAAAATAGAAGCCCGTAGAAAGATTTCCTACGGGCTTTCCTACTAAGAAAAACAAATGTCGTTTATTTGACCACCAGCTTACGGACAATTGTTCCCTTCCCTTCTACGGTGATGCGTAGTGTGTAAACACCAGCAGTAATTGGAGCTACAATGCTGGCAAGAGCTTGCGTCGAAGTCTCCACAAAAACAACGGCACCCAACGCATTGACAATTTCCACGCGGACAGATGACTTGATATCCATATCCATGCCAATGCTGAAACGTTCGCCTGCATTGACGGGATTCGGATAAACCTTCACCCTGCTGGCAAACTCGTCCATGCTCGTCGTACCTCTGAAATGAACCACATAGAGGTCGTTGGCCTCGCCCACAATGGCGTTGGCAACGAAATCGAGGCTTTCCTCTGCATCGTAATATTCCTCGTTGGTTTCAGTGTCATAGAGCCTGAAGCTCAGCTCTGCGGCATCCTTGCCCGAAATAGTCAGGAAGGCCACATGGCGGTGCAATGGCTCTGCATACACCAATTTCACGCTGCCTCGGCATTCACCATTGGCAGCGAAGACGGCTAATTCATAATTGTCGGAGGTCAATTCCATGTCACCGAGCTCAACAACGGCCATTACCGTCATGTTGTCGGGATAGGCGTGGACGTTAGGCACCCAATGGTTGTGTTCTGATGTAAGATTGGCTCTCATCTCTCCAACTCTGTTGCCATCGGGATAAGTGAATGTGACAGGATTGCCGTTCGTCGAGTAGTACATCAAACCCATGCCGGGTTCCATCGTGCTGAGTGAGCCATACCAGCCGTAGTCTTCTCCATAATAGTCAGAATAACCTTGCTGCGACTTCACCTTGTCGCCCATCATCGCATCCAAACCAGCCAATGCTTCGTTGATGTCCATAGCTGTCGATGGCACGTATCCAATCCATGTCCACCCCTGGCCGAGCGTGATGGGGTGCTGCGACGGCACGGCAACGTTACCCGTCATGGTGACCGCGCAGGGTGCGCTGGTGATGACCCTATAAGAGGATTCGTTGTTGATGCTCGAAAGCGAGCCGTACCAACCGTAGCCTTGATAGTAGTCGGTAAAGCCGACTTGTGAACGAATGGTGACTCCGTTGTCGCCCAAACCTTCCTCCAACATGCCTAAGCCGTCGATACCATCTAGCTCAATATAGGTACCCCACCAGTTATAGCCTTGGGAAAAGTTACTGACTTGGGTGATTTCGCCTTGGTTCGGGGTAAAGTTGGCCACATAGTCGGCATCTCCAGTGACGATAAAGCTATAGACCGATTCCGTCGATACTTCTTCCCCATTTTCTGTCCAATTGATGAAGGAATATCCCTCATTGGGAATGGCTGTTAAGGTGCAGGTTGCACCTGGTGCAAAATGGTTGCCAGACATCGTCAAATCTCCACTTTCCAACTGTTTTAGACTGAAATTGTCAATATAATACTCGGAAGTGGCTCCATCCATCGGCGGCCAAAAATCCATTGCCGCCAAGCCAGAGTCAGTATATGCCGCCGTATTTGAATTCCACGACCATGGCCATTGGCAAAGGATGGTTTCTTCAGATTCGGGAGCAGTATAATAAAAACGGGCGATGTCAGCATTAATGTCCACACGGAAACGGAAGTGCATCCAAGCGTCGAAAACACAGGGAATATCCGTCAAAATAAAATTGCCTGCACGAATACTTCCATGACCTGGGTTCAAAGTGTTTTGATAATTCTCGTTAGTCATGTGAAGGTGACAATACATAGCTTCGTTGACGGTTTCATCGAATTGGTGCAGTAAGCTGAAGAAAGCGTTTTTTCCTTCGGGCACCAAAATGTCGAATTCTATGTCGTAAACACCGCTATCCCTGTTAAGAAGCAAGATTTGGTCGTTGCCATAGACGAGATGACCGCAATGGTTGTCGTTGTAGTCGGCAACAAAGCCGTCTTCCTCTCCGCCAGACACACCGCTCCATGTGCTCCACCAGTCGTTGCCGACAGCTAAAGCTTCGGTTGCTATCTGATTGTCGACTGTATATTCCTCAAACGTGTCGGCAAACAGCGATTCCCCCTCTGTTCCAAAAATAACACTGCCGCCCTCGATCGGGTTGGCCGTGGCTGAAACGGCATACATTCCTGAGCAGTCTTCCTGGATGTTGGCGAAGACATTCCAGCCCCAAGCATTCTGATACAGACTCCTCGAGTCGCATGGCACGGTGACGGGAATGTCGTAGTCTAAAGAATTAAAAATATTTTCATGGGCATGAGGTGGGACTGGAGCGAGACTATGAATGGTAGTGAAGCCCGAACAATAGCCAAAAGCCCAATCATAAATTACATTCACGGAACTTGGGATGGTAAGGGTACCCGTAAAACCATTACAATTGAAGAAAGCATCGAAATCAATCAAGGTCACAGAATTGCCAAGAATCAGATTGCCCGAAAAACCAGTGCAAGCAGAGAATGCTTGCTCGCCTATCGTGGTCACGGACTCGCCGATAGTCAGACTGCCTGTGAAACCAGAGCAACAATAAAAAGCCCTATAGCTAATTGTGGTCACGGAATTCGGGATGGTTAAGCTACCCGTGAAACCGCTACAATTGGAGAAAGCGCCATTACCGATAAATGTCACGGTGTTGGGGATGACTAAGTTACCTGTTAGGCCTGTGCATCCGCTGAAAGCCCAGCCGCCTATCGCGGTCACGGTGTAGGTAACACCATCGATGGTCTTGGTCTCAGGGATAACAAGCTCGCCTGTGGCAGCAGTGCCGTCAACATGGCCAGTGACCGTGACCGAAACGCCGTCGGCGTTAATGGAGTAGGTCAAGGGGTCATCGTCGAGGGTGCTGAAGTTGGCCACAAATGTTGCGTCTTCCGTCACAGTGAAGCTATAATTGGGGTTGGTAGAGACCTCAGTGTTGTTCTTTGTCCAATTGACAAAGTTGTATCCCTCATTAGCCATGGCAATTAGGGTGCATATGTCTCCGTATTCATAGTAGTCATAGATTCTGACAGCATCTCGTTCGGAGTTCATTTCGGCAAAAGTATGCCCATCATTGTTGGCAGTCAAACATTTTTCGTTGAATTGCGAGAAACGGACATTGTCAAGATAAAACTCGGAGGTTTGGGAAGACATCGGAGGATAGAAGTTTACGGCTTCGATAGTACCATCGATGACATCTGTTCCGTAAAGATTCAAACTCCACTGCCATTCGGCATACATCGCTTCTGGTTGACCAACCACATTGAAGTAAAGTTGGGCGACATCATTGTCGATATCAATATGGATGCGGAAGTGCATCCATTCGTCATAGACACAGGGAATATCCGCCGTAGAGACACTTCCTGCATGAAGAGTGCCATGGCCAGGGGAGGAGGTCATATTAGAACCATCACTAGTCATGTGTAAAAAGCACTGCATGGCCCATTCGGTGTTGGGGCCAGCAAAGTGGTGCATTACAGTGAAATACCCATTCTTGCCATTGGGAACCAAGACATCGAATTGGAGGTCATACAGGCCGTTGACTGGGTTGCCAAGAAGCAGAATTTGGTCATTGCCGTAAGTGAGATGACCGCATTGGGTACCATCGTAATATGCAACAACGCCGTCCTCGTTTGATCCTGGAAGATTGTCCCATGTGGTCCACCAATCGTGGCCATTAGCAATAGCAGCAGAGGCAATCTTGCTTCCTATGGCATATTCTTCAAATGTATCGTAAAGCAAATTCGCCATACCACCCATGTTCACTGTGCCGCCTTCTGTGGGATTGGCCGTGGCGGTAATGACATAATTATCGGGCGTAGTCTGATTGAAATTGGCCACGAGGTTCCTGTTGCTTGTCACAACGAAAGAATACACGGGATTGACTGAGACCACCTCTCCGTTTTCCGTCCAGTTGACAAAGTTATAGTCCTCGTAAGCCGTTGCCGTCAACGTGCAGGTTGCGCCTTGATTGTAGGAACCGCCGCCCGTCACTGTGCCACCTTCATCGGGACTAGCCAAAACATTGATGGTATAGGACAAGCCTGGCGACCCTGAACGCACTGCTCGGACAGATAGACCGCGGCTGCGGCCATAGTTGCTGTATAAGCCATAATAACTATAACTATCTGAACCGCAATAGAAGTAACACGCATAGTTCGGTTGGGATGTGCAGAGTGAACTCGACCAGTAGTAGCCGTAGTCGCCTGCGAAGTAGATACTGCTACTACTCCGATAGCCAGGGAAAGGTAGAAAGAGACTATTGCAGTTGCTGGCGGTGAACAACCATCCATTCACGCCGTTTTGTGTTGTCAAAGTATAGGACGTGTTTTGGTAAAGCTCCTGCCACTCTTCCTCGGTGGGCATGCGCCAGCCATTGCCCCAGTTGGCCGTTGCCGCGTCGTCTTCGGGCAACAAAATGGTCAGGGTATCAGTGAAGTCGAGGTAACCGTAGCTGGAATTGGAGCAATACTTAATGAGACTACTACCGCTTCCGTTGCAATACTGGTAGTTGTTCCAACCATAGTTATCTTTCGGCTGGGTCTCGCCCCATGCGAAGTGGTCGCCATAACCTTCTGGCGTGTCAGCACCCACGTTGCAGGTGGCCCATAATGTGCCGCTTGGCAGACCGAGGTCAACGTAGGCATGGTCAGGCTCAGCAGTACCACCAGCTTTATAGAAACTGACACGTGTGTCGACAGTGGATGTTTCGGTGTAGCAACTGAAACGAGGGTCGCCATCAGGAAAGTTGTCGGGGTTGAAACGCATGTTGTTACGCGTGTTTTCGCCTTGGGCAACAACTTCAGCGGTACCGTCGGAATTGAAGACGATGCTCCATTGTCCGTTGGCATCAAGCATAGTTTGGGTTCTTAAATAGTTACTTGTGCTACTGGGAGCATAAAGATAACCGCCCTTCACTTCGTCGAAGAAGGTCCAAGCACCAGCAGAACCACCCAAAGTGAATTGGAACACATCTGTTTCGCTATCGGGGTCAGTGCCTGGTGTAACCATGATGGCATCACCGTTTTCGCTCACCATAACAGCTTTGCGGTTGTTAGGTTTCTGGTAACCCATTGCGAGAACTCCCGTGGCATCGTGATGTCCTACGATAATATAATGTGCTCCAACCTCAAGGCCAGAGGACGAAGTAATTTTGGTGTAGGTGGTCTGGGCGAAGCTTCGCACTGAAAGCAAAAGCAAGCCTAGCAAACCAAATAATAATAGAATTTTTTTCATTTTCGTTAAGTTTTATATTTGTAATATTTGTTGTTAAATAATAGAGGGCAAATATAGAAAATACTCTTTTTGCAGAAAAGAAAAATGACACAAAACCATCAATTTGCTTCTTTATCATCATTTTTGTAACAAAAAACCATCCTTTCACTAGGGAAAATGAAACTCTACTCCTAATTTCATGGAAGACATACCTGTTGAGCCTGCAACCAAAGATAACTTCTGCTTTTTCCAAGGCATATGCAGCACAAAACGAAAGTAGCCAGAATCTCAGATTCCGACTACTTTCGTTTTCTGGTGTTTGGGACGATTACTTGACCACTAACTTATGGACAAGTGTTTCCTTCCCTTCTACAGTAATGCGCAGTGTATAAACACCAGCAATAATTGGAGCCACAATGCTGGCAGGAGTCTGTGTCGGAGTCTCCACCGAAACCACGGCACCTAATGCATTGACGATTTCAACACGGACGGGTGACTTTCTTTTGGCATTCATACCAATGCTGAACTTTTCACCCCTATTCACTGGGTTGGGATAAACAGTCATCCTACTTGCGAACTCGTCCATTCCTGTCATTCCTCTGAAATGAATCACATAGAGGTCTTCGGCATTGCCAACGATGGCGTTGGCAACGAAGTTGAGGCTCTCCTCTGCATCGTAATATTCCATGCCTGTCTCAGTGTCATATAGTCTGAAACCCAATTCCGTGACGTCTTTGCCCGAGATGGTCAGAAAGGCCACGTGGCGGTGCAGCGGCTCGGCATATGTCAACTTTACGCTGCCACGGCATTCACCATTGGCGAAGGCGGCTAGTTCATAGTTGTCGGAGGACAGTTCCATGTCGTCAAGCTCCACTACGGCCATCATTGTCATGTTGTCAGGGTAGGTGTATGTGTTTGGCTTCCAGTGGTTATCCTTGGCTGTCAGGTTCTGCTTCAAATCTCCACCTCTATTGCTGTCAGGATAAGTGAACGGGACAGGATTTCCGTTCACCGAGTAGTACATCAGGCCCATGCCGGGCTCTATCGTGTTCAGCGATCCGAACCAGCCATAGTCTTCTCCATAATAGTCAGCATAGCCCTGCTGCGACTTCAGCTTGTCACCAGTCACGGCATTCACACCTGCCATCGCCGCATCGACACTCATTGCCGTCGCAGGCACGTATCCAATCCATGTCCAGCCTTGGCCAAGCGTGATGGGATGCTGCGACGGCTCTGCAACAGCGCCTGTCATAGTAACGGTGCAGGGTGCGTTGGTGATGACCCTGTACGAAGACTCGTTGTTAATGCTGGTGAGCGAGCCGTACCAGCCATAGCTTGAATAGTAGTCGGTATAGCCGCTGGCTTGTGAACGGATGGTGACGCCATTGTCGCCCAAGCCTTCCTGCAATATGCCCAAACCATCGATGCTATCCTGTTCAATGTAGGAGCACCACCAGTTGTAGCCTTGGGCAAAAGTGGAGGTTTGGGAAGAGTTACTATTGCCTACCTGTACTGAGACTTGGTTAGAAGCATCAGTTTCACCACCATAATAATTGGTTTTGACATAATAATTATAAACACCCGTTGCCAAGTTGTTGTCGCTATAAGTAGTATTGGTCACATTGTTGGCAATGCTTGAGCCATCGCGGTAAATATTATAGGAATAGATGCCATCAGTAAGGTATGTGTTGATAGTCCAACATCGGTTGTAACCATCGTTAACGGGACTAAGTGAAGTTGGCGATGAGCCTTTATAACAGGCATCGGGATTGTAAGTATCAAGGCTGCGAACAGGAGCCTCGTACCAGGTGCCAGATTCACCACCAGATTCTACTTGGCCCATCACAACCCACAAGTCTGTCGTTCCCGACAAGATAATGGGCTGGGGTAAGTCAATGGTTACTAAGTATATCCAATTTTCCAATAATGAATAGGTATAGGTCTGCGTAGCCGTGAAAGCAAGACTGTTAGGATCAGGATTGCCATTGATAGTATTGGTATATACATATACATTTAAAACAGTTTGAGGATAATAATCAGAATTAAACACACTTGTTTCCACTTTATACACGGCTTTGTTTGCATACTGAGCAAGATCAGATGCCGGATATCTGTGTGCATAATAGTAAGTCCAACCAGGCATACCAGCACCTAATCCTTCGCCGTAAGTCAAGGTCGCTGAAGGTGTCAATGAAGGACCCCACTCGGGAGCTGTCCATGAAAGATCGACATTATTACCCGAAACGGTAGCTGACAAATCATCCACCATGGGTATAACATCAACCGAAATAGTGTTGGTTGACAAAGACAATTCCCCGTTGCCATCCACGCTACGCACATAATAAACACTAGTACCATACGGCGCAACATCTGTATAGGTGTTCGTGTTAACATTGCCAACCAAGTTCATGTCGCGGTATATGTTGTAGCTAGCGGCTCCATTTGTCGAAGTCCAATGCAACGTCACATTGCGCCTATTTTGGGTATATGTGAGGTTGGTGGGAATGGCATTGTTAGCAGAAGGTTGAATGCCAATAGTTGCATATTGATAACTGTTAAAATTACTACCACCAGGGGTCATATTGTTAACGCTGAAATAGCCGTCACAATCTCCTCCCCAACCCCAGTTGAAATGAAAATAATAATTGCCATAAGTACCTGAATCGTAACCGTCGCATACGAATGCATGCCCGCCACTGCCAGAACCACAATAGAATACAGGGCGAGAAGCATTCATTTCGTTCTGAAGCATCGTAATCCATTCGCTGTCATTGTAATCCTCTCGGTCTATATATGTACTTGAAAAGTTGAAATAATTGAAGAGAGCTGGGGTGATGTAACTACTAGCACCGCTTCCAGAAGGGTCATATTCCATCTCAACTGCTACGCCACAATGATACATCAAAGTAGCCACAGCTTGTTTTTGCTCATCGGTTTGAGTATCATCCCAATGAAAGTTCCCTTGCTCATCGTAATAATAATTGTAATGATCCACCATATTGTTCCAATCGTAGGTTGTCGCATTGAAATTGGCGGTCTGCTCACCATATTCTGGATGGTAGTAAGGCGTATAAGAATGCCATCCGATACCATGAGCCGGATAGTTCCAATATTTCATAATTTGCGCCATAGCCGTAGCCACACATCCTGTCACAGTGTTTTGGGGACACAACAAGTTGTAAGGTGTGCCTTGGCCCCATGTAGTCGTAATGAGTGGGGCTACAGCAGTTCTCGATCTGTTTGTGTTTACCGTTCCGCTGGCAAGTTCCTGCCATTGACGGATTACTTCTTGTGTAGGAGATAAAGAACTCTCAACTACATACTGAATCTGGTCACTGTAGCTTTGGAGCCACCATCTTAAATTGTTCGGTATGTTTTCGGTAACAAAGCTACCTATCAGCGAATAGCCCAGAATGGGTTGCACGCGATCATCAGTTGACATCACCACAAAGGAATGTTCTGTGGTAAAGATGTAAAGGTTGGGAAATCCAGCTTTAGCCGATATATCAACCAAGTTGTTGGTATCACCACGATTACTGCTTAAAAAGGTTTGGGCAACTCTACGGGCTGTTTCTGGTTGCACTTGTTCTGCAACACATGGCACAACCATAAACATCATCAACACTAAAATCATTGTAAACTTTTTCATACTAATATATATTTTTAATTATTACTGTGTTTCCGCAAAAAAGTGCGTTTTCGACTACCCTCGTTATTGATGATAGCTTTACTTAAACTTCTCCTCCCCTATCGCCTCATTCAGCTTCATGTCCTCGAACTGTATTGAGGTGACGTCGCCACCCGCATCTTTGAACTCCACTCGGCTAATACCATTGGTTTTCTTGTCAAAACGAAACACCAACTGGCTGAACATGCGCTTCATGTCTCGACGCTTGGGGGTCATTTCGGCACGCCAAAACCCGTTGTCATCATAAAGTGCCACGTCAAACACCGAAGCATCAAACAATTTTTTGCCCGAGGCACTACCCATGATGAGGCTCACCATACCTTGATACATGCGGCCCGATTTGGCGTCCAAAGTCTCGGCCTTGCCATCGGTAACTTTGACGATTTGTTCGTCGTTGACCACTAAAGCAAATGCATACGGCTCGGTATATTCCCAACGCATTCTGTCGGGTACAACATAATGCATCGTGCCTTTTGCGATCGAAGGTTCGGCCAGCATCATCGAGGTCTTCTCCTGCACGAAACGGCACTGCAGAGTCTGCATCGAAGCAGCTGTTTGCGTCAACGCTGTAACTACCTTTTGGCTCTCTGCTTCCGAAAGAGGCTTTTCGTTTTGTGCCCAAACACTTGTGGTAAGCAGGGCCAATAATAATATGAAGATGGCTTTCTTTTTCATTTCATACTGATTAATACACATCCTACTACAATCAGCACCACGCCAATCCAGCGCGTGAAGGGTATACTCTCCTGAAACAAAAAGAATGCCAAAAACATACCGAAGATGAAACTAAGGCTCGACAAAGGATAAGCCTGGCTGAAATCCATCTTTTTCAATACGTAGGCCCAAAGGGCAAAGGATGTACCAAAGAACACGATCATCAGCGCAAGAACCCACCAATTGGTTATTGATGTTTCCTTGAGATTCTGATATGCCCAACCTCCTTCTCCAAGTTTATCAACAAATAACTTGAACATCGCCTGCCCGCTTGCTAACGACAAGGCTTGAAGTATTACAAATATGATGTATTCCCACATAGTGTTACTTTTCTAATAAAATTAATGTATAATCTTTTCCATCGGAGTGATTGAACAGCAGTATGCACGCAGGTTGTTTGTCGGAGGCTTCATTTGCGTTGACAAAGAGATGTGACGGCACCTTACCTGCGTTGAGGCATTGTGCGGCCACATAGAAGCCCAATCCCGATGCGGTGAAGTTTTCGCCGAACAGATGTTTATATTTCAATAAAGGCTTGTCGCCGAAAAGTGTCTTCGTTTCAGCTAAATAAACTTTGTCGCTCTGGTGGTTGCCGCTAATGCCCGTGAGGATGTAGTCGACATCGGCAAGGCTGCGCTCGGCCGACTGTAGCATAGTAGTGGCAGCATCCATCAAGTCGTTCATTGTAGGCTGGTGCAGCATTTTGAGGCCTGTGAGACGACATAAAGGTTGAGATCCCTGAGCTTGTCGAAGGGCCGACTGATTCTGTGACGGCGTTTCGACAGGCTCAACGACCTGCGAAACGGGGACATTAGATAGAACCACCGAAACGGCCACTTCACCACAACGTTCATCATCTTGACCCATTACACCGCCTTTTTTCATGATGCTATGGAAGGTTTCCGTCATCTCATCGTGACAGCCTACCAAAGCAGAATTGATCTTGCCCAAACGGAACTGCAACCAAGCATCGTGCAAGGCACTTTCAAACGAGATGCCATTGTGAGCGTAAGTAGCATTGTAGTTGTAGTTCTTGGTCTGGATGGCCACCAGCGAGCTGATGGTGTTGTGCGTCGACTGCATGAAATAGGTGGGTTTCAGCAGTTGTTCGCCTTCGTTGGAGAGGGCGTCGAGGAAGAACTCGGTGTTCTCAATACAGCCAAAGCCCGTTCCCGTCATGATGGCATCAACAGTGTCGCAACCCGCAGCTTTTAAGGCCTCTTTCGAGGTGGCCAAAGCACGTTTCAAGATGCGGCCCATGCGGCGCGCCTCGATAGGAGAAATGTATTCCTTGAAGCTCGGGTCGATTGAGCGAGTGAAAGGCACGTCATACATGATGGGGTTATCCATCCACTCCTCGCTCAGCGGCTGCTGCATGGAGATTTGCTTGGCGGAGAGGACAAAAATGTCGTTTTGACACGGGACTTCGGGACGCGGGACGCGGGACGTTTGATCGTCTAGTCGTCTCGTGTCTCGCGTCTCGCAGTCCCGCAGTCCCGCAGTCGCAGAAAGTAGCAGCGACGAGTCATTCCCGCCAAAGCCGAAGGCGTTGCAGAGAATGTGTTTCAGCGCTTTCTTTTCAGGTTTCGCCACGGGAACGATGCCGTTGTCCATAGGCTGCGACCAGTTGAGGTTGACGGGCAGGAAGCCATGCTGCAAAGCCAAGATGCAGAACACGGCCTCGATGGAACCCGAAGCGCTGGTAGTGTGTCCCGTGAACGGCTTGGTCGACGACACGGGCGGCACCTGTCCGAAGAGGCGCATCATGGCCTGGCTCTCGCTGACGTCGTTGTTGGGCGTGCCTGTGCCGTGCGCGTTGATGTAGTCGATGTCGCTAGGCTGTAAGCCCGCCAACGCCAAGGCTTCTTTCATGGCACGGAAAGCACCTTCGCCGTCGGGCGACGATGCGGTCTGGTGGAAGGCATCGCAGGCGTTGCCGTAGCCCGACAACAGCGCCTGTGGCGCAATGCCACGACGCTTGGCGCTCTCGGCCGACTCCAACACCAGATAGGCTGCGCCCTCGCCTAAATTCAAGCCACTGCGGGTGGCATCGAAGGGACGACAAGGCTTGGTGTCGAGAATCATCAGCGAGTTGAAGCCGTTGAGGTGGAACTTGGTGATGCATTCGCTACCGCCCACCACGACGATGTCGGCCTTGCCACAGCGGATCATATTGGCACCTTGTATGACCGCGTTGGCTGCCGATGAGCAGGCCGTAGCCAGCGTGGTGGCAAAAGCGAACTTACCGAAGTGGCCAGCCGTCATCTCCGAACAGCTGCCACAGTCGTAAACGGCGATGTATTCCTTGTGCGCGTCACCGTTGAGGTAGTCAAGATAGTATTGCTCGCTCATGTCCATGCCGCCCACCGTAGTGCCTGAGATGAAACCTACCTTGGGCAACATCTCAGGGGTCAGGCAAGCCTCATCCAAAGCCTCGCCCAACGCCAACATGCCCATCAGGGCGGTGCGGGTGGTGACAGCATCTTGGGCAATGCCCAAACGCTCACGCATTTCGGCATCGGTCAGCTTCACCTCGCCGACAGGAAACTCTTTGTGTTCCGTCTTCAAGTATTTCAGCTGGCCCACGCCCGAACGGTTGTTCAGCAAAGCCTCCAATGTGGCCGCCTTGCCAATACCGATAGCCGATACTACACCAGTGCCTGTTATGTAAATCGGATCGATCATTTATTTTGTTCTGTTCTTCGAGATGTAATCAGCCATCACGGCCACCGACTTGAAGATTTCCTTGCCCATGGAGGGGTCTTGCAACTTGATGCCATAGTTCTTCTCCATCAGCACGATGAGCTCAAGAGCATCGATGGAATCGAGGCCAAGGCCTTCGCCAAACAGAGAAGCGTTTTCATCGATGTCTTCGGGTTTCATGTCTTCAAGGTTCAAAGCCTCGATGATTTGTTGCTTTAAGGTGTAAATCAGTTCGTCCATTTTATTGTTATTTAAAGATTTAAAATTCAAAGATTTAAAGATTCCTAAATCTTCTATGAGAGAAGATTCTAAGGATTCTATATTGTTAAATTGTTGTTTTTCAATCAAAAAGAGACGCGCCTCGAAGTGGTTTTCATCGTTACAGTCGAGCCAACCACCGAGGATGCTTTGTGTCATCGGGTCTTGGAAGGCATTCATCAATTGCCGTGCCATAATATGTGCATCGCACGACTCCATAACGATGAACGAAGTCTCACCATAGTATTTGTTGCGGATGGCGATTTCGCCCGTCACGATGTTAGGCAGCGTATAAACAAAAGCCGCTGGACTAGGGAAGAAGTTCTCGGGGTCTTGTATTGTCGACTGATAGTTGGTGTCGGCCTGTAAAGATGCCGTCTTGTTGAACAGCACGACAGCACGGTCTTCGCGCGGCAAGTAACGTTCCTGACTTTCGTCCTTCAACAGCATTTCGGAAGCCACAAAACCCAATTTGCTCAAGGTGTCCATCTTAAAAAACTTGGGATAGTCGCCTACATAGGCACGATACAGCTCAGTAAGCAATGCATTACCTTGTTCGGCATGAGTCAAATCCATGCCGTTGAGCTTCACGGTCTCAGGAGTGATGATGATAAAGTGTTTCAGCATGGCATACCTCCTTTCGCAAAAAGCAAAGCGGCATTGCATCCGCCGAAGCCCGAGAGTAATTTGATGAACATGTGTTTCTCTGTGGCTTGGTTCTGGTTGGAAAGCACCAAAGGATGAGTGACACCTAAAGTCTCGTATCCTCTGGTAGCCAATATATTGTGGTCGTCAATGGCATACATCGAGAGGATGGTTTCAAGAATACCAGCTGCACCCATGGTATGACCATAGTTGCCCTTCAATCCGTTGACAGGCACTCGTGAAAGTCCTGCACGCTCAATGGCTACAGATTCCATTTCATCGTTATAAACAGTGGCAGTACCATGCGTGTTGATAAAAGCGATTTGGTTGGGATTGACATCGCCGAGGGCAACCTTTAATGCCCTATAACTACCTTCGCCGGTACGCGACGGACCACTGATGTGGTTGGCATCGTTGCGGATGGCGCCACGGCAAGCTACCCATTCATCGGAACCAACTGTGTTTTTCCGCGTATAGATAATCGTTGCTGCAGCATCGCCAAGGTTCAAGCCGCAACGGTTGGCATCGAAAGGCTTGCAAGGTTCGGGCGACAAGGCCTTGAACGACTGGAAGCCCGAAACGATGAAGGCCGACTGCACATCGCAGCCCACCACCACAACATAGTCAAAACAGCCGCTTTCCAAGTTGCGCATAGCCTCGATTTGGGCACAGACGCCAGAAATGCATGCATTCGACACCACAATCGGTGGGTTGGGGTTTTGGAAGAAATCGGTCATCTGACGCGCTGCTGAGCCTAACAACACCCTTTCCTCGGGAAAACCAGTCTCTCTCTTATCCAATAGGAACACGTTGCCTTTGGTCGTGGAAAGGACAAACAACACTCGCTCTGAAGCCGTGTTGATGCCTGCCTCTTGGATGGCACACGAAGCCGAAAAGATAATCATCTTCTCGAAGAAGGTGTATTTTGTGTTGTCGGCCAAAGCAGAAAAGGCTTCTTCCACCTTGTCACGGTCCACCAACGAGGCTACAAAAGGCTCGGGCAGATTCCACTTGCCTTCATAACGCTTGAGTTCCGACCGACTGGCCTTCACAGCGACATAGTTCTCGACTGTGTTCATGCCCAAGGGCGAAATGATATTGTTAGCCACGCTGACAATCATATGTCCACCTCCCATTTTTTCTTCCATTCCTCATAAAACGCTGGATTGGTCAGCACTAGCTGATGTGTGTCCTTATCCATAAAGACCTGCACTGAATGACCTGTCACGAAGATATCATTCGTTTTCGCATCACGGATTTCGTAGTCGAAGATGATTTTGGCAGCTTCGGTGGGACGATAAATAATCTCCACTTCAGGCTTCATGCCATAAATCATCGGATGTTTGTATTTGAAAGAAAGCTCGACGATAGGCTCAAAGAAGCCCTTGTCATACATCATCAGGTATTCCAAGTCGTATTTCCGACCGAATTCTTCACGGGCGTCTTCAAAGTATTTGGCATAGTTGCCGTGCCATACCACGCCCATCGAGTCCACTTCGCTAAAGCGGATATCGAAACTCTTGGTGACCGATAATATTCTATCTTTCTTCATTATGTTCAGTCTTTTGAATCTATATCTGTCAGAGCGATTTTCATATTGCAACGTGCCAGTTCTTCCTCGCCACTCCTGACCACAGCTGCCACCAATGTTACTTGGAACACTTCTTCCAAAAGTTGAATGGTTGTCATCAGATGCTCACCCACTTTCGGCGTGCGTGCGATGTTCAGGTTACTGATAGAACCAATTACCCCGATTTTGACTGCTTCACCACTATTCAAGTTGATATAACCGATACGGGCGGCACAGGTTTGGGCGATGTTTTCCACCAAGCCTGCTGCCGACATGTGTCCGTTGTCGACAAACAGGTTATCTGGGCGTACCTCATGCTCGGTCACGGAATACACCTTGTCGCTCGACACCAGCCGGTCAATCATCACGAAAGGCGGCCGTTGTGGGATCAGTTCCTTCAATGTTATGTCTTCAATCGTTATCATTGTTTCCAAAAATCGAAATAATTGAACCACTGTGTAGGATAACGGCGCACGATTTCTTCAAGTTGCGTGGCAAACGCTTGTGCCAGCTGTTTGATTTGTTCACGTTTGTTGGCGTTTCTATCACGTTGGATAGGACGCACGAAGGCGTGATACGTTCTCATACCTTCTTTCATCACGAAGACAGCCAGCACATTGATTTCCTTCTGCACGGCCAAGGCAAAACCGCCCATGGGAAAATGCGCAGTCTCGCCAAAAAACTGACACTCTACATTTTTTTGCGAACCGAAAATTCTATCAGCAGGCATACTGACAATTTCTCCATTGTCTATGGCAGCATTCAAGGCAAACAGATGTGAGAGGTCTTCTTTCACAAGAATCATCTTCATGTTGTTGCCCGCCAACAGCCTTTCGCGGTTTTCCATCACCGTTGCCGTTTCGCCAGCAAACACCAAAGCATTTATGGTCTTGTGTTTGGGTTGCAACGAATAGCCTCCCATTTCATAATTACCCACATGACTACTCAGCATCATGAAACCTTCGGGATGGATCTCCAATTCGTCCATTTCTTCCTGCCCTTCTTTCAAGAAATGGTATTTCTTGCCAGCATACACACCGAAACGGTCCAAAATGATTTGGCCGAAACGAAAATGGTTGGCATAGACATGCCAAAATGCTTTCCAAGGGCCCAATCCGATACGCTTGCGAAAAAACTGATACATGGCTTGATAGCCTTTCCTGCTAAACAGCATATAGAAAGGCACCACCATGGCCATAATACCATAGGGCAGCCATAGCGGCGACACACGGAAAATCGCAATGAGTCCACGCTGCATCCACGGCAATCCATCCGTCTTTCCCGACCATTCGTTATGTTGCAAGGTATCGGCCATGCTTAGATTAAGTGGTCTTTTTCTCGATGTAGTCGCAGAAATCGTTGAATGTCTTCACATTCGCCATCTCTTCGGTCTTGATCTTGAAGCCAAACTTCTTCTCGACGATGACTACGATGTCGACAAAATCGAGGCTGTCGATGCCGATATCTTCCTTCAAACGGGCTTCCGGCTGGATTTTTTCTTCGTCAATCTCAAGGTCCTCGATGAGGAACTCCTTGACTTTTGCTTCTATTTCTTGTCTGTCCATATTTGTAATTTAAAGATTCAAAATTCAAAATTTAAAGATTTAATTCAGCATTCATCATTTCTTGCATACCATAATGCTGTGGCCGAGGCCAAGGGCATCGTGGATGGTCTCAACCTCGAGGCCAGCCTTGCTGACCAATTGAGCCATATCATCACTATGATACATTTTGCTGTTGCCGTTGGCCAAAGCGGTGAAATACAAGCTTGTCATGGTGAGGGCAAATGCTGCGGAGGTATATCTCTGGCGATCCCAGAAGGTCTCCATGATACAGAGACGGCTGTCATTGTCCATAATTTTGGCAGCGCGCGACACGATGCTCAAGATTTCGTCCTCACCAAAGCAGTCGAGGAACTGGCTCATCCAGATGATGTCGTAGTGCTTATCGGTGGGGAACTGTTGGCTGTCGTCCAAGAGGTTGATGCCATAGCCGTCGATGCGGTCCGCGCCTTTCTTGCCTTTGGTGAACTCACGCATCATCTCCAACTGTTGCGGCAGATCCATTATGGTCACGTTGACGTTCTCATCATAATAGACACAGCGCAGAGCCCAGCGACCCGTATTGCCACCTACATCGAGTACATTTTTGGGCTTGTCGCCAAAGAGCAGCTGCAAGGCTTGGTCAAAGGAATGGTCGGAATAATAATGGTCGAAACCAAACCAACTCTTTTGCACCTCGGACGGCAACTGTGAAAGACCTTCATAGATGGTCGGCCAGTTGCCGAAATGTTCCAAACCTGCGGGACGGCCTTCCTTTAAGGCTTCTTCCAAATGGAACCAACCTTCGTAGTTGACATCGTGATTGAAGTCGATGTTGACGCGGATGGCGGGGTCGGTCAAGAGGAACCAACCTGTCTTCGATAGGGTGAAACGGTCTGTCTCGGCATTCACCAACACGAGGCCAATGCAAAGCGAGCCTTCCATCAGCACCTTTACCGCATAGGGCGAAAGACTTGTCTTTTCAACAATCTCAGCTTGGGTCAGACCTTGCTCGTTGTCACGAAGCAAATCCAAAATGCCAAACTTGATCATCAAGCGGCCCACTTGGAAAATGATTGGGCCAAATGCGATGAAATAAGCCAACTCTTGGGCTTCGCCAGCTTTCTTATGTTCTTTGGTATAAGCCTTTTCAAGGGCAGGGAATAATTCCATTCTATTATATTTTCTTGATTACCAATGCACTGTTAGTCCCACCAAAACCAAAGGAGTTGGAAAGGACAATGTTGAGTTCCTTGTTGGTTGTCACATTGATGATGTTTAGACCTTCCGAATATTCGTCGGGATGCTCAAAATTGATATTAGGAGCAATAAAGCTGCCGTGCATCATCAGAATGCAGTAGACAATCTCGCTGGCACCAGCCATCCAACATTCATGTCCCGTCATCGACTTGGTGGATGAAATAGGCGTTTGTGTTGCACCAAACATTTTCTTCAGAGCCATCGCCTCAAACATGTCACCTTGAGGTGTTGAAGTGGCATGAGCGTTTATGTAGTCGATATCTTCAGCCGTTACTCCCGCCTCGTGCATAGCACGAGTCATAGCGCGTTGGCAGCCTTCTTCGCTAGGTTGGGAGATGTGAACTTCTCCATTCGATGAAAAGCCATAACCACACACTTCGGCCAAAATCGTTGCACCACGTGTCACTGCATGGTCGTAGTCTTCAAGCACCAAAGCAGCTGCACCGCCGCTGGGTACAAGACCATCACGGTCACGGTCGAAAGGACGTGAAGCTTTTGTAGGTTCATCAACGCGGGTCGAGAAGGCGCTGATACCATCAAAGCTGCCCATTGAGAGATAGTTAGTTTCCTGGGCACCACCACACAATACCATATCTTGCAAACCATTGCGGATGAGCATAGCACCCAATCCAATGGCATGGGAGCCACTAGCGCAAGCCGCGCTAATGGTCATGTTGATGCCTTTCAAGTGAAAGATGGTAGAGAGATTCATCGTCACGGTGGAGTTCATCGACTGGAAGATGGCTGCCGAACCAATGAGGGTAGTGTCTTTCTTCTCCAAAGCAATCTCGTGCGAATTGATGACGGCCTTGGCTGATGAATCGTTGCCAAACAACACACCAACTTCGTTTTCAAGCAGATAAGTATCATCGATGCCAGCTTGTTGAAAAGCTTCCAAAGTGGCCATATAGGCATACTCGCCTTCTTCAGCCAAATACATACGCAGTTTGCGGTCGAGCTTGCCTTTCAGTTGTGGTTTTTCCACAATACCTGTCAAAGGAGAACGATAGCCGTATTCCGTCCTGATCGATTCAATACCGATGCCTGAACGGCCTTCACGTAAAGCAGCTTCAACTTCTTCCTTGTTCTTTCCCAAGCATGACCAGATGCCCATGCCCGTGATGACGACTCTTCTTTGGGTCATAAAGTTTTGTTTATGATTTGATTACCACTCGATTCCGACTCTCAAAGAAATGCCTGAAGGATTTACAGTTTTCTCCACTGTTTCATATTCATAATGCCACTCTCCTTCATCATCATAATAACTATTATCGATGGAATAGTTGTATTTAAGCTTGTCATAATAAGTTCCTGCCACCAATACCGTGACGGCAAAGTCACGCTTCGAGGCAAAACGAACACCAAAGGCGAGGTCGCCATAGGCACCCATATTGTCGGAAATATAGGAACCAAGACGGAGACTTAAAATGGGGCTAATTGATTTGTTGTTGATGAACACATAACGGAGGTTGGTGTAGAATGGCACGAGAAGGTAATCGGAATTGAATTCAAAGCCAACGCCTAAACCAGCATAAATACGATCATTGAAATAAAAACCATGTGTGGTGGAAAGTTGGATTGTCGTGGTCATTTCCTTATCAAAATGCCATGAATTGCCTTCTTCCAGGAATCCTTGGTAACCGTTTGGAACACGAATGTCATCATTTTGAGCAAAAGCGGTAATAGCGAAGACCGCCATAATAAGGGTTAAAATGGTCTTTTTCATTGTGTTAAGATTTTATTGTGTTGTTGTTCTCGTTTGGTGCATCCCGATGGGATGTTTATTGATTGACGATTAGTTTTTTTACCGATAGACCATCCCGATGGGATGGACAAAATTTATGTATAGATTTATGTAAGATTTGTTTCTTCTAAGTATAAAGTCCTCCGTTGATGGAGATGACCTGTCCAGTGATATAGGCGGCATCATCTGACGCAAGGAAAGCTGCCAACGCAGCCACTTCCTCAGGCTTACCAAAACGACCCAAAGGGATGAGTTTCTTCAACTCATCATTTTCGAGTTCTTTGGTCATGTCGGTAGCAATGAACCCTGGTGCTATGGCGTTGACAGTCACCTTACGGGCAGCCACTTCCTGTGCCAAGGCCTTGGTAGCGCCAATGAGGGCTGCCTTGGCGGCGGAATAGTTGGTTTGTCCCGGCTGACCTTTCAGTCCCGACAACGAAGCCATATTGATGATACGGCCATTGCGGCGGGTCAACATGTTTTTCAGCACGCGACGGGTGATATAGAAGAATCCGTTCAAAGTGGTGTCCAACACCCGATTCCATTGCTCCTCCTGCATAAAAATCATAAGGTTGTCCTCATGAATGCCTGCGTTGTTGACCAACACAGAGATGTAATCGTCGGGGTGGCTTGTCGCCCATGACTCCAAAGCCGTTTCAATGGCTTGGGGGTCGGCAACATTGAAGGGCAGCAATTCACCTGTACCGCCAGCCTCTTGTACCTGTTTCAGGGTGTCTTCAGCAGCTTCTTTATTTGACTGATAGTTGATGATGACGGTAAAACCATCCTTGGCTAAGCGCAAAGCAATGGCTTTTCCCAAACCTCGCGAGGCGCCCGTGATGAGTGCGTATTTCATTATTTCAATTTCAAGGGATTGGTTTTCAGATAATTTTCAACAGTGGCAATTTCCTTGTAGAAAGGCGTGTCTTCGATGAAGAGCGGGATGATTTCACGCACTTTGTCGTAGACCTTGCGCGAGGTGGGACTCAGTTTGTCGGCAATCTTTAGGCAATCCGTAGCCTGCGCCAAAGCGATATATTGAATGGCCATCACCTGGAAGCAGTTCTCCACCACTTGCTTGCAAAGCAAGGCAGAGTTGGTGCCCATGCTGACAATATCCTGATTGTCGTTGTTGTTCGGAATGCTGTGCACATAGTTGGGCATGGCCAGCGTTTGGCATTCGGCAGTCGTCGAAGTAGCCGTGAACTGGCAAGCTTGCATACCATAGTTCAATCCCAGTGTACCCAAATTGAGGAATGGAGGCAGAATGCCGTTGATGCGATCATGGAAGAGGTAGTTCAATTGTCTTTCGGCAGTCATGCAGAGGCGCACCAAGGCGATTTTCACCTTGTCTTCCTCCAACGAGATATAGTCGCCGTGGAAGTTGCCGCCATGATAGACATACTCTGTTTCGGGATCGACGATGGGATTGTCGCAGGCCGAGTTGAGTTCATCTTCAAGGATTTGGCGGGTGTACATCAATGTATCGTAGATGGGACCGAGGATCTGCGGCGTGCAACGCAACGAATAGTAGGCCTGCACCTTATGCTCAAAAACCTTCACATCGGAGTGACCATAGTCGTAAAGCTCATGGGCGCGTTTCTTGAGGCATTGCGAGCCATTCGACAATTCGCGCAAACGGCGAGCGATTTCTTGCTGACCCTCGTGACGGCGGCAGTTGTTTTCGCCTTCCGACATGTAATCGTCGAACGAAGAAGCGATTTCGTTCATCCAGACAGCAGCCAAAGTAGCCCAGTCGAGTAAGGTCTCGGCATGGAATTGGTTAACCACGCTGATGCCCGTCATCACAGAAGTGCCATTGGTGATGGAAAGACCTTCGCGGATGTGCATCTTGAGCGGTTCAAGGCCGTTTTCTTTCATCACCTCAGCGGTCGGTCTCCATTGACCTTTATAGTGGACTTCACCTTCACCGATGAGGCACAACGCGATATGAGCCAACTGCACCAAGTCGCCGCTGGCACCCACGCTGCCATGCATGGGAATGAAAGGATATATCTCGCGGTTGATGAACTCAACCAACAATTTCACCACATCGGTATGCACACCCGAACGGCATTGCAACACCGTGCCAAGGCGGGCTATCATGGCCGACTTCACATAGATATCGTCCAAGGGCTCTCCTGCTCCAGTGGAGTGGCTACGGATGATATTATATTGTAAATCTGTTAGATACTTATCGTCAACACGCCATTGGGCCATTGGGCCAAAGCCTGTATTGATGCCATAAATGACTTTTTCGGCGGCAAACTTTTCCAAAAAACGGTAACACGCTTCCACACGGTCAATCCACGCTCCCGAAACCTGAATCTTCTCATCGGAATGTAAGACTTTTTCAACTTCTTCGAGCGTGATTCTGTCATTAAATGTAATCATTTATTTCCCTTTTTTAAATGAGGTGCAAAAGTATGAAAAAAAACAATATAAATTCATTATCTTTTCAAATAACCAAGCATTTGGCTTGTCTTATTGTTTTATTTCCTATCTTTGACCCGTGAAAAACTAGTTTTTTATGACTGAAACAAACAACAAATGGTTGGTTGTCGTCAATCCAAAAGCCTCGGTCGGAAAATCCGGAAGAGACTGGCCTATGATTAAGCAACTGCTTATCCAAGAGGGAATTATGTTTGATGATATACTGACTGAATATCCTCGTCATGCCATTAAAATTGTCCATAACGCCATTGTTGAAAAAGGCTATCGAAATATTATCTCCGTAGGAGGCGACGGCACCAATAATGAAGTGATTAATGGCATATTTACGCAAGATGTTGTTCCCACCACCGACATTACCATGGCTGCCCTTCCTATCGGTACAGGCAACGACTGGCGTCGTACCTTTGACATTCCTTTGGAATACGAAGATGTCGTCAAAATTATCAAGGCAGGGCATACTTTTGCCCACGATATTGGCAAACTGACTTATTATAATGACGGCGACCCAAAGACCCGTTTTTTCCTAAATGCAGCTGGTACCGGCCTAGATGAAATGGTTTGCCATTCGACCAACCTCATGAAACAACAAGGCAAAGGTGGCACTATACGTTACTTGATTAGCGTGGTGAAATGCTTGCTGAAATATAAAGTTACCCATGTACAAATCGATGTGGATGGCAAACAAGTGTTTGACGACAACATCTTGAGTCTTTCTGTTGGCAACTGTCGTTTCAATGGTGGCGGCATGATGATGATGCCTAAGGCCATTCCCGACGATGGTATGTTCGACATGACCGTCATCCGAAAAGTGTCTATTTTCAAATTCGCTGCCAACGTGAAGAACATCTATGACGGCTCTTTCATCGAGAAACTCAAGGAGGTGCAGACCTTCAGAGGCAAGAAGATTCGCATCATCTCCATCCCACCCCATTCCTTGATGGTCGAAACCGAAGGCGAGAACCTTAACAATTCACCTTTTGACTTCGAAATCTTGCCCAAAGCCGTCAACATGGTCATCCCAAAGGAACCTGTTAAAAAAGAAAAGAAAAAGAAGAAACGCTTCAAGAAAAAATAAACCCTACATGGTTAAATGCCAATAAACTCTTGAATCTTAAATTTTGAATTTTGAATCTTTAAATCAAATATTATGGTAAACATCGATCAAATCAATTTTGAAAACAAGCGCGTGGTTATCCGCGTCGATTTCAATGTCCCATTGGACGACAACTTCAACATCACTGACGACACTCGTATGCGTGCTGCCCTTCCGACCATCAACAAGGTCTTGAACGACAAAGGTATGGTTGTGCTGATGTCGCACCTTGGCCGTCCGAAGAAAAACCCCGACCCAAAGTACTCCATCAAGCCGATTATCAAGCATTTGGAGGAACTTTTGAACCGTCCCGTACAATTTGCTACCGACTGCATGAAAGCCGCTGACCAAGTGAATGCCTTGAAACCTGGTGAAGTTTTGGTTCTAGAAAACCTCCGCTTCTATGCCGAAGAGGAAGGCAAGCCGCGTGGCATCGAGAAGGGCGAGGAAGGCTATGATGAAGCCAAAAAGGCCGTCAAAGCCTCGCAAAAAGAGTTCACCAAGACCCTTGCCGGCTATGGCAAATATTACATCAACGATGCCTTTGGCACCGCCCATCGCGCCCATGCTTCAACTGCCTTGATTGCTGATTACTTTGATGCCGACCACAAGATGTTCGGTTACCTGATGGGCAAGGAAGTGGCCGCCGTCAACAAGGTGATGAACGAGATTCAGCATCCTTTTACCGCTATCATGGGTGGCTCGAAAGTCTCCACAAAGATTGAAATCATCGAGAACCTGCTCACCAAGGTCGACAACCTCATCCTTTGCGGTGGTATGACCTATACCTTCAAGAAGGCTCTCGGCGGCAAGATCGGCAACTCCATCTGCGAAGATGACAAACTCGACCTCGCTTTGGATATCCTTGCCAAAGCTAAGGAAAAGGGCGTTAACCTTGTTTTGGCCATTGACTGCGTGGTTGGTGACAAATTCAGCAACGATGCCAACACCCAAGTCGTCGACCCGATGAACATCCCCGAAGGCTGGGAAGGCATGGATATCGGTCCGAAGACCCGTGAACTCTTTGCCAACGTCATCAAAGGCTCGAAGACCATCCTTTGGAACGGTCCCTGCGGTGTATTTGAGTTCGACACCTTCGCCAAAGGTTCCAAGGCCATTGCTGAGGCTATTGCGGCTGCTACCAAGGATGGCGCTTTCTCTCTCATCGGTGGCGGTGATTCCGTGGCTTGCATCAACAAGTTCGGCTTGGCAGACCAAGTCTCCTACGTTTCCACTGGCGGTGGTGCTCTGCTTGAAGCCATAGAAGGCAAGGAACTGCCGGGTATTGCGGCAATTAAGAAGTAATTTTTAATATGACTCGCTTCGCGTCACTGCGAGGTACGAAGCAGTCCAGATAACAAGCTTGTACTCTGGATTGCTTCGTTGTTCCTCCTCGCAATGATGCAAAGCGGCAATTGTACTCATGATGAAAAGACTATTACTTATCTTTGTGTTGTTTCTGGTTTCTTTGACCATGCTGAACGCCCAATGGGTTAGCCCAGGCAACGGCACCACTTATACTCTACCTGACTTAGTAAGTGTCTCTAACGGTGCAGTCACTAATATGGGTACCGTGTTTTCCTTCAACAGCGACATTACCATCTCAGCAAATGATGTGTTGAAAATCGACAACCAAGTGACCCGAATCGATGCTGTTGGCGTATTGATTACCATTAACGGTTCTATGGTTTGTACCAACGCAGCTAGAGTTGGCATCTATGGATCCATGACGCAAAATCAACAATTCAGCATGCGGTTTGAAAATGCCACCGATTGCGAATTGAAAACATTGTATTTTAGTGATGGGTGTGGCATAAAAGTGATTGAATCGAATGTAGATTTCATTGACTGCAAATTTGTGTATTTCACCTGTGATTACGCCAATGCCGTCATCGATTTTATGAACTGTAATCCATTGATTGAAGATTGCTATTTCCTTAGGAACGAAGGTGCGGCTATTAGCTCGCCAGCCAACGGGCAAGGTTCACCTAGAATTTTGAATAATGTGCTGGAGGAAAATGTAACAAGCAACATCAATAGTCCTCAAATTAACCTCGGTCCTGGTGCCGAGGATACCATCTATATTATTGGAAATGAAATAGATGATGATTATGCAACGCATCGTGTAGGTGGCATTTCCATTGCTGACCTTATGGGTACAGGTTCGACAAAAGTGTTGTTAAAAGACAATAAAGTTATTAATGGCCGATACGGCTACAATCAACAAGGCCTAACTATTTCTTCCGTCATCGAGAGAAACCAATTCATCGATAACCACTTTGAGGATAATCCGATGAACGGTGGCAGTGGTATCAGCATTTATGGCATGGATGGAAACAACAAAGCTGTCTTACGTGGCAACATCATCACTGGAAACCTTTGGGGCATCACTGCCATCAATGCTTTTGACATCGATCTTGGCACTGAAAACGACTGGGGTTACAACCAAATCCACGACAACGGCAACAGTGGTGTGATATACGATCTTTATAACAATTCAGCCTGCGACATTATGGCCGTTGGCAATAATTGGGGCACTTCCCATGCAAACGAAATTGAGGAACATATCGTTCACCAATACGACAATCCCAGTTATGGTTTGGTTACTTACATTCCTTTCGTCGACTTTGATGAAGTAAATGAAAACAAAACAATAGATTTTGCGGTTTGGCCTAATCCTGTTTCCAATGGTGTGTTCAACCTCGTTTTGGATGAAGCAACACCATCAGAAGTGAGGATTTACAACCTCAACGGACAAATTATCAAATCGCAACAAATTGATAATAAAGAAAATAATATCAATGTTGGAATTTTGGAAAGTGGAATTTATTTCGTTGAGGTTAGGAATGAATATGGAAATACGGTGAAGAGAATTGTCGTTAAATAATCCATAAAATTAAACAATTAAGAAAGGCAGCCGAAGCTGCCTTTTTTGTTGCAATTTTGGAAAATATGCAAAAAGTGTCTATTTTTGTCCAAAATTTTGAATTATGTCCAAAACTATCGTCAATATCATAGACAAAAGCAATCCGATGCCTGCTTATCTATTCACCAAGGAATACTATGAAGAAGGTGATGAGTTGCTTTTTATTTCCACTGAAGAGGAAGCCAATTGCATACAGCTACTGGCTCAACAACTGAAAGTCGAAGAAACACTTGTGAAAAGCATCATTGTGAAGCGTTTTGAGGACAAGTTCCTGTATGAACACATCTGCCGCACCATCAAGAGCAAACTGAACCCGGAGACACAATATTACCTCAATCTTGCGGGCGGTAACCGTTATATGACCTTGTCGGTGCAGCATGTCTTTGAGGAATTCAATGCGTTGTTTTTCTACACGCAAACTCGCGAAAACCTGATTGTCAAGACCATCTTCGACCATAGTATTTATGATGATGACGACGAGGTGTTTCCAATCAAGCACCGTATGACACTGAAAGAATATTTTGGACTTTACGGACTGCAAAGCGATGTAGATCAGCCGCGCAAACAAGTGAAAGAGACTGCTTTCTCTCAGCATCTGTTTACCATGTTTTCACAAAACATGTTTGGCCGTGGCGACTACCAAGTGATGGAAACCTTACGCGAAAAATACCGCAACTGGAAGTTCATCGTTATCTCGGAAGTAGAGAATCCACACAAGGAATTTATGACACCTATTCCCAACTTGAGCAAGTTTTTGAATTACATTGGTTTTGTTTCCGAAAGACCAGGTTCGTTACAAAGCTATGAAATCGAGTATCTTACGGGAGGTTGGTTTGAGGAATATGTCTACGCTTTAATCAAAGATGTACTGCAACCTGATGACATTGCCATGGGTGTGCACATCTCCAACGGCATCATCAAGCATAACAACGAACTTGATGTGTGCTTTATCAAAGCCAACAAATTGTTTGTCATTGAGTGCAAGACTGGTGTAACCAGCGAAAGTCTGTTTAATGAGATTGTCTACAAGGTCTGCGCACTGAAGGAAGTATTGCTCGGCACCAGCAATTCCTATATTTTCTCACTCAAGAAAGACCATAAGGGCAACTGGAAAAAGACCGCGAAATATATGGGCATCACCTTCTGCGATTGGCTTAACCTGACCAAGCCCGAATTGCTGAAGAACATACTAAAGTCAATGGACAAAATTGCCAAGGAAAACTGAGTTTTCAGTAGTAACTTCAATTCTTGCTTTCTGTTCAAATATCACCGCCCTATTGTCGTCAAGATGTCCGGCTGGGAAACCAAAACATAAGGGATAACAATATCCTGCAACGGCCTCGGCAATCACTTCTTCCACCGACATTCCGAAGGGATCAGGATTGTCATGTATTTGGGTCAATCCACCAACAATAAGCCCTTTTAAATGTTCCAATTTGCCAGCACGTTTCAAGCCGTGCATCATACGGTCGATATGATAGATATATTCATCCACTTCCTCTATGAAAAGAATTTTTCCGTCCGTTTCAGGAAAAGAATTGGAGCCTATCATACCATATAAAACGGATAGATTTCCACCCACTATATCGCCTTCCATCTCACCCAGACGATTCAATGGGTGCACAGGAAATTTATAATGCAAAGGCTCTCCAGTCAAGACATCAAACAAGGATTGCTTTGCTTCAAGGGTCTTTTTTTCAAAGCAAAACGGCATACAGGCATGGAGGCTCGGACAACCTAAACGGCTCAATTTTCCATGAAAAACGGTTGTGTCGCTGAAGCCTATAATCCACTTGGGATGCTGCATGAATTTTGTGAAATCCAATTTGTCGATAATGCGGATACTACCATAGCCGCCTTTTGACAGCCAAATGGCTTCAATATTCTCATTGTCAAGATATTCCTGCAGAACAGTAGCACGAAAATTGTCGTCACCAGCAAAAATGTAATGTTCAGCAAAAAGCCGGTCGTCATAAACAGGCGTAAAGCCTTTTTTTATCAGCCAATCGATGGCAAACTGCATCTGTCCGAAGCTCATCTTGCGTGCTGGAGCCGCAATGGCAATTTTGGACCCCGCTTTCAAATTGTTTAACTTCATTCCTTAATGATTTCGTTTTCTTCCAAGGCTTCCCCATCATATTTCACTTCCTTGCCTTGGTCATAAGTGACGGTAAAATACAATTCACCCGTATCCAAATATTTTTTCCAATCCCCTTGCTTCACACCTGCCTTATAACTTTGGATTTCACGTATTTTTCCGTTTTCATAATAAAAATAGTGCAACCCATCAGGGTAACCAGCATTGAAAGTACCTTGGAAGGCCATTTTATCATTGTCGTAATACGAAACCCACTCACCTACTTGTTTGTCGTTGCGGTACTCGCCTTGGGTGCGCATATCGCCAATCTGCTCGGTCCATTTGCCGTTTTTCATTCCATCAAAATAAGTACCCGAAACGATGAGGTTTCCCTTTGAGTCGTATTCCTTATAGGGTCCATTATACTGACCCTTATAGAACTGTTCTTCTATCTGCTTCTGACCGTTATCATAATACCAAGTCCAAACACCATCAGGATTACCTTCATTGTAGCTGCCAACTTCCTGAAGCTGACCGTTATGGTAATAGAACTTCCACTCTCCCGAACGTAGTCCACCAACAAAGAGTCCTTCCGCCCTTAAAGTGCTGTCAGAATAGAATTCCTTATATTCTCCGCGACGCTTGCCATCCGTATCCACAATGCCTTGACCTACCAAGACACCATTTTTATAGGTTTGTGAATTAACTACATTACCATCCTCATCAAACTCGCGCCAAACACCTTCACGTTTGTCATCTCGAAACGATGCTTCGCGTTTCACCTTTCCATTGGGATAATATTCATGCTTCACAATGATTGGCTTTTGATCGCTTTCCAATACTTGTTCCACATCATTGACAAACTTGGTGATTTTCTTCAAATTACCTTTTTCATCATACTCTTTGTAGAATCCATCACGCAGACCGTGGCGGTAATAACACTCAGTCTGGAGACTCCAATCATCATAGAAGGTTTTCCAATAACCGTGTTTTTTGCCTTCACGATCATAACGGTTCAAAGCTTCACGCATCATCACAAAACCTTTTCGGTAAGTGATGATTTCGCGTAACAAGCCAGTGGTGTCGAAAACAGGCGAGATGCCTTCCTCAAAACCATTCTTGAATGTTATGGTTTGTATGAGGCGATACTTCCTATCATAGCGATGACCTTCCCCTTGTTTCACATCATTCACGAAAGGTTCCTCCAAGATGTCCTCTTTACCGTAGGTAAAGCGAAGCCCGTTTTTCAAATCCTTTTTGTAGTTGACTATCAAAGTCGTGTCACCCGACTCTGCAAAGAACATCCAAGTGCTGTCCAAAAGGAAATCCGTGCGCTTGCCAATGGATTTCAGCTGACCACTCTCATAATAGGTCTTCCAAAGTCCGTTAGGCTTGCCATTGCGCAAAGTTCCCTCGCTTGAAATCTGCCCACTAGGATAAGTATAAGTCTGATACTCAGTCTGTGAGAAAGACTCAAGACCGAGAAACAAACTGAATATGGCTATCAAAACTATGCTAAATATCCGCTTCATTTGCTTTCAAAATTCGGGTCAAAATTAGACATTTTGATTGAATTATCGATACGCTCGATCCAATTCCAAGAAAAAATCAAACGCAGTTTTCAACACACAAATCATCAATATTAAATTCATATTTTTAATTTTTTGAATTAATTTCAAATTTGATTGTGCTGTTAATATGCCTGTGAATTGGTTGATAACTTTTCAATAAAAATCTTGCATTAATTGTTTCCAATTTGAGATAGGTATTCATAGAAAAAGCAAAAGACTATTTTTCAGCCTTATCAATACCTTTTCGGCTATTCGTTGAAATGCAAAAAAGCGGGTAAAATAAGTCCCGAATTTTTGAAAATTTGTTCATTTTTGGGTGGTTTTAGGTTGAAAAATTGTGTAATCAACAACCCACCGTTTTTATCCACCCGAATGAAAAAGTTATCAACAAAAAATCTGTTGATAACTTAATATCAAACTGATTATCAGTAAATTATTTCAAATTCGTTGATTTTTTTCAAGCGGATAAGTCGCTCAGAAATAGCTTCATATAAAGCTTGCGAACAATGAAATTATGTAATTTTGCCCATCGAAATATCAACAGCAAAAAAATGGAACACATCATACCCATCGCGAGCGACCATGGCGGCTTTGAAATGAAGCAATTTTTGGTTGAAAAATTGAAAGAAGTCGGTTATGAGGTCAAAGATTACGGTACCCACAGCAACAAAAGTGTCGATTATCCTGATATGATCCATCCTTTGGCGTCGGCCATCGAACATGGTGAATATCCGCTTGGCATCATCCTTTGTGGTAGCGGCAATGGTGCCCAAATGACGGCCAACCATCATCACCATGTGAGAGCGGCTTTGTGTTGGAATGTAGAGTTGGCCAAATTGGCTCGTCAACACAACGATGCCAATATCCTTGCCTTGCCAGGTCGCTTCATTCCTAATGAGTTAGCTTGGGAGATGGTACAGGCTTTTCTGCACACCGACTTCGAAGGAGGTCGTCACACGAGAAGAGTTGAAAAGATAGAACCCGCTGAAAACCATGATGATGAGTGACTCTAAAACCATATTTAAGGAAGGATGTGCCTTGGCTTTCGATGAGGAGCATTGGCAGAAAATCAACTATAGCACTGGTTGTTTCGAAAACAACTTTGCCAAAGGCAAGGAAAACTATCGTAATCTTGACCTGGAAAAACAGCGTGCCTACACCCTGCGCAACAAGTCGCTGTTGAACTTGGAAAAGTTGTTAGTCGACTTTGAAACCCATTTCAACGAAAATGGAGGCAAGGTGTTATGGGCGCGCAATGCCGATGATGCCTTGACCATGATTTTCGACATCATTCGCAAGGAAAGAGCCAATGCCATCATGCGTTCCAATTCCACCGTGCTGGATGAAATAGAACTCAATGGTTTTCTGGAGCGCAAAAACATCCGTGTGGTGGAAACCGAAGTGGGGCGTTTCATCATGCACCAAAACAAACAGAAATCATATCATCCCGTTGCGCCTTCCATTCATCTTTCCAAAGAGGAGAACAATGCTGTTTTGACTTCAGCCTTCAAGTTGAAGGCGGACAGTTCTGCCAAGCAAATGGTCAATTTTGTGCGACATGAAGTGGGTATCGAGGCAAAAGATGTGCCTGTCTGTATCACGGGAGCCAATTTCTTGCTTTCCAATACGGGTGGCGTGGTGCTCACTGAGAATGAAGGCAATATACTGAAGTCCATATCTTTGGCAAAAGTGCACATTGTAGTGGCCGGCATCGCCAAGGTGATTCCAAATATGGATGATTTAAGCGTATTGTTGCCATTGCTTTCATTGCATTCCTCTGGACAAAGCATGGCGGCATGCAACAGCATCACTTTTGGTCCTTCCAAGACGGGCAATGGTCCCGAGCAGATGTATGTCATCCTGTTGGACAATAACCGCTCCGAGTTGCTTGCGCATGAAAAGCAGCGTAAGGTGATGTCATGCATACATTGTGGCGCTTGTGTGAGCGTGTGTCCAGTCTACAAGAACATCGGTGGTTATTCCTATGGGACAAAGCACATTGGTCCGGTAGGGACTGTTATGGCACCCTTAATGGAGGGCTTGGAGGATTACAATTATCTCAATTCTGCCTGTTCATTATGCGGCAAATGTGTGGAAATTTGTCCCGTGAAGATTCCGTTGGATGACTTGATTATAGAAAACCGTCATTTGGCCATCACCGAAAAGACGGGCAATGCCAAATATGATGCTTTGCTGAAGGCCATGATTTGGCACTGCAAGTCGCGGAAAAAGATGGACAGTCCGTTGTTTTTCAAAAAGTTGGAATTGAAACGGTTGTTGGCACTGCTTTGGGGAGAAAACAGGCCTATGCCCGAGTTTGCCTCCAAGTCGTTCAGCCAGCAATGGAGGGAGAGGAATCTTTAATTGATTTAAGGAAGCAAATCTTCCATAAATCTTTTGTAAATATAATTAATGCCGCCAATGAAAGGCGGCATTAATTGTATCGTCATCATTCCTTCACCACCTTGTCCAAATAAATCTTCCCATCCTCCATAGTAACGCGCAAGGTGTAGGTTCCAGCGGGCAATTGGCTCATGTCGATATTCTCGAAGGCCTTGCTTTGCGAGCGCACCAGACGCCCTTGCAGGTCATATAGTTCCACTTGGGTGGGTTGAACATCCGGGGAGAACTGCATTTGCAGTTGCTCTTTCACGGGGTTAGGATAGTAGGCGTAGGGGCGCACTTCTATGCCGCCTTCGTTCACGCCCACTGTGCCGTCATGGGTAAGGAAGAAATAGAACATGCCTACTTGATTGTTCAGGAGGTCAATACAATCTCCTGTTATGGCCATAACTTCATTCCCTTCATTGTCTTTGGCTAAAATGCAATGAGCGGTACTGAACAGCTCGACCTTTTCAGAGAGTTGGCAGTAGCGTTTCCATTCCACGTTGAAGTCAGAATCCATCTTGACTGCAAATGTCATCTGTTGATGTTGGGGATTCCGTTCCGAATATAAAAGATAGATTGCGCCATCCGACATTTTTTGCAGACCAAAACAAGTAGCCTCTGTATCATACCCAGTCCATTCGTTGAACGTTATCAGATTCTTTCTCACCATGGTGCGCAGGTCGTATCTTGCCACAGCTATTCCATGCTCACTGTGGAGAATGTCGAAATTGGTGTCGTTTACGTGTCGTGCAGCTATTAGGATGTCCTCTCCATCGGTAACCACCTGTGTGTCGCTTCTAAAATCTAAATACTCGTATGCTATGCATCCAACTCCAATGTTTTCTTCTTGCAGTATTTTATTAATAATGGCAGAGGATTTCAGTTGAAAGGCGGAGTCCAACACATAGCAGGTGAGGTTGGAGCCCATACTGCGTTTCCAATGATAATACGTTAAAGGTGATTCGCTACGCACTTCCATTTTCCTCAGGAAGTTCTGTTCTGCAGGGAGTATGGCTTCGTGTTTCAGAACACCGTCGGGATCAAAGCACATGATGTGACCTTCGAAGCTTCCATCAGGCATTTCCTTGTAGTATTTCATGATCAGGTCGCCTCTGCAGTCAACCATATAGCTGTCAATGTATTCCAACACTGGACCTTCGCAAACGGGTACAACTATATCCCCTTCATGATTGATATTAAGGTCGTCATCTGTGAAACGGGAGATGCGCAGGAAAGTGCTGTCGCTGCCTTCTTCATACTCAAAGTTGGCGCAGATGTTGTTATCATCACGCGAATCTCTAGCAAAAAGGTAATAGGGTGGAACCGTGTCTGCCCAAAAAAGCGAATCTGTGAATTGAAGTGTGGAGGGCGAGAACTTATGGATAATCTTGCCAACAGTTCTTGGTTCAGAGAAGTTGGATTCTGCAACAGCGACATAGGTGCAAGTAACAATGTCCCCATCACGCTGTTGCATCGTGTTTTCTATCGTGAACAATTCATAACCTATGTAATGGAATGGGACATAGTCCAACTCTTGGGCTTGGATAAAGGCTGTTGCAAAGGCAAAAACAAAAAGTAATAGATGCTTTTTCATAGCGTTTCAAATTTAATTTTTCTGCAAAAATACAAAAAATTCTATTTCAAGCAAGTTTTATTTAATTGTATGGGTCGGGAGGCGTGACAATATTGAGTTGGCCATATTCTACTGTCAAGCTGTGATAGTATGTTCTTAGGTGTTGGTGAAGATACTGTGTTCATAGCTTGAGCTCCCCAAGAGCATAGATTCAAAGCTATGAGACTTACGAATAGTAATACTTTTGTCTTCATTTTTGTTTGAGTTTTGTGTTTAACAAATGGATTAATGACACGTGTCGTGAATCAAATCGTGTCACAAAATTAGGGTGGCAAAAACACTTGTCAACGGAAATATAGTTTTAATTCCGCCCAATATAGCTTTTTTTTAATTAGGAAAATACAATCCATTGATAAACAACAGCAAACAAAAACAAATATATAAGTGTTTTTGCTTTGAATATAAGTGCGGAGGGGTAAAAAAAGACAAAATCGGGCTTACTTAGAAAGAGTTGTACGTAGCTGCTCCTTCATTCCATCGGGTTTCAAGTTCAACTTTTTGCGAAGGTTGCTGCGGTTTTGGTTGACGGTGTTCGGTTTTAGCCCTAAAAGCTCGGCCATTTCTGCATTGGAGAGGTCGGAGCATGAAAGCAGACAAACCTTGGCTTCTGTCTCGGTCAAGTCGGGATAGTTGTCCTGAATAGTGGAATACAGATTGGGATAAGCCGATTCCAAAACATTACGCGCAGCCTCAAAGGGCTCTTGTTCTTTGTTCATAATTTGTATCACCAAGGGTTGCCATTCTCTTTGAGGATCTTTAGCACGTTGTGAGGTGCGATAGGCTAAAATTATCGTTTTCAGCCGTGAAGAAATCTCCTGGTCCAGAACAGAGATTTTGACCGTTTTCAGCAAATCTTGTTTTAGGGCATCCATTTGCCGTCTCATTTCTTCTTCTGCTTTCAGCAATTGCTTGTGCCTATATTGCAGAGCCAAAGCAATAATAGTTGTAATAAGTAACAATATGCTGATGATCAATATTGTAAATTGCTTTTGAATAATTTTCCTACTCATCACATTTTGCATGCTCTCGTAGTCGTATTGTTGCTGAATCCGGTATATAGTCTGCTCTTGCCGATGAATCATCACATCATACACTAGTCTTTCATGTTTTTCACGGTATTGCAAGGCCAAGGAAGCATTGTTTTGGTTCTCTGAAAAATGGGACAAGGCTCCGTATGCCGAGATTCTTGTTTCTTTCTTAATATTGATGGAAGACAGTATTTCCTCAACACATTGGTAGTACTTGGCGGCCGAATCCATTTCTTTCATATTAAAATACGCTTTGCCTAAGTTTAGGTATAGCATTAGCTGTTCGGAGTCGTCGAGATTTGAGCCATTCATTATTTGTCGCAGAGAAGCAATAGCTTGATCGTATTTGCTTTGGAGGCGGTAAAGCACTGAATAATTGTTGTAAACCTTGCGCTTTACTTTGTCAGAACTTCCTTTTTCAGCGTAAAGAAGACTTTGTCGGAGGCATAGTTCTACGCTGTCGTATTGACTCAATAAAGTATAAGCCACAGCTTTGCTATTCTCAATAGAAGCTCGGTCGGCATAACGTTTCCCAATAAAACTTTCGGAAACCTTAAACGATTTCAAGGCTTTTTGCTCTATACCATCGTTAATAAGCATCCTCCCCATCCAATACTCCGCATACGCCACAGTGAGGCTGTCAACAGCCAGTTTGCCATATTGTTCGGCCTCCTTAAACGATTGCATAGCTATTCCCTTTTCGTTGTAGTGCTGCTGCACAAAACCGCTATAAAGGGCGGCATAGGCGGCTTTATCGTATTGTTTCTTGCGGGCATAATAGGCGGCGGCACGCTCCAACTCAGGGCTGGTGGAAATGGTGGCGTGCTCGTCGAAGAAATTGTCGTCCATCACGGGCGAGATCTCTTGTCCATGGTCACCAAACAAGGCCTCGGCCTGCAGCAAGGCCATGTCCATGCGCTCCCGCTCGCTAAAGCTCGCTGGCATGCGCAGCACGCTGTCAATCAGGCGGGCGGTGCTGTCAGGCAAGGTGTTGGCCAGCCGCTCGGCGCGCTTCACCATGCGCCGCGCCTCATGCGTGGTGGTGTCGCAGGCCGCAAAGGCCAACAAAACCAAGATGCCTATCCAACAGAAACGTTTCATGCGTGCAAAAATAAAAAAACCCCGCCACAAAACCTTGCGGCGGGGAAAAAATGCAATACTTATGAAAAAATACTCTTGTTTCTTTTTTATTCTTCTTCCTTCTGGCTCTCTTCGTACTCCTTGAGGAGGCGGTTCTGCACATCGGTGGGCACTTGCTGATATTCAGCATACTTCATCGTGAAGGTGCCACGGCCCGAAGTCAACGAGCTCAGTGAGGTCGAATAGCGGTCCATCTCGGCCAACGGAACCTTGGCGTGGATGGTCTGGTAGTTGTGGTCGCTGTCCATACCCATAACAATGGCGCGACGGCCTTGCAGGTCGGTCATAACGGCACCCATGAGGTCGGCGGGCATACGCACGTCGAGGTCGTAGATGGGTTCCATGATCTTCGGGCCAGCGTTCTTAAAGGCAGCGCTGAAGGCCATACGACCGGCAATCTTAAAGGCCATTTCGTTGGAGTCGACCGGGTGCATCTTACCATCGTAGATGTAGACGATGATGTCGCGGGCGTAGGAACCTGTCAGCGGGCCTTGCTCCAGACGCTCGTTCACACCCTTTAGGATGGCAGGCATGAAGCGGGCATCGATAGCACCACCGACGACGCAGTTGGCGAAGATGAGCTTACCGCCCCAAGGCAGTTCGTACTCTTGCTTGTCGCGCACCTGTAGTTCGCTCGGATCGGTGTAACCCTCGAAGTAAGGAGCCAGTTGCATGTGCACCTCACCGAACTGACCGCTACCACCAGATTGTTTCTTGTGACGGTAGCTGGCACTAGCGCTCTTGGTGATGGTCTCACGATACGGGATCTTCGGCGAAGCCGTCTCAATGGCGATCTTATAAACATTGTCGAAGTACCATTTCAGCGTGTTGAAGTGATATTCGCCTTGGCATTGCAGGATGTTTTGGCGCAGCTCGCGCGACATGCCGCTGATAACCGTCGGATCGGTCTTGTGGATGTCGTTGAGGATGCTGCCAAGCTTTTCGTCTTCCTGTGAGTTGACGGCCTTGACGGCAATCGAGAAGATTGGAGTCGGGAACGGAATCTCGGGGAAGGTGGCTTCAGCGGCCTTGGCATCGACCAAGGAGTCGCCGATACGGCCGTCCTTCAGTTTGATGGTGCAGATGATATCACCAGCGTTGACTTTCTCGACCTCTTCGCGGTTCTTGCCACGGAAGACAAGCAACTGTGACAGACGCTCCTTGTTGCCCGTACGCGGGTTGATGAGGTCTTGGCTCTTCACGACGCTACCGCCATAGACGCGCATCCAAGCCACATCGCCGAGGTTCTGCTCGGTGGTCACCTTGAAGATGAACAGGGCAGTCGGGTCATCGACGCTATTGTGGAATTCCTGGCCGTTGTTGGCTTTGATAGCCGGCATGTCGGCAGGCGACGGGCAGGCGTTGATGAGGAAATCCATCAGACGGGTGACACCCACGCCACGCTTGGCAGCGCCACAGAGCACGGGGAACATCTCACGGTTGACGATACCCAGGTGGATACCGCGTTCCATATCTTCTTCGCTCAGGGTCATCTCTTCGAAGAACTTCTCCATCAGAGCCTCTTCGCCTTCGGCGGCGTGCTCGATGAGGTTGTTGTGCAGCTCTTCGGCCTTGGCCATTTCAGCGGCGGGGATGTCCTGCACTTCAGGAGCACCATTGCCATTCTTGAAGACCAACATCTTCATCATGATCAAGTCGATGACGGCGTTGAAATCCTCACCGGTGTTGACGGGATATTGGATAGGCGTAACCTTGTCGCCGAAATATTCTTTCAGTTCGCGGACCGTGTTGTCGAAGTTAGCGTTGCTGTGGTCGAGTTGGTTCATGAAGAACACAACAGGCTTGTTGGTGTTGGCAGCATGGCGCCAGGCGTTCTCGGTGGTGGCTTCCACACCCGACTGGGCGTTTACGGTGCAGACAGCGATGTCGGCAGCGGAGAGGCACGAAACGATGTCACCTGAGAAGTCACTGAAACCAGGAGTATCCAGGATGTTGATCTTTTTGTCATTGTAAATCGTGTACATCATGGAAGCGTTTACCGAAATTTGACGTTCCATCTCGATGGGACGGTAGTCGGAAACGGTGTTCTTCTCTTCGGTGCTACCTTTTCTGTTGATGAGCTTGCCTTCGAAAAGCATGTTTTCGGCAAGGATGGTCTTACCCGATTTTGCTGCGCCAATGAGGGCAACATTACGGATGTCTTTTGTCTGGAATTCCTTCATTTTTATCTAACTAGCTAATTATTAAATATTTACTTTTCGCGAAAATTACTATAGTGGGCGCAAAGGTACGAAAAATTGGCTTTACTCCAACATTAATATGAAATTTATTGCTCATGTCATTCCACTGAAAGGAATCTATGAGCAATAAATTTCATTTACAATTTTGCTATTGCCGCATGAATACTCTCCCAACGTGCTGCATCCATTTTGGCTCCAACCACCTCGATGATGTTTTTGGCCACGATGGCACCCATCATACCGCATTTCTGCAGGTTTTCACCTTTGACAAGGCCGGCAAGAAAGCCTGCAGCCCACATATCGCCAGCGCCGGTAGTGTCGACTACATCAGCTTTCATAGGCGGGATAGTGACAATTTCGTTGCCGCGTTTCACAAAGGCACCCTTGGCTCCCACTTTCACCACAGCAATGTCGCAACGTTCAGCGATATAATCCAAAGCGGCTTCGGGTTCCAAACCTGTAAGGGCAAAGGCTTCTTTTTCGTTGGCGAACACAATGTCGACGTAGTTGTTGATAAGTTCAAGCAGGAAATCACGGCTCTCTTCCACTACGTTATAGCTGGCCAGGTCAATGGCAATGGTCATACCTTGTGCCTTGGCAGTTTCTATGGCTTTTCTGAGCATCGTAGGATTGGCGACGAGGTAGCCTTCCACATAGAAGATGTCCCAACCTTGGAGAAGTTCGGGTTGGATGTCATCGGCACACATTTCAGCGGCGGCTCCAAGGCAGGTGGCAAAGGTGCGTTCACCGTCGACCGTGACAAGGGCTTGCACACGGCCCGAAGGGGTCTCACTCTTCAACATCAGTGGTTGGACATGGGTTTTGGTCATCTGTTTTGCAAAGAACTCGCCTACTTCATCCTTGCCGATCTTGCTGAGGAATCCCGCTTCGACGCCAAGTTGGGCCAACCCGCTCATGGTATTGGCAGCCGAGCCGCCTGAAGCCATCTGGTTGCCTAGATGTGCCAACTTTTTGCCGATTTCAACCGAAGTTTGGGCATCAACATAGGTCATACTGCCTTTAGGCAGGTTCAATTCTTTGAGGATTTGTTCATTAGGAATCTGTGTCAGGATGTCGACCAAGGCGCTTCCTATACCGAGTATTTTTTTCATTTTGGATTCAAGGATTTAATATTCAAGATTCAAGATTCAAAATTCAAAATTTGTGCAAAGGTAAGAAAAAAGAGATTCCCTGTGGGAATGGAGATTGTTTTATAGCTAAATTACGGCGGTTGAAAATTGTAAAGGTGGTAAACGTTCTTAACCGCCACATGTTCCATTAGACGAAAACTCCATTCCCTTTTGGGAATCTCTGTTTAAAGTGACTAAATTTTTATATTGATTATCAGTTAGATATAAAATATTTGAAAAAAATTATCCGAAAAAGATTGTCAGTATTGAAAAAAGCCGTACTTTTGCAACCGCAAAACCAAAAAGTTCTGTGACATTGTGCAGCCTCCTTAGCTCAGTTGGTCAGAGCATCTGACTGTTAATCAGGGGGTCTCAGGTTCAAGTCCTGAAGGGGGCGCAATTTTTATGTTTCATGTTATTAATTTTTTGGCCTCATAGAGTCTCCCCGACTCTATGGGGTTTTTTTATGTGAATAGACTTACATTGTCATTTGCTTGAGAAATATTGCTTTTATGTGGATGGAAATCAATCGTTTCTGCGGTATAGAAAAACATCAAATTCATCTCCGGTTTTTAGTTTTTTGAAAGACCGCTTGTCGTAGTGGAATGTGTATGACAATGTATAGTTTTCCATGATGAAATAGGCATCATTATCTTTAGTATACTTGTTAGGAGATACTAATATCCATTTTGGAGGATAAAATGCACCATCGGTTTCTTCTTTCCACAATGTAGGCAGAGAAAACACCAACATAGAAAACAAAACTCTGTTGCATGGGAGAAGTTTTTCATGTTCCATCATACTGGTTCCATGCCAGTACAAGTTATAGTTGTAAATAGAATCTCTTTCGTTTTCAGGGATTATTTCGATACATTGATGGAAGTCTTCATAAATGGCGAGTTCTTGTTCTTTTTGTAAAACAAAATCTTTGACAAAATGAAATACCGGATTGCAAGAATAATACATGATGCAAATCAATAATACACCGCACAAACAACATTTCATTCTTTTGTTTTCCAAAAAACCGAATGTCATCATACATACAATGCACAAGGGAATAATGGCTATCAAATAGAACTGATTGCATTGTTTGCCGAAAGTTCCGATAAACAGACAGAAAGATACTATAAACGGCACAATCAAGTCCTTCTTTTTGTATGTATTAATGATTTGAATGGATAAAAACGCTAGTAAGAATATAGTATAAGGTATTATGGAAGTCAATTGAGGTTTCCATTGGTTGCCTATATATTCCAAGTTGGAAAGCAACGTGGCATAAACCATTTCATATACACCATGCCAACCTGCTATGATGTAAAAATAGAGTACACATGGAACAGCTACGATGAGCCAACCGCAAAGGAAACATAAAATGCTTGAAAATAGTTGTTTAAAATCTTTTTTTATCAAGTATTGTATCCAAACATAGGCTATGAAACCTAAAAATGCACAGGCATTGTTAATCTGAATAAAACTAATGACCCCGAAACAAAGACCTATAAAAAGCATCTGCAATGGACGGATTTCAGATAGTGTCTTATAGGCGCGAAAATAAACCAACAAGGGATAAGAAATAAACGGCAAACACCATTCTTGGGTTTGGTCTCCAGCGCCATAGAAACACAAAAGTAGCACCAAAGCAATACATAGACAAATCACCCTTTCCTTTTCGATGCGATATAAGGCCAACAACTTATCCCAAATGAAAAGCGTCACCGTTAATGACACAACTTGCATCAACATAATGGCAAAATCGCCTCCGAGCCAAAGACCAAGTGCATGGATGAAATAGAGCAGGCAGCCCTTATTGTCGAAATAGTCGATATACAGGATTTTACCGTTAAGGACAGCCCTACCCATTTGCTTGAAAACGGAAGGGTCGGCACCTTCGAAGAGATAAAGAAAAGATGTGGCGCGCGAAAACAAAGTCACAAAGACAAAAGATACCAAACACAGCAGCAAAGGATAGAACTTGCTGTTGACGATGGAAATTATACGTTTTTGCCGGTTCATAATCAAAACACAGTCTTGAAAATCAACTTGATATCACCGAAGAAACTCCAATGGTCTAAATAATCCAAGTTGATTTTCACTTTGTCAGGCCAGATGACATTGTCGTTATAAGCCTTTGGATCAGCTTGTTGGGCGAGCAGTTCTTCCTCATCGCGGTATTTGATGCTTGCCGGACCAGTAATACCTGGGCGGAGTTGCAAAATGCGGCGATCGTTACCTTGCAGCTGGTCGGCATAGCCTGGCACGTCGGGGCGTGGCCCGACAAAGCTCATCTGTCCGATAAGGACATTGACCAACTCGGTAAGGCAGTCCACCTTACTGTGACGCAGCCAGTGACCCATACGCGTGATGCGAGGGTCGTCGGCCGTGGTGACTGTATCGCCTTCCGACTGATGAATCATTGTACGGAACTTGCAGATTCTAAAAGGTTTGCCATTCTTTCCAATGCGTTTTTGCATAAAGAACATCGGCCCTTTTGAGTCAATTTTGATGAGAATGCCGATGACCAGCAAGGGCAGAAACAGCACAATAAGACCTAGGAGTGCCACAATACGGTCGAAGCACCACTTGAAGAAGAACCCTATTTTGTGATTATTTTTCTCCACGTTGCATGGCCTCCATGTTGAGAATTGCCTTAACGCGCTGCAAAGGTATGATTTTTCTGAATGGGTACAACATTTTGACGGCCAACTTCATCCACCAACGATAATGCACCTCCAGTTGACAATAGGCTTTTCGAAAGTTGAAGTTTTGAATAAGATAATCTTGAATCTGTGAGTGTTCAGTAATGGTTCGTGCACTGTCACTCACATATTTGAATTGCAATTCTTCGAGATAATGTTGGTTTAAGTGTTGATATAAGCCATAGTAAGGATAATAGGCTCCTTTCTTGTATTTGGCCAAAATTCCGGTCATGCCATATTCACAACACATTTCCCATAAAGTCACAGTACAAAATCCGACCAATTGTTGTGTTTCCTTTTCAAAGATTCCCCAATAGTCAAAACTCTGTTTATTGCAAGATTCCAAATATTCCATAAAGACTTCCTGATTCATCTCCCTGTCGTGAACGGCATAATCGTCGTAGGTTTCATGAATAATTTGATAACCGTTTTCTTTTAAAGTTTCAAATGGAATAAGACGGTATTCAAAACTATTGAATGCATGACGAATTTTGTTGCGCACTCTTGATGGCAAGCTTTCCAAGCCTTCATAATGGTCTTTGATGACATACCAAAAGCAGGTTTCTTCTTGGCAGTCAAAATTGTAGGTGTTTCTGACCAGCAAACCGCCTTGTTGCAAAAGAGCCTTCCATTCCTTTTCTTCCAATCGGGTTTCGCAATGAGGTGCTCCTTCAAACCGCCAGGCCTTTCGATATAGGGCATATCCGTTCATCACAGGCGTTTCTTTACGGCGTGGAAGGCATAACTAACAAAACAGCCGATGGCTTTGAATAGAGACAGTTTTTCCTGTTTCCGATACACTCTCCACAAATCGGAAGCAGCCTTCAACTTGTTGGAACTGGCCGAATGCTGGCGGATACGATAGGAAGTCAAACAAGAATCGATTCCGTAGGCAATGAAGCCTTTTTTCAGGATGTTGAGCCAGGTGGCTGAGTCTTCGCTGGTACGAAAGTTGGGCACAACGACTTCTTTGATGATTGTGGTATCAATCATTACGGTGGAACAGCCAATGATGGTGTTGTGCATGTAAGCGTCATGGTCAAGATTGCCTATGGCCTTGACTCTTTTTTCCAAAGGATAGCCTTTTTCGTCCACACAATCGTAGCTTGAGTAACTGAAGCCAATATTTCTTTCCATCATGAATTGCAACTGCTGTTCCAGTTTTTCAGGATGCCAAAGGTCGTCGGAATCCAGAAAAGCCAAAAATCGGCCTTTGGCCATTTTAATACATTGGTTACGCGTGTCAGCGATGCCTGAATGCTTGGGCTTGACATAAAATTGAATCCGATCATCCTGGTTTTGATGACTTCTAACAATATCAGCTGTATTGTCTGTTGAAGCATCGTCAACAATGAGAAGTTCCCAATGGGTATAAGTCTGCCGTTGCACCGATTCTATCGTGTAAGCGATAAACTTCTCCATGTTGTAGCATGGCATAATGACCGATACAAGCGGCTGATTTTCCACGGGATGCAGTTTTATTTTAATCCTTCAATCCAAACTTTGATCTGTTGCTCATCCTTGAGCTTGCACACGAGGAGTGAATGGTCGCGATAAGCCACCAAATAGTCTTCCAAACCTTCCACTATGGCTTCGGTGCCTTCCTCTATATTAATAATGGTATTCCGATTGTCGACTGAGACCACCTTGCCACGTTTGGCATTGCCGTTTTCGTCTTTTTTGGCGTGAGTAAACAGCGAACCCCAAGTACCGATGTCGCTCCATCCAAAGTCGGCAGGGATGGTGAAGGTATTGGGCGACTTTTCCATCACGCCGTAGTCGATACTGATGTTGGGGCAATCCACAAAGTGGTCGTTGATGAAGTCTTGTTCCTCGGGTGTGCCGAAGTTATAGATGCCTTTTTCAAACACTTCAACCATCTCAGGCAGATATTGTTTGAATGCTTGTATAATGCCGTCCAAGGTCCAGAGGAAAATACCGCTGTTCCAGAAAAAGTTGCCTTCGGCAACAAACTTCACAGCAGTGTCATAATCAGGTTTTTCCTTGAACATCTCTACTTTCACCACATGAGACAGCGTATTTTGTTTGGGCACTTGAATGTAACCATAACCCGTTTCTGGTCGGCTCGGTTTGATACCAATTGTCATCAGCGCATGTGGGTTTTTTGCCAAGAAGTCGAAACCTAATCGAATAATGCGTTGAAACTCAATTTCATTGGTTACTAGATGGTCGGCGGGTGTGACAACAATATTGGCATCTTGACAGCGGCTTTGGATATGGTAGGCTGCGTAAGCGATGCAAGGAGCCGTGTTGCGTCGTGCAGGTTCACAAAGCACTTGGTCGGGACGAAGCATAGGTAAATGCTCCAAGACAAGTTGCTTGTAGGCCTTGTTGGTTACCACGAGGAAATTCTCATCGGGGATGACAGGGCTAAAACGTTCGTAAGTGCTACGGATAAAGCTCTTGCCTGTACCTAATATATCAAGGAATTGCTTGGGATAGTTGTCTTTGCTGAGTGGCCAAAAGCGGCTACCAATACCGCCTGCCATGATGATGCAGTAGTTGTTCATCGGTGTTTAGTTGTCTTTGAGAAACAATTTTCCTTTTTCGCTCAGATACGGTTTAAGGTCGGATAATGCAATCTTACACAAGGGCATTCCCGCAGCAAAAGCGGCGATTTCGTATGGTTGGTAGCAAAACACAACACTGTCGGTCTCTATCCAAGGTTCATTCTCGGGCAGGGTGGTTATATCTTGGTAATCAAAGAAGAAGTCTTCTTCTGCATATTTTGAAAAATATTGATTTTCAATGTTTTCTGCAATAATCTTTATGAGTTGTTCTGGATCTTCAAACAAGTCATAGCCAACAATGCTACCATCTATTTTGCTGAAAGTTGTACCGTTGTACCAAGGCATTTCATGTGCACCACCGGAATAAAGAAATCCTTCAGTGATATAGGTGACATATTGGTCTGTTTGTTCTGACAAAGAGAAGTTTTCTTCGTAGTTAGACCTAGGTTCGCTGCCATCTTCCTCAAAGAAATTGTCTTTCATTGTTTCAAGGTAGCTGACGTGGTCTTCTGTTTCATCAGAGAGCATCCAATGAAGGATATTTTGACGCAAAGTTTTGTTGTTGGTGACAGGCAAGTCGAGGCTGACGTTGAAACATGAATAGCCATCGCCATACTCGCTTTCGATGAAAACGCTGTCACACAAAGTATAAGGTTTAACATCTACTTCATTAGGGTCTTTTGGATTGCAACCGACAATGACCAATAGTAGCATTGTGAGGGGAAAAAATAGCCTTTTCATGATGACTAATTATTATGGTTTAACGAGGCAAAGATAGTCCTTTTTCATAGAACGTCAAAATTGTTGGATTATTTCGCCCAACGATAGAGGATTTCAATAGGATGAACGGCGTGAACACCTGTGCCATCAAGGATTTGCTGTCGACAGGAAGTGCCAGGGGCTGAAACTATCACAGGTGTAATATTTTTGTTGTCTTCAATAGCTTTGCGTATAGTCGGAAACAGTACCATCTCACCGATGGCCAACGAGGTCTTGTAATGCTCTTTCTCGTAACCGAACGAACCCGCCATGCCACAACAACCGCTTGGGATGACATGCACTTTTGCACTCGATAACAGTTTAAAAGCCTGAACGGTTTTTTCGGTTCCCACCAAGGCTTTCTGATGGCAATGGCCGTGGAGCCAAATCTCAACCCCGTCGGTCTTGAAATCATCCGAAGTGATATGGCCAGCAGCTACTTCGCGCATAATAAACTCATCAAAAAGCAAGGCATTACGACCCAGTTGTTGAGCTTGGGAGCGAAGTTCGGCGGGCACCAAATCAGGATATTCATCACGGAAACTGAGAATACATGAAGGCTCAATGCCGACCAAGGGTATTTGCTCTGAAATCTTGTCTTTCAGCAGATGGACATTCTTCAAGGCAAACTTTTTAGCCAATTTCAGGTTGCCTTTCGAGATGGCAGCACGACCGCTTTCCACGTGTTTCGGGATTTCCACTTTATAGCCTAGGCGCATGAGCAATTTGGCGAAAGTCAAACCAAGCTCTGCTTCTTGGAAGTTGGTGAATTCATCAGCAAAAAGGTAGACATTACCCTTCGTGGCTTTGCCAGAGTGTTTGCGACATTCTCGTTGGACTGCTTTCCGCATGGTGACACGACTGAGGGTCGGGATGTCTCTTTCAGTCGTGAACTTGATGATGCGTTTGATAATGTCAGAAGAGAACTTCCATGAAGCAAAAAGATTATAAAATGGCCAAACAATATGCCCGAGTTTCTCTACTGTGGCCATCCACGATACGGCAAAAGAGCGCAGAGACATGCCACTCACGTCGTATTTCTGCTGTAGGATTTCGGAGCGCAAGCGGGTCATATCGACATTGCTAGGACACTCGCTGCGGCAACCTTTGCACGCCAAGCAGCTGTCCAACACTTCGGCCAATTCCTCCGATTTTAATACGCTTTTATCCTTGTCTAAAGCTTGGGTAAATGCCTCGCTTTCCCACCCTCTTGTCAGGATTTCACGGAGCACATTGGCACGCGCACGGGTGGCCTTGGTCTCATCGCCGCTCACCTTGAAAGCAGGACAAAGCGTTCCACCAATTAAGTTAGACTTGCGGCAGTCGCCAGCACCATTGCATTGCTCAATGCTACACATTAAGGCATGGAGTTGGGTACAGGCTCCTGTTGCCCCGTCCACCTTGCATTCATCGAAAGCAGCTTTCCAATTATAATAAGTATTGCAGGTCCTAGGGCCCTGAGCTTGTCGAAGGGTCGAAAGGCCGTTCTTTCCACAAAGTTCCTGTTCAATAGCATACTGCTGGTCAACATCGAAACGCAGCATGCTATCCATAGGCAAGGTGTCGACAATCTTGTGCAGGTTGAAGATTTGTAATGGATCCCAACACTTTTTTAGATTTTGCATCAAGGTATAGACTTGGTCGCCATAAAGCAACTGGATGAATTCACCACGCAAACGACCATCGCCATGCTCACCGCTGAGAGAACCTTTGTATTTCTTGACCAATAAAGCTGTCTGATAAGCCACCTCTCGGAACTTACGCTTCCCTTCTGCTTCCTTGATATTAATGATGGGGCGTAGATGCAACTCACCCGTGCTGATATGCGCGTGATAGACACAACTCAAACCAAGGTTTTCAAGCATTTTCGCAAAGTCAGCCATATAGTCGGGTAACTTTTCGGGAGCTACAGCCGTATCCTCAATGACACCAATGGGTTTGGCATCGCCTTTCATACCCGTGAGCAAACCCAAACCCGCCTTACGCAAGTTCCACACCTTGCTGATTTCGGAACCATACACTCGAGAACAGGCATAGACCAAGTGCTCGTCATTGTGTATCAATGCATATTCAAGTTTATCGGCAAGGTCATCAATTTCTTCTCGGGTTTCACCACGCAGTTCTATGATAAGAATGGCAGCAGGGTCGCCTTGCACAAAGAATCGGTTTTTCTGTTGCTCGACATTCTGTTTGCTCAGTTCCAAGATGTTGCGATCCATCAACTCAACGGCCGATGGATTGAATTTCAATGCAATAAGGTTACCTAAAAAGCACTTTTGCAGTGTATCACAATGCGCGCAAACCACCATTTTTTCCTTGGGTGGCAATGGGTCGAGGTCAACTTTGATTTCTGTAATGAAAGCCAATGTTCCTTCGCTGCCAGCAAGTACTTTGCAAAGATTGATGGTACGTTCTTCAAGTGGTTTTGAAGCATTATGCAAGTCTTCAATGACTTCATCTATGGCATAACCACACGAACGGCGGCGCAGACTCTTGTCTGGATAGTTTTTTTCAATGAGCTGAACCGTGTTGTCATCTAGTGCCCAATTAATAAGCTGAGCATAAATGTTTTGGATTAATGAGGTTTGTTGAAACTGACCGCTTATAGATTCCATTTCTTTTCCCGCACTTCTCTGCTCGGAATGACATAAGCGGTCAGTTTCCCAAAAACGGGTTCCAAAACGTTCTTCCAATTCATGGAGGGTATACTTCTTAAATACTTCGATACTACCATCACAGAGTACCCCGCGAGCTTCCAACACGTGGTGACGTGTACTACCATAAACCAAGGAATGCGAACCACAAGAGTTATTTCCAAACATGCCTCCAATACAACATCGGTTACTGGTGGAGGTCTCAGGGCTGAAGAAAAGTCCAAAAGGCTCTAAAGCAAGGTTCAGCTCATCGAGCACGACACCTGGTTGAACCCTGGCCCAGCGTTGTTCGGGGTTGATTTCCAGTATCTTCTTGAAATGCTTGCTGATGTCAACTACAATGCCACTACCGACCACTTGACCTGCTATAGATGTACCGCCTGCCCTTGGAATAAGGTGAGTCTTGCGTTCGCGAGCAGTTTCAATCAGATATACGATATCCTGCTCATTTTCAGGGAATGTAACTCCTTGGGGTATTTCACGATAAGCAGACGCATCGGTAGCATATGCGATGCGGTGTAAAGGGTCGGTGTAGATGGTGTACATCTCTGCTTATTTGTCCAACTGACTGAAAATGCTGTTGTTGCTCTTGAATTCGGGCACGATAACTTTCATTTGAGCCACAATCTTCATCGGATCACAGGTTTCTAATGCTTCGTGCAGTTTTTCAAACATGGCATCCACATCAGAAGCCTCGTATTTTCTGACGATGGCATGCATAATCTTCTCGTTGTCGGTCTTGATGGTGTTCTCTTCATTGGCCAACACTTCTTCATAAAGTTTTTCACCTGGACGCAAACCAGTCTCTATGATTTCAATATCAGGCCTATGGGCGAGTTTACGCATTTTTTCTGCCAAATCCCAAATCTTGACTTTTTCACCCATATCAAAGACAAAGATATCGCCGCCTTCACCAATGGAACCTGCCTCAAGCACGAGGCTACAGGCTTCAGGAATGGTCATAAAGAAACGGGTGATACGGCGGTCGGTGACAGTTATAGGACCGCCTTTCTCAATTTGTTTGCGGAACAATGGCACAACAGAACCATTGCTGCCCAACACATTGCCAAAACGAGTAGTGATAAACTTGGTTTTGCCTTGACGGCTTTGTGTGTAAATTTCAGCGATACGCTTAGTGGCTCCCATCACGTTGGTCGGGTTGACAGCTTTGTCAGTTGAGATCATGACAAACTTTTCCACACCATATTCCATAGCCAAATCAGCCACAAGTTTGGTACCGAACACGTTGACAAACACAGCTTCGTAAGCGTTTTCTTCCATGAAAGGCACGTGTTTGTAGGCAGCGGCATGGAACACCACCTGCGGATGATACATTTCAAACACTTCCCGCATACGGATGGGGTCTTTCACGTTGGTGATGACAAAAGCCATCTTGTCGCGTTTGTTCTTGAAATCCTCCGTGTTGTTCATCTCAAACTGGAAATCATACATCGGCGACTCGGCTTGGTCGAGCATGATGAGCTTGGAAGGGTTGTAGTGCATCACCTGACGACAAATCTCGCTTCCGATGGATCCGGCAGCACCAGTGACAAGCACCACTTTTTCATTGATTTCGCGAATGACATTGCTCTTTCCCAAGATGATGGGCTTACGTCCCAAAAGATCCTCGATCTTGATATCCTGGATTTGGTCGGATTCCAACTTTCCATCCACCCATTTGTCGAATGCAGGAATGGATTTCACGATAAGGTTAAGAGCCATGCCCTGCTCGATGATTTCTTTTCGACGCGCTTCACTTATGCTAGGAATAGCTAGAATCAGCACATCAATATCATATTTTTCAATGAATTCTGGTGTCATCGCAACCTTGGGCGAGTAGATTTTTATGGTATTAATCTGCGTTCCAGCTCGTTTAGGGTCATCATCCACAAAAGCCTTGATTTTGAATTTTGACTTGGTATCCTGACTCAAAGTTCGCATCAACACGGTGCCTCCATCGCCTGCTCCATAGATGAGAGTATTCAACTTGTCTGCTGTGTTTTTGTATATTTCGTTATACAAGCGCCTGATAGTGAATCGCATGATAATCATAACTACCAAAGTAATAAGGTAATGGTAGATTATGGTTACATAGCGGGGATAGAGGTCTCTCGCCAATGAATGAGAAAACTGGAATATAATTAATTTACTGATAATCAAGACTGATAATGCTGCGGTACAAGCATAAAACAGTTTTCTGATATCGTTGAATCCAGAGTATCTCAACATTCCATCATAGGTTCTGCTGATAAGGAATGTGATGAGATAAATCACGGGAACTAGCCAAATGCGGCTCCAGTCGAAAGATGATGCTCCAAAATCCTTGAAGTATAACATAAACAGAGCCAACGCGTAAGCAATGATGACAATAATCATGTCTACTGCTAGGATCCAATATCGAGGCAATGTGTTGCTTTTATGTTTACCGAATATGAAATTGCAAAAGCGTGTAATCAGTTTTTTCATCTGAAGGATGTTTTAACCTACAAAACTACAACTATTTTCAATATCTATCAAAATATTTTTTCCATCAAATGCCATTTTCCTGTAGAAGGCAAACTTGGATCGGCTCCTTGACATCGGGCCACGTAGGCTTCCCATTCAGCTTGTCGGGGCAAAGTAGCCAGTCGAGCCATATCGCGGTTCCAATCGAAGTCGTCTATTGTGTCACAAATCATAAATACATGAGTATCATAACGATAGAGTTGCATATTAAGAATGCCGACTTCCTGTTGTCCAGCCACTATTTCAGGCCAGACATGAGCATGAATTTCGCAATATTTTTCAATGAGTTCGGGATCATTGACGAGTTCCAAAGTTTGGCAATAGCGTTTCATCTTTTTGAGGTTTTGGTAATGAAAAGTCCGTAAATGACGATAACAACAAAGCAAATTAAGGGTAAAATAAAGCTTAAATTCACTGAAGCAACACTTCCAAGTCCACTACCATCAATGATACGGGCTTGCAGAGGAGGCAATACCGAACCACCCAAAATGGCCATAATCAATCCTGCTGCCCCAATCTTGGCATCTTCGCCTGTGTCGGTCAAAGCAATGCCATAGATGGTCGGGAACATCAAGCTCATGCAAGCCGATACCGCCACCAAGCAATACATTCCAGCGCGCCCATCAAGGAAGATAACGCCTAACACTAGAATGGCTCCCGCTATACCTAAATAAGTCAGTAACTTAGAGGGGTGAATATATTTCAGCAGGAAGGTGCAAATGAATCGGCTCACACAGAAAATGGCCATTGCCACGATGTTGTAGCGTTGAGAGAGCACCTCGGCAGCTTGTTCGGTCATACCTTCGTTCATGAAGACACGTGTGCCGTATTGGATGATAAAGGTCCAGCACATGATTTGCACGCCGACATAAAAAAACTGGGCGACAACGCCATATCGATATGGTTTATTTTTCCATAATCGTTTCACTGTAGGACCAAACTTTTGGTCGTTGTTTTCCTCTGTTTTGGCTTGAGTCTTCACTAGAAGCAAAATGACAACAAAAAAGACTACCAACACCGCTCCGATAATAACATAAGGGCGGCTCAAAACGGATAAGTCGGCACTTTTTATGGTGTTGAATTGTTCTTCATTGAGCAAGGCGCGTTCTTCGGTGCTCAGAGGGTTGAGCTTGGCTTGGATAAACTGCATTGCTACAAACATACCTGCCAGCGAGCCAATAGGATTAAAGGCTTGGGCAAGGTTGAGTCGTCTTGTTGCGGTATCCTTGTTACCCAACGAGAGGATATAGGGATTGGCTGTCGTTTCAAGGAAGGAAAGTCCGCAGGTCAATACAAAATAGGCTATAAGAAAAGGATAATAGCTGCCAATTGCCTTGGCTGGGATGAACATCAAGGCGCCTAAGGCATACAATCCGAGGCCCATCAACAGACCTGCTTTATAAGAAAACTTTCGCACAAACAAGGCAGCGGGCAAAGCCATACAGAAATAGCCGCCATAGAAGGCAAGTTGCACTAAGGCACCGTCGGTGACGCTCATACGAAAGATTTTGGAAAAAGCCTTCACCATAGGGTTGGTAATGTCGTTGGCAAAGCCCCATAAAGCAAAACAACAGGTCACCAATACGAAGGCCAAAAGGTATTTCTTTTCTACTACTTTGTTCATATCTTATTATTTTATTCTGGGTCGGCCCTTCGACAAGCTCAGGGACCTTTTACTTTCTTCTGATTTTTAAAGAGATAGCTTCTGGGTGTTTTTGACAGAAAGCGGGTGCATCTTTGACCACGCAAGCAAGATAACCGCCACCACCAGCGCCAGGCATCTTCCATGCCAACACATTGTCCATAGCGGAGTACTTATCAATGTAATCCTGTACCGAGCCTTGAATCATAGCGGGAAACATAGCGGTTTGAGCATTAAAAGAAGCTTTATAGGAAGCAGCAAAAGCGTCCAGATCCATAGCCATAATAGCTTTCCAACAATTGTCAGCGGCTTTGGCCAAAGCCTTTACTTTTGGCTCAGTGATGTCTTTGCCTTCCACTACTGAGCATCCTGGCCGGCGCGGCTCCATAGGGATCATAATGAGATGCTGCTCAAGCCATTTTAAAATGTGCTCTTCTTGGCAAGTTTCAATCTTGAGAGGCCAATAAAGCTTATCGTAATAATGTCTTACCAAACCTGGCATACAAATACCGATACTGTCTTGGGCACCACTGATAATGCCGTCGCTTCGTTCAGGGTCGTTCTCAAAGCAAAAAACCAACTTAGCAAGAGTCTCAGGATCCATGTCGGGCAATTTCATCGGCCAGATTTTCTTGATCATATTGCGGGTTGAAGTGGAGAGACCACAACGTTCGCGTACCTCGAAAGTCGGCTCCAAAGAAATGGTAATGGCCCAACCAGGGGCAAAACAAGAGACGTAAGGCTGGTCGATCCAAGTGCCGGCCAAGTCCAAGCGGGTGGGAATCTTGCAGAGGTCTTGTTTCAAAGCCGTCGATGACCGCGCCTCCAAACCATCTGATGGTACGCGTTGCAGCACCACATATTCAATGCCGCGCTCTTCACAGAAACGACGCTTTTCTTCTGATGCACCGTCTTCGTTAACGACAAAAATATCGGGTTTCAGTCGGTCTACGGTGCCCACGAAGTCCATCACACCATCGCCATCGTTGATAAAGGCATCTTTCACGTAGCGGATGGCTTTCACCATAAAAAGTCGTTCATTTTCAGGATAAAGCGTCTTGTGGTTCTTGTAATGTAGGATGGTTTCATCAGAGCCGATACCCACATAGAGGTCGCCATATTGAGCAGCTTGGCGGAAAAACTCAACGTGACCACTATGCAAGAGGTCATAACAGCCCGAGACAAATACTTTTTTGGTCATGTTTTGGATTTTGGTGCAAAGATAGTGATTTTTCCTTGGGTAGACTCTCGGAAAGTATGTCATTCCTGCGAAGGTTGGTGGGTTGGATGGAAATCGAAGATTCGACGGAGTCAATCTATGCTTTCCGTATGTGTTATGGATTCCCCGACCTCCAATAGATTCCCGCCAGCCCACTACCTCTGTTGGAATGACATTGGAGGTCAGGGAATCTAAACTACTTGAACTTCCGCCAATGCCGATACGAAATACCAGCGTCCATTGGTTTCACAATAACATTTGTATCGAGTACGTTGCTTCTCTCCTTTTTGGAAGATGAGTCCGTTTTTCAGCACGAATCGGGCATCATTGGGAAGACTTTCCACAGTGGTCACGTTTTCGGTGTTCTTGTCGTATTGGTGCAATACCCGTTGGAGGTTTTGGTCGGCGGTGCTGCTGGCTTTAATGTGTTGCAAGTGTTTTTGCAACGCAGCGAGAACGTCTTTTGGAAAGAAGGTTTCGGTCAAAAACGGCTGCAACAAAGTGGAAAAACTCGTTTGCCATTCTTTACCGTGCGGCTGTACGCCCCGAGAGCCATATTGCTGATACACATCGTAATGCGCCACTTCGTGAACGTATGTGATGAGCATTTGATAAGGGTTTAGATCTAGATTGAGGGTAATGGAGCAGATGCCGTTTGGAGTTCGTGGCGGACGGAAATCGCCCAATTTGGAACTGCGAGGTCGCTTAAAATGGAGTTTAAAACGACGTTGCTCGTACATAGCTCCGACCATAACCACTGTTGCCTTGGGGAAATAGCGTTTCAGCAATTCAAGTTCCTCAGCCTTTATCATTGTGCAAAAGTTCAAGTTCGAGGGTTTCCTGCGGTACATAGCTCCATTTGGTACAGCTGTTGCAGTGGCGCGGGGTACGGCGACGACCTGGCACTTCTTTGGTTTTGCAAGCGGACATAAACAGTAGAATAAAGCTTAAAGCAAGAAGTAGAGTTGTTTTTACTCCCCCTGCCCCCCTCTCAGAGGGGGAAGTTCCCCCTTTTAAGGGGGGCTGGGGGGATTCAAAATATGCTCTTTTTCTCATAATACTTTCTATTTCGATAGCCAATTTGCCGGATTTTGTCGGCTTTGTTCTTTCAAAAGTTCAAAATGCAGTTCCGTTTTGTTCTCAGTCTTGTTGGTATGTACCGTTCCAATGTTTTGTTTGGTTTTCACCTTGTCGCCTCGCTTTATCGTAACATTTTCAAGGTTGGAATACACGGTAAAATATTCGCCGTGACGGAGGATGACTACCGTATTGGAACCTGTCAGTTTGGTGACACTGGCAACTTCGCCGTCGAAGACAGCACGAGCTTGGGCGTTTTCAGTTGTGGCAATGTCGATGCCGTTGTTGGTCACTGTGACCTTGTCGGAAACCACCGAGGCGTGTTTGCCGAATGATGATGAGATGACACCACGCTCTACAGGCCAGGGTAGTTTGCCTTTATTGTTGACGAAGTTGGTGGAAAGGGTTTTCTCGGCAGGAGTCAGGGCCATACCTTTTTCTTTGGTTGTTGTCGTGGTGGTAGATGACTTGCCTTTGTTGGCGTTTTTCTTTGCTTCTTCCTTGCGCTTTCTTTCGGCCTCAGCATTGGCTTTTCTGATTTCTTCGGCGATGATGTCGTCAACGGCCTTTTGCAGCTTCTTGGCCTGTTGTTGCTTGTTCTTGATGTCCTGTTGCAAGCTGCCTTCTTTCTTTTTGAGTTTGGTTACTTGACCATTAAGCTCTTTCTTTTCTTTTTGGAGGGCTTCTTTTTGGGTTTTCTCGTCTTTCAGCAATGTGGCTTGTTCCTCTCGGGCCTGTTGACTGGCTTTCACCTCGCCTGCGATTTGCTTTTCGGTTGAGGCGATTTGTTCCATCTTGATTTTGCGGGCATCGTTGAATTGACGGATGTAGCGCACTCGGGTGAAGGCTTGGTTGAAGTCTTTGGAGGCAAAAATAAAACCTAACTTATTGTAATTGTTGCGGTTTTTATAGGCAAACGAAACCATTTTTGCATATTCTTTACGAAGATTGGCCAAGTCTGTGTTAAGGCTCTTGATGTTTTTTTGTCCAGCATTGATTTCCTCATCAAGAACTGCAATTTGTTCATTGTATGTCGTGATAAGCTGTTCGCGCTGCTTGATTTTCTGGTCCAAGATAGATACTTCGTTAAGAGTCATCTCCTTGTCTTTCTTGGTTTTTTTCAGCAATTGGTTGGCGGTCGAAATCTCCTTTTCCAATGAGGTGATTTCGTTTTGCAGTTGCTTCTTCGTTTTGCCTTTTGTTTTTTGGCAATAGGCTGGATTGATGAAGGCCAACAGCAACACAACCCATATGATATGCAGTTTTTTCAAGCTTTATTTCATTTGCAATTTAATGCGTTCCATCTTATCTGTAATCTTCAGCGGAAAACTTGTCTTTTCATCCAATTTGATGTTACTGTATCTCACTTTGGCAGACATGTTTCCTATAAAAAAAGTCTTCAACAGAACTGTCTGATTCTCAACGGGCGGAAGACCCTCGTTATTGTCCAAAAGCAAAGTTTGTATCCAAGGTAGCGTAAGCGGTATGCCAAGTTGTGCGGAAACGGTGTCGAAAGGTTCAGCCAAATAGGTCTTTTCCAATCGGTTGACTATCCAAACGGAATCGTTGCTGAACTTGGCACGCAGCACCTCCACACCCATTGTAGCGGTCACGCTGAACCAGACAAGGCTGTCCCTGCGCATACGCATTTGCCCCGACAGATCATCGAACGACACCCCATTGTCTTCGGCTTGAATGCTAAGATTGGAGGTCATCCATTCGAAGGTCTTTGGCTGCTCTGGTGTGATGGCTTTCTTGCGCGAGGCGCAAGAAGTCGTGGCCAACAGCAGGAGTAACAATACTATGTTTATTTTGCTTCGCACGAATCAGTTTTCTTCAATTACTGTTCCAATTAATTCTTGCCGAGTTTGTTCATAATGGCTTCATAATGCTTAGTATAAGTCTCATCTGGTTCTTTCAGCAGCTTCAAGGCTTTTTTCATGTGCTTTTCGGCTTCCTTGTAGTCGCCTTTCATGTAGAGCACCCAAGCGTGAGTATCCAAGTAAGTTGGATTGTCAGGTTCGGCGGCAATGGCTTTGGTTGACATTTCAAGGGCTTTGTCTAAGTCTTGGTTTTTAACGGCGAGATAATAGGCGTAATTATTGAGAACCAAAACATTGTTCGGGTCATTGCGCAAAGTGCGCTCGTAGGCGTCGAAGGCTTTTTCTTCGTCGCCTTGCTGATGGTAAAGGTCGCCCAAAAAGGCATCGAAGTTGGCCATCTGGAGCTTTTCGGAGGTATATCTCCTACCTTTCTCCAAATAGGTTATGGCGTCTTCATTGTTGTCCAATACTGCATTGGCCACGCCTGCATACCAATAGAACACGGGCTGCATGGGATAATACTTCAAAGCGGCCACAGCGTGGTCGCGCACAGCCTCGTTTTCGTTGAGCCTCGACTCGCTGATGATGAGGTTTTGCCATCCATAGAAGTCGGTGCTATCAATGGCCAACGCCCTCTGATACAGCTCTTTCGATTTCACCGCGTTTTCGTTGACGATGTAATATGAGCCTAAAATGAGATAACCCAGTTTGATGTCGGGGTGAGTCTCAATGAAGGCTTCGCCGCATTGCTGTGCCTGCTCATTGATGTTGGCCGCACTTTGGTGTTTGTTCATCCAATAGTCATAGGTGTTGGCCTTGGTTGTGATGTCGAGGTTCTTGTTGCGGATGGCGCTCAAAAGTTCGTTGAAGGCTTTGTCATTGTCGCCGTTTTTTTCGTAAAACTCAAGCAACGAAATGTTGATATACGGATTGTCGGGGTTGAGCTCCTTGATTTTCTCATAAATTTTCAGAGCTTCCTTTTCCTTGCCGTTTTCATTGTACACTTGGGCCAACATACTATAATAGCGCGTGTTTTTAGGGTCTTGCTCGATCAATTTTTCAAGTTCCGAAACCAGTTTTTTGTCGTTGCCTTGCCGTTTGTAGATGTTGAGACGTTGTTCAGTGATGAATTCGTTTTCACCTATTATCTGTTCCAGCAAATCCATTTTTTCTATGGCTTTGCTGTATTTTTCTGTCACCAAATAGGCGTCAATCAATTCGCTGAGCATTTCAGGGTCATCGGGGAATTCTTTGGTCAGGCCTTCATAAAGGCTGATGAAATCGTCATATTGGTCTAAGTTGCGGTAAAAAAGCCCGAGACGCATCTGGTACCATTTGTTCTCTGGGTCGAGCTTGGCGGCTTGTTGTATCATATCGAAGGCTTCTTCGAAGCGCCCCGCATTGTAGTATTGTTCGCTCAACTCAAACATTGAACCGTCATCGTTAGGCATATAACGCAGGGCTTGCTCGAAGTTGCGGATGGCACCATCGGTGTCCTCGCGGTATTTGCTTTGCAGGCCGTTCGAGAAATAGATGGCATTCTTTTTCTTGTCGGGCTTACCGTTGAATTCCGACTCCATCTGTTGGGCAAAACCCCATAGTGTGCAGCCTAATCCAAATATCAACAATAATACTTTTTTCTTCATACTAAAAACTCTCAACTTAAATACTGACTTTAAACTCTAAACTCTGAACTCTAAACTTTTAGTTCTTACCTGTATGTCCAAAACCACCAGTCCCGCGTTCAGTTTCCGACAAGGTATCCACTTGCACGACTTCTGCCTGTTCGCATTTGGCAAAAATCATTTGCGCAATACGGTCGCCGCTGTTGATGACAAAAGGTTTGTCGGACAGATTAATAAGGATGACGCAAACTTGTCCGCGATAATCTGCATCAATGGTGCCGGGTGAGTTGAGCACCGTGATGCCACTCTTGATAGCCAAACCACTACGGGGACGCACTTGTCCTTCGTAGCCTTCGGGGATTTCCATATAAAGTCCTGTAGGCACGAGCCTACGCTGCATAGGTTCGAGGGTGATAGGGCCTTCGGGCAAATAGGCGCGAAGATCCATACCAGCTGAAGCTTTTGTCTCATAGGCGGGCAAAGGGTTATTCGAGGTGTTTACAATCTTGATTTGCATAGGGGTTTCCTTTTTTAATCGGGGCCTTCGACAGGTTCAAGCACCCTTAACTTCCATATAAGCCAAGGTCCTTGAGCTTGTCGAAGGGCCGCATATTGCATTAAAACGCAAAAATAGGCTTAATATTTGGATTGAGACTCAGTTTTCTGAGCAGAAAAATAAAAAAGACGTTTTGTCGTTCATTATTTGTTGTATTTTAGCCACCCAAATCACATGGAGTGAAGCGTCTGCTTTTCATATTGTTGCTACTGTCGAGTTGTATGTTTGCCATCGCACAAGTTGAAGACGATGACAATCAAAAACGTGTGGATTTCTATGGCTATGTGGTCACGGCCGACAGCCTGCATCCTATCAGAAACACACACGTAATCAGCAAGATGGCTCATTGTGGAACTATCAGCAATGAGTATGGAATGTTTCACATTCAATCGCGACAAGTCGACACGCTTTGGGTGAGTTGTGTTGGCTATGCGCGCCGCCTTATTGCCATCAATCCGACGCTCACAAGTGCCGATACTCTCGTTGTCCGTCTATGGCCCGAGACCATCACCTTGCGTGAGGTGACGGTACTACCCTTCACCAACTACGAGACTTTTAAAGAAATGCTCATCACTATGCCAAGCGTCAAGACCCTTGATGAGATCGAGCGACTCAATAACGATCTTGATGACCTTTGGCTAAGTCGTATGCCAGCAGGCAACGGCAAGCCCACCATCACAGCCAACCCCATACAGTTCCTTTACGACAAATACAACGCTTCGGCGCGCAGACAAGCAAAATTGCAACGCAATCGACGTATGTATAACGAAGTATTGCGCGAACAAGGCCGTACTGATGAACTTCTCCCCGATTCCCTTGATTTTTCTGTTGACTATAAGTACTCTGATGACGAGTCGCTCAATCCGAAGGCTATGGTGCCCCGAAAGAAATATATCCGTATTGGACAATAAGACAGACTATGACCTTCCTCGATTGGCTTCATAGCATCCTCAACTTGTTCTATCCGCGCGTTTGTGCCGCCTGTGGCGAGACTTTGCTCAAGGATGAGGAGACCGTTTGCCTGAAATGCCGCTACTTGCTGCCTAAGACAGGTTATGAGCTGAATTCCGACAACCCTTTGGCACAAACCTTTTATGGAAGGGTCAAGTTTCATGCCGTTACGGCTTGTTTCTTCTTTGCCAAGACGGGTAAAGTGCAACATCTCATTCACGAACTGAAATACAAAGGCAACAAAGATGCTGGTGTTTTTCTCGGTCAGCAATTGGGAGAAACTATCAAAGATGCACCGTTGTTTCAAGGTATCGACTATCTGATCCCCGTCCCACTGCATCCCAAACGCGAGAAACAACGCGGCTACAACCAAAGCCTGATGATTGCTCAAGGCATCCACGAAGTAACGGGCATTCCGATTGGCGACAAATACCTGGTTAGGGGCATCTATACCGAAACCCAGACTCACAAAACTGCTGAGGAACGTTTCAAAAACGTAAAGGACATTTTTGAGGTACACTTTGCCGATGAATTAATAGGAAAGCACGTCCTCCTCATCGACGACGTGCTGACTACAGGTGCCACCTTGGAATCGTGTGCACATCAATTGGAAAACATTCCTGGGATTGTCATTAGTGCGGCTACTGCCGCATGCGCGGGGAATTAATAGATTCCCCTACGGGGAAATGGAGTCAAGTTGTAAAGAAGAAAGCGGCGGTAAGTAGAGCTTACGATTCGTAAACTCTACCTGCCGCCGCAGTTTCCATTACTTTCGACTCTCCATTCCCCGAAGGGGAATCTCAAAAGCTTAATTGTAAACCTTCACCTCAGTCTCTCCATTGAGAACCATCAAGCCGTTGAGAGCCAAGGCCTTCATTTCGTCCTCGCCTGGATAGACATACACGGGAGCGATTTTCTCCACATGGCTCTTCACCAAAGCGCAGAAGCCCTTGTCGTAGGCCATTCCGCCCGTGAGGAAGATGGCATCCACGTCCATGCTCATGGCCGAGGCTGCGAGTCCGCCGACTTCCTTGGCCACTTGGTAAGCCATAGCTTTGTAGACCTTTTCCCATTCCTTGTTGCCGGCCTTCACGGCATTTTCCACTTCCAGGGCATCATTGGTGCCGAGGTAGGCGACAAAGCCGCCTTTGCCCTTCAGCATCTGGCTGATTTCCTTCTTGGTGTATTTACCGCTGAAGCAGGCATCGACAAGGAATCCCGCCGGCAGCGAGCCTGCGCGCTCAGGCGTGAAGGGGCCGTCGCCGTTCAAAGCATTGTTAGTGTCGACCACGCGACCTTTCTTGTGTGCACTGACGCTGATGCCACCTCCGAGATGGATGGCAATAATATTCATGTCCTCGTATTTACGACCGAGGTCTTTGGCCAACTGGCGTGCAATAATCTTCTGATTCAGCGCGTGGAAGATGGAAATGCGCGGGAACAATGGATGTCCCGAATAGCGTGCCACTTCGTCCATTTCATCGACCACGACGGGGTCGGCGATGTAAGCCTTTACTCCGATGGTTTCGGCTATGTCGTGAGCGATAAGGCCGCCCAGGTTGGAGGCGTGTTCACCATAGCTACCTGAAGTAAGGTCGCGGATCATTGACTCGTTCACTTCGTATACGCCAGAGGTGAGCGGGTGCATGAGACCGCCGCGGCCAACGAGGCAAGTCATCTCTTTGATGTCGATGCCAGCTTCCTTGAGTTCGTTGAGGATGACCTCGGTACGGAAGGGCTTCTGGTCGGAGATGCGGTCGTATTTGGCCACTTCTTCGGCGGAGTGTTTGATGTTCTTCTTGAAGACTTGCTCCTCGCCTTCAAACACCGCGATTTTGGTCGAGGTGGAACCGGGGTTTATTGTTAATATTTTGTGTCCCATAGTGTTATGTTTTTGATGTTTATGCCAGCATTGCGGCAAGTGCGATAGAATAGAGCTTAGTCTTGGAGGTGTCGCCGCGTGAACTGAGCACACAAGGCACCTTGGCACCCATCAGCATGGCCCCCACTTCGCTCTTGTCGAACTTGGTGCAGCACTTGTAAAACACGTTAGAGGCTTCGAGGTTGGGGAACACGAGGCAGTCGGCATCGCCAGCTACTGGGTTCTTCATGCCCTTGATGGCAGCGGTCTCGGCATCCAAAGCAAGGTCTAAGGAGATAGGGCCTTCCACCATACAGCCTTTGATTTGACCGCGCTCAGCCATCTTGGCAATGATAGCAGCATCGACGCAGGCGGGAATGCCAGCACTCATTTGCTCAGTGGCAGTCACCATGGCGACTTTCGGGCAGCTGACCCCTAATGCCTTCGAAACGGTGGTCACATATTTCAGTAGTTGTTGTTTCTGCTTGATGTCGGGCAGCGGGATGATGGCGCAGTCGGAGGCAACCATCAGCTTGTGGTAGTTGGGATTCTCGATAACGGCAACGTGGGCCAAGGTCACGTTGGGCGGGCAGAGACCACGCTCCTTGTTGAGGATGGCGCGCATGTACTTGTCGGTGGGGAGCAAGCCCTTCATCAAGATGTCTGCTTCGCCAGCGTTGATGATGTCGCAAGCCATGGCAGCAGCCTTTGTATCGACAGGCTCATTGATGATTTTGAAGTTGTTGGGGTCGATGTTCTCAGATTTGCACACTTCCCTAATGACGGCCTCATCACCAAGGAGTGTAGCTTCAATAAGACCTTCTTTCACGGCAGCGTTCACTGCACAAATGGTGTGGTCGTCGTTGGCGTAAGCGGCCACGAGGCGTTTCTTGGGTTTGCTGCGCAAAACCTCGAACATTTGCTCTAATTTTCTGATTTCCATAACAATATAATTTAAAATTTAAGATTCAATATTGAAGATTCTGCAAAATTACAAAATAAAAGCGTTTCCGCAAAACGAAAACGCTTTATTTAAAAATATTTCGATTCAAATCAATAATAAATGATATTCAAATCTAACCGTTTATGTTGCAATGATTCAACGGCGCGCTTTTTCACCTTGGTGTTGTACACTTTCAATTGTTTCAGTGTTGGGATGTTCTCTATGGGTGAAATGCTGCGCACGTTGGTGTTGTTGACAAATAGGTTCTCCAATTTCATCAATCCTGAAAGCGGTTTCAGCGACTTTACGGCAGTGCCACTGGCATTCAAGGTAACCAAGTTGTCCATCTTCGAAAGCGGTCCCAAGTCTTTTATTTGGGTGTTTTCGATATTGAGCAACTCTAATAATGTACTGTTTTCAATAGGTGACAGACTGCTGATGGGGTTGTTTTGTGCATTGAGTTCCAGCAAAAATTCCTTGTCGGTCAAAGGTTTTAAGTCGCTCACGCCTTGGTTGTTGATGGTAAGACGTTCGAGCCACATCAAATCAGAGAGCGGCTCGATGGAGGTGATAGGATACTCGGGTGTGATTTCGAGTTCTTTCAGATTCATAATTTGTTGCAGCTCGAGCGTATTGGGCATTTCAGATTGGGTGGCGATGGCGTTAAGGAAGATATCCTGCCAAATGGGTTCAAGACTGCTCCACCAGAGTTTTAGTGCTTCAGTTTGATACACTACTGTCACTTGCCTTTGTTTTTCCTTCAGCGCCACGACTTGGCTCTTTCCAATGGTAGTACTGTCGGCCTTAATCACTTCAATGTTATTGTCGTTGATCAATGACGAGAGGTCGTTGACGGGCGTGTTCATTATGTTGAGATATTTCAGGTTGCCCATATCCTGTAGGGGTGTGAGGTCGCTGATGTAGGTGTGTGAGATGTTGAGCGACTCCAAGTTGGCCAAGCCTTGGATAGGTTGCAAGTAACCTATCTCGGTGTTCGCTATGTTGAGCGAGCGGAGATTGGTCAGTCGGCTGACAGGCATCAGGTTTTGCATATAAGTATTGCCCGAAAGATCGAGTTCCTGCATATTGATGATTTGATGCAGTTGCTCGGTAGTCGGTTCTGAATCAACTTTTATTTGCTTGGAAAACACGGCTTTCCAATAAATGGGCAAATCACGCCACCAGGTTTTCAAAGCTTCTGTGTCGTATATGACTAAAGTGAAGCGATTGTCTTTGGTGAAGGCACTGGCCTCTTCATCATGAACGCCAGAGTGGTCGCAATAGATTTTGCTCAAGCGACGGTTGCCTTTCAAGGGAGTCAGGTCGCTGATGGAGGTATTGCTGCAATAAAGCTCGCGCAGATTCTCCATTTCGCTCAATACCTGCAAGTTGCTGACCGCCGAACCTGAGATGTTGAGGCTTTGCAAGTCTTTCATATTTCGGAGCGGACCGAGGTCACGGACCGAGGTGTTGCTGATGTCAACGTTCTTGAGCTGTTCGAGTTCTTGAAGGATGCCGATGTTGGCAATGCGTGTGCCGCCCAAGTTGACCGAAGTAAGATTAGGACAACTCTTCAAATTAGAGATGCGGCTTACTTGAGTGTTGTTGATATTGAGTTTCTGTAGGTTTCTTAAGGTTGATAGCACACTAAGGTCATTGATGGTGGTATTAGCCACTTCGAGTTCCTCAAGGGTGATGTTGTATTTCAGTGTCGAAAGATCCTCAATTAAGGTGGAATTGGCACGCAACACTTTCAGTTTATTAAGGTTACGCACAGGCGCAAGGTCTTCGACAGAGGTTCCAGAAACATCCAACCAAGTGATGTCCGACATTTCGCTGAGCGGTTCCAAAGAAATAATTTCGCGGATGCCGGAAAGGTCGACGCGCTGTTTTTGGGTGACGAGTTTCAGCTTGGCATCGAGTTCGGCGAACTTTGTGAGAGTGCTGGTGTTGAGTTGGGCCAACGAAGTGCTGTCATCAAGGATGATATCGCTACCCAGACGAGTCTTCCAGCTTTGCGACAAACCGTTCCACCAAGTACGAAGCGCTTCTTTCTCATTGATTTTAGTGGTATAGATGCTGGCGATTTTGATGCTGTTGTTCTGTCGGTCAAGGTTGATTTCCACAAAGCGGTTCTTGACGTTGTCGACCTTTTCGTCGTTGATGGTCGTGGCGGTCAGGTGTCGTGTCAGCGTGGCTTTAAAGTAGATGGTGCCATCGTCTCTTGTGTTGTCGGCGATGCTTTGCAAGTCGAGCTTGAAATTGGCCCATTTGAAGAAAAAGTCAATGTCTTTCAGATAGGCCTGCACGTCTTTATTAATAGGTGTATTGCGGTTCACGTCAAGGTCGTCCTCGATTTGCACCTTGTCGTCAATAAAAATTTTGCTCCAACTTTCCGTAAACACAATTTCTTTTTCCAAAGCCGAAGTGGTGCTGTCGCCAAGGAAGTTCATCGTTTCCTCCAGATACGAAATCATATTGTTGATTTCGCTCTCATACTTTGCGACTTCGTCTTTGGACAGCTTGGTTTGGGCTTGGGTACCAAAGGCAAAACCCAACAGAAATATGGAAAGAATGGCTATCTTTTTCATGGTTGATAGAATTTAAGAAGATTGGTTTTTTCCTTTTCCGGCATATAGATGACGTTCGACATCAACCAGCCGGAGTTGAGACCCGAGCGGTCGAACCACGACACTTCAAAGTACCAGTCCTTGATCTGGAAAACGTGGAACTTAACCGAGTCGACGTGTTGGAACACAAGTCGGCCTTGCTTGATCTCGAAGAAAAACAAAGTCAAATAGTCGGGTTGGAATTCTTTTGAGGCGTAATACTCGATGACTTCAGGATTTTGAAAAGCCTTGTAGATGTTCATGAAGTCGAGCTCGTGGCTCATGGGATGCAGGAAATGCTTCTCGCGTTCAGCAATTTCGCCATTGGGGAAGAGTTTATTAAACTCCGAGCAATATACGTTGGTAAACACCCATTTCGATCCCAATCCTTCCTTTTCAACGGCAAGGATTAGGCTGATATTGACTGGTTTGCCGTTGTAACGGAAAGAACACGACACTTCGGAGTACCATCTGCCGCCAAGGAAAGTCATATAGGTGGAATCGTCTTTGGTGACATCCTCGATAAAATAGCGTTGCAGGTCGGTCTGCGTACCATACTTCTGTTGGTCGAAAAGGATAGGCAACGACTTGCGGCGCATCTCGTTGTTGCGGTATTTGGGGTCTTTCGGGTTGAGCTTCTCACCAAATTGGTCTTCCTCGTAGTTGAAGCGGCGCATAAACTGCCCCATCTGTTTGGTCATGGCGTAGAGCTCAGTCTCGTCCATCTTAAAATCGCCAATCGTCTGACCCGCAACGGGCCAGACGAAGGCGAAGGTAAGTGCCAGAATGATAATATTTCTAACAATTCTCATCTATTTGTCGTTTCCTTGACGCGCATGTCGCCAAGCAGCACATCCCAGAAACCGATGGTACGGCCACCGATTTGGGTCTCTTTGCGCTTCACGTAGACAGTGATGTCTTTCTTGGTGGTGTCCTTGTAGGTCAGGTTGCCTTCCTTGTCGTAACCCCTAAAGGTTTGGAAGATGGTGATGACACCCACGTAGGTGCCGTCAGGTTGACGCTGCAAATCGCTGACATACTCGATGTTGTACCATTCAATCTCAACACGGTCGTAGTTGAGGCGCATGAGGTGCTCGAAGTACTTGCGGACACGGTAATAAGTGATTTGGTTGGAACCTAATGATGAGACCCCGATTTCAGCATCGCTCATGAAGAGTTCCTCGGCGCGGTCGATGACACGGTTAGCCTCGCTGAAAGGCGTTTCCTTCGAGCCGACGATTTTGATGTATTTACTCAGGTCTCTCACCTTCTCCAAGGCAAGACTGTCGATGGCCTGCTTGCGTTCATAACTCAGTTCGTCTTGTGCCATGGCGCTTCCCACAACGCACAAGGCAATCACTAATGTGGCGATGATCTTTTTCATTTCTTTATCAGTTCAAGTTCGTTAATCTTTCCGTTGCCGTTGTATTTGATTTCGTGTACCTTGTTGGGCGAAATTTTCTGGTCTTTCAAGTAGTTGAGGTATTTCTCAATGGTTGTCGGGCGGTCATAGTCGTTGAAGCCGGCACTTTGGTTGATGATAATGAGCACGGGTACGTTGGGTGACTCAAACAGACCAAGCGTCTCATTGATGGTGCGGTTGGCTTGCGTGACATTGCCCGAACGGGCGATGGAAGCAAAGTTTCGCTCAAGGGTGGCATTGGCACTTAGTGCTTCCTGCTTGTTGCGTTCCTCTTCTTCTTTTTGGGCACGTTCGCGGGCCAGTTTCTTCTCCACTTGGAAGAGCAGGTCGTCAACCTCGGCGTTTTGGAGGTTCCAATCCTTGATGGTCTTCACGCGGGCTTCTTTCTCTTCGAGGGTCCACAGGGTCTCATCGTCGAGGATGGCATTCAGGTCCTTCACGGATTGTTCAACTTTTGATTTGTACTCTGCCTCAGCGGCTTCGCGTGCAAGTCTCTTCTTGCTCTTGCAACTGGTGGTGCCTCCCAGCGTGATGAAAGCGGCCAGAAGAACCATGATGACGGTTGTGATTTTACTTTTCATTGTTTATCGAAATTTTTCCTATAACTCTAATTAATGCCAATAAATTGCAAAAGTAGTGCTTTTTTTCGTTGCACGGGTGGTTTTGAGGCAAAATTAGTGCCAAATCAACTCAATGGGATTTTCTTCAAGATTTTATAAATCGGTCCCGTAGGTTGCAGGAAACTTTGGAAATAAATAAGTTCCTTCACATCGGCATGAAGATAGGTCTTCTGCTCGATGGAGTTGTAGATTTGAAGGAAGAATTGCTTGTCAACCAGTTGCTTGATGCGGCAGATGGTGAGGTGTGGCACAAAGTTCTGACGGTCGCGGAGATAGCCTAAGTCATCGAAGGCATCCAAAAGGTCGGCTTCGAGATTAAACAAAGCCTTGGGTTGGTCGTTCATACCGAGCCAGAGCACGCGAGGCACATTGTTACTGCCGAAAAGCCCAGTACGGTCAAAGTCCATGGTGAACGGCTGATGCTTTTTGGCCACTTTTTGACAAGCCTCAATGATGGCAGGGATGTCCTCTTCAGGTGTGTCGCCCACAAACTTCAAGGTCAAATGTATCTGGTTGGTTTTTACATAGTTGATATACTTCTCGTGCTGGAGTTTTTTTTTCAGTCGCTCAACCATGGCTGGAAATTCCGTGCTGCACGGGATAGAGATAGCTAAGAAGGTTCGTTTGGTTTTCATTTTATTTGTTTTTAATTGTTATTATTCCAACAGAATCTAAATCATGCATGAGCTTAGTTGTAAATAGTTGTTTACCATATTCGTTGAGATGCGCAGGATCGGAAAAACAAAGCGTATCATTGCCAAAATAGTCTTGATACATTGCCACAGGAAACTGTGAATCTTTGTTGCACCACATGACAATATTCCAAAAGCCGTCCATGTCGAAATACTTCGACCCGTCATTGGTATGCATGGGTGAACACACTAAAACCACGCGAATGTTCTGTGTCTTGCAATCATCCAGAAACTGAACAAACTGTTCTATAATGGGTTTTGTACACTCCAACGGCATCGGTTTGCCAAAATAATCCTTGCTCCATTTTGTCGTGTTTTCTTTCTTTATTTGTTTTTTCGGATGTTTCAAGCGATGGATTTCTTTTATCACCTTGCCCATCTTTCCAAAATACTTGATAAACAATAATTTATTGGCATTTGACAATTGTGGACAAAGCTCTATGTAAAACTCAAATTCAGGACGGTTGATATAAGGAAGCATTTGGATGTTATATACGGGTTTTACATGATTAAAGAAAACCCAAGGGCTGACATCTACTATGATATACTCTGGTTTTTTGTTTCTTTGGATATAGTTCTCGTACATAATATGATACTCATAATCAAAAGAATAACCGTGCCTCCCTAGATTTAGGCATTTCATACCATTTAAGCAGGTCATTAGAGAATCATCGTACGCCATATCAGCTCTTGAGTTACCGATGACGAGTAAATCCGCATCTATATTTTCCATTTTACTGATACCATTGATGCTTGAGTATGGTGAAACATCGGTACTGCTCGTCGCCAATTTCTCAAATATGGCACTTGGTATGCACAAAACCAAAGACAGCATAATTGAAAACAACAACATTCGGAACAAGTACTTTTTCATAACACATCAGAATTGAAAGTAGATGAACGACCCGATTTCATTGTCTGTGAAACAACAAATCAACAATACAATAATAGAGCAAATAGCCCAACGAAGCCATGGTTTTGCCCTATTCAATTCCAAACCGTGTTCCTTGTTCCTTTGTACCCATTCTACCATCATCATAATAATGATAAAGACAGATTTCGGCCAAATGTCGGGTTGGACAAAGAAGCGATAAAAAGCCCGTAGTGTACCTGTTTGACATAGGTTTTGAATATATTGTGCAAACGTAATTAGACTGTCTGAACGGAAAATAATCCAACCAAACATGATTAGACAAAAAGTGGCAATCATTTGTAGTAATTCTTTCCATGTCGGTAACAGCCTGTTTTCAGCGATTGGCGTTTGATCCTTTGCTGTTTTGCCCAGCCATACGGAAATTATGAGCAAAAACGCATGATACAAGCCCCAGACCAAATAAGTCCAGTTGGCTCCATGCCATAATCCACTGATTGCGAAAACTATCAAGATATTGCCAAAAGTCCTTCTCTTGTTAATTCGATTTCCTCCGAGCGGTATATATATGTAATCGCGGAACCAACTCATTAGCGAAATATGCCATTTTCTCCAAAACTCAACCATGTTGCGACTGAAATATGGATTGTTGAAATTCCTGGTCAACCTTATGCCGAATAATTTGGCAGTTCCAATCGCAATGTCAGAATAGCCCGAAAAGTCAGCGTAAATCTGAAAAGTGAACAAAATAGCGGTCAACAACAATTCGCTGCCAGGCATTACAGTTCGATTGAATAAGAAATAAGTTGCGTCTACAACTGCCGAACAATTATTTGCAACTAATAGTTTTTTGAATAGTCCCCATAGTATTTGTCTCGTTCCATCAATGGCTGTATCATAATTGAACTCGCGCTTGTTCTGAAACTGAGGCAACAAGTTTGTAGCCCGCTCAATGGGACCGGCAACCAATTGAGGGAAGAACGAGATGAAAGCGAAAAAAGCAACAATATCTTTGGTCGGCTCAAGCTTACCTCTGTATACATCAATGGTATATGAAAGAGCTTGGAAGGTGTAGAAAGAAATACCCACAGGAAGTATCACTTTTAATAACAGTCCTTCGGTGGAGATGTGGAATAGTCGCGCAAATTCTGTTACGAAGAAATCGTAGTACTTGAATAAGGCTAAAATGCCTACATTGAGTATGATATTCAGCCACATCCACAACTTGGCTTTTTGTTTTTTCCCCTGCCTCTTAATGAGCAAACCGCTACCCCACGAACAAAAAGAAGTTAAAGCAATGAGTAACAGAAAACGCCAGTCCCACCAACCGTAGAATACATAGCTGGCTGCTATAACAAAGGCATTTTGGATATTCAGTTGCCACTTGGATTTTCTGATGATATAGTCGAAGACAAACCAATAGAGTAAAAAAACTATCGGTAGAAACAACGCGAACTGAATAGAATGGAAGAGCATATTTGTCTTGGCTTACGATTGCAAAATTAGGTCTTTTTATGAAGATTCTGTCTTTTTTATTTTCAATTCAACAAAAAACCGTATTTTCGCCCATTCAAAATAGATTTTATTATGAATACTTATTCCATAGGAATCGACATTGGCGGCACCAACACCGACATTGGGCTGGTGCGCGACGACGGCCGTGTGATGGCCAAGAAAAACCTCCCTACCAACAAGTATTTTGATGCCGACATCTATGTCTCCGACATGTGCGACCAAATCAAGGCGCTGATGAAGGAAAACAATATTGATGCCATCGAAGGCATCGGCATCGCAGCACCCGTGGGCAACTACTACACGGGCTGCATCGAGAACGCCTCGAACCTGAATTTCAAAGGGGTCATTGATTTGGTGCGAATGGTCAAATCATATATCGACGTGCCAGTGGTGGTCTCCAACGACGCCAACGCTGCGGCCTACGGCGAGCTTGTGTATGGCGGTGCCAAAGGCATGAAGCATTTCATCATGTTCACCCTCGGCACGGGTGTGGGCAGTGGTGTAGTGGTCGATGGCAAGCTGGTGTTGGGCAAGACTGGCGGCGCGGGCGAACTGGGCCATGCCATCTTGATTCCCGAAGGGCGTCAATGCGGCTGTGGCAACAAAGGTTGCCTTGAGACGTATACCTCAGCGAGAGGTATCGTTCAAACGGCAAAGGAACTCATCGAAAGTACGCCCGAATACGATGGTGCACTTCGCAAAGTCGCTCCCGAGGAACTCACCAGCAAGATGGTGGGCGATGCGGCCAAATACGGTGACCCGTTGGCCATCAAGGTGTTTGAAAAAACGGGTTATCTGTTAGGTATCGCCATGGCCAATGCCGTGACCTTCAGCGGCCCCGAGGCTGTCTTCCTGTTTGGCGGTCCCGTGAAGGCTGGCGATGTGTTGCTCGACCCCGTACGCAAGTCGTTTGAAGAGCATCTCTGCTTCATCTTCAAGGACAGCGTTGAAGTCCACGTCTCCGAGCTGCCCGACAACGACGCGGCCATCCTCGGTGCTGCGGCTTTGACGAAGGCGTAGTGTAAAGGAAGCAAATCTACACAAATCTATCGTAAATATTTCGATTATGTTTTAGACAAAAAAATGGCGCTTTTGGGCGGCATTCATCGTATTTGGTGATTATTCCTTCAACACCTTACGCACACACTTGCGTCCTTCTTCATCGGTGACGTTGACGAAATAGATGCCTGCGGGCAGCGCAGTCATATCGATGTGGAGTTCGTTGCCCTTGCCTTGAATGCTGAGCACCAGTTGTCCGAGTGTATTGATTACCTCGGCCTGTCGTAGGTCTTCTCCTATAATAGAAACAAAAGCTTTGGTTGGGTTAGGATGGACTATAGCGAAAGCAGAAGATTCTCCGTTTTCCTCTATGCCAGTGAGGTCTGTTTGGCCCCACATCAGAGGATAGTCGGGAATGGTGCAGTAGGCGTATTTGTCAAAGGACACATATTGTAGTATTTGAAACCATCCATAATAATAGTGCTCCCCTACTCTGTGGCGCACTGCCCATTTTAGAGATGAACCATACGGATGATATCCACCAGGTGGAAGCACATAGGGATGCGTAACCCATAATTCTTCGATTTCAGGAATAACTGGATAAGGAGGTATGGTGTCGTTGTCTTTCATCGGGTGAATTTCCCAACTTTCAGCAGTTACTAATGTTTGCATAGTCGCTGCACCATTTAATACCCAATAAAACAAGAGGTCTCGTGTTCCATCTTGATCAAAATCAATCCATAAAGTGTCAAAGCTGTCTTGAGCAATCCAATCGGGTTCAAAGTCCACATAAATGATTTCGCCCTGTTGGGCTTTAAGGCCTAGCGCCGCCATTAGAAGTACGGCTAATATCAAATGCTTTTTCATGGTATTATTTGTTTTTATTGTTAACTAATTCTGTTCCTGCGGATTAGCAATCCGCTGACCTCGAAAAGGGGATGTGCAATCCCCTTTTTCAATTTGGAACGGACCTGTGTGTTCCACTTATTTGAAGGGAGACCAACCGCCTGTCCATGTGATTTGCTTGGTAAAGGTCGGCACATCAGAGTCTTCATAATATTCAATGGTAGCGGAGCCGTCTTTACTATCGCTCTTGAGGTAAACAAGCATCGAGACAAGCTCGTTTTGACGCTGTGGCTCAATGGTGAAACCATTATTAGTGTTATCGGTAATGACCCAGCCGTTGTTGAGGCCTGCATCAACCCGTACATTGCCCGTGACTTTCACCTTAAGGCTCTTCCGTAGAGGCGTTATAGCCGCTACAACATAGGCATGCGTGCCGTCAAATTGTGTCACATCTTTCACGAGGATGTTAGCCACTTCGCCTCCAGGACCAAGTTCTGGTACAGGACTGGCCTCGTCGGGATAGATGAATTCGGTGACCAATTCCTGGTGGGCAGCTTGGAACATTGCAATATAGGACTCAAAGTCAGGAATTTCCACAATTTGGCCTAATCCAGAATAGTAGTTTTGGATACGCTGCCTGATGTACCTCTGGTTTTGTATTGAGATATTGTAGAGCAACGTATCGACCAAGGCTTCGTCGTTAACGGCACCATCGCTAGCGAAGTCTGTGGAGAGGCTTGTCATGAGCCAGGTCAACTCGGCCGGAAGGGTGGGAACTACAGCAATGTTGTTGGACGGCCTTTGCAGGATGATGGAGAAGGCGAGCAGCATGGCGTTGAAATCACCTTGCGAGACGATGGACATCTGTTCGAAACCTTGACTGAAATGCTCGGTCACACCGAGAAAGTCTTGGAATTCACCTTCAGCCTGTCGTTTGGCATCGGAGAAACTCATGCCTTCACCAACGAGGGTCTCAATGCGGGCCTTGGTGATGTGAGTCAGCACGTTGATGTTGACAGTCTCATCATTCGTCAGGTCAGCGATGGCTTGCAAGGTGATTTGTGCCGACGAAAGCTGACCAAGTACTTCGTTGAAGTAGAAACCATTGCCGGAAAGCAGTGCCAAATTGGATTCCATCTCAATATTACTAAGGCTGAAACTGCCGTCATCGGAAGTGATGGAGGTGGTAAACGACTTGCCAGTCTGTCCAAGGCTTTCGTTGAGCTCGTTGACAGTGATGGTAGTGCCGGTAACGAAAGGACCTTTCTGTACCTTGCCCGAGAAGGAAAAATTGCCGCCAGACTTCTCGGCGAAGTAGGCGGTGTAGGTGATGTCGCTGGCGACGGTGATGGTGCGTGGGTTGTCGGTGACTTCATCGTTCCATTTCACGAAGAGGCAGTTTGTTGCCGGGACAGCTGCAAGGGTTGCTGTAGCGCCAGCTGCGTAGGTACCACTGCCCGTGACAGTTCCCCATGCTTCGTTGTTCGAATTGACCGTGACAGTGAAGGTTTCGCCAGTATTTTCGGCGAAGTAGGCGGTGTAGGTGATGTCTTTGGTGACAGTGACGGTACGTGGGTTGTCGGTGACTTCATCGTTCCATTTCACGAAAAAGCAGCCAGAGGCTGGGACAGCTGCAAGGGATGCTGTGGCACCAGATGCGTAAGTGCCACTACCTGTGACAGAGCCCCATGTTTCATTGTTCGAATTGACTTTGACAGTATATTCCTTAGTACAAGAGGTGACCGTCAACAATACGATGAGTGTAAGACTCAAAGCTAAGATTTTTGCTTTCATAGTTTTAGATTTTAAGGTTAATAATTCAAACATTTGTTTGCCGCAAAGATATACCATCCTCCAGTGCAAAAAAAGACATGTCAAGTCCTTCGACCCGCTTGTCTATCAATTAGCAATGAAAGAATTTTGTAAGATATTGGATTTCAACTATTAAGAAATCCCAATACTCCCCATTGTCTATGGGCTTGTCTATGGTTTTTTCACTCCCGAGCAATAAAGTTTAACGCCATATTGTACTTGTTCGGCATTATTTTTCGCTTTCCCAGCGATCGGTCCATCCGTGCAGTGCCATCCAGCCCCGCGTCCGCTCGTAGTAGGCAGCCATCGTGTCCTCTTCAGTGGAGTACACTGCAGCTTCCGTTCTTTCAATAGCCTTTGCCTTGTCCTTTTCGAGTTTTCCCTGATGGCATCCCGCCAGCAGCAGGACGGTCAAGGCCGCCACTGCTACTGCGGGAATAAGGGATTTGGGTGTGCTTTTCATGACATGCTACTCCTTCACCACCTTACGCACACACTTTCGTCCTTCCTCGTCGGTGACGTTGACGAAGTAGACGCCTGCGGGCAACGCAGTCATGTCGATATGGAGTTTGTCTCTTTTGCCTTGAACACTAAGTGTCTTTTGCCCGAGAGTATTGACCACCTCGGCCTGTCGTAGGTTCTCTCCAGTGATGGTTACTATACCTGTGGTGGGATTGGGATGGACAATGGCGAAAGCAGAAGAATCTCCGTTTTCCTCTATGCCCGTGAGGTCTGTTTGGCCCCACATTAGAGGATAGTCGGGGATGGTGCAGTAGGCAAACTTGTCTATATAAACATTTCTACCAATAATATGGGAATCTATTTTGTAGTCACAATATGTAAACATCCATCCATAGAAAAACACATCTCCTACTTGTTTACGAACCCCTATACTTTTTTGGTAATATTCGCCTGTGAAGACGTAATTATAATAAAACACCTCGTGTTGCATCCATTCCAATGTATCATAACTTAAAATGGTATTCTCATTCGAGGGACACATTTTCCAACCGGGCATCATGTATATTTCTGGGATGAGTGCCCCGTGCATAACAAAACCAGAAATCCACATATCAAATGAGCCATCACCATCGATGTCTATTTTCAGTGAATCATTTCTGATAAATTGGCATGTGTCGGGTATGAAATCATTATAATAGATTTCATTTTCTTGAGCCATTGCACCGAAGCACAGAAGCATTGTTAAAACGATGGTCAATAAATTTTTCTTCATGATTTGTTTTTTATGATGAGACATGCAGTTCTATTCGCTTGTTTTCGACTGTTTTTCAATCTGGACAATCTTGTCTGATGACAGTAAATTCGGCACCAGTATTTACTTGGAATGGCCCAGTGATTTCAAAACTATCAGTAACACGAAAAGTCATTTTATTAATAGCACCAACTTCAATAATTGAAGCTGAAGGAGTGATAGATATTGATTTTTTGACGGCATATGCAAAGTTGTCTAAATCTGACTGATTATGGATGACTGTTTCCGAATCACAATTCCAAATTAACTGATATACCCTAATATAATCAACTATCATATCATCATTACCCATCCATGTATTGTTTTGGTAATAGTATTTTTCGTCAATGGCATAATTTGCTTTTAGGGTCAGATGTCTGTGGGGTATATTATCAGAGATGTAGTACTCGTTCACAAGCATACCATCGCAATACCATTTCACATAATCAGGCATCCATTCGCAAGCGAAAACATGCCAATTACTCAAATCAAGACTTCCAGACGGCAAAGTTGGAAATTCGCGTGCATAAGAAGGAGGGGGCCAATCATTGCTATAGTTATCAAAATAAATGCCAGCCGTAAAAGTATATGGATCTGGGAGTCCGTGGGGATTGGGGTTTTCTATCCAATTTGGATATTCGCCAATATTCCAGGAGAACTCAAAGATGTCAATCTCTTCATAATGAGGATCGTTACTTTGCGTGGAATCCTTGGCATCCCATAACCAAAAAGCAGGGAAAGCACCCTTGTGGACGGGTAATTGACAACGGATCTCGAAATACCCATACCGAAACATTGGAGTCGGTGTCTCAATCATTCCAGAATAATAATACAGACTTTGATGGGAATAATCACAATGCCATCCTTGCAAAGGTGCAATATCGTAACTACCGCATTGTATGGGGCTAATGGGCTCGTACTGACAATGAAGTTTTATGATCTTATCGTTTGGGTCAAAACTACAATTCCACCATTGATACACTTGATTTGTAGTAGGTTTAGTTACTCCTGATGGCCAGGCACCTTTGGAATACGATATCCATTTCCCTAACGGTTCTTGGAAAGTATTGTCAAACTGGCGATTAGTTTCGTCAAAGTTATCGTATAGAACTGTATCCCAGTTTTGGTCGTTTAAATCAATCTGCGCCATCATGTTCAAACTCAGCAACACCATGCCGCAAAGATAAATAAACTTTTTCATGGCTGCAAAGATTATGGTCACTATTTACGATTCAAAAGTCCGTTTTCACTCAGGATGGATTCCAGTTGCTCTATCCTGGCCTGCTGCTCCTTGAAGGCTTCGATGAGGACGGGGACAATGGCATTGTAATTGATGGCCATGTTGCCTTCTGGAGTATGGCGAACGGCCTCTGGCAGCACTTCCTCCAGTTCCTCGGCATACATGCCTATGACCTTATCCTTTTCCAGATCTTTGAGTAAGCCCTCTATGGCTTCGGGCTGCACGTTGGGATTATCCTCGAAGTCTTCGGGGGTTACACCTTCAAACTCATGGGAATCCATGTAATATCCTTTCATGTTAGATATCAATTCGGTAGCATGTTCAATGGGCTGGCTGCTTTTGGAATAAATGAACGGTGAAGTGTAATTATAATAACCACCAAAAGAGTAAACACTACCATTCCCCAAAACGAAGAATTGGTAGTCAACAACGGTGACAGCATTGAGGTTATCTAAAGTCCAGGCTCTTGTTAATGGAGCTCGGGCTTTTGTTATGTTCATTATTGAGTAGGCGGCCGTGATATTTGGTTCAAATGACGCCACGCCAGAACTGGGAATTTGGATCCCGTATGATGTGGTCGCGCTTTGGAGGCTGATTTGGCCGTCGCTGTGCACCTTAAAGGCGGTTTGTGCCTGTGCAGCCACTGCGAGCAGCACGATAGCTATTGTAATTAATGATTCCTTCATGATTTTAGTGTTTTAATGATAGAATTTTGATTGTTGAATTGAATGAATGTTGTTGTATAATTCTTTTCTGTACAATCGCCCGTTTCGGTAGATTTGCAATCCCCGTCATCATTCCTTCACCACCTTGTCCGAATAAACCTTCCCGTCCTCCAAGGTGACACGCATCGTGTAGGTGCCTGTGGGCAGTTGGCTCATGTCAATGCTTTCAAAGGCCTTGCTTTGCGTGCGCATCAAGCGCCCTTGCAGGTCGTAGAGCTCGATTTGTTTGGGCTGAACATCGGGAGAGTATTGCAGGTGGAGCACGTCATGGGTTGGGTTGGGATAACAGGCGTAGGGGCGCACCACCAAGTTATCCTCGCTCGTGCCCACCGTGCCGTCGGCGTTCAGCTTGAGGGCGAACCACTCCTCGCGAACACCGAAGGAATAGGGCAAGTTGCACCCTCGCGTGATCGCTCCCGTCACGAGGCATCCATCATCGATAGTGGCCAGCAGATGGTGGGCTTCAAGGTAGACTTCGGGGACGGTGTACGACCTTTGCCACAGGATTTCGAAATCGTCCGTCAGTTTGGTGATGGTAAGCGTGTTAGGATTTTCCCACATTTCATTATATTGGCTGTAGCGGCAATGGAAAATCATCTTGTGGCCTGTCGCATCCTCTTTCGTTAGGGCGATGGACGCGGCCGGAACGACATCAATGGTGTCGTTGTAGCTGTTGACGACGAGGAAGTCTTTCATGTTGCCCTCAAGGTCGGTCTTAAACAAGACGGAAGAAATGTCGGTGATGAACAGGTTGGAGTCGAGGGTTGGCCATCCTTGGTACCAGTGCTCATCGGCTTTCATGGAGAACAGTAGCGTGGAGTCGTTCAAAGGAAGGACGGTAGCTGGGCTATTTTGCAGCATGTTGTATCGGGTGCTTATGTAGTGAACGTTGTATGACAAGGTGTCGTTGCCGAAGCGGGAGGATTCGTTGATTACCTCAGTGCTGTAATCGTCGTGGATCTTGATGAACTTGTGTATTTGCCCATGGTACCCAGGTGTCAGTTCCGGATTCCCATAGCGGAATGTGACGGTCTCACGGGTCGAAGGAAGTTCGAAGAGGGCCAAGGACATGCTCCCAAACGGTTGAAGGTCGACGGTGTCGGGGTCGTCCACAATGCGAAGCAAATCGCCATCTGGGCTCATTTCTACGAAGAGGCGATGAAAGTCGCTTAGCGGGGTTGAGGGGGCGAAATTCACGTATTCGCTGAAGATGTTCCCGTCCTTATTGAGCATTGTCTTCAGGCCTAACATGCATTTGCGGTTGAATAGTTCGTGTTCTAGGGTCTCTCGCCGGGTGATGTTCAGTTGGCCGTCGAATTGGATGAAATAGGGCAGCGAGAGATCGAAAGCATAAGGGATGGAGTCGGGGAAGGAATATAGGCCCATGCCTACAAACGAATCGGGAAGGGTTGGATGACGGAAGATGTTGTAGAGCGAGAATGCGCTGCCAGGTTCGTCAATGATTGTGCTGCCGACAATATCCCCTGTGGGCGACAGCTTGAACAGTTTCGCACAGCCCTCATTGTAAAAATCGTTGTTGATTGCCACGATGTAATAACCTTTATCCGCATAGGTGATGCACGATTTACTACACTTGTTCCCTTCGCTGGAATAGATGCGGAAAAACCCCTCTTGAGAGAAAGAGGGGGGTGCGCAAAGCAAAAGTGTGACTATGGCAATGATTCCTCGGGTCTTCATAGTGCTATTCACCATTGTTGTGATTGCAATTAATTTTGCCATATTCAAGTTTGAAAGTGAAATAATAGAAGTTTGGTAAGGAAGGACTTTGGTGAATTGCGCAAGAGATGGCCGAGACTTTAAAATCATCGTCGTTCAAAGCGTCTATCTCGTCATCGATGATATCGCATAAATTGTTATAATAGTATACCATTTCGTCAATATCAACATATCCGTTGTAGTATTCCCATTGATTGCCGACCCATAGGCGGTAACCCTGATTATACGTTTGGGAGCCCGTTTCTGGGTAGTTGTTGGCGTAAATCTCGGTTATTGAAATATCCGTGAAATACGCCGTACCATCGGGGCATCCATACTGAGGCATGTTGAGCAAGTACACGCTTTGTAGTACTGAGACATGGTCATAGCCGACATACAAACCGTCGCAATTTCCTTGTCCGTGAAACACACTCCAACAATCGTATAGGTTGGGTAAATCGCGCTGGTTGTTTGTCTCGTTAAACCCTCTGGTGGTGAGTATCAACTCAACATCTATCAGTTCATCATTTTTGGACTGAGGATCAAAAACGCAATAGACGGTGTACACGGTTTTGTTTGGAAGTTCGACCAAATCAAAAGCCTCCTCAACTTGTTCGTAGGCAAGGATGTAAGTCTTTGCTAGTTGCGAAAGTTCCACTTGACCTTGCGAAAGGGCAAGTTCGAGATGCAGCGTATCACTATGGAACGCATTTGTAACATGATAAACATCCCCGAAGTCGAAATTGAGCAAGTTGCCCAAGTCGCGTTCGGCTTGTTCGAGGCTGATGGTTTCATCGCCTTTTTGGGCGGAAAGCAGTCTTTTCTTGAACGACATTAGATATTCGTCCATGTTGTCAGAGCTTTGTACGCTCTGTTCCACGTTGTTAGATTTCTGTTCCTGCTTTTCCTTCTTGCAGGACGCAATAACCATTGTTGTGGCCACGATTGCCAAAGCAATGATGGCAATGATTGATTTTGATGTTTTCATGATGATTTGAATTTAAATTGTTGGTAATTAGATGAGTTGAAGGTTAATCGTGGTCAAATTCGCCATCGGCATAGCCGTTGGCATTGCTGAGTTCAACGGTGTAGGAGCCGTTTGCAGCTGAAGTGAAGGGGATGATGATCACTTGTTGCACATTGGTGTTCACTACTGTGCTGTAGACAAGGCCACCCATGCCGTTGTAGATGGAAATGTTCACATTGCCAAAGCTTTGGTTGAAACCGATGTAAATATCGACATCACTGGCGCCAGCTACAATGGCATTGGGGTTAATTCCGAACATTAGACTCCCTTGTAACTCGATTTTTTCATAACTGGACGGAGGGTCTGCTATTTCTACATTATTAATAGGTATGGAATTAGTGTTTACGGCTTGCACTTCCCAACTGCAAAGGCCAATGGCACAGAGGCCAACGAGAAGTAATGTTTTTGTTTTCATTGTTGTTTGTTTTTGTAGTTAACAATAGGGTTTAATGACACATGTCGTGAAATGATTCACAGCCCGAAATTACTGAGACAAAAATATCTGTCAATTGAGATATAGTTTTTATTTCGTCTCGTATAGTTTTTTCTCAATGGAGAAAATATAAATCATTGACAAACAATAAGAAACAAAAACAAATATATAGGTGTTTTAGCTTTTGATATAAGTGTTGGAAGGCAAAAAATGATAAAACAGACAAGCTTTTAGGCTTATGAAGGCAAAACCATAATTATTTGGACAATGCCGAACGTAACTGTTCTTTCATTCGGTCGGTTTTCAGGTTCAGCTTCTTGCGCAGGTTGCTGCGGTTTTGGTTGACGGTATTTGTGCTCAGTCCTAACAATTCGGCTATCTCCGCATTGGAAAGGTCGGAACAGGAGAGCAGACATATCTTGGTTTCTGTTTCGGTTAGGTCGGGATGGTTTTCCTTAATGGTTGAATATAATTTAGGGTAAGCCGTTTCCAAAACGCTTCTTGCTGCTTCAAAGGCTTCTTGCTTACCGTTCATGATTTGCCATACCAAAGACTGCCATTCTTTTTTTGGGTCATTCCCCTGAAGTGTCTTGTCGTGGACTTTGAGAATCAACCTTAATCGAGAGGAAATCTCATGATCCAACACAGAGGTTTTCACCGTTTGCAGCAAATCCTGTTTCAGGTCATCCAGTTGCTGCTTCATTTCTTCCTCCGATTTCAGCAATTGTTTGTGCCTGTTTTGCAGAACCAAAATAATGATGGTTGTAATAAGCAATAATATACTAATAATCAATATTGTAATATGTCTTTGTATGATTTTCTTGTTCATCACATTTTGAACGCTTTCATAGTCGTATTGTTGTTGGATCCTGTAAATGGTCTGCTCTTGCCGATGAATCATTACATCATACAATAGTCTTTCATGTTTTTCTCGGTATTGCAATGCCGATGTTTTATCATCTTGGCTTTCGGCAAACCGAAATAATGCACCATAAGCAGCAACTTTGGTTTCCGGTTTTACATTGACAGTAGTTAAGAGATTCTCCATATATGGAAAATAAATCGCAGTAGAATCTTTTTCTCCCATTTCGAAGTACACGTTGCCAATGTTCAAGTAAAGCATAAGTAATTCCTTATCATCAAGACTTGAATCATTCAACATTTGTTTTAGTAAAACAATGGCTTGGTCGTATTTGCCTTCAAGTCGATAAAGTACTGAATAGTTGTTATGGGTTTTACGTTTTATCCTATCAGAATGTCCTTTTTCTGCATATAGCACGCTCTGCTGAAGACATAATTCTGCACTGTCGTTTTGATTCAACAATATGTATATTACGGCCATGCTATTTTCAATTGTAGCTTTGTCGGCATAACGGTCTCCAATAAATCTTTCGGAAGTCATAAGTGAATTCAAGGCTTCTTGTTCTCTGCCTTCATTATATAGCATTTTCCCCATCCAATACTCCGCCTGCGCCACGGTGAGGCTGTCAATAACAAGTTTGCCATACTGTTCCGCTTCCTTAAATGAGCGCATGGCGGCCTCTTTCTCGTTGTAGTGCTGCTGCACGAAGCCGCTGTAGAGCGCGGCGTGGGCGGCTTTGACGTATTGCTTTTTCCTAGCATAATAGGCGGCGGCGCGCTCCAGCTCGGGGCTGGAGGAGAGTGCGGCATGGTCGTTGAAGAAATCGTCATCCATCACAGGCGAGATTTCCTGTCCACGGTCACCAAACAAGGCCTCGGCCTGCAGCAAGGCCATGTCCATGCGCTCGCGCTCGCTGAAGCTCGCGGGCATGCGTAGCACGCTATCAATCAGGCGTGCGGTGCTATCGGGCAGGGTGTCGGCCAGCAGTTCGGCACGCTTCACCATGCGCCGCGCCTCACGTGTGGTCGAGTCGCAGGCCGACATAAAGACCAATCCTATCAGCAACGCTATGATATGTCGTTGCTTTCTTCTCATCACTTTTTGAAATTCCTATCCAAAAAATCCTGCGCTTCTTTCATGCCGCCGTCGCTGGCTTTGCGCATGAGCAACTCGGCATAGGTTTGGTCTTGCTCCACACCATTGCCTGTATAATAAAGGATGCCAAGCTGATATAAAGCACTAGTGATGTTCTTGTCGGCAGCAGGGGTGTAGTACTCGATGGCTTTGGCCAAGTCTTTTTCCACGCCGAGGCCATGGAAATAGCAGTCGCCCATTTGCGCCATGGCGTAGGCATTGCCTGCATCGGCAGCATCTGTCCACCATTTGACTGCAGTATTAATATCCTTTTCCGTACCCATTCCGAAATAGTGGCAATTACCAAGGTTCAGCATGGCTTGTGCATCTTTTTCGACGGCACCTTTTTGATAATATTCAAAAGCCTTCTTTGGGTCGGCTTTCACACCACTCCCTTCTCTATAATAGTTACCAAGCGAGTTGTATGCGGGACCATTGTTTTGTGCAGCGGCTTTGTTGTACCACGCCAAGGCTTCTTTCGTATCCTGCTCCACACCCCAACCTTTTTCATAGCATACGCCGTAGGCATATTGGTACTTGGCATCGCCGTGCTCGGCCTTGTAACGGATGGAATCTATCTGTGCGGCCACCTGATCTCCTACCGACTTGCCACTTCCTTGCAATTGACTGAAATCAAGGGGTTTGCCTTCTTCTAGTTTCAAGACAGGTGCATTGGGGTTGCCCATGGCCTCACCTTTTTCTTGAACATGAATCTCCTGCATTGGGGCAATAGGCACACCTTGAGGTATATAGACCTCTTTGTCTTTAGGTTGCTCTTGCTCATTATTCTCTTTCTGACCGCAGGCGACCATCATCAGCGCCATGACAAATAGGAAAAGGGATTTCTTCATTTCGTGAATGTTTTGGACTGCAAAAGTACACAAATTTTCTCACGCATAATACACAGTATACACTGACTTTTGGTCGCTTTGCGTCATTGCGAGGAACGAAGCAATCCTGGGGAATAAGCTTTTTTTTCTGGATTGCTTCGTTCCTCGCAATGACGTTCAGCATTCACTTCACTTGGAACCTCACACCCAAATAACCTCGTATTCCCGATAGTGGTCCCCAAACCATTGAGGCGTCGAAGTCTTCGCTGTTCGGGTTATCGGCTGAGATGATGGGATAGTCCTGCTTGTAGTTGGTCAGGTTCTCACCGCCGACATAAAGCTCCCAACGCTCACCCAACTTCTTGGTAATCTGTGCATTCATGATGACATAGAAAGGCGAACGGTCGATGTTCTGATGGTTGGCCACGGCGGTGGCATTGCCATTCAGGTTGGGCACGCGGCTATCGCCATTAAATTGGGTCGTGAAATCGAACTGCCAGGTCTTGGGCGCATAAGAGAATGTTACCAAACCTTTGTAGCGGTTGACAAAAGGCTTCTCGCGCAACGTGTCGTTGATGGTCATCTTAACGTCGTTGTAGCGGAAAGCCAAGGTCAGATCAAAGTCCTTGAAAACCTCGCAGTTGGCTTCGATTTGGGCACTGTTGGAATAAGACTTTCCGTTGAGGTTGTAAATGCGGACTTCATGGGCATCGGCATCGCGGTCAAGGACGATTTGGTTGACGAAATCGGTGCGGTAGAAATCGGCTTGAAGGATGAGTTCGCGCCAGCCGAAAGTGATGCTTTTGGTTACATTCAGGCCATAGTTCCAAGCGTCTTCCATCTTTGGCGTGTCCAGGAAACGGATGACCCTCGCCGAGGCCAACATAGTGGAGTTTTCAGCCAGGATGTTGGGTGAACGGTAGCCTTTGCCGGCCGAAAGACGCAGTGCGAAGTCATCGTGAGTCTTGAAACGCACATGCAGACGGGGCGTGTAGAGCATCTTTTGGTAATAGGTGTTGTAGTCGGCACGGAAACCTGCTATCACACTCCAGTGGTGATTATCGTTGAAGACATATTCTACGAAAGCGCCTGGAACTTGCTCAACACGTTGTAAAATGCTGTCGTTCAAGTGTTCATCATACTTGTCATAGGTATAACTGGCACCCACGGAATAGGTGTGATGGTCGTTGACAATGTAAGAGTCAAACAGCAGATTGGCATAATAGGAAAGTTGGTTGGCGTTGTAGTCGGTGAGACCGTAATAGGAGTCTACTTTATGGTAGGTAATCTGTTGTTGCAGACCAATGCTGGTATCCTTGCGGTCGAAGTGATAACCGCATTTTGCAAAAGCCTCGTAACGCTCAGTATTGATGCCGATGCCAAAGAGGTTGTAGCCTTCATCGAGACGGTGTTGAGGGTCAAAGTCCATTTGTCCGCCAAGGCGATTCTCTTTCAATGCCTTGATGCCCAATTTGCAACCAAAACGCCCAGTATGCGGATGGTTATAACGTAAGAAAACATTGTATTGCGTGGTCAGGGGGTCGTCCATAAAGGAGTCTCCGTTACCGTCCATCTTCATATGGTTGTGGCTCACATGGCCGAAGAGCATGATGCCATCCTGTTTTCCCACCTTGGTGCGGACATTGAAGTTGAAGTCCGTCATGGCCATTGAATTGGCATACAGGTTGAAAAACACTTTTTCGCTTTTGTTGGGCAAGGGTTCTTTATAGTCCACGTTGATTTGTCCAGTGATAGACTCGTAACCATTTCTGACTGAGGAAGTTCCTTTGGAGACTTGAATGCCGTTCATCCAGTTGCCAGGTACATAGTTCAAGCCGAATGTCGAGGCCAGACCACGGAAATTGGGGATGATTTCGGTCATCATTTGGGTGTAAATGCCGCTCAGCCCGAGCAGTTGGATCTGTTTAGCGCCCGTGACGGCATCACTGTAATTCACATCCACCGAAGCGTTGTTTTCAAAACTTCCAGCAAGGGTGCAACAAGCCGCGCGCTTCAAATTCTCGGAGGTGATTTCTTGAACAGCCATCGCCTTGATAGGATTAATGTAAGTAGCTTTTTGACGGGCAGCGATTTCCACCTCGTTGAGCATGTGTACAGCATTGAAAATGTGATCGTAATGCGCAGGCTCCACCATGTGATGAACGGTGTCATTCTCATAGCTGATGCAGCTAAACACGAGGCAGCCGATGCGCTCATGAAGCGGGATTTTATAGTGTCCGTTGGCATCGGTCACGGTGCCTTCGTTGACGATTTTCCAATATACGTTCACGCCCGGCAACGGGGTACGTTGACCGTTTTCGGCCTCTTCGTAAACGGTGCCTTCGATGAAGCCTTGGGCAAAAGTGCTTGAGGCGAAGGCAACTAATAATAAAGTGATTATTGTTATTTGTTTGATTTTCATCGGATTTAAAATTTAAAATTTAAAATTCAAAGATTTAAGATTTAAATTGTTGTTGAGGTTCATTTGGGAACGGAGTAGTATTGTTTTGTTAACTGTAGCGGCAAGAACCAGTTGCCTATTTGTAGCATCACAAGCCGCCGCATTATACGATTAATACCCCACTCCATTGACTTCGTCGAATCGGCGATTTCCCGAAGGGGAATCTCATATCTCATGGGATTATTAGAAAACCAAAGGATTAAGTTTCAATTGGGAAAAACAGACAATCCTTTCCCGACCTGATAGAAACTTGAGCGTCTTCCTCAGGGAATGGTTATCGAAGATTTGTTGCACTTGAACGAGGTCTTCGGTCAAGTCGAGATGAGGAAGGACAAAGGATTGTAAACAGATAACCAGTTGTTTCTCGGGCGAAAAAACGAAGTTGTCGGTGAATTGGATAATGCTCTCAAAGTTTTCGCAGCAACATTTGGCATCGAAATGAACCTGTTCTTGTTGCATAAGGTTGGCTTCGTGTCCATGCTCACGGTCAAGGCAATGCAGGCACGACTCCGCCGCATCGACGAAGCTACCCGTCAGTTGGTGATCTTCGGTGCAGTAATGGAACTTGACATCCCATCCGATGGAGATGAACAGCACCACGAATGCCATTAAAACTGAGACGATTTTCAACAATCGTTTTTTCATGGCGCAAAAATACAAAATTATTTATTTTTGCCTCCTGATTGACAAATCCTAACAAAAAGAGAAAAATGCGCAAGAAAGAAAAAAAGAAATCATGGTGGATGCAGTTCCTCATCAGCGTCATGGGAACCGCCATCGGTGTGGGTTTGACCTTTGCCGTCAGCCATAGGATAGAGAATAGGAAAAAGCAACAGGCACAACGCTTGACGGCTATGATGGTAATCCATGATATTGATGAATCTGTTAAGAGTTTGAAAACACTGAAGGAGAATATGGAGACGCAGTACAACGCTTTGTTGTTTGTCAGGGAACAATTCGACCAGCTAGACTCCGTGCCGATTGATACGATAAACAAGGTGGTTGAATTCATTACGGCGGAGGACCAAGATTTCCGTTTCGATATGTCAAAGGAGAAAATCTTCCACAGCAGTCCCGAAACATGGCAAAATCTGGGAAGCATGAAGTTTATCGACAACGTCCAGTCATTCTATTTTGAGCGTCAGTCGTTTCAAGATTTGCAGAATAAATCTAGCTTATGGATAAAACCAGTTTCCCTGAGCGAGTATGAAAAAATAAAAATCGACTACAGCAATATGGACTTGGAAGAATATCTTGACAAATACTATGCATTGTTGCGGGATTTTCTAAAGAATCAATTGAGTGACGATCACATAAAGTATTATATCGAATGTACACCTTCCCGGTTGAATTTTCTTGTCGAACAGATTGAAAAATGGATGATGATGAACGACGAGAACAAATTCTTGATGAGCATCACCGATGAAGAACTGGAAAACTATGTGAACAGCATCAATCAAAGTGGCATAGCCTTGACAGAAAAGAGTCTGATAGGGACATGGGAGTTGTCATCAACAGAAGAGAACTTGTCGGAATGGGAATTTCGTAAAGACCACACCTATTCATTTGTCACGATTAGTTCATCCGCTATGAATCTTCCTTTCGCAAATGGAAAGATAAAAGCCAGTGTTACCGAAGAGGGAATGTGGACGCTTGATGGGGATTCGTTAATCCGAGTGACTGACTTGGATGCGCTTGGTGTGGAAATGGATGCCAGCAACTTGATGGTCTTGCCTGGGAAACAAGATATGTGTGACGATTGGGTCAAAGAATATAAGGAGCAGTTGAAGCAATACCATCAAGCTAACTTCAAGTTTAATATACGGAATACACGACATGCCCGTCTTGATACATCACACGATAAAATGGAACTGAAAGGTACAAGTATCACTCCACAGGGGGATGAAGTCCAAGTTACCTTTTATTTAAAGCGAAAGAAATAAAAACGCATACAACTTGAAATTGGCCGCCAAAGCCAAGTCATAGGAGCCCATCTATTGTTTCACAAACTTTTGAGTCTCTCCATTCACACGAAGCATATACATACCCTGCGGTAAGTCGCTGATAGTGATTCTATTCACCTCATTATTGAGTTGGAAGGACATGACCGTTTTTCCGTTCAAATCGATGATTTCTGCTTGACCATCTTGTTGTTGTTTTACAAAAACGTCAATGTAGTCTGTGGCAGGATTGGGGCACACACGCAGCGACGGTTCGGGCAACAAATGCTCGGATTCTACTGCAACTGGAGTATCGGAATGCGCTTCAATCACGGATTCAATCGTTCTGTTGCACACAGCACAAAAGGGCGCATAATCACGCATCATGCAATGGAGTTGCGGCCGATACATACCTTGCACCAAATAGCCTCCGCCCTGAAAAGCTCCTACTGTGTTGTAATACTGATTGCTGTTGGGCGTGGGAATAGGTGTGTCGGGCGCAACAAGGTCAGCCCATTTTGAGTCAAAATCCACCAAAGTGGTCAGGTTGGGCTCCCAAGGTTCTATGTTCAAATTGTAAAGCAAGGCCAAGGGATTGTCCGGCTCCTCATATTCATCGCCCAAACCTGCGAAAGCATGACCAAACTCATGCACAATGACACTGGATGACGACATGTTGCCTGCAGTGCTCATCGAGTAAAAGTTGTAGAATCCACCACCACCATATTGACTACTGTTCACCAGAATGTATATTTGGTCGTAAGGCGCATTAGCCGCCACATCTTTCACCGAGAAATAATTGCGGGTGGTGCAATAGCGGTCGATATAGAAGGTGTAGAAATGCGCGTTGAGTATAGTACGCACCCAAGTATGGAAAGCAGGAATGTCAACACCGCTCTCCTCGGAAGGGGCCAACACGGCGCGGAAATTGAAATCGTTGATGTGGCTTGCAAATGGCTCGTTTTGGGCAAACACATTGACCAAACTCTGACAATCTTGCTCAAACCGAGACATCTCATCGGCGGTATAGCCTTCCGGCAAAATCACAATATCCACCTTGCTTTCGGGACTACCATTGACCATGACATCATGAACAGGGAACACATAGCGCTGCTCAGTACTGTTGAACATTTCGTTAGGCTCGTAAAGCTTTGAGAAAATTTCTTCAAACTCGCCATCGAAATTCCTGATTTCGAGAATGATATAGGACTCATTACGCGGTAGCGGAACATTCACGGATTCTTCATAACAGCGTTCCATCCTTGTGGCTTCATCGGTGGTCTGCCATTCGCGGAACAAAGTGTTGTAACCTCGTGAATAAATGAGCGCATTGGTTTGTGCATCAATTACTTTCACTCTATTGGTTCCAAAATTGAAAGGATCTATCAAATTGACCTTGGAACCACCAAAATATGGCTCGATGATGAAACGTTCAAACACATAGTGCGAGCCTTCGGAGTTGCCGCATTGGAAAACATCCATACGCAACGATCCCTCTTCAAGGAAATACTGTTCAAAATTGATGTTTTGCGCTCTTGAAAACAGTGAAAACGCAAGGGCAAATAAGAAAACGAAGATCTTTTTCATTAGAATCCTGCATTGATGGCAAAGCCTGAATAAATACTAAGTGTAGTTTGCAAAAATACAAAAATCAATGATTATGGTTTTGTATTTTGGTTTTCTTTTGATTTGGTCGTTTCAATCAGTGCACTTTACCAGGTTGTTCACTACAACATTACCACTCAATCTCTTTTTCTATGCCATCTGGGGTGCGGAGCACCAAGTTTGTCACCTTCTCTTTATAGGATAGTGTGACATAGGTGCAAAGGTCTGTAATAGGTATTCCGTTGGCAGTAACCAAATAATCGCCCGTTCGGATACCTTTTCGATAGGCCTTCGAGTCCTTGTGCACTACTGCCTGTACCGCTCCGAGGGTATCGCTCTCATCAGCAGAAATAAAAGAGATGCCTTTTCCCTCATTTCCAACTACCTGCTCAAGGTTTCCATCGTGTGGGAGAAGCACAAGGCGCTTCTTTTGCGCGTTGATAATAAGCGAGTTATGTTTTAACAAAGCCGAACCTGTTTTTATGCTATGGGAATCAGTTGACATCCACACGTCCTTGAACATAAGGTCGTCCAACTTCACATTGGGGATGTGAAGCGTCCTATAGGTGACGGTATCGGTGGAACGGCCAAATAAACCGGATTGAGCAACGACTGTGGTATCCATCTGCACCGTCAGCTCGTCAATAGTTTGCCACATCTTCTTGTCGTTTTCCGACCAACGGTTCAGCCAATATTCAGGGAAGTCGAACCACCCTCCAAACCATCCCGTATCGAAGAGCATTTTGACACGAGTAAAAGGGAAATCCACCTTCACCCTTGGCACATCATCTTCTCGATATTTCAATGTGGGCTGTCCTTTCTCCTCTTTGGCGAAGAAGCGTTTTCGGTCGGTCATGATTAGCAGACTATCTTTCGTGTCGAGCTTGAATGACAGGCCTTTGGCAACGAGATTGAAACCTAAGCCGCCATCAAACCTCCCGCACACGATTTCATTCATTTCTTCTTGCGCAATGATAGGGTAATTCTCAATAGTAGTAGAGCCCAACGTCATCGATGGAACCCTGAAGAGGGGAATCTTATGACTCGCTTTTTGGGAATCAGTAATCGAGATGTTGTCGCCCGATGGCTTCATCCAAGCTTCATTGCCCGCAATCCAAAATCCGAACTCTGCTCCCGTGTCAAACAACATACGTTTGGTTTCTCCTTCGATTTCCACTGGGACAATCACCGCTCCATTGATGATTTCGACCTTGATGGTATCCACAAAATCGTGACGGGACAGGGTGAAGTCCGTTAAATCTATTTCTTGGGCCGCTGCCGACATTGATACCAACACCATCAAAGAGACGGCAATAGTTCTAAAAACGCTGTCTCTCATCTTTTGTCTTATTCTTGCAACAACTCGGCCAGGATTGCATCCCATTCGTCAACTTGTTTGTCACGGGCGATGATTACGCCTGTTTGGCCATCGATGAGTAATGTGGTCGGAAAAGCATCAAGGGCATAATCGTAACGGGCTTTAGCGTCTTTTCTTCCTCCGCTGAAGTCACAAACGTTGACCCATGTTATATTTTTTTCGGCGAGACAGGATTTCCATGATTCGTAACGTCCTTTAGGATCGGCAGACATACCATAAATCTCAAAACCTTTATCATGATATTTTGCGTATAGTTCCACCAATTTAGGCAGGGCTTCTACGCATCCATCACACCAGGTTGCCCAAAAATCGACAAGAACATAACGGTTGGTGGGGTTGTTGACGACCGAACTCAAGCTGATGGGGTTGCCGTCCACATCGGGATACTCCATTTCGATGTACATTCCACCAGGTTCGGTCTTCAGACGACGCGTCAGCTCTTCCTTCAATTCGGCGACAAAGGGCAATTCGGCCAATTCGGGCAACAAGCGGTCTAAAGCCTGCAACCCCTGTGCCGAAGAATTGCACCTGTTGCTGACGATATCCAATGCCAACGCTCCTGTTTGTTCGGCATTAAGAACCGAATCCATTAGGGCATCGGCCGCCTCCTGTTTTCCGCTGTCAACAAGTGTTATATATCTGCGATCCACTTCATTAGAAGGAGTGCCCGTAGCTCCGGTACCATAATCGTCTTCATCAGTGGCATCCACTTCCACGAGAATGGTTCCTGGTTCCAGGATGAAGTCTTTCAATTGATCCTCATCTTTGGTGTACATATACACATGGGTCGGAGCAGCTATGTCGGGATGAAACTCGAAGGCTCCATCCTTTACAGTGGTGGTTGCGATTACTTTGAAATGCTGGAACTCATCTTGCAGTTCAAGCTTTGTGCCGTCTTTTAGACCCTTCACGGTACCTTTGACGGTGCAGTAATCAGATTGTTTTTGATGGGAATGGCATCCGCCTAGGCCAATCAGTAGCGATAATGCAATAGATAATAGTAGTTTTGTTTTCATATAAGTAATTATTTAAGAGCTTTCACAGGACATTCTTTAGTGCATTTGTGGCACAGGATGCATTCGGTCGCGTTTTTACGTTTGCGGGAATCGTTGTTCACTTCGACTTCCATTGGGCAGACCTTTAGGCATTTGCCACATTTGATGCATTTGCTCTCATCGCAATGGATGCGAAGCAAAGAAAAGTAACTCATCGGCTTGAGGAAGACCGTGATGGGACAGATGTACTTGCAGAAGGCGCGGTTGTCCTTGAACAAAACAGCCAAGAGGATGCCCACCACATAATAGACTAGGTTGCCGACAAGGAACAGCACAAACATGTTGTGTTTGCTGGCTTTATCGAAATGAAACAGCAGGAGGATGAGAATCAGCGACAGCGCAAACACGATATAGCGGATGAAGCCTATCTTCTTCCTCGGACCTTGGGGTTGTTTGTAGGGCAGAAGGTCAAGGATCATGGCAGTCCAGCAGGCATAGCCGCACCAGCCACGACCGAAAAGGAGCGGTCCAAAGATCTTGGCGATGAGATAATGCAATACGCCTGCGCCCACCATACCGGAGAGCAGATAGTACCAAAAACCCTCAATCTGCATGTTTTCCTTGCAGATCAGTCCGAGGAAAACGAGCATGTAAGCACCCACGCCAAACTGGATGAACTCGCGAGCATACTTCCATCCGGCCTTTGACAAGGCTAGTCCGACACCGATGCAAGTGCCGATATAGCTGAAATTGAGTAAATAGAACAAACTACCTGTTGCCAGCCATAAAGATAGGGCAATGGCCTCAAATACGGCAAACAGGATAATGGCGGTTTTGTATTTTTTCATCATTAAGATTTTGCTGTAATACGGAAAAGAGCGGATTTTGTTACACCGAATCGAAAAAAATGTTGTATCAAAATTTGAGTTGAAAAAGCGTATTACCGCAACAGTTCGGACACACGACCCCTCAACTATGTTTATCTCAAAACAAAGTTAAGTGCTTCAAAGTCAACGAAGTCCATTTAAACTTTTCTGATGTATCTAGTGAAAAAGAGTTAGAATAATTCAGTTCATAGTACAAAGATAATCATTTTACCATAAGTGTGCCCTCGGCCACCACAGCAGCAGTGCCGCCAACAAAGATATTCCCATCAGTTTGAATCCGTGTGGCAACCACCGAAGGTCGTCCCATAGTCTCGCCTTGGATGAAGGCACATTCCGCTTCGGCACCGAGACAGCCACATTGTTGGAGATAATAGCTCAACGAAGCATTGGCAGTGCCAGTTGCCGATTCCTCTGGGATGTCGTATAAAGGAGCGAAGTCGCGCACATGCGCCGTGTAGCCATCATTGTCGAAAGCAAAAACGTGGATGCTAACAGCTTCATAACGTTTGGTGATTTCCTTGATGGCTTCCATATCGGGCTGGAGTGCTTGCAGTGTGGCCACATCGGGCAAGGGCACCATAATGTCAGGCAAGCCGGCATACACTATTTGCACTGGCATTGTCGGACAATAGCCTTTCACCCTCAAAGCCTGATAGATCTCCTCGGTTTCGGAAAGGGTTGCTACGATGCGAGGCTTGGCCATTTGCATCATCACCTTCTCCCCTACCTGAATGGTCAAGTCACCGGCGAGCGTGTGGCAAAGACACTGGCCAGAAGCTAGTCCTTTTTGGTGCAGCAGGAAAAACGAGGCCACAGTAGCGTGACCGCATAGTTCCACTTCTGCCTTCGGGGTGAAATAACGGATGGTGAACTCCTGCGCAGAATGCCTTTTGATGAAAGCCGTCTCCGAATAGCGCAGTTCTGCGGCTATTTGCAGCATCAGCTCTTCCTTCGGGAAAGTGTCAGAATCAAGCAACACCACTCCAGCAGGGTTCCCACCAAAAGGCTGTTCAGTAAAAGCATCAACGATGAAGTATTTCATATTTTGGTTGTTTATGTTCATTTTACCGAGCAAAAATATGGAAAAACCGTATCTTCGCAGCTGAGTTTGGAAACAATTCTGACAAAAATTGAAATTCGAATCTTTGAATCTTTAAATCTTTGAATTTTAAATAATATGGCCGACGGATACTTAGAAAAACGCTATGAAGAGGTCTTTGGCAAGGGCGCCAAGAAGACCGTCGTGAAACACACTTCATTGGAAACTCTGATGGAGAAAAACCGCAGTTATCGCGGTTATAATCAAGAATTTGTGGTGAAGCGCGATATGCTGGAGCGCATCGTGGCGGTGAATACCAAAATCGCCTCGGCGAAAAACCAACAGGTGCTGCGTTTCAAACTGGTGACCAAGGAAACAGGTGCCGACTTCATCGTGCAAAACATGAAATTGGGTGGGTTGCTGCCCGAACTGCACCTCCCCTATCCTGGCACCGAGCCAGAAGCGTTTATCATCATTTGCAGCACAATACCCGAAAACAAGTTCGTGGACATTGACCTCGGCATTGCCGCCCAAAGCATGCTGTTGAAAGCCACCGAAATGGGCTTGAACGGCATTATGATTGGCGCCTTCAATAAAGCAAAGGTTACTGAAGCTTTCAATTTGCCTTACGAGCCATTGCTTATCTTGGCTATTGGTAAAGGCAAGGAAAAAATCAAATTGCAACCCGTGGATGCAGGGGAAAAACTGGCGTATTATCGTGATGAAAACGGGTTACAATTCGTTCCTAAGATTAAATGGGAACAGTTGATTATTGAATAATATATCTCACGCAGAATTCGCAGAACTCGTTGAACCTATCGGACGCATGTTTGGCGTCGCATTGCGATTTACATAGATCTGCGAATTCTGCGTGAAAAACAAATTCGTTATTGCATTTTGAAGAAGAAGGGCATGGTGTAACTCACCCTGACGGTTTTGCCGTCTTGTTTTCCGGGTTTCCATTTCGGCATGGCCTTCACAACTCGGACAGCCTCTTCGTCGCAACCACCGCCGATGCCTCGGACGATCTTGACTTCATTGACACTGCCGTCTTTCTCGACAATGAAACCCACCAACACGCGGCCTGAGATTTCCTTTTCCTTGGCCTCTTCTGGGTATTGGACATTTTCGGACACAAACTTCATCATGGCTTGATCGCCACCAGGGAATTGAGGCATCACCTCTGCTTTTTCTAAAACTTTGTCGTTGGCAATTTTCTTGATTTGTGCCATTGCATTTGTGTTGACCATAAGGAGGATGGCTAGTACAGACATTGCCGTCAAAAGCCTCCACCAGAGACCGTTGGCATTTTGAGTTTTTGTAATCATTTTGTCTAGCGTTTATAAGGTTAATACTTTTGTTATTTTTGTTTCTTGACAACTATTTCCCCGATGCCGAAATCTTCCTTGGAATCGAACACATTGATATGCATCGTGTTGTCAGGATTAATGACGAATCCATATGGAGGAATCGGGGTTTCACTCATTGGAGAATTGTCGGGATTGACAGGATTGATTGAACCTGTCGACTTTCCATCATAGGTGTACTCGAAAGGAAGCGGCACATCATCGAACTCGACTTTCTTCTCACCTTTCTTTTCTTTTGACCATAAAGTCATCATAATTATGCCATCATGTCCGTCGGTGAAATTGATTGTCCAGCTCAATTCGTAGGTCACTTTGCCTTTTTTCCCTGTTGCTGTTCCTGTCCAGGTAGTTCCCATCAATGGGCCTTTTGAGGGTGTTCCATCAGATAATTTAAAATTGATAGGCAACATAAAACTTACGCGGACAGGCTTGCCGTCTTGTTTGCCTGGTTTCCATTTTGGCATGGCTTTCACCACACGGACAGCCTCATCGTCAAGCTCGTTACCCCAGCCCCTGCCGACTTCAACATTGCTGACAGTGCCGTCTTTCTCGATGACAAATTTAACAATCACACGACCTTGCAGATTGTTTTCCTTTGCAGATTCTGGATACTTGACATTTTGAGCCACATAATCCATCAAGCCCTCTATACCATTGGGAAATTCAGGCATCTCTTCAACGATTTGATAGACACCGTCTTTATCGGGTTTCATACTGGCTTTTGCTGGATTGTCCGGAAATGTTGCCGTTGAAGCCTTCCAGGAATGTTCGTCATCTCCTGCAACTACCGTTTTCACTGTGGTTTTGTATTCATCATTCGTCTGCCCGAGCTTAAACATGATGGGAATCTGGTAACTCACCCGAACAAATTCGCCTTTTTGCTTACCGGGCTTCCATTTCGGCATGGAGCTGATAACACGGGCGGCCTCTTCATCGCAACCGCCACCAATTCCGCGCAACACTTTCACATTTGATACACTACCATCCTTTTCGATAACAAAACTGACAAACACTCGGCCTTCGATATTCTTGTCTATTGCTGCTTCCGGATACTTGATGTTTCCAGCAATAGACTTCATCATGGCTTCCGCGCCGCCTGGGAATTCAGGCATCTCTTCAACGATTTGATAGACGGTGTCGTTGTCCACGCACCCTACCTCGGTCACCTTGACATCGATGTCCTCGTCGGTCATGATTTTGTTTTTGAGTTTGTTGACAATGTCACCTGAAATAGTGAAAGGATCCATACTGTACATCATCGTATCACCATGCTTTTCAACCTCTCTGATAGTAAAATCGATGTTAGGGTTAGGCGTTCCTTCGGCTGTGTAGTTTTTTACCGTGAAAGTCTTTCGCAGTTCTCCCGTAAATGGGTCGACAGCTTCGGTACTCTCAAACTTGGTGTATGTGCCGTCTTCGTAATAGATAACGGTGTCCTTCAACTGCATTTGGGTTCCGTCGTCATTGAAAAGCTCAAAGTCTCCGAATTGGACAGTAAAGACGTTTTCGGTCTTCTTTTCTTGTGCTGTCACTTTCGTATTGGCAATCAGCAGGACCGCCAGCACTGGCAATGTAGCCAAGAGCCTCCACCAGAGGCCCTTGGCCTTTTCGTTTCTTGTAATCATCTTGATTCGTTTTTTGGTAAGGATTAAACTGAAGTTATTGCTCATTCCGCTGAAGTCGACAGCCGTGCACTGCTGCAGGATCAGCATCATATAGTTCTTTTTGTCAACGCCAGTAGCCACCACATCGCGGTCGGCCTGGTATTCGTGAAGGCTTTGTAACTCCTTCTTGTACAGATAAATGAAAGGGTTGAACCATTGCAGGATCATCATCACCTCGGCGAAGAGGATGTCCCACGAATGGTGGTGGGCGATGTGGCTCATCTCGTGCCGCATGATGTCAGGATCCACATTTTCGTTGGGGAAGAAGGCATAGCGGAAGAAGGAGAACGAGCCTTGCTCCTTGCCCGTGAACACCGCTGTAAAACCGTCCATCTTACGCTTTGGCGATCGGATGATGAGCGCCACAAGCCTCCCCAACTTGATGAGGAACAACAGTGTCATCACGCCAACACCTATTAAATAAATGCCACCAATGACTTGCCACACACTAAAACGCGAAGGCGTGGCATTGGTTGTTACCGTCACTTCGGGCAACACGGGCTGACCGTCGGGCGTGACGATGACTTCGTTCAGCATCATGCCATTGAACATGTTTTGTTTCAAGGTCGCCATTTGAGGCACTTCAATTCCAGAGAGCAAACCGAGCAAGGGCATGGCCAAGGCCAACAGCATGCTCGTTAGCAGGAAGAAACGGTTGAAATACAGGCGATTGCTGTTGCGAAACAAGATGCGATACACTAACCAAAGCACCGCAACGGTGGCTGCGATGGGCAGCAGATGACCGATGATTAATTCTTGTGCGTTCATGGCTTATTTCCTTTCTGAGGCGATGGCCTCGTCGATGGCTTTCCTCATTTCTTCCAGTTCCTCGACGCTGAAGTTCTCTTTTCTGGCGAAGGCCGAGACGAGGTCGAGGTAAGAATTGTTGAAGTAGCGCTCCACCACGCTGCCGAGGTAACGGTGCGAGTATTCCTCTTTGCTGATGACGGCGCTATAGCGGTGGGCGCGGCAGAAGGTCTCGTGCTTCACGAAGCCCTTGTTTTCCAAGATCTTGATGATGGAAAGCACCGTGTTGTAGGCTGGCTTGGGCTCAGGATAGGCCGCCATAATCTCATTAGCGAAACCCTGCCCAATGTTCCAAATGACTTGCATCACTTGCTCTTCCGCTTTGGTCAACTCCTTCATTCTGATGGAGTTATCCTCAAATATTTCTTTCTTTCTAGCCATTTTTACCTCCGTTTTTAATGGTTTAACGCTGCAAATATATAGATTATTTTGAATATACAACTATTTTTTTAGTTATTTTATTGTATTTTTCGATAATATTTTTCGAATCACTTTGTTTTCAATTGATTTTCAATAAACTAAGTTGACGGTTTTGCTTGCTTTAATCAGTCGCATTTTTTCTTCGTCGGAGAGGTTGAAGTCATTGTCACGGAGAATGATCATCTCCATACCAGGCTTTTCCACAAGTTCCCACGGGAAGCGTTCCAGCAGGTTGTGCTCGCAGTCAAAGTCATACAGCGACTTCATTTTCGACAAATCAGGCAGATCCAGCAAATGGTTGAAGCCGATGCCGAAGCGTTCTATCGAGTCCATTTCCGTAATCCATTCGGGCAGGAAATGCAGTTCGTTGTGGTGGATGTAGAAATACTTCAGTCGTTTCAGGTTGCGCAACGTGTCGGGAATCTCCTCGATTTGGTTGAACGCAACGAACAGTTGTTCCAAATTTTCCATATTGCCCACGAAATCCGGAATTTTCTTGATATGGTTTTTGTAAAAATCGAGGTGCTTTATATTATTGAAACCTTCCAAAACATCGGGAACGTCTTCAAATTCGTTCTCATAGAAAATGAGGTTTTTGATTTGGGTCAGTTGAGCAAAAGAAGCAGGCAAAGTATGAAGTTTGTTTTTGGACAGGTTAAGGTTGGTGCATTGCAGCTGCCCGACATTTTTCGGAAGCCTTTCAAGGTTATTGCCAGCCAAAAGGATGCTTTTCAACTTCGATATACGTTTAATATCACGTCTATTTAGTTTCATTTGGTTGAAATTCAAGCTGATTTCTTCCAAACTGTCGAGTTCCGTAATCCATCTGGGAATATGGCGAATGTTGTTGCCTTCCAAATTGATTTCTTTCAGGTGTTTGCAGCGACGGATACAAGATGGAATGCGGGTCAATTGGCAATTCGTCAGGTTCAGGCGTTCGATGTGGTTGTCTTCGGGAAAATCGATGTTGCGAAAGCTGCATCTGTTGAGGGTGACGGTTTCCAAGCTTTCGGACGAGAACAGCGACTCCTCTATAGTCTCTTTTTCGATGCCAGTAAACTCAACCAACCACACCTTATTATATTTGGAAAAGTCGGGACAAGTGTCCAAAGCAGTCCAGTCGAAGCTGAGCATTTTCACGGAATCAGGATTGCTGGCTTCCAATTGTTTCAAGTAAGTCCTTGCTGTTGCACGGTTTCTTTCCTGCATTTTTTGCAGTTCCTTCTCGCTGAAATGACCTTGATAAGAGGGTTTTGTGACGGGTCGGGTTGAGCAGGAGCATACCACACAAGCCATTGCTAAGCAAATCAATAAACGAGTTTTCATTTTCATAGGTCTTAACGTTGCAAATATATAGAACTTTTTGAATATACAACTAAAAAAATAGTTATATTATTGTGCTTTTTGAAAATAATTTTATAAAACGTTGATTTTCAATATATTTTATAGAAATATTTTTGTTAGATTTCTTGCGAAGCAATCCCAAAAACAGTTTTTTCAAAAAATATGCATCGGATTTCCCAAAATGTTGTATTTTTGCAGCCGCATTTGAGATGCCACTTTAGCTCAGTTGGTAGAGCAACGCATTCGTAATGCGTAGGTCGTTGGTTCGAGTCCGACATGTGGCTCATGCAGAAGAGTTTCGGAAACGGAACTCTTTTTTGTTTTTCCGAAACCGACATAATTCCTTCTCTTTCGCGGAAATTCTCTATCTTTGCAAGTTATTTTAAATTGTATATGTCTGCACCAAACAAATTGATAGAGAAAATCGAAGGCTTCACGCGGAAGTACTACCTTAACCGTCTGATACAAGGCGTTTTGGTGGGTGCCATTTTGTGGATTGTCTTTTATCTGCTCATCAACGGGTTGGAATATTTCTCTTGGTTCCCGCCCAAAGGCCGCTTTGTGCTCTTCTTGTTTTTGCTGGCTGGTAGCGGTTTTGTTTTGGTGTATCATTTTCTTATTCCGCTTGTTAACCTCATCCGATTCCGAAAGAAGATGTCGGTGGAACAAGCCTCGGTGATGATTGGTAAGTTCTTCCCTGAAATTAAGGATAAACTGCTGAACACCATACAGCTGAGCAACCAAGCTTCAGTCGATGCTGACAATGCTCTTTTGGCAGCCACTATCGAACAGCGCAGTGCTCGCCTCTCCCCTATCCGCTTTTCCGATGCCGTTGACTTGCGCGGCAATTTGAAATATCTCGGCATCTTTTTCGGCTCACTCCTATTATTAATTGCCTTGATGGTGTTCCTCCCCTCGTTTGCCGTGCAGCCTACTCAGCGCATCGTCAACTATGAACAGCATTTTGAGAAGCCCCTCCCCTATCAAGTTGAAATCGAGCAGGACGACATCGAGACCACCCAAGGCAAGGAAGTGAAGTTCAACATCCATGTCACAGGCGACCGCATCCCCGATGCTTTCTATGTGAAGAGTGAACTGGGACAGCAATTGATGACCAAAGGTTCGGCTAACGACTTCAGCTACACCTTCAAGAACCTTTTCAACGATTTGACCTTCAACGTGACTGGCGGCGAATACACCAGCCGTCCGTTGCATATCACGGTACACCCCAACCCTACCCTACTCTCCTATCGCTGCGAGTTGCGCTATCCATCATACATCCACCGTACCAACGAGACCCTGGATGCCAAGACACGACTCATCGTTCCACAAGGCACAAAGCTTATCTTCAGCTTCAGCACTCGTGATACCGATCAGATGACCGTCACCCGAGACTCGTTGACTACTGATCTAACAGCAAAAGATGACGTTTTTGAATACCAATTCATTGCGGCGCAATCCACCAAGTTTGAGGCGCAGGTGCAAAACAGTTGGAACCAAACCATCGAGCCCCTCCCCTTCTCTATCGATGTGTTGCCCGATGCTTATCCAGATATCCGTGTGGAGTCGTTCGATGAGCAACTCTCCGCCGATGTGTATTATTCGGGTCTTGTCACCGATGACTATGGGTTCAGCAAATTAACCTTCAACTGCATCGTGAAGGAACCCATTGAAAAGAAAATCGTCAAGCCCGTCGCGTTGGACACGAAACAGACTCGTACCTCATTCTTCTACAGCTTCAATATGGACGACCTCGGCATCATGCCCGGACAGAATATGGAGGTCTATTTTGAGGTGTGGGACAACGACGGCTTCCATGGACCTAAGTCAAAACGTTCGGAGACATTTAATTACTATAAACCTTCGGAATCCGCTTTAGACAGCATCGCCAATGAACAATCTGAAGACATTATGGAACGGCTTCAAGAGAAGTCGCAAGAGGCTGACAAGCTGCAAGACGAAATTGAAAAGATGCTGCAAGACCTTATCCAGAAGAAGGATTTGGACTGGTCTGACAAGGAGAAGATGAAAGACCTGTTGGAGAAGCAGCAACAGATTCAGGACGAATGGAACAAGTTGCAGGAAGAACAGGAGAAACTGTCTGACTTCATGAAAGAGCATGATTTGGGCAACGAAGACCTCATCAAAAAACAGGAGCAAATCAATAAACTCTTCGATGAAGTGATTCCCGAAGAGTTGAAAAAGATGATGGAGCAGATTGACAAATTGCTAGAGGAGATGCCGCGCGAGCAGATGCAACAAATGATGCAGGACATCAAGAAGAACAACCAGTCGATGCAAGAACTGCTCGACCGTAATTTGGCGCTTCTTGAGCAGCTCAAGATGGAAAAGGACCTCAACGACTTGGCCAACAAATTGGATAAACTAGGGGAGGAGTTACAGAACCAAGATTCTGATAATCAGAATAAAGCAGGGGAGAAGGACGACCAAAAATCAGCCGAAGAAGCCAAAGAGGAATTCGACAAGATGATGGACGAACTCGACCAGCTTTTGGAGAAGAACCAAGAGCTGCAACAGCCCTTCGACATGGAAAAGGACGAGGAGATGCAGGAGAGCATCGACCAAGACCTGCAAGATGCAATGCAGAACGAGCAAAACAACCAGCAGCAACAGTCGCAAAAGCAGAAGCAGAGTGCCGGTCAGAAGATGCAGCAGATGGCCAACCAGATGATGATGCAAATGCAGATGGAGGGTATGCAACAGATGGCTGAGGATGCCCATTTGCTGCGCATTTTGCTCGAAAATGTTGTTCATGCCTCACATGAGCAGGAAAACTTGATGACTGAAATCGGCAAGATGCGCACAGATGATCCGTCCTTGGTCGAAAAGATTATCCATCAAAAGGAAGTGGCCGACAATTTCAATATGGTTCGCGATTCGTTGCGCAATATGGCCATGCGTCAGCCCTCGATTCAGAAATTCGTCTTTGATGAGTTGCATACCATTGAAAATCAGACTGAAAACGCGATGAAGCACCTCAACGATCTAAAACTCTCGCAAGCTGTGCGTCATCAACAGACCGCTATGATGTCGATGAACAACTTGGCGTTGATGCTGGCTGAGTCGTTGGAAAACATGGAGAACAGCATGGATGCCATGGGTATGCCGATGTCGTGCTCCATGCCTAAGCCGGGTCAAGGACAGAGTATGCAGAAGATGCAGCAGTTACAGCAACAGTTGAGCGAGCAATTAAAGAAAATGCAGCAACAAATGGAGTCGGGACAGCAAACACCTAACTCGATGAGCGAGGAATTTGCCCGTATGGCGGCTGAACAAGAGATGTTGCGGCAAGGTATGCAGCAGATGCTTAATGAGATGAAGGAAAACGGTCAAATTGGTGATGACGGTTTGAACGAGATCATCAAGGATATGGAAAAGTTGGAGGAGGAGTTGGTGAACAAAAAGATCAACCGTCAGATGATTGAGCGAAGCCAAAGAATTGAGTCCCGAATGTTGGAGTCGCAGAAGGCGCAGGAAAAGCGTGAACAGGAAGAAAAGCGTAAGTCAAACGAATATAAAGGTTCGCATTTTGACCGCAAGATAGATGAATACATGTACGAGCAAACGCTCAAGAAAAACCAGGAGTTCTTGCGTAGCAATCCCATCGAATACGCACCTTATTACAAGGATAAAATCAACGAATATTACCTGAAGAAAAACACACATTAAGATGATTAGATTCGGCACATTGGATGTAGAGATGCCGCCTATGGACCCGCAGCGCGTCAAGGCTTGGATAGGAGAGATAGCGATGAAATATGGCAAGACGGTAGGGGAGTTGTATTACTATTTTTGCAGCGATGAAAAGTTGCTGGAGATAAACAGAGAACGTCTCGGCCACGACTTCTACACTGATATTGTCACCTTTCCTCTGACGGATTGTGAGACGGTACTTTCGAGTGAGTTTTGCATCAGCATCGACCGAATTAAGGAAAATTCCGTGACTTTTGGACGTAGCTTTGAGAGCGAATTGCATCGAGTCATCATCCATGGCGTGTTGCATCTCATCGGTTTCGATGATCATACCGAGGAAGATGAAAAAGAGATGCGTGAAAAAGAGGAAGAAGTGTTGAAACTATTATTTAGTTAATTGGTTATCAAAAAGTTATACACAATGTTTCCCGTGAAACACTGACACAAAATGTATTTCGAACCGTATGATATCATCGTTGTAGGAGCGGGTCACGCGGGCTGTGAAGCCGCAGCAGCTGCGGCCAATATGGGCAGCAAAGTCTTGCTCGTCACTATGGACTTGCGACTGTTTGCCTCCATGTCGTGCAACCCCGCTATGGGCGGCATTGCCAAGGGTCAAATCGTCCGCGAAATTGACGCTATGGGTGGCTATTCGGGCATCGTTTCCGACCGTACTATGATCCAGTTCAGGATGCTCAACAAGTCAAAAGGTCCCGCCATGTGGAGTCCCAGATGCCAAAGCGACAAGATGATGTTTTCAGCTGAGTGGCGCAGTATGTTGGAAAAGACTCCCAATGTTGACTTTTGGCAAGACACGGTGATAGGACTTCTTGTTGATGGCGATCAGGTAAAAGGGGTTAAAACCATGATGGGCGGCGATATCGAAAGCAAGGCCGTCATTCTCACCAACGGCACTTTCTTGAACGGTTTGATTCATATCGGTGAACAGCATTTCTCGGGAGGCAGAATGGGTGAGGTGGCCAGTCATGGCATCAGTGAACAACTCAAGGAACTCGGTTTTGAGGTTAAACGGCTAAAAACAGGAACCCCTGTCAGAATCGATGGTCGAACGATTGATTTCAGCAAACTCATCGAACAAAAAGGCGATGACGAAGTGGTGGGTTTCTCCTATATTGAACCCTTCAAAATCGCGAAACAAAGGAGCTGTTGGATTGCCCATACTTCATTAAAAGTGCACGAAACGCTCCGAAAAGGGTTCAAATATTCGCCTATGTTCAATGGTCGAATTCAAGGTGTAGGTCCCCGATATTGCCCCAGCATTGAAGACAAAATCGAGCGTTTTGCGGGTAAAGATAGCCATCAACTCTTTGTAGAACCCGAGGGTTGGACCACCGAAGAATACTATCTCAACGGCTTTAGTTCTTCTTTGCCGGATTATATTCAATATGAAGCCTTGCGACAAATTGAAGGCTTCGAAAATGCCAAAATCTATCGACCAGGCTATGCCATCGAATATGATTATTTCCCTCCTGAACAATTGCACCATTCTTTGGAAACCAGACTTGTTCATGGCCTCTATTTCGCGGGACAAATCAACGGAACAACTGGCTATGAAGAAGCCGCGTGCCAAGGCATGATGGCGGGAATCAATGCGAGTTTGGCGTTGCAAGACAAACAATCTTTGGTGTTGTCAAGAACTGAAGCTTATATCGGTGTACTCATTGATGATCTTATCACCAAAGGTGTCGATGAGCCTTATCGAATGTTCACGAGCAGGGCGGAATATCGTATTTTATTGCGTCAGGATAACGCCGATACCCGTTTGACTGAATTATCGTATCGACTTGGCTTGGCCAAGGAAGGGCGATATCAAAAATACTTGGTGAAACGACAAAAAGTGGAAAACATCAAGTCGTTTTTGAACGAAACATACGCTTATCCAGACGAAATCAATGGACTCTTGGAGCAAAATGATAGCTCACGGATAGATCAAAAAACCAAACTATCGTATCTGCTATTGCGTCCTCAAATTGGGCTTTCGGATATGGTTGGAGTTTTATCATCGCTTGAGCAATATAGAGAGAGCGACAGATTTACCAAAGAGTGTTTAGAGGAGGCGGAAATACAAATCAAGTACGACAGTTACATCCAAAAGGAGAATGAATTGGCCGAAAAACTCAATCGTTTGGATTATATCAGACTTCCAAAAGATTTCGATTACCATACCATACAATCACTATCATACGAATGCCGTGAAAAACTGAATCGCTACAAACCGAAAACTTTGGGACAAGCTTCAAGAATCAGCGGGATTTCGCCTGCCGACATCAATGTGTTGGCCATATTTTTAGGAAGATAACGAGACTGTTTCACATGAAACATTGAAGAAATGAACAATAAATGTCCATGGTGCGGCTCTGATAAAGCACAAATCAATCTCTGGCTGAGAGATGAATTTCTCACCAAGGAGGAATTTCATATTTGTGAATGTCTGAGTTGTGGCTTACTCTATACCATGCCTCGCCCTAGTAAAGATAAAATAGGTGCCTATTATAAATCCGAGGAGTATTACAGTCATCAGGAGAATACAAAAGGGTTTATTCCTAAGGTTTATGAAAGAGTGAAAAAGGTAAATCTGAATCATAAGTACAATCTTGCCACAAATGGCTTGAATGTCGGAAAACTATTGGATATTGGTTGTGGGGTCGGTGATTTTTTGCATACTGCCGAAATGCACGGTTGGGAATGTACCGGTGTGGAGCCATCGGAGGATGCGAAAGCCATAGCGCAGAAGAGAATGCAAGGCGAGATTTTTTCGAGCGAAGAGTTGGAGAATATGCCGGATGGTAGTTTTGATCTGATTACGATGTGGCACGTGCTTGAACATGTGGATGATTTGAAATGGCAGGTTGAGCAGTTGCATCGTCTCGTTAAGCCTAATGGTCGTGTTGTTATTGCTCTGCCAAATTACAAATCGTACGATGGTCAGTATTACAAAGAACTATGGGCTGCCTACGATGTGCCCCGACATTTGAATCATTTTAGCAAGACAACACTGACTAAAATATTCAAAACCAATGGTTTAGAACTTATTAAGATGGATAAACTGAGATGGGATGCCTATTATATCTCCTATATGAGTGAACAATACAAACTACATTCTATGCCTTTAATAAGGGGTGTGTATCGAGGATGGATTTCAAATTGCAAGGCGAGGCGTTCAAGAGAGTGGTCAAGCTTGGTCTACGTTTTTGAGAAGAAGACGAGAAATTGAAAATTTGCCTATTTTTGGCCTGTTTAAGACGTTTTGCGCTATTTTTGTATTGTGGTATGGGTGACGGCTTGAAAACCTCTTAGATGTTACTTTTTATAACTTACACAATATCAAGAAAATTCTTAAGTTTTAACATAAAGAGCAGATGAAAAGTAAAAGAATAAAGAGAATCGGTTTCCTATTATGTGTGATTGGCGTTGTCTTGATGGCGACGCTGGGGTTGTTCTTTTACCTTTCCTTGAAACCAAGTTTTTTGAACCGAAGTATCCGAAACTCGGTTTTGGGTATGGACAAGGAGATGCAGTTGCAAATTCAAAAAGGTCTTAATCATGATGAGCTGGAAAAGAATCAGACGGGTTTGACCATCTTTATGAACGACACCTTGGTCTATTGGAATCGTAACGATGTCAATCCGAAATTGATGAAGCGTAAGGTTGAGGTTGGACACGATACCATCTGTCCCTTGCTTTCGGGCAATTATTATGTGAAGTCATATGAAAGTGGAAATATGACCTACTACATTTACAAATTGGTCAATACCACCTATCAGATTGACAATCCCTATTTTGAGAACACAACCCCATGCCTTCCTAGATTCATCAATACTGATATTAGATTTTTGGACAATGCCGATGGAATACCTTTAGTGAATGGTGAGGGCAAAGTCTTGGGTATATACCAAATTGTCGGCCCCCCGAAATTAAAAGAGCCATTCAGGTATTTATGGCCTTTGCCTCTAATTTTGCTGGTGATAGTAGGACTGATTTTGGTCTATGGAAAGCAACGAGAAATACAATCGCGAGACGGAAAGAAGTCGCATAATGTTGAAATCGGGATTGTCGTGATTCTCTTGGTTTCCTTAATCGGTACCTATGTCTATTATCGAATTGGGGTTGGCAACGAGAACAAACAAATGCGGCAACAGGCCCAAAATCTGATGGAAAAACGCGACGTGGACTTTGAGAGCAGTTATGACCATTTTGCCCAGCAGATGAAGTCCGACACCACTTTGAGAGATATGCTGTTTGCCGAAAGCAACGTATTGGCCGATGTCATCCTTGGCTATTCCAAGGACTTGCTTTTCGATGAGACTATGAAAGCCTACTCGACCACGCTAACCCTTTGTTCGCCAGGTGAGGAGATTACCATCCAGCCAGAGGGCTTTGTCACTGTGTGCGACAGCTATTTTAGCGATAAGTTGGCCAACAACAAAAACGAAAGGGTAGGGGACAACCTTTATTTCATGGATTATTACACATTGGATCCCAATTACTTGGCTCGAATTGATATTACAAAAGATACCTTAAAGAAAGCGCTTTATTTTGAGTTTTATAAGCCTATCGCACCTGAAGGCTTTGGGTTTCCTCAACTGCTAAAAGAATCCAACAGCTTAAAGCCTTATGACTATTCGGTGGCCAGTTATAGGGGGAATCTCTTGGTTTACAAATATGGTCGCTACATCTATCCTAATTTCTTGAACAGCCTGAAAGTCAAAGACCACGAGTTCAGTTTCAGCAGCAAATACAAGCATTACGCTCTCATTGACAGTGAAAACAATTCAGTTGTCATCAGTACACCTACACGAGATTTTTCGCAAAAAACGGCACCGTTTGCTATAATCTTCCTCGGTCTTTCTTTGCTATATTTGCTAATTGTATGGTTGGCTGGGCCCAAAGAGTATCAAAAATGGCGCAATAGTAGTTTGCGTTGGCGTTTGCAGACCGTGGTCTTGTTGACCTTGGGCATTTCGTTCGTTGCCATCGGCCCCGTTTCGGTGCTTTATATGCGCACGCTCTACAACCAAAACACTACCGATACCCAATTTGAAACCACCCGAACGCTCTCTCTTGAGATGCGCAACAACCTTGATTTTGCCACCCTGATGCGAACAGCGTCGAAAGACACTTGGACCGACATCTTGCATCACTATGCGAACACGTTCTTTACCGACTTGAACCTCTATCAACTCGATGGTCAGCTGTTGGCCACCACTCGTCCTGAAATCAACGAGCTCAACCTGCAGGCTCCTATAATGAATGCGGAAGCATACAATAGTTTGAGCCGCAATAAAGACCTTTTCTTCACACACAAGGAATACCTCGGCAAAGGCTCATACGAATCGGCTTACATCCCGCTGACCGATGCCAATGGCAGCACGTTGGCCTATCTCAACACACCTTATTTCTCGAGCTCCACAGACTTGCACAACGAAATTCGTAATTTCATCCTTACCTATCTCAACATCATAGTTGTGCTACTGGGTGGCGCATTGATCTTCATCCTTCTCATCACACGGAGTCTGACGCGGCCTTTAGCATTGATTCAGAATAAATTAGGTGACATTAAAATCGGCCAAAAGAACGAACCCATCGAGTGGAAGGGCGATGATGAAATTGGTGCTTTGGTGAGGCAATACAACCAACTCATTGTGGAGTTGGAAAAGAGTGCTGCCGAATTGAAACGCACTGCTGCCGAATCTGCTTGGAGAGGCGTGGCGCGACAGGTGGCTCATGAGATTAAGAACTCGCTCACACCAATGCGTCTCAGTGTGCAGCTATTGCAACGCAACATCGACAACGGCAAGGCTATGCCAGAGCAAATCCAACGGACAACCAACACGCTCATTGAACAAATTGATGCCTTGTCGGATATCGCTTCTTCGTTCTCAACCTACGCCAAGTTGCCCGAGAACCATCCAGCTCCCTTGGATTTGGCTGAACTGGTTCAAAACGTGGTGAATCTTTATGACAATGCAGAAAATATCGAATTCCACTATGATTTCGATAAGACAAAAGATCACACCTATAATGGCGACAAAACCAATCTAAACAGCGTTGTCGGCAATCTCATCAAAAATGCCACACAAGCCATCGGCTCGAAGCCTGATGGCCGCATAGATGTCGGTTTGAAGAACACGGAGACGGTGTTCATCGTCAGCGTGAAAGACAACGGCAAGGGCATCAAGGAAGAGGACAAGAGTCAGATTTTCCTGCCCAATTTCACTACCAAATCAGGAGGCTCGGGTGTTGGCCTCTCGTTGAGCTTCAACATCGTGCAGGCCGCTGGTGGAACCATCTCCTTCGAGAGTCAGGAAGGGGTGGGGACGGAGTTTGTGATTGAATTGCCGAAAAATTGAAAACGACCCAATATAAAGTGTAATTTTGCGTTTTTGAAAGACCAAAAGCAACCAACATGGCAGAAAACAGATTAGGCTCCTTGGCGAAGCAAACCGCCATTTACGGCTTGAGCAGCATTGTCGGCAGGTTCTTGAACTACCTGCTCGTGCCCATCCACACCCATAGGATGGCTGCCGAATCGGGAGGATACGGCATTGTGACCAACCTATACGCCTATACGGCCTTGTTCCTTGTCCTCCTTACTTTCGGCATGGAGACCACTTTCTTCCGTTTCTCCAACAAGAAGGACGTCAACCCCGACAAGGCTTTCTCCACGGCTGGGCTTTCTGTTGGTCTTGTGTCCCTTGTTTTCCTCATATTGGTATCCCTGTTTCTGAAGCCCATTTCTGCTGCCTTGGATTATGCTTTGCATCCTGAGTTCGTGGAAATCATGGCCATCATAGTCGCTTTTGATGCTTTCCAGTCTATTCTGTTTGCGCGGCTTCGTTATGAGAATCGGCCTCTCAAGTTCATGACGTTGAAACTCTCTTTCATCGTCTTAAGCCTGTTGCTGAACTTGTTCATATTCTATTTGGCCCCCTACCTCAAAGAGCACTTCCCCTCAATGATGGGGTGGTATCATACCAGCTATCAGGTGGGTTATATTTTCATCGCCAATTTGATCTGTACTACATTGGTCAATTTTGGCTTTATCAAGGAAATCAAGAAGCTACGACTTGGCATCGATCGCAACTTGTTAAAACAGATGCTGAAATACACATGGCCCATTTTGCTCTTAGGTTTGGCGGGTATTCTCAATCAGGTGGCCGATAAGATTGTATTCAAGAAAATCGTTCCTGGTCTAGAGGGCGAGGAACAACTTGGTATTTATGGTGCCTGTGTCAAGATAGCGATGATTATGGCGATGATCACACAAGCCTTCCGTTATGCCTACGAGCCTTTTGTCTTCGGCGGCAAGCGCGACACTGAAGACAAGGAGACTCAAGCCAAGGTGATGAAATACTTCATTATCTTCACGCTGCTGGCTTTCCTTGCAGTGGTGATGTATATGCCGCTGTTGAAGTATCTCGTTGGTTCAGATTATCATGAAGGCCTACGTGTGGTACCCATCGTGATGATGGCCGAAATCTTTATGGGCATCTATTTCAACCTCTCATTCTGGTACAAGTTAATTGATGAAACTTGGTGGGGTGCCATTTTCTCTGCCATCGGCTGCGCGGTGCTGCTTGCCATCAATTTCATCTTTGTTCCCAAATATGGCTATATGGCCTGTGCCTGGGGCGGTTTTGCGGGCTATGCCACCTGCATGGTGCTGTCTTATTTTGTAGGACAAAAGAAAGCCCCCATTCCGTACGATTTGAAGTCGGCTTTCCTTTATTTTGCTATGGCCATGGCCTTGTATTTCGCGCAAAAGTACATCCACATCGAAAATACCGTTTGGACCTTGGTTGTCAACACGGGGCTGCTATTGGTGTTCTTCGCCTTCATTTGTTGGATGGAGAAGGACTTGGTGAAAGGGGTATTGGGATGGATTAAGAAGCGGGTTTAGTTAAAACGTCATCATAGCTGTTTTGGCTTCCAAACAAACAATCCCATAACTCCAGCAAGCGTCCGAATCAGTTCAAGCAGGTCATCGGAGGGAGCGTAAATAGTCATGTGGGTGTCATCGCGTCCAATGGTAATGAGGGCTTCGGATGAACCGATTAGGATACCTAGTTCACTTTGGTTGGCTTTGATATGACTGGCAAGTAATTCTGGTTCAGGATTAACTATGCCTTCCGTGTCGTCATCAACGAACAATCGCAAATCATAGTAGCAATACAACTTCAACAGGATATCGCAAAAATGCTCACGCAAAACAGCATAGCGCAGCGGCTCTAAATAATATTCCTCCACAGAGAAAAACCTTCTGCCGCCATTTTCTGAAACTTGTTTCGGGAGGTAGTCTACTATCCAATAATCCTTATCGAAGAATAATTCTATCATGTCGATATAAGCTTTTTTCGTTTTCACAATCCAAACGTCTCCGCTAGCTCTTGCATCTGCGCCTCGCTCATGCCCTCGGGCTCAAAGCCCATGCTGCGGGCACTCATATAGATTTGTGCGGCTTTATTCAATACATCCACCTGGTCAAACGCGGAAATGATGTCGGTGTCGACGGCAAACACGCCGTGCTTTTCCCACATCACTACGTCGTAGCCTTCATCGAGAGTCTTGAGAGTGGCCTCGCCAAGTGCCACACTCGACGGTAGCAGGTAAGGCACGATGCCCAAGCCTTTCGGACAAAAGGCACGTGTTTCGGGAATCATTGACCATAGGATTTTGGTCAGCACGTCCTTCTCAAGGAACGGCCTATGATGTGTCATAGCTACCAATTCGATGGGATGAGTGTGAAGCGAGGCTTTGTATGGTGAGCCTTTAGCAATCAAGTAATTGTGAACACTGAGGTGCGATGGCAACTCTGAGGTGGGTATCACGGGTTTGTCGGCAACGATTTCATAATGGGCACAGTCATCTAGGATGCGGATGATGGAGCCGTTGTCCATGGGCCAGCGGGCGAGGTCGCGCATGCGGCGGTTGGTGCCTTTGCAGTAGAAATAGCAGCCTTTCAAATACGGCAAGGTGGTACCTATGGCTTTCGCCTCACAGAGGGCAGGCAAGGCCTTGATTTCCTCATCTATCCATTCCGTGATGTTGACAACGATATTGCCACCGTTGCGCTCGGCCCAGCCTTTCTGCCAAAGGTACCCCGCCACTTCGGCCACTTGCTCGATGCAGCGTTTTAATCCGGGTCTGTTGTATGTAATGCCTTCCATGATGTTTTTCGTTTGATTATTCCTCAAGGGTCTCCGGGGTGTGGTCGGTGTTTGCCCACTCAAAATTTTCATAGTATTCTTCGTCAGTAGGAAAACTAGGCATTATTTTGCGTCTTAGCGCTTTCCATTGTTTAAAGCGCTTGGGATAATAAATGCCAATGTCGTTAACGGATATTTTGAGAGGAGCGTGTTCTGCGCCCATAAAAGGTTCCATTTCCTCCATTGCTTCTACAGGGTACGAGGTTTCGATGAAAATGTCATTTACTCTTGGCAGATCCGCGTTGTCTTTTACGACAAACGTCCATGAATAATGTCCATCAGAGCTTACGTCCTCATAACTTTCTTTTAAGTCAATTTGTACAGCAAACTCGTTTGTGCCATCGGAAAACTTCACGATGTCCTCATCGAACACGACCTTTGTGGCGTTCAGCAATACTTCTGGGATGGCTCTGGATCCGGCATCGGCAGATTTCTCGAAGTCACAGTATTCAAACACCAATCCGGAGGGTACTTCTTCTTCGGCGGTTTCTACTTCCCCAACAGGTTCTGGTGTTGGTTCAACAACGGTAGCAGTGTCCACGGTCGGGTTTTCGACAGGTGGGTTTTGTTGCTGTTGTGCTCCGCCGCATGAAACCAATGCCAATGCGATGAGAGCTAGAAAGAGGTGTCTTTTCATGATATTGTTGTTTTAGTTTTTTCAATAATTATCTCCATACTGTTCTTTGGTGATTTGAGCCAGCGACTTGCCTCGGGTGTTGGGACAACCTATGATGCCCACGATCAATGAGACGAGCAGCAGGCCGATCATGCAATAGGCAGCCACGGTGAAGCCTTCTCCATTTTCACCATAGATGAATGTAAAGACGAGTCCCCAAACGGCCGACAGTCCCCTGACGACAAAAAACATCAACCCTTGTGCGCCGGCACGGAACTTGGCGGGAAACAGCTCCGAGCCCCACAAGGCATAGAAGATCTGCACTGACATACCACCTTCGATGCCCCACAGAATGGTAAAGAGCCATAACACCGCGGTGCCGTTCACGCCGATGGTGACGATAATCACCCAGGCACTGATGGCGACGAGCAATCCCAAGATATAAATCAGCTTGTGGCTGGTCTTGTCGATGACCTTGGAGAGTAGGAAAGTAACAAACACGATGATGGCCCATTGGATGCAGTTCATCCAGTTGGCCTGCTCGTTGCTGATGCCGCCCGCCGTCTCATATATGTGGGGCTGGAAGAAGCCCAAGACCGATGCCACGAGGTTCCAGGCGAGGTAGATGACGGCCAAGAAACACGCAGTCTTGATGGAGATTCTATTGGAGAACAAGACCTTGAAGGCATGCCAAAGCCCCGTGTTCTCGCCTTTGGCCTTGGCGGCCTCTTGGCTGGCTTTCCATTCGGTGCTTTCCTCCAGTTTCCGCTGCATGTTCCATGCGATGAAAGCCACAATCAGTAATGAGAAGAAGACAATGCGCGAACTGAACACGTTGACAGCTTCTTGGGACAAGTCGGAACCACCGATAGCATAAGCAATCTTCTCCACCCAGCCGAACAGATAGCCGTCAGGGGCGAAGAACATACCCAATAGCAGAATGATCATTGGTCCAAAACCCCATGACATTTGTGAGATACAGATGTTGCGACCACGGTTGTTGTTTTCCGAACTCTCGGAGATGTAGGTCCACGAGGCGGGTACACCTATGCCGACAGAGATACCCGTCACAAGGAAGCCCGCCAAAAGCATAGGGAAGCTGACGGAGAGCATGATGAGCAGCACGCCTGTCATATACACGAGTAGGTTGTAGGTGTAGATGAACTTACGCCCGTATTTGTCGGCCAAGAACCCGCCAATGATAGCGCCGAGGGCAGCACCTAGGCAGTTGGCGCTGATGAAGTTGAGCCAGCCGAGATGCACCTCGGTGAGGCCAAGGTATTTCTGCCATAGCGTCAAGCCACTGGCGCCGGCAACGATGGCACCGGCATCCAAATAGTTGGTCAGCGAGACGGCGATAGTGCTTTTTAAGCTTCCTTTACTCATTTTTTATTTGTTTTATTGCGAGACATGAGACCGAAGAAACACTATCCTAATGCTTTGACCGTCATGGCGGAGGAACATCCGCCATCTCCTAAGTGCGGAGAAGATACCTACCCGTTTGGGAGATTGCGGGTCAGGCCCGCAATGACGGCAAAAGCCGTGTTGTGTGTCTTGTGGTCTCATTTCGGATTATCTCTTGCTTGTTACATCTTTCTCATATTGCTGCACCTTGGCGATGAACTCTTCACCTACAGGAACTCCGTTCTTTAAGTTGAAATAGTCGTAGACAGCTCCGAAGGGCAGAGACTTCATCTCTTCCAGCAAGGCCAGTTTCTCGAAGCCTTGACCTTTGTCTTCGTATTGGCGCAGCATCTGCAACGGCTCCAACAAGGCTTGCAGCAGGCATTTCTGCGTGGCACGGGTTCCGATGAGGTAAGCTCCGATTCTATTGATGGACGCGTCGAAGTAGTCGAGGCCGATGTGGGCGCGGTGAAGGGCTTCGGCGCGGACGATTTCCTTGAAGAGGTCGAGAGTTTGGTCGTTCATCAAGGTGACATGGTCGGAGTCCCAACGGATGGGACGGCTGACATGGAGCATCAATTCGGGCACATAGAGGAGCAGCGACGACACCATATCCGACACATTTTCAGTGGGTTCATAGTGACCCGTATCAAGGGTATAGATGACCTTTCGCGTGGCGCAATAGCCGGCATAGAAGTCGTGTGAGCCGACGGTGAAGCTCTCCAAGCCGATGCCGAACAACTTGGCCTCGACGCAGGATTTCATATCTGGGAGGTCTTCGGCTAAGATCTCATCCAACGAGGCGGCTAGCAGTTCACGGTAGCGTTTCCGCTTCACGGTAAGGTCTTTTAGACCATCATGCACCCAGATGTTCATGATGCAGGGGTCGCCTTGAGCCTTGCCCATGGCGTCGGCGATGCGGCGGCAGCGTTTGGTATGCTCGATCCAGAAAGCACGGATGGCGGGGTCGGGGTGGGCAAGGCTGAGGTCGCCGCTCTTGGGATGACCGAAGGAGGTGGAGTTGAAGTCGAGCTTCATATCAACTGACTTCGCCCAGTCAATCCAGCTCTGGAAGTGTTCTACACCCACTTGGTCGCGGTCGACGAACTTACCGCCGAAGTCGCCGTAGATTTCATGCAGGTTGACACGCTGCGTGCCTGTGAGTAGCTTGTTGACGAACTCGAGGTCGGCACGCACCTCGTCGATGGTACGGGCACGGCCCGGGTAGTTACCCGTGGTCTGGATGCCGCCCGAGAGGCCAGCTTGGCTCTCGAAGCCCATCACGTCGTCGGTCTGCCAGCAGTGTAGCGAAATGGGGGTCTTCTCGAGGGTGGCGATGGCTTGGTCGGTGTCGATGCCGAGGGTGGCGTAACGTTCCTTGGCTAGGGTGTAAGCGTTGAGGATGTTGGTGGTGTTCATAGGCGTTGCGTTTAAGAGCAGGGACTCACGTCGCCTGCTTACTGATGTGTCGCCCCTACGGGGCTGGGTTGAAAAGCAGAGGGTGCACTGTGCTTGCCGCCTGCTTAAGGTTCTGCACCCCTACGGGCGCTGGAAGTGGCACAAAGGTAGTGTTTTGTGCGTTTCCTTTGTCATTTCCGTTCAAAAACGGTTTCTTTTGTTTCGCTGTCGGGTTCTATTACTGTTAAATCGCTGATATTATGGTTGTTGACATCGTCCATCACGATGGCGGTGCGGTAGTCTTTCTTCAGAGCGGTTAGTTTGATGTTTTTCATAGTCAGGCCGTCGACATGGCGGACGAAGAAGCCCCAGGCGGGCAACTCCATGTGTTGCGAGAACTCTGGATAAGCTTTGGGCATCTCGGGCACTTTGTCCAACTCATCAAGACCTATAAGGGCATAATGCGGGTCGCCTCCGCCAGGGAAGACAATCTCAATGTTCTCCAAAGTGATATTCTTTATCTTACTGTCTTTCAGTCCAATAATACCACAAGGTGAAATGTTGCGCGGCAGGTCTTCGATGGGGCCTTCGTATTCGTAGCCAGCATCGGGTTTGGTAGCAGCTACCTCGCAATACAGGTTACGGATAGTGATGCCGTCCATGAAGCTCTGTTTGTCGCGACGGGCTCCGACATTGAGGTAGATGGCATTGCCTACGTTAGTGGCGTAGAGCGAGTCAACGAGGATGTTCTCGCATATACCGCCATCGACGCTTTGGATGGTAATGGCGCTACGGTAGGTGTCGTATACGGAGTTGTTGATAATTTTCACATTCTTGAAACCACCTGCACCCATAGTGCCAAACTTGATACCACTTGCGCTGCTGCGGGTGGTACAATTGCGAACTTCGATATTTTGACACAACTTTTTGGCGCTGTGCGATTTAAGACAGATGGCATCGTCACTTGCGTCGACATAGCTGTTGGTCAACACGAAGCCGTCGCAGTCCACGATATCGATGCCGTCGTTGTTCCAAAAGGCCGTGCTTTGGATGCGCACGTTGTTGACCTTGACGTTCTCGCATTGGTCGTACATGGTGACCCAGTTGGCGGCATTGCGGAAGGTAACATTGTCGACTTCAACGTTTTTGCACTCCCTGAAAATCAGTAACCTTGGTCGGAAGCCTTCACCCACTCGGTCGTTGCTCAACTTGTCTTTCATAAGGCCTTTGTGCACGAGGTCGGTGCAGTTGTTGCCCAGCTCACGTCCTTGTCCCTCGATGACGCCACCGCTATTATAATAGCCGATAAGGTGGATGTTTTCAACTCCTTCGGCCAAGATAAGCGCGTGGTCATTGGTGGCAACTAGACGGTCATAATCCAGGGGATTGGTGCTTCCCACTAGCACGGCACCTTCCACCAACTCAATGGTGACATTGGATTTGAGGTGTATGCTGCCCGTCAGGTAACGGCCCACCCAGAAGCGCAGGGTGCCGCCGCCTTGCTCAGCGATCCAGTCGATGGCAAATTGGATGCTGCGAGTGTTCATCGTCACTCCATCGCTGCGGATGCCGAATAATGAAGCGTTGTAGATGGGTTGTTGGCTGTCGGCAAAGGCATAGCCGAGACCCAACAGCAGGGTGAAGCATAAGGTTAACAAGTGTTTTTTCATTGTATATCAGTTTTGTAGATTCTCACTGGTCCTAGTAAACCCATAGGTTGCAAGGCTTGATCCCGTCGGGGATGATTGACATAAATCCAGGTAGTCGGGTTGTCCTCGCGGGTGAAGGTTTTTAGGTAGTTGCCCATCGTGGTCGTCACACGGATTTCTATGTCGTTTTGCCCTTCATGAAGGGCTTTGCTAAGGTCATAAAGTCTGCGGCCAAAATATTGTACGCCAATGGATTGCCCGTTAACGAAGATTTCGGAAACACCTTCCACGAGGCCTAAATCCAATATTGTAGAGACGGTGTGCGCAACGTCTGTACCTAGATGGTCAATGGTTTTCCGATAAACGATAGTGCCACAGAAATGTTGATATTCCTCGCTATCCTTCAGGTCAAACAAAGTGTCGAAATGGGTTGTTATGGTGTCGTTCAAGAGGCTGTGGCATAGTTTGACATCCCAGTTATCGCTTAAGTCGCAGTATTTGTCATTGCGAGTAGGAACGACGAAGCAATCCAGGATGTCAGCTTTTGCTCTGGATTGCTTCGTTCCTCGCAATGACGTGAAACGATGATACGATGATTCTTTTTCGAAAACAATCAACATAGATTCAACGGGACCTAAGTCGAAGGTATAACTACCGTCTTCCTCTAATTGCAAGGCATAGCGTTTGCCTGTTTGCAAGTCCCAGATTTGGGCTTGTCGCTTATGGGTCAAGACTTTGCTGAAGGTGATTTTGGTTTGGTGTGCGTTGTAACGATGGCTGTTACTCAATAATATCATTTCGCTACCATCATCGGTGGTATAGCGGTTTTGCATCACAAACGGGTCTGGGTTTTCAAAATCCAAGTAATGGGGCAGGTTTTGGCTGCGCATGAGGCTGTCATACCAAGGAATGAACCCTTCTTTAGGTGGCTCCACGAAAACGAAATTGTCTTTATGTTGTATCACCTTCTCCAGGGTGGTCTTGACCAACGAGTCGTTTTCAGTATGGTGTTGCGGCATGCCCAACGATTGGTATGGGATGGTGTCGATACAAAGAATTTTGCCTCCTGTCTCTACAAAACGCAGTAATTGTTCGGCTGTTTCGGGATAGAGACTTTCCACGTCAATGAGTATCAGGGTGTTGTATTTCCTTTGGTTGAAGCACAGGTTGCCCTTCTTGATATCTGATTGATTGATGATGTTTTCGCTCACATAATCAACGCCGCCACCACATTTGTTGATGGCTTCCCAAATCATGGTTTTATATGGGGCACGGGTGGTGTTGGGGAAGGGCTCGTTTTGCATCCCGATGGTGCTCCACATGTCGTTCTCGGGGTTGAGGATGGCGATGTCGGCGTAATAGGTGCCATGCTGCAGGGCGTATGAAAGGCGAGCCTTATAGTCGTTGTAGAGCTTGAAATACGGCCACCAGGTGTTGCGCTCGCTGTAAAAAGCGCCGTAACGTACCCAGCCGGGGAACTTGGCCTCAAGGTTAGGCGAATAGTTGAAGCCATGGAACACGCTGTGGGTCACACCCGACATAGCCGATTGGTCGCCGCCAATCTTCAGTTGCTCAAGACTCATATTGAAGACGGTGTATGTGTTGGTCATCTCCTCGCAGCTGACGGTGCGATTGCCGGCGAGGTGCGCTGCTGATGACACAAACTTGTTGACCATGGTATAGGCGCGGCCACGGCGGTAGTCGGTTTCCGACATTTCTTCACCCGGCTTGTGGCGCAGCCAGTTGGTGGTCCACGACTCGCCTTCGGGAATGTCGTAACCCATGGCGCTTTCTAAAGGATAAAGACCCCGACCGTAGGCTTGAGCACGAGCCTTCACGCCTAGTTGATGGCACCACGCGAGGTAAGTGTGGGCAAATCTTTCCTGCATGAGTTGTGCCTTGAAATCTTCGAAGTCGTAACGGGCGCGTTGGATTTCCTTTTGGAAGCTGTCAGTCACGGGAACCACTGGGTCGTAGTTGAGCGCACTGCCCATCGAGCCAATCTTGAAAAAGATAAAAGGCATCCATTCAGTGATGTCATAGCCGTAGCGCTTTTGGAATTCCTCGGCCATATCATTGGTCCAGTTGGCCCCTTCCAACTCCATACTGTCAGTGAAAAGAGCGCGGATGTTGCCCTTCAGCGGCCCGATTTGTGCTTCAATCTTATCCGACATATTATAGAGGTAACGGTTGACCGCCTCGGTATTAAAGTGGTCAAGCACGGGACCGGCGGCTCCTGGTGCACCGTTGATGACCTCAAGGAAGCCGTTGATTTTCACCAAGGCAGCAAGGGTGTATTCCCCTTCGGGAACGTCGATGGTGAAAACACTATCAAGCCGAGGTCCCTGAGCCTGTCGAAGGGCCGACAATACATCGATATCATCTTCAATAAAAGTAGCCGGATTCGGATAAAGTTTCAGCGTCATCAATTCCTTAGTGTTGTCCTTGTATGGTGAGCTTACCTTGGGCATGGCTTTTTCGCAAAGGCTGTCGCGGTTAATGGTCAATGTTGTTGGTCCTGTCACGAGTTCTGAATAATTGACCACGATTTGTGTGCGCTCGTCTTCCTTAAGGAACTCGGCACCGAAAGGCCAACCTGAGCCTACGAGAAGGTCGCAAGTCATATCAAGTTGTTTGGCTTCATCGAAGCACACCTTAAGCATATTAATCCATTCGGGGCTAAGCCATTGCAATGAGGGCTTCCCGAGGCTATCACAATAGGTAGGGAAGGCGATGGGGTTAATCTCCACGCCACCTATGCCAGCTTCTTTGAGTAGCCGCATTTCGCGCACGAGTTCGTCCGCCTCCACCTTGTCGCCGTTCCACCACCAGCGCACAAAGGGGTGATACTCAGATGTGGGTTGCTGAAACGCCTCGTATAGTTGTTCGGTAGTTAGGCCATCGGTTTTCGGTTGGCATTGGCAGAGGACAAGGGCAAAGCCCATTAGTAAGATGAAGGGTTTCAGCAGCTTCATAGAGTTAAGTGTATTGAAGCAGCAAATTTAGGAAAATAATTGAATTCACGTTTTTCTCTTACAATATCCAAAATTTCCCTGTTTTGCCCTGTCAAGGCGGGAGAAACGAAAGAATTGAATTATTTATGCAAAAACTCATCATATTTCAAAAATTTGATGTATTTTTGCCATCAAAATAGCATCAATATGTCACAATCAGCTTACACAATCCGTTTGGATTCAGACTTGAAAAACCGCTTCGACACACTTTGCGAAGGCTTTGGCATGAGTGCTTCCACAGCATTCAACATCTTTGTCCGTACTGTTGTCCGCAAACGAAAGATTCCTTTTGAAATCGAGATGTCTGAAAAAGATGTCATTCACGAAGAAGGTCGCCGTGCTTTTTTGGAAATTCGTAAAATGGCCGAACAAGGGGATTTCCCAGACCTTACTTTGGATGAAATCAATGAAGAAATCCGTTTGGCGAGGGAGGGCAAATGAAAAAGAAGATATTTGCGGTTGTCGATACCAATGTCATCGTTTCTGGAATGATTACCAGCAATTCGACCTCGCCAACAGCCAAAGTTTTGAATTGTTTGGGTGAGAAATACATCACCCCTTTATATTGTGAGGAAATCCTTCAAGAGTATGAAAACGTTTTGGGCCGAGAGAAGTTTAATCTTCCAAAAGAAAAAATTGAAAAGTTTCTGAAAATGATAAAATCAGATGGCATTGCCTCAAACAGGGTGCCTACCAATGAAGTTTTCACCGACCCAAATGATGTTATGTTTTACGAAGTTGCTTTGTCGAAAGAAGATTCGTTTTTAGTCACAGGCAACATCAAGCATTTCCCTAAAGTGGATATGGTAGTCACGCCTGCAGAAATGATGGAAATCATAAAACACAATCTGGAAGAATAAACTTTAATCACACCTTTGGCAAAAACTCCACCACAGGAAAAACCTCTCCAACCATCTTCCGTATAGCCCACCTATTGTTCACCAATCCAGCCGCTTTGGCTTGCAGCATGAGGTTTCCGATGGCAGTAGCTTCAGTAGGGCCAGCCACCACAGGTATGCCTATGGCATCAGCAGTCCATTGGTTGAGCAGGTCGTTGGCAGAGCCGCCGCCGATAACGTGCAACTTCTCGATTTGGAACGGTGCCACTTCCTGCAGCATTCCCAACACCTCGTTGTAACGCTCGGCAAGACTGTGATAGATGCAACTGAGCATCTCGGCATCGTTGGCGGGCGCGGCAAAACCATTGTCGAATAAAACGTTTCGGATTTCGACTTCCATATCGGTGGGATGGGCAAAGCGTGGGTCATCAGGATTGATGCGGCCTGCGTAGGCTTTTGCCGATTGCGCCATCTCAGTCATCTCTGCGTAGGTGTAGTCTTTACCTTGTGCTTGCCATTTCTTGCGGCATTGCTCCACGAGCCACATCCCTGTGATGTTCTTCAAGATGCGCGTGGTGCCTTCGATGCCGCCTTCGTTGGTGAAGTTGAGACGTTCCGAAGTCTCGTTGATGATAGTCTCCGAAGTCTCGATGCCCATCAGGCTCCAAGTGCCGCTGCTGAGATAGGCGAAATGCTCATTTTCAGCGGGAACAGCGACAACGGCAGAGGCCGTGTCGTGACCTGCCACGGCCACCACAGGCACCTCGCTCAAGCCCGTCTCCTTTGTGATATTGTAACGCAGATTACCCACAACTTCGCCAGGCTGAACTCTATCGGGTATTTGGTCATCCTTGAGTCCTACAGCATCCATCAGCGAAGGTTCGAATTGTTGCGTTTTGGGATTCAACACTCCTGAGGTGGAGGCGATGGTATACTCGCAGACTTTGCCGCGTGTCAGCAAATAGGCGAGGAGGTCGGGTATGAAGAGGATTTTCTTAGCGTGTTTGTAAGCTACACTGCCTTCTTCGGCTTGGGCGAACATCTGGAACACCGTGTTAAAGTTCAGGATTTGGGTACCAGTCAGGGTGTAGAGTTTTTCACGTGAAACTTTCTTGAAGAACTTCTCAGGAACGCCGTCAGTGTATGGGTCGCGATAGGCGCGGGGCAGACTGAGTAATGTGCCGTCGTGGCCGATGCAACCGAAATCGACACCCCAAGTGTCGATGCCGATGGAATCAATCGGAATATGGCGTTGGCCCAACTCTGTCAGGCACTTCAGGAAATGCTCGTAGATGCCGTAGACATTCCAATAGTACTTCCCGCCGATTTCAAGGGTCTGGTTTGGGAAGCGGTAGACCTCTTCCATTTGGAAACCCCCGTCAGCAAAGGTGCCTAAGATAGCCCTTCCACTGGTGGCGCCGCAGTCGAAGGCGAGGAAACGATAGTGCCTGTTTATGGTAAGACTATCCATAATTAATTTGCGAAATCTTTTGACACGGGACACGGGACTGTGGGACACGGGACAGGTTCAATGTCTCGCGTCTCGCGTTCCGTAGTCTCGCGTCTGTGGTGTAAATTAAGATTGCTCATGAGTATAATTAAAACACCATTACGGCACCACCGCCTTTGGCGAGGTGGAACTTCACCTTGTTGCCCATCACTTGGATTTGCTCGGCAACATAATCTTTGGCCACGCGATTGGCGTTGGGGCCGTCGCGGAAAATGCGGCCCGACTTGGCACCAAAATTAGGCAATACTGAGAGGTCGAGGTACAAGTCTCGTTCTTCCCAATTTGTAATTGCTCCGACGTACCAACGGAAGTCCTTGCGGCGAGCGATGATGAGGTATTCACCCACTTTACCATCTAAAACAATAGTCTCATCCCAAGTAGTCGGCACATTGGCAATAAACTGGGTGCATTCATCTTCCTTGAGGTAGTTGCTCGGACTGTCGCAGAGCATATTGAACGGCGACTCAAAAATCACATATTCAGCTAGTTGGCGGCAACGTGTGCCTTGGCTCATTGGCTCGGTGTAGATAGCGGCGAAATTGTTTTTGTTGGCGTTTTTCATCGCGCCTTGGGTGTAGTCTAACGGGCCGGCCAACATGCGGATGAAGGGGATGGTGACTTCGTTAAGGACGAGGTCACTCTCGTTGTCCCATTTGGCTTGTTCCAGACCGTACACACCTTCATGGTTGAGCACGTTGGGATAGGTGCGGTTGAGTCCCGTGGGCTTGTAAGCGCCATGGAAGTCAATAAAGAGGTGGTGACGGGCTGCGGTCTCCGCCATACGGTAGTAGAAGTCGACGATCATCTGGTCGTCGCCATCCATGAAGTCGACCTTGAAGCCTTTCACACCCAGGTCGGCATAGTGTTGGCAGACGTGTTCCATGTCCTTGTTAATAGCGGCATAGCCTACCCAAAGCACGATGCCCACGTTGCGCTCCGCGCCATAGTCCACGAGTTCCTTGATGTCTATCTCGGGCACCACTTGGAAGAGGTCGGCTTGTTTGTTGACGGCCCACCCTTCGTCCAAGATGACATATTCGATGCCGTATTGCGAGGCGAAGTCGATATAATATTTATAGGTGTTGTTATTGATGCCCGCATTGAAGTCAACGCCATAGATGTTCCAGGCGTTCCACCAGTCCCAAGCCACTTTTCCAGGTTGGATCCAAGAAACGTCGCCAATGCGGTTGGGTGAGGCCAAGAGGTAGACCAAGTCGTTGTCGGCCAGTTCCTTGTCATTTTCAGAGATGGTGATGATACGCCAAGGGAAGGCACGTTTGCCAGCGGTCTTGGCGATGTAGTTCTCACGTTCCTTCACCAGCCATTGCAGGTTATTATGGCCGCCTTGCTCGCGGGTCTTGGGATAGCCGGCGTGCATAGCGGAGAGGCCGTTACCGCTTTTTGGGTTATAGAGATACAGTCCAGGGAAGTCCTCCAAGTCGGCCTCGGTGATGACGGCTTTCTTACCATCCTTGAGTTCGACCAATAAGGGCAGGAAGGCCAGCTTTTCGGAGTCCATTTGGCTCAGGTTGGTGCGGGTATAAGTGTTCTCAAATGAGTTGTAGAACTGCTGTTGGATAAGGTCGCCTTCTTGTCCGGCACGTCTGAGGACATATGGGATAAGTCCTTGATAATCGGCGTCGAAATTGAAGTCGGCGGTTTCGTTTTTGATGATGATAGGTTTGCGGAAGTCGGTCTCGAAACGGTAGGCAACGCCAGCATTGTAGGCACGGAAGATGACTTTGTAGTTGCCTTTGAAGGTCAGGGTCAGTTCTTCGTAGACCTCGGGAATTTCGGCTCTTTTATAGAGCGGTGAGGCCAAGGTTTGGTTAACGGAGCGTGTCTTAGCGCTTTTCACGACAGGTTTGGTGCCGAGCATAGTCCCGTCGCCGAGTTGCATCCCGATAGGCGAAGGCGTCAACACGCAAGTGGTGCCATGCGTGACGGAATAAGTGAGTTGTTCACCCGCTTCAATGGTAACGGTGATGTCCTTGTCGGGCGATTGCAAGGTGTATTGCTTTTGTGCAAAGGCGCTCACGCAAAACATAAGGAGCGCAAAGAGAAGATTTTTTTTCATATTTGTGAAGTTTTATGCAGGCAAAATTATAAATTTTTGTCGCACTTCACAAAAAAAAGCCACCGAAATCGCTTTCGATGGCTTTGATGTTGAAGGTGTTATCATTGCTGCACTGGCGCAAACAGCTCCATTCGAATGGGTTTGCCGTCCTGAAGGACACCACGGAGAATGAAGGTGATGCCGTTCTCGTCCTCGGTAAGATACATCTTTCCGTTCTTGAAAGGCGATTCGTCGGGGTATTCTGTCTTAATATGGGTTCCTGCTTCAGTAAAGGAGCCGCTCACACCTTCGGGCGAGGATGACCACTCTATGCGATTGGCGAATTCGAAATGCAGCGTGAGGTCCGACTTCTCTGTCAAATCAACGACTCTACCCAACATCTCGTATGGGATGTCCTCAAAACGGAAGGTGTATGTGGAACCAAACAAGCCACCAGAATTTGCCACAATGGAATAATGGTCCTCAAAAGGAGGCTCAAAGTGGCAAGTCATAGTGACGTGGCTGTTGATAAAGTAGAGTTTATTGGTCCCTGGATCCAGATACTGCATGTCATCAGCGTCTTTTACGCAGGAACCCAGTGCTGCCGAAACAAGAAGCAACATCATGATTTTCAATGTGGTTTTCATAGTCTAGTAGTTTTAAAAATGATACTCATATCCCACCGAGAGCATGGCGTCGATGAACGATTTGCATGTCCAATGCTCCTTCTCTTGGTAAGATGTGTGATAGGTGACGCTATTGAAGCCCATTTGGTTTTGGAGGCCCAGACGAAGATGGCTGTTGTCCGACAGATTGATGCGCCCACCAAGTTCCGTTGAAGTGCCGAAACCGAAGTCCTCATGACATCTTTCGGTGAGCCAAGGTTGGGTGCTCCGCTCTAGATAGGGACCGAAATTCACATAGAACCATTTATAGGTGAACTCAACGCGCACAGGGACACGGAAGTAATGGTGATGACCAGGACCTGTTTCCCCGGACCAATTCGCGGGATTGTCGGAATGGTCTTTCCGGTATTCGTACTCAATGCCGGCCAGCAGCGACAGGTAGGAATTGAAGTTGTATTTGGCATCTATTCCCGCGTCGGCACGAAACATTCCGTCATAAGGGAAATAAAGAAAGTCAATGGCCACCCCCGACTTTACATGAGGGATTAGCGACCAATCACCTTTATCTTGCGCCTTTGCAGAAAAACAGCATAGGAAAGCTATGGACAAAGTGACCAGTATACGATTACTGAAATTGATTGTTTTCATGACTTGTTGATTTAGAGATTTGGTTTAAAACCGGTGCTCATAACCCACCGTAAGAAGGTAACCGAAGAAACCACCATAAAAAGCGGATTGGTCTCCTTCGGTCCTATGAGTAACACAAAGTTGTGTTTGCCAGCCTATGCGGAGATGATCGTCTTCCGACAGCCGTATGCGTCCACCTAATTCCACTTCTGGGCCTATACCAAAATCAATAGTCTCGTTGGCATCAAAACGTGTGTTCGTCGCCCGTTCCACAAACAGTCCAGCGTCAGCATAAAACCATTTGTGTGTGAACTCGGCACACACAGGGACGCGTAAGAAATGCTGGAGGCCTTCCCTACGGTCAGCAACTATGAACCAACCGTCATGCGTGTTAAAGCCCCATCGGTAATTGTACTCAACGCCTGCCAGCAACGACCAATGCTTGTTGAAGCTGACTTTTGCGTTCACGCCCACATTCGCGTGATAAACCTCATCCAACGATACTGTACCATCCAATACATACCCTATTTTTGTATAAGGAATAATGGACCATTCTTTTGAATTTTGTGTCTTTGCTGAAGAGCAGCAAAGGAAAGCGATGGCCACTGTGACCAGAACTCGCTTATTAAAATTGCTCGTTTTCATAACTGTCTCATTTTGAAGTTACAAAGTGATTTCATTACAAAAATCGAGCCAAAACGGATTATAGCTTTATCTCGACACCAACGCTCCTGATTTTATCACTCGTAACTCCAGGCTTGTACGCTGGCAGGAGGTTCGTAAAGCTCCTGATGCCATGAATGAACCTCAGGTGCTGGGTATCGTGGAAAGCGGTGAAATCACACAATTCTCGAGGAAAAATGCCAAAAAAGCCACCGAAATCCTTCAACCAACCATTGTCGCCAATGAAATAGGTGCATTTTGAAGGCTTTGGTACTTTTTTGATATACAATGTTTTATATGTACTATAAAAGTCTTCGATAAAGGTTTTTCTATTTTTCTGGACTAATTCTTTGGATGAGCCTACTCTAATGGTCAAAAATACAAATCAAACACTTATGCCTATGAACGATTAAGCGATATGCACACTATAAAACAGGAAAAAGTGAAGTAGCCAAATGTCTCATGGAGAAAGCGAAATAGTGCAATACTTTTTTTGTGTGCCTGTCATCCCTCAACCTGCACATTTAACTTAAACAGAAATTCAAACCAATAAATACATAAAAAAATGAAAAAGAGTAAAAGATTTCTTACAGTATTATCTGTAGCATTGATTAGTATTACAGGCTTGACAAGTTGCCTGAAAGATGAAGACGATACTATAGGTCTTCCTACCCCGTTTACCATCGGAGAAATTCCGAATGACTACTCAGCGACAATCAACCCGACTATCGACGATCCGAATGCTGTTATTCCTAATTATCAGTGTGAAGGAGAGGACGAAGAACAAGGTTTGGTCGTTTATCGCTTTGACATGACGGGCATCATGAATCCAAACACTAACGAATGGCTGGATTTATATGGAACCGGATTATCAAATCAGAATGTATGGGTGTCACTTGACGATATGCCAAAAGGTATCTTGGTAAAGAACCATACGGATGATGAGACCATACATAAGTTTGATTTGGTTTTTCTTGTGGATAATTCAGGCAGTATGTCTCAAGAGGCAGATGCCGTCGCTCGTGACATTCTTGATTGGGCAGATAGCTTGGCCAATTCAAACATCGACATCCGATTTGGATGTGTAGGCTATTCTGAATATGGATATGTGAACGGTGGAATTGACTTTACCGACCAAAATGGATTGGATGATTTCTTGAACTATGGTTATGGAACAAATAGAACACAGCATTTTGGTGGTGTGAATGCATCAAGTTTACAAAGCTTAGCTAGTGCTTATGGCGATGTCTATGGCGAATGTGGAGTGATGGCCTTGCGTTTTGCCAATGATTATTTCACCTTCCGTAGTGGCGCAAATCGCATTTATGTCAACTTCACTGATGAACCTAATCAACCCAATTTTAATGATGATTGGTCGGTTGAATACGTTAACCCTGTAAAGGGAAATTGGACACCTCAGCAGGGTACGGTACACACAGTTTTTAGTGAAACTCCAAATTACTATTCCTATCAGACGGGTTCTTATGAGATGCCTTGGCTGCTGTCGGAATACACAGGCGGTACGGTGCTTTATGCAAGTTCATACTTCACTGGCGTTTCGCTTTATGACCTTCCGGTGACGGGTGCTATGCAGCATTCCTATTCTATTTACCTTACTGTTCCCGAGTCGCTTATTGACGGACAGTTTCACACTTTAAAAGTAACAGTGCTTTCACAAGACCATGAAGTCAGAGGTGAAAGAGATTTCTTAATCAAATTCGAGTATTAATCCTGAAAAAGAACAGCATTATGAAGAAGAGTATCATCATCGCAACTTTAGTATTTGTTGCATTGTGCCAGTTGTTTAACGAAAAGCTGGTAGCACAGAATTCCAACAATAAGACAGAATTTGGATTCCGAATGGGAAGAAACCATGCCGACATGAACTATTCAAGTGGAATATATGACATCTATACCCACAAAGATCACTGGCAAGACCAATATGGTTTCTTCTTGACCTATCGGGTCTGTGACCATTTTGCCATTCGTCCTGAAGTCGATTATATTGGCCGTGGTGTATCTCTGAAATATGAAGACATCACTTATAAAATGGATGCTAAATATGTCGATTTTCGTCTTCCTTTGATTGTTTCAATTGCGCCACATTCAGCGATTAATCCATACATCTTTGTCGCCCCTGAGTTATGTCTTGCGCGTGATGGAGGAATCACCTACAAATCAAATCAAACGGGAGAGATTTCCACGGAAATCTCGGACGCTAACATAAGTTCCTACGATATTGCAGCAATTGGTGGAATTGGTATTGAACTGCCATTGAACCTTGGACAATTTCGTATGTCGTTGGCTGCAGAGGCTGGATACAGCATCGGTTTTTTTGACACGTTTTCGAAGGACGAACTTGGTGGTGAAGCCACCTTGCTAAATCCATCCCCCTACATACTGGCTCCTGAAAGCTCGCGTAACAATAACGGTATTGAGTTTGTGGTTTCTATTAGTATACCTTTTAGTAACTTCAAACCAATTAAGTAAGCTGTAAATGAATAACATGGGAGGATGTGTCAAAAATTGGCACATCCTCTTTTTTTAATTTCTCCAGAAACTCCGCGAAAGCAGTGTGATCAGCGAGAAAAGCTCCACCCTACCAAGGAGCATGAAGAGCATCAGCAGCCATTTGGCGGTCAAAGGGAAGATGACATACGATCCGCCTGGACCCACTTGCCCGAGACCCGTACCCACATTGCTCAGCGTGGCCACCGAAGCGCCTAAGGCGGTCTCAATGTCGATGCCCATAGCCAACAGGATGACGGCACCAAGGAGAAAGACCAGAAAATAGACGAAGATGAAGGTAATGTGCTTGTAGACGCCGCTGGTGGAGATGGCCTTTCCATTTACTTTTACGGGCAAGACGGCGTTAGGATGGATGATACGCTTGAGCTCCAATACTGAGTTCTTGACGAAAATGAGGTGGCGGAAGATCTTGACGCCACCCGAGGTGGAACCTGAACATGCACCAATGAACATCAGCAGGAAAAGGATGACCCATAGGAAAACAGGCCAAGCCGTGTAGTCGCTGACGAAAAAGCCAGTAGTGGTGAAAGCTGAAATGACACTGAAGAACGACTCACGGAAGGATGTGCCGAAGCTCTTGTGGCAACCGAACAGCAGCACCAAGCCGATGCCGATGCCAAAAAAGATGGTGGAGAGCAGGAAGGTTCTAAATTCCTGGTTTTTCAATATCCTGAATGACTTCCAACTCAAAGAGAGCAGAAGCAGGGAGAAGTTACAGCCCGACAGTACCATGAAGATGGTAATCACGACTTGGGAATAGTTGGAAAACGCACCGATGTTGGCTGTCCGCGTGGAGAAACCTCCCGAACTGATGGTGCTTAACGAGTGGCAGAGGGCATCGTAGAAGTCCATGTCGCCCCAATAGAGCAGCAACGTTTCCAACAGTGTGAAAAACAAGTAGATAAACCATATACGTCTCACCGTGTGCATAATGCGCGGGTGCAGTTTGTCGTAAGTGATGTCGTTGATTTCGGAAACGAAGAGCTGCATACCACTCATGCCGAGGTAGGGCAGGATGGCCAACGAGAACACGATGATAGCCAAGCCACCAATCCATTGCGTCATACTGCGCCAGAGGAGGATGTCTTTCGGGACGGACTCGATGTTGGTGAGAATGGTGGCGCCAGTGGTGGTAAAACCTGATAGCGCTTCAAAGAATCCGTCGGTAAAGTTGGGCACGCTCTTGCTGAGCAGGAAAGGCATGGCACCGAACAACGAGAGCACAAGCCATGAGATACAGACGACATAGACGCCGTCGCGTGAACTGGTTTTTTCGTCTTTGTGGTTCCGGGTGGCGATGAGCAGGATGAAGCCAGTCAGCAGGGTGATGAGGGCCGAGAAGGGCATACTGAAGGCATACAACCCGTGGTGGAGATAGGTCACAGGAAGCACCGTCAGCATGAAGAGGCCTTCAATGAGCAACAACTGGCCTTCGATGCGGAGGACTAAGGGGTGGTTTATTTTAGTTTTCCACTTCATTACTTTATTTCTAGTTCGGCCCTTCGACGGCTCAGGGACCTCAGCGAGTGAAGGTCGTTGAGCCTGTCGAAACGCCGACTTTTCTAATGGAACAAACGTTCAACAGCGGGAATACCAGCAGGCAAGGCCAGCACCACCACTTGGTCGTCGGTTTCGATTTGGAAGTCGTCGGTGGCAATGAAGCTCTCGCCGTCACGGGTGATGCCGCAAATGATGGCATCGGTGGGCATAGGCAGCTGTCCGATGGGCTTGCGCGTGACTGCCGAACCCGCCCTGACCTCAAACTCTACGATGTCAGCGTCAATGCCGCTGAGGCTCTTCAACGTGGAGACCTTAGCGCCGAGGGTGTATTTCACCATGTAGCTGGCGGCGATGAGTTTCTTGTTGATGATGGAGTCGATGCCGATGTTTTGCGAGATGTCGATGTAATCGATGTTCTCGACAAGGGCAATGGTCTTCTTCACGCCAAACGCCTTGGCCTGGAGACAAGTTAGGATGTTGGTCTCGGTGTTGTCGCTGACGGCAATAAAAGCATCCATGTCCTTAATGCCCTCGTCCTCGAGCAGGTCGAGGTTGCGGGCATCGGCATTGACGACCAAAGCCTCCGAGAGGTAGTTGGTCAAATCCATACAACGCTCTTTGTCGATTTCCAAAATCTTGATGTTCAGCTCCTTCTCAAGGCGTTTAGCTGTAATGCGTCCCACTCGTCCACCACCCACAATCATTACGTTGTGGATATTGATTTGTTTCTTGCCGCTCAACTTGATGATGTCTTTGATGGCGTGTGGCTTGGTGACCACATACACCATATCGGCCACTTGGAACACCTCGTCGCCTTGTGGCACGAAAGTGTTTTGGCGGCGGTGAATGGCAGCGATGCGAAACTCAATATGCTCATATTGGTCGACAACCTCGTCGACGGTCTTGCCAAGAATTTCGGCTTCGGGTTCGAGTTTCACCATGAAGAGTTGCAGATTGCCGCCCGCAAAGTCGTAGGTCTCGGAAGAGGCGTTTTTCTTCAACAGCGAGATAATCTCTTGCGCGGCAATGTCTTCAGGAGAAAGTAGACCGTCGATGCCGAGGTCTTGGTACATACGCCATACTTCGGGGCTGAGGTTCTCCATTGTGTTGACACGCGCGATGACTTTCTTGGCGCCGAGTTTTTTGGCGATGATGCCCGTCAGCAGGTTGATGTGCTCGTCGTGCAGCACAGCAATGACCAAGTCAGCGCGTTTCACGTTGGCGCGTTGTAGTACGGCGGTCGAGGTGGAGTCGCCAGTGATGGTCATCAGATCGCTGTGCGATTCCATCATCTTCAGCAGTTCCTCGTGCGGGTCCACGATGGTTATGTTATGGTTGCTGCGCACCAAGGCTTCCGCCAAATGCATGCCTACTTCTCCGTCTCCGGCTATTATGATATTCATTTCACTTCACTTTATAAAAGTGCAAATGTAGGCAAATAATTGAATATGTTGCAGTTTTTTTCTCGTTTTCTATTACAAGGTTATTTCTTCGTTGTCTTTGGCGTGTCGTATTCGTGCATTATTCTTCCAACGGCAAGGCAAACCACAATGTGTCCACTGTATGACCTGCAACGATACCATAACCGCCCTTCACATTGGAATAGGTCTGGATGGGCTCGGCATACAACTGCATGGACAAATCGCCTTGGTCGCATGTGTACAAGTAGTTGTAGTATTCTTTTGAGAGATGTTCCAACTTAATGGGCAATTGGAAGAATGCTGGGTCGAATTCCTCGTCCACAGTTAACCAAACCGTCATTTTGACTTTAAGTTGATAAGACTTACCGTCGAATAGCACATCGGTGAACACTCCTAAGGGCTTTGTGTCGAGGTCGCTGAAATCGATGTATTCATTGTCGGGAAGCGCAGAGCCAAAAATGGGGTCGTCATATTCAAAAGAACAATCGTAGCTGTTTTTCAACGGATGGTCGTTCTTCCGGCTTGGGATGTAAATCTTGAAACAATCGACTTGCCTGGGGTTGGGGTCGGTGAGTTCAAGCGTCAAAGTCACCTCTGCAGACATTCTTAACAAACTGTCTGCTTCCTCTTCAAAAGTCTCATTATTATAGATATGCTCATACCATGAGTCCCAATGAGCCACATCTGCGCTCAATTGAGCCTCTATGGCATTGGGGAGTGGACTTGTTTCGGCCTCCACATCATCAAAACCATTAGCCGAAGCCGTAATTTTGATGATGTCGCCTACAGCGGGACAATAATCATAGGTATAGACTTTCCTGATATGGCCAAGATTCGGGTCGTTTGGATCCCAAATGTCGTAGCTGACCACGGTGTCATTATGTGGAGTCATCTCGCCAAGTAAGTTGCCATTCACATAGAGCGTGGCCACAAGGTCATCAGGAGCAGTCGTGTTGGCATGGTTGTCCAAGAAAAAGAAACTCTTACTGATGGCAGCATTGACGGGTTGTCCAGGCTCCATGAGGCTGTTGATCACCAATTTCGGGTCGGTCTGCTCACCGTTGAATTCGATTTCTTTCTCGCAGGATGTGAGGAGTAAACAGGACATTGTAGCGATAATCCAGCCGTTAACCCTCATTGCGGGCTTGACCCGCAATCTCTTATGCGATAGCGACTTCTTTGCGCATAAGAGATGGCGGATGCTGCTCCGCCATGAGGGTAAAAGGCGTGATGGTTGAGAATCCCAGTTGTGTTTTTGTATCATTGTTTTAGAATTTATAACTATAACTCACCGACGGAATAATCGGGAACAAACTCGCCTGCATCAGCACTTTCTTTTCCGTTAGCGTGGCCTCATCCCATTTATAATCAGTGTAGATGATGAAGGGGTTGTTGTGGTTGTAGGCATTGTAGACGCTGATGTTCCAAGTACGGGTGCCATATTTCTTTTGCTTGTGGAAGTTCATACCCACATCCAAACGGTGGTAGCTGCCCAAGCGGAAGTTGTTGCGTTCCAAGGCGTTGATAGAAT
>JAEEGJ010001951.1_pt1 | contig 227116 bp, 166 predicted proteins | sample 8958761 | NCBI WGS metagenome assembly JAEEGJ01 (sample SAMN16246546, study PRJNA631951) | gut metagenome | biome: gut microbiome; feature: rumen; material: RS-attached | host: Bos | place: Iran: Karaj | collected 2018-10 | reverse complement strand
GTGCTGCGGACATTGGGTGCTTACTGTGGTGGTTCCTACGTGGGCCACTTCAATCAGTTTGGTAAGGTGTATCGCATCATGGCGAGTGCTTCACCTGAATACCGACTCGACCCTTCTTCGCTGAACAACATCTTCGTGAGGGTTCACAGCGGAAAGATGGCTCCTATCTCGGAGTTTGTGACGCTGAAGGAGATTGTAGGTACGTCGAGCGTTGAGCACTTCAACCTCTTCCAGAGCATCACCTGCTTTGTTCAGGCTGCCAACGGATATACCGAGGGAGATGCCCATGAAGTGATTGCCGAGGTGTTCAAAGAGACGATGCCAAACGGCTACAGTTACGAATACAGCGGCATGTCGCGCGAACTGGAAGAGGCATCTGGCTCGAATACCACTGCCTTGATATATATAATTTGTGTGATTCTCATCTATCTCATCTTGGCTTCGCTCTACAACTCGTGGTTCACGCCATTGGCTGTGCTGCTCAGTGTGCCGTTCGGACTGATGGGTGCCTTTGTCTGCGCCTACATAGGTTCACTGCTTCACTTGCCTGGCATGGACAACAACATCTACCTGCAAACGGGTGTCATCATGCTCATCGGCTTGCTCGCGAAGACTGCCATCCTGATTACGGAGTTCGCTTCTGAGCGCCGTGCACAAGGCATGAGCATCAGCGATGCTGCTTTCGAGGCTTGCAAGGAGCGTCTTCGTCCAATCTTGATGACGGTGCTCACGATGATTGCGGGTATGATTCCGCTCATCATTGAGGGTGGTGCTGGTGCCAATGGTAACCGTGCCCTCGCCCTTGGCGTGGTGGGCGGTATGTCGGTTGGTACGATAGCCCTGCTCTTCGTCGTTCCTGTCTTCTTCATCGTGTTCCAGAAATTGCATGAAAGGTTCCAAGGCGGTGAAGTGAAACCCAATGATAATGAATAAGCGTTTAACGTTTAACGTTTAAAGTTTAACGAGTTTAGACCTTGAAACATGAAACGTTAAATATTTATATTTAGGAAAGAAATTAGAATAATTAGAATAATTTCACCAAAAATATGTGTAGTAAAAAAACAAATAAAACATATTATTTCTGAAATAATTATTGTAATTATTCTAATTTCTTTCCTTAAAACCTCTTGAAACTTGAAACGGCGCTTTGCGCCCTGAAACTTGAAACTGGCACGAAGTGCCTTGAATCTTGATAAATAAAGATATGAAGAAGTATAATAAGAAACCACATTCGATGAGATTATCAGTTATCATCTATTCCTTATTATTTAGCTTTTTGCTATGTAGTTGTGGTATATACAATAAATATGAGCATAAGAGCGAAACGCCTAAAGAGCTGTTTGGCACCAATGTAAGCACAGACAATGATGTTTCGTTGGCTCAGATGACGTGGCGCGAGTTCTTCACCGATCCGTACTTGCAGCAGCTCATCGACAGTGTGCTGGCGAGAAACACCGACATCAACTCTGTGCGCCTTGCCATTGAGCAGTCGGAAGCATCGCTGAAAGCGGCGAAACTTGCCTATCTGCCTTCGCTCTACTTTTCTCCTCAGGGAACCCTTTCGAGTTTCGACAACAGCCCTGTGAGCAAAACCTACAACTTGCCTTTGCAGTTGAGCCTCGACCTTGATGTTTTCGGGTCGATTACCAACCAAAAGCGAAAGTCGAAGGCGGTGCTCAAGCAGGCACAAATCCGTGAGGAGTTGCTTCACGCCAATCTCGTCTCGACCGTTGCCCAACAGTATTACATGCTGCAGTTGCTCGACCGTCAGCTGGAAATCCTGATTGCTACCGACAGCTTGTGGGGTGCTTCCTTGGAAACTGAAAAGACGCTTTGGGAAAACGGTAAAATCTACTCCACTGGCGTTAATCAGATGGAGTCGTCCTACCTGAATGTGAAGACACAGATAGTTGACACACGCCGCAACATACTGAGTGTGGAAAACGCCATCTGTCGCCTACTCGCTCAGACACCTCAGCATATCAACCGTTCGAAATGGGGCACTTCTGCTTTGCATCATCCAGATGCGCAAGGGGACACAGGCCAGCGCATGTTCGACACGAAGTACCTCAAGATTGGTGTTCCTGCCATGATGCTGAAGAACCGTCCTGACATCCGTATTGCCGACCATGCCATGGAAGAAGCCTTCTATAACACGCAGGCTGCCCGCGCTGCCTTCTACCCAAGCATCACGCTTTCGGGAGCTGCTGGTTGGACCAACAATGTGGGTGCCGTGATTGATCCAGGCAAATTGTTGCTCAATGCCGTTGTCTCTCTCACCCAACCAATCTTTGCACGTGGTCGTCTGACTGCCAATCTGAAGATTGCCAAACTCTCACAGAAAGATTTGCAGCAAAAGTATGTGCAGACTGTCATCAATGCTGGCAACCAGGTGAACGAGGCACTTGCCGACTGTCAAGCCGCTCGTGAGAAGCATGCCTACTATCATCGCCAGGTGGAAGTGCTGCACGAAGCCTATAAGGGTACCCACGAGCTCATGGACAACGGTAAGGCAAATTACTTGGAGGTGCTCACCGCTCAGGAAACTCTCCTCAACTCGCAACTTAGCGAAGCCGCAAACATGTATAACGGGGCAAAGGCTGTGATTGCGCTCTACATTGCATTAGGCGGAGGAACGAAATAATTTTTAGAATCTACCAAAGGTACGAATGAGACATTGGACGCTTGTATTCATCCTTCTTGCTTTCACTTCAACGGCCGTAGCACAGAGCCACGACAAGCAAGTGAGAGCACAGGTGGATAGTGCACTTACTGCCCGCTATTATCAAAACAAGGGGGATATTGACTCGACGTACATCACGCGTCCAAAGACGAAGTGGACTGTGCGTGCGCGGTGGAACGTGTCGGGTGCAAAGATTGAGGCAGAGGGAATAGATTACGGGAATCATTTCAAGTCGGAGATGGTGGCTGACTATAAATCGACGCTCAGCCTCGCAGTGAGTTACTTGGGAGTCTCGGTCAGTGCAGCACTCAACCCCGACAAACTGATGGGGAAATACAGAGACTTCGAACTGAACCTCAACTCCTACGGCAAGCGTTTCGGTTTCGACATCATCTACCAAGACGCCCGGAACTTCAAAGGATGGCACGACACGGATGGCATGGAGCGCGTTGAACTGCCTGAAGACATGCTATCGGTGAAGACGCTGAATCTGAATGCCTTTTACATCTTCAACAGCCGCCGCTTTTCCTATCCAGCTGCTTTCTCACAGAGTTACATCCAGCGCAAGTCGGCAGGAAGTTTTCTGGTGGCACTTTCTGGTCAAGGACAGCATGCCAAACTCAGCGTTAAACCTGAGGTGGATTGGACAGAGGAGATGAATCTGAAGATGACAAATATCGGCATTGGTGCAGGCTACGGCTACAATTACGTGCCGTCGGAGGGATGGCTGCTACATGTCTCTGCCCTCCCCACTTTCATCGTTTACAGTAAGACCTCAATGAAGATTGGCGACACTCGTGTGCCCCTCCACTATCATTTCCCAGAGGTCATCATCACGGGGCGTGGTGCTGCGGTGCACCATTGGAGCAACAAGTTTTTGGGCTTATCAATGGTTTTCAATTTCACCAATATCGGCCACAAAGAGAGTCTTACCGTTCACAACATCAAATGGCGCGTCCGCACATTCTTCGGAATTAGGTTTTAGAAAACGTTTAAAGTTTAACGTTTAAAGTTTAACGAAGTTAGTACGCTTCGTTCCGAATGAAGAATGAAGAATGAGCGCTTCGATTAAATTAAGAATGAAGAATGTAGAATGAAGAATGCATTTTACTTTGCTCATAGTATTTGTATTCTTCATTCTACATTCTTCATTCTACATTTACTTGGTCGCCTCCGGCTCGAAATGAAGTTTAAAATTGAAACGTAAAATTATTTTTAAAATTTTAAATGATAATTCTAAATACAATTTCAAGCGAAGCGACCCAAATCCTTGATTTGTTTTTCACTTTTCACTCTTCACTTTTCACTCTCCTCCCCTCGGGGAGGTTGGGAGGGGGCTTTTTCATTCTACTCCCCTCTCCCTTCGGAGAGGGGTCGGAGGTGAGGCTTTTTTACTTAAATAGTTCTTTGACCGTAAGTTCAAGATAATCACGGCAATTCATCCAAGTGTGTCCTCCTGTAGGATTGTAGAATGTGTGTTTCAGACCTTGCTCCGTGAGGTAGGCATCGAATCCACGGGATGCTTCGATGAGGAAATCATCGCGTCCTGTTCCGAGGAACATGAACTTGAGCTTGCTCTTCAGGTCGCTGATAGGAGCATAGGTGCCATTACTGAAATTCTGCTTATACTCATCGCCGAAGATAGCTGGTGCATAAGCAGCCACATAGTGGAAGAGGTCGGGATTACCGAAACCCGTTGCCAAACACTGTCTGCCACCCAATGAGAATCCAGCCACAGCACGATGGTCTGCATCTGAGAGCACGTTGTAGTTTTGCTCGATGTAAGGCATCACCTCCTTCACAATTTCATTCGCTATTTGCTTGGCATCCATGAGGTTGTATTGTTCACCCTTACCTTGAATTCTGAGTTCAGGAGCAGGGTTAGCGTATGGCATCACCACCATCATTCGCTTTGCCTTACCTTGTGCAATGAGGTTGTCGAGGATGTTGTTGGCATGTCCCACCTTGAACCATGTCTCATAGGTGTCAGTCATACCATGAATCAGATAGAGCACAGGCAGTTTCTCCTTGCCGGCTGGGTCGTAGCCCGCAGGAGTATAAACACACATTGGGCGCTCTATGCCGAATTGCTTCGAGAAATAGTAGCAGTAGGAAACCTTTCCCTGTGGCACTTTCTGGATGTCCTGCACACCAGGTTCCTTCCCCTTCACATCAACGAGATTGCCCTTAAAGTTCTCGTTAGGGAAAAGGTACATGTTGTTAGGGTCGTTGAGTTGTGTGCCATCCACAAAGAAGCTATATGGGTAGATATCAGGCACTTCAGGAGTCACTGTGATGCTCCAAATGCCGTCTGCATCCTTGGTCATTGGCTTGTGTCCACTAAACATCTGGCATTCCAGTTCCACCTGTGAAGCATTGTCCGACTTGTAGCGGAAAGTGACACTACCATCCTGATTGTATTCAGGAGAAACAATTGGTTTAGGGAACATACGAGCCATCACTCCAGGAGTGAATTGCTGGTCTTGGCGAGGAGCAGGAGCTTCTACCTTTGGTGTTGGATTGGCTTTCGCTATGTCGTAAGGCTTGTCTTGGAAAAGGAGTCGGAAAGATTGGTCGAGGAAATAGCGGGCATTCATCCATGTGTGTCCATGCTTGTCGTTGGTGAACACCTTCACGTTCTTGATGCCGTGCTCATCGAGATTATCCATGAAACTCTTTGCATTGCCATAAAGAAAATCATCAGTACCCACACCGAGCCAGAAGAGTTTGATTTTGCTGTTGAGCGTCTTGGCATCGTCGAGCTGTCCAGGACGAAGCTGGGTGAAAGAACTATAGGAGCAGAGGTGCGAGAACATGTCGAGATGGTTAAGACCGATGCTTAGTGCCTGATTTCCACCACGTGAGAAACCGCCAATAGCACGGTGCGCTGCATCGTTGAGCGTACGATAGTTCTTTTCCACGAAAGGCATGAGGTTCTCCAGCATGTCCTTGTCGAAGAGGTTGAATTGCATAGGGTTACCACTTCCCTTCCCCATCAGGAGCGAAGGATTTCCGTATGGCAGCACGATGATCATGTCCTTTGCCTTACCCTGCGCAATGAGGTTGTCGAGAATGAGGTTCATCTTTCCCACCTTGAAATACACTTCCTCCGTATCGGTCGTTCCACTAATGAGATACATCACAGGATACTTTTTCCCTGGATTCTTGTCATAGAACGGAGGGGTATAGACAATGGCATTGCCAAACATGCCCATTGCTTCCGACCAGTAGTTCACATAATCCACTTTGCCATGAGGAACATCCTTGAGTGCATGAATGAGATTGCCATCTCCACGCATGTCGAGCAGACTGTTCTTGAAGCCTTCGTTTGGGAACCACTCAGGACACTGAGGGTCCATCACTTGATTGCCATCCACGATGAAGCAATAAGGATAGATGTCGGGAGCAGTAGGACCCAGCGTCACGGTCCACACACCGTTTTCGCCTTTCGTCATATCCTTTCTGCCAGCGAATTGCACATCCACCTGTACTTGCTTCGCATTGTTGTTACGATAATTGAAAGTCACCGTGTTGTCAGCATGCACCACGGTTGAAGGAGCTTGAGCAAATCCACCACGTGGACCCTGAGCCTTTGCTGTCCATGCTGTGCACAGCAATAACAGCATCATCAAAAAAGTGTTTCTCTTTTTCATAATCATTAAAAATATAAGTGAGTTTAGTTTAGCAGGCGAAATAAAAGAAGTAGCGTGAGAGTTTTTTGTAGAGTTATAGCTATAAATGATTAAATGTGAAAACCTCACTGCAATTAGTGTTTGCAAATTTAGTGGAAATTATCTGTATTATCGAAGATTTCTTGAAAAAAATGATTTTTCCTTGTAGTATGAACACAAAGTTCATGGTTTAGCGAAACAAAATGAGTATGTGAGAAAAAACAAAATTATAGTAAGCGAAATAGATTTTTTTGTACCTTTGCAAAACGATTTGCAAATCGTTCATCATTTAGCATTTAACGTTTATCAAATTATCAAATATGAAATTGATTCCTACTTACAAATGGACGAAGGGCGTTCGCTCTTTCCGTCAACGTAACAAGCGATTCATGGAGCAACCTTGGGCTTCGGGCGTTCTGCTCTTGGCTTGTGTGATTGTAGCAATGCTCCTTGCCAACCTGCCTTTTACCAAAGAGCTGTACCACAATTTCTTGGAAACCTCCCTCTCCATGTCTATTCAGAGTCCTATCGATCCTGAGACGGGTTCAAGAGTTATCGACTGGGTGTTCCCGAAGGATATGACGGTGGAGAAATTCATCAACGACATCCTCATGGTGATTTTCTTCTTTACCGTAGGCTTGGAAATCAAGCGAGAGGTGGTATGCGGTGAGCTCTCCAGCGTGAAGAAAGCGATGTTGCCAGTGATAGCTGCAGCAGGTGGTATGGCTATGCCAGCCATCATCTACGCAGTGTTCAACCAAGGTACTGCTGCTGCCAGTGGATGGGGTATTCCAACAGCCACAGATATTGCTTTTGCTGTGGGCATCATGTCCATTTTGGGAGATAAGGTACCTATATCGTTGAAGATATTTCTCACTGCATTAGCCATTGCCGACGACCTCGGTGCCATCCTTGTGGTTGCCATTTTCTATGGAGGAAACATCAACTTCGGTCTCCTCCTCATTGCACTGATTCTCATTGTGCTGCTGGTATTGATGGGGCATTTGGGCGAGAAACGTCCTGCCTATTATCTTATCCCAGCCATTGCCGTATGGTTTTTGTTCTACTATTCAGGCATCCACAGCACTATGTCGGGAGTGGTGATGGCATTCCTCATTCCGATGAAACCACGCTTCAGCCATGCTTACTTCCAGCGTCGCTCCGACCAGTACGAACGGAGAATTGTGGAGTATGCACAGATTAAGGACGAAGAAGGTTTTCCAAATGGTCCTCAGCGTCACTGCCTTCGTCGAATCCGAGACATATCCAATCAATCGATGGGCTTGAGCTATCGCTTGGAACATTTCCTCAGTCCATGGGTGAATTTTCTCATCATGCCTATCTTTGCCATTGCCAATGCTGGTGTGGAAATTACGGATTGGAGCTACTTCAATATCTTCCAATACAGTCCAGAAATCGGATCGGTAAGCATGGGTGTATTCTTCGGATTGCTACTCGGAAAACCTGTCGGCATCACCTTGGCATCCTTCATTGCCATCAAGGCGAAGGTGGGAGAAATGCCATCCAATGCCACATGGAAGATGCTCTTTGCAGTGGCATGCTTGGGTGGTATCGGCTTCACCATGAGTATCTTCGTCGATACCTTGTCGTTCGGCGAACTGAATCCAGAGATGACACATCATTTACGTTCCCTCGGAAAGATTGCCGTATTGATGGGCTCCCTCTCTGCAGGTATTCTTGGTAGTGTTCTGATTAGCCTCTTCGCTAAAACGAAGGGCAAAGAATAAAGGACTACGAAGTAAAGGATAAAATAACATGTTTTAGTACAAAACGGGAAAATTTCGTTCAAATTTCTTAACCAAATGGCTCGTTTTTCCTAAAATATGTTTTTTAACATAGGTTTTAGGTTGAAGTTTGTTCTAAAAGGGATTATCTTTGCACTCGTTATCCTGAAAACAATCTTTTTACCTTAAAAACTAATACCTATTAAAAGAAAAAAGAGTGCTTCTCTGTGAAGAGAGGCACTTTTTGGTTCAAATCAGGGACATAAAAGAATCAGGGATTTTAAGGATTTAAAAGGATTTCTTTGAAACATGAAAACCTGATTTTATTTATCAAGGATTTAAAGGATTAAAAGGATTCTTTGATACCTGAAACTTGAAATGGCGCTTGCGCCTTGAAACATGAAACTGGCACGAAGTGCCTTTGAAACTTATCTATATATGAAACTTATTTATTTTCATGGTTTTGCTTCTTCTGGAGCAAGTGGTACGGTAGAGAATCTGCGAAGGGAATTGCCCGATGCAGAAATCATTGCACCCGATATTCCCGTTGACCCTGCCGAAGCCCTCCCCTATCTGAAAAAACTCGTTGCCAATGAGCAGCCCGACATTATCGTAGGAACGAGCATGGGAGGAATGTACGCTCACCAAATGTTTGGCTTTAAGCGCATTTGCGTAAACCCCGCCTTGAATATGTCAACGATGAGTAAGGTATTAAAAACGGGTACTTACAAATTTCTGAATGGACGTAAAGACAATCAGAAAGAGTTCAAAATCACAAAAGACATCATCCAGCATTTCAATCAGATGGAGCGACAGCAATTCAAGGGGCTCACGGATGCAGACAAAGCTAATTGCTATGGACTCTTTGGCATCCACGACACAACGGTGAATACTTACGATTTATTCCACAAGCACTACCCCAATGTATCTCGTTTCGATGGCGAGCATCGGCTAAACGACAAGGTACTGAAGAAAGTAATCGTTCCGCTGATAAAGGAAATAACGGAAGGAAATTAATGAAAAATGAAGAATAAAGAATGAAGAATGAAGAATAATGCCATCCGGATGGAGGTAAAATACATTCTTCATTCTTCATTTCGGCAACGCCGTCATTCTTCATTCTACATTCCACTCCCCTCTCCGTTTGGAGAGGGGTTGGGGGGTGAGGCTTCTTACTTGGAAAGCTCTGCTTTCATCGTATCGTTTCCAGGATAGCCGATATATTTGTTTTGCACATTTCCTTCCTTATCTACAATCACATAAGTAGGAATGCCCTGTGATTCAAACTGGTTCAGAAGAGAGTTCCACTGTTCCTCAGTCACATAATAATGCTCCCCATGAATATCTTGAATCATGTTGTTCCAAGTACCTTTTGGAGATGAAGGACCCGTGATATAAATGAATGCCACCTTGCCCATCAGTTCCTCTTTCACAGGTTGAATGGTTTTCATGGCAGCACGGCAAGGACCGCACCACGTAGCCCAGAAATCCACCAGCACCTGCTTGCCTTTGTATGGAGCAACAAGTGCCTTGAAAATATCCTCTCCCTTCAAATCAGCAGAAATCGATTTGATAATCACATCTGGGTTGTTCTTGCTTTTCTCAATCTTTGCTTTCAACTCATCATTTGCCTTTCTAATTTGTGAAGCAAACTCAGGAGCCATGCTCTGTACGCTATCCAATTGAGCGTCAGTCAGTGGAACGAATTCTTTTTCGATAGAGGAATAATATTTCTTCGCAATAGACACTTTATCATACCCAGCAGGAAGTTGGATCTGCTGCTGTATCGTTTTTCCTAATTCTTTGGAATAATCATCGAGCATATCGCCGAAAGGCCCATAGACAGCAGCATTTCGTGCCATTGGGTTATCCTGTAGGAATTCCGTGAAATAACCATCAGGGAAAGGACGCTGCTCACGGGTTTGATTCACATAATTGAGAATGGTGTTTCCACTCACAAGAAAAGTTCCCATATAAATGCGTGCTGTTGTCTTTTGAAAATCCTTGAAAGCATCACTATATGGAAGGGCATCCATTTTGGCTGAATAATTCTGATAGCACTCTGTCACAATACGCTTGTATTCATTCAAATCCTTGCCTTTGAACTGGTTCAGTCCCATGCCATTGATAGAGCGGAAAGCGAGAGCTCCACTGATGGAATCAGGAGCATTTGCCATGTCATTATTGAAATCCGCCTGAGAGCCCGTGAATTTCCAAGCCTGCTTCTTGGGGTTGCCGATGAGGGTTTCATCCAGTGTGAAAGAGATAGCCTCACCTGGATTCACCAATACCGATGCCTTGTTTTCAGCATGGGAAATACGCACCATGATGGTGCTACCAGGAGTAATTTGCACACTGAAACCGCCTTTGGCATTCAGCAGAGCCACTTCTGTCGATTCGCCACCTACGAGCGGTGCATAAGAGACAACCACGCTGTCTGTTTGATTGGCATCTGCCTTCTTGATAACGCCCTGGATGGAAACAGGCAAATTGCTGAATTTCAAAGGAGGAAGTTCCTTTGCTTTGTCCTTTGCCATCACACACAGAGTGCTGAGCAAAGTGATGGTAATAATGAGTAGTTTCTTCATTTTTGTAAGCTTTTATTTTGTAATTTTCCTAAGAAAGATTCGATGGTCTATATTGTTAGGTAGTTCCGATTCATAGTGAGTCACCATGATGAGCGTCTTGTTTGTACGTTTGCAGAATGTTTCTATCACATCCTTCACCATCCGTCGGTTCATCAAATCGAGTCCATGCAGCGGTTCATCAAGAATGAGCAAGGCAGGGTCCTTCACGAAGGCACGAGCCAGTAGCACCAATCGCTGTTCCCCACTCGACAGTGTCAAAAACGTTGTATCACGATATTTCAGGATACCGAAAATATCCATCCAAAACTCACACACTCCCATTTGTTCAGGCTTAGGGCGAAGGTATAGCCCTACGGAATCATGCAGCCCCGAAGCCACAATCTCGATAGCAGGAATGTCCTTCATGTAGGCTCGGTGCATTTCGGGAGAGATATATCCGATGTATTTTTTGATGTCCCAGATACTTTCGCCCGTTCCACGCTGATGCCCAAAAAGGATGATGTTGTTGGCGTAAGCCTGAGGATTATCTGCACACACAATGCTGAGCAAAGTGGATTTTCCTGCACCGTTCTCACCACTCAGTGCCCAGTGTTCCCCATTCATCACCGTGAAGTTTAAGTCCTTCAGAATGGTTCGTTCTCCATATTTTATATTCACATCCTTGAAGTCAATCACATGTTGCGTACCAGGCTCTGCATCGGTATTCGTTTCGGGATTCAAAGGTAATTGCAGGATGCGCTGCATCTTCTCGTCGGAAAGCACCTGTGGAGGCACAGGTTTTTGTTTCTCTCGCCATGCTGCCAAACTCAACTTAGGCAACATCTCCATTTCCTTCAACTCCACCACATGGGTGATGAAATCGGGAATGTCATCCGTTTTCGATAGCACCAAAATCACTTGCAGATGTGTTTCCTCTGTCAGCAGTTTCAGCAAATCATGGAGTTGAGTACGAGCATTCACATCGAGTCCGATAAAAGGATTATCCATAATCAGCACTCGTGGATTGGTGAGCAGCGTCTTCGTCAGTTGAAATTTTCTCAGCTCTCCACTCGATAGCAAGATGATGCGCTTGTCGAGCAACGCATCAAGATGGAAAAGCGAATAGAGATGCTCCTTGAGTGTGGCACGCTCCGCACGAATGGCATCGCGCTCTACCTCAGTGAGCAACAGTTCCTTTTCCAAACCATTATCAGCAAGGGTGATTGCCTCCTCCAAAAGTTCCTCCACTGTGGGCACATCATCAATATCATGCTGGTTCCAGCGCTGTTGATAATAATAAGTACCGTCGTTCGTACCGTATGAATCACGAAACTGGATATGCTTGATATTGTCGCTCACCATCTTTGCCTTGCTCGGGCTGAAATCATACTCCACATGCGTCATCAGGATGGGATGCTTTTCGGTGATAATATCTACCAGCATCGACTTTCCCGCACCGTTTTCACCCACAATCGCAAGACTCTCTCCTGCCAACAATTCCAAGTTGATAGGATTCTTAAGCCGATAGGATGGATGGCGTGCCACACCATTCTTGATTGAAATAACTTTCTGCACTTTTTATCTCATTATTTTGAATTTGCAAATATACGAAAAAACGACGAATACATCACAATTCCATCGATTATTCACTTCACAAGCAATTTATTCGAGTAATTGGCTGAGCCGGAGGGGTACTAAAAAATGAAAGCAGAACAGTCATTGTATTTGCCGTTCTGCTCTCATCAGTTAAAGTTTAGTAAGTGTAAGGGAAGAGATTCTTAGAATCTGAATCCCAGCGTAGCCATCACCTGACTGCGATTATTCTTGATTTCTGTTGGTTTCAAATCCACGTCGTCGAAGGCATAGAAATCACCCTTCTGACTCTGGAGCTGATAAGCCACATCGAAATAGCCACCCTTGAAACGATAGCCCACACCCAGTGTGAAGCGGTTCACGTCTTTCCAGTTCGTGTAGTCAGTCTCCGTGAAAGGACTATTGTAGGAAATGTACTTGAATGCCTTATTATTATAAGGAGAAGACAAGTAGTTATAACCCAAACGGATGGCAAATTCATCCACAGGCTTGAATTCTGCACCAACGCGAATCACGTGCTGAGTCTTCAAGTCGTCCTTGATGTTCTGGTTCATATCCATGAAATAGTTCTCGTTCAGGTTGTCCTTCGAATTGTAATGCGACGTACTGAAATCCTGCAATTCGTAGGATGCACCAAAGGCAAAGGACTTACCAACTGTGTGTCCCAAACTGAAACCGAACTTCCAAGGAGTGCGGAAGTGGTAGCGGTAAGGGTCTGTTTCAACAGATTGCACAAACTGGTTCTCATAGAAGAGGCTTGCACCATTCATGTCCTTCAGGTTGTACCAGATAGGAGTATGAATCGTAACACCGAAGCGGAAAGGAGATTCCTCCAAAGGACGAATAATCGTACCCAATTTAATGTTGAAACCCGTTCCTTCCGAGTCATACCAGTTCGAGATGTCGTAGTAATGATTATCAGTACCCATCTCGTAGTAGTTCGACTCACGCTTGGAGTTGAGGTTGTAACTACCGAGGGAAATGCCAAAGAAGAATTGGTCACTCAGATTCATCGACACATTGAAGTCAGCCTGTGCTGTAGAACCGTAGGTGGCACGACGATATTTGGCATTGGCAGCAGCATTTCCATCATAATTAAGGAATTTACCCGTTTCATCATACCAGTCAATGATCACACCATCCTTGATGAGCTTACCATTATCGTCATACATCGGAGCAGCAAGGTCTGCTAAATAACCCCAGTCGTCATGATCATAAGCAGAATTTGCCAAGTCAGCCATCTGGTAAGTCTGTGAGAAAGTATTCGCAAGATTCTGGATAGCAAGGTTAGCATTGCCAAAATGGTTACGATGCTTCACGTAGTTGAAACCGAAGTTCACGAATTGCAAACCCTTTCTTCCCCTGTTCTCTTGCTCCATCGAGAACACAACGCCTCCCTGGTCGAAAGAAGCACGGGCTGCATCATGTCCCAACTGACCCTTCTCGTCGCTAAAGAGTACACTCATCGTGAGAGACCCTTCAGGATGGCGGAATAGACCCGTACCAGCAGGGTTAGAGCTCATCGTCGAGATGTCGCCACCCAAAGCATCGAGCGCACCACCCATACCCACGTAGCGAGCAGTACCATTCAAGTCGCTGGCAGTGAAATTAGCAGCGTCGTATTGGTCCTGAGCCATTGCCGTACCCGAAACCAAAGCCGCAAATACCAAATAATAATATCTTTTCATAATTATTTTTAATAAAAGTTCGATTTTAATTCAAAGTCCTTTGACCTCGTCAAGTTTAAGATTCAGGTTTCAATCCACCCTCCCCTCGGGGAGGTCGGGAGGGGGCTCTTACCTTCTTCCTCCTCCACGGCTTGCACCGCCGCCACCGCCGCCACGGCTTGCACCACCGCCGCTGCTGAAGCCACCGCCACCACGGCTTGCACCGCTGCTGTAGCTGCCGCCACCGCCGCTGTAGCTGCCACCGCTATAAGTACTTGAGCTAACACTTGAGCGACCGCTGGAGTAAGTGGAACTGTTACCATAAGCACTCGTACGAGAACGAGAAGACTGAACAGCGGAAGTACGACTGCTGCTGCGTGACGAATCGTAACGATCCGAACCCGTTGGACGAGTCACAGAAGCCATTCTGCTGGAAGTGGATGCACCTCTGCCGCCACCACGGGAAGCACCTGAATAAGTGGCACCATTACTATTACCACTCTGAGTCCTGCTTCTCGCAGTCGATCTGTTGTTCTGAAGCGCAGAAGTACGGATGTACGAAGAAGCACGGCTACTTGAGTAATCAGCCTGACCCAAAGCACGGGTCACAGCCGTTGTCCGTGTAGTACTTCTACCTCTCATACTGCCTCTGCCTGTTGCAGCATTACCACCATTGGCAAGCACGCTGGTGCGCATCGAGCGGTTGTGTGCCACTCCGCTGCCACGGTCGAATCCTCTTCCGTGCTTGTAGGAAATGCCACCGCCATAAATGACACCAGAATACCATCCTGGACCATAGCCCCAATACGACCATCCGTAGTAGCCGTGCCATCCCCAGAACGGACCATACCATGCGTTCCAAGGCGACCAGCCCCAGCCATAACCCCACGTGTAGAAATAAGGGTCATAGAAGAATGGGTCATAGAATGGGTCATAGAGATAATCATATATGCCATAGCCATACACCAAATCCCAGTAATAAGGACTACTCAGCGCATAAATGCGAGGTGTATGGAAACGGAGCAAACGACGAGAGTAACGATAATACGACTCATCATCGTCCACATCAATCGTGTCAACAGGAACCACTTCTGTTTCAGCCTGCGCGTCATAACCACCACCCGTCTGGTAGTCATCAGAACTGTAGCTGCCAGCATAGCCGTTCGTGATGCCACGACGATTGTACTCATCCTCATTCCGAGCATTCGTATTATAAACCTCAATGTCAGTAGAGGAAGTCGTAGTTTTCGAAGCCTTCTTCGAAGGAGTGAAGTAGAGGTCGTCGTCCTGAGCCATCATAACGATAGGAGCAGTCAGAACAATCATCATCAAAAGAAGTCTTTTCATAATTGTATAAAGTTTAGAAAGTTTATTAAAACTAAAAATCTTCGTTGTCTTCATAAGAAGTGAGGAGTGAGGCTTTTTTCATTCTACTCCCCTCGCCCTTTGGAGAGGGGTCGGGGGTGAGGCTTTTCGGGAGTGAGGCTTTTTATTTTCCATCCCGCTTCTTTTCGACTGCAAATTTACCATCATTTCAACAAACAAATCGCGGGTTTTCCCTATTCCGAGGTAGGAAATCCCCTAATCTTCGAAAAAAGCCTTTTTTTAAAAAAAAGAATCGTTATCATTGAGAGAAACCACAGGCATTTTGCCCACAAAACAAGCAGTTTTCTCACATAGAAAAGGGTCCCCCACTCAACCTCAAACACTGCACCGTCACGACTCAAACACTGCACCGTCACGACTCAAAGGCTGCACCATCACTACTCAAACGCTGCACCTTCACAACTTTCGCTGCGCAGGGGATTGACGAGCATCGTGAATCTCTTGCGAAATGGAGATTTATATATTTTCCTTTTGCAAATAGGCTGTTTTTCCAAGAATTTAGTAACTTTGCAAATTAATATCATCAAAGTATTCATCATGGACGAAAGCATCAAGATAAAAGGAGCGAGGGTGAACAACCTGAAAAATATCAGTTTGGAGATTCCTCGCAATAAATTTGTTGTCATTACGGGCGTGAGCGGAAGCGGCAAATCCTCGCTTGCGTTCGACACGCTCTATGCCGAGGGACAGCGTCGATACGTGGAAAGCCTATCGACCTACGCTCGACAGTTTCTCGGAAGGATGAACAAGCCTGAGTGTGATGCTATCGAAGGCATTCCACCTTCCATTGCTATCGAGCAGAAGGTGATAGCTCGCAACCCTCGTTCCACGGTAGGCACTTCGACGGAAATCTATGATTACCTGCGAATGCTCTTTGCCCGCGTGGGACATACCTTCTCTCCCATCAGCGGTGTGGAAGTGAAGAAGCAGTCGGTGGAGGACGTGGTGGATTGTATGCTCGCCCATCCCGAAGGTACTCGTTTCCTTTTGCTAAGTCCTCTGTATGTGCATGAAGGCAGGACTCGAGAACAACAGCTCGACATCTATGCCAAGGAGGGATTCAGCAGAGTGGAGGTGGATGGCGAACTGAAGAATCTGCCGTTGGATTCGCCCATTTCTGACGATGCGGAGGTCTTTTTGGTGATTGACCGCTTGATGGTGAGAAACGACAAGCAGACGGTGAACCGACTGATGGATTCCACTCGCACAGCGCTCTACGAGGGCAACGAATCCTGTGTGTTGAAATTCGTGAATACGCCTGGTGTATTCGAACTGGAGCAACCCGAGGTGCATGAGTTTTCCATGAAGTTCGAGGCGGACGGCATGAACTTCGAGGAACCATCCGACCAGCTCTTCTCGTTCAATTCGCCTGCAGGCGCTTGTCCCGAGTGTGAGGGATTCGGCAAAATCATGGGCATCGACGAGCATCTGGTCATCCCGAATCAGGAACTGAGCATCTATGACGGTGCCGTTATGTGCTGGCGTGGAGAGAAAATGGGTGAATGGAAAAAGGAGTTCATCCGTCGTGTAGCAAAATACGACTTCCCGATTTTTGCTCCTTACTACGATTTGACACAGGAGCAGAAGGACATCCTCTGGCATGGCGATGGAAGTTATCCGATGCGTGAAAGCGTATGTATCGACGCATTTTTCGACATGCTTCGGCAGAACCAATACAAGATTCAATACAGGGTGATGCTTGCTCGCTATCGCGGTAAGACGGTCTGCCCTTCGTGCCACGGGTCGAGACTGAAGAAGGAGGCGAGCTACGTGAAGGTGGGTGGCAAGACGATTCAGGACTTGGTGGATATGCCTATCAGCGACCTGAAGGAGTGGTTTCGTCAACTCCGTCTCAACCCTCACGATGAGCAAGTGGCTAAGCGCCTGCTGACGGAAATTCGTAGCCGTTTGCAGTTCATGGTGGATGTAGGTCTGAGTTATCTAACCTTAAACCGATTGAGCAACACATTGTCGGGTGGCGAGAGCCAGCGCATTAACCTTGCCACCAGCCTCGGCAGCAGTTTGGTTGGTTCACTTTATATCCTCGACGAACCCAGCATCGGTTTGCATTCCCGCGACACTCATCAACTGATTCACGTACTCAAGGAACTACAGGCTTTGGGCAATACGGTCGTCGTGGTGGAGCACGACGAGGACATCATGCGTGCCGCCGACTACATCATCGACATCGGTCCCGACGCTGGAAGGCTGGGAGGACAAGTGGTGTGGATGGGAAGCTGGGAGGATGTGAAAAATGAAGGCCTCACCCCCAACCTCTCTCAAAAAGGAGATGAGAGTGAAATCACCTCACACACGTTGCGTTTCCTTTTGCACGAAGATACGATTCCTGTGCCGATAACTCGGAGGGCTTGGAACAACTATATAGAGGTGAAAGGAGCGAGGGAGAATAACCTGAAAGGAATTGACGTGAAGTTTCCACTCAATGTGATGACGGTGGTGACAGGTGTAAGCGGAAGTGGGAAGAGTACGTTGGTAAGGGATATTCTGTATCGCGCCTTGAAACGGAATATGGATGAGGTGACTGAACGCCCTGGACAATTCTCTTCCTTGACGGGCGACATCGACATGATTAAGAGGGTGGAATTTGTGGATCAGAATCCGATTGGCACTTCTTCCCGAAGCAATCCTGTGACGTACATAGGTGCTTACGACGAAATCCGCAAACTAATGGCGAATCAGCAGTTGTCGCGACAGATGAACTACACTCCCGCTTATTTCTCCTTCAATGCAGAGGGAGGACGCTGCGAGGAATGCAAGGGTGAGGGTACGGTTACCATCGAGATGCAGTTTATGAACGACCTTGTGCTGGAGTGTGAATCCTGTCATGGGAAACGCTTCAAGAGCGATATTCTGGAGGTGAGATTCGAAGGGGTGAATATCTACGAGATACTGAACATGACTGTGAACCAGGCTGTGGAATTCTTCACGAAGCACAAGCAAAAGAAAATCGTGGATAAGTTGCATCCTCTGCAAGACGTAGGTTTGGGCTATCTGAAATTAGGACAGGCTTCATCGACCTTGTCGGGAGGTGAGAACCAGCGCGTGAAATTGGCTTACTATTTGAGTCAGGAAAAGTCGGTCCCTACCCTTTTCATCTTCGACGAACCTACTACTGGTCTGCATTTCCACGACATCAAGAAGTTGCTCGCTGCCTTCGACTCGCTCATTTCGAGGGGACACACGGTGCTCATCATTGAGCATAACTTGGAAATCATCAAATGTGCCGACCATGTCATTGACCTCGGACCTGAAGGTGGTGATGGCGGTGGACACCTGATGGTTTGCGGCACCCCTGAGGAAGTGGTGAAAGAATCTGCAAGTTATACGGCACAATTTTTAAAAGAGAAACTAAGTTAAAAAATAACGTGTGTCTTAATACCAAAAGATTAAGAAAATGAAACGTCTTTTATATTTGATAGCAGTTTTATCGTTGAGTGTTGAGATGTCGGCACAGGATTTTTCGAAGTGGTTTGAAGATAACACGCTGAGGTTGGACTATGTTTTTGCTGGAGATAGTGCAAAGGCGGAGATATTCTTTGAACAGGCTTTCAAGCAGCAGCAATGGGCAGGCAGAAAGAACAGACTCTCGGAAATGTATCAAAGTGGAAACGGACAAGTGAGGGTCTATGAACAGGGGACAGACCATGTGCTCTATTGCAATTCCTTTTCTACGCTGTTTCAAGAATGGCAAGCGACGGAAGAAGCAACAAAAGTGAAAAAGTGCTTTGAGACGTCCTATCTTGTGCCTTTCCCCAAGAAAGTAGTGGATGTTTGTATCACGCTGACAGATTTCCATAACCAAGTGACTGCCGAACTGCGACACACCATCGACCCTAACGACATTCTGATTCGGCCTATTGGCGAAAACGGCATACCTTATCAATATATATGGCGAGGTGGCGACATCACTTCCCGTATCGACTTGGCATTCGTGGCAGAGGGCTACACGGCAGAACAAATAGACAAGTTCTACAAAGACGTAGAGCGTGCGGTGGATGCGCTCTTCTCCTTCGAGCCTTTCACCTCTCTGAAAAACCGCTTCAACGTCGTTGCTGTGGCATCACCTTCGACGGATTCTGGTCCTTGCATCCCTCACAAGGGCGAATGGAAACGGTCTGCCGTCAATTCGCACTACGACACTTTCTATTCCGACCGTTATCTGATGACGACCGATATGCACCGCATCTATGACGTTCTCAGCGGAGTACCTTTCGAGAATATCTTCGTGCTCGTCAATTCGTCTTTGTATGGAGGTGGAGGCATTTACAACCAAGTGACTGTGGCACCTTCCGACCACAGTACCTTCCGAGAAGTGGTAGTTCATGAGTTCGGGCATGGATTCGCAGGACTTGCAGACGAATATTTCTATGACGACCAATACACAACGATGTATCCTGCCGATGCAGAGCCATGGGAAAAGAACCTGACGACGTTGGTGGATTTCAAGAGCAAATGGGCTGACCTCGTTCCAAAGAAGACTCCCATTCCTACTCCTCCCGACCCAACGGTTCCCAACTACAGAACGGCAAAAACGGCAAAAGACTTGAAGAAAATCAATGATGCCACGCAAGTGGTGGGTGTGTTCGAAGGTGGTGGCTACCAATCCAAAGGTGTGTATCGTCCTGCACAGGAATGTCGTATGAAAATCAACGAAGTGAAAGACTTCTGCCCTGTGTGCAATAGGGTCATCAGAGAAATAACGGATTTCTATACGGCGAAATAGGCCCCCTCCCTACCTAGACCCTCCCCAACCATCCCTGAGAGGGAGGGAGTGGATAGACGACTATGGATGAGTACAAAGAATTGTTTTTTATGGAAAATTTGATAGATAACACATCAAGCGAAGTAACTACTCCCTCCCCCTCAAGGAGGGCAGGGGAAGGGTCTTCTGGTGGAGGGTCTTCTGAGGGGGACCTTTCTTCCATCATGTTCGCTGGCACAGGAAGTGATGTCGGGAAGAGTGTGGTTGCTACTGCATTTTGTAGAATCTTCAAGCAAGATGGGTATCATCCAGCTCCGTTCAAAGCACAGAACATGGCTCTGAATAGCTATGCCACGGCTGATGGTTTGGAAATAGGTAGGGCACAAGCCGTTCAGGCAGAAGCAGCGGGAGTGGCTTGTGAGACAGACATGAATCCCCTTTTGCTCAAGCCCAATTCCGACCATAGTTCGCAGGTGGTGCTGAATGGGAAACCGATTGGCAACCAACATGCGAGGGAGTATTTCCGAAAGGAAGGCAGAGAGGTGTTGCGGCAAGCGGTGCATGAAGCATTCGACCGACTTTCACAGCGTTACAACCCCATCGTGATGGAGGGTGCTGGCAGCATTGCTGAAATCAACTTGCGAGATGTGGATATTGTGAACATGTCGATGGCAAAGTATGCTCAGGCATCTGTCATACTGGTTACAGATATTGAAAGAGGCGGTGTTTTCGCATCCGTTTATGGCACACTCATGCTGCTCACAGAAGAAGAAAGAAAACTCGTGAAGGGTATCATCATCAATAAGTTTCGTGGCGACATGAGCCTTTTCGATGAAGGACGAAAAATCATGGAGAAGCTCTGTGGCATCCCCGTTCTCGGCGTACTCCCCTACTTCACCGACATACACATCGAGGAGGAGGATTCCGTCTCTCTCAAAAAGAAGCAGAACGAAGCCTCTCAAGAAGGAGGGAAGGTGGAAATCGTGGTTGTCCTTTTGCGGCATATTTCAAATTTCACCGATTTCGATGCCCTCGAACGCGACCCACGCATTCATCTTTATTATTCCAACAATACAGAGGAAATTCGTAAGGCAGACATCGTGATTATTCCTGGTTCAAAAAGTACGATTGCCGATTTGATAGAACTTCGCAAAAACGGTTGTGCTCAGGCGATTCTGCAAGCGCACCACGACGGAAAGACAGTGGTAGGCATTTGTGGCGGTTATCAGATGATGGGTGAAGAAGTGATAGATGTCCATCATGTGGAAAGCAATGTGGAACGTATGCCAGGCTTGGGACTTCTGCCTCTTTCAACTCAAATGAGCGGTGAGAAACAGACCGTACAAGTGGAATTCGATTTTCAAGGAAATACCTGCCGAGGGTACGAAATCCACATGGGTACCAGCATGGGGCATGAGGACGGGAAAACATATCGAAGCTATTGCCGATCCGAGAAATGCTGGGGAACCTACATTCATGGCATCTTAGATAATGCTGTTATCATCGACCATTTGTTGGCTCCACAAATCAATGTTTCTCAGTCAACCTCATCAGCGTCCTTCGACTACCAAAGCTATAAGGAGGAACAATACGACAAGCTGGCAGCTGAAGTGCGCAAGCATGTGGATATGGATAAAATATATGAGATGTTGAGAAGATGAGAACCCTGAAAACTCGAAAAACTCAAATCATAAAATCCATGATGCAGATGCAATAAAATGAAAATGAAAACGTTATGAATAATATAGCAGCCCCCTCCAGCTTCCCCAAGGGGGAGGGATGCCATCCGGATGGCAGTTAAAGCTAAATGGCGTTGGCTTTTTAATTTTTACTTTTTAATTTTTACTTTTTAATTGATTTTTCATGAAAAAAATGTATTTGGCGCTTATAGTTGGCGCAATGGGATTGGCAAGTTGCACAGAACAGCCTGACCCAAATAAACTTCATCTGACAGGTTCATTGGAAAATATGGGCGACACGCTGATTGCACAAGTGATGTCCAACGAAGGTAAAACCATTAGCACAGATACGATTCTTGTGAAGAACGGACAAATCGATGCCCAAATTGCCTTGGACAAGGTGGCACAAATCTATTTGTCGAAACCATCTGCATCGAATGAATATATCTCCATGATTTATGGTGTGCCAGGCGAAACTTGTCAGTTGAGCGGTACTTGGGAAGATACCAAAGTGGATGGCTCGCAGTTCTATGCCGACTACAAGAAAATGAACGATGCTTTCGAACCTACCATGAAGAAGGTGATGGACTTCCAGAAGAAAATTGAAGACATGATGGAGAAGAACGAGAGCCAGGAAGCCATCTCTGAATTCTACGAAAAGGAAGGCACGCCACTCCTTGATGGTGTGAACAAACTCATTAAGGACTACATCCAGCAGAATCCAAAGAGCGAGGCATGTGCAACGCTAATATCCAATTTCGATGGGGACGAACTGAAGGAAGTGCTCGGCTACCTCGACGAAAGTGTGAAGACTGGGCGCATGAAGGCAATCCTCAGCCCACTGATTGAGAAAATGGAGAAAATGGAAAAGGTGAGTGAAGGTCATGAAGCTCCAGCCATTGAGTTGAAGGACTTGAACGGCAAGACACTCACTCTCAAGAGTTTGCGTGGCAAATACGTGATTCTCGACTTCTGGGGTTCATGGTGCGGATGGTGCATCAAGGGATTCCCTCAGATGAAAGAATACTACAACAAATATAAGGGACAATTCGAAATCCTCGGCATCGACTGCGGCGATGAAGAAGATGCTTGGAAAGCAGCAGTGGCAGAGCATCAGTTGCCTTGGAAGCATGTCTATAACCCAAAGGAAAGCACGCTTACCGAGGATTATGCCATTCAAGGTTATCCAACAAAGATTGTTATCGACCCTGAAGGCAAAATCGCAAAGGTAATTGTTGGCGAAGACCCTGCTTTCTATGAGTATCTCGATGCCACCTTCGGAAAGTAAGAACGAACCGAAAATAGATAATAAAGAGAGCGATATTTCTTGCTGTAATGATGTAAGAAATATCGCTCTCAATTATGATATGAGTCTTTGGAAAAGAATCTTATTGTTGCAAATCTAACAATGCGCCAGTTGAGGTATCAAACAATACTTTGGTGGTGGTATTCTTGTTGAAAAGCGTAGGAGCAAGTTGGTCAGTCATACCGAATTGTGCGATGGGGAGCTTTTGCGAAATCATGGTTCTTGTGCCATCGAACACTGAAATTAGCGCCATCGAAGGAAGATTGTAAACGATGCCTTCTATTTTACGCTTCTCGTTTTCCTTTTCATCAGGAAGAATCACAGTATGCTGATCCTTCACACTAATATAATAAGGTGTGCCTGCCAAGTCGTCGGCATCTACGAATCCCAACTTCTTGCTGAAGCGGAAAAGGATTTCCTTATCAGTATCCTTGGTAGGTTCAAAAATGTAGGACTGAGACAGATAAGTGGTGTCGGTATATCCCACAAATGTTTGAGTGAGTGCCTGCTCTTGCTGATTGAGTCGGTCCAACACAATCTTAAGCGAAGCACCATCTTTTGGCATGGCATCCACCTGTCCACGCATGATTTCATTTTTACTCTCACGAATATCATAGATTTCCTGTGCCACAAGTTCAGCCATACGAGCACTGGAAGTGGCAGACAACATCTCCTCCGTGAAATACTGACGGGAATTGAGTTGATGGCGAGTGGAAGGAAGAACATCCTCTTGATGGTTCTCCGCTGGAGAGCCTGATATTCTATTGATAGATTGCACAATACCCGATTCCGTGAGTTGCATCATCGGAGCAATCGATTTGTCCTTCAACTTCACGGTAAACACTTTGGTAGTATCAGGCACACCAACTGTCGAGAGTTTAATCTTTACGATTTCGAACCGAGTGGTGGCAGAAGGATTCACGTTTTGCACATGCATATAGCGCTCAGCGTATGCAGCAAATTCACCAGGCGTGTAAACCGTTTTTATCGCTTGCAGTTCCGCTTTCACTTGAGTGCGAGGTAAGCAATAAGTCACACCATCTGCTCTCTGTCCTGGATGGAAAGGCGTCACTTTGGTTTGTGCTTGGAGCGACACAAAGGATGATATAAAAAGAAATGTTGCAAGTTTCAGTTTCATGTTGCAAATATGATGTTTCAAAGGCGCAAGCGCCGTTTCAAGTTTCAAGTTTGGCTACGCCGAGCTGAAGGTTCAAGTTTCACAACGGAAAAATCGGAAATTTTTCGGAAATTCGGAAAATTTTAAGAATCATCGGATGAAAAGAAACTTTCTTTTCTGTTTTTCCGTTCTTTTTCCGTTTTTTCCGTTGTTCCTTTTAATCCTTTAAATCCCTGATAAATAAATTCATGTTTCAAGGTTCAAGATTCAAGTTACTTACGAAGGAATTTGAATGCTTCAGGCAATGCCTCTATGATGTCGGAAGCGATGATAGATTCTTCACAGAGTTTATTCGCAGCAAAATCGCCTGCCAAACCGTGAAGATAAACTCCTAACAGGGAAGCATCTGCCGAAGAATAGCCTTGAGCCAAAAGGGAAAGAATGATACCTGTGAGCACATCCCCACTACCTGCCGTTGCCATTCCTGCATTACCCGTGGTATTGAAGAACACACTGCCATCTGGTGTGATGATTTCAGTGTAAGCATCTTTTGCTATGATATAAATGCCTCGTTGCTGAGCCACTTGCAAAGCCGTTTGCATCTGCTCGTAAGAATTCTCTGTCGGACCGAGAAGGCGCGACAATTCTCCCTTATGAGGAGTGAGAATACTGCCTGGAGGAACCTGCTCCATCAAGCCAGGATGAGCGGCAATGATATTCAGAGCATCAGCATCCAGCACCAAAGGCACTTCCGAATTCGTTAAGAGATAACTGAGAATCGAGAAAGCATTTTCATCGGTTCCCACTCCAGGACCCATTCCAACAGCAGAGTAGAAATTGACATTCATGAGATTCTTGGTAATAACACCACTCCACTTGTCTCTCGACTCCACTTCCACATCAAGAATAGCCTCAGGAAGAGCAACTTGCAGAATGCTACGGTTAGCTTCTTGGGTGTGTACAGTGAGTTTTCCGACTCCAGTACGCATGCAAGCTTTTGCAGACAACACTGCGCAACCCGCCATGTCTTTCTTTCCTGACACCAACAAAGCATGGCCGCATGTACCTTTATGAGCAAAACGAGGACGAGTCTTCAATAAGGATGCCACATCGCTTTTCTCGAGAATCATATAAGGCGTATCAGAGAAAGGTTGATGAGGGTCGATGATACCAATGTCCAACACCTCCACTTGTCCTACGTATTGTTGATTCTCAGGGAAAAGAAACGCTAACTTCTGGAATTGGAATGTGAAGGTATAAGAAGCATGGATAATACAATCCTTGTTGTTCTCCGCATTGTCTTCCGACATCAATCCCGAAGGCACATCGATAGAAACAATACATTTGGAAGCAGCATTCAGATATTTCACCACAGCAGCAAAACCACCAGCAAGCGGACGCGAGAGGCCTGTACCAAAAAGTCCATCAATCACCACCGTATTCATGGAAATCTTTGGAGGAACAAATTGAGCCGTCACCTCAATCAATTTCACTTTTCCTTGTTCCACCAGACGCTGGCGATTCATCTCGCAATCATTCGAGAGTCCCTTGGTCCCCGTATTGAAAAGATAAGTTTCCACCTGATAATTTCGTTCTGCCAAAAGACGGGAAACGGCTAATGCATCGCCTCCATTGTTACCATACCCTGCAAACACCAGCACAGGTGTATCTGAATTCCACTTACTCATGAAAGCAAGACAGAATTCCCGTGAAGCGTTTTCCATCAGGTCGATGGAAGAAATGGGTGCCTTTTCTATGGTATAGGCATCCAATTGTCGCAATTGCAATGAGGACAGTATTTTCATGTTTCAAGTTTGGCTACGCCGATTTGAGGGTTCAAAGGCATAAAGTTCAAGAATCCTTTTAAATCCTTTAAATCCCTGATAGGCTACGCCGAGCAGAGGGTTCATTAATCATTTGCAAAAATAGTGATTTACTCGTTAATTTTCGATATTTTTCTTAAAAATAATCTTTCACCCCATTCGAAAAAATGAAAAGTGAGGAAAATCTTCATCGTCATTCAGCATTTTTTTGTACTTTTGCAAAACTATGCACTTCAATTATGATAAGAATCTTAGACCGTAATTTTGAATTGTCCATTCCTCACGAGACGATTCAGGAAAAAGTGAAAGAGTTGGCTCAACAACTCAACAAAGATTATGAGGGTAAAAATCCTGTGATGGTGTGCATCCTCAACGGCGCATTCGTCTTTGCAGCCGACCTTGTCCGCCATCTCACATTCCAACCTGAAATCGTTTTTGCTCGTTTTTCCTCTTACGATGGCATGGTATCCACCGGTGTAGTAAAGGAACTATTAGGTGTGAATGCCAATCTTTTAGCACGAGATGTGATTATCGTGGAAGATATTGTAGATACGGGAACTTCCATGTATAGCATCCTGCCAAAGTTTCATGACAAAGGAGCGAAAACGGTGAAAATCGCCACTTTACTTCAGAAGCCTGAATGTTTGAAAGTGCCGCTCAAGGTGGATTATTGTGCCATCCAGATTCCAAACGATTTCATCGTGGGCTATGGCCTCGACTATAATGGTATGGGTCGCAACTATAGAGACATCTATAAAGTTGTGGATGATTGATTCTCCATGAAAACTAAAAAACATAAGTTTAACGAATATAGTGTGGAGCGTGAAAGCCCCCTCCCGTAATTGCTCCTATTCCGCAATTACCCCCGAGGGGAGGAGAAAAGCCATCCGGAAGGCATTTTTCATTCTTCACTTCTCACTTTTCACTTTCAAAAAATCCTTCAAATCCCTGATAAAACTTAAAAACTCAATATAATAAATAACAATGAAAAATATCATCATCTTTGGTGCACCAGGTTCTGGTAAAGGCACCTACAGCGACGAAATCGTAGAACGTTACAACATGGGACACATCTCTACTGGTGATGTACTCCGTGGTGAAATCAAAAATGGTACTGAACTCGGCAAATTGGCAAAGGGTTACATCGACAATGGACAATTGATTCCTGATGAACTCATGATTGACATTCTTGCTAAGACTTACGATGCTCAGGAACCAGGCAAAGGTGTGATTTTCGACGGTTTCCCTCGCACAATTGCTCAAGCTGAAGCTCTGAAAGAAATGCTTGCTAAGCGTGGACATGAAATGGGTGTGATGATTGAACTGATTGTAGATGAAGAAACACTTCTTGCTCGTTTGCTCAAGCGTGCCATTGAGCAAGGTCGTGCTGATGACAACGAGGAAACCATTAAGAAGCGTTTTGCTGTTTATCACTCACAAACAGCACCACTCTCACAATGGTTCGAAGATGAAGGCATTCGCCACACATTCACTTGGAAGGGTTCCAAGGATGTCATGGTTGGCGAAATCTTCGACTTCCTCGACACACTGAAATAAAAAACTAAACTATCTCAAGTGATTATTTTAACCACAGATTTCACGGATTAAACGGATTTTGCCGTCTATTCGACGGGATTTCTGAAAGGATTACACATATTTGGCTTCGCCGAGCTTAAGATTCTCAAAGTCCTGCAGGGCTTTCTGATCTGTTAAATCAGAAAAAATCTGTGTAATGGCAAATCCATTTGCAAGAAATAATCTGTAAAATCTGCGTAATCTGTGGTGAAAGAAATACTTGCGAAAGTTGAATAAACAGCTCTTCATGGCGCAAGAATCGAATTTCATAGATTACGTAAAGATATATTGTCGCTCTGGTAAGGGAGGTCGAGGTAGTGCCCACATGCACCGAGCGAAATACATGCCCAAAGGAGGTCCTGATGGAGGTAACGGTGGGCGTGGAGGTCATGTTATCCTACGTGGTAATCGCAACTACTGGACGCTTCTCCACCTTCGATATGACCGACACATCCATGCCGAGCATGGTGGAAATGGTTCCAAGGACAAATCTACGGGTAAGCAAGGAGCTGATGCCTACATAGAAGTACCTCTTGGAACCGTTGCCTACAATGCTGAAACGGGTGAGTACCTCTGCGATGTGACTGAGCATGAGCAGGAAGTAGTTTTGTTGAAAGGTGGTAGAGGCGGTTTGGGCAATATCAATTTCTGCACTCCAACGAACCAAGCACCTCGTTATGCACAGCCTGGAGAGCCGATGCAGGAAATGACAGTCATCCTTGAGCTGAAACTTCTTGCCGATGTGGGATTGGTTGGTTTTCCCAATGCAGGAAAGTCAACACTTGTGTCGTCGCTTTCTTCTGCAAAACCGAAAATTGGCAATTACCCTTTCACCACGCTTGAACCATCGCTGGGTATCGTATCCTATCGCGATAACAAGTCGTTTGTCATTGCTGACATTCCAGGAATCATTGAAGGAGCAAGCAAAGGCAAGGGTTTAGGTACACGCTTCCTCCGCCACATTGAGCGAAACACGCTCCTACTCTTCATGGTGCCAGGCGAAACGGATGACATTAAACATGAATATGAGATTCTGCTCAACGAACTCGCAAGCTTCAATCCTGAACTCCTTGACAAAGGCAGAGTCTTAGCCATTACGAAGTGTGACCTCCTTGATGATGAACTCATAGAAATGCTCAAACCTTCGCTTCCCGAAGGGATACCAACCGTATTTATCTCTGCGGTAACAGGCTTTGGACTTCAAGAACTCAAGGACTTGCTTTGGCAGGAAATGAACAGCGAAAGTAATAAAATCGCTGCCATTCAAACCCATGAGAGCATTGTGCATCAGTCTAAGGATTTCTCACATCTACGTCAAGAACTTGAAGCAGAGGGTGAAGACGAGGAAATGGCATGGATGGACGATGAGGACATTGAGGATATTGAAGACATGGATGATTTCGAATATATTGACGAAGAGGAATAGTTCTCTCACACATGACTTATGAAACTACTTGAATATGACATAGCACCCGAGGTGCGTTCTTTCTCTACCACCCGTGAAGGTGGATTCAGCGAAGGAAATTATGGTTCGTTCAATGCCAATTCTTATTGCGGAGACAATATCGAAGCGGTGAGGAAAAACCGACAATTATTGGCTGACGAATTGGGAATCAGCATGGACAACCTCATCTTCACGCATCAGATTCATTCTACTTCCATCCGTCTTGTGAATGACAATTTTCTCAAGATGAACAAAGCAGAACGTTCCAATATGCTCGAAGGAGTTGATGCGCTCATCACTGACAAGAAAGGGGTGTGCCTTTGCATCTCTACTGCGGACTGCGTACCTATTGTTCTTTATGACACAAAACTTCATGTTGCAGCTTGCGTGCATGCAGGATGGCGAGGAACTGTTCAGCGCATTGCAGAAACGGCAGTGGAACTGATGAATAAGAATTATGCTTGCCAACCCGAGAACATAAAGGCTGTCTTGGGACCAAGTATCTCACTCGAGAGTTTTGAAGTGGGTGACGAAGTGTTTAGTCTTTTTCAAGAAGCAGGATTCGACATCGACAAGATAGCGCGTCATTATCTTGCTCCGGAAGAGCAAATGCGTTGGCACATCGACCTTTGGGAATGTAATCGGCTTCAACTCATTAGCGAAGGTGTGCCTGCTGAAAACATCCAAATCTCAGGCATCTGCACTTTCAAGAATTCAGACCAATTCTTCTCCGCACGAAAATTGGGCATCAAGTCGGGACGCATCATCACAGGCATAATGATTAAATAGAATCTCTTCATCTTATTTATTGAAGTAGGTATTTTAGCAAAAACATCCAATCCATCATGAAAAAAAATATCATATCTCTTTTGGTTCTCATCGTTTCGGCAGCATATCTTTCTTCCTGTCATAGCGATGAAAAGCATGGACGTGCACCAATGTTTGCCAATATTGAACTCAATCCCAATTCACTGAAAGCAGGTGATTCACTCACTGTTAACATTGCATACGCGGACAGGGGTGAGTATTATGTCAATGCTCCTTTTTCCATTTCATTATCTCGCAACGACTTGTCAATCAGTGTTTTCTCAAAGAAATTCAATAGTGAGAACCTTCCTGAATTCCTTAAGTGTCAAGTACCTGATTCACTCCCTTCTGGCACTTATAACGTTTCTCTCAAATGCGGAAGTGTGAGTCTCACTGCTGATGCCGAAAATGGTACAATTTATGCGGCAGGCAATGAAGTTACAGCCAAACTACGTGTAGAATAATTACAACAATCCTTATGAGCCACCCTCCTTGTCCAAGCATAAGCCGGGTGGCTTTTTTACGAGTAAAACCTTACTAATTTTAATATCACCAACTCTATGTTAAAAAAATTTCTATCCATTCTTTTGGCATCAGTTGCCATACCTTGCATAACTGTAGTTGCAAACACTCCGAATCGAACAGATTCAGTTTATATTTTCACTTATCATAGTGGTCCTGCTACCGATGGTATCAAACTTGCGTATAGTATTGACAAGCATTATTGGACACCCATCTCGAACTATAGTTTCGTGAAAAGCGACTTTGGCAATTGGGGCGTTAATAAAAAGATGTACTCCCCTTCCCTTTTGTGTGATGGTGAAAAATGGTATGCGATTTGGTCCGTCAATCCTGATGTGAAACAATTTGCTACTACTTATACTGCTGATTTCTGGACATGGAAACCTCAAGACTATCCTTACGTGAATCAAGGTGAAAATGTCGTTGACCCAATCCTCACCAAACAAGCACAGGATTTCATCGTTTCATATCGCACGAATAAGAACACCTACTTTGAAACCCGAAGCACTGATTTCAAGAAATGGAGCACTGCTTCAGCTATTTCAGAGCAGACGTATCGCCAAAGAGAGAAGGTAGCCAAAGTGCTCATCAATGGAACAGAGCAAGTGGGTGAAATACATCGCGCTCCATCCGCACTTGTGCAAGAACTCGAAATGAAAGTAGGCGATGCAGCACAACGCAATCAGTCCTACAATGAAAGCACACGCGATGATTCACAACGATTTGCACAGGTCAAGGCACTCAGAGGTACCCTCAGCATTAACACACAAAACTCAAAACCTATCTCACAAAATCTCATTGGCATCTTCTTCGAGGACATCAACTATAGCGCTGATGGTGGTCTTTATGCCGAACTCATTCAAAACCGAGATTTCGAATATTCTCATCTTGACCGCAACGAATGGAATGCAAAGAGTTATTGGAAACTGAAAGGCGAAGGCACGACTTTTGACATTGCCACCGACCAACCTATCCATGCCAATAATTCTCATTATGCTGTACTCAACACGACTCAGCCTGGAGCTGCTTTGCAGAACAATGGTTTCGATGGCATCGTTCTCAAGCAGGGTGACAAATATAATCTCTCCCTTTTCCTCAAGAGTCTGAACGGAAAGAATCAGAAAGTGAGGATTCAACTCTTGGATGGTGACAAAGTGCTTGCTCAAACCACACTCACTGCCTCTACTGCTTGGAAGCAACTCAAAGCTATGCTCAAAGCAACGGCATCTGTTGAGAAAGCAACTCTCTCTATCCAACCTCAAACAGCAGGAAAACTCGCCATCGATTTCGTAAGCCTTTTCCCTCAGAAAACATTCAAGGGAAGAAAGAACGGTATGCGTCCTGACTTAGCACAAACGCTTGCCGACCTTCATCCTCGTTTTGTACGTTTCCCTGGTGGATGCGTCAGCCATGGTAATGGACTTGAAAACATGTACCGATGGAACACCACAATTGGTCCTCTTTGGGAACGTAAGGGACAAAGCAATCTTTGGGGGTACCATCAGTCGCTCGGAATCGGTTTCTACGAATACTTCCAATTTTGCGAGGACATAGGTGCAGAGCCGCTTCCCGTTCTTCCTGCTGCCGTACCATGCCAGAACTCTTCGCGTGGAGGATTTGGACAGCAAGGGGGACTTCCTTGGGAACAAATGGATGATTATGCACAGGAACTTCTCAACTTGATTGAGTGGGCAAATGGCGATCCAAAGACATCCAAATGGGCTAAACTACGACTTGAAGCTGGGCATCCTAAACCATTCAATCTCAAAACGATAGGTGTTGGAAATGAAGACCTTATTAGCGATGTGTTTGAAGAGCGTTTCATCTATCTCAATAAAAGAATCAAGGAGAAATACCCAGACATTCAAGTAGTGGGAACTGTAGGTCCATTCTTCGAAGGTTCCGACTACGAAGCAGGTTGGGAGCTGGCACGCAAAGAGAACATCGACATTGTTGATGAGCACTATTACGTCAATCCTGGATGGTATATCCATTCTCAAAACTACTACGACAAATACGATAGAAAAGGTACGAAAGTGTATCTTGGCGAATGGGCTTCACGTGGCAATCAACTCGAAAATGCACTTGCCGAAGCACTCCACATCACAAACCTTGAGCGTAATGCCGATGTAGTTATTATGTCGAGCTATGCACCTCTACTTGCCAAGCATGGACACACACAATGGAATCCAGACCTCATCTACTTCAACAACACAAGTGTGATGCCTACCGTCAACTATCAAGTGCAAAAGCTTTGTGGCAACAATTCAGGCTCTCAATATATCTATTCTAATTTGAAAGTCGATGCCATCAGCATGGAGCGTAATCAGGAAGTGCCAAGATACAATGAAGCTGCCAGCAAGCGCATCAGTAGTTCTGTAGTGAAAGATGAAAAAACAGGCGACTTGATTTTGAAACTCGTCAATATAACTCCTGTTCCAGCTGACTTACAAATTGATTTTGACAATTGGGAAGGTTATGCAAGCGAAGCTGAGCTTTCCGTTATTTCAGGAAATCCATCCGACCGCGACAACAAACCCAACCAAACTACACTAAACGTTAGCGAAAAGTTCTCCTATCAGCTTCCTGCATACTCATTTAGTGTAATTAGGCTCAAAAAAATCACTAATTAAGGGTATTGTCCACATTAAATAATCGTCGTAACTTTGCATCGTGAAAAAAGGATAAATGTCATTCAAACAAAACCTGCTTTCACTTTGACGAGATTAAGAACAAAATTATACACAAATCGGATCTTTACTCATCAAACGGACAAGTCGAGAGACATACTCCAAATAGAATTACGTAACCATAAATTTGTTATGATAACTGCTGGCTCGATTTGAGTCAGCAGTTGTCGTTTATAGCCCTTTATTTTTCTCAACAAAGGGGATGAACAAAAGTTTGTCCCCAATGGAGATGAAGTCAATCCCCTATAGCGATGAAGTCAATCCCCTATAACGAAAGAGGACGTCCCCTATAGCGTAAATGCAAAGCTCCTATAGCGTAGAAGTAAAGTCCCTGTAGCGTAGAAGTAAAACCCCTGTTTAGCGAGAGTACTTCTAAAAATGCAGTTATGAATCGATGCGCTCTAAATCAATGAATGTATAAGGGACAGAATGCTTCTCATCTGCATCGTGATACTCACGGAAAGTTTCTTTCCATGCAGAAAAATCGAATGAAGGGAAGAATGTGTCAGCAGCTGCAGGTGTGTCATCAATACATGTGAGGCAAAGCCTATCAGCAATGTCTATAGCTTCTTGATATACGGTAGCTCCACCAATGATGAAAACTTCTTTTGCAAATGGATTCCCATCCTCGAATTTTAGTTGACAATCAAAGAGTGCTTCTTGCAAGCTTTTAAAAGCATCTGCTCCAGGAAATTCAAGTGTGTTAGCTTGTGAGGAAATGACAATATTTCGGCGATTAGGGAGCGCACCTTTTGGCAAAGATTCAAATGTACGACGTCCCATAATAATCGTATTGCCGGTGGTAAGCTGCTTGAAACGCTTAAGGTCGTTTGGCAAATGATAGATTAGTTGATTGTCGAAACCTATGGCAAGGTTCTTTGCTATTGCAACAATAATGGAAATGCGCATAATCGTAAAGGTATTGAGAGATGAAAAACAAAGTCTAATATTAGACAGAAACAACTCCTTTTATGTGGTCCCAAGGATGGTAATCTTCCAATTGGAAATCCTCATACTTAAATTCAAAGATATTCTTAACGTCAGGATTTATCACCATACGCGGAAGTTTTCTTGGTTCACGTGTGAGTTGCAATTTCACCTGCTCAATATGATTAAGATATATGTGCGTATCTCCTGTGGTATAGACAAAATCCCCTGGCTGAAGACCACATACTTGAGCAACCATCATCGTCAGCAATGAGTAGCTGGCAATATTGAATGGAACACCGAGGAAAGTATCAGCACTACGCTGATAAAGTTGACAACTCAGTTTACCATTTGCCACATAGAATTGGAAGAGGATATGACATGGAGGAAGATTCATGTTATTTAAATCTGCCACATTCCATGCAGACACAATCATTCTTCTTGAATCAGGATTATTCTTGATTTGGTTGATTACTTCTGTGATTTGGTCGATATGTCCTCCTTGATAATCAGGCCAGGAACGCCACTGATAGCCATAGATATGGCCTAAGTTGCCATCTTCATCTGCCCACTCATTCCAAATGCGTACTCCATGCTCCTGCAAATAATGAGCATTAGTGTCGCCATTGAGGAACCACAACAGTTCATAGATAATTGATTTGAGATGCAACTTTTTGGTAGTAAGTAAAGGAAAACCATCTTCAAGGTGGAAACGCATCTGATTGCCAAACACAGAAATGGTGCCAGTGCCAGTTCTATCTTTTTTTTCGACACCTTCTTCAAGGATTCTATTTAATAAGTCAAGATACTGTTTCATAATTAAATCAACTAAAAGAGGATGAGCAAAATCATTTGCCCATCCTCCTTATGATTAAGCCTAAGGCTGATTTCTAATTCGTCTGCTTATTAGCAGAATATACTATCTTCAGTGCGTAAGCCTTACGGAGAATCTGCTTCACGTCGGTAATGATACCCATTGGTGTTTGGTGGTCAACCTTCAGTGATACAGTATAGAAAGGCTTATCAACCTCAGCCAACGTGTTACGCTCTGTCATCACGAAATCGTAAACTTCGGATGATTCAGCAATCTTATCGTTGAGCTGGATACGAGAACCCGAACCGTATTTACCTCTGTTCTGCTCATTAGGCTGGCCAATGTAGATGAACGAAGTACAAGACTTACGAGCAAGCTTTTCGAGCTGAGTACCAACAGGTCTGTCGAACTTGACCATGAGTGTTACTTCACGCATTGTGGTAACCATCATGAAGAAGAACAGAATACTGAAGATCAAGTCTGGAAGTGATGACGTGTTCATTTCAGGCATTTCACGTCCGCCGCCTTTATTGAATCTACTCATAGTTCTTTTTAAATTGCTTTACCGTATTTCTTAGGTTCTGCCTCAGAAATCTTCTGAGGATATACTTCACGCACTGCTTCTTGCTGTTCCTTAGTAAGGAATTCATACTTGAATCCGAACTTTTCCTTAGCGAATTCGTCACGGAGCTCGTTGTAAGCAGCAACAAGGGCATCCTGTACCTGGAAGTAAACACCATAGCTTGTTCCACGGTCTGTCTGTACAGAGATAACGTGGTTTTCAGTGATAGGAATTACTTCGTTCAAGAGCTTTACCTTATGAGGCTTGAGCTCTGGAAGATTAGGCTTGTTTTCCTTGTTAGCAATGAATTCCTTGGCTCTCTCCTTCACGTCAGAAACGGATACATAGTCATCACCAATCATCAGGTAATTATCCTTATTGATACGGATATTGAGAATGTTACGTTCCTTGACTTTGATTTCATTATTCAACTGATCCTCCTCTGGTGGCTTAGGGAGTGTACGTCCCAAACCTTGGTCAGTATCCATTGATGTTGTCGTAAGGAAGAAGATGAGCAACATGAATGAGATGTCTGCTGTTGAACTGGTGTTCAGTCCGGGCATTTTTCTTTTCTTAGCCATAGTCACTCAATTTTTTAAGAATTACTTCTTAGTTGCGATCATGCTGTAAATAACAGCGAGAATAGATATGACACCGAGAATGATGATAGACACCATAGAGGTATCAGTGATAATGATATCGGTTGGGTTGTTCCAGTCTTTACCATTGATAAGCATTGTTTCGCCCTTGTTAGCGAAGCCTACAATGAGACCGATAACTAATGAAGCCACTAATATGAGGACTGCAATGAGACCTGTTCTTCCTGCAATACCCTCATCCTTAGATGTAGAGTTGCCACCTACAGTTACCTGCTTGATAGCACTCCAAATAGTTGCGACGATAGCAACGATAATGAGGATATAGGAGAGAATGAGTACAGCATCAGTCAGAGTTGGATTGTTATACTTTGGATTTTCCTCGAATGGAGTGTCGAAACCAATGAGGAAGAAAAGTACAAATACTACGATGGAAACACCCATCATTGTCCAAAGTAAAATCTTTGAAATTTTTTCTGTAGTCATTATATTTTCTCCAGTTTATTTTAGGGTTAATGTGTGTAAAACTAACAAACTCGTAAATTCGAAGATTACTTGTTCTTCTTCACATTGTACTTAGTACAGATGTCGAGGAGAGAGATAGTAGAGTCTTCCATCAAAGCAGTAAGAGACTCAATCTTAGAAAGAACGTAGTTGTAGAACACCTGGAGAACGAGTGCAACGATGATACCGAAGAGAGTTGTCAAGAGGGCAACCTTCATACCACCTGCTACGACTGTTGGAGAAATATCACCTGCCTTCTGAATATCATCGAAGGCCTGAACCATACCAATGACAGTTCCCAAGAATCCGAGGGATGGAGCCATACCGATGAAGAGTGTGATCCAAGAGCAACCCTTCTCAAGGTTAGAAGCCTGAACTGCACCGTAAGCAACAGCTGACTTTTCAACTGAGTCAATACCTTCATCAATACGAGTAAGACCCTGATAGAAGATAGAAGCGATAGGACCACGAGTGTTACGAGCGATGTCCTTAGCACCTTCGATGTCGCCAGCCTCAACCTTAGACTCAACACCTTCAATCATCTTCTTAACGTTAACGTCTGAGAGAGAAAGATAGATAATACGCTCGATACAGAAAGCAAGACCGAGAACGAGAGCGATTGCTACAAGAGCCATGAAGCCTGCAGAACCTTCGATGAACTTTGTCTTAATCTGCTTGTACATACCAGCTTCTTCAACAGTAGCAACAGGTTCTTCTTCAACTGCAGCAGCTGCTGCAGCAGCAGAATCAACAGCAGCAGAATCAACCTGCTCTGTAGCAGCAGAATCAACTTCGTCCTGAGCGTAAACAGACTGAGTCATACCAAATGTGAAGACTCCCATCAATGCAATAATTGCAAATACTTTTTTCATTTTTGGTTGTAAATTTTAAGATTAATAATTTATTAAAGTTTATTTAGTTTCTATAGTGTATTTGTCAGTGTTCTTTTTGGTCTCAAGCAAGTATTGGACTTAAGATTGCCGAGAAGCAGTGGAATGTTAATTCTCTACTTTTTGTTTCTTTATTGCCAAAGCGTTTTTAGAGCCTTTAGTGCCTCTTCCCTGCACCCAGCGGAGAGACGGGGATTCGAACCCCGGAACCGCTTTGGACGGTTACACGCTTTCCAGGCGTGCCTCTTCAGCCACTCGAGCATCTCTCCTTCTGCGTCCTAAATATTGACTTGTCTCACAAATCGGGTGCAAGTTACAACTTTTTTATGAGATATTCGCAAAAATCAGCTACAAAAATAAATAATTTTTAGAAAACAAATCACATCTTAGGCTCTAAACTTGTTTTTTTTAGTGAAAAAAAACGTTTTTCGATGTTTTTCTCACCTTATAATGAATTTAAGATGAACTCAGATTTACTTTTTTGAAGATACGAGCAATATTCATATTTGTTTGCTGCTCAACCTCTCTTAAAGAGACAACATAGACCTCAGCCAACTTTTCTGCCACATATCTGACAAATGCGGATTCATTTCTTTTACCACGATGTGGTACAGGTGACATATAAGGAGCATCTGTCTCAAGAACAATTCTCGACAGAGGAACAGTAGATTTCAGCACATCGGGAAGTTTGGATTTCTTGAAAGTAAGCACACCTCCGATTCCCAAAGCAAATCCAGGGAAAGAAAGAAGTTGTTCTGCTTCCTCTGGTGTACCAGTGAAGCAATGAAAAACCCCTGTGAGATGGTCTGCCTCGTGCTTAGAAATGATGTTTACCAAGTCAGCATGAGCATTTCGTGAATGAATCATCAAAGGAAGTTGATATTTGACAGCCCATGAAATTTGCCTTTCAAACACTTCAAGTTGCTTCTTCCGATAGGTCTGGTCCCAATACAAATCAATCCCCACCTCACCTATTGCTACACAAGAACGAATAAGAGGATGATGATTTTCCAACAACTGCTCCATCTTATCGAGCGTGGTATCCACATCTATTTGAGTTGGATTAACATCTTCGGGATGTAATCCAATCATGGGATAGAGATAACCGGGATGAGCAGCACAAAGATGAAGCAAAGGAGAAAGAGTCTCGCCATTTACATTAGGAAGAAAAATCTTTTCAACGCCTGCTTCCTTTGCACGCTGTAGAACATCTGAAATGTCCTCAGCAAACTCTTCACCATCAAGATGAGAATGGGTATCTATCATTTACACATTATATAATTATAAAAGAACAATGAAAGGATTAATACTCACGACCCATCATCTTATGTGCATACTCACGCAATTTTTCCTTCTTTTCATCCGCAACATTCACCTTGTCCAGAGCCTTCAAGGAAAGTGCGAATAGTTCTTCTATCTTTTTCCTACAAATGGACTGCATATCAAGTGCGTCATAGATGGCACGAACTGCATTGATTTTCTCTTCTGGCACAAAATCTGTTTCTGAAACCCAGAAATTCAGTTCAGACTCTTGTTCTGCATTAGAAATATTTTTAGCATGAATCAACATGAAGGTTTTCTTATTGCAAAGAATATCCCCACCTATCTTCTTACCAAAAACAGCAGGGTCGCCATAGACATCCAATAAATCATCCTGAAGCTGGAAGGCAAGTCCCATCTTCTCACCATATTCATAGAGATTATTGGCATCTTCTTCAGAAGCACCCGCCAATTCTGCTCCTATTTTGGCAGCACAAGCAAGAAGAAGAGATGTTTTCAGGCGTATCATCTCCAAATACTCTTCTTCCTTCACATCCTTTCGAGTCTCAAAATCCATATCATATTGCTGTCCTTCACAAACGCCGAGGGTTGCCTCTGTGAATGTCTTCAAAGCACGAGCCACATTCTGATTCATTGAAGCATCACCCAATCCAGTGGATGTTGCATCAGCAACTCGTCCTTCTGTCATCAGGCGGTAAGCCAAAATCAGCATGGCATCACCCGAAAGGATGGCTGTATTCTCATTCCATTTCTTATGCACAGTAGGCTTTCCTCTTCGCAAATCTGCATTGTCCATCACATCATCATGAAGAAGCGTGAAATTGTGATAAGTCTCAAGAGCCAAAGCGTGAGACATGATACTATCCACATCCTCCTTATATAGATTATAAGTCAACAGCATTAAAACAGGACGAATACGTTTGCCTCCCATGGAAAGAACATAACGAATTGGGTCATACAATCCCGTTGGTTCTTCATTATAAGTCATGGCTTCGAGAGCCGTATTGATTTTTTCGAGAAGTTCTGATTGTGTGTACATGATAGTATTGATTTTGCAATTAAGAAAAAAACATGATAAAAAAAGGTCGCACAATGAAAATCATGCGACCCTGTAAGTAATATTAAAAAGATTACTGGAGACGGAAGAGAACAGGTACGGTATATTTTACACGTACTGGTTTACCACGCTGCTTACCAGGATTCCACTTAGGCATTGCCTTGATAACTCGCATAGCTTCCTTGTCGAGTGCTGCATCAACTGACTTGATAACTTCTGGGTCAACGATAGAACCGTCCTTGTTTACAACGAAACTAACGAGTACACGACCCTGGATACCATTGTCCTGAGCAACAGAAGGATACTTGATGTTCTTACTCAAGTAAGCCATCAGAGCTTGCATACCACCTGGGAATTCAGGCATTTGCTCTACAACCTGGAAGATTTCACCTTCATCGGATGCTTCCTCAACTACAACTGGACCAGTAGCTACAGGACCAGAAACTTGAGCAACAGGACCTGAGATAGCTTCAGTTGTTGACTCAGAAGTTTCAATCTTCTCTTCAACAATTTCCTCATCGTTTTCCACGATGTCGAGGATTTCAGCTACCTGTGGAGCATCTGCTGGTGGTGGTGGAGCAGCAGTGAAAATAGGCTGAGTGATAGGAACGATTTCCTCTTCCATCTGAGCATAAGCTGCATAAACCACTGGTTCTGTCTCAACATAATCACGAGTAGTCCACTCAAAGGCAGCAAACATAACAGCGAGTGCTACGATATAACCAATAAGCATACTCGTGCCTCTTGTCTTCTCGAGATCGGCTTTTTTACTTTTTTTGATTTCCATAGAATTATTTTATTTTTATTAGTTTCTATCTCATTAGAGGATATTTCGGAGTGCATCAAGCAAGCTTGAATGCATACGCATGGCAAAAGTAATACATTTTTTCTATAAAACGCTCATCAAAACCATTTTTTTTACACGAAAACAATTATTTTTCTCAAAAAAGCATGATATTGGGAGTTTTAAGTTTCAATTTTGTCATGATTTCACTTCGTTTAACACATCAGAACCCACACCCCCACTCACTTGACGTATATAAACATCACGTTGAGGGAATGGAATTTCAATATGATTATCATTGAGAGCCTGATAAATGGCTTCTTTGACATTTGCAGTGAATATTGGTTTTTGATCTACAAGTACCCACACTATGAGTTCAAGATTCACACTGTTATCACCAAAATCAGCAAATGCCACTCGAAGCGGTTTCTTTATATCAACCACGGTTTGGTGTTTAGAATCCTTCTTTGTGCAAAGAGGCTGTATCGCTTTTGTAATAATGTTTCGAACTTCGTTCACATTTGAACCATAAGCCACTCCGACAGGAATCTTCACCATTTCATATTCATGATTCTTCGTGAGGTTCTTGAAATTCTTATTGAACAAAGCAGCATTGAGGAATGCAATAATAGCACCATCAAGAGTGAGAATCTGAGTGGATTGATAGCCAATGCTATCCACTTTGCCTTGTATGCCATCACATTCAATAAAGTCTCCCACTTTCAAGCGACCTGTCATCAGTGAAATGCCATAGAAGAAGTTTTCCAACAAATCCTTCATGGCAAAACCCATACCAGTAACCAAACCCGTCAGAATAATTGAAATACCCTTCTTTGGAACTTGCAAGAGAACCAATGAAATCCAAATGAAAAGACCCCAAACAAGTATCGTTATCACATTCTTCAAGAGCGTGTCGTTACCCGTTTCGCTTCCGTTGTTTGCTTTTTTATGCCAATGTCGATAATAGGAACAAATGGCATAATTCAAATACTTAAATATGAAGAAAAGCGCTACTACCAAACAGATATTACTAAGAGACAATTGAACCATGTCCTTCACATCAACAAATTTGAACAAGAAAATGTCCTTCACGATAGAAGTCATCTCGAACAATGAAGCAGCAGACCAAATACTGAAAAGGACGGATAGAACAGCAAGAACAGGAAGGAAAGCTATTCGAACAAAATCGAAGCCCCATGTCTTCATGAAATAAGATCCCTTGTGCATTTGCTCCACCAATAAAGCATCTGATTCTTCCGTACGCTGAACATCTCTTCCAACGATTTGATTGATGAGAACTTTGTCCTCATACATCTGTGTCAGGTCGTAAAGACAAGTGATGGTTTGTATAGCAGCAAGTTGGAAAGTCCACCAAATCATAATCTGCACAGAAAGCAAGGTGTAGCCAATCCAAGAAAGCACACAACCCACTACCATTGTTAATAATGAGACATTGGAATACAAACTATCACTCAATGGAAGTGCTTGTCCAGAATCCTTCGCAACCTTTTGTTGACGTATCTGCCAAATGACAAAGATGAGTGAAAGTGGTGGATAAATCAAATTCACCAATGAGTTAGGAATCAGCACAATACGGAATAGAATAACAACAAATGCCATTGAGATAAATGGTAGATAGAGTTTTATTCCACTACTCAACTGATTTCCTTTTAAGCGAATCAGAAGTGATACAAAAATAGCCAGCATCAACCATGCCAGACTAATCATCAAATCAGCTGCCATGATAAACAGATTCCGATAAAGGAACTCTCTGGCAACCATAATGGCAAGGGCAAAAAGTCCTATACCAACCACCCAAACTATCACAGAATGCTTCTGCTTTAGCTCTTCTTTGCTGATAAGCTTGGTATTTAATTTCTCACTGATTTTGGCAGCGAAATTTGGAAAAAATCTCCGTAAGAACCAAGGAAGAACTTGCAGCAGTAAATAGCTGAGTAATACTGCTAATACAATATAAATCAGCATAAATACACTTACGCTGAGAACTATTGGTCCACGCCATTCTGAAAAATTGGAAGAATTGCCCAAAGGAAGATACTTATCCGAAAAATCTCGTTTCATCATTCGTACATAAAATGACAAACGAGAAAGAATCGTAAAATAATCCTGTCCACCATTTCTGAAGATACTTTGCTGCAAATCCTCGTATCGTTGTTGAGCGTACATATATTGACGCGAAATCTGTTCTGTCACATGGGTGTAATGATCGTTATCCATTGTGATTGAATTGAGAAGTCGAATATAATTATTTCTCAACGCTTTCGCATACACAATACATTGTTGGCGGTCCTTCTGCTCCACTTCAGACAGCAAAAAAGGATTTCTTCGTCTCAAGGAATCCAAAGAAAGCGTATCTCCATTAACCACAACAAGGGAATCCCCAATCATTTGGCGTCTGAAACTTCTTGGCATTCTTCTACGTCCTCGCCCATTCAAAGAAGGAGGTAGTGATTCCAACGCCACAATCAGACTATCATAACGAGCCACCTCGGCAAGGATTCGGTCTTTCATCCGTTCAAAAGGCATGTTTCGCTTTTTCAAAGAGCGATATAAATCTGTTGCCTCCTGACATGCATAAGCCACATCGAAAGTAAACTCCGTATTTTGAGAATACAACATCAATCCCACCTGTTCACTTTTTTGCATATTCTCGATAAGCTGTCGGTGCTGCTGCTTGCTACGGCTTTCGTATCTCGACATAAAAGACTTCTGCTCCTTGTAATTACGAGCCAATTCCAATCGAAGAACGCCAAGTGTTCTTCCCAAATCGCGTTCTTTCAACACTGCAAAAGAAAGCGAAGGCAAACACATCAGCGTCAAAAGAATAACGATACGCCTCATGTTATGTATCTGATTTAGTTTCATCATGTATAAAAGTGTATAGCAATGGCTTAGTCGTCCACTATCTTTTTCATTGCATCATAAATACCTTTTCCAAAAGTACGGATTTTTCCTCTCGGCTGCTTATCTTCTTCAGGTTCTAACTCCACTTCATCTTCTTCATCCACCTTTTCAAAATAATTATCATCATTGCTCTCGTCCATCGCCTGCTCTTCTTCAATGTAGTTGTTAATTTGCTTCTTGAGAAGATTGCCAAGGTCTATCAGCAAACCCTTAAATCCTTTGTTTCGACGGAAATTACGATAAGCGAGTTGGCGACGTTGCCACCAATGGCGGATTCCTTTTCCAACTCGAACCAACCATCTTCCAAAAGCAATAGTTCCAAGTTTAATGCCCTTACCGATTTTCACCAGTGTAGGCCCCAGATGGATGATAGATTGAACGAGATGCTTGACAAGCCAAACTGTGCCTTGTGCCGTTTTCCTTGCTGCCCATTTCAAACCCTTCCACGTAGCCTTCGCTCCAACAACAATCCAAATTCCTAATTGGATGAAGGCATGCTTCAACCAACGTCGGATTTTGCGAATCTTTTCCTGAGTGTTGTTGTCATTCCAAAAGGCACGGGTTTTCTCCGCACAGAATTGTATGAAATCAATGAGTGCTATTAATCCTTTGCATATCCATTTCAGAATAAACTTCAATGCCCTCAGGATATACTTCAGAAGGAGTTTGAGCAGTCTTCCTAACAGAACAAGCAACAAACGCCCTACCTCGGCAAGCATAGCACCTCCCGATTTATCTTCGAATGGATCCTTGTGGGGATTCTTATGATTATCGTCTGTCATGTTCTATTTTGTTTCAATCAAATTCCATCAAAAGCATGAAGCTTTTTTCTCATGTGCAAAGATATATATTTTCCACAAAACATGAGCGATGATGGACATAAAATTCTTACCTTTGCATCAGTTTTTAATAATGTTTAAACATGAAACGCATAGGATTACTTTCCGACACCCATGGATATTGGGATTCCAAATACGAAAAATACTTTTCAGAATGCGATGAGATATGGCATGCAGGAGACATCGGAACCGTTGAGGTAGCTGAGAAACTTGCTGCTATCAAACCACTTAGAGCCGTGTATGGAAATATCGACGGTGGTGATTTGAGAAAGATGTTCAGCGAGAAATATCGTTTCAAATGCGAAGAGGTAGAAGTGCTCATCAAGCACATCGGAGGTTATCCAGGACATTATGATGCCTCTATCAGAGGAAGTATTTTTGCACGCCCACCTCAGCTTTTCATTTCAGGACACTCCCATATCCTGAAAGTACTCTACGACAAGACCCTTCAATGCCTTCACATCAATCCCGGAGCAGCCGGAATGAGTGGTTTCCATAAAGTCCGCACCTTGGTACGTTTCACCATCGACGGCAAGGAAATCAAGGACCTTGAAGTCATAGAACTGGCTGATGAGAAACAAAATTCTTAGAATTGCATTCTGAAATTGAAACGAATGCCATCCTTGTTCACATTCGGTGTGTCACGATAGGTCATACGACGAATATACTCAATGTGGAGGAGTTTGAATATATTGTGCACACCTAACCTCAATTCTATATAAGGAGTCTTTTGACTCATGTTCACCGTGTTGTTCTCATACACGGTACCACCCTTTCCATCCGAAACAAAGTGTCCAGGGAAGAAGAACAAATCCGAATCCGTGTAATTGGAGGAAGCAGGATTGTTCTTGTCTGACAATTGTCCATATAGAACATTCACACCTATCATCTCGCGCCATTTCAGTTTCTTCAGCAATGGAATTCTGTTGAATATCTTACCGCACATATCCCATTCAATCATCGCCTGAGCATATCTATCGTTCAAGAATTCCAGATTGGAGATGAGCGAGAATGTGTTATCCTCCAAGATATAGGATTGATTGGTAGCAGGATGAATCAGCAAAGGGAACGGCACTTTACTCCATTGAATACCCGCACGAAAATCCGAACTGATATAGCCCCAACCTGCTGGCACATAAAGGCGCTTGTATAGGCCCACCTCAGTTACATTGTAGTCATATTGTCCTCCAAAGATTTTCAAACCCATCGTGTGGCTCACTGAAATAATCGGAGCATCTTTGTTGATTTTAATACGACGTTGCTTGGTATTGCTATAGGCAGCACCTGGCTCAAATGAAAAACCCACTTTAAACTCCGACGTTCTCAATGAGCCTGTCCATTTCGAAGGATCTCGTGTAAGGGCAGACATTCCATTCTGAATCACTCCTTCATCGGTTCCCAACCTCTGATAGAACAGTGCATCCACTGCCATATTGCTGGTTCTGGTAAAGGAAGCATTCAGTTTCATGCCATTATACCATTCCCTGTCATACAATATCTTCAATTCCTTTGTATGATTGAATTGATCCACCTTCGAAGTCTTCAAGGATGTGAACACATTGTCCTTGTCCGTAGGAACAAACTTATCAAAAGGCGATTGCACATCATTATAATACGTAATCGAGAGATTGTTCTTCGGGAACTCTCTGGTGAGATAAGCCTTTTTATTGAACGAGTAGGTTATTTCGCTCTTGCCATAAAACTGCTTGCTGTATGTTCCGTATGCCAAATATCCCGACCAAAAGAGATGCGGATGCAAATGGGCAGTCGTCAATCCCGATATTCTGAAACGCAGATGGTCGTAGTGGTTATGAGAAATAATCGTGTTGATAGGTCCGAAGTCGAACTTGTTGTTTTGTATGGAATCCGAAGTTTCAACAAAGTTCTCTATCAGCGCCTTCATACCTATCATGATATACTTGAAGCCCTTGATTTTCGTAATCTTCTGAATGAAGGAACCCATCTCACCCTCGCTTTGTGTCAGTTCCACCTTTCTGTATTGGTTCCAATAGGCATCATCTGTATGCATCGCAGCATCAGGCTCTGTAAACACACTACCCTTCACATGCTTGAATACCTGCTTGGGAATAGGAGTGAAAGCATAGTCAAAATTGCGAATTGACCGTTGCACCATCGCTTTGGCAATCCACGAAGTGACTTGCAGCTCCATCAGCATGTCATTCACCGTAACCACCCTTTCCCCCGTAGGCAGTTCCTCAAGGTCCTGATTGATAATCATGTTCGTAACGAAATTCACATCGCTACGCTTGGGTATATTCAATTCCACATGACGCACCTGATACGATGAGTCCTTCATGATATATAGGTGTCCAGAGAAACCCAAATCCTGCATGTTGTTAGGCACAAAGCCGATGTCTATCACAGAATCCTTTTCATAAGCCAAAGTGTCCTGGATATAATACCTATAAAAACTAATGGCAGAATTGGCTATTGGACTTTTGAAGCGTAGTTGCAACAAACGGCATTCCTCATCATAGATATTCACATCCGTAAAAATGTCCTTCAGCGCCACATTGAGAATATCTCCCGTGTTAATCAAGTCGTTCACGCCACGAGAATTCTTGGCGGTAATCAGTTTCTTCTCTGTCTTGGGATCCTTGCGGTAGAAAGTATTCGTGAGTGTTTCCTCAACCGTCAGCGGCAATATCAACTTACCCGTTTGAGCACAATATTCCACGTGGTCCTTCAAGAAGGCAAACTGCTTACCCTCATCTATATCGAAAATCTTGTCCGTCACCTCATTGACAGAAAAAGTCATTTTCTCATAGGTCGAAAAAGTGAAATAGTCCTTCGAGTGCAAGTCATTGATTTTCTTATGCTCAATCACCTTCCTCATCAAATCCACAGCAGGGTTGTTCTTTCTGCTGTACCTTGTCCTTCTTGCCGTGATAGTCACACCTTGAAGTTGGCGAGGCTCAGGCACCAGTTTGATTCTCAAGTTCTTTTTCTTGCCGTTCACCAACCGAATCTTCTGAGTGATATACCCCATGGTCGAGACAGTGAGCTCGTTCCATGTGGAATCCTCCTTCAAAGCGAAATGTCCCGTTTCATCCGTTTGGTCTCCCACATTCTTTCCTTCGTAATACACATTCACAAAATCAAGAGGTTGCCGACTACGTGAATCAACAACAATCCCTGTCACCTGCGCCTTTACCCACATCGCAAGCACAAACAAGAAAAAGAAAGAAAAGAATCTACGCATATATATAAATAATGAATAAATGACCTTTGACTTTATTTCATGTCAAAAGTCAAAGGTCTAAAGTTCAAAAGTCGAAGCTCACCCCCACCCGAATGGCATCCCTCCCCCTCGGGGGAGCCGGAGGGGACTGGAAGAGTTTGGAGTGGCTTGGTATTCTTTCCCTCCCCCTCGGGGGAGCAGGAGGGGGGCCTGGCCCTTAATCAATCTCCTCGTCAGCTTCGTAGCCACCCATTTCGCGAATGGCATTCTTCAGCATCGTGTATTGCTGGAAGAGATGGTTCACAGGAACCTCATCCTTCGTGTAGTCGTGCATAGGAGACTTCAGGAAGAAGGACAAGAAACGCTGAATGCCAAAGCGTCCAGCACGAGCAGCAAGGTCGCTCAGCAAGCAGAGGTCGAGGAGCAATGGAGCAGCGAGGATGGAATCACGACACAGGAAGTTAATCTTGATCTGCATAGGATAGCCCATCCATCCAAAGATGTCGATATTGTCCCATCCCTCCTTGTTGTCGTTGCGAGGAGGATAATAATTGATACGTACCTTATGATAATAGTCAGTATAAAGGTCTGGCTGATTCTCAGGAACGAGGATGGATTCCAAAGTGGAAAGCTTGCTCACCTCCTTGGTGCGGAAGTTGGCAGGCTCATCCAGCACAAGACCATCGCGATTACCAAGGATATTCGTCGAGAACCATCCGCTCAGACCGAGGCAACGAGTACCGATGATAGGAGCGAAACCACTCTTCACCAGTGTCTGACCCGTCTTGAAGTCCTTACCAGCAATAGGCATCTGAGTCTTCTCGCTCAGTTCCCACATAGCAGGAATATCTACTGTAGTGTTTGGAGCACCCATGATGAAAGGAGCACCCTCACTGAGAGCAGCGTATGCATAGCACATAGAAGGAGCGATATGCTCAGTGTCGTTCTCCTTCATCGCTTTCTCCAGAGCAGCAAGCGTGCCATGAACAGGCTCATAGACAGGAACATAGATTTCCGTCGAAGCAGCCCATGCCACCACGATGCGAGAGCAGTTATGTTCCTTCTTGAAGTTGCGGATGTCCTCACGAAGCTGTTCCACCATCTCCCAGCGGGTCTTGCCCACCATCACGTTGTCACCATCCAGGCGCTTGGCAAAGTTCTTGTCGAATGCAGCCTTCATAGGAACGATTTTCTCCAGCTCATCCTTCACAGGTTCTATGTCTTTCTCCTTCAATACCTCCGCATACATGGCGGAACGGTACGCATCAGCGGGATACACATCCCATGCACCAAACTCGATGTCGTCGAGTTGAGCCAGAGGAACAATCTCCGAATAGCTCAAATACTTCTTGTCAGCACCTTTTCCAACACGAATCTTGTCGTATTGGGTCATCGAACCAACTGGCTTAGCAAGACCCTTACGAGCCATGAGCACACCAGTCATAAATGTTGAAGTTACAGCACCGAGGCCGACGACCATGATACCCAACTTGCCGTCAGCAGGCTTAACATTCTGTTTTTCCATTTTGTTTTATATTTATATTGAATTGGTCAAATCCACTTTCGTTAAACGGGTCGAATCCACATTTCGTTGAACGGGTCGAATCCACATTTTATGAAAATGTCTGCAAAATTACTCAAAACCGCTCTATAAAAAAAAGTTTCTACCTTAAATTTGATTAAAATTCTATCAATAAAGCATTTTTGAACTTATTATTTTACTTTTCGGACAAAACGAAGACCCCTCATTATCTTATCTGTTTTAGAACTCCAGTCAATTCCTCCAAACCATGAATGATAAAGGTAGGTAGGGATTCATCGACGGACTCGTCGCCCCATCCCCTTCCTCGAATCCATACGGTTTGGCAACCCATGCTGTGGGCTGGCAGGATGTCCTTCGAGAAACTGTCTCCTACCACCAACACTTCCTCGGCTTCCAGTTGCAACGCCTCCACTCCCAGCATGAAGATGCGCGGGTCGGGTTTCCGAATCCCTACCACCGACGACTCCACCACATGGCGGAAATAGGTGTCGAGGCGGAAGTCCTCGAGGATGGTGTTGATGTTTCCATAGAAATTGCTGACGAGCACCAAGGGGTAAAGGCGTGACCACTCTGCCACTGTGGGACGTGCCACTTGCAGGGTACGAACCACATAATCGTAGCAGTATTGAGCGATGGTGTCGGAAATGGTTTGGCGTTCTGCCTCCTTCCCTTTTCCCTCCATGCCTTTCCAAAGATGTGCATCGACCAGGAAACTGGTTTCTATGTTGAGTTTGATGCGGAGCAAATCCAACATGTTGTGCTCGGGATGGATCAGCGGAAACTTGGCAAGGCTTCGTTCTCCATGCACGTATGCCATCCTGAACTGTTCCTTGGTCACGGGCACTCGTGCCTGCTGGAATCCTTCCCATATCACCTCGGACCAATGCACGCTATTGGTATCTAAGGTACCTCCATAATCGAATATAACTCCCTTTATCATATTTTTTGTAATCGTTTTAAAGCACCACGAAGCTTGAGCACGGCGTATACCAATGAATTTTGGAAAGAAATTAGAATAATTAGAATAATTTCCTCAGAAATGAGGTGTATTTTCAGAGGCGCAAGAGCCTGTATCAAGTTTCAAATATCAAGTTTTTTCAGGTTCAAAAATCCTTTTAAATCCCTTAAATCCCTGATTCCTCTAAATCCCTGACACATTTAGTTCGCTGCATCGGTCTGAAGACGGATGAGGAGTCGCTGGGACATCTTTTCGTGCTGGTGATGCATGTAATGATAGACCAATGAAAGGACTATCAGTTCGAAAAGCAGATAGAGCCAAGGCTTGTCTATCAGGGCAGAGATATAAAGTGCAAAGGCTCGGCAATTGAATGTCAGGATATTGGTGTATTTCATCAATGGCAGACTCTGTGCACGGAACTCGTCGCGCAGGGACTGTGGTATCTCCGTTCCATACATCTCCTTTGTTTTCTTCCAGAATGCCTGAAAATGGGGTGTGGATTTCTCCTGCTGATAGGTATAGTTTTTGTAGAACCACTGGAAGAACTTGTAGATGAAGTCTTTCTTCCACGACATGGCATTGTATTTCTCTCGTTGTTGTGCGGAATTGTCGAACTCGCTTCCCGACTTTCCATTCACGAAGAAAAGGTGGATGTTGCGGTAATAGTCGGAAACTCGGCACTGTGGGGTGTGGCAACCTAATCCACAATAGGCTGCAAGTAGCCATCCCCAAATGCCCCACTTGATGTCGGTGAAGGGTATGTTATGGTCCTGCAAACGGTATGCCAATGCACAATAGATAGGTATGTACCATATATCTGCGGAAGCTCCATCCAGTATTCTGCCCAATGGCGTTTTCTTTCCTGACATGCGTGCCAGCTGTCCATCTGCGCTGTCGTAGAAATTTGCCCACATCAGGAGCAGAACGGCTATCACATTGTAGATGAATCCTGTTTTCGTGTCGGCATCAAAATGGAACATGTAGCCTGCCGTGGCTCCGAGTATCATGGAAAAAATGGTTACGGTGTTGGGATGTACTCCAAAATGATTGAAGAACTTTGCCCACATGTAGCCTATGGGTCTGTTGAATACCTTGTCAAACCACTCTTCTGTGTCTGCTGACTTGTACGTCGATTGAATGTTTGTTTTATTTTCTGACATATATAGAAACAGTTATGTATTTTTTTCGGAAAGAAATTAGAATAATTAGAATAATTTTAACCAGAAATAATATGTTTTTTTTTGAGCCACGAATTTCACTAATTAACACAAACCTTCAGCTCGGCGTAAACGAATTTGGTTTTAATTATATTGAATTTCTCTAATTTGAAAAATGCCTGCATTTTTTGTTCGTGAAATATGATGAAATAATCTTTAAAAATTCGTTTAATTTGAGTAATTCGTGGTTGAAATTCATTCGTGGTTGAGAAAAAACTCATGTTTTTATCCTGACGAAACTGATTGCAGGATACGTTGTGCAATGGCTTTTGCGGCTGCTGAACGGCATCGGGAGAAGCTGGGCCAGTCGTTGAAATCGATGATTCTGAAACTGCCATCGGAAGAGATGACGCAGTCGCCTCCATAGATGGGCAAATCGATGACCTTGGCTGCCTCGTCTGCTATCTGTTTCAATGCTGCTTCGGAAAAAGCGTAGCCTTGCGCTTTCCCGTTTCTTTCTTCCAGTCCGAACTTGCTGTGGGAATCGGAGGCATACCCCAAATTGAAAAACGAAGTGGCTTCCACTCCGTAAAACTTAACGAGGTCGCCCTCCAAATGTTCACATGCCACAACTGCCTCCCCCACTCCTCTTTCCTTGAATTGCTGCAATGCCTGTTCTGCTTCTTCGGCATTCTCCACATACACCACGTCTTCCCTCACTTGAGCACATCCTTCTCCGCGTTTCAGCCAAGCAGGGAAACGCTGTGGAAGGGGCGTTTCCTGAGGTATCAGCCAAGATGCTGGCATGGGGAAATGATGTTCTTGGAATATCTGTGTCAATCTCACCCGAGAGGCATTGTAGATACCACGAACTGAATTGATGCAAGGAATGTCAAGTTGGGATTCTACCCTACTCAGCAGTTCCAAGGTCTCAACATTTCGGTACATTCCAAAAATACAGTCGGCATTCACCTGATTGATAGAATGGGTGAAAGATGAGCAGAAATCGGACTCCGACATGGTTTCCACCTCATGCCCCATCCCCTTCAGTTCCTCTGCCACAGCTTGCAAAATGGCTGCATCACTGTCTGCCATATTGGGTGAGAACTCTGTTCCTCTCGTGATTCCTATCAGTTTCATTCCTCTGCTTCTTTCAAGAAATCCTCCGCCTTCTGAATATCCTCTGCATGGTCCACATCAAGGATTTTGCTGAAAGGATAGGCTTGGAGCTTCAAACCATCGTACACCAGTTGACGCTGGAAATTGCGCATGCGGGATTGTCCCTCTGCTATGCAACGATCGAGGACAGTGAATGCTTTCTCATCCAAGCAATAGATGCCACCTGAGATGTATTTGCAGACGGAAATACCATCCTTTCCTGCGGCACTACTCTGAAACAACGCTTGCGAATCATGGAATCCCGTTATCATCCCCTCCTTGTCGGTTGAAATCCAAAGGGGCTTTTCGTCATCCACATAATCCGTCACAGCCATGATGCCGTCTTTCTCCGACTGCTGGAATTCCTCGATGTATTGCTTGAATTCGGCTTCTCGGAAGATGGTATCAACCGTTGTCAAACAGAATTTCCCTTTTCCAAGAAAAGGTTTCAACTCATAGAAACTATGCATCGAACTGGGGGTAGTCTTCACGATGTACTTCACTGGCAAACCCTGGTCCACCATCTCCTGAAGATGCTTCCTTGTTAAATCTGTGAGATTGTTCGTGATAATCAAAATTTCCTTGGCTCCACAATCCATGAAGATGCGGATGAGTCGATCTATCATGGCTTCTCCATGTATCTGCACCAGAGGTTTGGGCAATGCCACTCCCTCCTGTGCCAAGCGAGAACCCTCGCCTGCCGCCAAGATAGCAAACTTGATATTTCTTTGATTATTCTGCATGATCTATTTTTTCTGATTTCTCTGCATCCCTCAAGGCATCAGTCTTTTTGTTTCCCACCTTGATGAGGAGCAAACCCAAAGCAGTCCAAAACACCTCTCTCACACGGCAGATGATACTCACCGACATGGCGACTTGTCCCGACATTCCCATCTGGGCTATCGACATGGCAAATCCTCCTTCGCGGCCTCCCAACTGCAACGGCATGAAGAACATCATGTTGGCGAAGAGTGAAGTGAATGCTAAAATAATAATGGAATAGACGAATGTCATCCATCCAGCTGGATGGTCTGTGAAAATCAGCAGCATGAAGTAGATTTCAAACGACTGCAGAATTCTTCCGATATATTCCAAAAAGAAAGATATATAGAAATTCTTCTTGTTCTGGGAATGAAGTGCCGCTATTTGGGAATCTATCTTCACCAAGTCCTCTTTTCGCTTCTCCTCGAAGCTGGATGCCCATTTCCTCAGTCCAGGAATCTTCGAAAGGAAATGAATGGTTTTCACCACCATGCCATTCTTGTATCCTTTCGTAAAGAAATAGATGGCTGCAATACAAAATGCCGTGAGTAAGATGAGGATAATGGTGATAGGTATATCGAGCGGAATGAAAACCACATACAGCACCACTGACGTGAGCCAATACCAAAAATGCGTGAAGATATGCATCATGGCAAAGAGCAATACCGACGAGGATGCCCGCTGCACACCGATGTAAGGCTTCATCTCCATTATCTTATACGGCTCTCCTCCCATCAATCCCACGGGAGTGGCATAGTTGAGAGAGAAGCCCGAGATGGTCACCTTCATGAGATGAAGAAAGGGTATGTTGCACTCTCCGCTTCCTTTGATGATGGTTCGCCAAGTCAACGCATTCATGGCATAGAGCACCACCCACATGCCCAAGATGAGCACGAGCCAATGCCCTGCATGAGTGATTTGCTTCCACAACTCCACGAAACTCACCTTAAAGGTGAGAATCATGATGATGACGGCCACCAAACCAACAAAAAAGAAAATGTTTCTTACTTTATTACTCATCCCCTTCCTTTCAATGATTCAATCTTCACGTGAGGTTTCAAGGCGCAAGCGCCGTTTCAAGTTTCAAGGCACTTCGTGCTGGTTTCAAGTTTCAAGGCACTTCGTGCTAGTTTCAAGTTTCAGGTTTCAGGTTTCAAGGTTCAAGAATCCTTTTAAATCCTTTAAATCCCTGATTCATTTTTATTCTACTCCCCTCGCCCTATCTCTCCCCTCTCAGGGGAGCTGGAGGGGTCCAGGGGTTGGGGGTGAGGCTTTTTCATTTAAATATCATCCTCCGTCACTTGGTCCAATTTGAGCTTGTCGCTATCGTCACGCTTCTCGTAATACTGCTTGCGCAAAGGATTTCCGTATGCTTCATCGTACTTCGCACGATTGCGGAACACATCGATTGCCGTATAGACAGCCTGACGGAACGATGCTTCATTTGCCTCATTCTTTCCTGCTATGTCGTATGCAGTGCCATGAGCAGGAGAAGTGCGAACCACTGGCAAACCAGCCGTATAGTTCACGCCATCATCCATTGCCAATGCCTTGAATGGAGCCAAGCCCTGGTCGTGATACATGGCAAGGATGGCATCGAAATGCTTGTAGTTGCCCGAACCAAAGAAACCATCTGCTGCGTATGGACCAAAACAACGAATGCCCTGCTTGAAACAGTTCTCCACAACAGGATTGATGATGGTTTTCTCTTCCTCACCTATCAAGCCATCGTCTCCACAGTGAGGATTCAACGAAAGCACTGCAATGCGAGGATTATCAATAGAGAAATCCCGTTTCAGACTCTGGTTCAGAATCTGAAGCTTTTCCTCAAGCAAAGGCTGGGTGATGCTCTGAGCGATTTTTGCCACTGGCACATGCGTCGTCACAAGGGCAACACGAATATTCTCGTTCATCAGAATCATCAGTGCCTTTTGTCCCTTGCCCAATTTCTGCTCAATATACTCGGTATGTCCAGGGAAATGGAAACCGTCTCGCTGAATGGTATTCTTATTGATAGGAGCCGTAACGAGCACATCCACAAAACCTGCTGCAATATCCTTCAGAGCAGTTTCAAGCGACACGTATGCCGCCTTACCACCCTCAGGTGTAGCCTTACCGAATTCTATCTTGATTTCCTCCTCGCCAAAACAATTGACAAGGTTGATTTGATTGTCTCTCGCATCTTTTGCACTATTCACCACATTGAAATTCTCCTGAAGTCCAATGGCATTGCGATGATAGATTGCCACTTTCGGAGAGCCATAAATCACAGGTGTGCAAAGTCCCAGCATTTCGGGATTCGAAAAGGTCTTGAGTATCACCTCGTAACCCACTCCATTAATATCACCATGCGTAATGGCTACTTTTATTTTTTGCATAATATTTTAAGTTTTTAAGTTCTCACGCACCACTCTTAACTCTTCACTTCTCACTTTTCACTCTTCCCTCTTCATTCTACTCCCCTCGCCCTTTGGAGAGGGGTTGGGGGTGAGGCTTTTTCACTCTTCCCTCTCCTCCCCTCGGGGAGGTCGGGAGGGGGCTTTTTTCACTCTTCACTCTCCTCCTTTCCAGGCAATTTCAGCGTGTAGAGCGCAGCCTCCAGTCTTCTCATCATCGTGCGCTTCATCTTATCTGGAGCATATACGAATCCCTCCACGACAATCACACGATTATTGATGGTATCCACCTGTGAATGTGCCACAAACGGACCACCCATCACGTCTTTCGTCATTTCCCAGAATCCGCGAGCCTCCTGCACGTAATGCCCTTGTATCTGCATATTCTCCACCGTCACGAAGTCGCGATTCGTTGACATCACACTTCCTTCCAATTCGCCTGGGATATTTGCACCCATGAAGGAGTCTCTCAGTGCAATATACACACCACGATTGAACACCTTCTGCGAAACGTATGGATAACTGTAAATACAGATATTCTGAATACTGCTCATGCCGTCATCCGAAGCCCAAATGAAATTCTCACCCACCTTCATCTTGTTCAGGTCGATAGGAATATACAACTCGCAATCAAACATCTCATACACCTTCTCATTGAACTTGATGTTATGACTATCTTCCAATGCAGTGGCCTGACGATTGATTTCCTCAGCACTGAAATACTTGATGATGAAATTTGTTTTCTCCGTAATGAAGGTAGAAATCTCATTTTCCGTAGGACCGATAATCGTCATAATCAACTGAGGGTCGGAATACACATTGCGCTCCAACTTGATACGTGGTTCGGAATAGTGCTTGTTCACCTCGATTTTCACGATATTGCGGAACAACTTTGTGATTCTGTCATAATGCTTTTCCGTCACGTGGCTCACGTGGAACGAAGGCTCATCCTGAGGAAGCATCGGAATAGGTCTATTCAGCACTTCTTTCAAAGCCTGACCCACATAGCCAGCAAAGGAAGAATCGCTACACACAACCATCACCTCGTAAGGATTACCCGACGAAGTAGGAGTCAAAATCGACTTCGAGTGTCTCTTCTTATGCACAGGTGGTTTCTTTCCTCCCTTGTCGCTTGAATTATCACAAGAGGCAAAAACCATCAGCATGGCTGCAAGAAGCATCATTAAATATTTCACTTTCATGGTCTTATGTCTTTTTAATCGTTATTAAATACTATTCCATCCTCATTGCCGGAGTAACTACTCCCCTCGCCCTTCGTAGAGGGGTTGGGGGTGAGGCTTTCCTCTCCCCTCTCAGGGGAGTTGGAGGGGTCCAGGGGTTGGGGGTGAGGCCTCTCATTTTCCACCTTCGTAGAAAGCAGTCCGCACGCCGCAAAGATATCTTGTCCTCGCGAAGCTCTCACCGTAGTGAAAAGCCCATGCTTCGTCAGATAGTCCCGAAATGCCATCATCGAAGCATCATCCGTTCCCTGCAAATCCACATTGGGAATCTGATGGAAGCGAATGAGATTCACTCGGCAATCCAGTCCTCGCAGCAATTTCAGCAATTCCTTCGCATGAACCTCCGTGTCGTTCACACCCTTGAACACAATATATTCGAAAGACAGCCTGCGTTGATGCGAGAAGTCATATTCCTTCAGCATCTCCACCACCTCGGCAATGGCAAATTGTCGCTCTGCAGGCATCAACTGAAGCCTTTGCTCATGTATCGGCGAATGCAAACTGATTGCCAAATGACACTGGCTCTCTTCCAAATATCTGCGCAGATTCTTCTTTAGCCCCACGCTCGACACCGTTATTCTCTTAGGACTCCATGCAAATCCATAATCGGTTGTGAGGATTTCCAATGCCTTCATCACGTTGTCAAGATTGTCGAATGGTTCACCCTGTCCCATGAAGACAAGATTGGTGAGTCCTTTCTCGCGATGTGCCCAACTCACCTGACTCAGGATGTCGGCAGTTTCCAGATTTCCCTGAAAGCCTTGTTTTCCCGTTTGGCAAAAGAGGCAGTTCATCTTGCACCCCACTTGTGTGGAAACGCAGAGCGTACCTCTCTCTCCATCAGGGATATAAACCATTTCGATGAAATGACCACTTAAAGTGGGAAACAAATACTTCTCCGTTCCATCCACACTGGTCATCCGCCCTATCGGCTCATGTACTCCCACCTCATAGCGTTCCTTCAATCGCTCTCGCACAGCCTTCGAAATGTTCGTCATCTCATCTATCGAAGACACATTTTTCTCATACAACCACTGTGCAAGCTGTTTAGCGCCAAAGCGTGGCATACCTATTTCAGCAGCCACGCTTCCTAATTCCTTTAAAGTATATCCTAATAGTGGATTTTTCACTTTTAATTGTTCACTTTTAACTTCACACCTTCTCTCCACCTCGGGGGAAATGGAGGAGGCCACCTTTACCACGCAAAGATTGGATAGTCCTTCATGATGGAATTCACCTTCTCACGCACTGAAGCAATCACTTGGTCGTTTTCAGGATCGTTGAGAACGGTTTCAATCATTTCGGCAATCAGCAGCATGAGGTCTTCCTTCGCACCACGAGTCGTCATAGCAGGAGTACCAAGACGAATACCGCTGGTTTGGAAAGCAGAACGAGTATCGAATGGTACCATGTTCTTGTTGGCAGTGATGTCAGCAGCCACGAGAGCCTTCTCTGCCACCTTACCCGTCAAGTCAGGATACTTCGTGCGGAGGTCCACCAGCATCGAGTGGTTGTCTGTACCGCCCGAGCAGATGAAGAATCCACGGTCGATGAGTGCCTGAGCCAATGTGGCAGCATTCTTCTTCACCTGCTTCTGATATTCCACGAACTCTGGCTGGAGAGCCTCACCGAATGCAACTGCCTTAGCTGCAATCACGTGCTCCAATGGACCACCCTGCTGGCCAGGGAACACAGCCGAATTCAGAATCTGCGACATCATCTTCACCTGTCCCTTTGGTGTAGTCAAGCCCCAAGGGTTCTCGAAATCCTTACCGAGGAGGATGATACCGCCTCGAGGACCGCGCAGTGTCTTATGTGTAGTCGAAGTAACGATATGAGCGTACTTCAATGGGTTGTCGAGCAAACCAGCAGCAATCAGACCTGCTGGGTGAGCCATGTCAATCATCAAGAGGGCACCCACCTCGTCAGCAATCTGACGCATGCGAGCATAATCCCATTCGCGGCTATAAGCCGAACCGCCACCAATAATCAACTTTGGCTTATTTTCCAAAGCGAGACGTTCCATCTCATCATAATCCACACGGCATGTCTCCTTATTCAAGTTGTAGCCAACAGGACGATAAAGGATACCGGAAGTATTCACATGGCTACCGTGAGAAAGGTGGCCTCCGTGGTCGAGGTTCAAACCCATGAATGTGTCACCTGGTTTCAGCACACTGAACAGCACAGCTGCATTAGCCTGAGCACCCGAGTGAGGCTGAACATTGGCAAATTCAGCACCGAAAAGTTTCTTTACGCGCTCAATGGCAATCGTCTCCACCTGGTCAACCACCTCGCATCCGCCGTAGTAGCGCTTGCCTGGATAACCTTCAGCATACTTGTTGGTGAGGCACGAACCCTGAGCTGCCATCACTTGGTCACTCACATAGTTCTCACTGGCAATGAGTTCCATTCCCTTTACCTGTCTTTGATGTTCCTTCTCGATGAGAGAAAGAATTTCGACGTCTCTTTTCATTTCTTAAAAAATAGCTTATTGAGTAAAACTTAAAATTTTTGCATTTACCATAAAATTCGCTGCAAATTTAATCATTTTCACCCAAATACGCAAAACTATGATATAGTTTTCATCATTTATAAGTGCTTTTCGTACACATTATATTATAAGAAGAGCAATTATTACGTATTTTCCGGCTCTTTTTCCTCCACTTCATGAAATCCTACAATCTTCGCATCATAGAGCGCTTCCATCAGTTCGGGCGATGGATGGTAGATGATGCGGCGGCGTGTGATGTTCTTTGGCGAAAGGTCTTTCAGATTCTTTTCGGCAGTGCAATTGATTGATGCTCGAAAAGTGCCCAACGGACCCAAATCAACCACATGCCCTTCCAGCAAAAACTGCTTGAATGTATCAGCCAAAGCATAGAAAGAGGCAGCGACATTTGCTTTCGATATACCTTGATTTTCAGATATTACTCTGATGACTTCCTCTTTTGGCATACGAGTATAACTTTTCAGATGAGCAACATACATTTCCTCACCATTTTTCACAGAGACTTTTTGCTTGTGAATCTTTACTTTAAGTGTTGGCATATACTATCTTTTTAAAATAAATTATTCAACATGCAAATGTACGAATTTTCCTTTTAAAATCCAAGCATTTTGAACAACAAATTTTTCTATTGGGGATTCACGAGAAAAACGCAGGCTCGTTCTCATTCAAACGTAGGCTCGTTTTTTCTAAAACGCAGGCTCGTTTTGCCACTCGAACCGTTATCTTGAGATTTTTCGTTTGAATACAAGGAATTTGAAAAGAGAAGCAATGTATCAGTGAAAGCGAAATAGAAAAGTTAATAAATTTTAATTTTAAAATTCAATTATTCAACTCGACGAACAAAATCAAAAGAGAAAAAGCGAGCGAAATCTTCTGAATGAAACTTAAAAATGCTGAATGCTACGATTATTTCGTTTTTTTTGCGTAACTTTGCAAAGAATTTGCGTCTGTGTTTTTGAGTTCGACTTTGTATAGACAAAAGGGCAATGTAAAACTCACGAAGGATAACAAGAATGCATTTCGATTTTAAGACCATTTTTATCAGTTTGACAGTCAGAAGACAATGAAGAAATATCTTGATGATGTTCTCATAAACACGAATGACGGCAATACCATATCGGTGATTGCGAATTTCGACAGAGGTGATTTGGAGACCGATGAGCCAAAGGTGGAGGATATGGACATACCAATTCTTCCGCTTCGCAATATGATGCTGTTTCCTGGCACGCTGCTTCCTGTGAACATTGCTCGCGATTCGGCAAAGAAACTGCTGGAAGATGCGCAGGATAGCGGGACAGGAATCGGTGTGTTCAGTCAGTTGAGGGAAAACATAGAGAATCCCACTAATCGCGACTTGTTCAGCACGGGTGTGCTGGGACGAGTGGTGAAATTGCTGAAGCTACCCGACGGCACACATACGGCTTTCATTCAAGGCTACAGCAGAATACAACTACTTGAAGCGCATTCCACGGACAGATACATGATGGGAAAGGTGGCGAAGAATCCCGAGGAAACTCCGAGCGCCAACGACAGGACTTTCCGAGTGACGGTGGATGCCTGCAAGGAGGTGGCAGACAGGATGTTGCAGAAGAGCGACGGTGTGAAGATTGATGCAAAGTTCTCGACCCGAGACATTCAAGACCGTGTGTTCTACATCAATTTCCTTTGTGCCAGCATGCCTGTATCGAACAAGGAGCACATGCGCTTGCTGATGGAGGACGACTTGCGCCAGCGTGCCATCGAACTGCTGAAACTGCTGAAGCGCGAGGAACAGTTTGCCCAGCTGAAGGCAAGTATCCAGATGCAGACGCAAAGCGAACTGAACCAGCAGCAGCGCGAGTATTTCCTGCGCAAAGAGATGGAAAACATCAAGGACGAACTGGGACAAGGCGCCGACGATGAAGTAGCGAAGTTCCGTGCTCGTCTCAACAAGGATTTCCGTCCGTTGCTGGTGAAGGAACGAATCGAGAAGGAAATCGACAAGCTGGACCACATGGCTACTCAAAGTGCGGAGTACAGTGTGCAATATGAATATATCGAGACCTTGCTGAGTCTGCCTTGGCTGAGTTACAACAGCGGCAAGATGACCATCAAGAATGCTGAGAAGATTCTGAATGCCGACCACTATGGAATGGAACTCGTGAAGGAACGCATCTTGGAGCATCTGGCAGTCATCAAGACACGTGGCGACTTCAAGGCACCTATCATCTGCCTCTATGGCCCTCCAGGCGTGGGTAAGACCTCGCTGGGTAAGAGCATAGCAAGGGCAATGGACCGCAAGTACGTGCGCGTGTCCCTCGGTGGATTGCACGACGAGTCGGAAATCCGTGGACACAGAAAGACATACGTAGGTGCCATGCCTGGACGTATCATCAAGGGCATCCTCGAGGCTAAGTCCTCATGCCCAGTGTTTATCCTCGACGAGATAGACAAGGTGAGCGGTGCCGACATCCACGGCGACCCATCGTCTGCCATGTTGGAGGTGCTCGACCCTGAACAGAACGAACGTTTCCACGACAACTACCTCGACATGGACTACGACTTGTCGAATGTGATGTTTGTGGCAACTGCTAACAATATCGGAACCATCCCTCCTCCACTCCTCGACCGCATGGAACTCATCGAAGTGAGCGGATACTTGACGGAGGAGAAGATTGAGATTGCCAAGCGCCACCTCATCCCAGATGCACTGGAGGACAACGGCATGAGCCGCAAGCGCATCAAGTTCTCGAAACAAGCCATCGAAAAGATAATCGAGGACTACACCCGTGAATCAGGTGTGCGCGAACTGAAGAAGCAGATTGAGAAGGTGATTCGCAAGATTCTGCTTGAGCAGCAGCGCGAGAGCGAAGAGGAACGCGACTACAACTTGAAGCCTGAGGACATCGTGAAGTATCTCGGCACGGAGAAATTCAGCCGCGACAAATATCAGGACAACGAATATGCTGGTGTGGTGACAGGTTTGGCTTGGACTGCAGTAGGTGGAGAGATTCTCTTTGTGGAGACTTCGCTTAGCAAGGGCAAAGGCTCTCGCCTTACGCTGACAGGAAACCTCGGCGACGTGATGAAGGAATCGGCAGTGCTGGCTTTGGAATACATCAAGGCACATGCCGACCGATATGGCATCGACTCCAGCATCTTCGAAAACTGGAACATCCATATCCACGTACCTGAAGGTGCCGTGCCAAAGGATGGTCCATCAGCAGGTATTACTATCGCCACTTCCATCATCTCGGCTCTGACGCAGAGGAAGGTGCGCAAGAATCTCGCCATGACAGGCGAAATCACACTGCGCGGAAAGGTGTTGCCTGTGGGTGGTATCAAGGAGAAGATTCTTGCAGCCAAGCGTGCAGGCATCACCGACATCATGCTTTGCTACGAGAACGAGAAGAACATCAAGGACATCCCTGAGAAATACGTGAAAGGCGTGACATTCCACTACGTGAAGGACGTGAACGAGGTGTTCGACTTCGCTTTGCTGGATGAAAAGGTGAAAGGTGCCATCAATTTTTCGATTAAAGACGAAAAAAGTGAAAAAGGCATCAACTCTACCCCTTCACCAAAGGATGAAGGGAACAGTTAGGAAAAGTGAAGAGTGAAAAGTGAAGAGTGAAAAGTAAGAGACAAAGATGAAATTCGAACTACAATATACGGATTCCAAAACGAATGCAAGGGCGGGACTGATAAGCACAGATCATGGGCCGATAGAAACTCCCATCTTTATGCCTGTGGGAACATTGGGCAGCGTGAAGGGTGTGCATCTGCATGAGTTATATGACGACATCAAGGCTCAGATTATCTTAGGCAACACTTATCATTTGTACCTTCGCCCCGGCACTTCGGTGATTGAGGCAGCAGGAGGTCTGCACAAATTCAATGGATTCAACCGCCCTATGCTGACAGATAGTGGTGGGTTTCAAGTTTTCTCCTTGGCAGGCATCCGCAAACTGAGGGAGGAAGGTGCGGAATTCCGCTCGCATATCGACGGGTCGAAACATTTCTTTTCGCCCGAAGGTGTGATAGACATTGAGCGCAGTATCGGTGCCGACATCATGATGGCATTCGACGAGTGTCCTCCTGGCACATCCGACTATGAGTATTCGAAGAAATCGCTCGCACTGACGGAGAGTTGGCTGGATAGATGCGTGAAACGCTTCAAGGAAACAGAACCGAAATATGGATACCAGCAGAGCCTCTTCCCTATCGTGCAAGGATGCACCTACAAGGACTTGCGCATCCGTGCGGCAGAGAATGTGGCAAGCAAGGAGATGGATGGAAATGCTATCGGAGGACTTGCTGTGGGTGAGCCTACGGAAGTGATGTATGAGATGATTGAAGTGGTGAATGCCATCCTGCCTAAGGACAAACCTCGTTATTTGATGGGAGTGGGTACTCCTATCAATATTCTGGAGGGTATTGAGCGCGGAGTTGACATGTTTGACTGCGTAATGCCTACCCGAAACGGACGCAATGCACAGATTTTCACTTCGCACGGCATCATCAACCTGAGAAACAAGAAATGGGAAATGGATTTCTCACCACTCGATGCAGAAGGTACTTCGTACGTGGATAGCACCTACACGCGCGCGTACGTACATCATCTATTTAAAGCACAGGAACTGCTTGCCTTACAGATTGCCTCGATTCACAACTTGGCGTTCTACCTTTGGCTCGTGGGACAAGCCCGACAGCACATCATCGCAGGGGATTTCTCCGTGTGGAAAGCCAAGATGGTGGACGAACTGGGAAGAAGGCTGTAGGGAAGTGAAGAGTGAAAAGTGAAAAGTGAAAAGTGAAAAAGCCTCACCCCCAACCCCTCTCCAAAGGGCGAGGGGAGTAGAATGAAAAGTTAAAAGTGAAGAAAGAATGAGGAAGAAAAGCGAAACATGGCGACGCTTTCGCGAATGGATGGACGAGCACATTCCTGTGTCCCGTCTGGACCGCTATATCATTGGCAAATTCCTTGGCACTTATTTCTTCTCCATCCTGCTGATTATTTCCATTGCAGTGGTGTTTGACGTGAATGAGAACATCGATAAGTTCCTTACCCGAAATGCCACGATGAAGGAAATCATCTTCGACTACTACCTGAACTTTGTGCCTTACTACTCCAATCTGTTCAGTCAGTTGTTCGTGTTTATCTCTGTGATTTTCTTCACTACGAAACTTGCTGAGAATTCCGAGATTATTGCCATGATGTCAACGGGTGTCACTTTCCGTAGATTGATGCGCCCTTACATGATTTCGGCAGCGATCCTTTGCATCCTTACATATTTGTTAGGAGCCTACGTCATTCCGAAAGGAAACGTAAAGCGTGTGAAATTTGAGAACACATACAAACGAAAAAACGTACCTACCTACACGAGCAATGTTCAATTGGAGGTGGATACGGGTGTGATTGCTTACATAGGGCGGTATGAGAACAATGTGAAGACGGGATATGATTTCACACTCGATAAGTTTGAGAACAAGAAGATTGTAAGCCACCTTCAGGCACTTTCTCTGCAATACGATTCCTTGGCAGAAGAGCCTTATCACTGGATTCTGCAAAGTTATCAGATTCGTGATTTCCAAGGACGGCGAGAAGTGATAACCAGTGGATTCCGCAAGGATACGATTATCAAGATAGAACCCCAAGACTTCCTCATCACACGAGGACAACAAGAAACGCTTACCATGCCTGAGTTGAAGACATACATAGAACGACAAAAAGCGCGTGGATTTGCCAATATCAAAGAGTTTGAAGTGGAATACTGGAAACGTGGAGCCTCCGCTTTTGCAACCTTTATCCTTACGATTATCGGTGTTTCGATTTCTGCAAGGAAACGAAAAAATGGTATGGGAATTGCCTTGGGTATCGGATTGGGGCTCATTTTGGCATACATCATGTTCCAAACGGTATCTTCCACTTTTGCCATTAATGCGAATATGCACCCTGGATTGGCAGCATGGTTGCCAAATATCGTGTTCGCTTTCATTGCCTATTACTTTTATAGGAAGGCTCCAAGATAGGAAGATTAAAAATAAAAAGTTAACAATTAAAAATTACAATAAGATATTTTGTATTTCGACGAATTACCATTAGATGACGTAGTGCTGGATGCGCTCGATGCGATGAATTTCGAGCAATGCACTCCCATACAAGAAAAGGCGATTCTTCCACTGCTGGAAGGACGCGACTTGATTGGTGTTGCTCAAACAGGAACAGGTAAGACAGCCGCATATCTTTTGCCTGTCCTGAACAAATTGAATTCGGGCAAATACCCTCAGGATGCCATCAATTGCATCATCATGTCGCCAACCCGAGAGTTAGCTCAACAGATAGACCAGCAAGTGGAGGGCTTCTCCTATTTCATGCCCGTTTCCAGCGTTGCGGTTTATGGAGGAAACGATGGAATCCGCTACGAGCAGGAACGCAAGGGACTCATGCTGGGTGCCGACATTATCATTGCTACTCCTGGCAGACTCATCAGCCATATCAACACAGGGAAAGTAGATTTGAGCCGAGTGAGTTTCTTTATTCTCGACGAGGCAGACCGAATGCTCGACATGGGTTTCTCTGACGATATTCTGAAAATCGTAAGTTATCTGCCCAAAGAGCGCCAAACCATCATGTTCTCTGCTACGATGCCTGACAATATCCAAACATTGGCAAAAACCATCCTCAATGACCCTGTGGAGGTGAAGATTGCAGTGTCGAAACCTGCGGAGAAAATCAAACAGACTGCCTACCTCTGCTATGAGCCGATGAAGGATAACATCGTGAGGAAAGTACTAGAGGACCAATCCCTCGACCGCGTCATCATTTTTGCTTCGAAGAAATCGAAGGTGCGTGAATTGGCTCGCACGTTCCGCATGAAAGGACTCAAAGTGGGAGCGATGCATTCCGACTTGACTCAACCTGAGCGAGACGAGGTGATGTACGAATTCCGAAACCGTCGCATCAACGTGCTGATAGCAACGGATGTGGTGAGCAGAGGCATCGATATTGATGATATTCAAATGGTTATCAACTACGATGTGCCTCACGACCCAGAGGATTATGTGCACCGAGTGGGACGTACGGCACGTGCCAATCGAGACGGACAGGCAGTGACGCTCGTTACAGCGAAAGAAAATACGGCACTGAAGCGCATCGAGAAACTCATTGAGAAGGAAATCGAGAAGCCGGAACTTCCTGAAGGATGCGGAGAGAAGCCCGTCCTCGCTTCCAACAAAAAGAACAATAACCATAAGCGATATGCATCTAACAATCGACATAGGAAACACGGCAACAAAAATAGCAGTGTTCGAAAGCCAGAAGGAACAGCAGCAACGCCTCCTACACTTGCAGAATTCAAACCCGAAGGAAAGAAGCCTACAGAAGGAAACTCCAAAGGAACCAAGCGAAGGAGACATAAGCATAAACCAAGAGACGGAGGCAATCCAAGTGCTCCAACCAACAGCGTTCCTCAGGATTGACGGACATAACTTAGTGGGACTGAAAGACTTTGCCTCGGAATGGGACTTTGATGCATGCATGGTGTCCTCCACGGCCAACGTAACAGAGGAAATGAAGCAGCAGATTGCAGACACAGGCATTGAGCACATCTATTATTTCGATAGTGAGACTCCAATTCCCATCCGCAATCTGTATAGCACTCCCAAAACATTAGGACCAGATAGATTGGCTGCTGCTATAGGAGCCTACTTTGAAGGATTCAATTTATGGGGTAAGCATACACCTATTTTAATAATAGACTCAGGCTCTGCTATCACCTACGATTTCGTGAATGAAGCAGGTGAGTATCTGGGTGGAAACATTTCACCTGGGGTGGAGATGCGATTTCGGGCATTGCACGAATTCACAGCGAAATTACCACATGTGCAAGCATACGCTGAAGGCGACTTTACCATTATAGGCAACTCCACAGAAACAGCCATCCGACATGGTGTGATGGATGGTGTGAAACATGAAATACAGGGGTTTATTTGTCAATTCTTGTCAAAATATCCTAATCTTTGCGTTTTTTTAACGGGTGGAGATAGTTTTGATTTTGAAGAACAAGTAAAAAACCGTATTTTTGCAGACAAATTCTTAGTTTCTAAAGGACTAAACATCATATTACAACATATTCATCAAAAAAGTTTAAAGTTTAGCGTTTAAAGTTTAACGAAGACACTCAGCTCCGCTAAAACTTAAAAACCAAAAAACTCAAAAACTCAAAAACTCAATATGACAACTAAGCATGTGATTTTGTGCGCTTTGGCGATGGTTCTTTCCACCACCTCCGCTTTTGCACAAAATGGTGTAAACTCCCCTTACTCAAGATATGGCTTCGGTATCTTGTCTGACCGAGCAATGGGATTCAACAAGGCTATGGCAGGTGTGGCTCAAGGTTTTAGAAACGGCCAGCAAATCAACACTGCTAATCCTGCTTCATACTCTGCCATCGACTCACTCACAGCACTTTTCGACTTGGGCGTTTCGCTTTATAACGGAAATTATGAGATGGGGAATCTGAAACAAAATGCAAAGAACACGAGTTTCGACTATTTTGCATTCCAATTCCGTGCTCGCAAGAATGTGGGTATCACAGTGGGTATCTTGCCTTACTCCAACATCAATTATAGTTTTTCTTCCTCGGCTGAAACTTTGAAAGGTAATGAAACTGTCACTTCCTCCTACTCATTTACTGGAAATGGCGGCATTCACAAGGTGTTCCTCGGTGCAGGTTGGAGAATTCTGAAACCTATCTCGATTGGTGTGAATGGTTCTTTCCTTTTTGGCGATTACACCCACACTTCCAAAATGGCTTTCTCTGAAACTGCTGCATACAGCATGGTGCGCGGCTACGATGCCAACATCTCAACTTGGGCAGTGGATTTTGGTTTGCAATACATCCAACCTATTTCGAAGAAGGATAAAATCACCGTGGGTGCTACTTACGGGTTGGGACACGATATTAACAATCGAGCAACACGCTATTCCCAAACACTTAACAGCAGTTCCGCTGTTCAGGGTGTCACCAGAGATACCTTGAAGAATGCCTTCCAACTTCCTCACTCGTTCGATGTGGGTATTACATACGAGCACGGCACGAAATGGAGAGTGGGTGCAGACGTAAGTTTGGAGAAGTGGAGCGACAGCAAATTCCCTTCAGAAGTGGGTGGAAAATACCTTATTGCTAAGAATCAGCTCTTCGATAGAAAGAAGATTGCGTTAGGAGGTGAATACACGCCAAACCCTACAGGACGCTATCTCAGCCGTATGTCCTATCGACTCGGTGCTTATTATTCTCAATCCTATGCCAAGGCAGATAATACTGGTGTGGTGACGGACAAACCTATTGAATATGGCATCACGGCAGGCTTTGTGCTTCCTATCCAAAACCGTAACCTCTGGCACAACAGTCCAAAGATAAACGTGTCTTTCCAATGGGTTCACACCGACATTCCATACTTGAATTCGATGAATTCCTCGCAGAGTAAACTGAAGGAGAATTATCTTAAACTGTGCTTAGGACTCACATTCAGCGAACGCTGGTTCTATAAGTGGAAGGTACAATAGGATTACTACATGAATAGCAAAGTAAATCATATTCTATTATTCTCTTTTCTCATTCTTCATTTCCTCCTTTTGTTCTCATGTTCCAAGGACGAGGTGCACTACGCTCCTGTAGTAGAGAATCGAGACTCTTTGCCTATTCTGAAATCCATCGGAGTATCCACACTCATATCCGACTCAGGTATCATCCGCTATAAGATTATTTCCGAAGACTGGTTTATCTACGACAAGAAAGACCCTACTTATTGGTCGTTTGAAAAAGGAATGTTTTTGGAAAAATACAATGAGGACTATCATGTGGAAGCCTATATTTCCGCTGATACAGCTTATTACTACGATTTCAAGAGACTCTGGGAACTGCGAGGACGCGTGGTGATGAAAAATGAGAAGGGAGAGACCTTTAAAACTTCCCTACTCTTTTGGGACCAAATCGAGCACAGAATCTATTCGCCTGCTTTTATGGAAATCAAAGGTATAGAGCAGCAGTTGTCGGGATACAACTTTTCCTCAAACGAAAGCATGACAGACTATATCATCCACTCATCGAAGGGTGCCTTCCCTTTGGGCAACGAAAAGGAAACACCAAAACCTGATGCACAAAAAATGCAAGAGATGAAGGACACTACTCAACAGCAGAGTACCAATCAACAGGCTCCAAACAAAGTTCATCCTTCTTCTCGAAACATGAAGTTGAATTCTCAAATATAGGCACCAAATCATTGATAAACTCTATTTTAATAGGTAGAAATACAAAAATCGTCGATTCCATTTTTGGGTATCGACTTTTTTTTGTATCTTTGCATGAATTTGTGTGAAAAAATTTCATCGGTACCTTGTTTTCGAAGAATTTGACACCAAAAACCTACCCAAGAATAATAAAAACATCAAATAATAATTAAAAAATGGCAGTATTACAGAAAATCAGAAACAGAGGCATCTTGCTTGTTTCTATTATCGCTATCGCCCTTTTCCTCTTCGTGATGGGAGACTTATTACGCGGTGGCGAAGGACTGATTAACCAGTCTCGACAGAATGTAGGTGAAATCGATGGTACATCCGTCAGCATTCAGGACTATCAGAGCGTGTTTGAGGATTTCCAAGTGTATAATGAAATCGCTCAGCAAAGAACTTCCACCAGTGAGGAAGAAAACAATCAGCTGAAGGACATGGCTTGGAACACGATGATTCAGAACAAACTCATCGAAAAGGAGTGTAATGCACTGGGTATCGGTGTGACAGATGACGAAGTAGCAGAAGTTATCCGTTCAGGACAGAACCAACTTCTTCAGGTTCCTGCATTTGCAAATCAGCAGACTGGACGTTATGATTATGCTCAGCTCACTACCTTCCTCAATGAATACAAGCGCTTGAAGGATGCTGGCGAACAGATTCCAGAAGTGTATGAAAAGCTTTACAAGTATTACATGTTTGTACAGAAGCAGGTTCGTAGCCAACTTCTTGCTAACAAGTATCAGACACTCGCTTCAAAGTGCGTAATGTCGAATCCAGTTGAGGCAAAGCAGACTTACGAGGATCGCGCTAATGAAAGCGACGTGCTGCTCGTTTCTATTCCTTTCACTTCTGTTGCAGACGACAAGGTAACAGTTTCGGACGCTGACATCGAAGCAAAATACAAGGCTGAAAAGGAAAAGTATAAGCAGTATGTGGAGAGCCGCGACGTGAAACTCATCGACGTGCAAGTAGTTGCAAGCGATGCAGACCGCAAGGCTTTAGCTATTGAAATGGATTCAGCTTGTGCTCAACTCGCAGCAGCAACAACAAATGCTCAGGCAGGCAATGTAGCTCGTCAGAACACTTCTCTCCTTTCTTACTCAGACGTGATGAAAACCAAGGATGCTTTCCCTCAGATGATTAAGAATCGTTTGGATGGCGATTCCACTTCTCTCGCTGTAGGTCAGACTTCCAAGCCTGTATATGACGCAGCAACAAATTCATTCTATACAGTGAAGTTACTTGATAAGAAAGTGGTTGCAGACTCCGTTCTCTTCCGTCAGATGGCAGTTATTGGCAAAGACGAGCAAGATATTGCAAAGAAGTCTGATAGTATCATGAATGCCATTTCTTCAGGTGCTAAGTTCAAGGACATTGCTAAGAAATACAACCAAGTAGGCGACTCTGCTTGGATTACCACAGCACAGTTCCAGAACAGCGCTCTTGATGCTGACAACACGAACTTCATCAATACGCTTTACAACATGACAGCAGGTCAGACCAAGGCTCTGAAGTTTACCAATGGTAATACCGTTATTCTTCAGGTGCTCGAAAGCCGCAACCCTGTCACTAAGTATAATGTAGCTGCAGTAGTTCGTGAACTCAAGTTCTCTGACGACACATATAGCTCAGAATACAATAAGTTCAGCTCTTTCCTTGCTGCTAATTCAACCATCGAGCAATTGGAAGCAAATGCTACAAAGGAAGGCTACACCGTTCGCCCTCTCACAGACATTACAACAAGTAACCACAATATTGCAGGTATTCACAACACTCGCGATGCTATCAAGTGGCTCTTTGATGAGGCTAAGGTGAATAGCATTTCCCAACTTTACGAATGTGGTGATAACGACCACCTCCTCGTAGTGGCACTTACAGGTATCAACCCTGAAGGTTATGCTTCTGTTGACAAGGTAAAGGATATGCTTCGCACTCAACTTCTCAATGAAAAGAAGGCTGAAAAGATTCTTGCTGATGCAGCAAACGTGAAAGATATTGCTGCTGCTAAGAAGATTGCTGGTGCTGTGGTTGACTCCGTAAATCACGTGTCTTTCGGTGCTCCTGCATTCATTCGTTCTGTGGGTTCAAGCGAACCAATCGTAAGTGCTCTTGCAAGCAAGACTGCACAGGGCAAGTTTGCTGGTCCTGTGAAAGGTAATGGTGGTGTTTACATGCTTCAAGTTCTCAAGAAGAACAAGACTGTTGAGAAGTATGACGAAAAGGCTGAACAATCTCAGCTTGCTAACTCTAACTTCCGCTACATTTCTCAAAGCATCCTCAACTCACTCTTCCTCAAGGCTAACGTGAAGGATGCAAGATATAAATTCTTCTAATTAGTAGCATACATCAAAGTATCCTAAAGGAAAAAGAACCACAAAAATAGGTCAATTAAATAAGGCGTGTCAAAATGAACTGACACGCCTTAATTTTTACTCTTGCAGAAAATACAAGTTATCTATAACTTAGTTCTTCATATTAGTATTTGATATGCAATTCTTTGATGATTGCTGAAATCTCGCCCATTGTTGTGATTCGAGCTGGAACCAAAGGCAATCTTAATTCATTTTCAATGAGTCCCATGGCATTGAGCATTGCCTTCACGCCTGCTGGATTTCCATCCACAAAAAGAAGTTTGAATAATTCTGTGAATTTGTGATGAATATGCAAAGCAGGAGAATAATCTCCATTCAATGCCAAACGTACCATACGGCTAAATTCCTTAGGAAGGGCATTTCCAATCACACTAATCACACCCACTGCTCCCAATGTAATGAGAGGGAAAGTAATTCCATCGTCTCCGGATATCACATCAAAGTTTTCAGGTTTGTTCTTAATAATATCGTCAATCTGAGTGAAATTTCCACTCGCCTCTTTAATAGCAACAATATTCTCACAATCACGAGCCAATCGAAGAGTTGTGTGTGCCGTCATATTCACTCCCACACGTCCTGGCACATTATAAAGAACTACAGGAAGTGGAGTTGCCTCAGCGATAGTCTTAAAATGCTGATAAAGACCTTCTTGTGAAGGTTTGTTATAGTAAGGACAAACAGAAAGTACACCGTCAACACCCGAAAAATCCTCAGTTTTCAGTGCATGCACCACAGCCGAAGTGTTGTTTCCTCCGCATCCCATCAATATAGGAATTCTACCAGCGACTTTTTCTACAACAATATCCTTGATTTTCTGCTTCTCTTCTACTGTCAAACAAGGTGTTTCACCCGTAGTTGCCAAAATACACAGGAAATCTACTCCGTTGGAAATTTGATAGTCCAGAAGTCGTCGAAGTGCTGTGTAGTCCACTTCTCCTGTTTTTGTGAATGGTGTGATGAGGGCTACACCTAATCCCTTAAATTTGTTGTGAGCCATTGCTACTTATTGAGTTGAAAATATTTTCGATGCAAAGTTAAGATATTTACATCGAAATACAAAACACGCGACACTGAAAATGTGTTTAAGTGCTGTTTTTCATCTTTTTACATCATTTTATTTTGTGTTCAAACGAAAAATTACTACCTTTGCAGTCCAAACGCGCTCTCGACGAGACATGCCATGAGAAAAGGTTGTTCAGGAAGAGGAAATCATCGAAATATTATTAATTATATTAAGGTGTGGCGTTGAGAAAGAATAATTCAGAACTAATAAATACAAAAATCAAAGAACAATGACTAAGGCAGAAATCGTTAACGAAATCGCCCAGCAGACAGGCATCGACAAGCAAACTATCATGAGGACTGTAGAAGCTTTCATGGTTACAGTGAAGGACGCTCTTGCAAAGGATGAAGAAGTATTCCTTCGTGGTTTTGGTAGCTTCATCATCAAGAAGAGAGCTCAGAAAACAGGGCGTGACATCAGCAAGAACACAAGTATCATCATCCCAGAGCATAATATTCCTGCATTCAAGCCTGCAAAAGTATTCATCGAGCAGTTGCAGAAATAAAGATTCAGTATAGTATTTCAGATAAAACTCAATTATAAACAATTAATTTTCAAGGACTATGCCAAACGGTAAGAAAAAGAAAAGACACAAGATTTCTACTCACAAGCGTAAGAAGAGACTGAGAAAGAATCGTCACAAGAGCAAGTAGTAGAAAGCCTTGATGGCTCAAGCAAATTGAAAGTAGAAGATTGAAAGGAAAGATGTCTCTGAACTTTCTTCTTCTACTTTCTTATTTAAAAAACAAATACAAAGAAATGACCAGCGAACTTATTATCGACGCGCAACCGAAAGAGGTGACGATTGCGTTGATGGAAGACCAGCGACTGGTAGAATTCCAACGCGAGGATCAAGACTCGAAGTTTTCGGTTGGCAACATCTATGCTGCACGTGTGAAGAAAATCATGCCAGCACTGAATGCTTGCTTTGTCGAAGTAGGACATGAACGCGAGGCATTTCTTCATTACCAAGATTTAGGCGCACAATTCCTTTCGCTCGAGAAGTACACAAAGCAAGTCATAAGCGACAGAAAGCGACTTGCTCAGATGGACAAGATGAAGCGACAAGCCGACCTTCCCAAAAGTGGTGAGATTCAATCCATCCTGGAAGTAGGACAAGAGATTCTGGTGCAAATCACCAAGGAACCTATTTCCACCAAGGGACCACGACTCACAGCGGAAATCAGTTTTCCAGGAAGGTATCTCGTGTTGATACCTTTCGAAGACAAGGTTTCGGTATCAAGCAAAATCAAATCAAGCGAAGAACGCGCAAGGCTCAAACAACTCATCCAGAGTATCAAGCCAAAGAATTTCGGTGTTATCGTACGCACCGTGGCAGAGGGCAAACGTGTGGCAGAACTCGACAAAGAGATGGAGATTCTGCTTCAGAACTGGAAAGACTGCATTGTCAACCTGCAACAGGCAACCGACCTCCCAACCCTCGCTCATGAAGAAACAGGAAGAGCCGTGTCACTTTTGCGTGACCTCTTCAACCCATCGTACGAGAGCATCCATGTCAACAACCCACAAGTGTTCCGAGAGGTGAAGAAATATGTTTCTCTCATTGCTCCAGAACGCGAGAGTATCGTCAAGCTCTACAAGGGATCAACGCCAATCTTCGACAACTTCAATGTCACCAAGCAAATCAAGTCGGGATTTGGCAAGACAGTAAGTTACAAAAAAGGGGCATACCTCATCATCGAACACACAGAAGCACTCCATGTGGTGGATGTCAACTCAGGCAACCGTAACAGAGGAGTCGAAGGCCAAGAAGCCAATGCGTTCGAAGTCAATATGGGTGCCGCTGAAGAACTTGCCCGTCAATTACGTTTGCGCGATATGGGAGGAATCATCGTTGTGGATTTCATCGACATGGATTCTGCCGAACATAGGCAAAAACTCTATGAGCGAATGACCGAACTGATGCGAAACGACCGTGCCAAGCACAACATCCTTCCGCTTTCCAAATTCGGTTTGATGCAAATCACACGCCAACGTGTACGTCCTGCTATGGATGTCCATGTTGAAGAAGTTTGCCCCACTTGCATGGGCAAAGGAACAATCAAGTCTTCATTCCTCTTTACCGACACGCTCGAAGGAAAGATAGACTATGTTATGAACAATCTTGGTCAGAAGAAAATTCGTCTTTATGTTCATCCTTACGTTGCTGCTTACATTTTCCAGGGTATCGTATCCCTCTATCGAAAGTGGCAACTTAAGTATGGTTTCGGACTCAAAGTCATTCCAAGTCAGGAACTGGGTTTCTTACAATATCGCTTCCTTGACAAGGACGATAATGAAATCAACATGACAGAGGAAATTGAAACGAAATGACCTATTTGTCAAAGCAATCTAACACAACACTAACACCTTGAAAAAAAGGCTTGCATTGAATTTTGGATGCAAGCCTTTTTTTATATGTGTAAAACAGCAATACAGGAAAGCAAATGTGCATTAACTCATGCACTATTATGGATTGACTGGAACGCTACTGTGGATGTACTATTACGTTATAGGGGACGTACTCATACGCTATAGGGGACGCACTCTTACGTTATAGGGGATTGACGACAACGATATAGGGGATTAACTCAAGTTAATCCCCTATGTTTTAGTGGTGAATCCCTTATAAAAAGAAAATGATGAAGTTATCGCACTCTTAATAAATCACCAACGGTTGGATCATAGTCATCATCCTTATAATTCATGCGATAAAGAGCAGCAAGACGAATTCCATATTTCTGAGCAATGGAATACATCGTTTCTCCCGTAGCAATCTTATGCCAGCGTCCCTTCATATCATTTGGACCTTTTGTTGCTTTCTTTTCCAAATACACAAAATCGCCCTTTCTGATAGGCACTTCCACAATAGCTTCATTCAGTTTCAGAATCTTCGAAACCGACATGTGCATTTCATTTGCAACGGATTGCCAAGTGTCTCCCTCCTTTGCAATGATACAAGAAATACCATTATTGCTGGTGATGGCATGATAAGTGAATTTTACATCCTCATACTTAGGTACCTTTGGCACGTTTGGATCTTCATCCAAATCACTCAGATTATATAGTTCAATCAGTCTTATCAACTTATCCGCATAATTGGGATTTGTGGCATATCCACAAGCCTTCAATCCGCGAGCCCAACCCTTATAATCCAAAGTGCTCAAACGGTATAAGCGCTGGTAGCGTTCCTTATGAAGAAACTTGGAATGGTCCTCGTAACTATCTTTCACTGAGTTATATACGCGAAAATATTCATCCACTTTGTCATCCGTATGCTTGGTGACAGGACCTCTCCAATCACTTCCGCGCTTAATGCCAAAATGGTTATTGCTTCGCTGAGCCAACTCACCATTACCAGCACCACTCTCTAGAATAGCCTGTGCCAAAGTAATACTTGCAGGAACTCCATATTTCCGCATTTGTTCCACAGCAATACCTTTGTATTGGTTGATGTAACGCTCGTATGCGGAATTTCGACTCTGAGCCGAAACATTCGACACGGAAAGAGTCAAAAGTACGAGCAAAAGAAGTAAATTTTTCATGTGTTAAGATGTCTTGTTTTATGTGTGTGTAGTGTTATTTATGTTTTTGTTATCAACGTTACAAGAAAGAACTATCAAACGACACAGGTAGCAAATCCCTTGCAGAACCAATGAAATAGATACCTTCTGTTCCATATAGCATAATTTGCATCTTTTGATTGTAGCGAGTTTCCGTTTCTACAAGAACTTGACGGCATGCACCACAAGGAGCAATAGGCCTTTCCGTGAATTGTCCCTTCGTATCCCGAGCCACCACACAAAGCATCATCACCTTCTGCTCAGGATATTTGCTATTTGCATAGAAGATGGTCGTGCGCTCGGCACATATTCCTGAAGGATATGCCGAATTCTCCTGATTAGAGCCACTCACAATTGTACCATCTTCCAACAAAGCAGCGGCACCCACCGAAAAATTCGAATATGGAGCATAACTACGAAAAGTGGCAGCCTTAGCTTCCACGAGAAGTGCCTTTTCCTGCTCTGTCAATTCATCTTCCTGCTTCATTGTCACAGGAATATTGATATTCAGTTCTTTCATGGTGATATTTTTTCCTTCTAATATATCTGTTCCTTCAGCGTCTTAATCGCATCCGATTCAATATACTCATCATACTGCATCAACTTGTCGATAGAACCCTTAGGACCCAACTCGATGATGCGGTTTGCCACAGTTTGGATAAATTCGTGGTCGTGGCTCGCAAAGAGGATATTACCCTTAAACAGCTTTAAGTTGTTGTTGAAAGCTTGAATAGATTCCAAATCGAGGTGGTTGGTTGGTGTATCGAGAATCAAGCAGTTTGCATTCTTCAATTGCATTCGAGCAATCATACAACGCATTTTCTCACCTCCCGAAAGTACATTCACCTTCTTCAGCACTTCCTCTCCCGAGAAAAGCATACGTCCCAAGTAGCCCTTGAAGAATACATCATTGCCCTCTCCAAACTGTGAAAGCCATTCAATCAGGTTCTTATCCGACTTGAAGAATTCTGTGTTATCGAGAGGAAGATATGCTGTCGTGATGGTAACTCCCCACTTGTAAGTTCCAGCCTGAGGCTCACGATTACCATTGATAATCTCGAAGAGAGCTGTCATGGCACGAGGGTTATGGCTCAAGAATACCACTTTTTCGCCTTTCTCCACTGTGAACGAAAGGTTTTGGAAAAGCACTGTTCCATCGTCTTCCACTGCTGTAAGTCCTTCCACCTCAAGAATCTGATTGCCTGGTTCACGTTCCATCTGGAATATGATACCAGGGTACTTACGTGTGGAAGGAGTGATTTCCTCGATATTGAGTTTCTCGAGCATCTTCTTACGACTTGTCGTCTGCTTGCTCTTGGCAGCATTTGCAGAGAATCGACGAATAAACTCCTCGAGTTCCTTCTTCTTCTCCTCTGCCTTAGCTTTCTGATTCTGCAACTGACGAAGAGCTAATTGGGAAGACTCATACCAGAACGAATAGTTACCAGCAAAGAGATTCACCTTGCCAAAGTCTATATCCACAGTGTGGGTACTTACTGCATCGAGGAAGTGACGGTCGTGGCTCACAACAAGTACCGTATGCTCAAAGTTTGCCAAAAAGTCCTCCAACCAAGTCACAGTGTCCAAGTCCAAGTCATTCGTTGGCTCATCAAGCAATAGGTTGTCGGGATTACCATATAGTGCCTGCGCCAGCATCACACGTACCTTTTCTTTACCCGTCAGTTCCGACATCATCTTGCCGTGCAGGTTTTCCTTGATGCCCAATCCACTCAACAGAATGGCAGCATCGCTTTCTGCGTTCCAGCCATCGAGCTCAGCGAATTTCTCCTCCAACTCAGCAGCACGAATTCCATCCTCGTCTGTGAATTCCTCCTTCATATAGAGTGCGTTCTTCTCCTGCATGATGTCCCACAGCACCGTGTGGCCCATCATCACAGTGTCGAGCACCGTACAATTATCAAATTTGAAGTGGTCCTGCGACAGTACCGAAAGTCGCTCACCTGGACCCAATGTAATTTGCCCCTTTGCGGGCTCCAGTTCTCCTGAAATAGCTTTGAGCAGCGTAGATTTACCTGCTCCATTTGCACCAATAACGCCATAGATATTTCCATTGGTAAACTTCAAGTTCACATCCTTATAGAGGGTGCGCTTACCAAACTGAATGGCCAAATCTGAAATAGTTATCATAGATAAATAATGAATTTGGTTGCAAAGTTAACAAAATTTTACGACAATTGACGATTCTGAACTATATTACATCTTGTTATTTTGAAAAAAACACTATCTTTGCAACAATTACAATTGTCTAACTATCCTTATAGAAAGCTTTTAAAGCAAAAATGAAACCCAAAAGACTCTAATTATTAACGAACAAATAATACGTAATTCAAATTATGGCAAAATTTCTGAAAATCAATGTAGCCGACAATGTGGCTGTGGCAATTGAGCCACTGAAGGCAGGCGAATACGTGAATGTGGAAGGTGTGGAGTTTGCACTCAAGAACGACATTCCTGCAGGACATAAGTTTCTCCTTACAGACTTGAAGGAGGGTGAGAACGTCATCAAATATGGCTACCCAATCGGTCACCTCCGCGAGGACCACAAGCAGGGTGAGTTTATCAATGATGTCAATATCAAAACCAACTTGGCTGGATTGCTCGACTATTCCTATTCTCCAGTCTTCACAGCCGAGGATGTGGCAACGATGGCAGATGCGAAAGTTGATTATGATGCAGAGGATATCCCAACAAGTTTCAAGGGCTATCGTCGCAAGAATGGAGAAATCGGTATTCGCAATGAACTGTGGATTTTGCCAACTGTAGGTTGTGTGGACGGTATTGTGAATCAGCTTTGTCAGCGTCTGAAAGCTGAAGTGGGACTACCCGATGGTGTGGAGCATTATGGCACGTCGGGTGTGGAGCGCATCGTAGCATTCCCTCACAACTATGGTTGCTCGCAGCTGAGTGGAGACCATGAGAACACCCGTAAGGTGCTTCGCGACCTTGTGCTTCATCCAAATGCTGGCGCTGTGCTGGTAGTGGGGTTGGGATGCGAGAACAACCAACCCGACAAGTTCAAGGAACTGCTCGGTGACTACGATGAGACACGCATCCGCTTCATGGTGAGTCAGAAAGTGGAAGGGGACGAAGTAGAGGAAGGCATGAAGATTCTACGCGAATTGTATGCCATCGCTTCGAAGGACGAAAGGGTTGATATTCCGTTGTCGGAACTTCGCGTAGGTTTGAAATGCGGTGGTTCAGACGGTTTCTCAGGCATTACTGCCAATCCACTCCTTGGTGTGTTCTCCGACTTCATCGTATCGCAGGGTGGTACCACAGTGCTGACCGAAGTGCCTGAAATGTTCGGTGCAGAAACCATCCTTATGAATCGTTGCGCCACTCCTGAGTTGTTTGGCGAGACAGTGGAACTCATCAACGACTTCAAGAACTATTTCTTGAGCCATGGCGAACCTGTGGGTGAAAACCCATCTCCAGGCAACAAGGCAGGCGGTATTTCCACATTGGAGGAAAAGGCATTGGGTTGCACTCAGAAGTGCGGAAAGAGTGCTGTTCGTGGCGTGCTGCCTTACGGTGAGCGCTTGCAGCACAAGGGTCTCAACCTGCTCTCAGCTCCAGGCAACGACCTTGTGGCATCCACGGCATTGGCATCATCGGGTTGCCACATTGTATTGTTCACAACAGGTCGCGGAACACCATTTGGCACATTTGTACCAACCATGAAGGTATCAACCAACAGCAATTTGGCAAAGAACAAACCAACTTGGATTGACTTCAATGCTGGTGTGCTTGTGGAAGGGCAATCAATGGCTGAAGTATTCCGCAATTTTGCAAAAAAGGTGATTGCAGTTGCCAACGGCGAAGCCGCATGGAACGAACGCAAGAACTATCAGGAAATCGCCATCTTCAAGACGGGTGTAACGTTGTAAATAAAGAAGCCCCCAGCCAGCCTCCCCGATGGGAGGAGAAAGAAATGAAGAATGAAGAATAAAAATCAAAGAAAAACGTCGGCATTTCTTGCGCTTTCTCCTTTGTTGGTATTCCTCTTTTTCTATTTGGTAACCAGCATCGTACTGAAGGACTTTTATAAGGTGCCAATCACGGTGGCATTCATGGTTTCGTCCATCTATGCGGTCTTTACCTTGAAGGGAAGCATCAATCACCGTGTGAAAGTGTTCTCAACGGGAGCAGGCGACAGCAACCTCATGCTCATGCTGTGGATATTCATTCTTGCAGGGGCATTTGCCAGTAGTGCGAAATCCATGGGAGCAGTGGATGCTACGGTGAATCTCACACTGAGACTCCTTCCATCATCCTTCCTTCTGCCTGGCATTTTCGTTGCTGCCTGTTTTATATCCTTGTCCATCGGCACATCAGTAGGAACTATAGCGGCACTCACACCGATAGCCTTTGGCATTGCCAACGAATCCGAACTCTCCGTACCATTTGTAGTTGCCATCATCGTGGGAGGTGCCTATTTTGGTGATAATCTGAGCTTTATCAGTGACACCACCATCGTTGCCACTCAGACGCAGGGTTGCAAAATGAATGATAAGTTCAAGGCAAACATTAGCATTGTGCTGCCAGTGGCACTCATCATGATGCTCCTTTACTATTACATGGGAAAGGATGTGTCGCTACCATCTTCCATTCCTGAAGTAAGTGCGCTGAAGGTACTCCCCTATTTAGTGGTTATCGTGACAGCAGTGCTGGGACTCAATGTGATGCTGGTGCTAATAATTGGTATGGTGCTTACAGGAATCATTGGCATGTTGGATGGCAGTTACGACCTCTTCGGTTGGTTCCAAGCCATGGCGGATGGTATCATTGGCATGTCGGAACTCATCATCGTAACACTTTTGGCAGGAGGTATGTTGGCTATTATTCGTTACAACGGTGGTATCGATGCCATTATCAATGCACTGACGAAACACATCAAAGGAAAACGAGGAGCCGAATTCAGTATAGCGGCACTGGTATGCTTGGTGAATATCTGTACAGCAAACAACACGGTGGCAATCATCACATCGGGACCTATTGCAAAGGACATCTCACTCAAGTTTGGAGTGAACAAAATGAAGAGTGCAAGCATACTCGACACGATGTCATGCTTCACGCAGGGACTTCTGCCCTACTCCGCTCAAATGCTCATTGCAGCAGGCTTAGCGTATGTGAATCCCATCACTATCCTCACGCACCTTTACTATCCCATGGCGATAGGAATAGCAATTATTTTATCGATTCTATTCCGATACCCGAAAAAGTACTCATAGAAAGAAGCGAAGGGGGTGAAAGAGTTTTTATGCTCTTCCACCCCCTCATTTTTCAAATGGGTTCCGTTCAATTACTTCTTGAAGAAACGATTGAAAAGACCTTGGAAACCAGCACCATGACGTGCTTCATCCTTTGCCATTTCGTGAACAGTGTCGTGGATAGCATCGAGATTCAATGCCTTTGCCTTCTTGGCAATTTCCATCTTACCAGCGCAAGCACCTTCCTCTGCCAACATACGCTTCTCAACGTTGGTCTTGGTGTCTGCCCAAACCACTTCGCCAAGGAGTTCAGCAAATCTCGAAGCATGGTCAGCCTCCTCGAATGCATAGCGACGGAAAGCCTCTGCTATCTCTGGGTATCCTTCGCGATCTGCCTGACGACCCATTGCGAGATACATACCCACTTCGCAGCATTCACCAGTGAAGTGGTCCTTCAAACCCTGAAGAATGAAACGACCATCCTCCGTGTCTGGAATTTCCTTTGCGATTCCAATCACGTGCTCGGTTACAAACTGAAGACCAGCATTCTCAACTAATTCCTTGAACTTTGAACCAGGAACCTTACATTGTGGACATCTCTCAGGTGGAGTGTCGCCTTCATGAACATAGCCACATACAGGGCAAATCCATTTTTTAGCCATAAATCTTTACTTCTTTTTATATCGTCCCCATCATGCTTCTTTATGGAAGAAAGACAAGAACGAATGAATTAGACCATAAATTGTTTTTTATCTCGTAAACAACACTTTGCAATTAAGAAGTGTTATTAGCGTGCGAATATAGGAATTATTTTTCTTTATGCAAAACAATTTGATAGTTTTTGAAAAAAAATAACATGTATTAGGAAAGAGGAAAACCATGCACCTGTTTGAGTGTATCCATCGCAAAAACGGACTGGATATGTGCCACATAAGGGAAACCGCCAATCTTATTGATAACAAACTGTTGGTACTGGCTCATGGAAGACACGCATACCTTCATCATGTAATCGCCATCACCCGAAACATTGTAGCACTCCGTCACTTCATCCCACTCCTGAACCGCTTGGGCAAACTCCTTTGCGATTTCTCGGTTGATTTGACGCATAGACACATTGCAAAACACGACGAAATTGCGATTGAGTCGTTCTCCGTCGAGCACCGCAACATATCCTTTGATGAATCCAAGACGTTCCAATCGCTTGATACGCTCAAAGGTGGGAGTGCTGGAAAGATTCACCATCTGGGATAATTCCTTGGTGGTGTACTTACAATTCTCCTGAAGTATCTGAAGAATCCTAATATCTATTTGGTCAAGTTCCTGCATATAAGTAAAATGAAGAATGTAGAACGAAGAATGTAGAACGAAGAATGTAGAACGAAGAATGTAGAATGAAAATTACTTATTCCATTTGTAGAGTAAAAATATTCTTCATTCTACATTCTTCATTCTTCATTTAAGTTGTAGATGTTGCTTGATTTGGTCTGCAATCTGGCGCATGCCTTTGATGGAAGGATGACCTTGTTGTTTGTCAATTCCTTTCAGAACAATCATATCCACTCCGTAATGCTGACAGATGATGCGGCAGGATTCGTTGATTTCGGGTTTCAAGCCGTCGTTAAGGATGAAATGGAGCTCCACATTGGGATGGCGTTTCAGCATGTCGTCTAACAACTTTGCCAAAGCTGGACGGAAGGAATACAAATCCTGTCGGGTCCAATCACCATACTTGTATTCACCAATAGGAGAATTAGCCCAAGAATCGTTTGTTGCTCCAAATATGAAAATCACATCGGGAGCACCAAGGCGGTTGGTGCGGTTTATGAAGGCACGGTTCGAGTAGTCCTCACGATTATAGCCCGTATTGCAAATCGTGGCACCTGAAAAACTATTGTTCACACAGAGTCGGTAACCATTCTCCTTTATGAAAATATGCCACCAAGTCTGTGTCACTTTCGTTACGTCATTCATGGGCTGAACGCTTCTGTACCACACATGATTGGTGTCGGGTTCGAGATAGCCCTCAAACGTAGAGTAGGAATCGCCGAGAATGGAAACGGAAGGACGATACTGTGCCATCATGGATGCAACCACCAGCATCATGGAAATCAAACTTGTTATTCTTTTCATATAACGATTATTTTTCATGATTAACTTTCAACTCTTAACTCTCCCTTGTAAGCATCCAGAATATGGATGACAAGTGGTATGAGATAGAAAATGATACCAAAAACGGTATGCCACGAGAAAATCACTCCACTCACTTCAAAGAGCACGTCGTACATTCGTTCCCCAAACACAAAATGGAGAGAGCCAATGAATTGGGATGCCATCAAAAGCGTAACGAAATAACTTGCTATCCTTGCGGGAAGATAGACGATGGCACGAATGGTGTCGGAGGAATTGGAGAAAGAACCCGATGCATAACCGTAAGTCATTCCCACGCACATCAGCACTATCAGCACCAAGGTGAAGAGTCCCATTTCGATGGCTGAACCTTGGTAAGTGCCAAAGGCGCTGAGCAAAACGGCACCAGGAAGGAAAACCATCAAACCAATCAAGATGAGAATCAGCACCAAAACCACCATAGAGATTTGGAATGCACGTTTTTTCTTCAGCGAGAGGGTTTTATTGATTCGGAAAAGGGAGAGGCATACAGGAAGAAAGCCTGATTCTGTGAGTGTGCTGAGTGTCATCGTTCCCAATAGCACCTCGATGACGGGCGAGTGCTTCACATTCTCGAGTACCATTGCCACCATCCAGCGCAAACCATCGGCACTCAACATGTTTTGCATATTGCCCCATGCATACACACTACCTAACCACGAGAAGATGGCTAAGCAGAGATACAAGATGAATATGATAGATGGGAGACGAGACAAAGGATTTACGGATTTAAAAATTTACAATTTAAAGATTTTAGTTACTTTCCTCACGTTTCACTCTTCACTCTTCACGCTCCACTCTTCACGTTCGTCTCCTCCCCTCGGGGAGGACGGGAGGGGGCTTTAATCCTCGTCGGCTTCAAGGTTATTGACATCGATGATTCCCAGTTGGAGGGCTTTGGTGACAAGACGAGTGGCATTCACACCCGTTCTTTCATTACTTCGGAACAGACGGTTCACGAGGTCATTCTGTCGCTTCTCCAATGATTTCACACCGAACGGCATACCTCGCAATTGAGCAATTTGGTCCTTGGTATAACCCAATGCCAAATGGCGGAGGAAACGCTCGTCGTACTCGTCTATTTCATAATCCACGATGGCTTCAGACCGTCGGCTTTCGTTGAGAACTGTCTGACGAAAACGCTGCAAAATCTTCTCAAGAATAGGTTGATTAAATACCATGCGCTTGCCGTCCATCACGGCATTCACATCGGCTTTTGTGAGCAATTCGCCTGTCTTGAGGATAACGCCGTCAGCACCAGCATCGAGCGCATCAACCCACAGTTTCTCGTTCAATATCTCACCTGTGAAAATCAAAACATGTAGCTGCGCATACTGTTTTCTCAACTTTCTACATATTTCCACACCGATGGTGGTAGAGCCTCCAAGCCCCAAATCGAGCAAAACGAGGTCGGGAACATTGTCCTTAATGATGCTCCAGAACTCATCCTCGCTCATAGCCGTTCCTATGATTTCGGCTTCTGGTATTTCGTTACGGAAGATTTCCTCGGTACCTTTCAGTTCGAGTTTCACATCTTCCACAATGATAACTTTGAAATGATCCATATAGTTTTAATTTTTCACTTTCGTGGGTTTCAAGGCGCAAAGCGCCGTTTCAGGTTTCAAGTTTCAAGGCGCAAGCGCCGTTTCAAGTTTCAGGGCAAAGGTTTTTCACTTTTCATTCTTCACTTTTCACTCCTTCATTCTACTCCCCTCGCCCTTTGGAGAGGGGCTGGGGGTGAGGCTTCTTATAAAATCCTTAAAATCCCTGATTCGTTTTTTCAGGTATGGTGAAACAGATGCAGATGCCCTTGCCCGTTTCTGCAATGGCGGGCTCGGCATAGATACGGCATCCTCGCCTCACGTGCTCATCATGCTCTCTGATGATTTGCTTTGCCACCAGCATCTGAGCACCCGTTAGCGTGTCGGTGGTGTTGTCGTAGCTCATATTTTCGGGATAGAAGAGCGTATGGAACTGCTTGGCAGGCAAATCAACACCATCGAAAGAGACTGCAAACTTAACAAAATCTTCCGACTTGGCAAAATTTAGACGAACTGTTCCATCTTTTTTATATTGCAAAAAGAAAGAAATCAGATGGTCGAACAGATATTCTATCATCGCCTTGTCTGCCACAAGCTGTAAACCATTCGTTCCTTCGCTTTCCAACTGCACGTTGAGTTTCAATTTTTTATTCTGTCGAGCAAGGCTTCGAGTTGCGTACTCAACCAAATCCTCCACCGGCATCACCCGGCGCTTGAAAAGCACCGTTTCCATCTGTCTGCCAGCACAGTTGCTTAGAATCGTGTAGATTTCCTTATAGTAGAGCATCAGCTCCTTCACCTCATGCATCTGCTCGCTGTTCTGCCGTCCACCATCCTCATCGAGTAGGTTGTTCAGCAACTGCTTGATGCGGTTCGGATAATACATGGTTTCGTGCTTGATGGTCGAAAGGCAGTTGTCGAGCACCATGTTTTGCACATGCACCGCATTTGCTTCATGCTCAGCTCTACGCGACTCATCTTCAGCCATTTCTATCTGAGTACGAATTCGCTCCATGCGCACTTGTGAGTAGTAGAAATTGATGGCAACATAATTCGAGATGAGTTGGAAAAGCTGATACTCACCCTTTTGCTGAGAACCATCGTGGAGCACCACCGCCATGGCACCAATCAAGTGCTCGTTTTCCTTCCCATCAGGCAGCGTCTCTTCATATTTGAGGCTATGCTCTGATGAATCCGTTTCCTTCATGATTAAAGGAAACACACGTACTTTTCCACTGTCGTAAATCGCCTCCTTCTGCTCCTTCATGCAGAGCTGCATGAACTGAAGCAGGTTGTCACGCTGTGGGCATGAAGCAGAGAACTGCGTCACTCCATCATTGAGCAACAAAGCAACTCCTTCTGTACGTTTGATTTCATGCAAACCATCCTTGATGATTTGTGCCAACACTGATTCATCCTTCAACGTGAAAATCTTGCGGTTCAGTTCCAATATCTGACGCAAATTGAAGGTAGGCAGAATGTGGTTGTAGTAGTAGAAAAAGAAATATGCCAGCAGCCCGATGAGCATCAAAATCCCGACGAGTATCAATACCGTTTGTCGGTTCGTATTGGCAGCTTTGATGTCGTTGCAATACTTCTCCAGGGTGTAGTCCTGTCCCAACAACTTGTAAAGGCGGATATAAATCTCATTATTATAATAATACACATCCCAACGGTTGGTGGCAAGGGCTGCAATGGCAGCCTCGTTGCGAATGTCGAGTATCGTGTGGTAATCCGTCTTGAAACCGCTCATCCAAAGGTCGATTTCTGGCATACAGTCCACCTCATAAAGATGCAACAATAATTTCCCTTCTGGGTTCTGCTTCAGATAATAAGCATTCAGATGAGCACAGGCACTATCCACAAATGCCAACGCATCCTCATGAAATCCATATACGTTGGAATAGTAAATGCTGTCAGCAAATTCATGAGCACGCTGAAGTTCAGGAATGGTATTGGCATGAGCGTTGGCTATTCCATTCGGATGGCAAGCCAACATCAACGCTAATGCCAATATCGTTCTCAGTTTGCCTTTTGGAAGACGGAAAAAGAAACGGCTACCCTTGCCCAACTTGCTTTCAATGCTGAAAAGGCAAACCGAAAAGATAGCGTTGCTCTTCTTGTACTTGTCGATGATGCCTTTGCAATTCATCAAGCCAAATCCAAAGCCCTTGCTGCGCCGTAATTCCTCGTCGTGCTCCACGTCGCCTATCTTGCTTGAGTCATATACCTTCTCACCTAAAATCTGACGCACATCCTCCTCTGAGAGTCCTTTGCCCGTGTCCTTCACCGACACCTCCACGTATTTATCTGTATCTTCCGCATAGAGTTCCACCTGTCCACCCTCAGGAGTATATTTTCGTGCATTCTCCAACAGCGTGTTCATCATAAATAGTGTCAATGCCTTATCTGCCTTCACCACGGAATTAGTCAGACGCACTTGCAAATCCAAGTTCTTGTTTTTGAACACATTCACTCGCTTGCTCAATAATTCGAATAGTTCTCCAAGCTCGAAACTCTCAATGTTGAGCGACACGGCACCTTGGCGTATCTTAATCCAATGTGTCAGTACGTCGTTATACAGATTGATTCTATCAGTCAGTTCCGACATGTAGTTCAGTCGTTCCCTCGTCAAGTCCCCAATCGGTTCGTCCTTATCCGTGTCGATTTTCTTGATTTCGTTCACGGCCCTGTCCAAGAAAGGAGTGATGGAATAGACAATCGACAAACTCGTCATCTTGTCGATATACTGCTTTTTCTGTTCCTCGATACGATGCTCAAAGCCGAAACGCTCCTCCTTCACGTCCTCCTCAATGTCCTCGAGCGAGGAGAAATCCTTGTCCGTCTTCGCCCGCCAACTCGCCATTTCCTGTTCCACCGACTGCATTTCCCTCGCATAATCCTCTTTATACTTGCGCCTCATTCTCCTACTCAGTCCCAGTACCAAAGCAATTAGTGCCACACCCAACACCCACACAATCAGCATCATGCGGTTCAGTTGAGCCTCCTCCTTCTTCAGCGTTTCCAAATGTTGCTCCATGCGTTGGTCCTGACGTGTCGCATCAAGGATGTCGAGATAGATATTACGATTATTGTCAGATTCCTCTTTCATCCCCAACGCACTATACACGATGCTCAGATGCTCCCTCACATCCGCCATCCATTCAGGAAGGCACACCTCCCGCTTCAATATCCATTCCATCTCATGCGAATGCACCACACTGTCGTTCACCAGCACATTCACGGGAGTACCCTCAGGCGTAAGAAGTCCAAGCCTCTTCCCATCCTCCTCAGCCCCCATCCAACTCCCCCGAGGGGGAGGGAAGCTATCCGGATGGCATTCTCCTCCCCTCGGGGAGGACGGGAGGGGGCTTCGGAGGGGCTGTTGGTGGGCTTTCTCTACGCATACCAGTGCTTTCTTTAGTTCCTCCAGCGCCTTATCCTTTTGGTTCTCAGAGAGATAGTATTCCGACAACATGATATGGGTTTGAGACACATCAAACAGAGAACCATACTCCGTGAAGTCTTTCAATGCCTGGTTGGCAAGCGAAAAACTCAATGCCATCCGAGTGAGCGTGTCGGGAACATTCAGCAGCTCACGCAGATACACCTCACGGCTGGGACGCATCTTTTTCGCATTCACGATGTCCTCAGCTATCGTACTGAATGCCTTCGAACGCAGATACTTATACCCATGCTCCTGCGACAACGTCACGCAGCGCAGGATGTTCTGCATGTCATCGTCACCCAACTGATTATCAATGTTTTTCGTATTGCCACCCAAAAAATAGAACCATGTCAACTGCGCCGTGTCAGCACGCACCCAATCCATATTGTTGGAAATAGCTTGAAATGCCTTCTTCACCTCATCCTCCTGACGCAGATAATAGAAATAGATACTCTGAATCAGGTAGAAATCACTCATAGCGAAATTCCACAATCCTCGCTGGTGCACCGTCATCATCCTCATCTCGGGGCGAATCCGCTCCATCCGCTCCATCGCCGAATTCCTATACACATAAAAATCCTTATTGTTAGAGCGACGCTGGCACACACGCATCACACCCACGTCAGCCACCATACAAAGCAATTGATTCCTCGATTCTGTTCGTACCGTCTCAAACGTCTCCTGCGCCGCCAGGTAGTCCATCCGCATATATTCCACAAAACCCAGATTACAACGAGCCTCATTCACTCCATCCTCATATTTTGCCTTTTCAGCCAACTGCAACGCCTCCTTCGCCAATCGTTCCGTTTCATCCAGCGACTTATAGTGATTCACATACGACAACTCATTCAGTGAATCCACAGCCACTCGCTCCTTCTCGTGAACCACTCCATTGTCACAAGAAGAGAGGATAAAAAGAACTATCAGCAAACAACAAATCTTTAAATCCCAAAATCCTTTCATTACTCTACTGAGATTACTCATATTTAAATGAAGAATGAAAAATGAAGAATGTAGAACCTTTTTTAATTTTTCGTTTTTCACTTATCACTTTTCACTTTTTTTCACTCCTCATTCACCCTCCTTTTATATTCCAGCGGACTCATCTTCATTTGCGTCTTGAACCACTTGCCGAAATACGACTGGCTGGGGAAGTGCAGATATTCCGACACCTCCTTCACACTCTTGTCGGTACTTGTCAGTTGTTCCTTTGCATCCGTGAGCAGTGACGCCATAATCCAATGCGAGGGAGTCCTGCCCGTCTGCATCTTCACAACCGAAGAGAAATAGCGCATCGTCAAGCACATCTCATTGCTATAGAAACTCACCTCATGCTCCTTCCTGTAATTCGCGCGTAACGACAACAAAAAACGCTGCACAATCTCGTCCTTCCTATCCACCGAGTTTTTCATCCTCGAAGCATCGTTCGTGAAAGCCATCACAATCTGCAGCAACATGCATTCCTTCACCCGCTCCAACTGCAAATTGTTCAACTGCCACAGTCGCCGATTATCCGTTTTGTCATATTCCTTTGCCCGCTCCAGATGATGCAGATAGAGGCGGATATAATCCACAAATTCCTGCAAGGGCTTTTCATCAAGCACCGTCAACGGATTCGAGCGAATCGTCAGTAGCGTGTCAGTAGCAGTTAGTTTCACCAATAGCGGTTGCACCGACTCCAAATCCACCGTCATCGCCACTCCATCCAAATCCTCCGAACGCTCCATCACATACAGCAAAGTAAATGGAAAATAGAGCACCAAAGCACCACTCTCCAACACATACTCCTTATCGTCGAGTCGGACACGTGCCCTACCTTTCCGACACAGGAACAAACCGGTTCTATCCACCTGAATAGCTTGATTGGTCACTGGCATCTCATCATCCCTATTCCCGATAAAACGCATATAGTTGATTGAATCCATTTTCATTTATATTTTTCTGCAAATTAACTATTTTATCCTCACAGAAACAAACATTTTAACTAAAAAAACACAAACGACCCTCCAAAATGAACACAGAAAGTAAGTGAGGTTCCGCCTATGCCTGTAATCGTTCGTATGTTCAGCGCTTATTTGCGTGCATTATGACACAAATTTGTCTTTATTTTCACAGGGTCACGACTCGAGTACGTTACCAACGGACTGGGAGTACGTTACCAACGGACTGAGAGTACGTTACCAACGGACAAGTAGTCCGTCCCCTATCGTACTGAAGTGAATCCCCTATAGCATGGAAGCAGATTCGTAGTGGAAAAATTAAAAGGGGGGCACAACATTTTTGCAAAGCTTTACTGCCTGCGCTTTCTTCATCAAAAGAGAAAAAGAAACTGATGAATGACATCCTTGTCTCTGTTCTTTCAAGTCATTCCGAAATCGCAAAAAACCGTTTTTGATGTAAAATGCTACTTATTGAACAACATTTAATAATATATTACCTTGATGATTCCGTATTTTTTTCGCTATCTTTGCACATCAATCAGGGATTTAAGGGATTTTTAAAGGATTCCTGAACCTTAAAACCGTGCTTTGCGCCCTGAACCTTTAGCTCGGCATAGCCAAATTTGAAACTAAAAATTTGATATACATGAAAGGTGTGTTCTATCTGCTGACTGCTTGCATGGCTGTCAGTGTCTTATGTTCTTGCAATGGCAAGAAGGAAGCACAGGAAGATGTGCAGTATGTGATGACAGCCACGGCAAAAGGTGGCGGAAACGAGTCGCAGCAGACTTATCCTGCCCGTACTCGCAGTATGGAGGAAACGAACGTGGCGTTCAGGGTGAGCGGCACCATCGAGCGCGTGTTCGTGAAAGAAGGCGACTATGTGCGCAAAGGGCAGTTAATCGCCACGATGGATGCCCGCGACTATCGGGTTCAACTGGAAGCAACACAGGCTGAGTATGCGCAAATCAAGGCTGATGCTGAGCGCGTCTTTGAATTGTATAAGGAACAAGCTACCACGGCTTCGAACTACGACAAGGCTCGCTACGGACTGAGTCAAATCACACAGAAGCTGCAGCACCACAAGAACCAGTTGGCTGACACAAGACTGTACGCGCCTATCAGCGGCTATGTGCAGACAAGACTGCACGAAGCTGGCGAGACGGTGGGTGCAGGAATGCCTGTGGTGTCGATTTTTGCCAATAGCAATGTGGAGGTGGAAATCAGTGTGCCATCGTCCGACTACAACCGTCTTGACCAAATCATGGCGGCTCACTGCACTTTCGACGTGCTACCTAATGATTATCCGCTCGGCATCGTTTCTATCAGTCGCGAAGCCAACTCCAGCCAGCTTTATCCTGTAAAATTCCGCATCAGAGGTCCATACGACCATTCAAAGATTACTCCTGGTATGACGGCTACCGTGAAGTTAGCCTTTCAGGAGCATGGCGAGCAAGCGGTGGAAGTGCCTTCCTCTGCTGTGTTCAACAAGGATGGACGAACGATGGTGTATGTGTTTGACAAGCCATCGAGCACAGTGAAAGCACGCGAGGTGGATTTGCATTTCATAGGAACCGACGGAACCACCCAAATATCTTCTGGCTTGCAAGGCGGTGAGACGGTAGTGACTGCGGGTGTTCGCTTCCTTTCCGATGGACAAAAGGTGAAAGAGGTTGCAAAAACCAGCGAATCCAACGTGGGAGGACTGTTGTAAGTGAAAAGTGAAGAGTGAAAGCCTCACCCCCGACCCCTCTCCAAAGGGCGAGGGGAGTAGAGTGAAGTGTGGAGCGTGAGGAAAGTAACTAAAATCTTAAAATTGTAAATCTTTAAATCCGTAAATCGTTTGTATGGATTTTTCAAACTGGGCTTTAAATAATCGCAAACTGGTTGTGTTCTTTGTGGTTTGCATGGTGTTGGGTGGTTTCATCAACTATCTCGACATGCCAAAACTGGAAGACCCCTCGCTAAAGGTGAAACAGGCGATGGTGGTGTGCACCTATCCTGGTGCCTCTGCTCATGAGGTGGAACTGGAAGTGACGGACAAGATAGAAAAGGCAATCAGCGAAATGTCAACCTTGGACAACATCGAGAGTCAGTCGATGGCGGACCTGTGCTTAATCAATGTGACGCTCAAAACCACGGTGCAGGACGACCAAGTGGAGCAGGAATGGGATATGCTTCGCCGAAAGGTGGCGAATGCAACGGCAGGACTGCCTTCGGGTGCTGGTACTCCGATGGTGAGGGACGACTTCGGTGATGTGTATGGCATGTTCTACGCCATCAAGGGTGACGGATTGAACGACCGTGAACTTTCCGACTATGCAGAACTGGTGAAGCGCAAGGTGTCGGATTTGGAGGGCATCGCGCGCGTAGAAATCTATGGTAAGCGCCAAGACTGCATTTTCATCGAACTGAAACAGGAGAAGATGTCGAACTTGGGTGTGATGCCTACGGAGGTGATTTCCACGCTCAACAACCAGAACAAGACATCGTATGCTGGCTATTTTAATAATGGTACGCGAAGAATCAGGCTGACAGTGTCGGACCGTTTCAAAAATGTGGAGGACATCTCGAACATGCTCATTCAAGGACACGACGAGGAGCAGTTGCGCATCGGCGATATAGCCCGCGTGTATAAGGACTATGCCACCCCTACCCGCAACGAGATGTTCCACAACGGTGAGCGAGCTCTGGGCATGTCGATTGCCTGTGTGCCCGACAAGGACGTGACGCAGATGGGTGAGCAAGTGGAGGAACTGATTAGCAACTTGCAGAAAACGATGCCAGTGGGTGTGGAATTCATCAAAGTATTCAACCAGCCTGAACGTGTGGAAGATGCACTCGGCACATTCATGGTCAATCTGCTCGAATCGGTCATCATCGTGGTGCTGGTGCTCATCTTCTCGATGGGATTCAAGTCGGGTGCCATCATCGGTATCAGTCTGATTACCATCGTGTTTGGTTCGCTGCTTGTGCTATCGTCCATGCATGGCACACTTCAGCGCGTTTCGTTGGGAGCATTCATCCTTGCCATGGGTATGTTGGTGGATAATGCCATCGTGATTGTGGATGGTATTCTTATCGACCTACAAAAAGGGAAGCCACGACTGGAAGCACTCACTGCCATTGGACGCAAAACCGCCATGCCACTACTGGGTGCTACACTCATTGCTATCCTTGCCTTTTGGCCTATCTACTTGAGTCCTGATACAGCGGGCGTGTATGTGCGCGACCTCTTCATCGTGATTGCTGTGTCGCTCATGCTTTCGTGGATTCTTGCCTTGACGCATGTGCCTATCATGGCTGACCAATTTTTCTCAAAACCAAAGCAAACATCCACCGAAGAGGAGAATGCTCCGAAGAAAGACCCATACGCAGGCAAAGTGTATCAGGCTCTGGAAAAGGTGCTGAATTTCGGTATCAAATTCCGATGGATTACCGTGGCAATTGCCGTCGGCATGCTCGTGCTGTCTGGATGGTGCTATCAGTTCCTCGACCAGGCTTTCTTCCCCGACATGCAATACGACCAGCTCTACATGGAATACAAGTTGCCTGAGGGCACCAACTCCACTCAGGTGGAAAAGGATTTGGAGGAAATCAGACAGTACTTGCAAAAGCGTCCAGAAGTGAAGAATATCACCACCTCGATTGGTGGTACTCCTTCGCGCTACAACCTTGTGCGTTCTATCGCTACCCCTTCCCTCTCCTACGGGGAACTCATCATTGATTTCACCTCTCCAGAAGAGCTCGTGAAGAATATTGCAGAAATACAGGAGGACATCAACAACCGCTATCCAGACGCTTACGTGAAGTTGAAACGCTACAACCTGATGTTCAAGAAATACCCTATCGAGGCATGCTTCCAAGGTCCAGACCCTGGTGTGCTCCATGCTTTGGCTGATTCCGCCATGAAGATTGTGAAGGCATCCGACAAGGTGTATCTTCCTACCACAGACTGGGAGCCTAAAGTGCCTGTGTTGTCGGTGGATTACGACCAGTCGGCAGCCCGAATCAGTGGACTTTCTCGCTCCGACGTGGCACTTTCTCTCATGGCATACGGAGGCGGTATTCCTATGGCTACTTTCTACGATGGCATCCACGCAGAAAGCATCTATCTGAAATGTACGGACGATGAGGGCAAGGACTTGGAACGCATCGACAACGTGTCGGTGTTCGGTTTGATTCCAAATGTCAACCGAATCATGAACAGGACAACCATCAAAAAACTCATGTCGGGTGCCTTGAAAAAGGATGACCTCATTGCTCAACTCATACAAACTACTCCACTGAAGCAAGTGGCAAAGGGTATCGACTTTGTGTGGGAGGAACCTGTGGTGATGCGCTATAATGGACAACGTATGCAACGTGTGCAGTTTTCGCCACGCCCTGGAGTGGGTACGGAAGCTGCTCGTGCAGAGATTGCCAAGCAATTAGAAAAAATCGAATTACCTGCAGGCTACACGCTTTCATGGCAAGGCGAGAAGAAAGCTTCCGACCAATCCATGCGTTATCTCTTCAAAGGTTTTCCACTCGCCATCCTGCTGATGATTGTGATTTTGTTGATGCTTTTCCACGATTTCAAGAAACCAGCCATCATTTTCTGCTGTATCCCTCTCATTCTCATCGGTGTGATTCCATCGGTGGCAATCTCAGGCAAGGCATTCGGTTTCGTAGCAATTGTGGGAGTGCTTGGACTCATCGGTATGATGATCAAGAACGGCATTGTGCTGATGGACGAAATCACTATGGAAATCGAATCGGGCATCAAACCTTACGACGCACTGATTCAGAGTTCAAAATCACGTCTCCGCCCTGTGATGAACGCCTCGCTCACCACGGTGTTAGGTATGATTCCGCTGCTCCCAGATGCTATGTTCGGTTCGCTGGCTGTAACCATCATGGGTGGACTCCTTGTGGGTACGCTTATCACCCTTATTTTCATTCCTACCCTCTATGCTATCTTCTTTAAAATCAAATAGATATGAAATACCATAAAATATATAGTTGCCTTGCAGTATTTGTTTCCTCCTTCGTTTTCATCACCCATGTATGTGCTCAGAACGAAGTGCTGACTCTCTCCGAGGCACGTCAGCAAGCATTGGAACAGAATAAAGAAATTCAGAAGGCAAACGTGACAGTGCAGCAAACTGGATATGACATGAAGGCATACAAGTCGAATTTCTTCCCTCGTATTTCACTTCATGCCACAGATGCCTACTCCACTTCGGGCGGCGATTTCACGCTGAAAGGCGGTAATTTGCCTATCTATTCCTGGAATGCAACTGCTGGACAGTATGTACCAAACGCGATGATTCAAGAAGATGGTACACCGAAACTATTACAATACGCCTTGTTTCCTGACCAGAAAATAGATATCAAAATCAAGAATGTCTTCATGGGAGGACTCATGCTGAAACAGCCTCTCTACATGGGTGGTAAGATTACAGCAGCATACAACATGGCAAAAATCGGACACACGATGGCTCAACAGAATATTCGTCTCACGGAGAGCGAAATCATTGTCCGTACCGATGAAGCTTACACCCAAGCTGTGCGTGCCAAGGAACTGACGCAGGTGGCTCACTCTTACAAAGAGCTGCTGGACGAACTGATGAAAAATGTGAAGAGTGCTGTGAGCCACGGTATGAAAACTCGCAACGACCAACTAAAGGTGCAAGTGAAGCTCAACGAAGCCGAACTCTCCATTCAAAAAGCAGAAAATGCCTATCGTTTGGCTCGTATGAATCTCTCCCAAATCATGGGAAGAAAAGACCTCAATTATGATTTTGATGTGATGTCACCATCTGATTCTCTGAGTCTTATCCCTGAGGAGGCTTATCTCATGGACGACATTATCAATTCGTCGAGTATTGATTCCCGTCCTGAAGTAAATCTCCTCCATTCGAAAACGGCACTCAGCTCTCAGCAAGTGAAACTCGCCAAGAGTGAATTTATGCCAAATCTCGCACTGATGGGTGGATTCGATTATTCCAACGGCATAGAATTAGCAGGAAAGAAACTCTTGAATAAAGGCAGTGGCTATGTGGCTGTGACGCTCAATGTGCCTATCCTCACATTTGGAGAGCGCACCAATAAGATTCGCTCAGCAAAAGCTAAGCATCAGCTTGCAGAATTAGAGGAACAGGATTTGCATGAGAAAATGCAACTTGAACTCACACAATGCCAAAACAATTTCAATGAAGCTCAAACCGAACTTCACCTATGCCAAAATTCTCTCGAACAGGCAAAAGAAAACATGAGATTGACTCGCAAACAATATGATGTAGGGCTTGAACCACTTTCTGAACTACTTGATGCCCAAGCGCTTTGGCAGAAATGCAGTGCCAATCTCGTTGAAGCTCGATGCCAACTCCTACTCTCTCAAACAAAACTTCGCAAAGCAGCAGGCAAGCTGTTTTAAATGAAGAATGAAGAATAAAGAATGAAGAATGTAAGTTACTTCTTTTGGGAAAGAAAATCCAATGAACAGAGTAAAATACATTCTTCATTCTTTATTCTTCATTATCTTTAGAATCCTCCAAAGCCGCCTCCGCCGAAGCCACCGCCGCCGAAGCCGCCTCCGCCGCCTCTACCTCCACCGAAGCCACCACGTTGGTTGGTTTGAGGACGCCTAAATTGGTTGATGAATATCTGTGCACACTGGGCATTTGTCAAGATTTCCTGGAACTTAGGAAAATATTCCTTATCAACTGCCAATTGCCTTTCCTGACGTTCAAAATTCTTCTGAATCAAATCCAAAGCCTGCTCTTCAGTGAGATTCTCAAGATTAGTCTGCTGCTCGCGCCCCTCTTGATCGCCACCCTTAGGATTGACGGCATTGTGTCGAGCATTCTGATAATCCAAATAGAGAACTGTAAAAACATCCTCCTTGGATTTATCCAGTTTCATACTCTTTACCAAGCGAGATGCCTGACGATTGTACACCTCAGTAATGTCCATATTGTTCTGACGCTCTCTTCGGTTATTTCCCTGTGCAAAAAGCGATGTGGAAATAAGCATTAAAGCTGATGCCAAAATTAAATACTTTTCCTTCATAAATGAATCAGTGATTATTGGTGAATAAATACAATAGATATTTTGTCCCTTATGCTTTTCGACTCAAGATGCTGCAAATGGTTTAATATCTGTTGAGTTAATTCTTCAAAGAACGAAAAACAAAGATTCTTTTATGTTTCGAAATTCACCCAAAGTGGATAATGGTCTGAAAGCATGTAAGATAGCTGTTGCTTCGTCAAGTTTCTATTTTCCAAAGCCACTCCCACAAAATCATAATTTCCAGCACTTTTGACTTCCATCGAAAGTTTTGGATGCTTTCCATCTTCACCATTAAACCAAGCAATCTGGTCGTAATATTTCGATTCATCAAAAATGGAGCGAGCTTTCAGCTGTAGTTCCTCTGGAACGAAAAGACCTTCGGAAAGGAATGTCTTATCAAGAAAATCTCCACGAGCCTCAATGTTAAAGTCACCCAACACGATAAGGTTCTGGTCGTAAGCATTCACGTCTGTTGCCCAATCCGACAACCATTTTGCAATGCCGTGGATTTCATCTTGACGTCCTTTCGCACTCTTACCATATTTAATATGTACGGTCACCAAAATGAATGTTTTCTTTCCGGCTCTGAAACTCACAGCGTATGGTGAACGAACAAACTGCTCCTTCAGTACCTTATCAGGATTATTCACCCATTCATTTGGAATCACCAATTCTCCTGCAAGTCCAGAAAGATTCAAACGGCGGGTATCAAACAGATATGCCATTCGTTCTTCGTTTCCGCTCGATCCTTTATTGGTATCCGTCAGAATCATCGACCAATTGTCTCCCAAAAGTTTCAGAGTGTCGCGCAATGCTCGAAGGTTCGACTTCACTTCTTGCACAGCAATCACATCGAAACGTCTGAGAATCTCGGCAATACAGAAAATGGAGTGCAGATCTCTTCGTGGAGAATCCGATTCCTTACTCATCCATTCACGAGTGAGATTACCAAAAGCACGGATATTCCACGAAGCAATCAACAAGTTCTTATCCAATTCCTTAGATGGAATCTTATCGTCCAAATCCGCCTTGAGTTTTGCCAAATTATCCTGCACTTCCAGCGGTAGAGGGTCATAGATTGTACTCATAGTATTGAAAAGTTAAAAGGATTAAAAAATGGTGTTAACTAACTTTTTCATTCGTTGCTTGCAAATTTAAGAAAAAAAATAATTAACTGACAAAAAAAAGAATTATTTTTGCAAAATATAGGTGGGATCTATTAATTATGTCGGATTGATTTTTGATTTTATGTGAATAGATTTTTGTTAGCTTTTGAGGGAGCATAGCAATCTATGTGACTGAAAAAGATGGCAAAAAGATGCCACAGAAAACAAAAAGCAACCGAAATAGAGTTCTACCAAAATTGAGAAATAATTAAAACAGAATTAATAGAACACACCTAATAAATTGTTTCTGCTATGCTACAAATTCGCTGTGTCAATAATCATATCACGAAGAGTTTTCCTGAAGGTACATCCCTACTCGATGTTTATGAATCATTCAAGAACGATTTGGATTTGAAATTTCCCGTAGTTTCAGCCCGAGTCAACAACACTTCTCAAGGACTGAAATTCCGTCTTTTCCAAAACCGCGATGTGGAATTTCTGGATGCCAGCACAGGGTCAGGATTCCGTGCCTACGTTCGTTCGCTTTGCTTCGTGCTCTACAAAGCAACCAGCGACCTTTTCCCTAGCAGCAAACTATTCATCGAGCATCCCCTTTCGAATGGCTATTACTGCAATTTCAGAAAGAAAAAGCACGAGGAGCCACTGACAGAGGAAGATGTGGAGCTAATCAAAAAAAGGATTCAAGAAATCATTGATTCCGACATGCCGTTCCGACGCATGGAAGCCACTACCGAGGAAACCATCCGTGTTTTTGCAGAGCGTGGATTCTCCGACAAGGTGAAACTGCTCGAAACCAGTGGACAGATCTACAGTGATTATTATATATTAGGTGACACGGTGGATTATTTCTATGGTCCTCTCGTTCCATCTGCAGGCTATGTCAAGGTATGGGGATTGGAGTTCTACCACGGAGGTATGTTGCTTCGGGTACCCGACATCAAGAACCCCAATCAATTGGCAGAGAAAATCGATATGCCAAAAACCTTCGCCATGTTTGCAGAAAAAGTCCACTGGGATGTCATCATGCGCCATTCGAATGCAGGAGATGTGAACAAAGCGATTTTGAATGGATATGCTTCCGAGCTCATCCAAGTGAGCGAGGCACTGCAAGAAAAGAAAATCGTTCAGATTGCAGAGCAGATAGACAGAAGATACCATGCACCTGAGAATCCCATTCGAATCGTTCTCATCACAGGTCCTTCCAGCTCTGGAAAAACCACCTTCTGCAAGCGACTCTCCATTCAACTTTTGGCATGTGGATTGCGCCCCATTTCTTTCTCCACAGATGATTATTTTGTGAATCGTGTCGATACCCCTCTCCTTCCAAATGGAGATTACGATTTCGATAATATCAAGGCAGTGGATCACAAATTGCTCGAAGACCATCTCACTCGTTTGATGAATGGTGAAGTGGTGGAAGTTCCTGAATATAACTTCGTTACAGGAAAACGAGAATACAACGGAAAGCGTCTGAAACTCGTTCCCGACAGTGTGCTTATCATCGAAGGAATCCATGCTCTTAACCCATTGCTCACAGCTTCGATTCCTGATTCTTCAAAATTCAAAGTGTTCATTTCCGCACTCACCAGCATTTCTCTCGACGACCATAATTGGGTACCTATTCGCGATAACCGTCTCCTTCGCCGCATCATCCGAGACTACAACAAAGGAGCCTTTTCAGCACGCGAAACCATCAGCAATTGGAAGAATGTGATTGAAGCAGAAGAGAAATGGATTCTACCTTTCCAGGAATCAGCGGATGTGATGTTCAATTCTGCCCTCAACATCGAATTTGCCGTACTTCGCACTCATGCCGAAATCATCCTTTCCTCCGTTCCTAAAAACTGCTCTGAATACACCGAAGCACATCGATTGCTGAAATTCATCCATTTCTTCCTACCTGTAAGCGACAAGGAAATTCCACCAACATCCATCATGCGTGAATTTGTCGGTGGCTCCAGCTTCAAGTATGAAAGGAAGTAAAACAACTTGTTACATATTTTTAAAGGAAAGAAATTAGAATAATTATCATAATTATTCCAAAAATTAGTTTTATTTAAAAAAAACATATAATTTCTGATAAAAATTATTCTAATTATTTTAATTTCTTTCCTAAATATATCATATAAAAAAACGTTCTGAATCTCACGATTCAAAACGTTCAAAATAACTCTTATTCTATGTTTAACCTATTTTATGTTGAGCGGAAAACGAGACTCGAACTCGCGACCCCAACCTTGGCAAGGTTGTGCTCTACCAACTGAGCTATTTCCGCAGATTTAAAGTGCCCACGACAAGAATCGAACTTGCACGTCTCTCAACACTCGCACCTGAAACGAGCGCGTCTACCATTCCGCCACGTGGGCAAGTGAAAGAGAATTTCTGAGCGGAAAACGAGACTCGAACTCGCGACCCCAACCTTGGCAAGGTTGTGCTCTACCAACTGAGCTATTTCCGCAGTTTCTTTTCTTCTGCTTTCTGTTTACTTACATTCGTGAAGAGGAGGAGACTCGAACTCCCACGGGCTGAGCCCACTACCCCCTCAAAGTAGCGCGTCTACCATTCCGCCACCTCTCCAGGATGAAGTAAATTCAAAGAACTCTTGAGCGGAAAACGAGACTCGAACTCGCGACCCCAACCTTGGCAAGGTTGTGCTCTACCAACTGAGCTATTTCCGCGTTCTGGAGGCGCTTCTTTCGAAACGCGAGTGCAAAGGTACTGCTTTTTCCCAAACTGACAAACTTTTTCCTGTTTTTTTTTCAATATTCAAAAATTATTTGCTCATATATGTTTTTTTATCTAATTTTGCAGAAATCTTGAAACTTGAAACTTGGCGAAGCCAAACTGAACCTTGAAACTTGGCTTTGCCAACTTGAAACTTCTACAAACTATCACTAATATGAAAAAATCTATTTTTCCTCTTCTCATTGCCCTGTGTTCAATCCATTTGGGTGTATCCGCCCAGGACGGCTATCAATGGCTCGACATGACCCACCTCATCGCCAATCCCAATTTTGAGAACAACTCCAACGAAGGATGGGACTGTTGGGGCAATGCATCCAGTCAGAACATTTCCTACGGATGCCAAGAGTTCTGGAATGGCACCTTCGACATCTGGCAAACCCTGTGGGACATTCCAAACGGAAAATACCGCCTTTCCGTGAATGGATATTATCGCATCGGCGACAATTCCTGGTCACTCAATCAGCATAACAATGGCACGGAGGAAATCACTGCATTCCTCTATGCCAATCTCGATTCCATCCCATTAAAAAGCACCTATTCCGAACAGCTCCCCTACAACTACAACGGTGGATGCTGGTCGCCCAATGGTGGTGGTGGCTGGGGCTGGTGGGGAGACGACAACACCGAGTACTACCCCAACAACATGGAAGCCGCTTCCTACTGCTTCTCTCAAGGCATGTACCTCAACGAGTTGGAGTTTGAAGTGACTGGCAACCGTGTCACACTGGGTATTTTGAACGACACTTACAACAGCAGCAACTGGGCTATTTTCACCAATTTCAAGTTGGAGTATTACGGAAAACTCATCCCAGTCGAATCCATCCATTTCGAGGAAACCGACATCTCCATGCTTCTTGGTGGAAAATACTATCTCAATCCAATCATCCTCCCAAGCGACGCCACCTACAAGACACTCGTTTGGAGTTCGAGCGACGAATCTGTTGCAACCGTCAATCAAGACGGACTCGTCACAGCAATCGCCAGAGGCACAGCTGTCATCACAGCCACTTCCACCGAAAACCCCGACATCTCAGCTTCCTGCACCGTGACAGTCGATCAGAATGATGCCGATTCCGAATCGCTCATCATCAACGAAATCATGGCAGCCAACGTCGATATGTTCATCGACCCATCTTGGAACTACGGAGGATTTGTCGAGCTCTACAACCCTACCGCAACCGACGTCAGCATCGGAGGCTTTTATGTGAGCGACGACCCACAGAATCTCCAAAAATGCCATCTCCCTCTCACGATGGGCGTCATTCCTGCCCAGTCCTTCAAGCTACTTTGGTTCGACAATTCCGACCGCCATGCGCCTTATCAGGTCGATATGAAACTCGACACCGATGGAGGCACCATCTACATTTCCAATTCAGAAGGCAAACTCATCGCTCAGCAGACCTATCCTGAGTCCATGGCACGCATCTCCTTTGCACGCACCACCGATGGAGGCGACGAATGGGGAACCACCGCATTCCCTACCCCATCCGACACCAATGCCAAGTCGCAGTTTGCAGACATCCGTCTCGACGCACCTATTGTCGATAAGGACGCACAGCTCTTCAGCGGAATCCTCAACATCTCCGTCTATATTCCTGAAGGAGCCACGCTCCGCTACACCACCGATGGAACAACCCCAACCATCTATAATGGAGAGACCTCCGAGACAGGACTCTTCTCCATTTACGAAACCACCGTCTTCCGTTTCCGTCTCTTCCAGGACGGCAAACTGCCAAGCCCAGTCGTTTCACGCTCCTACATCTATCAGGACCGTGATTATCAACTTCCTATCATCTCCGTCATCACCGACCTCTATGGCATCTATGGCGATGAATACGGCATCTTCGTGCAAGGAAGTGGAAACGGACTCGTAGGCAACGGACAATCCGCCAAATGCAACTGGAACACCGATTGGGAGCGACCAGTCCATTTCGAGTACATCACCACCGACAACCAGTGCATCCTCTCGCAGGAAGCCGACATGAGTTCATGCGGAGGATGGAGTCGTGCCTGGGATCCACATTCCTTCAAGCTCAAGGCAGGCAAGAAGTTCGACGAACATCTCAACTACTTCACCTTCCAGCCATTCCCAGAGAAGCCATATCTTCGCCACAAGGTACTCCAAATCCGCAATGGTGGCAACGACACCCAGGCTCGCATCATCGACCCAGCCATTCAGGAAATCATCCAGCGCTCAGGCATCGACATCGACGGACAGGCATACCAGCCAACCATCCATTTCATCAATGGATATTACATGGGCGTCATCAATATGCGTGAGCCAAACAACAAACACTTCGCCCTTGCCAACCGAGCCATCGACACCGACGAGATGGACCAGTTCGAGATGAGTCCCGACTCGGGCTATGTGCAGAAGGAAGGCGACAAGACCTATTTCAAGGAGTGGTACGACCTCTCTTTCGAAGCTGCCGACGATGCCGTCTATGAGAAGATTTGCAACAGCTATGTGGATATAGACGAATTCACCAACTACATCGCTTCCCAGCTCTACATCGGTGGTACCGACTTCCCTCAGAACAACGTGAAGGCATACCGTCCACGCGTGGAGAACGGCAAGTTCCGTTTCGTCAGCTTCGACCTCGACTTCGCCTTCAATGCCAGCGACCCATTCAACAACATGTTCAGCAAGCAGTACTACACCTTCGATACGCTCTACGACCTCACCGACGCCATCGTTTCGGGCAGGATTCTCAGTGGCAACCGTATCTACGACGAAATCGAGGTGGTCACCATCTTCAAGAACATGCTGCAGAACGACACCTTCCGCAAGAAATTCATCGACACCTTCTGCCTCATTGCAGGCTCCGTCTTCGAGCCAACCCGCTGCCAGGCGATTGTCGATGAGCTCAAGGCACGCGTCTATGACTCTATGGAGAATTACGAGCGCTCAGCACTCAACAGCAGTGCCAACAAAGTGCGTAACGGATTCAGCAAGTCGTTGCAGAACACACGCACCAACCTCATGAAGAACAACTACGACGAGTACTTCCACCTTCGCAACGTGGATCGTCAGGCAGCCAGCTTCTCCGCCAACATCCCTGAGGCACGCATCACCTACAACGGCATGCCAGTGCCAACCAACAAGTTCTCAGGCTTCATCTTTGCCCCAGTCACCCTCCGTGCCTCAGCGCCAGCAGGCTATAAGTTCGTGGGATGGCAGACAGGCGAAGGCACCTCCGTCGTCACCTCCACCTACATCTTCGAGCGTGGCACCCAGTGGAGCTACTACAGCTCGGGGTCCCTCGACGGCTCCAACTGGCAGTCGAGCTTCAACCCGCGTTGGGAGACAGGTAACGCACCGTTGGGTTACTACACCTCCGACGGCAACAATGGTCGAGGCTATCAAACCTTCCTCGACTACGGAAACGATGCCGACAACAAGCGACCAACCTACTACTTCCAGCGACAGTTCCCACTCAGCAACGTGCCAGCCGAGAACGAGACCTTCATCCTCAACTTCGTTGCCGACGACGGATTTGTGGTCTATGTCAACGGTGAGGAAGCAGGACGTTATCTCATGAGGGATGGCGAAGTCCACTATTCCGACTACGCATCCTCCTATGCGCCAGGCAACCCCGACGAAGGTTCCCTCACCCTGCCATCCAAGCTCTTCCAGCGAGGCATCAACCTCATCTCCGTGGAGCTGCACAACAACGCAGCCAACTCCACCGACGTCTATTGGGATGCAGAGCTCGTGAAGGAGACATCCACCACCACGGGCGTCGATGTGCTCTCCACCGACGAGACCTTCACCCTGCCAAGCAACGGAACGCTCCATCTGTTGGCTTGCTACAAGCCACTCAGTGCCGACGAACAGGCAGAAGTCAACACCTGTCCAGTGAAGATCAACGAGGTGAGCGCATCCAATTCCGTTTATGTGAACGAATATTTCAAGAAGAACGACTGGATAGAGCTTTACAACACCACCGCCGACACCATCGACGTGGCAGGCATGTACCTCAGCGACAACCTCGAAAAGCCGCTCAAGTATCAGATACCAGCTGCATCCCTTGTCGAGAACAACTACACCACCCTCATTCCACCTTACGGATACCTCTTGGTATGGTGCGACAAGTTAGACCCGCTCAGCCAGCTCCACACGAGTTTCAAGCTGTCTGCAGAGCCAGGCGACGTGCTGCTCACCGCAGCCGACCAGACGTGGTGCGACACCCTCAGCTACATCACCCACAATGGTGACGAGTCTGCGGGTATTTATCCCGACGGAGGAGGCGAATTCTATGTCATGACCACGCCAACCCCAGGGAAGTCGAACCTCATCAACAGCTATGCCGTAGCATACGAGGAGCACAACCCATATCTCGATGGTATCGAAGCGCCACAGCTCACCTCCAATGGAAGTCTGCATCTGAGTCGTCAGGCAGACGACTTGGTGATTCGCACCGACGCGCCAACCCGAGCCACCGTCAGCATCTACACCCTTTCGGGACAGCTCTTGCAGCGTCAGTCGTTCAGCATCTCATCCGTCCACAGGCTGAGCACCGCCCAACTTCCTTCGGGCATCTACATCGCTCGCGTCACGGACAGCGATGGAGCCGAGTGCGCTATCAAGTTTAAGCAATAAAGGACATACTTTCACTTTATAGGGGGCTTCTTTTCATAAGTCCCCTTTTTTGTTGCAGTCAATCCCCAATGGCGAAGGAGCGAGTCTCCAATGGCGGAGAAGTGAGTCCCCAATGGCGGAGAAGTGAGTCCCCAATGGCGAAGAAGCGAATCCCCAATGGCGAAGGAGCGAATCCCCAATGTCTGTTGGCAAAGACTATTGAATAATGAGTCAGGGATTGAAAGAAAGCCTCACCCCCGACCCCTCTCCAAAGGGCGAGGGGAGTAGAATGAAGGAGTGAAAAAAGTCAGGGATTTTAAGGATTTAAAAGGATAGCTCGATGAAGTCAAACTTGAACCTTTAGCTCGACGAAGTCAAACTTGAAACTTGAAACTTGAACCTTTAGCTCGACGAAGTCAAACTTGAAACCTGATACTTGAAACTTGAAACCTGATACTTGAAACTTGAAACTTTAGCGTAGCCAAACCAGTGCGAAGTGGCTTGAAAATGAAAAATGAAAAGGGGGATGCTGGGGCGGTTTCGAAAATTTATGCAGTTTTTATTCGTTATAATTTGGCTGTATTGACAATTTGCCGTAACTTTGCAAGGAAAAACGTGATGTTCTCAACGGATTAAGAAAATATTAGAATAAAATATTTCACTTTAATTGAATAAATAATGGCTAATAGAGAAAAATTGTTCTCGGAGTTCGTTGCGCCTACTCGTCAGGAATGGCTCGATAAAATCGAGGTCGATCTGAAAGGTGCGGACTTCCAGAAGAAGCTGGTTTGGAGAACCAACGAAGGCTTCAACGTGCAGCCCTTCTATCGTCGCGAAGACCTGGAGGGCTTGAAATCTGTTAACTCGCTGCCAGGCGAATTCCCTTTCATACGTGGCAACAAGAAAGACAACAACTTGTGGTTTGTGCGCCAGGACATCAAAGTGGATGATGCAAAGGCTGCCAACGCAAAGGCTCTCGACATCCTGAACAAGGGTGTTGACTCTATCGGTTTCCATATCCCTGGCGACATGGTCAGCAAGGAAACCATCGAAACGCTCCTCGACGGCATCTACCTCGAAATCGTGGAACTGAACTTCAAGACTTGTCAGCGCCACTGCGTGGAACTGGCTCAGTTGTTCGTGGATTACTGCAAGGCTAAGGGTGCCAACTTGGAAAATGTGAAGGGTAGCATCAACTTCGACCCAATCGACAAGATTCTTGTGAAGGGTAAGGATGTAAGCCCACTCATCGCTCAGGCTAAGCCACTCATCGAGGCATTGAAGGAGCTCCCTCAGATGAAATGCATCAACGTGAACAGTATCTCTCTGAACAACGCAGGCGCGTACATCTATCAGGAACTGGGTTACGCATTGGCTTGGGGTAACGAATGGATGCAGCAGTTGACGGATGCTGGCATAGATGCCACGGAAGCTGCTAAGCGCATCAAGTTCAACATGGGTATCAGCGACAACTACTTCATTGAAATCGCTAAGTTCCGTGCTGGCCGTTTGCTCTGGGCTCAGATCGTGAAGCAATACGAGCCATCATGCGACTGCGCATGCCAGATGCATGTTTGTGCTGTGACTTCGGAATATAACCAGACTGTTTTCGACAGCTACGTGAACTTGCTCCGTTCGCAGACGGAGGCTATGTCGGCTGCTTTGGCAAATGTGGATTCGATGATTGTGACTCCATTCGACAAGCCTTACGAGACTCCAGACGACTTCTCGGAGCGCTTGGCTCGCAACCAGCAGTTGCTCCTGAAGGAAGAGGCTCACTTCGATAAGATTGTGGACGTGGCAGGTGGTTCTTACTATATTGAGAACTTGACGGATGCCATCGCCAAGGAAGCATGGAAGTTGTTCCTCGCCGTGGAGAACGAAGGCGGTTTCTTGGCACAGGCTCTCGAAGGCAAGATTCAGGAAGCTGTGAATGCATCGAACACGAAGCGTCATGCTGATGCTGGCAAGCGCAAGGAATTCATCCTCGGTACGAACCAGTTCCCTAACTTCACGGAGAAGAGTGAAGGCAAGCGTCCTGTGGAAAAGAAATGTGCTCATTGCCACGGTGACGAGGAAAGCACCATCACGAAGCTCAACTCCGAGCGTATGGCAAGCGAGTTCGAGGCACTCCGTCTGGAAACGGAAGCTGCTGAGAAGCAACCAGTGGCATTCATGCTCACCATCGGTAACTTGGCTATGCGTCAGGCTCGTGCACAGTTCTCTTGCAACTTCCTCGCTGCTGCTGGCTACAAGGTGATTGACAACCTGGGCTTCAAGACAGTGGAAGAAGGTGTGGATGCTGCTTTGGCTGCTGGAGCAGACATCGTGGTGATTTGCTCTTCGGACGACGAGTATGCTGAATATGCCATCCCTGCATTCCAGTATCTCAACAACCGCGCCATGTTTGTGGTGGCAGGTGCTCCAGCTTGCTCTGAGGACCTGAAGGCTGCAGGCATCGAGAATTTCATTCATGTTCGTGTTAATCAGTTGGAAACACTCCGTGCGTACAATGCAAAGTTAATAAAAGAGTGAAGAAGCCTCACCCCCAGCCCCTCTCCAAAGGGCGAGGGGAGTAGAATGAAGAGTGAAAAGTGAAGAGTGAAAAGTGTAGAGTGAAAAGTTACTCTTCTCCGCGAGAACTCATCAACTCAAAAACTCAAAAACTTAAAAACTTACATTAAGTGATGAGAAAGAATTTCAATGACATAGATATATATGCTGGCATTCAGGAAAAGAATGGTCAGCAGTGGCAGAAGGACAATGGTATATCTGCCAACTGGAGAACACCAGAACAAATCGATATTCAGCCAGTCTATACGAAAGAGGACTTGGAAGGCATGGAGCACCTCGACTTCACAGCAGGTATTCCTCCTTATCTGCGTGGTCCTTATTCCATGATGTATCCATTCCGTCCTTGGACCATCCGTCAGTATGCAGGTTTCTCCACAGCTGAGGAATCGAACGCATTCTACCGTCGTAACCTCGCCAGTGGTCAGAAGGGTCTGTCGGTGGCATTCGACCTCCCTACTCACCGTGGCTACGACCCAGACAACCCTCGCGTGGTGGGCGATGTGGGTAAGGCTGGTGTGAGTATCTGTAACGAGGAGAACATGAAGGTGCTCTTCGCAGGTATTCCTTTGAACAAGATGTCGGTTTCCATGACGATGAACGGTGCCGTTCTCCCTATCCTCGCCTTCTACATCGTGGCAGGACTGGAGCAGGGTGCTAAGCTCGAGGAAATGGCAGGAACGATTCAGAACGATATTCTGAAGGAGTTCATGGTGCGTAACACTTACATCTACCCACCTGCATTCTCCATGAAGATTATCGCCGACATCTTCGAATACACTTCTCAGAAGATGCCTAAGTTCAACTCCATCTCCATCTCGGGTTACCACATGCAGGAAGCTGGTGCTACTGCCGACATCGAATTGGCTTACACGCTTGCCGACGGTATGGACTACCTCCGCACAGGTGTGAACGCAGGTATCGACATCGATGCATTTGCACCACGTCTGTCATTCTTCTGGGCAATCGGTATGAACCACTTCATGGAAATTGCCAAGATGCGTGCTGGCCGTCTGCTCTGGGCAAAGATCACGAAGATGTTTGGTGCCAAGAACCCTAAGCCGATGGCTTTGCGTACCCACTCACAGACATCGGGTTGGTCGCTCACCGAGCAGGACCCATTCAACAACGTAGGTCGTACTTGTATCGAGGCTATGGCTGCTGTGCTGGGTCACACCCAGTCGCTCCACACCAACGCGCTCGACGAGGCTATCGCCCTCCCTACCGACTTCTCGGCTCGTATCGCTCGTAATACTCAGATTTACATCCAGAACGAGACAAAGGTCTGCAAGCAAATCGACCCATGGGCAGGTTCTTACTATGTGGAGACGCTGACCAACGAGTTGGTTCACAAGGCTTGGGAGCACATCCAGGAGATTGAGAAGCTGGGCGGTATGGCAAAGGCTATCGAAACTGGTCTGCCAAAGATGCGTATCGAAGAGGCTGCTGCACGTACTCAGGCTCGTATCGACTCAGGCGTTCAGACCATCGTGGGTACCAACAAGTATCGTCTTGAGCACGAAGACCCTCTCGACATCCTCGAAGTGGATAACACGGCTGTGCGCAAGCAACAGGAGGAATCGCTGGCACAGGTGAGAAGCACTCGCGACGAGGCAGCTTGCAAGGCAGCTTTGGAGGCTATCACAGAATGTGTGCGTGAGTTCAACGAGGGCAAGAAGAGCGAGAACAACCTGCTCGACTTGGCTGTGAAGGCAGCAAGCCTGCGCTGTACGCTGGGTGAGATTTCCGACGCTTGCGAAACTATTGTAGGACGTTACAAAGCAGTAATCAGAACAATTTCAGGCGTGTATAGTTCAGAAAGCAAAAAGGACAAGGAATTTGAATTGGCTTGTCAGCTCACAGAGCAATATGCACAGAAGAATGGTCGCCGTCCACGTATCATGGTTGCCAAGATGGGTCAGGACGGACACGACCGCGGTGCAAAGGTAGTTGCAACAGGTTATGCCGATTGCGGTTTCGACGTGGATATGGGTCCATTGTTCCAGACTCCAGCCGAAGCAGCTCGTCAGGCAGTGGAGAACGACGTTGACTTGGTAGGTGCATCCTCACTGGCAGCAGGTCACAAGACGCTCATTCCTCAGCTCATTCAGGAGTTGAAGAAGCTCGGTCGCGAGGACATCCTCGTGGTGGCTGGTGGTGTCATCCCTGCACAAGACTACGACTTCCTCTATCAGAATGGTGTTGCAGCCATCTTCGGTCCTGGTACTTCTGTTGCCAAGGCTGCTGTGGAAATCATGAATATTCTGCTGGAAGACTAATCGCTTCGCTTAAATGAAGAATGAAGAATGAGGAATAAAGAATGTATTTTACTCTGCTCATAGGATGAGTAATTTTGATTCTTCATTCTTAATTCTTCATTCTTCATTAAAAATGGAAAATAGATTACATAAGTTAAAAGTGGGGGCGGAGCAAAATCCGCCCCTGCTTTTTACAAACCCCTTCTGCTATGAGCCTCATCCCTGGGTGAAACAGGCAGCGGAAGAGGTGACTCGCTATTTGGATTCGAAGGAGGAATGGAAGGAGGAGATTTCGAGAGGGAAGATGTTTGGTGTGCTCGTGGTGAAAGAGCATGGAAAGGGGAACGAGAAGAGCGAAGAAGGTGTTTATTTTATTGCTGCTTTCTCTGGGCAATTAGGGGGAGCGTGTGAGGTGGATTATTTTGTTCCACCTATCTATAATGTGATGACTTCTCGGTATTTCCAAGAGGAGCAAAGACGGATTGAGGGACTTTTCGAGCAGAAAGAGGAAAGGAAAATGCGCTCGGAGGCGTTGCAGGATTGGCTTTTCGAACAGTATCAATGCTGGAATGCCAAGGGAGAAGCAAAGACGGTGATGCAGATTTTCAAAGACTATTATGCTGCTCATACCCTGAAAAAGCAAAATATTGAAAGAAACGCCAAGAACCACCATATTCCATCGGGATCGGGCGAATGCTGTGCTCCCAAACTGTTGCAATATGCTTACCTGCACCACTTGGAACCACTCTGCATGGGTGAATGGTGGTTGGGAGCAAGTCCAAAGAATGAGGTGAGGCACGAAAAGGTGTTCTACCCTGCCTGCCACAACAAATGCCACCCTATCCTATCGTTTATGCTACAGGGCTTGGAGGTGGAAGAGAAAAAGGTGGGACGGGAAACTCAACGGCTCTTGGATGCATGCAGCGTGTTGTTGGAAAATGAGGATTACATGGTGATTGACAAGCCATCGGGATTGCTTTCCGTGCCAGGTAGGACGGACGAGGCTTCAGTGCGTGATTGGTTTGTGGCGAGGTACTCGGAAGAGATGTATTTCCCTGTGCATCGACTCGACCAAGACACATCGGGCATCCTCATCATTGCCAAGAACGAGAGGGCTTATTTATCACTTCAACATCAATTCATAACTCACACGATAAGAAAAACTTACACTGCACTACTCGATGGAATAGTTGAAGAGGATGAAGGACGGATTTCACTACCCCTAAGACCCGATTTCGACGATAGGCCAAGACAGATGGTAGATCAGTTGCACGGAAAACGAGCGGTGACAGACTGGCGAGTGATAGAGCGAAAAGAGGGTGTCACTCGTGTGGAATTCTATCCTCAAACGGGACGCACCCATCAACTGCGTATGCATGCCGCTCATCAGGAAGGATTGAATGCTCCTATCTTGGGCGATAAGCTCTATGGAAAGCAAAGCGATTGCAAACGTCTTTGCTTGCATGCTTCCCGCATCGAATTCAATGACACTCAAACGAATGAGCGAATTTGTGTGGAATCGAACTCAGCGTTTTAGGAATGGGAAAGAAAAAGTAAATGAAAAATATATTCCCAGAAAGAATTGCGTTAAATCAATTTTTTCGTAACTTTGCATTTCAAATGAATCTTTGAAATCAAAAAAATAGTAGAATTATGATCATGAATAACTGGTTCGAGTGCAAAGTTGAGACAGAAAAGCTACTCGAAGGCGGAGCAACGAAAAAGGTGACAGAACCATATCTTGTTGATGCACTGAATTTCACGGAAGCGGAAGCACGTATCATTCAGGAAGTATCACCCTATTGCAATGGACAACTGAAAGTGGCTGACATCAAGCGTGTGAAATATTCTGAAATGTTCACTTCCGATAAGGAAAACGCTGACAAGTGGTATAAAGTGAAGTGTATGTTCATCACACTCGATGAGAAAAGTCAGACGGAGAAGAAAACGGCAAGTTTCATTTTGGTGCAAGCGAGCGATTTTCACGATGCCATCCGTGCTTTCGACGAAGGCATGAAGGGAAGTATGGCGGATTATGAAATCAATACCGTGCAGGAAACTAAAATATTAGATGTTTTTCCTTATAGCGCACCTGCCACTCCAGGAATGAAGAGTGAAGAGTGAAAAAAAAGCCTCACCCCCAGCCCCTCTCCAAGGGGAGAGGGGAGTAGAATGAAGGAGTGAAAAGTGAAAAGTGAGAAGTGAGGAGTGAGTAGTGAAAAGTGAATTTTTATGATTAAAAAAGAATTAAAAGAGATTTGGAAGGAGCTACCTGAAGGATGTCGGCTTGTGGCTATTTCCAAATACCATCCAGTAGAAGCCATCCAAGAAGCCTACGATGCGGGACAACGTGTCTTTGGCGAGAACCATGTGCAGGAGCTTGTGGAAAAGCAAGCGGTTCTCCCTCAGGACATTGAGTGGCACATGACAGGACATCTGCAAACAAACAAAGTGAAATACATCGCCCCATTCATTTCGCTCATTCACGCTGTAGATACCCCGAAACTGCTGAAAGAAATCGATAAGCAGGGCAAGAAAGTGGGACGCACCATCAACTGTCTGTTGGAGCTCCACATTGCTGAGGAAGAGACAAAATGGGGATTCTCGGAAGAAACGCTTGTGCAGATGCTGGAAGAAGGCGAGTGGAGAAACTATCAGAATGTACATATTTGTGGACTCATGATGATGGCTTCTTTTACCGACGACACAGAGCAAATTCGCAGTGAATTCCGCCTTGCCAAACAGATTTTTGACCGAGTGAAAACACGATTCTTCGCTGATGATCCTCAGTTTTGCGAACTCTCCATGGGCATGAGCCACGACTACCCTATCGCCATTGAGGAAGGCTCTACCATGATTCGTGTTGGAACCAAAATCTTTGGAGAACGCGTTTATTAGAGAATGAAAATAGTACATCATCATTAATAAATATTAAGGTTTATGGAAAGAAGAAGAGATATAGCACGAGAGATTGCACGTCGATATGGCAATGTTTCGCTGGAACAACTCGACCAGCTGACTGAAATCATCGTTCCCATCGAAGTACACAAGGGAGTTGAGATTCTGAAGCAGGGAGAGGTTTGCAAATACATCTATTATGTGGATAAGGGACTCATCCGCCAGTTCTATTTCAAAAACAATAAGGAAGTGACGGAGCATATTGCCTACGAAGGAGGCATTGTGATGTGTATCGAGAGCCTTTTCAAACGGGAACCTTCTCGTATTGCTGTTGAATCACTCGAACCTGCAAGGCTCTATGCCCTTAATTACGATGAGTTAGAGAAACTCACCCATACTTCTTATGCTTTCTGCAACATCTTATTCAACATTCTGAAGGAATCACTCATTCTTTCTCAGCAGAAAGCCGACACCATCCGTTTTGAGAATGCCAAAGAGCGTTATACTCGTACCAAACAGGATCATCCAGACATCATCCTCAGAGCACCACTCCATATTGTTGCTTCCTATCTTCAGATGACTCCTGAGACACTCAGTCGAGTAAGGCATTCATATTAGCCCCCTCCGACTCCCCCAGGGGGGAGAGATGCCATCCGGATGGTAAGTCTTTGACCTTACTTAAGGTTTCAAGTTTGACTTCGTCGAGCTAAAGGTTCAGGTTTCAAGTTTCAGCCTTTGAACTTAGGCCTCATTCTTCACATATATCCGTTTTGAGTAAAAAAATCGACATACAAACCGATAAGGAACAGACAAAGGACGATAGCACCTACGACCACATCATCAAATATACTGGACTCTTTGGTGGTGTGCAAGGACTGACTATGCTCATGAGCATCGTCCGCAACAAGATAGGTGCCGTGTTGCTCGGTCCTGCTGGATTGGCTCTCATCAACATATATAATAATGTGACGAGGCTCATCAACGAATCCACCAATTTCGGCATTTCCTTCAGTGCCATCAAGCATATTGCCGAGCTCTACGACACTGGCGACATGGAGCGCATCGCTAAATTTGCCTGCACCGTCCGCACTTGGAGTTTACTGACTGCCCTTTTCGGTACCTTGATATGCCTCACTTTTGCTCCCTGGATTAGTCTTTGGACCTTTGAAAACTACGACTACACCACCACCTTCATGCTGCTGGCTCCCATCGTGGGACTCATGTCACTCATGGGAGGAGAACTTGCCATTCTGAAAGGTACCAAACGGCTCAAGAAAATAGCACTCATTTCCGTTTTCTCCGCTCTTTCCATGTTGGTGGTCTGCACCATCTGCTATATTCTTTTCCATATTGACGGTATCGTCCTTGCACTCCTACTCAGCAACATCATTATTTTTGCTATCTACCTCCACTACTCCAATCAGGTCATTCCGTGGAAATCCTCCATCCGCTCAGCGGCAGTCATCAAGAGTGGAGTTCCTATGGTAGTTCTGGGCGTAGGATATATCATTGCTGGTATCTTCGGACAAGGTGCTGAATACGTGATTCGTACCCTGATTCTCCATTTCGGAAAGTTGGAAGATGTGGGACTCTACAATAGTGGCTACATCCTTGCCATCAGTTATGCGTCCATCATCTTTTCTGCCATCGAAGCTGATTTCTTTCCTCGCCTTTCTGCCTCGGGGAACAATCTGCAACGACAGAACCAAACCATCAACCAGCAAATAGAAGTCTGCACCCTGCTCATTTCCCCTATTCTCGTTCTTTTCGTCCTCGCCATGCCGTTGGTGGTACGTGCCCTTTTCACCACCGAATTCATGGCATCCGTACCTATGGCAATCTGTGCCATTCTTTTCATGTTTTTCAAGGCACTCACCCTCCCCGTAGCCTATCTGCCTTTGGCAAAGGGTGATTCAAAAATATATATGCTCACAGAACTCATCTACGACATCTTCGTCGCACTGGCAGTTCCTTATGCATTCAAATACTGGGGGCTGATGGGAGCGGGTTCAGCTCTTTCGGTAGGTGGATTTCTCGACATGCTTATCATCCATTCTTTCTACCGATACCGCTATCACTACCGCTTCAACAAGGCGAAATTGGGTATCTACATCATCCAATTCATCCTCCTGCTTTCCGTCATTCTCCTTTCTCTCCAGGCATCATCTCTATACAAATGGATAGGAGGCATTCTCGCCTTCATCCTCTCTCTCTACATTTCTCTCCATATTCTCAGTAAGGAAACAAACATCATCTCAACCCTCAAGAAAAAACTGAGAAGGAAATGAAAGTAACTGTCCTCACAGCAGTCTATAATGCAGAGAAATACTTGCGTTCCTGCCTTGATTCGCTCGTTTCACAAACCTTGAGCGACGTGCAATTCATTTGCATAGATGATGACTCTACCGACCATTCGCTCAGTATTCTGCAAGAATATGCAGCCAAAGACCCACGTTTCTTGATTCTCCATCTTCCTGAGAATCAAGGACAAGCCATAGCACGAAACGAAGGACTCAAACATGCTACTGGAGAGTACATCGCCATGCTTGATAGCGACGATTGGTTCTCCTCCGATTCTTTGGAGAAAGCCGTGCAATCCATCGAATCCACTCCCGATGCAGATTGTGCCATTTTCCGCCTCCTGCTTCATTACGAAGACAAAGGCACAACAGAAGAGTATCCCATCAAAACCCACAAAAGGCAGTTGACAGGCTTCGAGGCATTCCGTTTGAGCCTTGATTGGAGTCTGCATGGCCTCTATCTTGTTCGTACAAGCATCCATCAAAAATACCCTTTCGACACATCCTGCCGCCTCTATAGCGACGACAATACCACTCGCATCCACTACCTCCATTCTCGCAAGGTAGTTCTCAGCGATGCCACCTACCACTATCGCCAGCATCCTGCTTCTATAACATCCGCCTGCTCCATTCTTCGTTTTCAATACATGGATGCCAATCTCAGCATGAAGCATCAACTCGAAGAAGAAGCCCTACAAGGCAACTTGGGAGAACAAAAGGAGGAAATCATGCGCCTTTACGAAAACCATCGCTGGCTCAATATCGTAGGTTGCTATTGGTATTATTACAATCACAAAAAAGCCTTTTCTCCCTCTGAACAGCAGCAAATAGAAGCAAAATTCGCTTCCATGCTTACCACCGTTGAAAAAACACTCATCCGTCCTTCACTGAAATACAAATTCGGTTATTATCCTTTCCGTTCCTACTCCACTTTTGCCGCAGTAGAAAACCTCTATTTCAAACTAAGGAACTTGCTAAAAAAAGGGAAGAGTGAAAAATGATTCTATATTCTTCATTCTTCACTCTTCATTATAAAAGAGGTGCGTGGCGGATTCGAACCGCCGTTGACGGTTTTGCAGACCGTTGACTAAGCCACTCATCCAACGCACCAAACCCTATAATTTATGTTTGCTTTGGAAAAGCGAGTGCAAAGGTAGCACTTTTTTCATTAACTGCAAACTTTTCCCTTATTTTTTTACTAACTTTGCCAACATTCATAACTTCTCACTCCTCATTCCTCACTACTCACTCTTTTATGAATACCATTGAAAAAGTAAAACAATACATCGCCCAGCACTCCTTGCTGAAAGAAGGAGACAAAGTGTTGGTTGCCATCAGTGGTGGAGCCGATTCCGTCTGCCTGTTGCACATTCTCATGCAATTCCCTTGTTCCCTCCATGCTGTGCACTGCAATTTCCATCTGCGTGGAGAGGAGAGTCAGCGCGACGAATCCTTTGTTCGACAACTCTGCAAAACCTTTGCCATCCCTTTGCACATCAAGGATTTCGACACCCACCAATATGCTGCCGACCACAAAATCAGTATCGAGATGGCTGCACGTGAACAACGATACACCTATTTCGAAACGCTTCGCAAGGAGCTTTCTGCACAGTCCATTGCTGTAGCGCATCATCAGGACGACAATGTAGAAACCCTCCTACTCAACCTCATTCGTGGCACTGGGCTCCATGGACTCTGTGGCATTCGTCCCCGCAATGCCCATATCATCCGTCCACTCCTCTGCCTATCTCGACAGGAAATCCTCTCCTACCTCAGCGAGCAGCATCAGGATTACATCATCGACTCCTCCAATCTTAACAACGAATTCAGTCGCAACAAAATCCGTCTCAATGTCATCCCTCTCCTGCAACAAATCAACCCTGCTGCCACTCAGAACATCATCACCACCATCGAAAATCTAAACGAGGCGGAGAAAATCTACAACTACACACTTTCCGAGTACGATGCCCATTGCGTCAGCACCAATGGTGAAACGCTCCATATCAGCATCGAGCACCTCCTTCGTTGCATTTCGCCCATCTCCCTGCTCCACGAAACCCTTTCGCCTCTCGGTTTCAATCGTTCCCAAGCAAAGGATATCCTTGCTGCCATCCATAAAACAGGGAAAACCTTCCAATCTCCTCTTTACACTCTCTACGTGAATCGCGATTTCTTTGAAGTAAGGGAAACAAAAGCCCCATCCATCACCCTTTCTGAAACAAACATCCATCAGCGCATCGTTCCCAACTCTCCCCATTTCACCTTCAATCCCGACCCCCACTTCGCCTACTTCGATGCCGACAAGATGCAGGAACCGCTTTCTATCCGTACCGTTCAAAATGCCGACCGTTTCGTTCCTTTCGGGATGAAGGGAAGCAAACTTGTCAGCGACTTTCTCACCGACCTCAAACTCTCTCGCTATCAGAAAGAACACCAACAAGTGCTTCTCTGCGGCGACGTCATCGCTTGGGTTATCGGCATTCGCAGTTCCAATATCTTCCGTGTCACCCCTTCCACCACACGCATCCTCGAACTACAACTCATGCTCTAAACAGTTTTTTTCAACAACATTCTTGTGCTTCAAGTGTTTTTTCCCTATATTTGCACATGATTGCTAACAATCTAACAATTCCTAACTACTAACTCCTCACTAATTATATTTTATGAAAAAGTACCTATCATTACTCTTCCTTTCTGCATTTTCCCTTCTTGCATGGGCAAATCCTGTCGATAGAGAACAGGCAAAACAAGCAGCACAACTCTTTCTCCAATCCAAGGGAATCAAAAAAGAAGTGTCAGCCATTGCCAATAAGGCACGCTTGGCTCCCAACCATCGGGCAACAGCCAATGCCACGAATCCATATTATGTGTTCAACATCAGACAAAAGGAAGGCTATGTCATAGCCTCTGGCGATGATGCCACACCCGAGATTTTGGGCTATGTCTCTGAAGGCGAATTCGACTATCAGCAACTGCCCGAAAACATGAAATCGTGGCTTAAAAACTACGAAAACCAAATCATCGCCCTTCAGCAGAACCCAGCAAGTTCCTCGCTCCAGAGTCCTCGCAAGGCGGTTCGTACCCATCCCGCCATCAAGGAACTCCTCACCTGCAATTGGAATCAGGGTAGCCCTTACAACGATGCTTGTCCAAACTACTTCGGAAAGGGTCGTTCCGTCACAGGATGTGTCGCTACAGCTATGGCTCAGGTGATGTACTACCAACGTTCCAAATCCACGGACCGCACATTGGCAGCAATTCCTGGCTATACAGGCTATACCACAGACCCCGTATTTGGAAATCTCCAAGTGGAAGGCATCCCTGTCGGCTCACCTATCGACTGGGCAAACATGCGTGATTCCTACAACGGAAGTGAAACCGCAGTGCAAAAGAAAGCCGTTGCCGACCTCATGCACTACTGTGGCGTGTCTGTGCAGATGGACTACACCAACTCTTCCTCCGGCGCTCAGTCCTACCGCGTGGCAGAAGCCCTCAAAGCATATTTCGGCTATGGCAATTCCGTTCGCTATGTCACCCAGAGTTCCTATAGCAACGAATCATGGGACGAGCTCTGCTACAACGAGCTTGCCAACGGTCGCCCATTCTACATATCTGGAGCCAACGACGAAGTAGGACATGCTTTCGTATGCGATGGCTACGACGGAAACCGACTCTACCACATCAACTGGGGATGGGGAGGACAAAGCAACGGTTTCTTCCTCCTCTCGGGACTCAATCCAAGCCAACAGGGTATTGGAGGTTCTGAAGGTGGCTACAGTCAGGGTGTGGAAGCAGTCATAGGATTCGAGCCCGACAACTTCCAGGACATGTCTGTCCCATTCACCAACACGCTCATCAAGAAGCTCTGCATAGAGAATTGGGACACCAACGCCGATGGTGAACTCAGCTATGGCGAGGCAGGAGCCGTCACCACTCTTGGTACCGTATTCCAAAACCAAACGACAATCACTTCCTTCAGCGAGCTGCGTAACTTCACATCCCTCACCTCTATTGCCGACGATGCCTTCAACGGATGTAGCAAGCTCACCTCTCTCGTCATTCCTGAATCCGTTACCTCCATCGGAGCACGTGCATTCGCTGGCTGCTCCAAAATCACCAGCCTCGTTCTCCCTGCTGGCATCACCTCCATCGGAGCCGAAGCCTTCTCTGGATGTCACTCACTCCAGGCACTCTCGCTCCCTGCTGGCATCACCACCATTGCTGATGGCACCTTCAAGGACTGTGCATCCATCACCTCCCTTTCTCTCCCTGAAGGCATCACCGCCATCGGTTCCGCTGCCTTCTCTGGCATGACGAAACTCACCTCCCTCTATGTTCCTGCCACCCGTCCTGATGCCATCACCCTCGGCACCAATGTCTTCGATGGCATCCCATTCTCTGATGCCATCCTCACCGTGCTCCAAGGCGGAAAGGAACTCTTCTCGCAAGCCGAGCAGTGGAAGCAGTTTGTCAATATCCGAGAGCGTCGCGTCAAGCCCGAATTCAGTTTCTCACCACTCGCCATCGACCGCGAAGTCTATCTCTACAACATCGGCACGGGTAAGTTCCTCTCCAAGGGTGAGGCATGGGGCTCACAAGCAATAGTCAACGATGAGCCAATGAAATTCATCCTCAAGCAGGACAACACCTGCGGCAAGGACATCTACTACATCTATTCCGAAGAGACAGGACGTGCAGGCAAATACACTTTCCGCACTTCCACTGATGGAAATGTAGGCAGAGGTGTGAAGGCGGCATTTGTGGATGGCTACACATCCGACCAATCCCGATGGACCATCCTGAGCATTGGTAATAACCTCTATACCATCCAGCCTGAAGCCAACACCGCTGACTACACTGCTGGACAGTACTGGGGTGTCGTACCAACCCACAAGAGCAACTTTGCCAAACCTACCTACGGTGTCTATTGGGACATCACCTACTCCGGCAACGAGCAGGCATGCCAGTGGGCATTCGTCGATTTCGAAAGCACCTATGCTGCTTACGCAGAGTCGTCCCAGCTGGAGCGACTCATCAACATAGCCGAGCAAAAGAACATCGATTGCACAGCTGAAAACGCCACTCTCTACAACATGAAGAGCTCCTACGATGACATCCTGCGTGCCGAAAAGCGACTGCGCCACAAACTCGGATTCATCCATTTCGAGAACAGCAAAATCCGCAATATCTGCGTCTCCAGCTTCGACCTCGACCTCGACGGTGAAGTATCTTTCCAAGAGGGAACCATGGTCACCAACCTCGGTACCCTGTTCTACAACTCTAGCATCACCACCTTCCCTGAAATACAGTATTTCACCAACCTCACCACGCTCTATGGCAACTCCTTCGAGGGTTCCACCCTCCAGTCCATTGAGCTTCCTGATGCCATCACTACACTCTACTACCGCATCTTCTACAATTGCAAAGCCCTCACCAGCATCTCGCTGCCTCAGTTCGTCAACTACATCGGCTCCGAGTGCTTTGCCTACTGCCCTTCGCTCCAAACCTTCAGCATTGCTGCCGACGACCCATCCCGCATCAGCTTATCCGAGGATGCCTTCAAAGGCGTAGATCTCTCTAAGCTTACACTCTATGTGCCTTACGGGTCCAAGGAACTCTATGCCAATGCCGACATTTGGAAACAGTTTGGCACCATCAAGGAAATGCGAGGCACCACCAAACCAGCCTTCTCAGCGCTTGAACCAAACACCAGTGTCTATCTCTACAATGTCAGCACGGGCCGCTACATGAATCAGGGAGAAGCATGGGGCACGCAGGCAATCGCTGCCCAGAACGGACTCACCTATCAGGTGAAAGAGACAGGTCTTGCCGATGGCAAATACACCCTCGTTTCTGGAGGCAAGTACACCTTCCGCACCAACACCGACACCAAGGTGGGTGAAGGCGTCAGGGCTTGCTTCGTCGATGGCACCCTCAGCTCCAAGGCATACTGGAACATCGAACCAATCGAGGGCACCGTCTTCTACACCATCCAAACGCCAACCAACGACGATCTTTATGTAGAGGGCGAATACCTCGGTGTCCTCCCAGGACATCCTTCCGAGGTGGACTACAACTCCTACGGCGCATACTGGGACATCCCAATCGCCGACTACCCTCACTCCTGTCAGTGGGCATTCATCAAGCTCTCCGACATTCAGGCAGCCAAGTCCTTCGATGCACTCTGCAAGCAACTCAAACGCCTCCTCAAGACCGCCAACGAATCCGCGATAGAAGTCAGCGAGGAACAAGCCGTCTATGACAATTTCGATAGCACACGCGATGAAATCCAGACAGCCATCCATTCCATCAACGAAAAACTGGGCTATATCGAGTTCGAGAACGCCACCATCAAGACCCTCTGCACCAACCTTTGGGATGAGGATGCCGATGGTGAACTCTCCAAGGCAGAAGCAGCACAAGTCACCGACATCGGAGTCCACTTCAAAGGCAAGAAGATGAACAGCTTCAACGAGTTGCAATACTTCACCGCACTCACCTCCATTCCTGAATATGCCTTCAACGGTTGCCAGTCGCTCACTTCCCTCTATATCCCTGCCAACGTCAGCAGCATAGGCAAGTCGGCATTCACCAGCGCTACGAACCTCAACTATGTAGCCATCCTGTCCGACCACCCAGAGCAAATCGACGCCACGGGCTCCAACCTCCGAACCCGTGCCACCATCTTCGTGAAGGAAGCAGCCATCCCAGCCTTCCAGGCAGACGAGTTCTGGGGCAAATACACCAACGTGACAGCCTATACAGGACAGCCTGTCATCACCCTTGCCGACACCTGTCGCAACTATGGCTACACCCTCAACGTACCATTCGAACTGACGGGCGCACCCGTAGCAGGCGAAATCAAGGTGAACGACCCAACCGAACTCGGCACACCAGTCGGAGTCTATGAACTGAGCATCGACAGCAGCAGCATCGAAACCGCAGGAGTAATCTACAAGAACGCCAAGCTCACCATCAATCCTGCCACTGTTACTGTCACGGCACGCTCCTATTCCCGCGCTGTGGGAGAGCCAAACCCAGAGTTCAAGGTATCTTACCGTGGATTCCGCAACCGAGAGAGTGCTGACGATGTGCTTACCCATCAACCAGTTATCACCTGTGAGGCAACAGAGGAAAGTCCTGATGGAGTTTACGACATCATTGTCAGTGGATGCGAGGCCGACAACTATGTATTCACCTATGTGAATGGTACGCTGACCGTAGGAACAGGCGAAACCGCCATCACGCTCGTAGAGGCAGATGCCGACACGCCGCACGACATTTACAACCTGCAAGGCAATCGCATCGCCACCCTCACGCCTCGTGAGTTCCACACCCTCCCAGCTGGTATCTACATCAGCAAGGGCAAAAAACTCATCATCCGTTAATTCCACATCGTACTAAAACCATGCAAGAGCCCCTATTCCCACGAATAAGGGCTCTTCTTATGAATCCGTGCAAGGGTTACATGCACGAAGGAACTCATGATTTCCAAACCAACGGCAAAAACAATTTGGATGATTCTGTCAAAGCAAAATGGAGAGTGAAGCTCAGTCCGACGCAAACGCTGCACCATCACGACGCAAATGCTGCACCATCACGACGCAAACACTGCACCATCACAACGCAAACACTGCACCGTCACGACGCAAACACAGCATCGCTTTTAGGAAAGGCATTTCATTGCACAGACACGACACATGCTTTGTTTCGTTGGAATGCAGATGAAAAGAAAAATGAGATGTTTTAAGAATTTTTAACGGGTTTGGGTGATAAGTTCTTCTTGAATTCTGTATCTTTGCCACCGAACTTAGGGAAAAAGGGATTGATGAAAGCAAGTGGATGAGAAGGAAATCCTAAGTCCAAAAGATAGTAGCACCGAAAAATAACACGAATAAGTAGCAAATAAAAAATAAAACATAGTATGTAACGATTAAAAAGAACTTGACACAGTTTTTTTATCATTACATAACGAAGTAAAGTAAACCCCTTTTTTATTAACTTTTTAATTTATTTTTATCATGAAGAAGTTTTTTGGTTTCTTCGCTGTAGTAGCAGCATTGGTGCTTGCAGTTAGCTGCAAGGACGCACCTAAGACAGGTATTGAAAACGTTGACGAAGTAGTAGCAAACTTGACTGAACTCGTTCAGAAGGGTGACGCTTCTGCCATCCAGGCAAAGTTGGTGGAGGTGAAGGACTACATCGCTAAGCTCGCTGCAGAGAACTCTGAGGCAATTGCTCCTTACGTAGCAAAAATCAAGGAATTCATTGCAACTAACAAGGAAAAGCTGACAAGCGTATTGGGCAACAACGCCATTGCTAATGGTCTTGTTTCTGCTGTTGAGTCGCTGCCTGATGATGCCGCTGCCCTGAAGGAGGCTGCAACTAAGTTGGCTGACTTCGACGGTATCGTTGGTGGTGCACAGGACGCTGTAGAAGGCGCTATCGATGGTGCTCAGGATGCAGTGGAAGGTGTAGTTGAAGGTGCTCAGGACGCAGTGGAAGGCGCAGTAGAAGGCGTGAAGGACGCTGCTAACGACGCTGTGGAAGGCGTGAAGGATGCCGCAAACGACGTGAAGGACGCTGCTGCCGCAAAGGTAGATGAAGCTAAGGATGCTGCTGCAAAGAAGATTGACGACGCTGCAGCTGCTGCAAAGAAAGGCTTAGGACTCTAATAGTCGCTTCGCTCCTTTTTTAAATGAAGAATGAAGAATGAAGAATAATGCCATCCGGATGGTGGTAAAATTCATTCTTCATTCTTCATTTTTCATTCTTCATTTACTTTCACGCATGCCGTAACGGCAAAGGTGACGAGGCAGAATGCCATGATGAGAAGGAAGAAGTGCTGATAACCGATGCTTTTGGAAATGAATCCTGATACCATGCCAGGAATCATCACTCCACCGAGATACTGACCTGCGGTACAGATGGAGAAGACGGCTGTGGTGCGTTCGCCACGGGAGAATGTAACGAGATAAAGGGTGTAGGCAGCGAATCCGAGTCCGTAGCCTATCTGCTCGATACAAACGCATGTGCCAATGAGCCAGAGATTGTCGGTTGGGTAATAGCTGAGATAGACATAAACGATGTCGGGAAGAGTGATGCAAAGTACGAGTGGCCAAAGGCATTTCTTCAGTCCCCACTTCGAAACAGCCCATCCACCAATGATGCCTCCAAGAAGGAGTCCGATGACTCCAAGGGTGCCATAGATGAGTCCGAAATCCACATTGCTCATTTCCAATCCTCCCTCTGCACGGGTGCGGGTAAGGAATAGAGGTACAATCTTGGTGAGGAGTCCCTCAGGCAAACGGAAGAGGAGAATGAAACAGAGTGCGGAAATGATATGAGGCTTGGTGATGAACACCTTGAGCGTTTCCACAAATTCATGCAACTGCTCCTTGATGTGGAAACGGTCGTGAACGGTGGTTTCCACCCGTGGGAGAATGAAACCATGATAGGTGCCGAGTAATACCATGAGAATGCCGAGGATGACGAAGACGACGCTCCACGATGCTATGCTGGACTGGAAGGCTGAGCCAAAACTACCCTTCTGCAGATAGCCTGCCAAGAGTACGAGTCCTCCCTGCCCTATCACCATGCCGATGCGATAGAAGGTGTTTCGCACTCCCACATAAAGTTCCTGATCTTTCTCTCGCAGTCCGATGATATAGAATCCATCTGCCGAGATGTCGTGCGTGGCACTGGCAAAGGCAATGACCATGAAGATAGCGAGGGTGGCTTGCAACCAGAAGGAGGTTTGCAGGGTGAAGGCAACGAGTGCCAGACAGATTCCCATGAGGAACTGCATGGTGACAATCCACCAACGCTTGGTTTTCAGATTGTCGATAATGGTACTCCAAATGGGTTTGATGACCCAAGGGAGACCGAGCCAGCCTGTATAGAGTGTGATTTCATCGTCTGCCAACTGCATTTCCTTGAACATGATGACGGAAATGAGCATCACCGCAGAAAACGGCAATGCTTCACCGAGATAGAGGGAAGGAACCCAAGTGTAAGGTGCCCTGGCTCCAACCCCTTGTCCCTCTTGATTAGGGAGGGGATTTGCTACATCGAGGGATGATTCTTTTTCTTTTGTTTGTGCTATATTTTCAGATTTCATTTGATATGAAGGATATGTTTCTGAGTTAATAAGAGGAGCCACGAGATGATGGCGGTGGAAGCATCAAGGATGAAATAGAGGGTGTAGCCCAGATGCAAGGAGAGCCAACCTGAAGCGGCTATCGGCACGAGCATTTCTCCGATAATAAGCGGGAGATAGAAGAAATTGGTGGTGTTGCGATAACGGTCGCCCGAAAAGAATCGGACAAAGACGATACATGCATGAAGTCCGAAGCCGAAACAGAATTGAGCGGTGAATGTGCAGATGCAGATGGCGAACATATTGCCTACTTGCGGGAACAACGCCAAGAGCATATAGGAGATGGGGGAAAGAGAAAGCACCACTGCCATGAGTGGGAAGAGTTGCGACATGCTACGATTCTTCTCCACTCGACGAGCAAGGAACGCTCCGAGGGTAAAGGCAATGACTCCGATGGTGCCTTGTGCATAACCGATGTCCTGAAGGGAGCAGTTGAGTCCTCCTGATTCTTGTGGAGCCAAAAGGAAAAACACGCGGGGACAGAACATGAGTGCCTGAGGCAACAAGAGGAAAAAGAGGAAAATCAATGTTCGGTTGGCATGAGGCTTTGCCTTGATACGCTCCAAGGCATCCATTTCCTTCCGAAAGGTATGGGAGAATGATTCGTATCGGTACGACTTCAGACGAAGCGGAGAAGGCAGAAACAGAAGATTGAGACAGAAGAATATGAGGAACACACCTGCCAAAAGGTAATTCTCCATCGCCCAAGCACGATTGATGTCGCGCAGGAATATCTCCAAAAATCCCACGAATATAATCAGCACACCATAGGTGAGAACCGCGGATGCCTGAGTGGATATGTGCTTGGTGGGGTTATAGTAGCGCTGTTCTCGTGCTGAGAGGATACGTTCGTAATACATGCGTGCCACCAAGTTATGCCAAGAGCATAGGATGGAAATGAGCAACATGCAGAAGAACAATCCCACGTTTCCAGCATGGAAGTCGTTGATATAGAATGCAGTACCTAAGAGTACAACGAAGATGAGTGCCTCGATGACATGAATCCAAGTCTTGAAATTTCCCATCTGCTTCACCTTTAGGCGGACAAAGGATTTGAGCATCCAAGGTGTGAGTAGCAAGGCGGTGTAGATAGTAGCTCGCATAGCTCCTGCTCCAAACTGAATGAACATGAGCAAAGCCACAAAGGTAACCATCGCCGAAGGTATCTCCTCTGCTGCGAAGAGGAACGGAATCCAAAGGTATGGCGAAGAACCAGCAGACCCACCCCCTTTCCCCTCCCTGAGAGGGAGGGGAGTAGTAACTCTGCTATCCTTTTTATTAATTTGGGATTCCTTCATTAACTACTTTTGACTGCGAATTTATTAGTATTTTTTTTAACCACGAATTAAACGAATTGAGATTGTAATTATATCGAATGCTGAAGATTCGTATAATTTGTGAAATTCGTGGTTGATAATAATTTTCATCATTACTTGGTCCACTTTTTCTCTATTTCCGTTCCTGGATAATAATGCTTGAGAATTTGGTCGTAGTGGTAGCCTTGGTCGCCCATGACAGCGGCACCTATCTGACAAAGACCTACACCATGTCCCCACCCTGCTCCGTGGATGATGAAACGGGATGGGATTTCGACATTGGAGTCTATCTCGTAGGAATCGGCATCGAACAGACGCTCCACCACAAAGGCTGAGGAGAAAAGATGGGTTTCAGACAATGCTCGACGGATTTCGAGTTCTTTGCCAATAGTGAAACTGCGCTCCGTTCCTTCGATGCGAAGGAGGCTGATACGTCCTGATTTGCCACGCTGAACGGGTATGAGATTGAGGATTTTACCAAACTCCATTTTCAACTTGCGGGAAATCAATTCGGAGAGTTCATCCTGCGTATATTCCACATTCCAACGATAGAAATCAGTGGTTTCTTGGTCGTAATGGTTAAGGATTTGCGAAATGATACGTTGGTTGCGGGTGTTACAAAAGGCTGATGGCGAAAGGAGAATCCATCGCTGTGCCTCATCCTCCGTCATGGCAGGCAGAAGGTTTTCATCTGTTTCATTCCCTTTGGCAGCGATGTCTTTTTTTGCCACCAAATAAGGTTTATGCACATCCTCCCAACAAGTTTCAAATTCCTCGGTGATACCTCCACAGCATTTGGAGAAACGAGCATCACAGATTTCACCTTCGTAGGTGAGTACCTGTCCGAAGGTTTCTGACACTGCCTGGGAGACAGTAGGACGGGATGCTCGGGTGATGCCTTGATAACGCTGGCAATGGTCGTCGGCACACACATCGAAGAGGGTGTGGTCCTCTCTATCGTACCAACGAATCAGTTGGTTGTCGGATTTCTTGAAGGAAAAGAACGAATCGGTGTCCTTCTCTTTTTCCAATTTCTTTCGCTTCTCCATCTGTGCCAAGAGCCAACTACGGGAAATGACAGCGTGTGCCTTGAGAAACTCAAGCGATGCGGTAGCGCTCATCTCGGAACTAATCACACTGACCAGATATTCCTCCACAGGAAGCACATTGATGGCACACAACTTGCCTTCCACCACAATGAGGCGCAATGCCCCACGGAAGGTTTGCGTTTCCTTGCGCTCCCAATGGAAATTGATGCCGATAGTCACTTCAAACAAAGAGAATGAGGCATCTTCCTCGCGAGGCATGAAAGTGAGTTCCTGATAGAGCGAATCGTTCCAACAAATGCCTCCTTCCTGAAACTGCACAATCTGTTCACCATAAACGGTTTCCCCTTTTGCCTGGTACTTACCGTTCAGATGAAATCTTATCTCTTGTGCATCAACTATTCCTACACTAACTTCGGGTTGATTCATTTCTAATTTTTTTTATTTTCGTCTGCCAAGTTTGAGGCGCATAATCGTTTTCACTTCCTCCTCGGGCGACATACCCACTTCCTTCAGAATGGAAACCACCATATCGGCATTGAGCTTCTCGAAATCCTCCTTTCGAGGAGTGATAATCAATCCACCCATGTCGATGGCTCCAGGACTCACCACGATTTGCTCCTTACCCTGCTTGAAATAGCAATCAGGACGGTGCTTGGCACGAGGCAAGATGACACTCACGATGCGTGGCTTGCCATCGAACTCGCTTTCCATGGTCCACGAAAGAATATTCATCATCGGCTCGGTTTCACCCTCTGGGAGTGGCAGCGCATCGTAGATTTTTTGGAAAAGGAAATCATTGGTTTCTGGGGTACGTGTCACAATGATAAAGCCTGGTACCACATAGCCACGGAGGGAGAAAATGCCTGTGTCGTCGGCAGAAGTATCCATTTTCATCCACTCGATGAAATCGTCGTCGCTCACAGGATAAATACGCGAACTATTGGCATAGTAGAGTTCTTCCCAATCGCGTTCCAAAGGAACAACACCACGAGAACCCGCTTGGAAATGGATGTGGTCGGGGGCAGAAGCTCCGCAACAAGGTCCATTGTAGAACACAAACAGGTGCTTGAAACCCTCGGTGATTCTCATCATTTCCAGATAGTGCTCACGAATGCACTGAGGGGTATGGAGACGGAGAGGAATCGTGAAATGCTTTGGCAAGATAGGGAATGGATTGACCAAGAGGATGTATTTGCCATGAACAGGAATGTGAATCTGTTCATCAGGACGATTCTCGGAACAGAGGAAACAAGGACGTTCATCGATGGTTTTCTTGTCGATTGATGCTCCTGTCGATACGATACGAGCAGGATTAAATTGCGCTGCAAAACGTACATCAGCATCATGCATAGGTTTCACTTCCACATGCTGCAACTGCTCATAGCGCTCTCGGGCATCATCCCATTGTTTCAACTGATTCGTGAAAAAACGATTCACATCCTTCTCCTGAACGGGTTGTTTCCAGTACCTATTGAGTTGCTGGCGAGCCAATATTTCGGAAGTACGCAAACCGTCCTTATAATAGTTGTTGGCATTCACCTTTGCAGGGGAAAGAGCTGCATCGGAATTGCCCTCCCAACGACGACACAGATACAACTCGTCGAAGATGCGACCTATCTTGAATCGACGTGAGAAAGAGAGTCCTAAAGCATAGTCCTCACCATAGCTGGTGTTAGGCACACCATATTTACGAAGGATTGGAGTGAAGAATGCACGAGGAGCACCAAGTCCATTGATTCTCAATGCGTTATTGCGTCCGTTTTCATCGGTCCATTCACGATGGTCGATGATGCCTGGAGGCAAAGTGTTGAGTTGGAAATCACACATGCGATAGGAACCAATCACCATTGCACAATGCTCAGCATGGAACTTATCAACGATGCGCTGAAGGGTGTTGGACGAACTATATAAATCATCGCTATCAAGCTGCACAGCAAAACGTCCACACCTTTCATCATCAATGGCAAGATTCCAGCATCCACCGATTCCCAAGTCGTTGCGCTTTGGTTGGATATGTACGCAGCGTGCATCTTCTGCCGACAAGCGCTGAAGCACCTCCGTAGTGCCATCATCGGAATGATTGTCAATGACCAGAACATTGAAATCAAAATCCGTTTCTTGGCTCAAGGCTGAACGCACGGCATCCTCTATGGTGCGAACCCTGTTGCGTACAGGAATGATAACGGATGCCTCCAAAGGGAAGGAGTTTCTGCCTATAGCAACTTCACTCACACAATCGGAAGCGATGTAGGCATCAATGAGTTTGAGATGATTCGTGCAAGCAGCCTCCATTTCTATTTGCAACTCACGATTGCGAGGATCCACATAGTCGAATTGCTTCTCCCCACTCTTTCTCAAATCGAGTTCCTCTTCGGTGTAGAGCACCTCGTTGATATGAACGATGGAATTAGGCGAGATGCGGGAGATGAAAAGACGAATGTCGTAGCGTGCTGCATATTTCCAATCCACATGAGGGTTTTCCTTCTCATAGAGTTGAAAGGCTGCCGTATCAATCATGAAGAGTGGGCCGAAATCGAAATCGTTTCGCACACTTCCCAATTGGCAAGGAATAGTAGGCACTTTCTCCACCTTTCCATCCTTCACCACGTTCCTGTCCGAATAGAACATATATGCCCCTGTGTCCTTGGCAATTTCCACCATTCGCTCAATGGCATTGTAGCCCAAGGCGAGCGGCGTTGTCTTCGTATAAAGCAGCAAGTACTGCGACGTCATATATTTCGAAGCCTCATGGAATGTCTTGGAAGAAGTGATGTCATCCACAAAAAACATCGTGCAACCGTCTATCTGTGGCAAATGCTTGTCGAATGCCATCAGAAAGATGTTTGCAACGCGCTTCGAATTCTTCATCTGAGCCACTGTGAAACGCACAGATGCCTCATCAGCATAGGGTATGAAACAATCGACCCTGTTTTTCATACAAAAATATTTATTAAAAAGAAAAGTGAAAAAAGAAGAATGAAGAATGTATTTTACTCCGTTCTTTTACCATCCGAATAGATGTAACTTACATTCTTCATCCCTCTTTTATAATTCACTCATCTATAAATTATTATCGTTACGATGCTATGAACGAATTAGAAATAGAGTCCAATACCAACGCGGAGTCCCACCCTACTCTTATCGGAGAAATCGGAAAGGCTCGCATCATAGTAGATGGAAGGCTCAAGGGTTACGGTCTTGTTGAGGAAGAAGCAATAACCCACCTCAGGACAGATTTGGAAATCGTTGAAGTTCTTGAACTCATGCAAGAGACGGAAACCGATGCCACAGAACACGCCGTTCGACTCCAAATAGTAGCGAGCCTTGGCACCAAGTGAAAGTGACTGCCAATCAGAGCAAGTGTAGTTCACACCAGCCTCTGCAACAGCCAACCAGTTGTCTGCTACAAAATAGCCAAACTGTCCCGAAAGCCCGAAAGAGAAATCGTGAGTCTTATCGTAGGAAATGCCTACACCATCGAGAGAAGCACTTGAATAAATCTTACCTTTCTCGAACTGAGCAAATGTGCTAACAGCAAAAGCAGTCAGCAAAAACATCGTTGCAAATAACTTTTTCATATCAGTGTTTTATTTGTTTGGTTGAATTCCTTGCAAAAATAGTATTCTTTGTTGGATTTTCAAAGAAAGATGCATGTATTTTTACAGAAATCGACGCAAAATCACTGAAAAGACAACTTATTCACGCTGATTTCGCTCCTCTTCCATTTGTTCTTTTTTCCTCAAAACGAAAAAGAGTGCCACAATGATGATAAGGTAAGTGATGATATAAGCTTTGAATTTCACCACAGCTTCCCAACTCGCACCATTCTGATAAACAAAGAATACGGCACAAGCTAACAACAGCACCCAGGGGAGATAATATGATTTCTTAATTCTTGCCATTTTTATCTCTTTACTTCCACATTCTTTCTGTACCACCAAATGAAGTAGGACAAGCAGAAGAGAGTGACGAGTCCTCCGCCCAAGTAACCAATCCATGCTTGTAGCTGGAATCCTTCAGGAGCGACGAGAATGTAGGAAGAACATACCATCGTCATCCACAAAGCAGGCACAAGTCCCACGTAGAAGTTCTTCTGATGGCGTGCTAACCAAGCAGTGATAGCCCAGAGGGTGAATGCAGAAAGTGTTTGGTTGGTCCATGCGAAATATCTCCAAAGCACATCGAAATTGATCATCATCAGGATGAATGCCACCAAGAAAAGAGGAATGGAAAGAATCAAGCGCTTGTAAACCTTATTTTGCTTGATATGGAGGAAGTCGGAAGCAATGAGTCGAGCACTGCGGAAGGCTGTATCACCGGATGTGATTGGTGCTGCCACAACGCCAAGGATTGCCAACACGGCACCCACTTTTCCTATCCACGTATGGCATATCTGATTCACGATGATAGCAGGATTCATCCTTCCATTCTCTGGATTAGTCATGGCATTGAGCAACTTCTGATAAGGGGTATCGCCATCCACACTCAAAGAATCAGCAAACTTGATAGCGGCAGCAGCCCAAATCAATGCCACCAATCCTTCCGTAATCATGGCACCGTAGAACACGGGGCGACCCAATTTCTCATTCTGCATGCAACGTGCCATCATCGGACTCTGGGTAGCATGGAATCCACTCACTGCTCCACAAGCAATTGTGATGCAAACGCCAGGGAAAAGAGGAATAGAGCTCTTAGGGTGATGATTGCTGAAAGCATCTGTAATTTCAGGCATGGCACCAACATTGGTAAAGATGCCGATAAGAACACCTACTGCCATGATAATCAATGCAATACCAAACAAAGGATAGATTTTTCCAATCAGCTTGTCGATAGGTAAAATCGTTGCCAAAATATAGTAGGCAAATATCACAACAATCCATACAAGCACCCAATCACTATCTCCAACACCGAAAGCGCCACCAGTCAATTTGCCGAGCAGTCCTGCTGGTGTGGTAACAAATACGGCACCCACAAGAATCATCAGCACCAAAGAGAATACGAGGATGAAGATTCGGGCTTTGTTACCCAATTCCTGTCCGATAATTTCAGGCAAACTGGCACCATCCTTTCGGAGCGAAATCATACCCGACATGAAATCGTGCACTGCTCCACCGAAGATGCATCCAAGAACAATCCACAAATATGCAGCAGGACCAAAGAGGATGCCTTGGATAGCGCCGAAGATAGGTCCAGTGCCCGCAATGTTCAGAAACTGAATGAGATAGACTCTCCAAGAAGCCATTGGCAAGTAATCCACCCCATCTTGCTTGGTGAAGCAGGGAGTCTTACGCTCTGGATCCACACCAAAATTTTTCTCTACAAAACTACCGTAAATCAGATATCCAAGTATCAACAAGAATATCGATGTAACAAATGTAATCATTTTGAAATCAATTTAATTTTCGCATGAAAGAACGAAAAAACATTTCTTTGTCAAAAAATCGTGCAAAGTTAACAAATTATCATTACCTTTGCAACTGATTTTGCAAGCAATTGGCTTATTTGAGAAGTTTTCATTACATTTTACCACCAAAATAGCTTTTTTGATTATAAAATATAAGTTTAATGACAAATCATCACACAAACATAAAAACAATTCTCCTTCTCGCTTTCTTCACGACATCTACGCTCAACATAGCAGCGCAAGACATTTATGCCACCATCAACGCCATTTTGAACGAAAAACGGAATGAGGAAAAGGCGAATCTTCAAACAGGCAAAGACACAAAAGTTCAGGAAAACAACACATTTGAAGCCGCCGAAAGTGATATTTTTGAAGCTTCAGAAAACGACACCTTCGATGCTCCTTCCTATGATGATTTATGGCAAGTACCCTCCTATCCTCTCCATGAAATCCGTGCCGTATGGCTCGCTACGATTGGAGGCATAGATTGGCCTCGCACCAAAGCCACTGATTCCTATAGCATCCAACGGCAGAAGCAGGAACTCACCTCCATGCTCGACAAGTTGCAGCGTGCCAATATCAATATGGTGGTCATGCAAACACGCATTCGAGGCACTGTGATTTATCCTTCCAACATCGAACCTTGGGACGATTGTCTCACAGGTAAATACGGAAAGCATCCAGGCTACGACCCCCTGCAATTTGCCATAGAGGAATGTCATCGTCGCGGTATGGAATTCCATGCGTGGATTGTTTCCATCCCTCTCGGTGAATTGCAAAAGCAAAAGGCATACGGCTCATCCTCCATCATGCGCAAGCATCCCAATCTATGCAAAGCAGTGGGTTCCGAAGTGTTTATGCAACCCAGTGCCAGTGGTACAGCGGACTACATAGCGAATCTTTGTCGTGAAATCGTGCAGAAATACGATGTGGATGGCATTTCGCTCGACTATATCCGCTACCCCGAAGCTGTCTATCGATACAAGGACAACGCCTCGGCTTCCCAGAAGCGAGAGAATATCACACGCATTGTTCGACGTGTGCACGATGTCGTAAAATCCATCAAGCCTTGGGTGAAACTCTCTTCCTCTCCCATAGGAAAATTCCGCGACCTGAAGCGCTACTCTTCCTCGGGTTGGAACTGTTATGATGCTGTGTATCAAGACCCTCAAGCATGGTTGCGCGACAATCTTCAGGACATGCTCTTCCCCATGATGTATTTCCGAGAGAACCACTTCTATCCTTTCCTTTTCGATTGGTTAGAGCATTCCTATGGGCATCCCGTGGCTCCAGGACTTGCTGTCTATATGCTCGACCCACGCGAGGGAAAATGGGTACTCAACGATGTGAGAGCACAGATGCACACCTCTCGCAATTCCAAGATAGGTGGAATGATTCTCTATCGCGCCAAATTCTTAAACGACAACCACAAAGGCATTTATAAGACCTCCTGCCAAGAATTCTTCCCTTATCCAGCACTTCCTCCTCGCATGACCTGGAGCAGCGACACGATTGCTCCTCTCCCTCCTCGCAATTTGAAATGCGAGAACGGTGTGCTGAGTTGGACTGAAGGAAATCATCAAAACGAAGAATCCTACACCTATTATAATATATATGGTTCGAACTTCTATCCTGTAGATGTTACCAAGGCGGAGAATCTGCTTCAGGCACGTGTGCTTTCCACCCAGTTCGAACTGACAGGACGCGCCACCTCACGACGTTATTATGCAGTGTGTGCTTCCGACCGTTTTGGAAACCAAAGCAAAGCGGCTCAAGAGCAGAACGTAATGACGAGTTTACCACCTTCTACCGATGCCTGGAATCCATGCTCCCGCATAGGGGATAATGGCAAGCGAGTGGATGACAGAATGAAACTCTTGAAATCCTCCTCGGGTAAGAAATCCAAAAAACGGAAACGCTGATGCTTTCGGCAATCCTCATAGCCCATTCCCTCTTCCACCATCTTCCGTAACTGTTCCAATTTGTCAGCAAGACGGATGGCAACAATTCCCATATTCATCCTTAGATTGATTTCAATACAAGGATGAATTTTTATTTTCTGCCCGCCTTCATGAACGACAAGCATATCAATTCCCACTGGACCCACATACCTTCCTCTAAATTCCTCCTCCAATAATATTTGATGCAAAGAAATCGTGGATATCAGCCATTCCATCGCTTCTTTTCCACAGATATTCAGTAAGTCCTGCTCCAGTTCCTCCTGCCGAGCCACCTTGTTCCATCCATATTTTCCATCTTCTGCAGCCTGAAAAACAGAATAGCCCAAAAACTCCACCTTTCCAGATGCCTGAGCATCAAATTCCAAAGCGAAATCGAGGACTTTATGATAATACCTATCCACCAATATGCCACCTTGATTCCGCAACACGCCTTCGATTCTTGTAAGAGTTTTCTCGCTCATGTCCTCTGCCACGAACACACCCCTACCACTACTCGACCAAGGCGATTTCAGGATCATCCTTTGTCCTTTCTGAAAATGCAAATCCGAAACACGCTCGCAGAATCGCATATCCTCCCCCACAAACACATCGCAAGTCCGTTTTCCATTCATCTGCTCCACGCACCCCAAAAACCGCTGGATATATTTGGCAGCGAACTCCCTACTCGACCACCTTCTCCACAAATCCAATTGCTCATCGCTTGGCATATTCTCCTCCAACACACCCAAACGTAGCAAACTATGTTTCAACGACTTGCTCCATCCCCAAGGCTTCGGCACATACTGCGAGAAATCGATACTATCTCTTTTCCCTTCAATGCCCAAACCATCCTCTTCTCCCAACACAGCATCCCCATCATCCGCCCAAGCTAAAGGAAACAGTTCCAAATCCTTTTCCATCTGTCTCACATTCCTTGGAGGCACATACATCTGCGCATCTGCCGCCAAAGCCATATCATTCGATGGATTAAATATCAATAGAAACATACAATCATTCATTTTCACGAAAAAGAAGTTTCAGGTTTCCTCCTTCGTCCTTCCTCCTTCGTTCGTTGTCATTCGTCTTTCGTCCTTAGTTCTTCGTCTTTCGTTTTACCTCCTTCGTTTTTCTGTAAGCTTCGGCTCTGCCGAAGCCATTCCCCTTTCCTCATTCCTCATCCTTCCTTCTCCTTCCAATTCTCGACAAGCGATTCACGATGTCCTTATTCAGTTGCATGATGCGGCGATTCTGATTCTGGATATTCTCCTGAATCTCCTGCGAGCGGAGATACATCTCGTTGAAATGCTCCACCAACTGGTTTTGAATCGTCTCAGTCATATCCATCACCCCTTCATCCGTAGGACACATGCAGGAAAGACCATTACGAATCAACGACACCTCGATATTCTCTCCCGTTTCCACAGGGTCGCCATCATAATGAATAGCACCAGGTTTCGAACGCTTGATAAGCAAGTTCTTACAGCGGAACGACTTGATTCGTCCACTCTTGTCGATGGTTCCGTTCATCAGTTGGAGGGCAAGCTGTGGCACCTCCAACAACGTAAACGGTTCAATGATAGTCACATCCATCAATCCGTCCCTCACGGATGCTTGAGGAGCGATAAACGCATTGTTGCCCCATTGCGAAGCATTCGCACAAGTAATCAGGAGAGCCTCATAGACCTGCTTCTCGCTTTCCTCATCCACCAACTCAATCTCGTATGTTTCAGGATTATACGAAAGAGCATTCTGAAGAATATTTTCCACGTAAGTGAGGAATCCACGCTTTCCAGCTTCAGCAAATTTCTGAGAGATAAAAGCATCCAACCCCACTCCACAAGTGCAGAAGAAAGGATGCAAATTAATCAATCCATAGTCCATCAACTGAGGTTCAGCCTCGTTAATCAACTTGATTGCACGAATGGCATCCATCGGAATATGCAGATGCCGAGCCAATCCGTTACCCGAACCACAAGGAATGATAGCAAGCGACGTGTCCGTATGCACCAATGCCCGAGCCGTCTCGTTCACCGTTCCATCCCCACCTATGGCGCACACAATATCCACACCTCGATTGGCAGCACCACGGGCAATTTCCGTGGCATGTCCCGCATATTGAGTTTGAACAATGTCGTATGCAAACTTATCTTTATCAATAAGTTTCTCAATCTGCTTCAATATCATCTTCTTTCCAGAAGTGCCGGAAATCGGATTCACAACGAAGACAATTCTCTTCAATTCCTGCATACGCTGAGCCCAATAGATAAAAGGAGCTGATGCTGTCGTTGACATATCATTCCCAAAAACAATGCAAAGATAAAAAAAAAGCATTACATGGAGCATTCTTTTCCAAAAAATTTCTCTTCACCCACTTATTGAGCTCTTTCCACCTATTCCCTTTTCTCTTCAAACACCACTTTTTGAACTATCGAAAGCTCTTTTTTCAATTGTAAAAAGAAGTTAACGGAAAAGTTAGATGTCGAATTGTCGAAATGTCGAAATGTTAAAACTCTCACCTTGCAAGAACTGCATAATAAAGTGAATAATTAAAAGTGAAAATACCATGAATGACAGTTTGACTTTCGTCGAGTTGTAGATTCGTCGTGAAGCCCTTCTGACTGGAATGCAGTGAAAGCGGTGCAAATCATTCGTGCGAGTGGTGCAGAGTTTGTGTCGTAGTGGTATAGCGTAAGTGTCGAAGTGGTGCAGCGTAATAGTCAGACTGAACTTTCCTCTGAAAGCAAAGCAAATATCCGCTTTTTCAGTGGAGAGTCCAAAAGAAATAGGATATTATTTTTTGATTTATCTCAATATTCATATTAAATTCGAAATAGTGCTTTTTTATTTGATACTTATCTATATGACAACTAAGATGGATTTCGTATGCCAGACACATATTCAAAGGTTCTTTTCATCTATATACATAGACTATCTTTATATATTAAAATTTAAATGATTGATTTTCAATTATATAGTTTAAACAATTTTTCGACATTTGTCAGTTTGTTGAATTGATTAACTTAGTTTATCTTATTTTTGTTCATGCTTTTCTTCCCATATTTGCACGTCGTGTATGCAAACATGCTATTCGAAAGAGTCTCGGCGGCATTGATGATGTAGTTTTTGGATGCCGCGTGTGCATTGACTCCATCGATAATGTGCCTCACTGCTCTGAAAATAATGGTGTTTCATGGTTCAGAATAGTACATTTTCCATCATCCTCTTATTTTTTTTACCTTTTTAAGGTAGTTGTATTTTTAATTTTATTATCTTTGCAGCATTAAGGTGTGAATTTATTCTTGCCTTTTTACTAACAATCTGAAAACACTTCAGTTTCATAACAAAACTATCACCTTTTTCGAACAAAACTTCAATTCATATTATTTCATTAACTTTTAACACTAACTATTTTATGAACAAAAGTTTACGTTTATTGAGTTTGTTGGCTGCTCTGCTCGTTTCAGGCTTTGCTTGGGCTGACAATGGTACGTACTCGGGTTCGGTGGAACAAGCATGCAAGAACGATTATTCCACTGACGCCATCACTTTCAGTCTGTCGGAAATGGCTGGTTTCTTCGGTGTGGAAGCTTCTCAGTTTGCTACCGACTTGCAGGCTTTCATCACTGCCGACAAGGCTGCCTACAAGGTGGACGACAACAGCGACAAGACACTGTATGTTCGCCAAACCGTGAATGGTGGCGAATCCATCTATCCTAATGCTGAGCAGGGTTATTCTGCTAACTTGGGCGATTACATGTGCGGTTTCTGGATGGACAAGGATGGCAAACCAATGGGCTACGGCAACGGTGCCGCTTGGTACTGGCTCATTCAGGTAGATGACACACTCGACGAGGTACAGTTTTGGATTGGTCAAATGCCAGACTATTGGATTGAAGGTGGTAACCCATCTTGCGACCTCAACATCGTTTATAATGGAAAGACTGCTTTCATTAATCTTTCCTCTGTAATTGCAGCAAAGCCTACTGTAGAAGCTACGGATAAGTTCAGTGAGCTTGAGATTGTAGGTTCAGCAGAAATCCTGATGCATCAGACTCAAGGTGCAGGTGGTGTTGCTGTTGAATTCGTAACTAGCGACATGGCTGAAAAACTGGGCATCAGTAAAGATAACTTGGAAGAGACCTTTGAAGCTCGCCTTTTTGCTCGCTACTACGATTTCTCGAATGATATGTGGACAGACTCACTTACGAATCGCTCTACTGCAGGAGGTTCAGGTTTCTGGACAGCACCTACTCAAAACCCTGAAACAGGAAACGATTCTCCTGAGTGTGCACCTCACGCATGGGGTGATATTTGTAAGTTCTACGTTGAACATCTTGCCTACAACGCAGCAAGCGACAGCATCGTTGGTTTGAGTGGACAATTTGGCACCAATTGCGCTGTCAATCAAGAATATTACACGACATTCTATGTGGTTGCAGGAACAAAGGCTTACGCTCTGAAATTCATTCTCCATATTGACGAAGCCGAGAAGATTGATTTCAGCGATATGGAAATGGTAGGTTCAGAGGAAGTGATTGTAGCAATCGACGCTGATGAAACTGGAGCAACTACTATCCAAGTGGATCTCGAAAAGATTGGCGAAATGATTGGCAAAACTGCTGACGAGCTGGATGCTGCTGGTATGAATTCCCTCCAGAGTGAAGGCTCTTTGGTAAATGGTTTGACGGCTCATACGGCTAACAACAATGGATTCTGGTACAATAACGAAGGATTTGTCTGCTCTTACGGCGATGCAAGCGCTGCCATGTATATTGAGCCTGTTTCGGCAAGTACCCTTAGCTCACTCAATGTTGGTAAGTATGTGAAAACGATGATCCCAGAAGGCGGAAGCTGTACTTCTTCTGTATTCTTCCTTGGCAATACCTCCTATTATCGTCTTGACGTGACACTGAAGATTAATAAGGAAGATGTGATTGAAGGTGACTCCGTTCCTCAGAGCGACTGGACACTTGTTGACACTCAGAGATTCTCTGTTCAAGTTATCAGAAGTGAGAACTATAGCCAGAAAGAGAATACTCAGCTCAACTGGGATGGTGTGCTGAACGCATTGGAAACCACCAAGGTAGGTAAGAATGACCTCTACACTTGGAGTGAATATCAGACAAGCTGGATTCCAGAATCTTTGACCAACAATTATACTTGTACTCCATATCCTGGATTCTGGATGAGCGAAGACGGAAAGACTCCTACCAACTGGCAACCTTCTTGCTCTTATGGTATGACTCTCAATGTTTCCAGTGGTGTTGTCACTTGGTATGTTCATGATGCTACGACTCATGATACAGGCGAATCATTCGAAGGCGAATTCTTCATCGTTAACTGGCTTAACGGTAAGGTTGTAAAGATTGTCTGCGATGTGGAATACGTGGCAGAACGTGTTACCGTTGAAAATGCAGGTGAGGAGGATATTACCATCGCTCTTACCCCTGACAACATGAATTCGGACGGACTTTACTTTACAAACATCGACATGACAAAGGCGTGCGAGGCTCTTGGCATCGACATCAGTGAAATCGAGAGTGCTTCTTGGTATGTACTGAACAATTCGGGCAGCTTCACTGCAGTAGAAAGCTTCGAAGGCGAGGATTGCATGTTTGATAGTATGGGTTCATTTGCTAATGCTGATAGCGAGGATGCTCAGTTTGCTATAGGCTATGATTATGAGGACAACAAGTTTGTAGCGAGTCTCCTTGGCAATGATCCAACTGCTGAAACTCTCTACTCTACTCGTATTGCTCTCCGCAACGGAAATAAGCGCTACATCTTCAACGTTACCATCGGTTCCGAAGAAGCTTTGAGCATCGACAACTTGAAGACTTCAAGCAAGAGCTATCAGCTCTTCGACCTCTCAGGACGTGCAGTGAAGAACCCAACCAAGGGCTTCTACATTGTCAACGGCACTAAGATGCTCGTGAAGTAGTACACTGCATTTCACAGAGATTTTCTGTGAAAATTGAAATATTCGTACCAAACCACAGATTTAACGGATTTAACAGAATGTTTTCTGTGACAATCTGAATAATCTGTGGTTTTTAAAATAATATCTTTGTGCATTTCTATAAGGACATAGACGAAGTAACATTTTTCATCATCAATTTCTTCTTTCTGCAAGTGATTGGAAGAATGTTTGTGAAAGGAATCCTGTTGTTGTTCCGTTTCTTCGGTATGCCCCAACTTCACAACTGGTTCTACTCCATTCCCAACGCTACGCATTGGCTTTCAACTCTTCTACTCATCCTTGCTGTGGTGGTGAGCGTCGGGCGCATCACCCGAAAAAACAAAAGGAAAAAAACCATGCAGAAGAACGACATGGAAGGATGAGGGATAAGTGCCGCAAGCGGCAGGGACGAAGGACGAAGGACGAAAAACGAAGGACGAAGGATGAAAACAAGAAGAAGGTGCAAAAGAATTGATACACTCTTTTGCACCTTCCTATTTTTAAAGACTTGATGTTTAGTCCTTTGCCAATTGATTGAATTTCGACATCACACGGCGATAGTAGCCTTCTGTGCGTGCCTTGCGCTTCATACAATTCAAATCGCCTGAGTTCCAAAGACGAATGGCTTTTTCCATATTGCCTTCCTTATTGAAATATTCCTGATAAACAATGAACATTTCATAACTCTTTTCTTTACTGTAGCGGTCTTTGTAAGTAAACTTCTTCTTACCTAAAATCTGATTACACTGGCGAACAAGTATTTCTGAAATCTGAAGGCAACCTACCCATTTTCCATTCTTGGAAACAGCATTGGCACGACCATCACTTTCTACTTGCTCAATGGCTTTCATAACGGGTCCCCATTTCTTCTGCAAATCAACGGTAACGGGTTTGGAAGCGCACACAGCGGTCATCAAACTAAAAAGTAATGTGAAAGTAATAACAATTTTACGCATAAATATCGATTTAGTTCACGAATTGCCAGAAGGTTTCATGTTTAAGCAGCAGTTTCTCCGAATGTTAAAGTTTCACGAAATTCATCACGAATCCAAATATCTCATTCATTTCACTGTTCCTTCTTCTGGACGTTAATTATCTCCTGAAATGGTAGTTACACACATAAAAAATGCACACCGTTGTGTACTTTTTTCTGAAAAGCGCTGCAAAGGTATGCATTTTTTTTGAATATACCAAACTTTTATGCAAAAAACCGCATATTAGGGCTTCAGAAGCCTCTGATTACTACATAAGTAATGAAAAACGAGTCAACAAAATTACACAAATGAGGCACATATTATGTAACGATTAAAGAATAAATATTTGAGATAATTTGTGGTAATTTGTTGACTGAAAAAAATTACTTAAACTTGATTTTTTTGCCTTTTGACTCGTTTTGGAGTCGATCCAAGGAAGTGATGACAATGGTTTTTCCTTTCAAATCCTGATCGATTCGATAGCTTGGGTGCGAAATGATGGAAAGGATTTTGGATGGGTCGTCGAGATTTACTTTCTCCTTTTTGTCGAAAGCATAAATAACGTATTTCATCGCCTTGTCCATGTCCTTCTTTGCTACAGGTGGAGTCCACATCAATATTTTCCCTGCGGAGGTCTCCATCACCTTGGGGTTGCTTGGTTTCTTGGGAGCCTTCTTGTCGATAAACGGCATGCGAGGCTGCAAGGCAGGATATTTGTGGTAGTGGGTTTCGAGCACCGTGCGATAGTTTCCTGGATTGTTCACACAGGCTGCTGCATACCACTGACAACTACCCTGAATGTTCTTGAGGGAACGCTGCAAATCATACTTCGCATATTGCTGATGGCGAGATGGGTCCTTAGGGTCTGCCTCCTTCACGGTGCGCTCCACATCTTGACCGATGAACACAGGGCGGTTGCCACAATAATCATTCCACCAATGGCAAAGCACCTCGTAATCGGCTGCTTTGGTGCCGAAATTCCAATAGATTTGAGGAATGGTGTAATCTATCCATCCTTTTTTCTGCCAAAGCACAATGTCGGCATAAAGGTCATCGTAGTTCTGCGTTCCATTCGTGGCACTTCCGCGTTCCGCATTCTTCTTCTCGGGATTATTTCGGTAAATGCCAAAAGGAGAAATGCCAAATTTCACCCAAGGCTTCACCTCGCGAATCAGTTGGTAAAGCTCCTTGATGAGCTGGTTCACATTGTCGCGTCTCCAATCGCCTATATTCTTAAATCCACGTGGGTCAGCCTTAAAGAATTCCGCATCGGGAATGGCCTCTCCTGCCACAGGATAAGGATAGAAATAATCGTCCATGTGGATGCCATCCACGTCGTAGCGCTCCAAAATATCCTCCACCACCATGCAGGTGAACATGCGATTTGCCTCCAAAGCGGGATTCATAATCAGGAGGTCGCCATACTGAAACACTTGGTCTGGATGGCGCTTGGCGATATGATTGGGAGCCAATTCTGTCGTTCCTTTCGTCTTGGCACGATAGGGATTAATCCACGCATGACATTCCATATTGCGTTTGTGGCACTCATCGACCATCCAAGCCAATGGGTCCCATCCATCTTGTGGTGCTACGCCTTGCACCCCCGTGAGATAACGGCTCCAAGGCTCGAACCTGGAAGCATAGAGTGCATCGCCCTCAGCACGCACCTGAAACAGAATGGCATTGATGCCTGCACCCTCAAGCACATCCAGTTGGCTGCTGAGCATATTGCGAATCTCCTGCATGCTCTTGCCAAGGTATTGTCCATTCACAGACTGAATCCACGCACCACGAAACTCTCGCTTGGGATAAGGCGTTTCCTTGGCACTCGTAAACAAAGACAATACGGGGAGCATCAAAAGTAAAAGTGCTAAGATTGATTTTGCTTTCATTGTAGTTTTGTTGTTTCTTATGTAGGTTTTTATTTTGGAAAGAATTTAGAATAATTAGAATGATTTCTCCAAAAATGGGTGTTATAATATTATAAGAAAGGAGTGAGTGCATTTCCGAACCATGCCACGAAGCGTTTCCACACACTTTTCTTCATCCACATTTCATGGGTGAGCAAATCGGACGTTTTCAAATCCTCATCAAACATGTCATTGAGTTGCTTGGTGACATCTTTGTCGAAAATCACGGTGTTCACCTCATAATCGCAGCGAAGGCTTCGGCTATCTAAATTGGAACTACCCACGGTGCACATCAGGTCGTCCACCATCATCACCTTCGTGTGGTGGAATCCTCCGTTGAAGAGATAGACCTTCGCGCCTCGCTTTGCCAATTTGCGCCCTATCCAGTGGGTTGCATCGGGTGTGAGCGGAATATCACTCTTTGCGGAAAGCATGATTTCCACTTCCACTCCCCTATCAATCGTGCGCTTGATGGCTTTTCTCACCTTGTTCGTTGGCACGAAATAAGGATTGACAATCCTCACTTTCTTTTGCGCATGATCCAGCATGGAGATGAAAAGCTCACGCATCGATTTGTTGGTATATCTTGGCGCTCTATCGACAATTGCCACACGCATGCCGCCCACGTTGTTGTGCTTGGGAAAATACTTCTCTCCTCTCAACACTTCACCCGTCTGCACTTCCCACATCGCTACGAATATCAAATGGAGGTCGTTCACCGCAGTGCCCTCAATATGCATGTGCATATCTCTCCAAGGACCTATTTTCTCGATACCCGTGATGTAGTAATCCGCCACATTCATGCCTCCGGTGTATGCCACCCGTCCGTCTATCACCACAATCTTGCGGTGGTCTCTCGGAAAAATGTGATTCACCCAGGGAAACCTAATGGGGTCAAACAATTCAATCTTGATGCCTTGCTCTGCCAAACTGCGATGCTGCTTCTTCTTCACGGGTTGATTGTTCGACATGTTGCCAAAATCATCATACATGATGCGCACTTCCACGCCTTCACGCACCTTCTCCAGAAGCAGACTGATGAGCAGTTCGTTGATGGAGTCGTTTCGGAAATTGAAGTATTCCATGTGGATGAACTTCTCCGCTTTCTTGATTTCGGCAAACAAATCATCAAATTTCGCCTGCCCCGACGGAAGCAAGTGAACGATATTACCATCGCTCACTCTCACATCCCGTTCACGCAGCATCGCTGCCACGGCGGAATCCACACGCTGTTCATCCTGTGCCGATAAATCCACCGCACAAAGCAACAAGCAGACACAAGTTATGAATAGTCTTAATCTTCGCATTCTTCTTAAGAGTTTTCTTCGTTCAGCAACGCCATCAAGTTGGGCATCCAGTCCTCGTTCTTAGGCACAAGCAAGCCATGGATTCCCACTTGTTCTGCTGCCTCTATGTTCTTAGGTCCATCGTCGAGAAACACCGATTCCTCTGCCTTGATGCCAGCCTGTTCGAGCACCTTTTGATAAATGGTGAGAGATGGTTTATAGTCCTTCAACAGATAACTTAAATATACCTGATGAAAATAGTAGGAAAGAGGATGTCCGTCCCCACTAAAATCTGTGCTATTCGCCCAGCTCATCAAAAAGCCATTGGTATTGCTCAACAAGAGCACATTATATTTTTCCTTGAGTTTCAGCAAGTTCTGAAGCCTTTCCAACGGCACGTAATCTATATATCCACACCAAGCCCAAACGCATTGCTCGTAGGAAAAGCAGGGGGCAGACGTACCGAAATAGTTCGACTGCTCCTGAGCTTGCTGTCCCAAAGCCCTTTGGAATTCCTCTTCACTGATGCTACCATCCTCCAACTGACGGAAAATGCCAGTCTGTCCATACACACCCATCTGTTGGCGCGTGTTCTTGATGCCCAGACTCTCAAATCGAGTCCATGCTTGCTCGGGATTCAGCGGCAGCACCACTCCACCCAAATCGAATATGAGGTTTTTTATCATTTTATCATTAATATTATCACCACTGAATCGGTGTCAGTCCCTGTTTCACCAAATAGGCATTCGTCTGACTGAATTGATGATTTCCAAAGAAACCACGATGTGCAGAAAGTGGAGATGGATGCACCGACTTCAGCACCAAATGCTTCCGTTGGTCAATCATATATGCCTTACTCTGCGCATAACTGCCCCAAAGAATGAAGACGAGCCCTGTACGCTCCTGAGCCAGCACACGTATCACAGCATCTGTGAATTGTTCCCAACCTTGGCGCTGATGCGAGCCTGCCTGCCCTTCTCTCACGGTGAGGGTGGCATTGAGCAACAACACACCTTGCAAAGCCCATCGAGTCAAATCACCCGAAGGATTGACGGGAATGCCCAAATCGTCCTGTATCTCCTTATAGATATTCACAAGCGAAGGAGGAATCCTCACACCATCGGGCACCGAGAAACTCAATCCCTGCGCTTGACCCAATTCATGATAAGGGTCCTGCCCAATAATCACCACCTTCGTCTTGTCGAAGGGACAAAGGTTGAAGGCATTAAAGATGAGTCGTCCTGGAGGGAAGACGCGATAGTGCTGATACTCGTAACGAACAAAATTCGTTAGTTTCTCAAAATAAGCAGAATCAAATTCTTTTTGCAGTCGTTGTCTCCAAGACTCTTCAATTTTCACTTGCATAACACTTGTGTTCAGATTATATCGTTCATTTGAGTGTGATAATTCACAAGTCCCTCGAGTGGTGCCTGCATGATGTTGCCCATCCGATAGCCCAAGTTCTTGGCTGTTTCCTGTAGTTCCTCACGATAGAACCATGCCACCGAACCCACAAAATTCACTGGGAGCTCAGGGATTTCGTACAGATTTACATTTCGCTTGAAGAACTCTGAAAAACAATCTATCAGGAAATCATGCACCTCCTTCATCTCTCTATGGCGTGCACAGAAAGGCGAAAGGCTTGCCAAGAAACGGTTGGGAAGTGGCTCACGATACACCTTCTGGATAATGGCACTCGTGGTGAGTTTCGTCTCCTCTATAAACAGTTGGCACAAGTGGTCGGAAAACTGACGTTTCAGCACATTGCCCACCAATCGCTTGCCGATATAGGCACCGCTTCCCTCATCGCCCAGGATGTAGCCCAGTGGAGACACATTGTCCAGAATCTGAACCCCATCGTAGTAGCATGAATTAGAGCCCGTGCCGAGGATGCAAACGATGCCAGGGTTATTGCCACACAATGAGCGAGCTGCCCCCAGCATGTCACTACCCACGAATATCTTTGTCTCATTACGCAATATCTGTCGGATGGCAGAAGCCACCACAGGGCTTTTCTCAGCCGTGCAACCAGCGCCATAAAAGAACACGTCCGTCACTATCTGCTCGGCAGAAAGCAACGGAAGCAGTTCCTCCCGCAGGAGTTTCACGATTTCCTTCTCATTTTGCTGAAACGGATTGATGCCTTGTGTCATCAGCAATTCATGGTGCTCCCCATCGGTCAAGCACCATGCCGTTTTCGTCGAACCGCTATCTGCAACGAGTGTCATCATTCTCCTCCCGAGAACTCTTTGATTCGCTGCTCCTCGCTCATTTTGCAAATGAGGAGCGTGTTATCCTTCTCAGCCACGATATATCCATCCAAGCCCTGAATTACCACCTTGCGCTCTTGCGAAGTGTGGACCATGCAGTTCTTCGATTCATAGAGCTTCACATCTTTGCCAATCACGGCATTGCCATTTTCATCCTTGTCAGCCAAAGTGATGAGTGAGCCCCATGTACCCACGTCGCTCCAACCGAAGTCGGCAGGCATCACAAAAATCTCCTCTGCCTTCTCCAAGATGGCATAGTCGATAGAGATGTTAGGACATTTTGGGAAGTTCTCATCAATCTTCGCCTGTTCTTGCTCCGTGCCATAGAACTGCAAGAGACGTTCGAAGATTTGCGAAATTTCGGGAGCATACATGCGAAGAGAATTCACGATGGTATTCACATTCCAAATGAAAATGCCTGAATTCCAATAATACTCGCTATGCTTGATATATTGCTGGGCAGTCTTCAAGTCGGGTTTCTCCTTGAAACTGTCAACGCGGTAAATCTGTTTGTTGCGGAGCGAAGCAGAAGTCAAATCAGCCTGGATATAGCCGTAGCCTGTCTCAGGACGCGTAGGCTTCATTCCCAGCGTCACAATGGCATCGGAGTTAGCCGTAAACTTCAGTGCACTCTGAATCACCCTGCGGAATTCCTCTGGTTTCAGCACGATGTGGTCGCTTGGTGCCACCACCAAGTTAGCCTTAGGATCCTGCGACTTGATGCGCCATGCCACATAAGCGATACATGGTGCAGTGTTTCTGCGACAAGGTTCCAGCAACACATGGTTGCTTGGCACTTCTGGCAATTGCTCCTTCACGATGTCGGCATACTTCTCGGAAGTCACAATCCACACATTCTCAGGCGATACCACACCTGCGAAACGGTCAACCGTCATCTGAATGAATGTTCTTCCTGTGCCAAAAACATCAATAAACTGCTTGGGATATTCTTGGGTGCTCATGGGCCAGAAACGGCTTCCCACACCACCTGCCATAATTACGAGATGATTATGCTTTCCTTCCATCTTCTTAATCCTTTCCCTTAAAAATACCTTAGTCAAATTAATTTTAAGTTGCAAAGTTACTTCAAAAAAATTAAAAAATGCTTAACTTTGCAAAATATTTCGACACGCACCCCAAAAAACGTCGGATTATAGTTTAAAAATTATCAAATGTTTAACGGTTTAGCATCATTCGTATCATTCATCAAGTTTGCATCTATTTGCTAAACACAAAATTCTTTTTATGAAACTATTCTATTTCGTGGCAGCCTTGGCAATTTTGGGGTCAGGCAGTGTCAAAGCTCAAAATGTTCAGTTCCACTACGATTTGGGACACTCACTCAGCAAGAACCTTACTACGCGTCCATCCGTTACCACCACCGTAGAAATGTTCAAACCCGACCGTTGGGGAAACACATTCTTCTTCATCGACCTCGATTACTATAGCCGAGGCATGGCGGGTGCCTATTGGGAAATCTCCCGTGAGTTCGACCTCAGCAAGAACAAGCAGTTCGCTGCCCACATCGAATACAATGGTGGTGTCTCCACTGCTGAGGACATGACTTACGCCTCACGCTTCCAGCAGGCGGTTCTCGTCGGTCCAGCATGGAATTGGCATTCAGCCGACTTCTCAAAAACCTTCAGCGTGCAAACCCTCTATAAGTATTATTTCAGAGGTCAGCACGACGAGCACACCTTCAGCAGCTTCCAGCTCACAGGTGTGTGGAGCAGCACTTTCGCCAAAGGACTTTGCACTTTCAGCGGCTATTTCGACCTTTGGTACGACGACAAAGTGAATGGCAATCTTGTTCTCATGGGTGAGCCTCAATTTTGGTTCAACCTCAACACCCTGCATGGCTGGGATGGCATCAACCTCAGCTTGGGTACCGAATTGGAAGTTTCCAACAACTTCATATACAACGATTTGGGACAGCACAATCGTTTCTATGCTGTCCCAACCTTAGCCGCTAAATGGACCTTCTAAATTTTGGCATTGGCATTGCCTTGCTGTCCGAATGGTAGCCAAAAGCCAATTGCTAAAGCCAAAACCTTTTAAAAGGCACCTCCACCAAAGCCGCCGCCTCCACCGAAGCCGCCTCCACCACCGAAGCCTCCGCCTCCGCCGCCGAAGTTACGGGCATTGCGGAGATTCTGACGTGCCTCACGCGTTCCAAAGAGATTGAAGCGATAGATGAAGTGAACCATCACGTATGAGTTGATGGAATTGGATTCTGAGTCGCTACGCCCTGTAGCACTGATGTTTCGGCGGATGTTGCTACGCTGGTTGAGAATATCGTATGCTCGCAAGGTGACTGTAGCATTCCTGCGCTTGAGGAAGCGATAGCTTGCCTGTGCATTCCAAATCAACTCGTTGGTATTCATTTCAGCGGAACTATATCCACGACGCGAAATCATACCAATATCAGTGGAGAAGCCAATGCCGTTATCGAGCGTCATGTTGAAGTTGGCACCGTAGGAGAAGTCGTAAGTGTCGCGATTGTTGGCTGCCACAAGTTCCGAGCGCACATGGCTGTAGTTGAGGTTTCCGTAAGCACCTGCACTCCAAAAATCTGCACGATACTGCATGTTGAGTCTCTCGCCCAAGGAAGTGTTCTTCACCGTGTTCCTCATCGTCTCCTTGTTCTGATAGATGTAACCCACATTGTTCCTATAGTTGGCACTGGTGTTTGTGGATAGCGTGAACGTCTCGACAAAGAGCGGAGTAGTGAATCCGAAGTTTCCGCTGATGCTCCAGTCACCATTGATGTTTTGAGGCTGCGTGATGCGTCCACCCGTTGCCTCATTATATTCTGTACGGCTTGTGATGCTGTTCTTGGTCGTCGAAAAACTCATGTTGGCATTGAAGTTCTGCATCGTTGTGGTGAGGTAGTTGTTCCAATCCACATTGATGTTCGTGTTGAACGAAGGCTTCAGATTCGGATTACCCATGCGGATATTGAGATCATTCGATGTGTCAGTCATATTGAAGAGGTCAGTCATATCAGGCTGACGAGCAGAACCACGATAGCGAATACGCAGAGTGTGCTGCCTATTGAAACGGTAGCGGAAGTTGAGCGTAGGAGAAAAACGCCAGTAGTCGCGGCTTGCCACGGTGTCGAGACCCTGATAGTCGTAGTCAATCTTCTGATGCTGTTCCTCGATGTTCACACCCACATTCATGTTGATGGAAGTGGTGACGAGACGAAGCTGCAATTCGAGCAAATGAGTCTTGTTCTCATTCTCTGTGTATCGGCTCAAGTCATCATCGAGATAATCCCTGTAATTGTCTGGAAGATAACCAGCTCCAGTGCTACGAATAGAGTCGAGGAAATACTCGTAATTGCCGAAATCGTAAGTAGAGCCGTCAGAATGACGATTCTGATAGCTGAAGCGATATTGCGTCTGCAAGAAGAGTTTCCTCGCAATCAGCGGTTCAGAATAATTGGCGCCAACGCTATAGTTCTTGTTGGAACTTGGAGTGGTGCGATAGCGGTAGGTCACGCGTGTGGAATCACCAAACTGGAAGTAGCGCACATCGTTGAGGTTGTAACTCTTGCTCTCGTTGGAAGAATAACTACCATTGGCACGAATGCTGAAATTGCGACCCAGGTTGTTGAGTCGTCGATTGAAAATGAAGTTGGCACTCACACTCTTGTTATCGCCATCCGAACGGCTACCCGTCTTGCTGAAGTTCACCTTCGTTTCTTCAGGAATCAGATTCATCTGATTGAGCGGGTCGGTGATAGCATCCGACGCGTATGGATCAGCATTGAAAGTGGCACTCTGACCTGTTCCCGTGCTGCTGTTACCACCAAACGAGAAGTTAGGGCGCAACTGCATCGTTGTCATGGAATCCACCTTCCATTCTATCCTGAAGTCACCATTAAGGGAATGATTCTTATTCACGCTCTGATTCATGGAGTTAGAGAACGACGTTCTGGTGGTCACGAAGTTCTGGCTGGAGCTCTTCGACCAGTTGTCACTCTTCGAGCCATTGTAGCGAGCATTACCGCCAATTTCGAAGTCGCCACGCTCCAACGCCATCGTAGCACCGACATTGCCCGAGGTGGTGATGCCAGAGTTGCCTCCTCGTCCACCTCCGCCGCCAGTACGACCGTTCGTATTGTTGATGTTTCCAATAACACTTCCCTGAGTCCTATCCTGGAAACGATTCACATTGAAGCTCTCGCTATAGCGCTCATGCGTACCGCCAGCCAAGTCAACATTGCCAAACCAACCCTGCTTCATGCCCTTCTTGATGGTGAGGTCAATCACCGTCTCCTCCTCTCCATCATCAATACCCGTCATACGAGCCATATCCGACTGCTTGTCGTAGGTTTTCACCTTATCTACAATCTCGCTTGGGAGGTTCTTCATCGAGATGTTCTTGTCGTTGCCAAAGAACTCCTTGCCATCCACGAGAATCTTCGAAACGCTCTTTCCATTGATTTTGATGTTGCCGTTGTCATCCACCTCTGCTCCAGGCAACTTGCGGATGAGCTCCTCCAGCACACTACCCTCAGGCACCTTGAAAGCGTCGGCATTGAAAATAATCGTGTCCTCCTTCACCTCGATAGGTTTCAGCGTACCAGTCACCACGGCAGTCTGCAACTCGATGCTCGAAGGCACAAGCATGATGGTACCCACGTTCTGTTCGCTCTTCTCGCCCGTCACCTCCACCTTGTGGAAGAAATTATGATAGCCGATGTAGGAAATCTTCACCACATAATTGCCCGCAGGCACATCTTTCATGGTAAAGAAGCCACTCGTGTTCGAAATGGCACCCGTCACCAGCCTCGTTGTGTCAGCATGAAGCAACTGAACAGTGGAATGCGTGAGAGCCTCACCGCTTTCGGAATCGAAAACACGGCCCGTGAGCTTTGTCTTTTTTTGTGCAAAAGCACCCGTCAGAGTTGCCAATGCCATCACAATAAGTAAAAATCTTTTCATGTAGGTCAAATAAAATAGTCGAGAAGGAGAAACAACGTTAAATGATAAAAAATGCATCTCGCTTATGAATAGCACTTTAATTCAATAGACGCCCTCCACTCTGAAAGGTTTAAAACTCTACGAAAAAAAGATTATCAGGCAAAAAAAATGTAAAAAGTGATGCTGAGAGCACAATAATTTGTAACTTTGCAAGACAACAAAAACCCAAAAACTATGCATAGCGATCCAAAAGAGTGCCTTTATTGCACAAACAACTACGGGAATTTGATGATTCTGATTGCCGAACTCAGTGTATCACGTGTTTTCCTTTTCAAGGAGCAAACCTATCACGGACGTTGCCTCGTCAGCTACAACGGGCATGTGAACGACCTGAACGAGCTGATCGACGAGGAAAGAAACGCTTTCATGGCAGATGTGGCTCGCACCACCCGTGCCATGCAGAAGGTTTTCAACCCCGAGAAAATCAACTATGGAGCTTACAGCGACAAGCTCTCCCACCTCCATTTCCATCTGGCACCCAAGTATGTGGATGGTCCCGACTATGGTGGCACCTTCCAAATGAACCCAGGCAAAGTGTATCTCTCCGACGAGGAATACAAGGACATGGTGGAGAAAATCAAAGCTGCCCTCTAAAACCTTTGGGACGGGAACCAATTCGCCAATTCCGTCCCATGAAGCAAACAATCATTCGTCCAAGGAATCATTCGAGCCGAAGGATTCCATCTTATTGAGTCACCCAATGGAATTTTACAATTTCTAAAATTTGTAGAATTCCATTCTTTTTTTGAAACAAATAGATTTTGGCATCATTTCCATTGGGTCACAACTCAAGTGCGTCCCCAATAGAAAAAGAGTACGTTACCAACGGACTGATAGTACGTTCCCAACGGACTAAGAGTACGTCACCAACGGACTGGCAGTACGTCCCCTATCGTACTGGAGTGAATCCCCTATGGCATGGGAGCAGATTCGTAGAAGACATAACATACATAACATAACATAACAACATAACATGAGGGGTTTTTTATTTGATTTGACTAAGCGAAAAGAAAAAAAGATGGTTGATATTCTATATAATTGATTAATAATAATTGTATATAATACACTTAATAATATATATACTATGATACTTTTACTATAAAAAGAGAGGATTTCATTCAAAAAAGCCTAATGTTATGATGTTATGTTTGTTAGTTGTGTTAGGTGAATAGTTTCTAGTTCCGTTAAATGTTCTTAAATGTTAATCTTCAGAAATACTTTTTAGATTTAATTAGATGTTTGGAGGGATGAATTTACGCACGAAAGTGTTAATTTTGCACCCGAAAAATTCTATTTTCATGAAAACCGTCTTCTCATCAAGGCAAAAACGAATGCATTTCCTTTGTGAACACTGTCGTTTCATGCTCAAGAAGGCTGGTTTGCTTGAACAAAATAAAGAACAATATAACAACTATGGCAGAAGCTATTGACATTCGTGAACTCAACGAACGAATTGAAAGAGAAAGCTCTTTCGTTACCAACTTGGTGACAGGCATGAATCAAGCTATCATCGGACAGAAGCATTTGGTGGAATCACTCCTCATTGGTCTGCTTTCCGATGGACACGTGCTACTGGAAGGTGTGCCAGGACTCGCCAAGACCAAGGCTATCAGGACCCTTGCATCGCTCATTGATGCAAAGTTCAGCCGCATCCAATTCACTCCAGACCTTCTTCCTGCCGACGTAATCGGTACGATGATTTATAATCAGAAGGAAAGCCGTTTCGAAGCTAAGCAAGGTCCTATCTTTGCGAACTTCGTGCTGGCAGATGAAATCAACCGTGCTCCAGCAAAGGTGCAGAGCGCATTGCTCGAAGCCATGCAGGAGCGTCAAGTCACCCTTTCCACAACCACCTACATGCTTCCAGCTCCGTTCCTCGTACTTGCTACGCAAAACCCTATCGAGCAGGAAGGAACTTACCCTCTGCCTGAAGCTCAGGTGGACCGTTTCATGCTGAAGGTGATTATTGACTATCCAAAGATCGAAGAAGAGAAGAAGATTATCCGTCAGAATATTGCTGCTGAGAAATCGGTGATTCGTCCTATCATGGGAACAGCTGAAATTGAGTCTGCCCGCAAGGTGGTGAGTCAGGTGTATCTCGATGAGAAGATTGAGCAATACATCGCTGACATCGTCTTTGCGACTCGTTATCCAGACAAATACGGACTGAAGGATTTGACGGGCCTCATCAACTTTGGTGCATCTCCTCGTGCTTCCATCAACTTGGCTCTCGCTGCTCGTGCATTTGCCTTCATCAAGCACCGTGGATATGTGATTCCAGAAGATATTCGCGCCGTGGCTCACGATGTGCTCCGCCACCGTATCGGTTTGACTTACGAGGCTGAAGCTACCAACGTGACGCAGGAGGAAATCATCAGCAAGATTATCAACAAGGTGGAAGTGCCGTAAAGAGTAACGTTTAAAGTTTAACGTTTAACGTTTAACGAAGTTACAATTCTACGTGAAGCGTGGAGTGTGAAGTGTGGAGCGTGAAGCGTGGAGCGTGAAGTGTGGAGCGTGGAGCGATACCATGCGGACGGCTTTTAATTATTATTTTTACTTTTTAATTTAAACTTACATCTTGGATACTGAAGAATTACTGAAACGAGTGAGACGCATCGAGATAAAGACTCGAGGACTCTCCAGCAATATCTTTGCGGGTGAATACCATTCGGCATTCAAAGGAAGAGGTATGGCGTTCAGTGAGGTGCGCGAGTATCAGTATGGCGACGATGTGCGCGATATAGACTGGAATGTGACGGCTCGACTCGACAAGCCTTTCGTGAAGGTGTTTGAGGAGGAACGCGAACTCACCGTCATCCTCATGGTGGACGTGTCGGGAAGTCTTGATTTTGGTACGATTCAGCAAACCAAGCGCGAGATGGCAACGGAAATTGCCGCTACACTTGCCTTTTCTGCCATTCAGAACAATGATAAGATTGGCGTGATTTTCTTTTCTGACAAGATTGAGAAGTTTATTCCTCCCAAGAAAGGACGAAAGCATATCCTCTTCATCATACGCGAACTGCTCACTTTCAAACCAGAAAGCACTCGTACCAACATCGGCAAGGCGGTGGAATTCATGACGAATGCCATCAAGAAACGCTGCACGGTGTTCTTGCTGAGCGACTTTTTCGATCCCAAGGATTATTCTCAACAACTCATCATTGCCAATCGCAAGCATGATGTGTGTGCCTTGCAGATTTATGACCAACGTATGCAGGAATTGCCAGATGTGGGACTGATGAAAGTGCAGGACACGGAAACTGGCTACGAAATGTTTATCGATACGTCATCGAAAGCGGTACGCACAGCACACCATGAATGGTGGGTTCATAACCAAGCCCGTCTCAACGAGGTACTCACCCACTCCAACATCGATTGCGCTCATCTCCGCACCGATGAGGACTACGTGAAGGGACTGATGGGACTGTTTAAGAGAAGAGGATAGAAGACCCTCCCCTTACCCTCCCTGTGAGGAAGGGAGTTGATAGAAGACCCTCCCCATACCCTCCCTGAGAGGGAGGGAGTAGATAGAACTAAAACAAAAAATGTTATTTCATATCATCAATAAAACCAAAAGCAGAGTAACTACTCTCCTCCCTCACAGGGAGGAGCATGGAGGTGGGTCCATTTTTCTTGTTTTCCTTCTCCTCTTTTGCTTTTGCATTCATGCAACGGCACAAGTGTCGGTGGAGGCGAAGCTGGATTCCAACCAAATCTATATAGGTGAGCAGACGAGCATTCTGTTGGAAGTGAGTGCCGATGCCAATCAGCGAGTGGAACTGCCGAATTTCGATTCGCTTCAGATGATTGTTCCTGGTGTTGAAGTGCTCAGATCTACACAAACTGACACCAACAAACTCAACGATGGGCAGCGCATGACACTATCGAAGCGCTATTATGTGACTTCGTTCGACTCTGCCATTTACAGCATTCCACCATTGAAGGTGAAGGTGGATGGTAAAGACTATGAAACCAACACATTGGGGCTGAAGGTCTATACCGTCAACATCGACACGCTCCATGCTGACAGCATCTTCGGAATGAAAGCCGTGATGCGTCCTCCTTTTGAGTGGTCGGACTGGAATTCGTTGCTTTGGCTTTCGTTACTGGTATTGCTTCTTACTTCCGTCCTCATCTATGTGGCTATCCGCCTGAAGGACAACAAGCCTATCATCCGACGCATTAAGGTGAAACCACGCTTGGCTCCTCACAAGGCTGCCATGATGAAGATTCAGCAAATCAAGGAAGAGAAGATTTGGCAAAGCGAGGATTCAAAGGAGTATTACACGCAGTTGACCGATACCTTGCGCCAATACATCAACGAGCGCTATGGATTCAATGCAATGGAAATGACGACGAGCGAAATCATTGAACACTTGCAAGAGGTGAACGACGAAAACGCCATTGCAGAACTTCGCGAATTGTTTGAAACTGCTGACTTGGTGAAGTTTGCTAAGTACAGCACGCTCATCAACGAGAACGACCGCAACCTCGTGAATGCTATCGAATATATCAATAGCACGAAGAAGGAGGAGCCTGCGGTGCAACAGCCAGAGGAAATTGTCATCGTGGAGAAACGTTCGAAGGTGGCAAAGAACGTGCTCTTGGCAAGCGTCACAGCGGCTTCCATCGCTTTGCTCTTCACTGCGGGTTATCTCATCTACAGAATTATTATGCTTAATGTTTAAACTTGGAATACTCTTCTGGAAGAGTGTTTTCTGAGAACATATCAATATACCGAACACATGGAATTTAAAAATCCATATTTCTTCGCACTGCTGGCATTGCTCATACCTTATATTATATGGTATGTGTTGCGCTACAAGAAGAGTTTGCCAGCCATGCGAATGCCCGAAACCGCCAAGTACAGGTATGTGCCTCGCTCTTGGCGTACCTTCCTTTTGCCGCTACCATTCATTCTGCGAATCCTCACCATGACACTCGTGATTTGCATTTTGGCTCGTCCTCAGAGCAAGCATACATGGAGCAACACAGACGTGGAAGGTATCGACATCATGCTCTCGGTGGACGTGTCGTCGAGTATGCTCGCAGAGGATTTCAAGCCCAACCGCGTGGAGGCACTGAAAGAAATCGCACAGAAATTCGTGGACAAGCGACCTAATGACAATATCGGCTTGACGTTTTTCGCTGGTGAGGCATACACACAGTGTCCTCTGACGATGGACCATGCCGTGTTGATGAATCTCTATAATTCTGCCGACAACAAGATGGCTTTCAAAGGAATCATTGACGATGGCACAGCCATAGGTGATGGTATCATGAATTCCCTGCTCCGACTCCGAGAGAGTGCTGCAAAATCCAAAGTCATCATCCTGCTCACCGATGGTGTGAACAACTCGGGAAACATCTCTCCGCTCACTGCTGCTGAAATTGCCAAAAAACAGAAAGTGAGAATATATACCATCGGTATCGGACGAAACGGTATGGCACCCAATCCTCTGCCAACAGGAGGAACGGTGATGCTACCTGTTGAAATTGACGAAGAGACCATGACGAAGATTTCGGAAGAGACGGGTGGACGCTACTTCCGCGCTCAGAAGAACGCTGACCTGAAAGCCATCTATGACGAAATCGACCACATGGAAAGAACGAAATTCAGTGTGCGCCAATTCAGTAAGCGCAGCGAACTCTATAAGCCTTTCGCGCTGGCAGCACTTATCAGCCTCCTTTTAGAGATTCTGCTGAGTGTGTTTGTGTTGAGAAGGCTTCCATAAATCATTGACCATGTTTAGATTTGCACATCCCATATTTCTCTACCTGTTGCTGCTCATTCCTGTCTTGACGGCGGCATATATATTCATTAGAATACGTCAGAAGCAGAAGTTGAAGAAATTCGGAAATATCAACCTGATACATCAACTCACTGTTGGTGTCTCGCATTTCCGTAGAAACCTGAAATTCTTCCTGCTGATGCTTGCCTTTGCATTGATTTGCTTTATCCTGGCTCGACCTCAATATGGCACACGCAACGAGGAAATCAAGCGACAAGGTATCGAGGCAATCATTGCTGTCGATGTTTCCAATTCCATGCTTTGCCAAGATATTACACCAAGCAGATTGGACAAGTCGAAAATGCTGGTGAGCAAACTGATTGAGCAACTGGATGAGGACCGCGTTGGACTTGTTGCCTTTGCAGGTACAGCCATCACACTTCTGCCTATCACTTCGGATTACGTGAGTGCAAAGATGTTTCTCGACCAACTAAATCCTTCCTCTATCACCATACAGGGAACCAACATGGCAGAAGCCATCACCAGAGCAACAGCAGGTTTCTCAGACAACAAAATGGTGGGCAAGGCTCTGATTCTGATTACAGATGCAGAGGACAACGAGGATGGAGCCGTAGATGCTGCCAAAGCAGCCAAGCAAAAGGGAATACGCATTTTTGTGCTTTCGGTAGGTACGGAGAGCGGTGGACCTATTCCGATGGGCAATGGCTACAAGAAGGACCGTGCAGGAAACGTTGTCACCACCAAACTCAATGAAGATGTAGGCAAACAAATTGCCAAGGCAAGTGGTGGCGTCTATATCAATGTGGACCAAACGAACCAAGCACAACGCATGCTGGAAAATGAAATAGACAAGATGCAGAAGGATGATTTCTCTTCGTCCATGTATTCAGAATATGATGAGCAATTCGTGGCAGTAGCCATTTTGCTCTTCCTCGTACTTCTCATTGAAATGTGCATCATGGAGAAAAAGAATCCTCTCCTCCGCAACTTCAAACTGTTTAAAGACCAACAATAACATGCAAAGATATATCACATTTGTCTTAGCAATTTTCATGTGCTGTGTGGCATCGGCTCAAAGCAATGAGCGTGACCTCATCCGCATGGGCAACAAATATTTCAGGTCGGGGCAATACCAGAAGGCTGAGACCTATTATCGCAAATCCATCGACAAGAAGCCAACGATGGAAGGTTACTACAATCTTGGCAATGCACTGGCGTTCCAAGAGCAGGACTCTGTGGCTTTTGAGATGTATAAAAAGGCGGTGAATGAACCCACCAACAACACATTGAAGAAGTCGCACATCTATCACAACATGGGCAATCTCACTTATGCCGGTGCGCTGAGAGAAATGAATATGGGCGGACAAAATGCGAGTCAAGGATTTCAGCAGGCTGTGGACCTCTATAAAAGTGCGCTTCGACTGAATCCAAATGACAACGAGACACGCTATAACCTTGCTATGGCTCAACACCAGTTGAAGAAGAGTCAGCAAGGTGGTGGAGGAAACAACGACAAGAACAAAGATAAGGACAAGGATAAAGAAAAGCAAGAGCAGAAGCAACAACAGCAACAACATCAGCAACAGCAACAGCCTCAAGCTCCTAAACAGCCTAAAAAGGACGAAATCGACGACAAAACCGCTGAACAGTTGCTGAACTCTGCTCAGCAAGACGAGAAGAATGTGCAACGGAAAGTGCAAAAGAATCCAGCTCAGCGCAAGAGCCTTGAGAAGGATTGGTAAGCACACTACCACCGATTTGCACAGGTTTCTTATTTCTATACCTTTAATATATCATAGAAGTTTTATTTAATAAAAAATGAAAAGGCTCAGTGCTTGCATAATAGCTCTTTTACTCAATTCCTCACTCTTCATTCTGAAGGGACTTGCAGATGATGTCACTATCACCGTTCAAACCCCAACAACAATAGAAGCAGGCGACCAGTTTAGAGTGAGATTTACGATTAGTTCTCAAAATGTTTCGAACTTCAATGCCCCTGATTTCAAGGGATTTGAAGTGATTTATGGACCTGCAACTTCACGCCAGAGCAGTATTCAAATCATCAATGGTAGAACGACACAAAGCAGTTCTATCACCTATACCTATGTGCTTTTGGGTTCTAAGCCTGGCACCTACACCCTGAATCCTGCCACAGCGGAAGTGGGAGGAAAAACGGTGAAATCCAAACCGATGCAGATTCATGTTACGAAGTTGGGACAAGGAGCCGCAGCTGGGGCTCATCAGCAGACTCAAAGCAGTAGTTCTTCTTCCTCAGGGCGGTCTTCGAGCAGAACTGTAGATAACAGTAGCAGCATTTCGTCTAATGAGCTTTTCATGACAGCTACAGCTTCACGAACCAACGTTTTTGAGCAGGAAGCTATCCTCGTAACTTATAAATTATACACACTTGTCAATCTCACCCAACTCGACGGAAAACTCCCTACCCTCGATGGTTTCCAAATTCAAGAAATACCACTTCCTCGAACGAAGGAATTCTCATTGGAAACGTACAACGGAAGAAACTATCACACAGTGGTTTGGAGCCAATATGTGCTTTTCCCTCAAAAGACAGGAAAACTGACTATTCCTTCTGTTACCTTTGAGGGTGTGGTTGTGCAGCCTAACAGAAGTTTGGACCCTATTGACGCATTCTTCAATGGTGCAAGTGGCATGTTGGAGCTGAAGAAGAAAATCGTGACTCCTGCACTCAATATATTCGTGCAGCCATTACCTGCAAAACCTGAAGGTTATTCAAGCGCCGTGGGTAAGTTTAGCCTTTCGTCTTCCATCAACTCCAAAGAGGTGAAAACCAATGATGCCATTACCATCAAAGTCAATGTGAATGGTACGGGCAACATGAAGCTGATTAGTACACCTGAAATTGCTTTTCCAAAGGATTTCGAGACATACGACGCAAAAGTGACGGATAATTTCGACCTCACTCGTAGCGGACTATCAGGCACAAAGACTTTTGAATATCTTGCAGTACCTCGACATGCTGGCACCTATACCATACCAGCTGCTAAATTCGTGTATTTTGACACAGATTCAAAGTCCTACAAAACTTTAACCACAGAGCCATATACCGTGAAGGTAATAAAAGGAAAAGGTAACTCTGCACAAGCAGTGAGTGACTTCACAAATGGCAAGGAAGATATTGAGGAACTCAATCAGGATATTCGCTTTATCAAGACGAACCATGTGACTCCAAGGAAGCAGAACTACGATTTCTTCACCACATGGAAATATGCGTTGTGCTATGTGATTCCTCTCATTCTCTTCTTATTGATAGTGATTCTCGGCAGAAAGCGAATCAATGCACTTTCCGACATTGCTGCGACACGTGGAAGAAAGGCTAATAAGATTGCACAGAAACGCTTGAAATTAGCCGATAGCCTGATGAAAGAGAAAAAACAGAATGAATTCTACGATGAGGTTTTGAAGACGCTTTACGGGTACATTGCCGACAAACTAAATCTACATCAAGAGAATCTAAACAAGGACAATGTGCAACAGAAACTTTCGGCAAAGAATGTACCACAAGAAATCATCGATCAGTTCATCGGTACACTCAATGATTGTGAGTTTGCTCGATATGCTCCAGGCGATTCGGATACCAACATGGGAAATATCTACGAAAAGGCTATTTCTATCATTAGCAAAATTGAAGATAACATAAAAAAATGAAACAGATTCTTTCTATCATATTGTTCTCCCTATTTTTCTCAACTTCTGCTCTTGCACAAAGCAAAACGGAAGCAGACACTCTTTATACAAAGGAAAAATATGAAGAGGCTGCCAACATGTATGAGAAAATTCTTGCCACCCAAGGAGAAGCAGCAGAAATCTACTACAACTTAGGTAATTGCTACTATAAGCTGGACAATGTACCCTACTCCATTCTCAATTACGAACGAGCCTTGATGCTTGATCCCGGAGATGGAGATATTCGTGCCAATTTAGCATTAGCACGTGCCAGAACCGTGGACAGGGTAACACCTCCTTCTGAAATGTTTTTCATCACTTGGTGGCACAATATCACGAATAGCATGAGTATAGCGGCTTGGATTCGACTCGCTGTCATTTCCTTTATCCTCATGCTAATTGGCATTTTGGCCTATATGTTCCACACCAACTTGAAGATTCGACAAATTGGTGCTTATGGTGCCATATTACTTTTTCTTCTCACAATTATGGCTAATCTTTGTGCTTTGACACAACATAACTATTTGGCAAATCGTTCATTTGCCATTATGATAGCTCCTGCCACCACTGTGAAAAGTTCTCCAAGCGAAAGCAGTACCGACCTTTTCATTATTCACGAAGGCTCAAAAGTAGAAATCCTTGACAACACCATGAAAGGATGGCGAGAAGTGAAACTGGAAGAAGGTAAGATTGGATGGGTGGAAGTTAACTCGATGGAGATGATTTAGTTTTTTTAATCGAATAGAACATTCCACCATGATTCCTTTAGATATTATTTCTTATGATCAACAGGCAACGTTAGCCATCAATGGAAGCGATTCCTTATTCTGGGATAATGTTATGTACACTATCACAGATACGTTTTCTTGGTCCTTACTTATTGCAATGTTGATTTATATTATTTTCAAAAACACGCAGCTCAAGGGAACATTGGTGATTCTTATATCCATTGGGTTAATGATATTTGTGGCTGATAGAATTTGCTCGGGAATGGTGAAACCAATGGTGGGAAGATGGCGCCCTACTCAAGACCCAGAACTAATGTATTTAGTGGATGTGGTAAATGGATACAGGGGTGGTCGATTTGGTTTCTTCTCAGGACATGCCTGTAACACATGCTGCATGGCGATGTTTTTATCCCTCCTGTTTCGTAGCACACGACTTACCATCGTTCTTTTCTTTTGGGCTTTTACAACGACTTATACACGGCTCTATTTAGGCGTTCATTACATAGGAGATGTAACTGTGGGAGCAATTGTCGGTTGCCTCATAGGTGCTATCTTTTACATATTATATTTTATTGTAAAAAATAAATACTTCAAAGCAAAACTTATATCTGAACAGTTTACTTCAACAGGCTTTTTAAAGAGCGATATCAATAGATTCATAGCAATCGTATTCCTGAACTATATCCTCGTAATCACCATTGCTTTGACAAGAGGTATTGTTTAAAAGCGATTATTTTTAGCTTATTCTTCAAAAAAACATCGAAAAATTTTGTCAGTTTCAGAAAAAGGACTACCTTTGCACTCGCTTTCGAAAAGCAAACACCAAGCGAGGTGGAAAACAAGAATAATTCGTTAGCAAAACAAGGGCGTTTAGCTCAGCTGGTTCAGAGCATCTGCCTTACAAGCAGAGGGTCGGCGGTTCGAATCCGTCAACGCCCACAAATCATTAAAGATTCGGCTCGTTAGCTCAACTGAATAGAGCATCTGACTACGGATCAGAAGGTTATAGGTTTGAATCCTATACGAGTCACATAAAGAATGTGTTGGGCATATTCCAGAGTGGCCAAATGGGGCAGACTGTAAATCTGCTGGCTTTCGCCTTCGGTGGTTCGAATCCATCTGTGCCCACACTTTTTTGATGATAAGAAGATGCGGAAGTAGCTCAGTTGATAGAGCACTAGCCTTCCAAGCTGGGGGTCGCGGGTTTGAGCCCCGTCTTCCGCTCTCAAAAATCAATAATGATTGCCTCTTTAGCTCAGTTGGCCAGAGCACGTGATTTGTAATCTCGGGGTCGTTGGTTCGAATCCGACAAGAGGCTCAAAAGAGGAATCAACTCCAATAAAAGCACTCCTCGAAATTGACGAGAAGAAATTTAAGTCAAAACATAGTTTGGAGAGGTGGCGGAATGGTAGACGCGCTACTTTGAGGGGGTAGTGGGCTCAGCCCGTGGGAGTTCGAGTCTCCTCCTCTTCACACTAAAATAATGCTTCAGTAGCTCAGTCGGTTAGAGCACCTGACTGTTAATCAGGGGGTCGTTGGTTCAAGCCCATCCTGAAGCGCAAAACAAAAACCGAAGAATTTAATTCTTCAACAATGCGTCCTTAGCTCAGTTGGTAGAGCAATTGACTCTTAATCAATGGGTCCAGGGTTCGAGCCCCTGAGGGCGTACAAAGTTTGAAAGAGACCACTACTTTCAAACTTTTTTGGAGAGATGGCAGAGTGGTCGATTGCACCGGTCTTGAAAACCGACGTACTGAGAGGTACCGGGGGTTCGAATCCCTCTCTCTCCGCAAAAGTCGCTGATTATCAGCGACTTTTATTATTTACAGCCAATTTTGATTGTGTCATTAACTCAATCTTGGGGTTCAGCGGTTTTTTGGAGATATGTTGTTATAATGTCTCTACGTCCTCAATTAAAAACGCTCAACTTGAAAAAAAACACGTTCTATAGAGTCTCTTTTCCATCTTTTGAACTAAAAATGCTATTTATTTGCGCAAAATTACTATTTCTGCACAAAAAGTATAATGAAATTCAAAAGCATTATAGGTTTTCACGATTAAATGTGTAATTTTGCAAACAAAATAAAATAATAGCATGTCGGGACCTCAATTGCTCATTTTAGTTATTATCATTGTACTCGTGATTGCTTTCATTATCACGATACTTGTTGTGAATGCTAACATGAAGAAGATTATAGGCATGAATACGCATTTAGTGGAGAACCAGAACATACTGGTGGAACTCAACAAGCAACAGGGCAACGAAATAGAAAAGCGAATGAACGAACTCGAAGAGCAGAACTGCATGTTGGATGAGCAAAAAAGCAAATTAGACGAGCAGAAAGTAATGATTGAAACGCTACAGCACCAACATGAAGAGCTGGTCCAACAACTGAAACAAAACATTTCAGATAAGGTCATGCAGTTGCAACAGCAGATTCAAAAACACCGTGAACAGCTTGAACTGACAACAGACATGACAGATGAAGAGTTGATGTTGTGGATAGACGGACAGATGAATGAGACTCACCTGTTCACAGACCCGTCAATGACGCTGAAGAAAATGGCAAAGGCCTTGGGATTAACACAGAAACGCCTTGGAAGACTGTTCAAAAACCACCCGAAATACGGAAGTTTGGGCGAATATCTCAAAGAGAAACGATTCATATATGCCTGCCAGTTACTGCGTGAGGAACCTCATTGGACGATTGAGGCCGTGGGTAACGAGGCAGGCTTTGGTGGGCGCCGCACATTCCAATTAGAGGTAAAGCGCCGTCTGGGTATTACGCCCGTGCAGTACCGTCATTCACAAGGACTCGACGTTGCGCCCAAGCATAAATGATGATAACAACGATAGTTGGGATTTCTAAGGACAAATTGCCAATCCACGAGTCGGACGGGAACAACAGGAAAGTCAACACAGGAACAATGCTGGAGATGAGTATATAAAGCGCCATCCAGATGCCCACTTGCCTCAAACGTCCGCGATAACAAATAGCTATGGAACAACCAAGTGGCAAATAGACTAACATTAGTGACACGGCGACTGGCAGACCAATAGAATACATAATTGCCGGAATCATTACTGTAAAGAAGCCTGCGATATTTAGTGCAATGACAATCCACCATGCTACAGTCATTGGCCTATAAAGCGGTTTCATGCCCCGCAGCAGTCCAAAGTACATCACAAGTGCGCCAAAGGTTTGTATGAATGCCAATGCCCATGAGGCATGACCCTCCATCCAATGCATCAGCGGCGACCAGTTGCAGATGGCCTGAAGGAGGTAGCAGATGAACGCAGCCTCAATGAGCGATCGAGGCAGACCGCTGTCCACATGGTTCACTATATACTTGCTTTCAACACTTTGTGCCATCGCAAAGGTAGCGCTGTTCTTTTCTGCATTATCCATGCCTTAGTATTTTTTTAAATGTGAGTGCAAAGTTATATTATTTTAACGAGAATAGAGCCATGCAACAAAGTAAAATAGGGAAATACAGAAGGAAATTGCACTTTCTGCGCAGAATGATTGATTCTGCGCAACAAATCTATTGGCTATTTCATTTTCCCTTTTTATTGGTTCGTCCGAAATCCATATATTTGTAGAAAAATGAGCAACAACAAAAATAATTATAGACGATACGTTTGGCTTGAATAAAATAAATCACACATATTTCTAACAATTTAAAATAACAAGTATGAGTATGAAGAAAATCCTATTAACATTATGTGCCATCTTTACATCATTGGCATGTTCTGCACAGTGGACTCAGACCGACCGCACCTTACAGCAGATTGGTGATGGACTGAAAGCTGTGCTTGGTTCTGTAGAGCGCCAGCAGGCTGCAAAGCTGCAAGCCCAGCAGAAAGCACAGTTTCAAGCTGCGTTCAACGAAGCCTACGAAACCGCTAAGATACTCGAGGAAAGTGGCAACTATGCTGAAGCATTAAGCAAGTACGAGGAGGCTGCCAAACTGAATTGCGACTATGACTACATCGACCAACACAAGTTGTCGAATAAAATCACGAGTCTCTATAAGTTGGCAGGAATGAAGGAAGAAGGAGCGAGCATCCTGAACAACGACAAAGTGACGCTGAGCGATTATTCCGCCTACAAATTCATGAGGGAGAACCCAATCTGCCAGGCAAAGAAGATGCGCACAAATACACGCATCCTTCGCGTATGCCTTTCCGACAAGGAGACTCGAATAGAGTTTGAGTGCGAAAATCCTTATTGTCCAGGCGCTGTATCCGCTCATCCTAAGACCTACATCAAAGGCAACAAGGGTGGAAAGTTGGGCATCGTTAGCACCGACAACGTCGAGTTGGCTCCAGGCAGAGTGATTGTACCTTTCCCTTTCCAAAAACTTCGCTATGCACTCATTTTCCCTCCACTGCCACCCGAAGCAACCTCTTTTGAGGCAGTCGATGGACGCGGCTACTGGAAATTCACAGATATTAAGACACGTTAGTCAACAATAAAAATATTGGAAGCCATCCTCATCGTCAATGGACATGAGCATCCGAAGCAATTCTTCATTTTCGACTGTGGTACACTCCAAAAGTCCATATCAATGGTTATCGGATGCATACTATGCAGAAAGGCATGAACATTCTGAAAATGAGTAATGGCGAAACATGCAAAGTGGTTGAATAATAACCACTTTCCCTACCTCTTTTCGAAGGAATCATCTACGGAGTTGAGGAGATTTATGCACGTTTGGCGCATCCTCCTTACCCCCCGACTCCGTAGATTTTGTTATTTTAAAGGAAAAGAGTTCGTTCTTAGGATTCCATAAACAGTCCGTCGTATATTTTGCTTAGCCACTTCAGGACGCATCGCTTCTTCCAAACTGATTTCAGGCGGATTGACACACTCCACATGAGCAAATCCTGCTTGCAACAATTCCTGACGGTCATTTACTTGTCCTGCAATGAGACACACAGCTGCCTTTCCTGCATGTCGTAACACACCCATGGGAAGTTTTCCCATCAAGGTCTGACGATCGGCACTTCCCTCCCCCGTCACCACACAATCCGCATCGCATGCTAACTTTTCAAAATCCATTGTCTCCAACAACAAGTCAATACCCGATTGGCAATCCGCATTCAAATACTGCATAAGCGCATACCCCAACCCACCTGCAGCACCTGCACCAGCTTCCTCTGAACGGTCGAACCCGAAGCGACGTGCAGAAGCCTCTACAAATTGTTTTGTACGAGCCTCCAATAGTTCCACCATTTCTTGAGTGGCACCTTTCTGAGGAGCAAACACACGTGCTGCACCTTGTTCTCCACAAAGTGGATTCCTCACATCGGAAGCAATCGTAAAGCGTATTCGTTTCAATTCATCCATTTCTTCCCACTCTCCGTTTTTGGAAAAGTTGTCGATAAGGGCTTGAAGCATTCCCTGCCCTGCATCACATGTAGCACTTCCACCTAAACCCACAATAATTCGTTCCACACCTTTTTTCACTGCATCTGCAATCAATTGCCCCGTTCCATAGGTCGTTGCCAATATCGGGTTACGCTCTTCCTTAGCTATCAGTGTCAACCCCGATGCTTCAGCCATTTCAATCACAGCCAATCTGTTCTTCAGCAAATACCTTGCTCGAATAGGACGCATCAAAGGGTTCATAACCGTCAACTCTACGAATTCACCTCCAAGGGCAGCATGATAGGCCGAAAGAAAGCCCTCACCTCCATCACTCACAACCACCTGCTTGATGTCTGCATCATTGCATACATCTTTCACTCCCTCCGCAGCAGCCTTGTTGGCTTCCATCGAACTGAGGCATCCCTTGAATGAATCTATGGCTATTACTATTTTCATCAGTTCTCCGTTCTTTTTTAGGGTTTCCACACATAAAGCCCTTCTGGCATGACGAGTTGACGAACGAGGTCAAGAAGTGTTTCGGAGGGATTGTAGAGTGTCATGTTGGTGCTGTCCCAGTCTATCACTATCAGTGTCTTCTCAAAACAAAGAAACACGTAGAGCATGGCATTTGTTGGACCACCATTCATGTACGCACTAATGGCTTGCTCCAATGCTTCAGGGGCAGGATTCAACGTCCAACTTTCGCCATCCTCACTCACTTCCATATCCACGTAGCAATTCAGTTTCAGCAACACACGAACAAATTTCTCACAAAGCGCTGGTCGCCGCTTCAGAAAGTATTGCTCCACCTTGAAATACTGCCCTGCACTGTCTTTTGGCACTTGCTTGGGCAGAATATCCACTACCCAATAAGGCTTTTCCAATAATTCAGATACATTTTCCATCATCCACATTTTTATTTCAACTTTGCAAAGATACATATTTTTTCTTTTCATCTGGCAAACAGACCTCCAAACAAGACTCAATATGAGCAGAGTTTTACTTTTCCACATCAATTATTTTGTTTTCTTCTAAATTTACTTTAACTTTGCCTTGATTTTGAAATCCACTCAACGTTCAAAGTTTGGATAAGCAGTTGATTTGAAACTCCAAACCTTGAATTTTGGGTAACAACTATTTTTTATTCATTTTTTATACATATCCATCATGAATCTATACGTTAGGTATTTTGACCATGAGACGTTGGCAACAAACATGGACGACGTTGTTGCCTTTCTTTCTTCCATTCGCGAAATCAAGGTGGATGATAGCGTCATCGACCGAATTCTGAATTTCGCAGATTCAAACGACATGAATCCTTTCCGCCTGAAGGTTAGCTACAGCAATTATGTGCTTTTCCTCAAGACCGAAGCAAAGGATTTGGCTGAGTTTAAGTATTTAGAGAAGATGCGCAAGGAACAACGCTCTGATAACAGGATGACAATGGCAGACCGTAAGCGCACGCAAATGGAAATGTTGAACGAGCCACATATTGGTTGGTATGAGGCGAGCTTGATGTTTAAGCGCGTAGTCCAAAACCCCGACACAGGCAAATGTCAGTATGTTGACACACTTTTCAAAGTGAAACTGAAGGCAAAAAGTGCATTGGATGCCTACAATCGCATCATTGATCATTTGCAGAACAGACAAGATGTCGATCCACGCAGCCAGTTCCCTTCTGCAAAGAGTAACAGCTTTGAATACACATTCCTCGATGCGGAACGTGAGGCAGCTGAGCAAATGGCCGCAGCACAAGCTTCCGAACCATTGGCAGAGCAAGCTGCTCAAATTGCTAACGAAATGGAAGGGAACGGGAATCAGGAAACTCATAATTACGATAGCGAAGCAGCTGCTTTCGCACAGTAATAGTCCCCTCCTACTCCCCCGAGAGAGAAAAAGCCCCCTCCTGCTCCCCCGCGGGGGAGAGAGTAGCCATCCGGATGGGAGTTAAAGCTTTAAATGGGGACATAGAGACTGAGTCCCTGCCGCTTGCGGCACATGTCCCTGCTCGAAGAGCATAAATTTATCAATTAAAAAAAGACGTTCATGAACGTATTAGAATTATCTGAACAAGAAATCAACCGCAGACTGAATCTGCAGGCATTGAAAGACCTCGGCATCGACCCTTACCCTGCTGCCGAATTTCCAACCAATGCCTTTTCAACCAATATCATTGCTGAGTTTTCAGACGATGCTCCTCAGCGCGAAGTGTGCATCGCAGGTAGAATGATGAGCCGTCGCATCATGGGAAAGGCTTCTTTTGTGGAAATACAGGATTCAAAAGGACGCATCCAAGTATATATCACACGCGACGACATCTGCCCAGATGAAAACAAGGACCTCTACAACACTGTCTTCAAGAAACTGCTCGACTTAGGCGATTTCATCGGTGTGAAGGGATTCGTTTTCCGCACTCAAACAGGTGAAATCAGCGTACATGCCCAGAGTCTCACAGTGCTTGCCAAGAGTCTCAAGCCACTCCCTATCGTGAAGGAAAAAGATGGACAAGTCTATGACTCATTCGACGACCCCGAGCTTCGCTATCGCCAGCGCTACGTGGACTTGGTGGTCAACAAGGGTGTGAAGGAAACATTCCAGAAGCGTGCCATTGTTACCCGCACCATGCGCCGCATCCTCGACGAAGCAGGCTACACGGAAGTGGAGACACCTGTGCTCCAGGTGATACCAGGTGGTGCTTCAGCTCGACCATTCATCACGCATTTCAATGCGCTCAACACCGACATGTATATGCGCATTGCCACCGAGCTCTACCTCAAGCGACTCATCGTGGGTGGATTCGAAGGCGTGTATGAAATCGGTAAGAACTTCCGCAACGAAGGTATGGACAAGACACACAATCCTGAGTTCACCTGCATGGAGCTCTATGTGAGCTACAAGGACTACAACTGGATGATGTCGTTCACCGAGAAAATGCTTGAAGAAATCTGCATTGCCGTCAACGGAAAGCCAGAAGTGGAAATCGATGGCAACATCATTTCCTTCAAGGCTCCATACCGTCGTTTGCCTATCCTCGATGCCATTCAGGAAAAGAGCGGCTACGACCTCCACGACAAGACCGAGGACGAAATCCGTGAAATCGCCAAGAAGATTGGCATCGAAGACACAGAAACCATGGGCAAGGGCAAGCTCATCGACGAAATCTTTGGTGAGACAGCCGAAGGCACATTCATCCAGCCTACCTTCATCACCGACTACCCCGTTGAGATGTCGCCACTCACCAAGATGCACCGTTCAAAGCCAGGACTCACCGAGCGTTTCGAGCTCATGGTGAACGGCAAGGAATTGGCTAATGCTTATTCTGAGCTGAACGACCCACTCGACCAAGAGGAGCGCTTCAAGGACCAAATGGCTCTGGCTGCCAAGGGTGATGACGAAGCCATGATCATCGACCACGATTTCCTCCGTGCCTTGCAATACGGCATGCCACCAACCAGTGGTATTGGCATCGGAATCGACCGCCTCGTCATGCTTATGACAGGTAAGTTTGCCATTGGCGAAATCATGCTCTTCCCTCAGATGAAACCTGAGAAGAAAGCGCCAAAGGACCCTGTTCAGAAGTATGTGGAACTGGGTTTTGCTGAAGACATCGTTCCTGTGCTCCAAAAGGCTGGCTACAACCTCGTAAGCGACCTTGCTGGAGGTAACGCACAAAAAATCCAACAGCAAATCGGCGACATTCTGAAGAAGTACAAGCTCGACATTCAGAAGCCTTCTGTGGATGAGCTTAACTCTATCATTGCCAAAATTTAGACCCTCTCCAGCTCCCTCCAAGGAGAGGGAGAGGGCTGCTACAGCTCGTTTTTTTCGTCTTCGTAAAAAAATAATCACGCTATGCAGTTTAAAAGTTGTGGAAGAGTAGCAATCATGGGAGGTGGTAGCTGGGCTACGGCTATTGCCAAGATTGTGCTCAACCATGAAGAAAGCATCAACTGGTACATTAGACGGGATGATAGAATCGAAGAATTCCAGCGCTTGGGCCACAACCCTGCCTATCTCACAGGATTGCATTTCGACACAAGCCGCATCCAATTCTCCTCCGACATCAACGATGTTGTCAAAAAATCCGACACGCTCATCTTCGTCACTCCTTCTCCTTATATAAAAAGCCACCTCAAGAAGCTCCGCACTTCCATGCGCGACAAGCTCGTGGTGACTGCCATTAAGGGTATTGTGCCAGAAGAAAACCTCACGGTATCGCGCTATTTCGAGAAAGCCTTCAACGTGCCTGAGGACCAAGTGGCTTGCATTGGTGGACCGTCACACGCTGAGGAAGTGGCACTCGACCGCTTGTGCTACCTCACCGCAGGATGCAGAAGTGTGGAAAATGCTCAACTCATTGCCGATATCTTGGCTGGGAAATTCGTCAAGGCTTCTGTCAGCACCGACATTGAAGGCATTGAATATAGTTCCGTACTGAAGAATGTCTATGCCATCGCAGCGGGCATCTGCCACGGTCTCAAGCTGGGCGACAACTTCCAAGCTGTGCTGGTGGCGAATGCCGTGCAGGAAATGGACCGCTTTCTTCAGTGCGTGGAGCCAGGCGAAAGACGCATCTCCAACTCCGTCTATCTGGGCGACTTGCTCGTGACCATGTATTCCAACTTCTCCCGAAACCGCGTATTCGGCACCATGATTGGACAAGGTTATTCCGTCAAGACCGCCCAACTCGAAATGGAGATGATTGCCGAAGGATACTACGGCACGAAGTGTATCAAGGAAATCAATCGTCACTACCACGTGAACATGCCGATACTCGACTCGGTTTACAACATTCTCTATGAGCGCATTGCTCCATCCGTGGAAATCAAAGTGCTCAAGGGAAGTTTCAGATAAGGTGGGTTCTATTAATTATGTCGGATTGATTTTTGATTTTATGTGAGTAGATTTTTGTTAGCTTTCGAGGGAGCATAGCGAGCTATGTGACTGAGAAAGATGACAAAAAGATGCCACAGAAAACAAAAAGCAACCGAAGGGAATTCCACCAAAATTGAGAAATAATAAAAACAGAATTAACAGAACACACCTTAAGCAATATTTACTAAATCTTAAAAAAAGCAATCAATATGAAACTCAACACAAGCAAGGCTGCTCAGTTCGTGGCAGCAGAAAAAGTGAACAACTATGCACCTGCCATCGCATCAGCACAGAAAGCGCTCGAGGAAGGTACTTGTCCTGGCAACGATTTCTTGGGATGGCTCCATCTTCCTTCCGAAATCACTCCTGAATTCATTGCCGAAATCAACGCTTGCGCACAGGTGCTTCGCGAAAACTGCGAGGCTGTAGTCGTTGCAGGTATCGGTGGTTCCTATCTCGGAGCACGTGCCGTACTCGAAGCACTCAGCGATTCCTTCGCATGGCTCAAGCCATCCGACAATCCTCGCATCCTCTTTGCGGGCAACAACATCGGCGAGGACTATCTCTCCGAACTCATCGACTACCTCAAGGGAAAGAAATTTGGTGTGATCAACATCTCCAAGTCGGGAACAACAACTGAAACTGCCATCACATTCCGTCTGCTTAAGAAACTCTGTGAAGATGAGCGCGGCAAGGACATGGCAAGGAAAGTCATCGTGGCTATCACCGATGCAAAGAAGGGTGCAGCACGCACCACTGCCGACAAGGAAGGCTATCAGACCTTTGTCATTCCTGACAACGTGGGCGGTCGCTTCTCTGTGCTCACTCCAGTAGGTTTGCTCCCTATCGCTGTAGCTGGTTTCGACATTGCTCAGCTCGTGAAAGGTGCTCAGGACATGGAGAAGGAAGCAGCCATCGACGTGCCATTCGAGCAGAACCCATGTGCTCAGTACGCAGCCATCCGCAACGCTCTCTATGCAGAAGGCAAGAAGATTGAAATCCTCGTGAACTTCCAGCCTAAGCTCCACTACATGAACGAATGGTGGAAGCAGCTCTATGGCGAGTCCGAAGGTAAGGACAAGAAGGGCATCTTCCCTGCAGCAGTGGATTTCTCCACCGACCTCCATTCCATGGGTCAGTGGATTCAGGACGGTGAGCGTACCATCTTCGAAACGGTTATCTCCGTGGAAGCTCCAAACAACACACTCGCTGTTCCATTCGACGAAGAAAACCTCGACGGTCTGAACTTCCTCGCTGGCAAGCGTATCGACGAAGTGAACCACATGGCAGAACTCGGCACTCAGCTCGCTCACGTGGATGGTGGCGTGCCAAACATCCGCATCTCCATCGACAAGCTCGATGAGTACAACCTCGGCCAGCTCATCTACTTCTTCGAGAAGGCTTGCGGCATCAGTGGACTCGTTCTTGGTGTCAACCCATTCAACCAGCCTGGTGTGGAGGCATACAAGAAGAACATGTTCGCTCTGCTCAATAAGCCTGGCTACGAAGCTGAAAGCAAGGCTATCCAGGAGAGACTCAAGTAAATTCCCCAACCTTTTATTACTTTTCTCCGTGAAAAAGTATTTTATCTTGGCTCTTATCAGCATTTTGCTCGTACCATTCTCGGTGCGAGCAAATGTTGTTTTGCCTACCCGCATCCCATTTCCGCATAGTCAGCGAAATGCCAACGATTCCATCACGACAGATTCCCTGCCCTACCATCGTCCTAAGGTGGCAGTCGTGCTCAGTGGCGGAGGTGCTAAAGGCACAGCCCACATCTCCGTGCTGCGAGAAATCGAAAAGGCAGGAATCCCTATCGACATCGTTGTTGGAACCAGTATGGGTTCCATCGTAGGAGCACTCTATGCCTGTGGCTACACCCCCGACTACCTTGACAGCGTTTTCAGGGCACAGGAGTGGATGCCTCTCTTCCTCGAAAGAGACAACTACGATGAAATGTCATATCTGGCACGTCATCGCTATTCCGACTATGTCTATTCCAAGAATCTTTCCAAGAAAGACGACAACTCCTCACGCAGCGTGAATGCAGGACTGATAGAAGGAAAGAATGTGGTGAAGATGTTCCATCGCTTCACGCAGGCATATCCCGACAGCATCAACTTCCTCACCGATTTGCCTCTTCCTTTTGCTTGCGTAGCCGTGGATATGAAAGCCAACAAAGAGCAAGTCTTCACGCATGGCAATCTCGACCTCGCCATGCGTTCCTCCATGTCCATTCCTGCCGTGTTCAAGCCTGTGAAAAAGGATAGCATGCTGCTCGTCGATGGTGGTGTGCTCAACAACTTCCCTGTGGATGTGGCTCGGGAACTGGGTGCCGACATAGTCATCGGATCGAGCGTGATTGAAAAAGGCGATAACGAAATCAGTTCCGTCATGGACATCATCAATCGCCTCACATTCACGATGGGAGAGAAGAAGCTCAGGAAAAACATGGATGACACGGACATCTATGTGGATGTTGACATAGAAGGCTACAGCGCGGCCAGCTTTAGCCATTCCGCCATCGAAAAAATACTGAGTCGAGGTAAGGATGCAGCCGTTTCCGTGATGGATAAACTCACGGCATTAGGCAACCAACTCGGAGGTAACGAGGAATATCTTGCGCAGCGCAAGCAATATTTTGAAACACAACTCAAACCTATTTCCGAGCAACCTGCCACCTTTGTGTATGAAGCTCAGCAAATACCACCCGATAAAATCGGACTGAAAGCAAACTACAATTCCTACGAGTTGGCAAGTCTGCTTTTCGAAGGATACAAAACCTTCAACACAAAGATTCCTGTGCAATTGGGTCTTTCCCTTCGTCTCGGAAAGCGATTCGTAGGCAGTCTCGGAGCATCAGCACTCATTGCCAAATCCACGTTCCTCAATCTCAATTATGAATACGGCTCCTACGACATCAAGTTCAGAGAGGACAACCGCAAAGCAACCAATGTGGATTTCGACAACCACATCTTCAGGATTGCACTCCTGAAAGATTGGCGATGGGCATTCTGGGGAGGAGGATTCAAATACCACTTCTATAGTTTTGGCAAACCACTCGTCAACGATTTCATACAAACAGACTTTACAGATAAGTTGAATGGCAAAGTCAACTATCTCGAGGCATTTGTCACGCTCGGTATCCAAACCACCCACAGAAGATATTTCCCACGGAAGGGAGTTGATATTCTCCTCAAGGGAAACTGGTATCATGGCAAAAGCCTCACGACCGACGGCAAGAGAAATGTCCTTGCAGCCTACGCATCCGCCAAGGTTTATGCTTCAGCCAACGACCGACTCTGTTTCATCCCTTCCGTCTATTCCCGTATGCTCAACAGAAGTTCCCATGTCTATGGCATTTTCAACGTAGTAGGTGGTCCTTGGCCAGGACTCTATGTGGATCATCAGATTCCGTTCTATGGCATTGGAGATATAGAATGGTACGACCGGCTCTTCGGTTCAGCCATGTTTGAGACACGTTATCGCATAGGCAAAAGGCACTATGTCAGCCTTATCGGAAATGCCGCAGCATGGGGTGAGGAATTCAACGAGATGTTCGATGATCCACTTTGGGGCGGAGCCATCAACTATGCCTACGACTCATTCATTGGACCCATCACCGTAACAATAGCAGATTCCAATTTTGGCGACAAAGTCACCCTCATCGTCAGCATCGGCTACGTGTTCTAAATGAAGAATTAAGAATGAAGAACTTTTAGCTCGGCGAAGCCAACCTTTAGCTCGACGAAGTCAATGGTCTTAGATTAGGAAAGAAATTAAAATAATTAGAAGATTACCGTCCTTAGACGCTTGGGCAAAGCAACCAAGAATTTTGTCAGAAATTAATGTGTTTTTGTTTTGTAACCATTCAGCGAATACATATCATTCAAATCTTTAAATAATCTTCAAAATAATATTTGTATGATTTGTATAGATTTGTAAGATTTCTGTCACGAAGTGACACTCATTATCACTTTTTGGTATATGCGAAACTTTAGATAATTATTCTAATTTCTTTCCTTAAAATTTTTCATCATTACTAAGAATAAGAATAAAATAATGATGATCGACGCATTACAAAAATATCTGAAAGAAAACAACTACTCCCAATTCCACTTGAAAACCGCCATGTTCGACATGGACGGAGTGCTTTTCGATTCCATGAAGAACCACTCCCGCTGTTGGCATGAGGCAATGAAACACTATGGCTTCAACCTTCCGAGGGAAGAGGCATATATGCACGAAGGACGCACGGGAGCAGGCACCATCAACATCGTTTCCCTGCGAGAGCGTGGACATGAAGCCACAGAAGAAGAAATTGAAAAGATATACGCCTACAAGAGTCAGCTCTTCAACGCCTGTCCCAAAGCAGAGAGAATGCCTGGCGCCAACGAACTACTCCAGCAAGTGAAAGCGTCGGGAATCATCCCCATGCTCGTCACCGGTTCAGGCCAGAAGACGCTGCTCGAACGATTGCACCGCAACTTCCCAGGCATCTTCCTTCCCGAGCTCATGGTGACAGCGTTCGATGTGCAATATGGAAAACCCAATCCCGAACCCTACCTCATGGGACTTCAAAAGGCATACCAATACCTCCATCCCGACACTCCACACTCCACGCTCCACGCTTCCGACTCCACACTTCACGCTTCACACTCCACGCTTCACGCTCCACACCCCACGCTTCACGCTTCACACCCCACGCTTCACGACCTTGCGCCACAGCATCGGCTTGCACCCAACTGCTCCATCGTAGTGGAAAACGCACCACTCGGCGTACAGGCAGCAGTGGCAGCAGGAGTCTTCACCATTGCCGTCAACACAGGTCCGCTTCCTGATTCCGCCTTGCTCGACGAAGGCGCCAATCTGCTTTTCCCATCCATGCAGGCGCTCAGCGATGCATGGCAAACATTACTTCACAGCATACAAACCGTCAAAGTCTGAACGGAGAGACATTGGGGAAAGACAAAAGAATCATTGGGGAATGACGAAAGAAACACAGGGGAAGGACAAAAGAATCATTGGGGAATGACGAAAGAAACACTGGGGAACAACTCGAGTGAGTCCCCAATAGCGCAAGAGTGAATCCCCAGTAGCGTAAGAGTGAGTCCCCAATAGCGCAAGAGTGAATCCCCAATAGCGCAAGAGTGAGTTCCCAATGGCATAGAAGTACGTCCATTATGGCGTAAAACTACATCCCTTATCGAGTTTTACCAAGCTCACAATCGCGTGAGCAAAAAAGCCTTTTTCCCTAAAATTTTCGAGTCTTGTCATTTTTTTCCATGTTTTATTTTGTTTTTTAGTTCGTTTATACTAATTTTGCCCGTGCGTAATGCAAAAATAACAAATTTATTCACGAAAAATAAAAGTAACTGATATGCAAAAGTATGTTTGTGACGTTTGCGGATGGGAATACGACCCAGAAGTAGGTGTACCTGAAGCAGGTATCGAACCAGGAACTCCTTTCGAGGATCTCCCTGATGATTTTGAATGCCCTCTCTGCTCTGTTGGCAAGGATCAGTTCAGCCCAGCTGAATAACCTGTCCTCACCTTTTGGCAACAAATCGATTCTACTATCAAAAAAACTTTATATTGACTAAAAAAAGAGCAAGAAATGAAACCAACACTATTTCTCTTGGCTGCTGGTATGGGAAGCCGATATGGTGGTTTGAAGCAGCTTGATGGTCTGGGCCCAAACGGCGAGACTATCATGGATTATAGTATTTATGATGCCATTCAGGCAGGATTCGGAAAAATCGTCTGGGTCATCCGCAAGGATTTCGAAGAGCAGTTCCGCACACAGATTCTTTCCAAATATGAAGGCACTGTTCCTTGTGAGCTCTGCTTCCAGAGCATCGATGCTCTCCCTGAGGGTTTCAAGTGCCCAGAAGGTCGTCAGAAGCCTTGGGGTACGAACCATGCAGTGCTGATGGGTAAGGATGTCATCAAGGAGCCTTTCTGTGTGATCAACTGCGATGACTTCTACGGTCGCGATGCTTTCCAGACTATCGGTAAATATCTGAGCAACCTTCCTGAAGGCAGCAAAAACAAATATGCAATGGTTGGTTTCCGTTGCTGCAACACACTGAGCGAGAACGGTAGCGTGGCTCGTGGCGTGTGTGTCTATGACGAAAACCATTATCTGACTGACGTGGTGGAGCGCACGGAAATCATGCGTGTTCCAGCTGACGGACCTATCTCCTTTAAGGATGAAAATGGCAACTGGGTTGCTCTCGAAGAAAATGTCCCTGTCAGCATGAACATGTGGGGCTTCACTCCTGACTACTTTGCTTACAGCGAGGAATACTTCAAGGAATTCCTTTCCGACCCAAAGAACATGGAGAACCTGAAGGCAGAGTTCTTCATTCCGCTCATGGTGAACAAACTCATCAACGATGGCACTGCAACTGTGGAGGTACTCGACACCACAAGTAAGTGGTTTGGCGTGACTTACGCTGCAGACCGTGAAGCAACTGTTGAGCGCATCGCTCAGCTGGTGAAGGATGGTGTTTATCCAGAAAAACTTTGGTAAGCGAAGCAAAAAGAAAAACCGAAAGAACCTGCGTACCAATTTTTGACCGTCCGGTCAGCGGCGTGCAATAGTATTTCGGATTTTGGTCCTCGGTACTTTTTTTGAGGACAACCTTTTTTTCGGGTGCATTATGGGATTTCTATAATGCACCCTTTTTGGCCTCACCCCCAGCCCCGAGCCTCACCCCTAACCCCTCTCCGAAGGGCGAGGGGAGTAGAATGTCGGCTTTGCCGAAATGAAGAATGAAGAATGTAGAATGAAGAATGCATTTTACCCTGCTCATAGGATGAGTAATTTTCATTCTTCATTCTTTATTCTTCATTTAAAGTTCTTCAAATTCCGTTACTTCTGCGTCTGCGTTGGGGTCGGCATCTAATTCTATGAGATGCTTGATGCGTCGCAATCCTAATTTGGAAATGTAGAAGCAAAGGATGAGGAAGAGGAGGAAACAAATGGAGGAAATGAGTGTGATTTGCAAATCGGTGACAAAAAGGAAGAAGTCGAAAAAACCATGCAAAATGATGGGTACGAGCAGCACTCCAATCTGATTGATTCGATGCTCTTTCTCTGTTGAAGCGGTATGGAAATGCACACAACTATAGAAATAGCCCATCGAAACGGCAAAGAAGAAATGTCCTGGAACTGAGAATATGGCTCGTGCCACACTGACGCTCATCCAATCATCCATATTTTGAAAAACATACATGATATTCTCTAATCCTGCAAAACCCATGCCCACACAAACGGCATAGACTATGCCATCAAAATGCTCATCAAAATAAGGATTGTTTCTCAATAGTAGCCACAGCATCAGCAACTTAGCGCACTCTTCTGGAATGGCGGCTCCCATGAATGACTGCCAGAAGGAACCCAAAATCGTGGTTTCGAGTCCTGGCAGAAAGAAAAACAATGCTTGGGATGGGGATGCTAAGAAAACTGCAACGAGTGCCGATAAGCATCCATAAAGCACTCCCTTCACCAACTGCCATGTTGGCTCAGGATTTTGTTTATCTTTGATATAGATGAATGCAATCAATATAATTGCTGGAAGTAATGCTGAAACTAATGGTATCATGGAAGAGTTAATCAGGGATTTTAAGGATTTTAAAGGATTTGGGGTGCTTCGCTTGAAATTATATTTAGAATTATCATTTAGAATTTTAAAAATAATTTTACGTTTCAATTTTAAACTTCATTTCGAGCCGAAGGCGATCAAGAAAGTGAAAAATGAATCAAGGATTTTAAGGATTTTAAAGGATTTGGGGCGCTTCGCTTGAAATAATATTTAGAATTATCATTTAGAATTTTAAAAATAATTTTACGCTTCAATTTTAAACTTCATTTCGAGCCGAAGGCGATCAAGGAAGTGAAAAATGAATCAAGGATTTTAAGGATTTTAAAGGAACAACGGAAAAAACGGAAAAGAACGGAAAAACAGAAAAGAAGATACTTTTCATCCGATGATTCCTAAAAATTTGGCTACGCCGATCTGAAGGTTCATTCTACTCCCCTCGCCCTCAAAGTTCCCCTCGCCCTTCGGAGAGGGGTTAGGGGTGAGGCTTGGGGTTGGGGGTGAGGCTTTTTTCTCCTCCCCTCGGGGAGGACGGGAGGGGGCTTTGGTCCGCTATTAATGTACTTCTACCCTACTCGTCTTTGGCAATTCTTGATTTCGCTTATCCACTTGAGTAACAAGTTTTGCGGCAAGGCTCATGTATGCCATGCCATCGGGAGTAGATGGGTCGAGAACTGAAGGAATGCCCTTGTCGCCTGACTCGCAAATGCTCTGAACAAGCGGAATCTGTGCCAGAAGCGGAACATTGAGTTCTTCGGCTAAGCGTTTGGCTCCATCCTTTCCGAAGATATAATACTTCTCGTCGGGATGCTCTGATGGTGTGAACCACGCCATATTTTCCACAAGTCCAAGAATTGGAACATTCACCTTGTCGTTCATATACATGTTCACGCCCTTGCGTGCATCTGCCAATGCCACTTCCTGAGGAGTCGATACAATCACGGCTCCCGTTATGCCAAGTGTCTGAAGCAGAGTGAGATGGATGTCGCTTGTGCCTGGAGGCGTATCGAGGATGAAGTAGTCGAGCTCGCCCCACAATGCCTCTCCAATCAACTGCTTCAATGCATTCGATGCCATGCCTCCGCGCCAAAGGGTTGCCTGACTTGGGTCAACAAAGAAACCGATGGACAGCAACTTCACGCCATACTTCTCGATGGGAACGATCAAATCCCTGCCTCCGATATTTTCGGCATAAGGACGTGCATCTTCCACTTGGAACATCTTTGGCATCGATGGACCGAAGATGTCGGTATCGAGCAAACCCACCCGATAACCCATCTTTGCAAGTCCTATGGCAAGGTTAGCTGTAACAGTGCTCTTTCCTACTCCACCTTTACCACTCGACACTGCTATGATGTTTTTTACGCCAGGCAACAACTTGTCGGGCTCTGGTGGCAATTCTGTTTGTGCTTTCGCATTGATTGTCACCTCCACATCAGGACTCACGTATGTGTGGATAGCGGTTTCGGCTGCCTTCAGTATCGACTTTTTGAATGGGTCGGTAGCTTTGGGGAAAATCAACGAAAAGGAAACTTTCATGCCGTCGATGCGAAGATCATCCTCCAGCATTTCGTTCTCAATCAAGTTCTTTCCGTTGCCAGGATAGCGCACAGTCATCAGCGCTTCCTTGATGATATTTGGATAAAGTGTCATGGTAAATGGTTAAGATTATTTGCCCGTTTTCTTGGTGGAGCGTACTTCATGGTTATAGGAACGATAGCCATCCACAGGGATTTCCACATCTGGTTCGCTGAGTGTCCCTTCATGAGGGAGACGAAAACGAAGATACTTGATGGAAAAGCCTCGCTCTAACCACATTTGCTCGTAATATGTTTGAATTTCTTTCAGAAAGTTGCTTTGTTCGCCACAGGAAACAGAATTGGCAGGAACGTCATCTGAAGCAGCATGGGTGTCAGCACAAGTATGATACAAATCCTCCGTAAATGCTTCAAGTGGCAATTCGTTTTTCTCCACCATCAGTTTGGTGTAGGTGTACATGAAAGGAGAATCTGTCTTGACATGGATGATGCCTTGGTCTTGCAGGAAATGGCGATAGCGCTCCATGAAATAAGTGGAAGTCAGTCGCTTGGTGGCTTTCTTCATCTGCGGGTCGGAAAATGTGAGCCAGATTTCAACCACTTCGTTTTCACCAAACATCTCATGAATGAACTCAATGTTGGTGCGAAGAAAACCGACATTGTTCAGTCCTTCTGCCACTGCGGTTTGTGCTCCATGCCACATGCGCGAGCCTTTGATATCAACCCCAATAAAATTCTTATCGGGAAATCGGCGGGCAAGTCCTACGGTGTATTCACCTCTTCCGCATCCCAATTCCAGCACAATGGGATTGTCGTTCTTGAAGAAATCCTCATGCCATCTGCCTTTCAACGCCAAGCCCTCTTGCTGGAGTTTCCAAAAAGGACATTCCACAACAAGAGGGTTTTGAGCCATGTCGGCGAATTTTGCCAGTTTACCTTTCCCCATTATTCAATCACCACAGTGGTCCATCCATGAATATCCTCATCGATGCCATACTGAATATTGCGGAGATGCGTGTAGAGTTTCTCGGAAACAGGACCTGGTTTCTCGCCAAAGTCGTAGCGCTTGCCAGTCTCCAAGTCGTCAATATATGAGATAGGAGAAATCACCGCTGCCGTGCCACATGCACCTGCTTCTTCGAAGGTTTCCAGTTCCTCTTCAGGAATCTGACGACGCTCCACTTTCAAACCAAAGTCCTCAGCCAGCTGCATGAGGCTCTTGTTGGTGATGGATGGAAGGATGGAAGTGGAAAGAGGAGTGACGTAGGTGTTGTTCTTGATTCCGAAGAAATTAGCAGCACCACATTCGTCCATATACTTCTTCTCCTTGGCATCGAGATAGAACTCACATGCATAACCCAAATCGTGAGCCTTCTTGTTGGCAAGCAAAGAAGCAGCATAATTGCCACCCACCTTGTAGATACCAGTTCCAAGCGGAGCTGAGCGGTCGTGTTCACGAATAATCACATAAGGATTCGAAGCAAAACCACCCTTGAAGTAAGGACCCACAGGAGTAACGAACATCATGAACAAATATTCACTTGCAGGATGAACACCTACCTGAGCACTAATGCCAATCAGCAGTGGACGTACATAAAGGGTAGCGCCCGTCTCGTAAGGAGGGATGAAACGCTCGTTCAAGCGAACCACCTTCTTCACCATTTCCTCGAAAAGTTCAGTAGGCACCTCTGGCATCAGAATGCCACGGCAAGTGGATTGCAAGCGAGCAGCATTCTCGTTCATGCGAAATACTCGCACCTTGCCATCAGGACAACGATAAGCCTTCAAGCCTTCGAAAGCCTCTTGTCCGTAGTGCAAACATGTTGCAGCCATGTGGAGAGGAATTGTCTCCTCGCTGCAAGTTTCTATCTCACCCCATTTGCCATCGCGATAATAGCAACGTACATTATAGTCTGTCTTGTGATATCCGAAACCAAGACTCGACCAGTCCATTTGTTCTGACATATCTATGATAGTTTAAATTAAAAATTCAAAAATAAAAATTAAAAATTAAAAGGGAAAAATAAAAATTAAAAGCTTGGATGCTCAAGGCATTTTTACTTTTTAATTTCTATTTTTTACTTTAATCTGAATTATATCTTGCAAAATTACAAAATATTTCCAACAAAAGAGTTGAAGATGTCATATTTCTTGCTCAAAAAGCATAAATATGTCACTCATTGATGGCTCCACAATGCTTGCAGATGCCTTTTTCCCTGATTTTTCTGCCACAATGTCCACAAGTCATCGTGCAACGAATATACTTGAAATAATAATAAATCAGATAAGCAATCAGAATCGGCAGCAGCAGATAACCCACATAGATGAGTATGGTCCAAGAAATGAGCAGGTAAACCAACATGCACAAACCTGCAATCTCGAACAAATAGATGATGCCTCGGAAGGAATAGAAATTGTTATACACCTCTATGACTACCGCCACAATCACTATCAAGGTGAGCCAAACCAAGGTTACCAACACCGCCATGATGGGAGGCAAAAGCAAAGGGTTCATCGTAGGGTGGAAATAGTATTCTTGCCAAAATTCAGGAACAAAGTTCTGCACACTGGCATAGAGTGCTGCTACACATGCCACGAGAATCAAGAGCAAAGGAGGATAAAAGGAATCCATTTCAATTAGATCCACAACCTTTAGATCGGAGAGACTAATCGACATTTTCTGTTTCCTCATCTTTCGGAAGAAGAATGCTATCACTCCGAATCCCAAGAAGGAACTCATCCAAATGGCTCTGCTTCCCGTCATGAAATCAATCAGTTGGGAAATAGGATCGTCGGGCACAGCATTCTCCAACAGTTCCGATTCTTTCACCCACCCCATCGTCGTTTGGTCGTGTGCCACCTTGATGAGGAAAGTATCCTCCATGGTGGAGTCGATTGCCTCTATCCGTTTGATTTGTGCCACAACAAGCAAGTCCTTATTTCTAACCACACAAGTGTCCTGAATCAAATCTCCCTCACGAGGCACAAGAATCATGGAATCAGCTTTCAACTCAAAATTGAAGTTCGGTCCATAGTGATGTGTCAATCGAAACACCACACTATCCACTTGCTGCGGCGTGAGTTTCGGCACGGTGTCTGTAGATTCCTCTGTAGTAGGATTTTGCTTCGATTTATCAGAAGCCAAACTACTCACCTCAAAACGAGCCAAGAGGGAATCCTCTCGAGAGAGCTCCGACGTCAATTGCTCATTTTTCTCTTGCAACGAAATAGCTTCTTGCATCTTTGCTTCCACAAGAGAATCTGCGTCTGCCTGAAACTGCACAGCATCTGTTTTCTTTCCACAAGCAGCGAAAAGAAAGACAGAAAGCAGAACGAAAATGTAGTGGCAAAGATGTTTCATGCAAACCAAACTATTTCATTTTTTCGAGCAATCACGATTTTGATATTGCAAAGATAAAACTAATATCCGATATTCAAGTACTTTCCACTATTATTTTTCGTAAAACCCTATTTCACAGCACAAAAAAACTGCAACATCGCATTTGATGCTGCAGTCTTTCAATATAGTATAATTGATAAAGATAATGCTGAAAAGAACTTTCAACTATAAACTTTTCAATTAATAAATCCACTTCACATAGCAGAAGTCCTGACGGTGAGGAAGGTCTGCATTCTTAGGGTACATACGATAAGCCAACTTAAACGCACCAGCGTTTGGAAGAGCCAAAGTACCTTCGAAAGTGAAGTTGTTGCCTTCGCGCTTCACCACCTGAAGTGGGTACTTGCCAGTGACGTGAGTCTTACCTTCTTCGTCAGTATGTGTTACAACGATTTCCAAACCTACAACATCGTCAAGTCCCTGTTCGTCAATCACATACTGAATCTTGTAGTGCTTACCACTCTCGAAGATACCATCGTCGATTGGGTCCTTCTTCACACTCACTACGTTGATAGTTTCCCAACGCTCAGCTACTTGTTCCTTCCAGAGAGCAATCTCCTTAGCTTTCTTGTAGTTGTCTGCGAAGAGAATCTTAGCACGCTCAGCAAGCGGAGTGTAGAACTTCGTATAGTAATCGTCGAGCTGACGCTTCATTGTATAATGAGGAGCCACCTGAGCAATCGAATTCTTCACGGTGCGAATCCAACCCTCGCTGTAACCCTTAGCGTTACGAGCATAGTAAAGAGGAAGAATTTCGTTCTCGAGCAAACCATAGATTGTAGCAGCATCGAGTTGGTCTTGCTGTTCCTGGTTCTGATAAGTGCGCTTCTCTGTGAGAGCCCATCCAGCACCTTCACGATAGCCTTCGAGCCACCAACCATCGAGCACGGAGAGGTTGACAACACCGTTCATCAAAGCCTTCTCACCAGATGTACCACTTGCCTCGAGTGGACGAGTTGGAGTGTTCATCCAAATATCCACACCTGTCACAAGGCGGCGAGCCAACTTCATGTCGTAGTTCTCAAGGAAGATAATCTTACCGAGGAATTCAGGACGACGGCTGATTTCATAAATCTTCTTGATAAGTCCCTGACCTGCACCATCGTGTGGGTGAGCCTTACCTGCAAAGAGGAACTGCACAGGATAGTTAGGGTTGTTCACAATCTTCGACAAGCGATCCAAATCGGAGAAGAGCAAGTGAGCACGCTTGTAAGTAGCGAAACGACGAGCAAAACCGATGATGAGTGCATTTGGATTAATCTTCTCGAGAATAGAAACAATGCGAGAAGGGTCACCCTGGTTCTTCAACCAATCCTCACGGAAAGCACGCTTGATATAGTCAACCAATTTGTTCTTCAGCACTTGGCGAGTTTTCCAGATTTCCTCATCAGGAACATTGTAGATAGCCTCCCAAAGCTGTGCATTCGACTGATCCTTATAGTACTTAGCATCGAAGTTCTTGTTGTAAAGAGCCTTCCATTCAGAAGCTGCCCAAGTTGGGAAGTGAACACCATTGGTCACGTAACCCACATTGTCGAGCTCCTCAGGGAAATAACCCTTCCAGATGCCGTTGAACATATCCTTTGAAACCTTACCGTGGAGCCAGCTCACACCGTTCACCCAAGAACTTGTGTTGCAAGCGAAAGTGGACATGCAGAAACGTTCTCCGTGGTCGTCTGGATTCACACGACCCATACCCATGAACTCATCCCAAGTGATACCGAGCTGAGCAGGATACTGACCCATGTACTTGCCAAAGAGAGCCTCGTCGAAATAGTCGTGGCCTGCTGGCACTGGAGTGTGAACAGTGTAGAGGGAAGAAGTGCGAACCACTTCGAGAGCCTCATTGAAAGAAAGACCACTCTTCACGTAATCTACAAGACGCTGAACATTGCACAATGCAGCGTGTCCCTCGTTGCAGTGGTAGATGTCCTTCTTGATACCCAGCTTCTGCAAAGTAAGCACACCACCGATACCCAGCAAAATCTCCTGCTTGATACGGTTTTCCCAGTCGCCACCATAGAGAGAGTGAGTGATGGAACGGTCGTATTCGCTGTTCATTTCGTTGTCAGTGTCAAGCAAATAGAGCTTCACACGACCTACATTTACACGCCAAACGTAAGCATGAACTGTATAATTATTATAAGGAACGTCAACAACCAATGGTGTGCCGTTTTCATCCAACTGGCGCTCGATTGGAAGCTCTCCAAAATTCTGAGCCTCATACTTAGCCACCTGCTGACCATCCATTGACAGTGTCTGAGTGAAGTAACCGAAACGATACAAGAAACCCACTGCCACCATGTCAACATTCGAGTCGGAAGCCTCTTTCACGTAGTCACCTGCAAGGATACCAAGACCACCTGAATAAATCTTCAGTACATGGCTCATACCATACTCCATGCAGAGGTATGCCACAGATGGACGAGTCTTATCAGGCTCAACATCCATGTATTCACGGAATTCCTTATAAAGCTTGTTCACACGCTTGATGACAGCAGCATCCTTAGCGAGTTCTTCCAATTTTTCGTAGTTCATTCTCTGGAGGAAAAGAACTGGGTTCTGCTGAACCTTCTTCCAAAGATCTGGATCGAGGTCTTGATAGAGGTGAGCCGCATCATTGTTCCACGACCACCACATGTTGTGTGCAATTTCGTCCAGTGGTTGAAGTGCCTCTGGAATGTAACTTCTCACGCTAATATCTCTCCAGTTAGGAGTATTAACATTACTTGCCTTAATTTTCATATAAAACCTATTATGTTAGTTTTTTATAGTTTTTCCTTTATTTTCTTCCTTTTGCCTTTCTCAGGGCAATGTCGTAAGCTTGTTGATAATAAGTGATGAAATGCTTCCACAATGCTTTCTCAGCCAATGCAGCAGCATTCTTGCGAGTCTGTTCCACAGCCGTATTGTCTATCTGCGTGAAATTCACAACAGCATCACAGATTTCACTGGCTGCCTGTTCAAAATTGTAGTCCGAACGATGCACTGTGTGAACACCATCAAACAGCACACTCTGCCCGCCTTTCACCTTGTTAGCCCAAAGACCGAAGCCTGCCAAGTCCGTTGTGATGCAAGGCACATGGAAAGCCACACTCTCCAACGGAGTATAGCCCCAAGGCTCGTAATAGGAAGGATAAATACAAAGGTCCATACCCACCAAAAGGTCGTAGTAGCCAATGTTGAAGATGCCATCCTTTCCATCCAAGTAGCAAGGCACGAAAATCACCTTCACCTTATCTTCCAAACGGTTCTGCAAGCCCAACCAGTTCATCTGTCCCAGCACGTGGTCCTGTTCCTGGTTGTTCAGATTGTGAGTGATGCGAGGATCTCCACAAGGCAGATTGTCCTTTTCCTTCGCAGCCAGCTTGCGCTGCAAGTCAGGACGTGCCTCTTTCACCCATGCAGGCACCAAGATAAATGCCAGTATGTCCTTGTCCAGACGGGAATCATTGCGTAAGCGATTCATCGCATCCACAAACATGTCGATTCCCTTGTTCTTAAACTCATAACGTCCACCGATGCTCACGATGAGTGTGTCATCCTTCAGATTCGTTCCCATCAGCGTGTTGGCAACATTGAGCATCAGTTTCCTCGACTTCTTCCTTGCCGCATCGAAAGGCTTACCAGCTTTTGGCACGAAGTCGTCCTCAAAACCATTCATCAACACCACATCCGCCTCGTGCTCCAGCAACTGCTCACACTCAGCATTGGTGATGTCGCTCACAGTTGTGAAACAATCCACATGAGCTGCCGTTTGCTTCTCAATGGAATGCTTCGACTGCATATTCAGCTCCGATGCCATCTGGTCGCCATTATAGCTCTTCAGACAATCATAGAGCGGTTTGTTGTTTCCTGCTATAGAACGTCCTATGCTCGTTGCATGGGTCGTAAAGATAGTACCAATGGAAGGACATGCCTGCTGCACATACAACGCACCCAGACAGGTCATCCATTCGTGAGCCTGATAAATCACATTGTCCTTCTTCGTCAAACCAAAGAAATTGTAGTAGCTCTCCACCACCTTGCCGGCAGCCCACGAGAACATGCTTGCCTCGTCGTAGTCACCGTATGCATGCAGTGAATCCACCTGATAATACTCCCAAGCCCAAGCATAAATCGAGTTCTTCTCCTGAAAGAAAGGAATGAAATCCACCAAAATAGCAATAGGCTCGCCAGGAATCTTCCAGCGACCCACACGAATGTTCAAGCCATCCAACGCAGCAGCTTTTCTCCAAGCAGCCAACAATGTCTTGCTTTCCTTGAATAGTGGATTAACCTCATCAGCCCAAAAGTCAGGGCCAATAAACATTACTCGGTCAGGCATCATGTCCTGCAATGTCTTTGCACGAGTAGATAAAACAGTATATATACCGCCTACCTTATTACATACCTCCCAAGAAGACTCAAATATGTAATCGGGTGAAAGTAATTTCTTTGGCATATTGATGCGAATACAGAATTAAGAATAAAACACAAAGCAACTCAATAAGTTGCCACTCTGTCTATATTCAAAATAGGATAAATAATCTCTTCTACCTTAAATTCGCTGCAAAGGTACTGATTTTTTTCAAGTTATAAAAGAAAATTAACAAAAAAAGAATTCAAAAACGCTCTGTGTTTTCGCACACCTTTTTTCATTATTAAAAAATCTCAAAAAATAGGAAAATGTGCTTAGTAATGATTGAATAATAACTTGGGATTATTATTAGTGAGTAATGAGCAGTGAGAAGTGAGGAGTTATTCCATCCGGATGGAATTCACTTCTCACTCCTCACTTTTCATTCTACTTGGTCGCCTGCGGCTCGAAATGAAATTTAAAATTGAAACGTAAAATTTTTTTTAAAATTCTAAATGATAATTCTAAATACAATTTCAAGCGAAGCGCCCCAAATCCTTTTAAATCCTTTAAATCCTTGACTCATTTCTCACTTTTCACTCTTCACTTTTCACTCTTTCTCCTCCCCTCGGGGAGGACGGGAGGGGGCCTTATTTCAATTTAGCAATGCTTTCTTTCAGCGCTGCGATTTTCGTTTCAGCGTCACTTTGCTTTTTACGCTCCAGTTCCACAACCTGAGCAGGTGCATTCGCCACAAATCGCTCATTCGAAAGCTTCTTTTTCACACCCATGAGGAAACCCTCCAAGTGCTTCAGTTCAGCCTCCATCTTCTGGATTTCAGCCTCCGTGTCAATCAGATTGCCCAGTGGCACAGCAAATTCCGTTGTGCCCACCATGAACGAAGAAGAACCGTCTCCCTTGGCTTCCACCACCTTCACATCGCTCAGATTTGCCATCTTCACAATCAAGTCAGTGAATGCCTCCACAGGGTTTTTGCCCACGATTTCCAGTTCCATCTGTTCCTTTGGAGCGATATTCTTCTGATTTCTCACAGCACGCACACCAGCCACAATCTGCTTCATCACCTCAGCATCAGCCAGCAGCTTCTTCTCAGCCTCGCTTGGAGCATCCAGTTTCAGACTTTCCGTCATAATGCTCTTCACACCCTTCGCTTCACGCTCCACGCTCAACGCTTCACGATCCACGCTCAACACTTCACGCTCCTCATTCACATGCTGCCAAATCTCCTCAGTGATGAAAGGCATGAACGGATGAATCACCTTCATCAGAATGTCGAAGAAGCGCAGTGTCTCCTGATAAGTCTTCTTGTCGATAGGTTTCAGATAAGCAGGCTTAATCATCTCCAAGTACCAACCCGAGAACTCATCCGTGAACAGCTTGAAAGCAGCCATCAAAGCCTCGCTCAAACGATATTTCGCATACAAGTCCTCAATCTCAGCGCACGAAGCCTTCACCTGAGCATCAAACCATTCTATCGCCTTCTTCGAACTCTCTGGCTGTTCTATCTCGGCAGTCTCCCAACCCTGAATCAGTCGGAATGCATTCCAAATCTTGTTGCAGAAAGCCATACCATTCTGGCACAACTTCTCGTCGAACAGAATATCATTTCCAGCAGGAGCACTGAGCAACATACCCATGCGCACACCGTCGGCACCGTATTGGTCAATCAGCATCAGAGGGTCAGGCGAATTACCCAAGCTCTTCGACATCTTTCTGCCCAACTTGTCGCGCACGATACCCGTGAAATAGACACTCTTGAAAGGCATATCACCCATGTATTCATAGCCAGCCATAATCATGCGAGCCACCCAGAAGAAGATAATATCTGGACCCGTCACGAGCACACTCGTTGGGTAGTAGTACTTGATTTCCTCATTACCAGGTTCATTGATACCCTTGAACAAGCTGATAGGCCACAGCCAGCTCGAGAACCAAGTGTCGAGCGCATCCTCGTCCTGATGCAAGTCAGCCACCGTGAGGCTATCGTCCCCACTCTGCTGCTTGGCAAGTGCGAGCGCTTCCTCAGCATTCTCAGCCACCACGAAGCCACCCTTTGGCAGATACCATGCAGGGATTCTGTGACCCCACCACAACTGGCGGCTGATACACCAATCCTTGATGTTCTCCAACCAGTTCTTGTACGTCACCTTGTATTTCGTTGGATAGAACTTGATTTCGTCGTTCATCACAGGAGGCAAAGCAAGGTCAGCAAAGTGCTGCATGCTCAAGAACCACTGCATCGAAAGCTTTGGCTCGATAGCCACACCCGTGCGCTCCGAGCAACCCACCTTGTTCGTATAAGGCTCCACCTTCTCCATCAATCCAGCAGTCTCCAAGTCCTTCTCTATCTGAACGCGCACATCAAAGCGGTCCATGCCGACATACAGACCAGCAGCCTCGCTCAGCGTGCCATCATCGTTGAAGATGTCGATGGTCTCCAACTGGTGCTTGTCACCCAACATATAGTCGTTCACGTCGTGAGCAGGAGTCACCTTCAAGCAACCCGTTCCGAACTCGACATCCACATAGTCGTCCTCAATCACAGGAATCGTGCGGTTCACCAATGGCACCACCACCTTCTTGCCGCTCAACCATCTGTTCTTCGCATCGTTCGGGTTGATACACATGGCAGTATCACCCATGATGGTCTCAGGGCGAGTGGTAGCCACAACAGCATAATAACCCTTCTCATCCTTGTGAATCACCTCTCCTTCAGCACCCGTAGGAGTCACCTCCTCGCCTTCAGCAAGACGATATTTCAGATAATACAGCTTCGAATGCTCCTCCTTGTAAATCACCTCCTCGTCGCTGAGTGCAGTCTGAGCCTTAGGGTCCCAGTTCACCATGCGCACACCGCGATAAATCAATCCCTTGCGGTAGAGGTCAACAAACACCTTGATGACCGACTTCGAGCGCTCCTCGTCCATCGTGAACGAAGTGCGGTCCCAATCGCATGAAGCACCCAGTCTTCTCAACTGCTTCAAGATGATGCCACCATGCTCATGAGTCCAGTCCCATGCATGCTTCAAGAACTCCTCGCGAGTGAGGTCAGTCTTCTTCACGCCCCGCTCAGCCAATCGCCCCACCACCTTTGCCTCAGTAGCGATAGAAGCATGGTCAGTGCCAGGTACCCAACAAGCGTTCTTGCCATCCATACGTGCCTTACGAATCAGGATGTCCTGAATCGTCTCGTTAAGCATGTGTCCCATGTGGAGCACACCAGTCACGTTTGGTGGTGGAATCACTATAGTATAAGGTTCGCGCGCGTCAGGTTTCGACGCAAACAGCTTGTTATCCTCCCAAAACTGATACCATTTCCCTTCCACTTCGGCGGGATTGTATTTCGATGCTAATTCCATTGATTGATTGTTATCTTTCTTCGATTTTCAAAAATTCAAGCTGCAAAATTACAGCTTTTCCATCACTCTGCCAAATTTTTACCGAGAATTCCCTTCAACTGAAAACAAAATAAACCTCCTTTGGGGCACAACATAAGTTCGTACACTATAGGGCAGAAGTCAGTCCCCAATAGCGGAGGAGTGAATCCCCAATAAAAATGAAGTCAGTCCCCAATAGCGCAAGAGTCAGTCCCCAATAAAAATGAAGTGAATCCCCTATCGCGTGGGAGTGAGAGTGCAGGGAGAGATGAATGAAAGGGAGGGGTGAGGTGAGGTGGGGTGCACCTCGCAAACACACCCTAACTATGGAAGAGAGACACACAAAGATGAAAAGACATGAATTCAAAGATGAAAAGCCGTGAATTAAAGATGAGGAGAGATAGTAATTGAGAAATCTGATTAATCTGTTAAATCTCCATTTAATAGTTAAATGGTATAAGGTACGTTCTAAAAATTCTGTTTTTAGTTCACTACCAATTAATAATCATTTCATATCGGTTGCTTTTTGTTTGATTTGAAGTCTTTTTGCCACTTTTGGCTACGCCGAGCTAAAGGTTCTCGGTTACATAGCTTGCTATGCGCCCTCAAAAACTGACAAAAAATCCAATCAAATCAATTCAAAAATCAATCCGACATAATTTGTAGAACCTACCTTAAGGTTTCTTTAGTGGTTCTTGTGGGGATGATAATTGGGGATGGGGGTGTGAAAACGAGGTGCACCCCACCTCACCCCACCTTTGTGTATGAGTAAAGGTGTGTTCTATAAATACTGATAAGAAATGTTATCGCTCCTTATTATCATTATTTATTTTTCTTTTTATTCGTGATGATAAGGCTCTCCATTGAGGATGGAATAGGCTCGATAGAGTTGCTCAACGAAGATGAGACGAACCATCTGGTGGGAGAAGGTCATTGGGGAAAGGGAGATTTTCTCGTTGGCCCTGGCATAGACTTCGGGAGAAAAGCCGTAAGGTCCTCCAATGACGAAGACGAGTCGCTTGGAAACGGTGTTTTGCTTCTTCTGAATCCAGTCGGCAAAGTCGATACTGCGAAAGGACTTGCCATGCTCGTCCAGCAAGACAAGGTGGTCGGAGGTCTGGAGCTGGCGCAGGATAAGCTCTCCTTCACTACGCTTCTGCTGGTCGGCTGTGAGGGACTTGGTGTTTTTCAGTTCGGGAATGGTGATGATGTCAAATCCCACATAGTGCTTGAGACGAGCGGCATAGTCGTCGATGAGACTTATGAAATGTGGGTTCACGGTCTTACCGACCAAAAGGAGAGAGAGTTTCATATAAGTGATAAGTGAAAAAGCCTCACCCCCAACCCCTCTCCAAAGGGAGAGGGGAGTAGAATGAAGAGTGAAAAATGAGTCAGGGATTTAAAGGATTTAAAAGGATTTGGGGCGCTTCGCTTGAAATTATATTTAGAATTTTGATTTAGAATTTTAAAAATAATTTTACGTTTCAATTTTAAACTTCATTTCGAGCCGCAGGCGACCAAGTAAGTGAAAAGTGAAAAGTGAAGAGTGAGAAATCAGCGAGTGACGTTCTTGACACCTTTCACGCCTTGGAGCTTCTTGATAAGGAGTTTGAGCTTGTTGAGGTCGTCGATTTGAATGGTGAGGTTGCCAGAGAAGAGTCCGTCCTCGGAGGACTTGATGTTGATGCTACGGAGAATGACGTTCTGTTCCTTGGCAATGATGCTGGTGATGTTGGAGACGATGCCGATGTCGTCGTTACCAATGACTCGAAGGGTGATGGGATAGAGACTGCTGCCCTTCCCTGCCCAACGTGCTGGGATGATGCGATAGGCAAGGTTCTCACGGAGGCGCTTGGCGTTCGGACAGTCCTTGCGGTGAACCTTGATGCCCCTACCCGCAGTAACAAAGCCAAAGACATCGTCACCATAAATCGGGTTGCAGCACTTGGCAAGGGAGAACTCCACTCCCTTCACGTTCTGGTCAATCACCAACACGTCCTTGTCCTTGGTGTCCTGCGCATCAAAGTTCTGCACAAATTCCTCGGCAGAATGAGTGGGGATGTTCTCAAACTCGTTGTTCTCTCGCTTCTGCATCTCCACATACTTGTCAATGAAGGAGTTGACATCGAGCACTTCCTCTGAGATGTCGCGATAGAAGTCCATGACGTGCTTGTAGCCCATCTTCTTGAGGAGCTTCATCATCAGGGCTTCCTCCATCTCCACCTTGCGGTTCTTGAATCGACGCTCGAGGGTTTCCTTGGCGAAGGTGGATTCTTTCAACTCCCGCTCATTGATTGCCTGTTTGATTTTCGACTTGGCACGGGAGGTGCGGGCGAAGTTGAGCCAATCGCGCTTGGGATACTGGTTCGCCATCGTGAGGATTTCCACTTGGTCGCCGCTCTGCAACTTGGTGCGCATAGGCACATTCTTGCCATTGATTTTGCCTCCTGAGCAATGGGAACCCACGTTGGTGTGTATCTTATAGGCAAAGTCGAGAACGGTGGCTCCCTTGGGCAGTTTGAAGAGGTCGCCCTTGGGCGTAAAGACAAAGACTTCGTCGCTGTAGAGGTCCACCTTGAACTGGTCAACCAACTGCTCGTCGCTGCTTTGGTTTTCGAGTGCGGCACGAATGTCCTTCAGCCAGTCCTCGAGCTTGGAACCACTATCTTTCACTCCCTTGTAACGCCAATGAGCTGCCAATCCGTGCTCTGCCACATCGTCCATTCGCTCGGTGCGAATCTGCACTTCCACCCACTTGCCTTCGGGTCCCATCACCGTGGTGTGGAGACTCTCGTAGCCATTGGTCTTGGGCACAGAGAGCCAGTCTCGTAGGCGCTTGGGGTTGGGCTTATACATGTCGGTGACGATGGAATAGACCTGCCAGCAATCCGCCTTCTCTCGCTCCAGCGGAGAATCAAGGATGACACGGATGGCGAAGAGGTCATAGACTCCCTCGAACTGACACTTCTGCTTCTTCATCTTCTGCCAAATGGAATGGATGGACTTGGTGCGACCCTTCACGTGGAACTTCAATCCTGCCGCAGCGAGTTTCTCCTCGATAGGTTTGATGAAATTGGCAATGTAGCGGTCGCGTGAGCGCTTGGTTTCGTTGAGCTTGTCCTTGATGTGGTAGTAGGCATCATGCTCAAGGTATTTGAGGGAGAGGTCTTCGAGTTCCGACTTGATGAGATAGAGACCGAGCTTGTGGGCGAGAGGAGCATAGAGATAACTTGCTTCCGTAGCCACACGCTTGCGCTCTTCCTCTGTGCCTCGATCCTTGATTTGGCGCATGAGGTTGACTCGGTCTGCAATAATAATAAAGATCACGCGCATGTCCTCAGCAAAGGAAAGGAGGAGGTCGCGGAAGTTTTCTGTCTCGATGGAAGGGTTCTTGTCGTAGAGTTCATTCACCTTGATGAGTCCACGGATGATGTGCTCCACATCACTGCCAAACTCTGTGCCGACACGCTCGATGGGATAGCTGCCACGAGAGATGCTATCTTGCAGGAGAATGCTAATGATGGATGCACGGTTGAGTCCTATTTCCTCGGCACAGATGATGGCGGTTTGGAGGTCGAAAAGAATGGGGTTGAGGTCGAAAGAACCACGCTGAAGTGCGCCGTCCTTGACAGCTTCCTCGAGTATCTCTTTGACCTTACGGGTATCATCGTGAGACATGGTGTCGCTCACCAACTCCTGGAGCTTCTTGAAGGCTTCAACAATCTGTGTCTTTTCTTCTTCGTGTATGATTTCGTGCGTGTCCATGAGGGAATTTTTGAGTGTTGAAAGAAATTTTCTATGCAAAGATAAAAAAAAACGATGTGTTTTGATACAATCGATTAGAAAAATATGTATATTTGGCATGTCATTCCAATTTTGAAGTAAAAGTAATATAATTATTCTAACAAACACTCATATCCTATGCTTACTCAACAAGATTTGGATTTGCTGAAAAAGAAAGGCATTTCCGAGGAAAAACTCCACAGTCAGTTAGAGTCTTTCAAGACAGGTTTTCCTTTCCTGAAGCTTGCAGGTGCTGCTTCGCCAAAGCATGGAATCACGATTCCTACTGAGCGCGAAAAGAAAAGTTACTTGAAGGCTTGGGAAACATATTTGGCTGGGGAAGGAACGGTACTGAAGTTCGTGCCTGCCAGCGGTGCTGCAAGCCGCATGTTCAAGAATCTCTTTGAATTCCTTGATGGTGCATCGGACACTCCCGACAATGACTTCATCAAGAAATTCTTCAGTCAGATTCACAACTTCGCTTTCTTCGACGAACTTGATGCTGCATGCCAGAAGAACGAGGGCAAGGGCATCGACGAATTGGTGGCAGCTGGATGCTACAAGGCTGTGATTGACAACCTGCTCAACAGCAAGGGACTGAACTACGGCAAACTGCCTAAGGGTTTGCTGAAGTTCCACCGCTATCCAGAAGGTCCTCGCACTCCACTGGAGGAACACCTCGTGGAAGGTGCTCTCTATGCAGGTGGCAAGGATGGTAAGGTGAACGTACATTTCACTGTTTCGCCTGAGCATCGCCCATTGTTCGAGAAACTCGTTGCAGAGAAAGCAAAAGTGTATGAAGAGAAATTCGGTGTGAAGTACAACATCTCTTTCTCTGAGCAAAAATCAAGCACCGACACGGTGGCTGCTACCATCGACAACGAACCATTCCGCGACGAAGATGGCACGATACTGTTCCGTCCAGGTGGTCATGGTGCGTTGATTGAAAATCTGAACGACTTGGATGCCGACATCGTTTTCATCAAGAACATCGACAACGTGGTGCCTGACCGCTTGAAGGGCGAAACGGTGACTTACAAGAAGCTCATTGCTGGTGTGCTCACCACCTTGCAGCACAAGATTTTCGAGTATCTGAATTTGTTTGAAAGCGGTGAATACACTCACGCTCAGCTGGAAGGCATCATCCGCTTCATGCGCGACGATTTGGGCATTCGCAACCCTGCTTTGAAGAATTTGGAGGATGCTGAACTCGTTGTCTATATGAAGGAAAAACTGAATCGCCCTATTCGCGTGTGCGGTATGGTGAAGAACGTTGGAGAGCCTGGTGGCGGTCCTTTCTTGGCATACAACGACGATGGCACCATCAGCTTGCAGATTCTGGAAAGCAGCCAGATTGACAAGAACAACGCTGAATACGTGAAGATGTTCGAAAGCGGCACTCACTTCAACCCAGTGGATTTGGTTTGCGGCATCAAGGATTGGCAAGGCAAGAAGTTCGACCTGACGAAGTATGTGGACCCTAAGACTGGTTTCATTTCTTCGAAGTCGAAGAACGGTAAGGAACTGAAGGCATTGGAACTCCCAGGACTTTGGAACGGTGCCATGAGCAACTGGAACACCATCTTCGTGGAAGTGCCTCTCGAGACCTTCAACCCTGTAAAGACAGTGAACGACTTGCTCAGAGAACAACACCAATGATTACTCTGAGGGGTTGACTACGAACCACAGATTGAACAGATTAACACGGATTTTTAGTAGTGCAATTGCATGCTGGATTTCCTAATCTACAAATAAAAAACGATAGCGAGATAAGTTTCGTTATCGTTTTTTTTGTGCTTATAAATAAGTTGGGGTCAGTGGTCGTAATACCACCAGTAAGTATCACCGAATTCACGGCGGGTTTTATTCGTTTGAATGAGAGGGTTGTAACTGAGGGAATCGCGGAGATGGACGTATGCCTCATATTGGGAACGGGTGAGGGAATCAGCAAGCTCTGGATTCAAGAGTGTCATTGCTTCCCGATAGGAACGAGGCAAGGAACTGACATAGGTGGAATCCGTTTCTTCCTGAGGATAATAGGATGGAAGCAAGGAGGCGAATTGCTGCACTTTCTTTCGAAGGAGCAAACTGCAAAGATGATAATCAGCGGCTCTGCGACGCTGCACTGTGTTGGCATTCAAGCGACGGAGATGAGTTTCCTTGATGGAATCGGAACTTGCCAAATAGAAGCTATCGACTTCTGCCAAGGAATCGGCACGATGCTGCAAGAGTGGTTCCACCAGTTTCAAAAAACTATCAAGCGACCTCACATTCTTCCCTTTCAAGGCTCCCAACGAGAAACAAATATCGCCTGCATCGAAACGATAATGCAAGCTGTCGATGTCGTTCACATTCAGCAATCCGTTCACACCGTAGGGCTGAGGGTAATCGAAAAGATGTTCAGCCAAAAGCCCTTCCTTCGAAAGCGCATAACAACGGAGGTTGTTGAGTCGCTCGGTAGTAACCAACGACTTGATTCCCACTTGCGCTGCATCGGCATATCTTCCTTCCAAAATGAGGCGTTCCGTCTTCAGTTCATAATGATAGGTGTCGGGAGCTCGATGACATCCCCCACAGAAAACAATCATGACGAGCATCACCAAATAGTTGGGCCAGAGCTTCGACGAGAAGGTGTTGGGATAAGTATCAGGTACCACCTCTTCCGCTATTTCCGCCAAACGAATTAGGACAAAAAACAGGATGATAAGCAGCGGCAACAACCAAGCCCATGCACCCCAATGGAAATCGTTGATGGTGTCGCGGTTGAAATCGGTGAGCATGGCGAGCGCCAAGAAGGACGGATAGTAAGTGAGTGCATGCCAACGACTTGGCAATTTCACCACTAACGACACAATCCACTGCAAAATCTGCAAAACTGCAGTGATGACCAAAGCACCTACGGGTATGCTATAGTGGGTAACACCCCTTGAGAACACAAACTGAGCTTGTGCAAGGAGGTCGCCCTGCATGAAAAAGAGATAGGCGAAAGAGAAAAGTATAAACAGAATGCCGCAGGAGTAACGAATCACTCCCGCGGTTTTCATAGTTCTTGGATGATTATAATTCATTCTACATTTTATTTTTCAGCGGCTTTCTTCAGCACCACAGCGCTGCGAGCAGGGATGTAGAGTTTCAGCCAACCCTTGCCATCCTTCTCATAGATTGGGTCGTAGTTGGTGAAGTGGCGCACACTGTCGTCAGCCAAATCATTTCCTCCGTAGAGTTTCGAGTCGGTGTTGAGCACCACGTCGTAAGCACCCTGAGGAACGATGAATCCGTAATCGGTGAAGGAGCGGTTTGGACTGAAATTGAAGACGAAGAGCAAGTCCCCACGTGAATAAGCAAGGATTTGGTCGCCATCGTTGTGCCAAACCTCCTGCACAGGAGTCTTCTGGAATCCCTTCACACCACCAATGAGTTTAATCATAGCCTCATCGAAGTCACCTAAATAATGATAGCAAAGTTCGTGGTTATCAACGAGATTCCACTGACGACGCGCATACTTGTAGCTCCATCCGTTACCCTCACGAGGGAAGTCAATCCATTCAGGATGTCCGAATTCATTACCCATGAAGTTGAGGTAACCACCATTGATGGTAGAAGCAGTGAGCAGGCGAATCATCTTGTGGAGCGCAATGCCTCGGTTTGCCATGAAATTCTCGTCGCCCTTCTTGAAGTGCCAATACATATCGGCATCAATGAGACGGAAGACGATAGTCTTGTCGCCCACCAAAGCCTGGTCGTGGCTCTCTGCATAGCTGATGGTCTTTTCGTCGGCACGGCGGTTGGTGGTCTCCCAGAACATCGACGATGGTTTCCAATCCTCGTCCTTCAGTTCCTTGATTGTCTTGATCCAGTAGTCAGGAATGTTCATCGCCATGCGGTAGTCAAATCCATAGCCGCCATCCTTGAATGGTGCAGCCAGTCCTGGCATACCGCTCACTTCCTCAGCGATGGTGATAGCCTTTGGTTTCACCTCATGAATCACAAGGTTTGCCAACGTGAGATAAGCAATTGCATTGTCATCCTCATGTCCGTTATAGTAATCGCCATAACCTCCGAATGCCTCACCGAGTCCGTGACTGTGGTAGAGCATGGAAGTGACACCATCGAAGCGATAGCCATCGAAATGGAATTCCTCGAGCCAGTACTTGCAGTTGGAAAGCAGGAAATGAAGCACCTTGTCGTTGCCATAGTCGAAGCAAAGGGAATCCCATGCTGGATGCTCGTGGCGGTCACCACGGTTGAAATACTGATAAGGGTCGCCAGCGAAGTTGCCCAATCCCTCTATCTCGTTCTTCACAGCGTGAGAATGAACAATGTCCATGATGACAGCGATGCCATGCTTGTGTGCTTCATCCACCAGCTCCTTCAGTTCCTCAGGCGTGCCGAAACGGCTGCTTGGAGCGAAGAAATTGGAAACATGATAACCGAAACTGCCGTAGTAAGGGTGCTCAGCAATTGCCATGATTTGGATGCAGTTGTAGCCGTCCTTGATGATGCGAGGGAGCACATTGTCCTTGAATTCCGTGTAGGTTCCCACCTTTTCAGCATCCTGTCCCATACCGATGTGGCATTCGTAGATGAGCAGAGGGTCGGTATTTGGCTTGAAATTCTTTTTCTTCCAAACGTAAGGTGTTTCAGGAGCCCAAACCTGTGCGGAGAAAATCTTCGTGTTTTCATCCTGTACCACTCGGTTGATCCAAGCAGGGATGCGCTCGCCTTCCCCACCCTGCCATTTCACGTGGAGCTTAAACAAATCGCCGTGCTTCATGGCACGAGGACCGAGTTTCAATTCCCAGTCGCCCGAGTTCTTCAGACGCTTCATCTTGTACTTGTCCTGCTCCTGCCAGTTGTTGAAATCGCCAACCACGTAGATGTCAGTAGCATTTGGTGCCCATTCACGCAGCACCCATCCTTTATCGGTGCGGTGGAGACCATAATAAAGATATCCATTGGCAAAGTCCGAGAGTTTCTGCTTGCCATTGTTGGTGAGCTGGTTGAGTTTCCAGAGCGCATGCTCATGTCGTCCGCGGATAGCATCCTCAAACGGTTCGAGCCATGCATCATTCTTCACCAGTCCGATATGTTGTACTTTCTTTGTTGCCATACAGATTATTGAGTTTTCGAGTTTTTAAGTTTTTGAGTTTTTGAGTTTTAAAAGTAACGTGAAAAGTGAAAAGTGAAAGTAATTCTTCATTCTACATTCTTCATTCTTCATTCTCCTCCCCTCGGGGAGGACGGGAGGGTGCCTTTCAGTTCTTCACCTTGAAGATAACTTTCTGTATTTCAGGTTGGTCGCTCACACAAGGAGCATGTCCGTCCTGAGGGAAGAAGATGGCGAATTCGCCAGGGTAAACTGTGATATACTGCTCAGCCAAGCCCTCGTAGAAGGTGATATCCTTCTCGGCGTTGTAAGGCTGCTCAGGCAAGTCGGCACGCGGAGTGTAGCCCATCGTTTCAGGGCAACTGATTGGAATCTGAATGTCGAGCATCACGTTGTGAGTTTCGAGGCGAGCCACTTCCTTGGTCTTGCCCTTAGCCACAGTGAAATTAGCGAAGAGGTCCTTTCCCGCCAGTTCCACCTTACCTGCTTCATGCTTCGCCAAATCAGTCTGCGCGATGAAATCCACCACCTGCTGAAACAAAGGATTCAATGCAACATACTTTGCAAGATTTTCAATTTTGTCGATTACCATAATATTATTATTTAAGTTAAAAGTTATGTATTCTATAAAACGAAAGAAGCCCCTTCCATCTCCTTCTAAATGAAAGGAAACGGTGTGGGGCTATGATTTTCTTGGTTATTCCAACTTGCCTCGCCTGTAAGTTCCACGGCGGATGATGCTACCGTTCTTGTCCTTTTCGACGAACGCACCGTTACGAAGGTCGTTTTCATAATAGCCTTCGAAACGAATGCCGTTGGCATCCTCCTCGACGCACTTACCGTTTTTCATGCCGTTCTTGAACTGCCCTTTGAACTTAGAACCGTCTGCCATGCGCAGCACACCTTCGCCGTCCATTTCGCCGTTCAACCATTCGCCATCGTAGAGGTCGCCATCCTTGTTCGTGTATTTGCCACGTCCGTTCTGCTTGTCCTCTATCCAATAGCCTTCGTATTTTGAGCCGTCGGGCCAGGTGTAAGTGCCGAAGCCGTCCATCAATCCGTTCTTGAACTGGCCCACATACTTGCGTTTGTCAGCATACACGAAGATGCCCTGACCTGTTCGCTCGCCATTCACGTATTCACCTTCGTAGCGGTCACCATTTCGGAAAGTGTAGATGCCCTTGCCGTGGGTCACGCCATCTTTCCAGTTGCCGTCATACTTGTCACCATTGGCATAGTTGTACGTGCCGTGACCATTTCTCGTGTCGTAAGCCCAGTCACCATAATACGAACTGCCATCTTTCCAGTCGATGAGTCCGCGTCCGTGCTTTCTGTCATCCTTCCACTCACCTTGGTAGAAGATGCCGTTTGCCCAAGTATAGGTTCCTTCGCCCTCACGTTTGTCCTGCTTCCACTCGCCCACATACTTGTCACCATTATAATAGGTCATCGTACCCTGTCCTTCTTGGTAGTCCTTGTACCACAACCCCTCATATTTATTATTATTGGCAAAATAGTAAACGCCGCGTCCGTGCTGAAAATCCTCCATCCAGTCGCCTTCGTATCGTTCACCGTCGGAGAAAGTGTAAGTGCCGTGTCCTTGGCGTTTCCCTTTCACGTATTCACCCACGTAGGTATCGCCATTTCTGAATTTCGTCTTTCCCTTGCCATAAGGCTTTCCGCTCTCCAAATCGCCGTAGTACTGTGCACCATCCTTCGGAAAAGTGTAGGTGCCGATAGTCACCTTTTGAGCGGAGGAGGTCAGAGCGAAGGCGAAGGAAAAGAGCAGAGGGAATATATATTTTTTGGTAGATTCCATTCTCAAAATTTGTGTTCGCTTTTTAAAATTTATGCAAATGTAAGATTTTTATTCCGCATCTGCAAGCAAACACCAAAATCATTAAGTTTTATTAAGGTAGGTTCTAAAAAAATCTGAAATAAGTATAATTTAGACATCATTAGAACCCACCATAATGACATTCTCGCAGACCGATTGGGAACGTACTCCCGAAACAATGGGGACGTACTTCCGTAACAATGGGGATGTACTTCAACAACAATGGGGACGTACTTCCGAAACATTGGGGACGTACTTCCAAAACAATGGGGACGAACTCTCGTAACAATGGGAACGAACTTCAGCAACAATGGGGACAAACTTGAGTTATGCCCCAATGAAGTTGGACGACTGTCCCATTGGCAAAAGTCACATACCCCTTAAGAGTGTTTCCCTAACCTATCGAAGAGCATTTTTGCTCCATCTGCTTCACTTCACAACAATCCTGTCGCCTTTCGAGTGTCCAGCAAATTCGGAGGCGTATGCACACTGAATCGTTGCCACACCTAAGGAGTAGTTTCCACTGCGAGTGACATAGAAGTCCAAATCAATTGTAGCACTTCCCTTGCGATACCAGTCGAAGAAGACATCGGCAGAAGCATCGTGAAGCGAGAGATAGCCTCCACGTCCACCCAAAGACTGATAGCCAGAGCGCAATTTCAGTGGTTCCAAACAAGCGGCATGTTGTGCACGAATCTGCACGAAGTCCATGTCGCGGTCGGCATTCACCGTCATGCGAATCTTCACTTTATCACCAATGGACAAAGCATCGCCAGCGTTCAACTCACGCCATTCCTTTCCGCTTCCATTCGATACCTCGACGTATGCCTTGCGGGAAATGCTCAGTTCCCCACTCGACTGCTGCTGAACGGCATCGAGATTCTCAAGGAACTGTCCATAGACGCAACCCCACGAAATGCCTTCCGACATCTTCGTCACATTAACAGAGCTTGACTTCAGCATTTCGGCAGGAACTGGTACTTTGGAATAACCCACTCCTGCTGTTGGAGAATTCTGTTCGGATGTAAGTGAGAGTGAAGTGTTAGGAGTGGCTGAGAATACCACCTTTGGCAACTCAGGCTCGTGGAAGGTTTGTTCAGGAGAGATGGTGAGCAACAAATCAACCACCTGAATGGTGTTGATGACATTGTCCCACTTCTGCGTCTGCTTCTGACGGAGCAACCAGAGTTGCATATCAGGTAAGAACGCCTTCTCCTTCTGCGTTTCCATGAAGGCTCTCATGGCTGCCACGTGGGTTGGAATGCGATAGTCCATCCAAGAATAATGTGCCTTTTCTGTGTCGAAATAGCGTCCCATGCCAGGCTTTGTCACGGTATATTCAACCAACGACTGGATAAATTCCTTTGCTTTGTCCTTGCGTCCTGCCTGCTGGAGCACAACAGCCACGTTGGCGCGTCCGTACATGGTGAGCGAACCCACCTTGTTTTCCACTCGGTTGAGGTAGGTTTCCTTCACGCTCTGTGCCTCAGCGTTCATCTTGTGCTCAGCGAGGTAGCTGGCATACATCCAAAGGAAAGAGCTCTCGCTTGGAAGAGATTTCTTTTCCTTCTTATAATACTTATTATAGTACTCCACTTCTTTGGCATCCACGAACTGCAAACCTTGCTCCAGCATTTGGTTGACGTTTGCGTCAGCCTCATTTTGCGAAGCGAGATAGTGTTTCAGCATGGCAAGGTGCTCGGATACCGAGAGAGTGACGTAGTAGTTTGGCTCCATACCATCAAACCATGCCCATCCGCCATTCGAATACTGCAATTTTTCCAACTTCTCACGAGCTTGCTGAATGCGGTTGTTCAGGAGGTTCTCGTTGAAGAGTTCACAGAGCTTATGGCGCTGCTCGGTCTCGTCCTGTGCATCGAGCACCCAAGGGGTTTCGAGCAAGAGGATGTCCTTCAGCTGCTGATTCTTCTCCAACTCGCTCTGCAAAGTTGTTTCCTTTCCTTCCTCTGCGCTCCACAACTTAATAAGATTCTGCAACTTAGGCATACGCTTGGCAAGGCTCTGAGCCACTCGGTTGGCATAGAGTGCAACCGACCAGTCGATAGCATCATCGTCTTCTGGATTCACCACAGCATGGAGTGCCATCACTGCGTTCCACGAAGGATTGTCGGTGTATTCAAACACCATCTTGCGCTGCGTGGCAGTTGGGGAATTGTTGTTGAAGAGTGTGCTCAAATCCACTTGCTTCTCGCCCTTGCCTTCGATATAGAACGGTACGGTTTCCGTCAGGTATTTCTTGCTGGTGAGGATAGGCAACCAGTTTCGTTCTCCATCGGAGAAAGTCTTGTTTCCTGCCGAAATCTCACAAATGAGCATGCTGTAATCTTCAGGAATGTCGTAATCGAAGCTTACGGAAGTGGTCTTTCCTGCCTCCACATTGAACTTCTGCGTACTGCTCCACACTTCCTTTTCGGTTTCAGGGTCGAGGAGTCGGATGATAGCATTGCCTTCCACTGCCTTTTCACTCTGGTTGATAATTCTCGAAGCAATGCTCATCTTGTCACCATGACGCACAAAACGAGGCATGTTAGGTTGTACCATCAATTCCTTGCGAGCCACAATGTTGCTCGTCATGCTGCCATAGTCCATGTCCTTCGTGTGAGCCAATCCCATGAAGGTCCATTCGGTCAGGCTCTCAGGAAGGGTGAAGGAAATCTCCACTTCTCCCTTTGCGTTGGTTTGCAGATTTGGATAGAAGAACGCTGTCTCGTTGAAATTCTCACGGAGTGGAGCAGAATGACTGCTTTCCCCAGCCCCATTCATGCCCGAAGCAGGCAGCAGAGGGTTTTCAACAACGACTTCTTCGACTGCTGCACCTGTTACCAAAGGACCACCTATGGCAAGTTTTTCGTCAGATGCTTTTTCATACTTGACTACATCTCCGAAATCAGCACTTTGAGCACCAACTCTCATTTCTCTGAGCGGAGCACCAGAAAGTACCATTCTACTATTACGGAAATCACTGAATGTGTATTGATATGGGTTGAGACGGCTGAACACACGGCTCATCTCTCTTTTGAATGACGTTCTAAAGTCGAGTGACATTCCACCCAATTGTCCGCCAGAAGCGAAGTTGCTCGATAGAAGTGGAAGTCTGCGATAGAACTGCAAATTAAACGGCCAAGAGAGCTTTTCATACACATCGAGCGACGAATCATACATCGTTGCCATGAGCTGGGCAGGAACAGGCTTTCCCTGCTTGTCCACCACACGCATTGTCCACGTCTCATGCTCGCCTGGAGTCAGCTTATCGCGGAAGGTAGTCCAACTCAGTGCCAAATCCTTTTCAGGCAAAGCCAGTCTGATATGCTTCTCCATCTTGTGTTTCTTTCCGTTTTTCACGTATGCCATCAGCACCGTTACTCCATCGCCATATTCTGGCTTATAGTCGAGGTGCAACTTCTGCAATTCTGTACCTTTCACCTCCATGCGCTTCAGTATCATCTTTTCGTTGCTGACAACATAGAGATAAGTCAAAGCATCCTCCTCTGCCAGGGCATACCAAATGTCGATACCTTCGTTTGGCGAGAACTCATCCTTCTCGCTCGTGAAGAAGTCGTTTTTCAGACGCATCTTGCGACCTATTCCTTTCTCATCCCACAATATCAATTCTGCCTTATAACGAATCGTATTGTTTTTCGAATCTTTGGCGGTCAGCTTCAAGTCGTAGTAACCAAACGACAATTCGTTCAAGCGGTCGATTTCGATGTCCTTGCCTGCCTCGAATGTGCCATGTCGAACTTCTTTACCATCCAAGTCTTGCAGTATCCATTCACCCTGAGCAGGTACATCCACGCCCTGTGCATTCTTGGCTCTCACCTTGCCTTTTGCCACCTTAGCTCCGCTGGCCGTCTTCTCCATCTCCACTTGCAGAGAGAATTCCTGCTTGCTAACTCTCACACTGATTTCGCCCTCGTGGGTTTCGCCAGCCAAGTCAGTCACCTTAGCATTCAGATTATACATCAGAACTCCAGGCGTGCGCCAGAGCTTTTGTTCTTCATCTTCTTCCTCATCGTCGTCGTTCACCAACCTGTCACCATCCAAATATACTTTCACGCGGAATTGTCCGTTCTCGTCGGTCTGCATTTCGCCATCATCCACATAGTCGAGATTTTCATCCCATCGCCAATACCAGAAACTACGTACACCCGACTGCACTTCCCATTCCACCTTGGCATCCTGAACAGGCACACCACTATAGGTTTTCACTGTTCCTATCAGTTCGATGGAATCACCCACGGAGAAGCGTCCCTCAGGCTTTTCCATTTCGACCGTGAAAGTAGGACGCTTGTATTCTTCTACACGGAAAGAGTGGCTTGCTTCACCAAACGAAAGACTAAAGTGGCCATTCAACCTGTCCTTTGGCAAAACGAAATCGGTGCTGGCACAACCGAAATCATCAGTCCTCACCATGGTTTTTCCCACTTCCTGCCAATTGGCATCACGAAGAACCACCTCCACTTGTTCATTCTTCACAGCCTGAGTCACATCACCATCCTGACGATACACCAATCCCGACATGTGGACTGTTTGTCCTGGGCGATAAATGGCACGGTCGGTGAAACACTGGTAAATGATGTTCTTCCGTTTGCCTCTGTAATTATCAATATTGCCAAACAAGTAATTTTGGCAAGTGTCTCCTTCACAACGAATCGCAACCACTTCTCTCACTTTGTTTCCAACGATAGCTTCTCCGTTCTTGTTGGTCAGGTATTCCTCCTTCATGCTTTTCCACTCTCGACCCACTCGTTCATTCCAAGTTCCTACCACTTTGCATCCTTCCACAGGCCTGCCCGAGATCGCATCCACCACAACAGCCATTCTTTCACCCCAAGGCATAATGAAGCACATCGTCTTGATGCTCGAAAGATGCAACTGAGTTTTATCACGCACACCTCCCGACTCCAGTGTTACCCAATGGAGTCCAGCCCCTTGCTTCATCTTCAGCTCTTCAGTCTGCAACTCCTCCGCCGTTCCTTCCACGTAAGGGAAATTCAGTATTTTCCACACTTTGCCATCCACCTTCACCGTCACCGTCTTCACATTGCGATGACTAATAAACACGCTTAATTCCTGATTGGCATAGAGTTCATCATACAAATTGTTGTCTTTTGTGATGCTCACCTCTGGCTTGAGTGCCTGGATTTCCATATTCTTAATGGTATTCGAAAGCTTGGAGTCAGGCCACTGCTTCAGCGCCCAGCGAGCAAGTTCCAATTGCTGAGTGTAGGTAAGCTGTTTCTTAGTGTTATTCACATTCCTCATGTATTCAACAAAGGCATCAGCACCCGTCTCCATGTTGAGGTTCTGCTCGTACATAGTCTTCAATTTCTGGACGAAGTCATCCTCTCCCAGTCGCTTGCTCTTGCTTTGCAACTCAGTCTGATACTTCCACGCCTTCATTTGCATCAAGTTGGCAGCGTCAACCATGCCCTTATCCCTGTAAATCCTCGTCGCCTTCTCAAACACTGCTACTTTTTCCTCAATGTTGGAATAGTTTCTACCATCCCAAAAGAGCAACACAAGCGAAAGCACATCATGCTGGTAAAGTCGGCTATCTACGCCCTTCGTGTAGAGCAATTCGTAGGCTTGGGCATTCACGCCAGCGAGCGCCTCCATATTTTCAATCGACTTGCGAGCATACTCATCCTTGCCTGTATCGAAACGCTTCCTATAGTCCTCATTATAGCGGGTTATGCTATACGGAATTCCCGAATAAACGGATGCCATCAATGCATTTTTCAGTGCCTCTTCTGCCACATTTCCCGTAGGCATGGCTTCCAACTTGTCGATAGTAATAAAGGCGCTATCGGGCGAGATGTTGCATTGCGCCGTCATCAGCATCATTCCCGCCTTCATCAGTTGTCCAAAGTTCTTTTCTTTCTCCGCTTTGTCGTAAATCTCAAGAATGACCTTCTCCGCAGAACGTGGCTGGTCTTTCTTCTGATACTCCTCAATCTGTTTCCATAATTGTTCGTAGTTATCCATAGTCTTTTTCTTGTTGTTTTTTGCTGTTTGGGCATCCATGTTCATGGCAAGCAACATGGTGAAGAATACCAAACTTACAATTTTAAATGTTTTCATATTTTCAACATTATTTCGGGGTTCATGTTCGAATAACGACAAAGATAAGTCTAAATTTTGGAATTGATTTGCATTTTAACAAACTTTTCATTACTTTTGCACCTTTAAATATAGCAATCTTTGGAAACGCGAAAAATAAATATCATCTACACAACCGATGTGCACGGCAACTACTTCCCCTTCGACTTTCGCCGAAACCGATGGGGCAAAGGCAGTTTGCAACGCTTGCATGCTTTTGTGGCACAACAAGTAAAGCGTTTCTCAGGTTCCACCATTCTCATAGATGGCGGCGACATGCTGCAGGGAGAACCGGCATCCTATTACTTCAATTTCGAACATCCCAGCGAGCGTCACAAGGTGGCTGACATGTGCAACTTCATCGGCTACGATGTGGGAGTGATTGGAAACCACGACATCGAAACGGGACATGATATTTTCGACCTCTTCGTTCGCAATTGCAACTTTCCCATCCTCGGTGCCAATGCCATCAACCTCGATACCGAACAACCTTATTTTGAGCCTTACACAATGCTCTATCGCAGTGGTGTGAAGATTGCAGTCATTGGCTTCATCACTCCCGCCATTCCTCACTGGGTGCCCACCCGCATGTGGGAGGGAATGCGATTCGAAGATATTCGGGAAAGTGCACAGAAATGGATTCCTTTCGTGAAGGAACAGGAAAATCCCGACTTCATCATCGGCTTGCTCCATTCGGGCATGGACGAAGGCATCGTCACTCCTGAATACCACGAGAATGCCGTGCGCGAAACGGTGTCGTCGGTGGATGGTTTCGACCTCGTTCTCTATGGGCACGACCACCATTCCAATATGGAGGAAATCGAATCACCATCAGGCAAAAGCGTGATGTGCGTCAATGCAGGAAGTTACGCTTATTCCGTAGCGGAAATCAAATTGAAATTCTCGCTCGACGACGATGGGAAGGTGGTGAAACACGACATCGACCCTTCCATCAAATACATCGGCACCATCAACAATCTCCACGCTGCCGAATTCAAACGGCACTTCAAAAAGGACTTCAAGGAGGTGAAAGACTATGCCTCCCGACTCGTAGGACGTTTCACGGCAGGTGTCAACATTTCTGATGCTTATTTCGGTCCATCGGCATATATCGACTTCATCCAATATCTCCTCCTACAAGCATCGGGAGCCGACATCAGTTTGATGGCACCGCTCTTCTTCAATGCCTCCATCGATGCAGGCGAAATCCATGTGAGCGACCTTTTCAATCTCTACCGATTCGAGGACTGCATCTACACGCTTTGTCTCACAGGAAAGGAAATCAAGAACTACCTCGAAATGAGCTATGCCAATTGGACGAACCAAATGCATTCCATCGACGACAACCTCCTGTTGCTCAGTCCAATGAAGAGCAATCCCGAACGCATGGGATTCACCAATTTCATCTTCAATTTCGACTCTGCCGCTGGCATCATCTACGAGGTGGATGTGACGCGTCCTCAAGGCGAGAAAATCACCATCAAACGGATGGCAGACGGACGCCCATTCAGTGCCGACGCTGAGTACTTGGTGGCAATGACGGCATATCGTGCAAATGGCGGTGGCGAACTGCTCACGAAGGGTGCAGGACTTTCCAAAGAGGAAATCAAGAAGCGCATCATCGAGTATTCCGAGCACGACATTCGCCATTATATTATGGAATATATCCAGCAACATCACGACGTGGAACCTCATCCGCTCCACCATTGGCGCTTCGTGCCTGAGGAATGGGTGAAAGCCGCCGAACAGCGCGACCGTCAACTCCTTTTCAACAAGCCATCCGACAACGACAACAGCTCCATCCAGCTCGACTAAATTACCAATGATAACAATTCTCGGACCAACAGCCTGCGGTAAGACCAGCTTTGCTGCCCATCTTGCAGCCAAACTCGACGCTGAAATCATCAGTGCCGACAGCCGTCAGGTGTATCGTGGCATGGACTTGGGTACAGGCAAGGACTTGGATGATTACTGCATAGATGGCAAGCAAATTCCTTACCATCTCATCGACATCGCTGAGCCAGGAGAAAAGTACAACGTATATCAGTTTCAACGCGATTTCCTCAATGCTTACCGCGACATCACCCAACGCAAAAAGATGCCCATCCTCTGCGGAGGAACAGGACTCTATTTGGAAAGCGTCATCAGAAACTATCGCATGTCGGAGGTGCCACAGAATCCCGAACTGCGCAAGCAACTGGAAGAGAAGTCACTGCCAGAACTGACCGAGATACTCAGTCGATACAAGAAGCTCCACAACACGACCGATGTAGATACTGCCAAGCGTGCCATCCGTGCCATCGAAATCGAGGAATTCTATCGTACCCATCCCGATAGCCAACTGGGCACTGAACTCGTTCCTTCGGCTCGGCAAACACTTTCCGAAATCCAGCAGCACAACCTCATCATCGGACTCAGTATCGATCGTGATTTGAGGCGAGAGCGTATTTCAGCACGACTGAAACAACGTCTCGACAATGGTATGCTGGATGAAATTCGCCACCTCCTATCACTTGGAGTAAAGCCAGAGGATTTGATATATTATGGTTTGGAATACAAATACTTAACACTTCACGTGATAGGTCAACTATCCTACGAAGAGATGTACCGCCAACTCGAAATTGCCATCCACCAATTCGCTAAACGACAAATGACCTGGTTCCGCGGCATGGAGCGACGAGGCATCCTCATCTATTGGATTGATTCGCAACTACCCATGGAAGAGAAAATCAACCGCGTCATCTCTCTCATTCCTCATTAATCTCCACATTGGAGAATAACGTTTAAAGTTTAACGTTTAAAGTTTAACGAAATTAGTTGGGAATAACGTGGAGCGTGAAGCGTGAAGCGTGAAGCGTGAAGTGTGGAGCGATTACATCCGGATGGCATTTTTAACTTTTCACTTTTAACTTTTCACTTTAAAAAATCCTTTTAAATCCTTTAAATCCCTGATTCATTCTTCATTCATCCATGAACTGGTTCGTTTTTCTTGGAAACAATCTCTTGCTAAAGAAGCAAGGTTCAGCATATTCAGTACCACAATCCGACACGGCTCCAACCCCCACTTTTGAATGGACCACCATTCAGGAACTCCCCGAGCTCGACGGCATTCCCTGCAAAGCCTATTCGCTCAGCACACCTCCCAAGGAAGGACTTGCTGAAGGACTTGTCACCGTGGATTTGCGCCAATCCTACTACCTCCTACCCCGTTCTCATTACTTGATGGCAGCCAAGGCATCCGAACTGCTCTATTGGGATTTCAACACCAAGTACTGTGGTATTTGCGGAGCACCCATGAAGCGACACACCACCATTTCAAAGCGTTGCACAAATTGCGGGAAGGAAGTGTGGCCACAAGTAGCTCCAGCCATCATTGTTCGCATTCGCAAAGCAGCCACGAAAGATGCTGAAGGACACATCGTTGAGCCAGAGAAGATTCTCCTTGTTCATGCTCGAAACTTCCGTCATTCGGAGCGCATGGGACTCGTGGCAGGATTCTTGGAAACGGGAGAGACGCTGGAGGAATGCGTGATTCGCGAAGTGCATGAAGAAGTGCAGTTAGAAATCACCAATCTCAAGTATTTCGGTTCTCAGCCTTGGCCCTATCCCTGTGGAATCATGATTGGTTTCACAGCCGACTACGTGAGTGGCAGCATCCATTTGCAGGATGAAGAGCTCTCACGAGGTGCATGGTTCGCTCGCGATCAGATGCCAGAGATACCCGACAAAATGTCCATCGCACGACAACTCATCGACAACTGGCTCAACCCATAACCGTCTTCTTTCTTATGTAGTGAGGATGAAAAATGCTTGAAAGGACAAAAAAATTGCTAAAAATAATACAATGATAAAACTTTTGCTTATATTTGCAAGTTGAAAAGTGACATACGCTCACTTTGAGTGAATCAAAAACAAGCAAAAACAAATAGCAAATCAAAGACTAAAAACTTGAGCCATGATGAAAAAAACTAATGTATTTCTTCTTTCCCTGGCAATTCTGATGAGCGGAACTGCCACGAGTTGCCACGACAGCACAAGCTATATGGGCACCATTGCTGGTGCACAATTAGGAAGCACCCTCGGCGGCGCCATAGGATGGCTGGGCGGAAGCGGAAGAGGTAGATCAAACGGTTCTGCTCTTGGTACAATCGTTGGCACAGTGGGTGGTGCTGCTATCGGCGCTGCCATCGCTAACAATGCATCGAAAAAACACACCGAATACATGGGAAGCGACGCCAACCAGTACGCTTTCGGTTCGGATGAATGGAAGCGGGAAAGCAGCCGCGTGTATGGTCAGAACGACGTGAAAAGCTCTCGTGATGGCTATGCTTCGAATAGCAAGCTCTACATCAGCAATCTTTCTTTCCAAGACGAGAACGGCGATGGTAAATTGAATAAGGAAGAAACCATTATCGTGTCTTTCACTGTACAAAACATGGAAGACAGGAAAATGGAAGTAGAATTATTCCTCCTCGAGCCAAACTACTATAGGGATTTGGAAATTTCACAACCTAAAACCGTTACCATTGCTCCTAAGGAGATGGTTCGCTACAAGGCTAAGGTGTATTGCAAACATAATCTGAAAGGAAAAACGCTGAACCTCCAGGCTCATGTTCGCAGTCAGGAAATTGGCGATCTGTATGAGGTTCTCAATGTGAGATGCGATAAGTAGGAACGTTTAAAGTTTAACGTTTAAAGTTTAACGAAGTTAGTTGGAATAAAACGTTTAACGTTTAACGAAGTAACTCAAAAACTCATGAGATTTTGCTCGCAAAGAGTGAAATCTCATTTTTTTGATGGTTTTTCAACTTACGTTTTCGGCTTTTCAAGTTTTTGTTGTATCTTTGCACAATTTATGTGCATAGCACATGTTTATGAATCAGGAAAAAGTAAAGGTAGGTTCTAAAATTATACAAAATATGGGCAACAGGAGTATTGTGTCGATAGCCGACTACAGCAGAGAGAAAATACAGAATCTGCTCGACATGGCTTCAGAATTTGAGAAGACACCCAATCGTCGTCTTCTGCAGGGGAAAGTGGTGGCAACCCTGTTTTTCGAGCCTTCCACTCGCACTCGTTTGAGTTTTGAAACAGCTGCCAACCGTCTGGGCGCTCGTGTCATAGGATTCACAGACCCAAAGGTGACCAGTTCTTCGAAGGGTGAAACGCTGAAAGATACCATCAAGATGGTTTCGAACTATGCCGATGTCATCGTGATGCGCCACAAGTTGGAAGGAGCAGCACTGTATGCAAGCGAGGTGACTCATGTTCCGATTATCAATGCTGGAGACGGTAGCAACCTCCACCCATCGCAAACGATGCTCGACCTCTATTCCATCTACAAGACTCAAGGCACGCTGGAGAATCTGAACATCTACATGGTGGGCGACTTGAAATACGGACGCACGGTTCATTCCCTTCTGATGTCAATGCGCAAATACAACCCAACTTTCCATTTCATCGCTCCTAAGGAACTGGAAATGCCTGACGAATACAAACTCTATTGCCAGCAGAACCATGTGAATTACGTGGAGCAAACGGATTTCACGGAGGACACCATCGCTGATGCTGACATTCTCTACATGACTCGAGTGCAGCGAGAGCGTTTCACGGACTTGATGGAATATGAGCGAGTGAAAGATGCATACATCCTGCGTGCATATATGTTGGGAAAGTGCCGCGACAACATGAAGATTTTGCACCCTCTGCCTCGTGTGAATGAAATAACCTACGATGTGGATGATTCCAAGCATGCCTACTACTTCGAACAGGCTCAGAACGGACTCTATGCTCGTGAAGCTCTGATTTGCGATGTATTGGGTATCACGCTGGAAGACATCAAGGCAGACAAAACTATCATTTGATTTACGGATTTAATGATTGACAATTTACAGATTGAAGATTGACGATTTACGGATTGAAGATTGAAAGATTGAAAATGGAAAAGCGAAAAGATTTATTAGTGGCAGCACTGGAAAGCGGAACTGTCATCGACCATATACCAACAGACAAGGTGTTCACCATTGTTCAACTGCTGCAATTGGACAAATGCCAGGACCAAGTGACTATCGGTAATAATCTCGAAAGCCAGAAGTTTGGCAAGAAAGGTATTATCAAGATTGCAAACCGTTTCTTCTCGGATGCTGAAATCAGTCAGTTGGCTGTGGTATGTCCCAACATCCGCCTCTGCCTCATCAAGGACTATGAAGTGGTGGAAAAGAAGCAAATCGTACTACCCGACGAACTCGACAATGTGGTGCGCTGTGCCAACCCTGTCTGCATCACTAATAACGAACCTATGAAGACGGTGTTCTACGTGACGGACAAACTACGCGGTGTGGTGAAGTGCCGTTACTGCGGAAAGGAACAGCAGATAGAGAATATCAAGTTGGTCTAGGATGAAAAAGTGAATCAAGGATTTATAGGAATCAGGGATTTAAAGGATTTAAAAGGAACAACGGAAAAAAACCAATCAAGGATTTAAAGGATTCTTGAAACTTTAGCTCTGTGAAGCCAAAATTTTCCGTTTTTCCGAAAAACTTCCGTTATTTCCGTTGTTAAAACTTAAAAACTCAAAAACTTAAAAACTTAAAAACTCAATATCTCAATAATGGCAAAAAGATTTGCAGAACGTGCACGTCTGGACTTAAGCGAAGTCAATAAAGAAGTGCTCAAGGATTGGAATGCAGAGGATGTATTCCACAAAAGTGAAACAGAACGCGAAGGTTGTCCTTCATTCATCTTCTTCGAAGGTCCTCCTTCAGCAAACGGTCATCCAGGCATCCACCATGTGATGGCACGCACACTGAAAGATACCATCAACCGCTATAAGACCATGCAGGGCTTCCAAGTGAAGCGCAAGGCGGGATGGGATACCCATGGACTCCCTGTGGAGCTCAGTGTGGAGAAGGAACTCGGCATCACAAAGGAAGACATCGGCAAGACCATTTCCATTGAAGCATACAATGAGCGCTGCCGCAAGAACGTGATGATGTACACTTCTGAATGGAGCGAACTCAGCGAGAAGATGGGCTATTGGTGCGACTTGGAGCATCCATACATCACATACGATAACAAATATATCGAAACCCTTTGGTATCTCCTCAAGCAGCTCTACGACAAGAACTTGCTTTACAAGGGATATACCATCCAGCCTTATTCCCCTGCCGCAGGTACGGGACTTTCGAGCCACGAGTTGAACCAGCCAGGTTGCTATCGTGACGTGAAGGATACCACCTGCACCGCCATCTTCAAGGCACTCGATCCAAAGCCTGAGATGCAGAACTGGGGTATGCCATGCTTCTTGGCATGGACCACCACTCCTTGGACACTGCCATCGAACACTGCTCTTTGTGTGGGACCAAAGATTGACTATGTTTGCGTGCAGACCTACAACCCATACAACGCAGAGAAAATCAGTGCCATGATGGCAAAGGACCTTGTGAATGCGTATTTGAAGCCAGAAGGAGCAGAGCTTCCGATGGACGAATTCAAGCCAGGCGACAAGGTGGTGCCTTACCGCATCGTGGGAGAATTCAAGGGTACCGACCTCGTGGGCATGAAGTATCAGCAGTTGATGCCTTGGGTGAAGCCTTGCGAGAAGGTGGATGACAATGCTGCAGATTTCGTAAAGGCAGCGGCAGAGGCTCATCCTGAGAAAATCTTCAGCGTGGGCAAAGACCAATTCGTGGAAATGGAAGCAGAGGCATTCCGTGTGATTCCTGGCGATTATGTCACAACTGAAGACGGTACGGGTATTGTCCACATCGCTCCAACATTCGGTGCTGACGACGCCAAGGTGGCAAAAGCTGCTGGCATACCTTCCCTATTCCTCATCAATAAGGGAGGTGAGACACGTCCAATGGTGGACCTCGTGGGTAAGTACTACCTGATGGACGAACTGGCTGACGAGTTCATTGCTGCCTGCGTGAACAAGGAAGCATACAGCAAGCATGCTGGCGACTATGTAAAGAATGCCTACGCTCCTGAATTCAATGTGGATGGCAAATACGACGAGAAAGCTGCTTCGAAGGCTGAGGACCTCAACATCGTGCTCTGCATGGAGATGAAGCAGGAAGGCATCGTCTTCAAGATTGAGAAGCATGTCCACAACTATCCTCACTGCTGGCGTACCGACAAGCCTGTGCTTTACTACCCACTCGACTCATGGTTCATCCGTTCTACCGCTTGCAAGGACCGCATGGTGGAACTCAACAAGACCATCAAGTGGAAACCTGAATCAACCGGCACAGGACGCTTCGGCAAGTGGCTCGAGAACCTCAACGACTGGAACCTCTCTCGTTCTCGCTATTGGGGCACTCCGCTGCCAATCTGGCGCAACAAGGACAGTCGCGAGGAAATCTGCATCGGTTCGGTGGAAGAACTCTACAACGAAATCGAGAAGGCAGTGGCAGCTGGAGTGATGGCAAGCAACCCATTGAAGGACAAAGGATTTGTGCCTGGCGATATGGCACAGGAGAACTACGATAAAATTGACCTCCACCGTCCATACGTGGACGATATCAAACTGGTGTCAGCTACAGGCAAGGTGCTAACTCGCGAGACCGACCTCATCGACGTGTGGTTCGATTCAGGTTCCATGCCATACGCTCAGATTCACTATCCATTTGAGAACAAGGAAGCATTTGACAATCGCACCGTCTTTCCTGCCGACTTCATCGCAGAAGGCGTTGACCAGACTCGTGGATGGTTCTTCACGCTCCATGCCATCGGAACAATGGTATTTGATTCAGTTGCCTTCAAGGCAGTGATTTCCAATGGACTCGTGCTCGACAAGAACGGATTGAAGATGTCGAAGCGTCTTGGAAACGGTGTGAATCCATTCGAATGCATTGAGAAATACGGAACCGATGCTGTGCGCTGGTACATGATTACCAACTCCCAGCCTTGGGACAACCTCCGTTTCGACCAAGAAGGAGTGGCTGAAGTGAGCCGTACATTCTTTGGCAAGCTCTTCCAAACATACTCTTTCTTCACGATGTATGCAAATGTGGATGGATTCGATTACTCACAGCCTGACGTGCCATTCGCTGAGCGTCCTGAAATCGACCGATGGGTACTCTCCGAACTCAACACCTTGGTAAAGAACGTACAGGAAAGTCTCGACGATTATGAGCCAACGCGTGCAGGACGTCTTATTCAGACTTTCGTCATCGACAATCTCTCTAACTGGTATGTACGTTTGAACCGTAAGCGTTTCTGGGGTGGAGAAATGGACGCAGACAAGCTTTCGGCTTATCAGACACTCTATATTTGTTTGGAAACTATCGCCAAACTTATTGCTCCTATCGCTCCTTTCTATGCTGATCGTCTCTTCATGGATCTTATCCATGGAACAGGGCGTGAGAATGTGACAAGCGTTCATCTTTCACTTTATCCAAAAGTGGATGAGAGCTTGATTGACAGCGAATTGGAAACACGCATGGAACTGGCGCAGCAAATTACTTCCATGGTTCTTTCCCTCCGAAAGAAGGAGCAAATCATCGTGCGTCAGCCACTGCAGACCATCTCCATTCCTGTTACCGATTCTCTACAAAAGGAGCGCATCGAGCAGATGAAGCAACTGATTCTCGACGAAGTGAACGTGAAGGAATTGCAGTTCGTGGAAGGTGGTGCAGGCATGCTCGTGAAGAAGGTGAAGTGCAACTTCCGTGTGATGGGTAAGAAGTTCGGCAAGATGATGAAAGCAGTGAGCAACGCCGTGGCAGAACTCACTCAGGAGCAGATTGCAGAACTCGAAAGCAAAGGACAAATCACCATTCAGGCTGAAGGACAGGATGCCCTCATCGAATTGGCAGACGTGGAAATCTTCAGCGAGGACATTCCAGGATGGACCGTTGCCAACGAAGGCTCCCTCACTGTGGCACTCGACATCAACATCACTCCTGAACTGAAGAACGAGGCTGTGGCTCGCGAAATCATCAAGCGCATCCAAGGTATCCGCAAGGACAGTGGTTTCGAAATCACCGACCGCATCCAAGTGGTTATCTCCGAGTCGCCTGCTATTAGCGAAGCGCTTGCTGGATTCAAGGATTACATCGCCAGCCAGGTACTTGCCAACTCTATCGAGATGGGGCAACCTACCGAAGGTACAGAAGTAGATTTCGACGATTTCAAAGCCATCATTCATGTCAAGAAAGCATAAGTCTATATTATCCATTGCCCTCATACTGTTTGTCATCATCCTCGACCAACTCATCAAGGTCTGGGTGAAGACAAACATGTATCTGGGGGAAAGCATCCACATCACAGACTGGTTTCAGATACGTTTCATTGAGAACAACGGCATGGCATTCGGTTGGGAAATGGGTGGAAAATACTTCCTCACCTCCTTCCGCATCGTAGCAGTGATTCTCATTGGCATCTACATCTTCCACCAAATCAAGAAGAACGCACCCACGGGCTTCATCGTGTGCCTCTCCTTGATTTTGGCAGGTGCAGCGGGTAACATCTTCGATTGCCTCTTCTATGGCATGATTTTCAACAACCCTCCTTACCCTGGAGTTGCACAACTCGTGGAATGGGGAACGGGTTACAGTGAATTCATGCTGGGACGAGTGGTGGATATGTTCTACTTTCCTCTTGTGGAATGGAACATGCCTCAGTGGGAATGGCTGAACAAAATTGCATTTCTACCCGATGCAGGAGAGCATTGCATCTTCTTCTCCCCCATCTTCAACTTTGCTGATGCATCCATCAGTTGTGCCATCGTTGCATTGATTCTTTTCTACCACAAGATGTTCACAGAAAACGAGGATAATTCCCCTCGCTCTGAATAAAAAACGTTATTTATTTTCACTCTACTCCCCTCTCCTCTTGGAGAGGGGTCGGGGGTGAGGCTTTATTCTTTATCTCCATGCGTAAGTTCCTCCTCTTCATCTTAGCACTCGTCATTTTCTCCTCATGCGAGAAAAGCACGACTCATGTCATTTCGAAGGGAAAGATGAAGAAGGTACTCTACGATTTCCATCTGGCTCAAGCCATGTCCGAGGACTTGCCATACAACGAACGGGAGAAGGCAACGGACTATATCCAAGCCGTGTTCGACAAGCATGGCATCACTCAAGAGGAATTCGATTCCGCCGTTGTTTGGTACAATGCCCACAACGAGGATTTGCAGGACATCTACAAGGACCTGCAAACGCTTTACACACAGGAGCAGGAGCAGTTGCAGCTCACCACAGGAAATGACGCAGTTGCCGCCTTCATTACAGAAGGAGGTGACACCGCCAACATCTGGTCGGGTCCTTCAACCATCTTGTTGAGAAATCGCAATGTGTTGAATTTGAGCAAATTCACCATTAAGACCGACTCCACCTTCCACCACGACGATAAATTCATCCTCATGGGAGATGTGGAATTCGTGCTTGAAGACAAGAACATACACGATGTGTTCCTCAGCGCCTCTCTCGCCATTCGCAATTCTGAGGGAAAGACATTCAGTCAGGTCCGCCAGCTCAATAGCAACTCCGACTTCCGCCTCGAAGTGTCATCCTCTTCAGGCAAGGAACTGAAGCAGATTTCCACCTTTTTCTATTATATAGGGAAATCCGACACCAAGAACTTCTGCATGGTCAACAACATCCGACTCATCCGAATGCACAAGAAGCGCGAAGAAGGACAAACCTTGATTGGCGACTCGCTGAAGAAAGACGAACTCAAGCCTGTTGCTCCAGCCCGTCAGCGCGGTCCACGTCTCACACCTGAGCAAATCCGCAAGAATGTGCAAGAAGACAGCGAGGAGAAAATCAAGATTCGTACCGCACCAGAAGTGAGAACGCCAAACAAGTACGGTTCAAGAAAAAGAAGAAAATAAAACAGCGTTGGCATTGGCGTTGAAACTTGAAACCTGAAACTTGAAACGGCGCTTGCGCCTTGAAACCTAAATGCTTAGAGATATGCTTCGTCGAGTAGCCTCAAACATAGTCATCTTTTCCGAAAATGTTCAATACACCAACCATGTGTTGGAACTATTCAATTCACGCGTAGTGAACCACTATCCCCTTCGAGGTGAGATAGCGATGACGGAATGGCTCGGTGGAACCATCATCGTGGAAAACGGAAAGGCTTACCACATCACAAAGCACGCCGACGGAACTCAGCACAAACAATTGCTGTAGCTATAGCCACATTGAGCGATTCCGTTGATTCTCTTTCTGCAGGATAATTAGGTATGAATAGTTTTTCAGTCACCAATTTTTCCACCTCCTTCGACACTCCCCTTCCCTCGTTGCCCATCACAATCAATCCACGCTGCTCCAACTGTTTTCCATAAAGATTCTCTCCATCCAAGAAAGTGCCATAAATAGGCGTACCATTTGGCAAGTTTCCAATCATTTCCACTAAATCCACATAGTGCACCTTCACGTGTGCCAAACCACCCATCGTGGCTTGCACCGTTTTCGAATTATACACGTCAGCACAACCTTTTGAGCAGAACAGATGCTCGATGCCAAACCAAGCAGCCAGACGAATAATCGTGCCGAGATTGCCCGGATTCTGTACTTCGTCCAATGCCAGACACAACTCCTTCGAAGCGATATTGGAGTCAAGTTGCCAAACAGGTTGTTTCAACACCGCAAGAACCTGCTGAGGAGCCTCCAGGCTGCTCACCTTCCTCAAATCATCGGCGGTGACAAAATCGATTTGCACCCCATTTAAATCGAAGTTCTGAAGTCGAGAAGCAAAATCAGAGCATTCCACCACTGCCAAATAAGTAGGTTCAAACCCTGCATTCAACAAATCGCCAACAATCTTGGGACCTTCAGCCACAAACACAGACTCAGCCTGTCGATGCTTTTTCATCTCAAGCGACTTCAGATATTTTATTTTGTTCTTGCTAATCATGTTGGCAAAGATAGCGATTTTAATTCTAATTCTTCATTTTTAATTTTTACTTTTTCATTTTTCATTTTTAATTATCTATCTTTGCAACCGAAATGCGGTAGAACTACATCATCAATGAAGGGGATAAAAAAAGATTATTCAGCAAACAGAGTCAATGTGTTCCCATCCTCACGTGGAGGTTGGGGCCATTCTTTTTTGCATCTCTTCACTCTTCATTCTTCATTCTTCATTCTATTTCTCACATTCACCTCCTGTTCCGTTGATAAGTTCATCGAGGAGAATGAGTTGTACCTCAAGAAAGTGAAAGTGATTTCCACCAACAAGGAAGCCACCAAGGAGTACTACCTTTCGAACTACGTCCTCCAAACGCCCAATTCCAATTGGTTTGGCTTCAAGGTACCCATGAATATCTATTGTCTTTCCAACCCTAACAGCAATAGTTGGGTTTCGAAGACACTCCGCAAAATTGGTCAGAAGCCCGAAATCTACAGCGTGCAAAAGGCTTTCAACACCATCAGCGACATGGACCAAGTGCTGGCAAATGCGGGCTACACGCACAACTACATCGAGTTGAAACAGGACGTGAAAGGGAAGAAACTGAAACTCACCTACATCGTTCATCCAGGAAAGAGGTATCAGGTTCGCTCCCTCAAAAGGAACGTGGAAGACTCCCACCTACAACAAATCCTCTGCGAGCAAGACACAGCGAATTCTCTCCTTCGTGTGGGCATGCCGCTCGACATCAATCTGCTCAACCAGGAGCGCTCCCGCATCACGTCCATGCTACGAAATGTGGGCTACTATAAATTCAACAAGGACGACATCAGTTTCGAAGCAGATACCGCCAACGGAAACTACGATGTGGACCTCCGCATGAATGTGAGCCTACACTTGGAAAATGGACGTTCCAACCCAGAGGAGCACACGCAATACAGAATAGGAGATGTCACCTTCCATACCGACATCATGGGAGATAGCACCCACCAAAACACAGTGGAGCACAAGGGTTCCACCATCTATTATTCCGACAAACTGCATTTCCGTCCAAACCTCCTCACCTCAAACACACTGCTGAAGCCAGGAGAACTCTACAACGAAGACCATCAGCGACGCACCTACAACAATTTCATGCGCCTGAATGCCATCTCCTACTCCAACATCCGCCTCCAGCAACGGAACCAGAGCGACACGCTCGATTGCCATATCACCGTCAATCACGCACGTCCCCACTCTATCTCCTTCGACCTCGAAGGGACCAACTCGGCGGGCGACCTCGGAGCTGCCACCTCCTTCTCCTATCAGCACAAGAACATCTTCAAGGGTTCAGAAAATTTCTTGATAAAACTGCGTGGTGCCTACGAGGCAATCACTGGACTCGATGGATATGAGGGACACAGTTACACCGAACTGGGTGGAGAAATGCGCCTCTCCTTCCCCGGTTTCCTCCTTCCCTTCGTTAAGAAAGAATTTGGTTCCCGCCATCATGCCACGTCCGAAATCTCCCTGCAGTTCAACCGCCAAAACCGACCTGAATTCAATCGACGCGTCTTTTCTGCCGCATGGCGCTATCGCTGGCAAAGCCATCAGTCGCGCGTTCAACACCGCTTCGACCTCTTGGAAGTGAACTACATTAACATGCCGTGGATTTCTCGCACGTTCCGAGAGCAGTACCTCGACTCGTTAGGCAGGCAGAACGCCATCCTCCGCTACAACTACGAAAACCTGCTGATTACCAAACTCGGCTACTACTATAGTTACAACTCACTGGGAGTTGCCAATGCAAACACCTACGGAAAGAATGCCTACACCATCCGTTTCAATATTGAGACTTCAGGCAATTTCCTTTGGGGATTGAGTCATGCAGCCCATTTTAGCAAGAACAGCAACAGCCAATACGAATTTCTGGGCATTGCATACGCCCAATACGTGCGAGGCGATTTCGACTTTGCCAAGAGTTTCCGTATCGACAAGAACAACTCAGTGGCAATCCATGCAGCATTCGGTTTGGCATATCCTTACGGAAATTCCAATCAGTTGCCATTCGAGAAACGATACTTCTCGGGAGGTCCTAACTCCGTGCGAGGATGGACAGTGCGCTCGCTCGGTCCAGGTGCCTACAAGGGAGCAGACCGACAAATCAACTTTCTGAACCAAAGTGGAGATATCAAGCTCGATTTCAGTGTAGAGTATCGAGCCTTCCTCTTTTGGAAACTCAATGGAGCACTTTTCGTTGACGGAGGAAACATCTGGACCATCCGTCAATACCAAGACCAACCAGAAGGAGAATTCCGTTTCGACAAGTTCTTCAAGCAAATCGCCTTCAGTTACGGCATCGGTCTGCGTCTAAACCTCGATTTCTTTATCGTTCGCTTCGATGCTGGTATGAAAGCCATCAACCCTGCCTACGAAACCACCCGTGAGCACTACCCTATCGCTCATCCTAATCTGGATCGTGACTTCGCCTTCCACTTCGCCATCGGTCTGCCATTCTAAATAAAAACAGCTTAGTCTCTATATATTCGAAAATTTTGTGACATTTGTACATTTGTACATTTGTACATCAAAAAAATTTGTTAACTTTCATTTACATTTCATAAGAAATACGTTTACTTTTATTAAGAATATTAATTATATAAATATACCATTAAATATAATATAAAAAATATTTTTAATTATAATATTATAAATAATATTATAATTAAAATTCAATCCGAGATTTTTCTCTTCTCTCGAAATGTGAAAAGAAGTTAACAAAAAAATTTGATGTACAAATGTACAAATGTACAAATGTCACAAAAATCATTAACTATATACTATAAAATAAAATTAATTGATATAAATCAAAATAATTCCCTTCTGTTTGGGCTTTTAACTGAAAACGTGTATAATTTCATTGTTTTCAGAAGGAAGACCAGTCTGATTTTTACACTGCACCACTACGACACATACACTCCACCGCTACAACACAAACACTGCACCGCTTGCACGAATAATTTACACCGCTTTCACTGCATTTGTTCTCCGACTGAATCCCGATGAACCTTTAGAGCTCGACGATAGTCAATCCGTTTTTTCACGTTATTCAGAGAACCCCTCCAGCTCCCCTAAGGGTGAGGGGAACGTGAAGCATGAAGTGTAAAAAGCAAGAAATATAACGACAAAAGGCACAAC